>JAABUY010000017.1_pt1 | contig 480524 bp, 407 predicted proteins | sample 5560271 | NCBI WGS metagenome assembly JAABUY01 (sample SAMN10711886, study PRJNA513374) | rock metagenome | isolation source: Antarctica rocks | place: Antarctica: Victoria Land, University Valley
TTAAATTATCTTTTTAACCTAATAAGGTAATTTATAAAGTTTATAATCTTTTAATATTTCTTTTACTTGACTTTTAAGTAATACTTACTAATTATTAGATATTAATTTTAAGGATCTTTTATTTAATCTATTAAGAAATTATTAAAGTATTTCTAGGACTATTTATCCTTTAATATATCCTTTATATACTTATATTATATAGCTTTAGGGTCTAGGGCTATATATTATAACGCGTATTAAATTTTTATAAAGTTATTAAAAAAATAAGTTATACTTATTTTAATTATATTAATTATATTATTAAATTATTATTAATATTTTTATACTAACTTCTTATTATATATATATAGGTCTTATAACCTAAGAATATAAGTTTTATATTAAAGACGCTTTAATTCTAATTCTTCTACTAATAATAAGTAATAGTAATAACCCGCTTAAATAGTATTATTAATATATATTTCCTATTTTAACTCTTATAAATATTATTATAAATCTTATATATATTACCTCTTAAAGACCTCTTCTTTAAGTTCTTATATCCTTTATAATAGTACTTTTTAGGTTTTAAATAGCGGGGACTAGGTTTATATACCTAGTAGCTACCCCTAGATAGTTAGTTATAATTATAATATATCTATTATTAATTTATTAATTAATTCTTAAGACTTACTTTCTTTATAAGCTTAATCCCTTATATTTAGGCGGGTTATTTATACTAGTTAACTAACCTTTTTACCTTATACTTATAATAACCCTTCTCTACTTATCTTACTAATAGTTAGGCTACTACCCTTAAATAAGATAGAGTAATTAGAATATAAGGGTATTATATAATTATATAACTATTAAGTACTATAAATAGTATATATATATATATATAGAACTCTCTATTCTTATTAATAGTAAGACTAATTACTACTCTTCCCTTTAAGGGGAATTCCCTCCTCTATATACTATAGGTAAAGGGGTAGCGTAGTACTACTACGTACTATAAACGCCACGTCGATAGTAGTACCGTATTCCTAACTAGTCCTTATAAATAGACTTTATTATTAAACTCCCTAATATAGACAGGTTTAATATACTCCTAATAATAACTAATAAATTTACTAAAAACGTCCTTCTAGAACTAGGTAAAGATACTTGGGGTATTATAAAATAAGCTAATATAATTATTATTACCTTATTTAAAAGGGATTTAGGAATACCTTAGGTATTTATTAGTAATTAAGATACTAAGTTTATATTAGTATTCTAGAAAATAGTCTTTATAAAGCTAGGCGTAAGTATACTAACTTTAATAGCCTATTACCCTTAAATAGATAGGTAGTCTAAATAGACTAATTAGTTTATAGAAATTACCTTATACTTTTACCTATTAATATATCCTAAATCTAGCTAGGTAGAGGTACTACTATTTCTTAGTACTATTTATAATAACTCTATAAATACTACTACTAGATTAGCGTTAAATAAAATTATATATAAATTCTAAGTTAATAATAATCTAGGTCTATTATAAGATCTACCTCTTAAAGACTATAATTACCTATACTAGGTAAAGCGCGATTCTATTAATAAAGCTATTACCTTTATTAATACTATTATTAAGATATAGTATAATAGAAAATATATTACCCTTAACTCATAATAAGGCGCCGTAGTCTACCTTAGGCTATATTATAAGTACTAACTAAAAGGGCTAGTAAACTATAAACTATTTAAATAGTAGGTTAGCCCCTTCTAAATCTTAAGAAAAGTTAGGAATCTAGTATATTAACTTAATTTACCTCTTATAATAAAGATATATCTAGTTATTTTTATAACTTAATTAGAGCTATTACCTCCTACTCCTAACCTATATTACCGCCGCTATCCTAACTCTAAAAACCTTCCTACTATTAAAAATAAGGATATAAACGCCTTATTATTTAAAATTAAATAACTTCTTAATAGAAGGATTACCTAAGGGTTACCTAAGTACCTAGTAAAGTAGAAGGGTTATAGTAATAAGTAGAATTAGTAGTATAAACTATTAGATCTAACTAATATATCTAAATTAGTAGTAGACTATAATATCTAGTATCCCTTTACTACGTAATATTATAGACGAGGTAAGTAATAATCTAGTAAGTAATACTTTATAGCAAGGTAATAAAGGTTTATAATAAGGGAGCGTACTTTTTTCTATTTTATAGGTATATTAATACGTAATATAACTATTAATAGCTTAATAGCGATAGATTAGTCTTAGCGTCTTAGCGTGTCTATTATATTTACTTCTCGCTAGATAGATAGCTTCTTAATAAATTATCCTATAAAAAACCTTTATATCTATATTAAGAATATAAGTATATACTTAGTATTTTAATATATTTATTTATATTTATATTTATAATTAATATTATTAATCTTAAATACCCTTCTTTTATATAAGAAGGCGCGTAGTCCTATTTTCTTTATATATAATTAAATACTTATAAAGCTCTTAACCTTAAAAAGCCTTATATAAAAATTAATATTTATCTCTTAAATTCTATCCTTTTATATTATTATTTTAATATAATTAGAGATTTTTTTTTAATATTTTAACTACTTCTATTTTTACTTCTTTTTTACTTATCTCTTAATCTCTTTAAAGGTAAGTTAAGTTATTATCTTAATATTTCCTCCCTTTATTACTATCTTAAAGGCTTTTTTTACTTAAGACTACTTCTTTTTTATTTATTTTTTTATAATCCTTTTCTCCCTTCCTCTTTTCCCTTTTAACTTATAATAAATACTTATATTCCCTTCTTTAATTAATAGGTAAATCTCTTATATTATTAATATATATAATATTAATTAATTAAAGCTTATCTTTATTAATAAAACCCTTAATTTTAATTTTAATTTTAATTTTAATGTTTATATATTAATTACTTTAAAGGCTTTAAGTATTATCTTTAAGTACCTATTTTATATAATTTTTAATATTATAATATTAACTTTCTTTACCCTTAATATCTCTTTTAAAATATATTATATCTTTACTATATAAGTTATTATTAATTAAATTATTATATTATAAATTTATTTTCCCTTATTAAATATAATACTTTATATTAACTTAATAATAATTAATAAAGTTAACTTTTATATCTTTATTTTTAATCTTATTTTATTAATATATAAGCCCTACCTTAATTTATTATTAATATAAAGTTTAAAGACTTTTATTAATAATTTTAAATATATTACTATTACTTTAAAGTTTATTATTACTTTTATATTAAACCTTTTTAAGCTCTTTAATAAATAGATTAACTTATTTTCATAAAGAGTAAAGGTTACTTTATATATATTAACTTAATAAAAGTATATTTTATATATTTTTATTAAGATCTTATAATTCTTCTTAATTCTTTTATTATATATTATATATTATTAAGTAAATATTATTAATAAAGCCTTTAATTTATATTTAAAATTTTATATTTATATACTCTTTTATAAGTAGGGAGTTAAAAAATAGGAATAAAATAAAGGATTTTAATTTTAATTTATCTTTATTTTATTTATCTTTTAATTTAATATAATTATTATAACCCTTTTAATTAAAAAGCTTTATACTTATTATATAATAAAGATTAAAACCCTTTTTTTAATTATATAATAACCTTTTATAAGAGATATTATTAAAAGCCCTTATAATATTTAATAATAATATATTTATTATATTAAATTTAGTATTATTATTTTATATTATATATATTACTTTTATTATTATTTTAAAGGATATTATTATTAACCTTTTTATCTTTACTCTTATTTATTATTAGGGTAGTAGTTAATTTTTTTATAAGGTTACCTAGCTTCTTTATTATAATTACCTTTAATACCTTTTTTTAAGATATTAAGAAGGATAATTAAATAATATAACTTTAATTTAAAGTAATCCTCTTTCTTTAATTTCTTTAAGATAATTATATTAACCTTTTTAATTTTTATTAAATAATATTTAACCTTTAAGTAAGCTTAAAATATATATATATAAAGTTAAGTAATAACTTCTTTTCTACTATTTTTAAAAATTTATTTAAGATTTTATTTATCTTTAATATTTTAATTTATTTTAATTTATTAATTACTTTATAAACTTTAGTTTTAATAACGTTTATATTTATTATTAAGGGTATTTTATATTAAAACCCCTAGATATTATTTAAATTTACCTTTAAAGGTAAGTTAAAGAAGGTTTTTTAAAGGACTTTTATCTTCTTTTAAAATAATTTTACTTTAAAGCCTTCTCTATCCTTTTTAAGAGTAGGGAGTTTTAAGAGTTTTTAAGGTAGTATATTTTTTTAGCCTTATTTAACTAGTTTTTAAAGTCTATTAAGTATTTAAGATACCCTATATACTACCTCTTTAAAATAGAGTATTTTTACTTTTTTTAATATCCTCCCTTTAATCTTTTAAACTTTTTATTATACCTTTAAACTCCTTTAACTTCTTTTATAATTATATTTTATCCTAAGCTTTAATACTATCTTTATAATTTTTATATAATTTAAGTTTTAAAAGGATTTTACTTTTAAAGAGGGCTTTATTTATAATACTACCTTTTTTATAATTTCTATTAGGCTTTAAAGTATTTTAACTAGGTAGCTATCTATCTATCCCCTAATTATTAACTCCCCTTTTAATAGTAAATATTAAAGGGTACCTACCTACCTTTTTATCTCCTTTAAGTCTACTATCTTTTATACCATTTATAAGTATAAGACTACTACTTCTACCTTAAAGTTAACTTTAATATCTATTAAAATATAATTAGACTTATAATAGAGGTCTAACTTAATATAATATCTTAATAATATTTACTTAATAGCCTCTATTATAAATATTAAATTAATAGTACTTTTTACTTTCCTTACCTTTTAAATTATTATATCTTCTAGTAGAATAAGCTTTATTCTCTTTCTTTAAATATTTATTAATATATCTACTATTTTATAATATATATCTACCCCTATTATTCTAATTTAAGTAATAGAGGTTAAGTCTCTTATTAATATATATTCTTTAAGCTAATTTAGCTACTCCTTTACCCCTAATAGTATAAAGGGCCTATTTATTAAGGTCTTAGACTTTAAGCTAGGGTTATATATATTATATATCTAGAGATATATTAATACTCCCTCTTCCTTTCTTATAACTTATATCCCTAGGGAGTATAAGTCCCCTAATATAAATTTAACTCTCTATTTATTAATATTCTAGCGCTTATTTATAAAGAAATATATCCTTATATCCCTCCCTACCTTATATACTAGGTAGAATACCCCTCCGCTTAGGTTATATATTAAACCCGTCCTCTTTATATATAATAATTCCTAAGTTAGACTTTTATTATAAATTTAATTATATTTTAATATATATTAAAGTTAGCTTTAAAGTAGAGGTAATAGTCTTATACTTATAAAGGGTATAAAAGATAGTAGATTTAAAGGAAATAAAAAAGTAAATAAGTATCCTTTAATATTTACTATTAAAAGGGGAGTTAATAATTAAGGGATAAATAAATAGCTATTTAATTAAAACACTTTAAGACCTAATAAAAACTATAGAAAAAGTATAAAGATAATATTAAAGCTTAAGATAAAATATAATTATAAAAGAAATTAAAGGAGTTTAAGAATATAATAAAAGACTTAAAAGATTAAAGGAAGAGTATTAAAAAAAAAGTACTTTATTTTAAAGAAATAATATATAAGGTACTTTAAATACTTAATAGATTCTAAAAACTAGTTAAATAAGATTAAAAGAAAAATATATTACTTTAAAAACTCTTAAAGTTCTCTATTTTTAAGAAGGATAAAAAAGGCTTTAAAATAAAATTATTTTAAATAAAGATAAAAATTCTTTAAAAGACTTTCTTCCCCTTATCTTTAAAGGTAGATTTAAGTAATATCTAAGAATTTTAATATAAAATACCCTTAATAATAAATATAAGAGATATTTAAAAAGAAGTTTATAAGGTAATTAATAGATTAAAATAAAATAAAATATTAAAAATAAATAGGATCTTAAATAAATTTTTAAGAATAATAAAAAGGAAGTTACTACTTAGCTTTATATACCTATTCTAGGCTTATTTAAAAGTTTAAAGAGGCTAATATAATTATCTTTATAAAGTAAAAGAAAGAGGATTACTTTAAATTAAAATTATATTATTTAATTATTATTTTTAATACTTTAAAGAAGGTATTAAAAGTAATTATAATAAAGAAATTAAATAACTTTATAAAGGAATATAAACTACTACCTTAATAATAAATAAAAGTAAAAAAGGGAAGGTTAATAATAATAAAAGTAATATATATAATATAAAATTATAATAAGTTTAATATAATAAATATATTATTATTAAATATAATAGAGGCCTTTAATAAATTTTTTTAAAAAGTTATTATATAATTTAAAGAAGAAAGGAGTCTTAACCCTTATCATATAATAAGTATAAAGCTTTTTTAATAAAAAGGGTTATAATAATTATATTAAATTAAAAGATAATTAAAATTAAAATCCTTTATTTTATTCCTATTTTTTAACTCCTTACTTATAAAAGAGTATATAAAAATAAAATTTTAAGTATAAATTAAAGGCTTTATTAATAATATTTACTTAATAATATATAATAAAAGTATTAAAGAGAATTATAAAATCTTAATAAAAATATATAAAATATACTTTTATTAAGTTAATATATATAAGGTAACTTTTACCCCTTATAAGTATAAGTTAATCTATTTATTAAAGAGCTTAAAAAGGTTTAATATAAAAATAATAATAAATTTTAAAGTAATAATAATATACTTAAAGGTATTAATAAGAGTCTTTAGCTTTTATATTAATAGTAAATTAAAATAGGGCTTATATATTAATAAGATAAAATTAAATTTAAAAATTTAAAAATTAACCTTTATTATTAACTTAATATAAGGTATTATACTTAATAGGATAAGATAAATTTATAATATAATAATTTATATAATAAAAATATAATATAATTTAAAGGAGATATTAAAGATAAAGAAAGTTAATATTATAATATTAAAAATTATATAAAATAAGTACTTAAAAATAGTACTTAAAGCCTTTAAAGTAATTAATATATAAATATTAAAAATAAAATTAAGGGTTTTATTAATAAAGATAAGCCTTAATTAATTAATATTATATATATTAATAATATAAGAGATTTACCTATTAATTAAAGAAGGGAATATAAAGATCTATTATAAGTTAGAAGGGAAAAGGAGAAGGGAGAAAAAGATTATAAAAATTTTAATAAAAAAGAAGTAATCTTAAGTAAAAAAAGCCTTTAAGATAGTAATAAAAGGAGGAAATATTAAGATAATAACCTAGCTTACCTTTAAAAAGATTAAGAGGTAGGTAAAAGAGAATTAAAAAAAGAGGTAATTAAAATATTAAAAAAGTATCTTTAATTATATTAAAATAATAATATAAAAGGATAAAATTTAAAAGATAAAAATAAATCTTTATATAAGGCTTTTTAAGGCTAAGAGCTTTATAAGTATTTAATTATATATAAAGAAAATAGGACTACGCGCCTTCTTATATAAAAGAAGAGTACTAAGGGTTAATAATATTAATTATAAATATAAATAAAAGTATTAAAATATGAAATATATATTTGTATTTATATTCTACCCTAATTATATAAAAGGGAGGAGGTAGATATTTTAAAAGATAAAATTAAGTAACTTTTACTAAATAGTATTAACCTTAAAGGGGTTAAAAGTAGTAATTAAGTAGGTTATTTACTAAGGTATACTTAGTTAGTTTATATTAATAAGGGAATAAATTATAAGGGTTATATAAGGGTAAATAAGCTTTAATTAAAAAGTAAAGGGATAAGTAACTCTAATAAAAGAAGAAATAAGATAATATAAAAAGTATAAGATAAAGTAATATATAATATTTAAAGTTTTAAAATATAATAATAAATAGGATAGGAGATAAAGTTTTCTTTTATAAATTATAATTTCCTTTAATAAGCTAGTATAAGGGTACTACGTGATAATATAGCTATTAAGTACTATAAACGGTGTATATACGTATATATATAGAACTCTCTATTCTTATTAATAGTAAGACTAATTACTACCCTTCCCTTTAGGGGGAATTCCCTCCTTTATATATTATAGGTAAAGGGATAGCGTAGTACTATTATATATTATAAACGCCACGTTAATAGTAATACTATATTCCTAACTAATCCTTATAATTATCTCCCTATCTAGGCTCTTAGGCTTTAAGAGTATAAAAGGTTATAATCTATAAGAGATACTCCCTTAATAATAGAATATTACTTTAATAAGAGTATAATAATATAACTATCTATAAGGCCTTCTAAGTTAAGCCTTAATAATATATAGTTTTATTAAATTATAATAATTATAAATAATACTCTTATATATAATCCTTATATTATAATATATTCTTATTATACTTCCTATTATCCTTTATTAATTTATTATAAAAGTAGTTAGAAGTCTTAGTATTTTAAAGTAAATAGGAAGTTATTATTATTAAGGATTTATTAAGTACTTAAGGCGTACCTTCTTTATATAACTTTAATATTATTCTTTTAATTATAATATCTTTATTTTTTATTAATTATATTAAGTCCTTTTTAAGTCTTATTTATATTATTACCTCCTCCGCGCCTTATTATATCTCTTTATATTTCTAGTAGTTATTTTATAAGTAATCTTTAATAATAAACTTATCTTTACTATTAATTAAAAGAAGACTATTACTACCCCCTCTATTTATAATAATATATAACCTCTCCTACTAAGCTACTCTTAGCCTATTTTTATATTATCTTATATAATATACCTTTATTATATTATATTTTAATCTAAAGAGTTATAAGTTTAATATTTTTAATTAAGGCTTTACTTATCTCTTTAATAGTATAACTTATATACGCGCCTCCTTTAACTCTATTAAATATAATTATTATAAAGATCTTAATATTAAATATTAATAGGAGATTCCTACTTATACTTACCGCGCTTATATACGCCTTCTTTAATCCTTAGATATTATAACTACTTTAGATACTAGCTTTAACCTCCCTTAACTTACTAGATTCTAGTAAACCTTTAATAGGCTTATTTAATAGTATTATTATTACCTTTACCGCGCCTCTTCTACCCCTACTACTATTATAGCTCCTATTAGGGTTAACCTAGCTATTACTATTTATATTATAAATACCTTAAAAGGTATTCTTAATATCCTTTATTAGTATATATATATTACTCTATCTCCCCTTTTAAAGTATTATTAAAGCCTTATTAATATAATATAAGAGCGCCTCCCTCCTATTATAAAGGATAAAGAAGAGGAAAATAAAGAGGATACTCTTATTACTAATAGTAGTAATAGTAATAGGCCTAGTTTTAATACTAGTATAATATAATAGCCCTCTCTTATAATACTTTTAATAGTCTAGCTTTATCAGATATCTTTTTTTTTAATAATAATAAAAATTATTTCCCCTCCTATATAATATAAACTTTATACTTTAAGGTAATCCTCTTTAAATCTTTTTAATATATCTAGTATATTAATTAAGTCCTACTTATATAACTATTAATTATAATTATAAGATTAATCCTTCTACTTTATTAAGTATTAAGGTTTATTATAAGAGATTTTATAATTAAGAATAGCTTTAACTTCCTATTTATCTTTATTATTTATAAGCTCTACTTATATAACTTTTATAATACTCTTATTATTATCTTAATATAGCTTTATAAGTAAGATATAAAAGATATTATATATATAAAAGGTATTAAGTAATTATAACTTATATACCTAATTACTAATATAATTAAAGACCTTAAAAGGCCTTAAATAATATTATAATAGTTTTTAATTATTTATACTAATTTAATATACTTTATATTTAATAAGATATAATTACTTATATTATATTATCTTTACTTTTACTATTTATTTATATACTCTACTTATATAGCTTATATTTAATATAAGTACTATTTTAAACCTTCCTTTTATTTTTAAAGTAATTTAATCCTTTTTTATATTAATAAGACTTCTCCTAATAATAGCTTTAAAAGCTTTATATCTAGCTTAGGTAAGTAGTTATAAAGCGCCTTATATAGAGGTAACTTAGTACTAGTATACCTTATATAATTATATATAAACTCTACTAGATAAAGTAACTCTACCTAGTTATTTTATCTCTAGGTAGAGTAGTAGTATAAATACTACTTAAATATACTATTCTATCTCTCTATTTAACTATCTATTTAGGGATAGAAAGTAGTATTAAGCTTTCTTTTTATATTAATATAATAATATATAACTACCTAGAAACTACTTATAAATATTATTTCTTAATTATTAATAATATCTTCTAACTAATTAAACTTTAAGAAGATTTTATAATATAATAGGTTAATAATACTAATAGTATTAACTATCTTTATAATAAGTAAATACCTAGCTACCTTAATATAGTAGTCTATAACTACTAAGATTATATTATAAACGCTACCCTTTTATTTACTTAGAGGGAGATTTATAATAAAATCTATTATAATTTCTTAAAAAGGTCTTATAAGTATTAGTAATAATAATAGTATATTATAAATAGTATATCTACGCGGCTTTATTAATTAATAGGTTAAGTATTCTTATATATAATTATAAATATCTTATCCTATTAATTTTTAATAGAACTTCCGCTTAATAAGCTCCTATATATACTTTTATAAGTAGTAGCTAGTATAAGGATTATTATAATAAAGCTTTAAGATTTCTTATCTAATTACTTTATTACTAGGTTAAAAACTACGCTACCCTTATAAAGGACCCCTATCTTATCTATTAATAAAGATATATTAATAGCCTTTTTATAACCCTAGGACTTTAATAATTATTTCTTATTATAAATATCCTTATCTCCCTCTTAGAGATATTAGAATATCTCTAATATTAAGTTATTATATTTATTTTATACGCGCTCTATTATTAATATAGTTATAATATACCTTTTAAGTACTATTTAATTAATATTAAACTATCTTATAATAGGGTTTAAGTTATTACTTATACTACTTTATATCCTTAAGAGCGTATTACTCTCCCCTATTTTTAGGGTATAAGGCTTTTTAAGCCCTATCTTTAATCTTTTATACTATTTATAATTATAAGCCTTATTATCTTATAAACCTTTATAAATACTATATATATAATACTTATTAAAAGGAATATACTTAATATTCTTTAACTTATTTTATAATATTAATAGATAAGTATCTTCTTTATTTATTATTAATATATAATTTAATTACTTTAATAAGATATTAGCTAGGTTCTTAATATTTATATAATAGTATATCTTAAAGTTATATATTATAAGCTTTATTACTTAATATACTTATCTCCTTATTAATAATAATAATATCTAAAAATACCTTAAGTTATTATAATTAATAATTATTATAATTAGGTATAAGCTACCTTCTAAGAAGTACTTTTATATCTAGAATACCTTAACTATTATAAGTAGTTCCTAGTTATAAGTCTTATATCTAGTTTCTACTAAATATAACTTATAAGAGTAGAAGGTAATAAGATACTATTCTACTTCTACCCCTTTAATATTAATTAAGAACTTTTATAATAAAATAATTATAATAGCTAAAATTAAAGTATTAATCTCTAATTAGATTTCTCTTATAAAATTAAAATATATAAGTAATAATACCTCTTAAAAGAGTTACTTTAATTACTTAAATACTACTCTTATAATATTACTTAATATTAACTTTCTATTTTTAATATATAGATAATTAATTTTTAAATAGTCTATTAGCGCCGTAGTTACAAAGGAATAGTACTTAATAAAATAATAGTAGAAATTAGTAAACCTTAAAAAGATCTAAATATCCTTAATACTCTTAAGTTCTAGCTATTCTATTATAATATCTACTTTATATAAATTTATATATATACTATTATAACTAATAATAAAGCTAAGGAATTCTACTTTTATTATTATAAATTTATATTTCTTTAAGCTAATATAAAGTTTAAATTTATAAAGATATTATAATACTACCTTTATAACTTTAATATAAGACTTTTTATTCTAGGAGTAGATAAGAATATTATTTAGATAAATAATATATATAATATTAAGTTATCCCGCTAAGGCTTTATTAATATATACTTAAAATAAGGTAGGTATATTAATAAGTCTAAAAGGTATAACTATATATTTAAAATAGTTATACCTTATATAAAATATAATCTTTTATTTATTACCCTTTCTTATTTATAAGTACTAATATATATCCTTAAGATTTAACTTAGTTAAGTACTTAATATTAATTAATCTTATTAATATTTTATTAATTAATAAAAGTAGATAGTAGTTCTTAATTATAATCTTATTAAGTACTTTATAATTAATATATAAATATAATATTCTATCCATTTTTAATATAAAAAGAATTAGTATACCTATTAGACTTATAAAATAATAAATCTATCCCTTTTTTAAAGTCTATTTAAAGTACTCCCTTAATACGCGTAACTCTTTCTTTAATAAGTTATAAAGTAGGTTAAAGGGCGGTTCTTTATTCTCCTTTATATTAATCGCGTAATTATAATATATATAATTTAAGAGTACCCTAATATTCTTAATTAAGAAGATATCTTAGAATTCTTAAAATTTTAAAAAGAGCTTAACTTTAAGTAGTAGGCTTTTATTACCTACTTTTAAGTATATTATAATAAATATAATATTATTAAGCTACTCCTCTAGGGCGTTAATAGTATTAAAGTACTCCTTAATATTACTTTTCTTAATAGGAAATTACTAGTTCTATATAAGTTAATCTACTTAGGGATTTTATTCTTCTAATTATAAATACTTAAAGTAAAAGTTATAATTAAGGTTTACTACTATATAAAAGGCGCCCTTATAATATTATATAATATTATTAAAATTAATAAGTTTAATTTTTCTTATATAAGAACCTAGTAATAATATTAAGTTTCTAACTCTATTATATAAGTTATTATTAAAGCTAAGGTCTATTTTTTAATCCTACTCCTTTATTAAGTATATATTAATATAATTAATATCTACTCTAAAGTTAATTAATATAATAAATTCTCTTTATAAGCTCTTAAGCTCTATTTATATTATAATAATAAGTTATTATATCTACTTCTTCCCTTATACTATAATAGTAGACGTAATTATAGTACTTAGGAGTTTTTTAAATTTAAGCCTTTCTCTAGCTTATTACTAGATATCTTATTAGTTATAAGCTTATTAGTTATAGTACTTATAACTATTAATTTTACACTCTAGTAATCCTTAGTTATATATCCCTTCTTTTAATAATTATAATATTTAATAGTAGAAAGGTCAGGCTTAGGCCTTTAAGGAAAGTATAATAATACTTTAATAATACCCTACCCTTTTTACTTTATATATAAGCTATTATCTCTTTACCCTTAGAGATTTCCTCTTCCTCTTTAAGGATATTAACCCTTAATAGGAGTACTATCCCTTTAATCTTTATATATAAGTAGTATTATATAAGGCTCTAATTAGGTTATTAATATAATAAGAGTATCCCTTATCTCTAGGATATTAAGTTATATTATAAGTTAATTATAAAGATCTTTATATAATTTATTTAAAAGGTTATTATAAAGTATATACTCTATTAATAATTTAAGTTATCTTTCTAACTTAGTAAGGTAATTTATAAAGTTTATAATCTTTTAATATTCCTTTTACTTAACTTCTAAGTAGTACTTATTAATTATTAGATATTAATTTTAAGGATCTTTTATTTAATTTATTAAGAAGTTATTAAAGTATTCCTAGGATTATTTATCTTTTAATATATCCTTTATATACTTATATTATATAGCCTTAGGGTCTAGGGCTATATATTATAATATATATTAGATTTTTATAAAGTTATTAAAAAAATATGTTATACTTATTTTAATTATTTTAATTATATTATTAAATTATTCTTAATATTCTTATACTAACTTCCTATTATATATATATAGGTCCTACGGCCTTAGAATATAAGTTTTATATTAAGGACGCTTTAATTCTAATTCTTTTATTAATAATAAGTAATATTAATAACTTACTTAAGTAGTATTATTAGTATATATTTCCTACTCTAACTCTTATAAATATTATTATAGATCTTATATCTACTACCTCTTAAAGACTTCTTCTTTAAGTTCTTATATCCTTTATAATAATACTTCTTAGGTTTCTAGTAGTAGGGACTAGGTTTATATACCTAATAGCTACTCCTAGATAGTTAATTATAATCGCGATATATCTATTATTAATTTATTAATTAATTCTTAAGACTTACTTTCTTTATAAGCTTAATCCCTTATATTTAAGCGGGTTATTTATACTAGTTAATTAACCTTTTTAACTTATACCTATAATAACCCTTCTCTACTTATCTTATTAATAGTCGGGCTACTACCCCTAAATAGGATAGAGTAATTAGAATATAAGGGTACTACGTAATAATATAGCTATTAAGTACTATAAATAGTACGTATATATATATATATAGAACTTTCTATTCTTATTAATAGTAAGACTAATTACTACCCTTCCCTTTAGGGGGAATTCCCTCCTTTATATACTATAGGTAAAGGGGTAGCGTAGTACTACTACGTACTATAGACGCCACGTTAATAGTAGTACCGTATTCCTAACTAGTCCTTATAACTAGATATAAACTACCCTTATTAACTCCAAGTAGCTAGATAGTAGAGTATAAACTATAAATATAAATATAATATCCTTTTAAGGCTTATATTACCTATTTTTATATCTATTAAGCTCTAGCTAACTATCTACGCCTAGCTCCTTCTACTCCCTTATATCTTCCCTCTCTAGGATTACTCTTCTACTATTTTTTTAAATTTATATACCTCTTTAAGCTATTAATCTACCTTTATAATAGATTCCTTTATATATTTAAGCCTTACTCTTACTATCCTTCTTATTTTATATAATATTCTATCCTTTAATATATTTTATATAACTATTATAACTTTTAAGGCCTTTATTAATATTTTCTTAATATATATTACCTTATCTTTAAGTTCCTTCCCCCTTATTAGGCTTCCTAGCCCCTATATAAGTATCTCTCCTCTACTCCCTAGCCTACTACCTCTACTACTACTACTACTACTACTACTACTACTACTTATAATTCCTCCCCCTATATTATATCCTAACCTTAGGACTCGTCTTATTATATATTAAAGTAAATTTAGATAATAAGTCTTCTTAGAGATTACTTAGATCCTTATATTATCTTTTATATAAGACTCTTTTCTATTAAAGTCTTTAGTAGTAAGTTAAAGTAGTATAATATTATACTTAAGTATAATAGTATAGTATACTATTAGGACTTATTACTATTATAATAGATAGTAATAAATAGAGATAGATTAGTTATAAAGAAATAGGCTTCTCTATACTATTAAAGGACTTTAGGGATTATTAGTATTATAAGGGTAGCTTTAGTATTTTAGTAGTTTAAGATAATTAATTAGTATTATAAAGCCTTTTATATAGTATTACTATTATATTAATAGGGATATTTCTAATTTATATAAATTAATTAATTAAGAAAGCTATTAAGGCTATTAAGAATAATAAAGTATTAGGGAGGTAGAAGCTATTCTACTATTACTAAGTGAAATATATAAACTAGAGTAGATTCTATATTATAAATATACTATAAAGGACAGATAATATAAGTTATTTAAGATACTAGAGGGATAAAAACCGCTATTAGCTCTACTTATATATAAGCCCGACGCTATTATACTATAAGACGAGACTTATTATTAATATACTAAGTTATAATAACTAAGGATATATTAGCCTAATATAAATATAAATACTATTAATACTAGTAGGCGAAGGGCTAATTATAATAAGCTAGTAGTAGAGGATATAAAGTTAGGTAATATTTATTATTAAATAAAAAAGAAAACATTTTTAAATAATTTAGATATTTACTAGAGCTCTAAATTAAAAGAAGAGGGGTAATATTATAGTTTTATAATATAAATTAATATATACTCCTAATTAGGCTTAGTATATACGCTAAGATATAAATACTATATTTATATATTATATAATATATATAATTAGACTAACTATTAAGTCGGGTTTTATTACTATAGATTAGTACCGACCTAAATACTTAGTACTACCTCCTAGTACTAACCTAAATACTTGGTACCGGTTTCTAGTACCGACTTGAAAAGCCCTTAGTACCTTAGCGAGTTAGGTTAGATTAACCCGACTCGCTAAGGTATCGCCAAGACGCTAAGCCCCTAATAAGATAGTAAGGGACACTATTTTTTTTAGAATTACCCTTATACTAAAAATAGAATTTTTATTAATTAGAATTTTAATACTCCCCTTAATTTCCTAGCGATATATATTACTTTTTTATATTACCTTATTACTTAGGGGTATTACCTAGGTAATAATAATAATAATAACTAGTAATATAGTAGTAAATCCTATATATAGTAAGGAATACTACTATAAATAGAAAATATTAGTAATATTATAGTTATTATTTCTATAGGAATAGCTAATTAGCTATTACCTTTTTATATTACCTTATTTACTATTAAGAATTACCTAGTTAGTAATAATAATAATACTTAGTAGTATATTAGTAAATCTTATATATAATACGAAATATAAATATAAATAAAAAATATTCCTAATATAATAGTCTTAGTAAAATAATATAGGTAGAACTAATATTTTAATAAGTTAGGTTAATACTTTAGTACTAATACTTAGTACTACCTTATAGTATTAACCTAAATACTTAGTACTAACTATTAGTACTAACCTAAATACTCGGGCTAGGAATTTAGTATTAACTCGCTAAGAGTCGAGTTAGGTACCCGACTCGAGTTTAAAGTACTAACCCGACGCGGTTAGTCTATATAGAATAGTATAGTTAATATTCTTATATAAACTTAATATTAATACTACTTAAGTTTTATATTAAGTCTCTAATAAATAGAGACTTCCTATTTAAACTAGAGTATACCTAAGATTTTAGCCTCTAAGGAGGTATCTTTATATATATTACTAATTTATCTATATTAGAAGTCTATATATTTAATACTTCTCCTATCCCTATCTAGCTATTATAAAAGGCTTATCTAGGCTCTCTTATTAAGTATAATTAAGATAGCGCCTACCTTACTACGCTAGTAGACGCCTATATAGCTGTAGGTAATACTAGTATATAGAAGGCCCTTATAAAAGATAAAAGGCTTTACTATCCTTATAATAGTAGTATATATTAATATTATATAGCCTTCTATAATAAGAACCTTAATAGCTAGGGACCCTCTAGTAGTATAGCCTTCTATAATAAGGACCTTAATTATAATAGTAGACCCCGCCCTTAAATATATATTACTAAATAGTATTATAGTCTACGGATTACTTAAAGTAGTATAGAAAATCGTTATAATAGCTACTAAATTCCTAGAAATCTAGATAGATCGGGGTATTACTATTAATATCCCTAAGAATAAATAGATACTAATACTGTTAAAGCCTAATATAGACCCTAAGCCCTTATATATATACTTAGTTAATTAGAAGGATAAAGACCTAATTAATAAAATATTTAGAAAGTTGTATTCCTAAAGGAAAATATTATAATTAAACTAATTAATACCTTTTAACTACCTTATATTTATAGTCTAGTAAGATATACTAGAAGGATATAAAGGTTATATAGTTATAGATATTTATAGCCTTAATAAGATTACTAAATTAAATAGTTACCCTCTACTATTATAATTAGAACTTATATTTATAGTTACTAGTTTCCCTTTTATATCTACTATAAATAGTACTAGGTAGTTTCACTAATTTAGTATATAAAAGCGAGATAGATATAAACTTATAATAGTCTCCTATTAAAGCTAAGGATAGTATTATATTACCCTAATAGGATATAAGGGCTTACTACCCTATATTTAGAGATAGATTAATAAGCTTCTCTATCCTTTTAAGAAGTTTATAAGAGCTTATATAAATAATATAATTAATTTTTTAAAAACCCTACTAGAGTATTTAATATATCTATAAGCGCTTTTTAGCCTCTATTAGAGCTATTAAATTAGTCTTAATTTAAAGAAAATATTCCTTAGCTATCTATCTATTACTTTACTAGGCTAAAAGGTAGATTCCCTTAGCCTATCTATATTAGAGGAGAAGCTTATAGTAATTAATACCTTACTATTCCTATTTTTATTATAAGACCTTAAGATCTTTCTAGGACTAATGGGCTAGTTATATTTATCTATCCTTAGATACGCTTAATATATAGATCTATTATAAAAATATAAGATTAACCTTACTAGCTTACTTCTTAAGGGTATTAAAGGCTTTATAAGAAAGATTTAATCTATATAAATAGTATATAACCCTACTAATAAAGAGAAGAGAACTTTTATAGACTTAAAGTCTACTTTTAGTAGTCCTACTTTCCTTATCTATTTTAATAAAATGAGGATCTTATCTATAAATCTTAATACCTCTAAAAAGTAGGGATTTATAGTAATAATCTATTATATTAAAGATAATATAATAGAAGGGTTCTCTAGGATATTAATTTAACTAATAATATTCCTTAGTAAGATACTTTACTAGGCTAAATAGAACTACTAGCTAATTAAACTAGAGGTAGTAGGTATTATATAAGTTATAAGATAAACTTACTACCTTATTAAATTATCTTAAAAACTACTAATAATAATCTATATAGATTATTTAATAGTAGTACCTATCTTATATTAGACTAGTCTTACTATTTCCTTAATTAATAAACTTAATCTATAGTTAATTCGTACCTTATTATATCTATTATAATTTAACCTTATAGTAAAGTATAAATTAGGGAAATCTAATATTATCCTAGATATACTATCTAGACTTTAAGAGGATAAAAAAAGGCTCTATTAATACTATTAGAATATTAGATACCTTATATACTAAAGGCTTTAATAATAAGGGCCTTATTAACTATAGTTAATAAGGGGCTATTATACTTAATACCTTATACGCAGCTACTTTTATAGAGGCTCGCTTATAATATATTAATTTACTAAGTCTTATTTATTATATTATACTTATTAAGATATTAGAGGAGTTTGAAAAGCGCGTTACCTAGGCGTATTAATAGGATAGCTAATAGTCCTAACTACTAGAATTACTTATACTAGTAAATAAAGACCTTATTAATAGTAGGACTTACTAGGAGTTATACTTTAAGATCTATAATAAGCTAATCTACTATATAAACTTTAATAATAGCTAGGAAAGATTATATATACTAAATACCTTAGAAAAGGATATATTTTAACTAGCTTATAATTAATAATATTATAGTAGGTGTTATTATACTTATAAATAATAGTAGCTTCTCTATATCTCTATTACTTATAATAGTACCTACGTACCTATATAGAGTACTATCTAGAATATTAACTTAACTAAATAAAATAATATAAACCTTATAAGAGTATAGTCTTAATTAACTAATCTATAATACCTTTTTATATTATAGTAATGAATTTTATTATAATACTTCTATTAATAAGTATAGAAGTTTATAATAGCCTTCTTACTATTATAAATAAGTTCTTAAAAAGGGTTCTTCTTATTTAGACTAACTGTTTTTTCGGTACTTAGGGGTTATTTTTAGTATTAACTCGAATTACTAAACTACTTACGGCTAGCTTATACCCTGTATAGGTTTAGCGTTATATAACTTTATGAATTCGATTTCAAATTCGATTCCTCGCGGTTAGTCTATTCTTATTCTAAGATAGACTATTGAAGTAGCTTTCTAATAGGCTAATATAGTCCTTATAAGTCTTATAGCTTATAGCTAGGGTATCCCTTATAGAATAATTAGTAATAGGGATTCTAAGTTTATATTATTACTCTAGAGAACTATTTTCTAGAAGCTTAGCTATAAACTATTAATATTAATAGTATATTATACCTAGATAGATAGTCTATCTAAGTAGACTAATTAGATAGTAGAGATTACGCTATAATACTATATTATATAAAATATTAATAACTCTAATTAGACTATAGTCCTCCTATATATATAAGGATACCTTAATAACTTTAAAAGCTAGTCTACTAGTATTTCTCTAAATAAAGTCCTTTATAGCTTTAATATTTATAATACCTTTACTATACTCTCCTAATAGCTCCTTATAAAAGACTTTAGTAGACTATAATAGTTAAAAAGGGACTAGGCTAGAGAATTAATAGCTTTTATTAATATCTTTACTAAGGTATACTATAGTAGTAAGTATAAGTCGCTATTAATAGTAGTAGGAGATATAAAGTATCTTAGATTAAGAGAAGGATATTATATACCTAGTATTACTAATTTAAAACTATATTAATAGTATATAAGGCCCTTTAAGATTATTAAGAAGGTAGGCTTACTAGTATACTAACTCTAGCTAAGTCCTATTATATATATTTACCCCGTTATATTAATAGCCTAACTTAAGCTAGTACTAATTAAAAGTTATCTAATCCTTACGCTTAAGTATATAATTATTTTCCACCGCTTATAAACGAATTAGATAGCCTTATAAATAAGGCTAATAACTATAAAATTAAGGTAATTATTAGTAAATAGACTTCTAGGCGAAAAAGTTAGTATTTAGTTAAGTAGAAAGGCTATAATTCCTAGTATAATTCCTAGTATAATATAAATAATCTATATAATACTCGTAATATAGTAAATAAATATAATATTTAAATGTATTAATAATACTATTATTAGAGGTAATAAGGCCTTTAATTACTATAATATAAGTATTACCTTTACTTTCTTTATAACGGTATTATTATATTTATAGCTTACTAGCTTATAAAGAGTAAAAACCCTCTACTAGGCTACTTTATACTTATAAGAGGCTTCGCTTCTCTAATAATTAATTATATAATTATAATTAGTCCTTTAAGTACTTACTACTATAACAGTAGCTTCTTTAAGGGGTATCTAAATAGTCCTCTCTCTACCTCCTTAAAAGGTAGAGGTTAGTTCTTTTATAACTATAAAGTTACTAGAGTATTAAGTCTACTATTATAATACTACCTACTTACTAGTAGTTTATACTATCTATTCTAGGCCTTAGAAACTAGCCCCCTAGTCTAGTTCCTATAAATAATAGTATATAAATAGTAAGAAAGAAGATATAAGAAGGAAAAACTCTTCTTATATCTACTAAGATTATAATTTATAATTAGCTAAGATTAACCTAGATTAAATTCTAATATTAGATTACTAAGTTTCTTAGCTTAGTATTATACTTTAAAGTATTAAAAATCAAGTTAAATAATTATCCGAGGATATCTAGAGTATAGAAGAAGGAAAGGTTATTATACCCTAGTACACTATATACTATGTGTTTTAACCTTTTAGTAATGACTGCATAAGTGGATCTGAGCTAACCTTACCAGACTAGGTATAGAATTAAGAAGGCCTGGAATCGTGATACCTCCCAAGTTGGAGCCAGGGCATTTGTATGTTGCGTCCAGACTTCATCCTTCTTCTACGCCTTTAAACATAGTGGCATGGACGTTATAGTCCACATCTCTTTAAATGATAAGTGGTATCATATGTCACACCCTCCTGTAATCTCTATCACAATCGATAAGCGTAAGTAACCGAAGACTAATATATCGCCGGTCTTGCCTTTCTACTCGGTAGTCAGGTCTATTAGTTAGCATTCGCAAACATCACCGTATATAAGCTCTACCTCGCGCACAATTCAGGGACCTCCAGACTTCCATATGGCGCATATACTTCAGGCTGTAAACTATGGTCACCGATCTCCTAGCTCTGGCCTATCCTAATCTGAAGTTTGACTTTGCTGCGATTGAATGCCTCCTCGAATCAGATCGGATGCGGAATAAAACCAGTCTCCTCTATATCATGATGATTATAGGGGCCTTGAATTGGTTCCTTTCGGATTCTGTCACCGCCAGAGTTGTTTTGCAAAGAAAATATCGAGGTAAACCGAATGACTTTCTCTCGTCCATCGTTAAATGACAAAGTCCTCCTAGGACTAATCGAGAGGCAGATTCTATAGAGCAGCGAAGTGACACAGATAGAAGACTTAGGCAAGAGACGAAGGTTCTGAATCGGTATTTTCCGACTGCGCACAGCGCTTTGTACCTTTGCATCTTGATGATTAATGAGTATGATACGGCTCGCCCGCGACTATGTTTTTAGTCGTTGGTCTAATATAACAACACCCCAAGGACCTATCTAAAAAGGGAGATGGGGTTGGGACGGATGAAGTAGGTTCTACTTATCCTTAACCTCGCTTGTTGGCACGCTTTAAGAGATCACTTAATCCCACTTCCTTGATGTAGATATGTATAGAGCGTAGGTGGAGAACTTACGCTTTAGCGGGTTTGGGAGTACTATTAAGGCGTTCCGGGCAACAGTTTGAGTAATAATAGGGATGATGGAGATTAAGCGCAGCTACGACTTAACGTATCGCACTTCCTATAAGACCGGAATAAATCAGTGGCGCTTTCGTATAACACGTTTTAGGACTTAGTATCGATAGGCATGAATCCAGTTTTTGGTGAAGCACTCTTTTCTAAATAGCATTCGATCCGCAGAGTTAGAGTGATGCGAGCCTTTCTCTGTGTCTCAACGTGCCATGTGTAAACTCACGAACGCACTTGCTATGGATCTATATTGTGACCTAACCATTGAGGGTTCATGCAGCTATGCTATGATTTCCAAGCTCCATACAAGACGCGATGACTCCATATTCTATTCTGTTTTCGATTCCATGAAGGACGTTAAGGACACAGGCCAATAAATACAAAAGGACTCCTTGAGTTCCTCGTGGAGAGACTCTACAGTAGTCTACCCTTTACCCCGTAATCGAACCTTCTCTAATCGTCATTTCAGCTGAGGCTCACAGAAGATAACGAGGACGTAAAACCATTTAACCCCACCGGTGAGCTAGCCAGCTTGAAACCACCCGGTACAGCCGTCTGAAAGAAACCCTTGGGGTTATATTTCCCACTCACCCTCCTCATCTCAGCCACGCTCTCATTACTATACCCTCTAATCGGGTCTTGAAAACTAGCAGCATATTTCAAATACTTATACCTATTAGATATCATTGCCGCTTTCGTAGCCTGCTTAATAGCGTCAATGAGGTTTTCCGCGACACGATTGACGAGAGCATCCTTCGCGGCATTGTTCCATGTTATTGACAAGAGGCAGAGGACTTGAGGGCCAACGGATGGGTTCAGGCCTAGCGAGTTACCTGGGTTAATGGCGGGGAGTTTTTGGTAGATGATGAAGTATTGAATGCCAGCTACTGATTTTATGGAGGGGACGGTGGTGTTCTAGAGATTGGTGACTTTCGAGAGGATTTGAGGGGTGGGCGCGAAGACGGTGTTGGCGTAGAGGCCGCTAAACCGTGATTTAGATTGATGGTGAACGAGCGACTTCCGGATATTACGTACCGAAAATTGATTGCTTGCTGAGCCTCTTCTTCGGCGACGAAATCACTCATGTTAGATATCCTCATCGTACTTCCAAGCTGGGGTTGAATAGCAGTGAACGGCTTGAATATCGGCGGGTTCGCAATCGGCTTAGTATAGTAGATGCCATTTGAAACCAGAAAACTGCCGGTCGTCGCTTCGTACCCTATTGCGCAAATCATTTCTGCATACGGATCGGCCTTCGTTGGATCCATGAAACTCTCAAAGGCGCTTAGCTGCTGCGTGTTGGAAATCAGTCTCAGCCCTATATGCTTGGCATGGACTACAAATAGCCAACGTGTCCATAGCTAGACAATCAACCGTTCCATCAAATCATTCAACACTGCGCAGTGGTGCTACCAGGGTAGAAGATGAAGCCTCCCCAGAAATTTCCATGAGCGTACGTCTGGAGATCGAATCGGGTTACGATGCCAAAGTTGTTGGAGCCTCCTTTCAGAGCTCTGAAAAGGTCCGGGTTGTCGTGAGCACTGGCATTGGCGATACTCCCGTTGGCTAGCACTACTTCCATATTGAGGTTGTGGTCACAAGCGAATCCCTTTTCTGGCGAGAAGAACGAAATCCCGCCTGGTTTGTTGATTGGTGTGCTTCGACCTAAAGTTTGAAAAAGGGAGCTCACCTCCGGTAAGAAACCCTCCTACACCTAAGCCAGCCACACGAGAACCAAGAACGGTAAGATTCATAGGTTGAAGCGCGGCGTAAATATTCTTCCAAATGGCTCCGCCGCCTACTGAGACACTGGAGCGGTCCGAATTGATCGTGATATCATTCATATTCGTCAAAATCAATGGTAGCACCCTGGTCGACATTTGCTGCGCGAGGCACTGGGGCGTGACCTCCACTACGAATTGCGAGTGCAGAGGTATTGCCATGACTACCCCGATACTGAGTACTTGTCGTTACAATGAACGCAACGTCTGCTGCGCTCGTGGGCCGCACAATACATGAAGGCGATAGACGATCCTGCTGAAGGAAATAGGACAAGGTCGAAGCTTTGTAGATGGCATCGCTTGGGTAGTAAGTCTGGTTCTGTAGGCGAGATCTGAGGGTTGAACATAGTGTTGACTCATTGTCTAGTCCTAAGCTTGCCAGAACACTGTGTAGAAAGCAGAAAGCAACCGAGACTGCAACCATCGAGACCTTACAGAGCCGCATTGCAGCCATAGACAGCATAGATGTCAAACACAAAGAGAGAGGTAGCACGTCTCTTTAGAAGACGACAATCGGATAGATTCAGGAGGAAACAGAAGCGCGTCATGATGAATTTATAGAACTAGTATAACTATAGAATCCTTCCAACAGCCGAACGTAACGTCGAAAGGCAACTTTTGCGCCATGTTCAGCAATTGGGCAGGTCAATGAACAGGAAGCTAAAGTAGGGACCATGAAGTGTGCTGCCAGACCTCACTAGCGAGCCAAGCCATATGTCTAGTCTGGAACTAGAGGAGCCACCCGAAGCGCTAACATCCTAGCCACCCTAGCGTGCCTAGCGTGCCACAAGGTGCCGTGCAGTGCGCTATCACATTACGCACGGTCAATACACGGTAATCGGGGCCCCCCTAGTCGCAAGCTCCTATAGTTGTTCAAGGTGGAACCTTGGGGTTTTGGATCACTCATTTCCTATGTGACAGTACCGCTTACTTTCCTATGGGATCTACGAAGATGGATAAGAATTCTACTCGACAAACCATATATTGAGGACTTGCGCTAGGCCCCGCGAACTCCCGCTGTCATCAGCAATGGATCCCCTTTGGTTGACCCCACCTGAGTCCAAATATACGACGACACCTAGGCGCGGATGGCCTTTGCCCTTTCAACTAGTCGACTATTTCTAGCCAACTCTACTCTCATCTCCTTTCCGCCTTCGCATAAGAACCTGGGATTTCTCATACGGCATCTGGAACGTCTCCCAGAACCATCTATACGACGAAGGGTCCCCATCCAAGCGGAATTCGTAGTTGGAAATCAAGTGTATCAACGCCATCTTGATAACCAGCGTAGCGTGCCATCGACCAGGACTAAATGACAGAATTAGCTTTCGTCGAATACCCTGCCTCTGTACGTACCAGACTTTTGACCCAAGTCCCCAGATCGGGAAATCCCTCGAGGCGTCAGTGAATGTGGAGCCTCGGAGCGGAGTGTAAGATCTCCCATCAAACTTGTCATGTGTGGTTGGTATGAAACGGAGGCCGTCGAAGGTATCAGGGTTAGGGTATTTTTCAGCATCGTGCATGAGATCCCAAGCAGGCACGCAGGCAATCTGACCCGCTGGCACGTGAAAGCCGCCATGCGAGAAGGTGTAAGGTTTCAAGGCTTTGCGGCGAATTCCCACTGCAGATAGTCAGCGAATATGAAGCTTACACATTGATTTGGCTTACTTTTATCCAGAGGATTTAGCCTCACGGACTCCTTGATGAAGCTATCAAGTATAGGGAGTTGATTTATGCCTTCGTAATCGAGATTGTCTGCATCTTTGATCTCTTGATGTATCATCTCAGCGTATTCGGGGCGGGCGCACAGTTCCAGGAAGACGAAGTGCAGGTTCTGACCATGTATCAGCTTTGAGTTTCCTGTAGTTGGGGCGGGTCTCTCACGATCCATGGCTGATGGGAAGCAGCAAACCAAATACCCAGAATCGCTTGAATGACAAGGGTGTGGGTCCAGTACTTTGAGTCTGCGGAGGCTTCGATCATATTTTCAAACAGAGTAACCTTTCAAGAAGAAGTCAGTACATCAGTGATGTTTTCGGAAAAGCACATGCGCAGTTACCGATTTCAGGCCGTGATCTTCATTCCAAGCGTTGACGTTCGGGCTTGCGGCTTGATGCAAACGATCGGTAAGTACATCGCGTGCGTGCCCGTTTTTAGTCAATACTTGGTGCATAAGCCTATCACGTTCTTAGTGTCTTTAGCCAACCAGCGACGTCGAAGGAGACTGTACGGTTGCATAAAGGTTGGTACAATCTGGAATGCCCCCATGCAGGTCACCGTATCCTCATAGTATTGTGCCATTGCCGCAGAGAAGTCTGGCTCCTTGCCTGAGAGATGTAAGCAGTCTTAGCGGCCCGAAGGAGTAGTCGCTCACTTAATTTGTTTCCAAAATGGTAGACGCCCAGCATGCCAGTTGCAAGGTCTCGCATGATTGGGGCGATTTTGATGCGGCTCCAATCTGAGGACATGATTAAAACGCTTGCTTCGTAATCGGAGACTTGTACGTACCTTCACCATGGAGGCGAGGTTCTAGCATGTCTTCGAATGTCCTCTCAAGCCTCGACTGTAGATAGCCCTGAAGAATGCTTATCTGGGTCAGACCCTTGATACGTATGGCTCGCGCAAAGAGACGGTAACGGAGGTTAATTTGTTCATTTGGATCCCATTTGGTTTCAGTATTGCTCATCGTGTGCTTGAAACCAAATCTCTGCCCGTCGTCAGCAGGTAGCTTGCGCTGCCAAAGAAATTACTGACGTCAGCGTAGACTGCACGCTGTGAAAGATCCGAAGCCTCGCTGAGTTCGTGTATAGCCTCAGGTGATCGGATTATAACCGGCTCTTTTCGTCCAAAAGGATTGTAATAGATTCCAGAGCGCTTATCTACGTGAGTCCTCCACGAGCAACAGTAATCATGACCTTGACTTACATAGTCTCGTAATATTTTCGTCGTTCGAGCTGGAAGAAGAGTCTCGAGCCATGATTGAGGCAGCTTTGAACCTAATTCCAAAGCCTTTTCAAAAATCTGACCGCATGTTGGCTCCCAGTCATTCAATACGGAGATATCTATCACCAAGCTAGAATGAGCCGTACATACCGGAGCTAACAGACCGTAGAGCTCGTATATCACGCCTAAGAAAAGGAACACGGCGAGAACGACTTGAGAGATCTTCTCCCAAGCTAAGCCTGGCTGTGCCAAGGCCTCCAGAGATGATGATATGTTCACAAAGTAATGGTTTTGCATGGTCAAAATGATTCAAAAGACCACGTTATTGCAAGAGTGAAAATGGAAAGTGCAGTGGGACGGTCAGCAGACTGGGAAACCCCGCCTTAAGCTGGACAGGGCGGTGTGATCTATTTAGCTCAGTCTAGGAGATAATGTCGAGGACCATGGGATCAGTCGAAGGATTTTGCTGCTGTCATTCAGCGCCGTTTCGATCCTTTGGTTTCTTTTCATCATCTTAGGCCCGAAATAGAGCGTCAGGCGGAGCACTCAAGCGTCATCGTGTCTATGGCTCCAAGGAGGATTACTGGGATGATTACCGCATGAAGCAATAGATAGATAGATCCGCTCCATCTCGGCCTAGCCTCAATACAACAATCCCACGGCACACCACGTTATGCCTATGGATGATAGATAGGAGAACGGACCTCCATGGAAGGATCTGACGTGCATCGGGGTGATCTCTAGGATTGGCATAGTATAGTGTCGTTCGTCGCATGAACAGCCCCACCTTCCATCCTTCAAAGACACAATTAGCTGTTTAGGCAACATCACACGGTATAGTATCTCGAAAGTACGGCGTAGGTAGGTATGGTGAAATGATGCGTGGAGCTAGGCGATCGGCAACTACTTCTAGGGCCCGTCATGCCCGACATGTTTGGTGCACGGATGCCCCGGCAGCTAGGATTCCGAGCCGCCGCCCAAACCTGAAAGAGTAAGGTACCCTAGCCCGGCTACACCCTATCCTGGTGCGCGTACACCTCCCCTCACGTGGCCTAGTAGTTTACTAGCGGGAGTACTCCAAATGGTTAACTCAGCTAACTAAGACCTACCTCAGGAGTATCTACCTTACGCTTAGTAGTTTTACGAGGTACTATTAATTAATCAATCCTAAACTATTCCTCTTAGTGGAGGGCTAAGACGCTAAGAGTTAGCGTTAGGACTTACTTGTATTCTAGTTAGTATAAGTAAGTGGTGCGGCAGTGAGCTATCAGCTCTTAGCGCTTCATAGTACCGCCGTACCGTCCTAACGGCAACGACTACCCAGCGTATTATAGTATACGCATTTCCATTAGGAGTCTAATAGTCTAATAGCCTTTAAAATCCGTCCGTTAGCGGGAATGTTGTAGGCAGTAACATGATATAACCCGCCAGCAAGCCGAGGTGCACGCGTACCAGGACGAGGTGTACGCGTACCGCCGCCCATCTACACCACTACTCCGCGTTCCCTGCATACATCCAGCCATCAATTAGCAAGCCCAATGGAAGGATAAAAATCAAGCCAGCTCGATTGAACTAATGCAACAATGTTTCTGCTCAATCCTCCGGGGCTGTGTGTTTGTGCGTTTGCGAGTTTGCAGTCAGCTAACACGCACTGCCGCTTCCTTGCGCGAAAACGTGCAGTAGCATTTGGTGGCATTATTGATGTCGAATTGCTGCCCCACTGAAGGATCAATTTAGATTGCCTGCTCACTATTCGGTGAGCCGTTTGACAGAGTTATCGTTTCATCCGCGGCAACATCAATCGTCGTTTTCCCTTTTCTCCTCTTCTGAGCTCACCAATTCCACCTCGCCAAGCGAACCTATCAAACCACCCCTCTTCTCTCACAATGACCATCAATTCCGTCCTCATCACAGGCTGCAGCGCTGGTGGTATCGGCTCCGCCTTAGCCCTCGCCTTCCGAAAACGCGGCCTATCAGTCTTCGCCACCGGGCGCGACCTATCCAAGTTGTCCCACCTCGCTGACCTCTCCAACATCACTCTACTCCCCCTAAACCCCACCTCCGCTCTCAGCGTCGACGCTGCCGTCGAGAAAGTCAAGGCCGCAACGGGCGGCAAGCTCGACTATCTCGTCAACAATGCCGGTCAAACCATCATCACGCCAACGCTCGATTTCGATATCGAGACCGCGAAAAATATGTACGACATCAATGTCTGGGGCACCCTGCGCGTCATGCAAGCGTTCTCAGACCTCGTCATTGCCGCCAAAGGGACTTTCATCAACATCTGCTCCATATCCACAAGCGTGAATACGCCATGGATGGGTAAGTGAGATGACATTCAAGATTGCCGCTAGTCTGCTGAGTACCCGGGGAAGGCATCTACGCCGGTTCGAAAGCCGCTCAAACCGCCATCACTGACGCCTTCCGCCTCGAAATGTCCCCCTTCTCCGTCAAAGTCATAACCGTACATACCGGCGCCGTAAACACAAACACCCTCTCCGCTGGCAAGAATCTCAAACTCCCAGAAACCTCACGCTACAGGAGCATCGAAAAAGAGATTGCGGCAAGAGCGAGAGGCAAGGACGGCACGCCGCGGATGGAAGCGGAGGATTATGCGGAGAGGGTCGTAGGGGACGTGCTGGGAGGGAAGACGTGGCAGGTTTGGAGGGGCGGGTATGCGAGTGTGGTGCGCTTTACGGCGGGGTGGTTCCCGGGGTGGGTGTCGGTGAGTGCTTGATGAAGGGCTGTTGGGAGTGGGGTGATGCTGACGGGTGATTCAGGATGCGATGTCGGTCAAGGGGACAGGGTTGGATGTTATGAAGGTTTGAGGTGTGCGGGGTGAAATCAAGGATGTCGTGAAGGTTTGAGGCATCCACAGCGGAAGCATGAATCACATCAGGTCCATGCAGTCGGGATTCTTCATCCAGTACCATTACATAAAACAGCATGTGCAAGAAAAAGCACCACTGAATAGTAACAAAAAAATCCCAGTCATGGTATCTCCAAGAACACACTCGCCAACTCCACTTCTAAATCGTTGCCAGCTATCCCCAGCAAAGCTAACCCACTGAAAGAAAAGCCAACCCCATCAAACACGCTCCCCCTCCCCCTCAACCTTATACTGCAAATGGATGCCATCCGTCTTCACCTCCACTTCGCCGGGGGCTCCCGTATGCAAAAACGTCCTAACAGGTTTCACCAGCGCCATCCTAAATGAATTCTCCGATCCACCAACTTTATCCATATCCTTGTAGTCAGCCCCGCCCCTGTGGTGCTTAGCATAAGAAGATAAACCCGAGTGCTTGCTATAACTCAAGCCCGAATTCGACGAAGCCCCCCTTCCTCCTCCTTTGCTGGTCGACGAGAACCAACTTGGCGTGAGGCGGGATGTTAATTTCGAGCTGAGGAAGCTCAGGCTGGGGATGTAGCGGGAGGTGCTAGACATAGATGGCTATTGGAGGGAGAGGGCAATGTTAATTGGGGCTATACCGGGGTGGAAAGTGTGGTTGCGGGAGCTTACCATGCAGTTTGCGATGATACCGACGCACATTTTATGAGGCTGGTGAAATTTTAGTGGTAGGGTAGCAGAGTGATGTTGGCAGCAAGTACACACTAGAAGAGAACGACGGGCATTATCCTAAAGGTCAGATCTGTTGGGTCGTGGACGAGTGACCATCTGTAATAGACGCCGACTCCGGAAGCGATGCATGCACTAAACAACGGTCAGTTCTTCTGGAGAGAAGTGCATTTAGGAAGGTGGCTGCTTATGACATCACACATACATCAACCCTAGCAAGAACACAGCCATCACACCTATCTTCCTGTGAAGCGGAAGCTGTAACTTGGTTACACCAACGATAGGTAATGTCAATACAAAGACATCGATGGCAAGGCCTATAACCCCGACAGGTATAGTGACGTTAGTCGCTTTAGCTTCCCGTGGAGTTTGCTGATGCTCCACCAATGTCTGCCCAGGAGACGGGACCGTGAAGGCAAGGGTAGCAACCAGGAGTGAGAAATAGAAGAGAATGGTGATGATTGCACCGGCGTAGGAGCTGTATCGAGGCTATTCGAAGGGGCGGAAGATCTGGATGTACATCAGGAAGAAGGTTACTTTGATAAAGGGCCAGATTACGGCGGTTGTCTATTTAGTGAAGAATCCGCCCTTGATTAAGTATTAATTCCATCGATAAAGGGAGTGATGAGGAAAGCGTACGTATGTGAAGCCGTCACTGGAGAGATCAGACAGGTGCTATTCTCACATGTGGGTTCCGTTGTGTCCGGCTGTTGCACCTATAATTTTGTTAACAGTCAAGGATCAAAGCGCCATCTTCCATTATGACTTACAGACGACGGCAGCTATGTAATAGCAAACAGTTCCCACCTAGCATGTCAACGCGCGTCTCTTGGTACATTCGGCACCTTCACTTACAGCGCCGATCGTACATGTAGCTACAACCATCAGCAATCGGGAATTTTGCAATTACATGATTTGCATCTTGACTCACTATCGTCCGGACTCCATTTCCCCACCAATCTGAGTTTTGTATGGATTCTTACAGCCACAAATATCAGCGCGAGCGCTGTGAAGACTCCTTCGACTCCGACGAGCGTTGGTCCTTCCGTGTACGGATACGTAAAATTCGGTATCACTCCTGGCGGAGGCTTACCTGCGGGAAGGTCCGTAAGGCTTACTGGATCAATGGGAGCTGCCATTGTGAGAATTTTGACACGCTCTCATATGCTGCGAGGGGTCCTTATGTAGTCGTTGCAGCGAATGAAGGGAGTCTCGCACGCTTCGAAAAGCATGGTCCACATTCCAGCAGAGTATGGGGACATGCCCTTCCACGTGAAAGACATGAATCTATTTTGTAAACTTCGTTGTGCATGATGCTAGCCTGGAGGTTTCAGATTGGTAGATGTCGATCTAAGCACAACTACTTTTCTGAGCTTACGGCTGACATTTGGGATGACACTCGGAGGAGAACACAGAGCTCGGTGATCATTGGCGCGGACGAGCCTGGAAAAAGGGTCAGCTGCCTCCTGTGAGGAGATGCATGAGGATCCTGCGAAAAAGGTGGAACCAGCACACCATCAGAATTCGCTGCTGTAGGATTCCAAAATGAATTCGATACATCCGCTAACCCCATGTGAGTGACATGGCATTGAGATCGCAAATCTTTCCTCCGAGGCTGCTTTGGGTTGTCTGGTCCAAAACATAGTCTTGAACAGGGCATAGGAGTGATTTCGTGACCAGTGTTCCAATTAATGCAGGAATAGCAACAGCACTCTATTCCAACGATGTCGTCGCAGTTCTTCGCCCTTGATCCTCTGATCTCCCTCGCAGTAGGGCATCCCATGTGGACTGCTGGAGGTCTGGCATTCGTGTGCCTGATTATATGGAGGGTGTGGAGATTCATGGTCATTCCAACACTCTATCCAGAAAGACCCAGAGAATTGCCATACTGGATACCATGTAAGGAGCCGATATTGTGCCAGCAGCTAAAGTCAGGGAGCTAACGAAACTGCACGCAGTCATTGGTACGCGCTCTCCGCAGCCGCCGAGCATGGGCTATGCTCATTCTCCTCGTCTGTCTATATCGTGCTAAAATCTCAGGTCACGGCATCGCCTTCTTTTTCAATTCGTATTGGGTCCTGGAGCAAGGCCGGTATCTTCCCTACAGGAGCGTAGGAGCGCGAAGTATAACGGCTGAAGCGAATACAGGAAGTATTTTCGGAACTCGAAAGAGCCTTACTCGATTACCCTGGCCGGGCACACTCTGTATGTTATCACATCTCCCAACGATGTGCAAAACCTCTATAAGAACACCGCGACCATCTCATGGCTGCGTTTCGTGCAAGATCTCTATCGCTGGATAGGACTCTCACAATCGAACATCGGCAGGCTCTGGCAGGTTCCTAAAGCCGAACAGAAGATCCGGCATCCTGTACGCAAGCTTCCTCCAAACGACATGATTGAATCATATGAGCATCGCCAGCTGCTCCCGGGAGAGAAAATGAACGAGATTTCTAAACTCTTCGTGAGCCAAGTCAGCCACATGTTGCGGTGGGAAAATCTTCCTGGCGGTCAAGCTTACGTTCGGAAGCGCAGTTCTAATACAGTGACTCTTTCACTCATGGACTGGACGTCAGATGTCTTCATCCGTACTACCACAGAGACAAATTGGGGAAAGAGTATCTGGACTGTGGCACCCGATCTGTTGAATGATTTTCTCCAATGGGAAGCGACCACTTGGAAGTATGTATTCCAGCTTCCTAAATTTTTCAGTCAGGAGATGTCCACAGCACGAAATCAGCTCATCGATGCTTTTACGACATATTTTGGCCAACACGGTGACCTTCGAAAGGATACAAGCTACTTTGTGCCGACGGCCGAAGCCGAATTGAGAGACATTGGTTTCGATGATGTCAATATTGCAAGAGTCCATATGCTGCAACACTGGGCGTAAGTAAATTTGTCCTTTAATGTTCTCTCCGAAGTGATACTTTATGTGGAAGGAGTATCTTTAACGGGAATCAGTCCTAAAGCTTATTAGTATTAATGGCAACATGCACAAAGTGACATTCTGGATCTTTGCCTATCTATGTCATTCTCCACGACCCCTTGAAACATTCCGAGAAGAAACGACGCCTGGGGTCGTCGACGATGTGCCCAACGTGTCTTATCTGACGGAAAAATGTCCAAGGCTGGAGGCTATCTTTCTGGAGGTTCTACGCTTAGTCATGGCCAGCTCTCTCATGCGGCATGTGACAGAACTAATGATGATCGGAGGAAAGGTCCTCGAGGAGGGAAACAACGTAATGGTGCTGTACCGCCAATTGCATTTTAGCGGGGACGTATGGGGAGACGATGCTTCTAATTTCAACCCGGATCGCTTCTTGACACAGAAGGAAATGGTGCGGAGTTCAAGCTATAGACCGTTCGACGGAGGGCAATATCTGTGTCCTGGTCGCTTTATGGCGAGACACTCTGTCCTTGCATTTGTTGCTCTTACGCTTTCTAGATATGATATTCGGCTTGATCAATAAGCATCGAACAATTTCCTAAAAGCCGACGAATCGAAGCCAGGACTGGGGTCGCTATGTCCAAGAAAGGGCGATGAAGTTTTGACAATTAACGCCTCGCATCAGGTAACAGTTTACTGTGGTCCTTTCTCACGAAGCCAGCATTTACTCCATCGAATTCGCAATTGGCAAGGGGATTAAGCGTACAATCCCTTTTTCAATACTATCAGAAACGCCTCCGTCTTATGTGGAAGCCTTCTCCTCGATTGGTGACGTATCCGCGCACAGGAGAAACGATAGAGAAAAACTCAGATCTAAACGACTTGAACAATGGTCTAGACAGCAGTCGACGACGCTGTATCGAGCAGTGTGAAGACTGCGAATCCCGCAGTCATTAAAGCAAATCCAAGATGGTGGAATGGGCGATATCGACCGACCTTTTCCATGAGTCCACCTCCAATAGCGCCATATACCATCAGAGTAATCATAGTAGGTAGTAGCTGGACTCTAGATCGGGCAGGAGTTGAGCCCAGGACTGCCTGGAAATATACAGGCATAAAATATATCTCCCAATAGAGAAGTAATGTGTGAATGAACGTAAGCAAAAGTGCCGTTACTGAGGTTCGATTTGCAAATAATTGCGGTGGCAAGGTCGGCGCAGTGCACAAGCTTGAGACTTCAAAGACGTAGAAGCACACGAACCCAATAAGTCCCAATACCAGCGGTAGTATCACGTTCCAGGAGTACCAGGGATATTTTATTCCTCCATTCGTAATGGCGTTGCCGGTTAGGTCGATTCGCTTCATCTTCCCTATCAATGAAGTCCTCTTGTCATACTTGAGGCTCAGAAATGCAACCACAAGCCCCATTGCCGTAGCGCCAATAGAGATGCTCAAGTAGAATACCCAACGCCAAGTGGTCGTTCCCACGATGGTTCCTCCAATAAATGGTCCGAGTGCTGTGCCAATAGTAACGGCAGCAAAAATGATGCCCATGACACTACCACGCTTGCGTAAGGGCGCGAGATCGCATACAACAAGATCTGCTAACATGGTGCAACCGCCGCCACCAATTCCTTGGACCGTACATCCAGCAATCAGCATGGTCATGTTGCTGGCACCACCGCTCACACCGGTCCGAAGTATAAAGATTGATATTGCGAAAATCAGCAGGTTGCGTCGGCCAAAGATATTAGCAGTTTGAACATACAAGGGTTGGAAGGCGGTACTTGATCCAGGTCGTATCGTCAGTCGTCCATGGATCAATCTCAAGGATAGAATATTACCTAGATAGAAAATATGAGTTCACAACCCACACGTATAGCTCGCCTCCGTGTAGATCTCCGACGATAGTAGGTAAGGCGGTTGATACGATTGTACCCTCGATGGCTGGCAGTAAGGCAATGACAGACAGCGCTGCTACTATCTCATAAAATCGCCATCCACCTCCAAAAGCCGTCTGCTTGTTTGGTGTCTCGTCTGCCGTGGTTGCAGCCACTGGGGCTTCAGGGTTGCCTGGTTGAGCAATTGGAAGGCTATCATGGGGGGCCATTTTGGCGTCTAAGTCGCTAGTTATGGACACTGTCTTAATGTATGAATCAAAACCCAATCTGTACGAGGTATGCTCAACGCGTCAACTCATATTCCCGAACGAGAGCTATCTGGCATATTCTTCCAGCACTTCCAACCCGAGTCTTGACTGCGACGTAGCCTTCGTATCCTAGTCGTTTTGCATGATGCAATCATGCATGTTGTGAGGCCTATGTCTGCATTGGCCGAGCTACTGACAAGGCAGCAACGCTGCAGGTGGCTCTGCTTGCATAGAAGGTACAGGCGCAAGAGTTCGTCATCATGGAGTGTCTACCATTTTGTACTAGACCATGCAACCTCGGCACCCTGATACATGCTACCAGTCATAGTTAATGTTTTGCTTGGTGGACGGCGCGGAGACTTGGGCATGGGCCAGTGACAATTGATTCAGCATTTGCAGGATACTTGCCCCACCCATTCCTAGAAGAGTTCACCCCCTTCTAGTCCAAACTTATTTCTGGTCCACGCCCTCTTATGCTATAACGGCCGACTGTTTCAGCTTATTTTCGCTATATATACTGTAGAAAATCTTAGACGGAACAGATCTTACAGCAAAGTGTATTATAAAATAAGCCTGGTTGAGCATCTACAACCGCGAACGTCAGTAGGCCTGAGGGTAACCCAGCACGCTGCGGAGCTCAAAAGCTCCGGGCCGCTAGCCACTTAGGGCTGGACCAGAAGTAATACGGATGTGATTTAGCGTAGAATTTTGCAAAGATCATGCTTCAAGTATCTTCGCGAAGCAATCGTAAGTCTCTCGGTAGTCGAAGCTCGGTGTCACAAGGACAATAGGCCTACACTCAGCCAGAGGAGCCATCGGCCGTCGATCATTACTTGACAATCTAAAATTTGAGCGTGCGATAAGCCATGGCAGACACTATGTATTCACCACGTCAACTCCTACGACTTTGGATTGTCTTTGTGGGTTACTGTTGATAGTAAACTAAGATCTAGGCTGATCGCCATGTGCGCCATGTAGACATCGGTTCTGGCAATCAACGAGACTCGAAACGCATATACGGGATCGCAACCTCCGCTAAAACGTGAGGGGAATCGCTACGCACGCATGTATGGCACCTGGACATTCCTCAGCAGTCTCATCCGTGTTTACTCTGCCTTGAAAATTGAGAACTTCGATTTGTATATCTTGTGCATGTGCACTTATGGTGTTGCTGCCATGTATTTCTCCCTCGAGAGAAATGTCTACCGAGCTGAAGACCCGAAGTCGAAATGGGCTATCCTTGTAGCCGTGATCACATTACTCTGGATGGCCGTGCAAGCAAGCTTCAACGATGGGATTAGCGGCACATGAACATAACACTAGCTGGGCTTGTGATATGGGGCAAGGATCGCAGTCAAAAGTGACTTTATGCTCGCTGAAGATCAAGGCGGCTGCGAAAACCAAACTTCTCTGGGAGTTTGGTAAGAAATCTCCACTACACCCTACGACTAGCTTCTCACCTTTGAATACAGCTATCCCCGTTAATGTTTTCCGTGTCTGCTCATCGTCTCACAGTGCTTGACATATCTGCTACTTATATATGTATACGTAACAATGGAATTTCCCGAGTGATAGCATCGGGAAGCAGGGCTGTGTAAGTTCTAGGATTAGCACCAGCCTCCGCAATCGCTATCCATTACTATGGATACCCCATCCTCCCTATCAGCATTAAATCAAACCACACAACGTCAGAATATAGAAAGGCCATGACCTCAAGTACTTGGGGTAGGACCTTTGATTCCTTCATCACGCTATAAGGGCAAACCCTAGAAGCCAATTTCTGAGTGCTGTGGTATTTGAGATTGACCTGTCAACGTTGATGGTAATAAGACATTCACCGCAGCAGGCTAAGATTGAGCGATGCAGTGGAAAGACTTAGGGGTACTCTGATACAAAGGGCCAGAGGCCGGCAATGTCGCTGGAGCACAACTTCACTGAAAACTTGTCGTTCATGACATCTTGTAGTGAGACTCTGTTCAGAAAGAGTGAGGCTTACTCTGCGTACTTTACTTGGTGTTCATGCACCATGGCGCACGCGACAACACGCGACAACACGCACGTAGAGTCGGGAGTATGGAGCGTCCTTTGTAGGAACACTGGCGCCAGCGGAGTATTCCTCGAAGGCCTTATCAAGTATCTAGAAATGATGGGCACGAAACGGGGAACACATGTAGAACGCAAAGGTTCCTGCAAAGGGATCTGCTCAGATACGTACCACAATCTGCATTGGCCGTAAGATACCTACCAGACCATCCATACGGCTACTCGTGTCGCTTCTTTATCATACTCAACAAAGAATCGGAATTACCGTCGTCAGGCTATCATGAGGATTCTGGGCGAGCGATCGTTACTATTCTCAATGGAGAGTCTTCAAGCCCATGAATGTTGACTGATACATCAGCAGCAGGGTCAATGGCGCAGAGGCTGAAAAGACCTGGTGCTGTAGGAAATCACAAGATGAACGTTGCGACTATTGTGGATTCTCCAGTGGTTACATACCATTTCCAAAGCGAGCATTGCACCCGTGGGGGACCGGTATTCTAACGCTCAAATAACCCAAGGGCTTTGCAGCCTGCTACCGTGTATTAGTCCACAACGCCACCAGGCTGCCCTCCCATGTTTGCAACTATTAACGCCACGCCGAAAGAGCCGAAAGATCCTCATAGGGATCATGACTTTCGCACAACCGCTCCAACTATTCTGAATCATTTTCCTCGGCCTGGACTCTCAAGTCGTACGAAATCTCGAAACACTCAGCAAGTAAGGCATTTACACTCCCCTGCCCTTCTGGGATGTCGTTACCCACAAGGAATTTACCGTCAGCGCGCATATTGTCGATTGAATTTAACTACGCAAGTCAGTCAGGCGGGATTGCCGAGAATTCTCATACTAGGTCTGCGTCTTTCCCGACAGACATACCTTCATACTGTAAGGGTACAGATCTCTTGGCGAAGAGACCCCTCCAGACCTCTTGACTTCCATCAGGCACCGACGAAGGGTTTGTAGTTGATTGAAAACAGGTAGGAGCGCCTCCGAGACGGGTTCCGAGGAGATGATCAAGCTGTAGATGTAGGCATAGCTACGGCGGAGGAGATAAAGCAACGTCTGTCAGGATGAGTATCATAACGATTGCAACCCGGTAAGATTGGACCTACTCGTTGGGCGTGAAGATCTGCTTTGTAACCTGTAGGGTCCTCAAAATTACCGTTGATGCGAGATTCGTCAACTCTATCCAGCTGACGCTGATAGTTGTATAGATCCGTTTCGCGCAAAGACCAAGCTTGAGTTAGGGATAGCCTTTCCAGCTGATTTCGTATTTCGTATAATTTGTCGTATGTAGATCTGAAACGCTCGTCGATTTTGCCTTTTCTGCAAGTGCTGTTAGCATGCATAGTGAACATGAATATTTGGGCGACCTGTAGTGGCCGAATCAAGACGGACCTGGCAAGGACGATATCAGACCAAAGAAAGCAACGGTCCAACAGCAACGAAACAATGGCCTGACCAGCCGGTGCTGTGCTGTCTTCAGCCAGAAATTTACCATCGACCATAGAAGCTTGAATCTCCTTGAGTTGATCTCTGAAACCCTCGACCTCCGCTGTTGGAAACTATATGCAAGGTAAGTGAAGTTGTGATTAAGCCTAGAGATAAGCCAAACCTTTGACCGAGTATTCGCCGCAGATATTGAGCGCAAGATGGAAACTAATCTTTCATGGACTGGGGTAAGTGCAGGTGCGAGATCGGCAAGAGTGGTTTGCAGGTCTGCAAGAATATTCCGGCACGTATTCAGACGGTTCTCCAGCAGCGTCAGTAAGTGGGGAGAGTAGGTCTCTTTCCCTCGTTGTAGTGTTTCTTGCATTTTGTCTAAGGTATGGCTTGCCGAGTCGAGATCTTTGGCAGAAAAGAAAGCCGCTTCTTTCAGATGATCGAGAAGGCGCTGATCGAATTAATTATGGGACAGAGACTTATGGGATATGGAGAACGAACCCTAATTGTAGAGGTCATAGAGTAACTGAGAGGTCATGGGGCTTAGTCTATACCGCAAGGACCTCTTGGATTGGACTTACACTGCAGGGGCTTCGTTGTTTCGACCAATCGTTAAGAAGAAGAGAGATATCAATTGGAAGCAGTCCTCTAGCACGTTGTCCACTGGGCGAGAGCCGTATCAGTCTAAGACCAATGTGATGTACTGTCTCAAACGTGAACAAACCTCGATTCTGCTCTAGCGGCTTCCCATGCCTTTCTCGTATTGTATTAAGCTGATGTACCTGCTCGATAACCTCATTGTAAAGGCTGAGGACATCACTAGATTTGATGTATGTGGATTTGTCTTGCTTCAATAAGGAAAGCTTTTCCCGGAGGAAGAGCATGCGATCAAGTATGGGCGCTTCTTGAGGATCTAGAGGAGCCTGGACGGCGGGGGAGTCGGTCATGGTGATACAGGGTAGCTAATCGAGGGCATGGCCACTACGACAGCTCTTGTAGTAGGAAGGTTAGGTGAAAGTCTGGGAATGGCGGTTTACAGGCGCAACGCAATGACGGAGATGAGATGCCCAAACCGCTCCCCGCATAGAATATTCTATGCCAAGATCACGCTAAAGTAGATAGCCCCACGAAGCCCGTTAGCGAAATCTACACACAAACTTCAGGCCTCAGTTACCCTACAAGATTTCGACTCCAGCTTTCCTTGCGCTCCCTAGATAAAGGTCATACTGGATCAAAATGTCTACTTCTGAGCTAGCCACCTCTTATGCTGCTTTAATCCTTGCAGACGACGATCTGGACGTGACCGTGAGTGGAAGGACTTCGCATTGAGACAAAGGTACTGACCTAGAGAAGCCCGACAAGCTTCAGACTCTCATCAAAGCAGCCAACGTCGAAGACGTCGAGTCGATATGGACAACACTCTTCGCAAAGGTATGGACGAATAAAGGAATAATTTGGAGGTTACCAGGCCGAGTCGATTAATGGGCAGAACAGGCACTTGAGGGCAAGAACATCAAGGACATGCTGCTGAACGTGGGCTCGGGTGGTGGAGCTGCCGCTGCCACGCCTACTAGTGGTGCAGGTGGAGCAGCAACTGCAGATGCACCTGTGGATGAAGAAAAGAAGCCGGAGAAGGAGGAGGAGAAGGAGGAGTCGGACGAGGACATGGGGTTTGGTCTATTCGACTAAGGGCGACCTCATACACTTCCATTGGTATCCAAGGGATCTTCATCTATTAGCTACGATTACAACGATGCAAAGGTGGTGTGTCAAATAATCTTCTTCACGGTCTCTGAGGATCAAGCGTCTTAAATTTCCAAATTCCGACACCGCATATGATAGTAGACTTTCCGCTGCATGGTCTGCAACATTGGAGGGTCATTGGTTGTTTTGTTTTTGCCTGGAGGCGATTTCGTACACTGCTTCGCTGATGTGGGTTGTATACGACTCTTAGAAAGTTGCAGCTTTTGATGAGTCGAAGGCATATCCGCAATTTCGAAGTATTAAGCGGCTTTGAAGAAGCATAGCAGGAGTCAAAGGTAGAACAACGTAGGCCAGTCATTGCATTTCATCTCGGATTTGAAATGCAGCCTTTTGTATGAGGTTTCTAATACTTAAATCCCTTCTGTTGCTATTGAATTCCCCATGTTCTGGCGACCTGCGTTTTTCTTTTCGGGGGTCCTGGATTCCACATAGGCCGTCCTGTATTCAGAAGTCACCTTCTTCCAGATGAATTCCTTAGGGATGGGTTACTCTCCCTTGCCTTTCTCCATATGAATGGTATCGCTTTCGGAGAGCTGAGTCCCTTGATTCCCACGCCTTGATGCTTTGGAACAAGAAAATAGACGAGTCCCATGAACGACTCATCATTCTCTACCCAATTTGTGTTGAAGACAAACCAAGACCGCTGGTTGTGCGCCATATAGGCATCATTGTATATCGTCAATTGTCTCAAGATCCGATACACGTCTCTGCTCCTCATTGCCCTAGATTTGGGGAGTAGCCTAGATAAGGAATAGACATTGTCCTTCATTGATCCCAACCAGCCAAGCGTACATGCGGCTGCATAAGACTACTATTGATCATCATACATGATCTGAGAGATGAACTTGTGTACGGCCAGGCGAAGGACGAAGGCTGTCTCATGTTTGACGGAGATCCCATTTGGTTGTGCGTAACCTGCATTGGTCTTTTACTCAATCAGGTCTGGACCCATATATCGTCATGTTCTATTCTATAGCTGAATCTTCATCCACACTAGCTTTCCCCTCATATATATGAAATTGAACAAAAATCAAGACGTCTTCGACCATGGTCCCTGTTATATGTCAGCCTTCGTCTCCCAAGTCTGGTGATAATGATACTGACCCAAGGACCCAATTAGCCATGGGAGGGCCGCGAGGACATACGGCTTTGAAACGGAATGGAACAAGATCTGAGCCTCATTAGAGCAATTCGCTGGTCGGCTATCTCACAAGAACTTACACCTCCACCATAAGTGAGGTTGCCGATGAGGCTAAGGATGAAAAATAACAGCGACAAGCCTAAGCACCAGTGTTAGAGTATCATCCGTGCTTACACGCCAGCTATGGTTGCCAACCTTCACAAGATCGTTCTCGGAAGTTTTTGACTATCTGCGGTATTCGAGCACTGGTACATGGACTTCAGTAGTGCGCCGTAGATGTAAACGACTGCGTCAGTAATTTACCTTAGGTACAAAACCGCAGAGATGTATCCAAGGATTTCTGCCCCTACGTTACTGGTTGTGAAATCAGGCTCTTCGCCTTCCAGAGTTGGCTTCCAGAGACCAGCTCTCCATGCAACCGTCCACCCAGCAGCACCGGCAACACATATGGCGAAAACACTAAGAGCGTTCCTGACTGAAGCAGGAACTTTCCCTCCGCACCCTAGGTCACTTGATAGTGTCAGTGGTGTTAGATTGGAATTGCGACGCTTTTGAGACACGGAGGATCGCCGCCTGGAACGTGGAAGTCCGACACCACTAGGCCTCCGTCCAAGTAATGGCTGACTTGGATTGTCCCTCTGATTTTGGGTAACAGCCTGAGAAAATTGTCCAGGAGAGTTCATGTAATTGTAATAAAGACATTGAGTAATCAGAACTGCATCGGCGATGACAAAGTATATTGCTAATGCAATTACTGTAGGAACCCTGCACAGATATTTCGGTCAGCACCACCATTTGTAGCCAAATCTTTCAGCTCTGGTGTAGATTTGGAAAACGGATAAGACACAGTGAAGAGGTGTTACCACCCAATCATGTTTTACTACTCGCAGGGGGATCTGGGCTGTGGAATAATGGCTTTAGATGGACATACAAACGAGCCCATACTGCACCGAAGAAATTCGCAAGGTCTCCAATGAACCACACAACTAAGAAAGCAAGAGAAATTCCATCGGCGCTCCCAGCTCTGTAATTCTCTACCAATTGTGGAACCTGGACAACAGAGGTATCAGCAAGATCTCTCACTATGAGGGTGCTTTCTTACAAGCACAAAGATCCACGAGGCAAGACTGATTGATCCAGAAATGCCAGACAGACACTCGTGTACGGAGATATGAAGCATGGCATACTAAAGAAGGGTACCTCGGTAGTGGAGTGAAAAGGATTTCGTCAGCGAACATCTTCTGCAGGAACCGCTCACTACATAGAACTAGTGCCAAGCAAAGCAAGCCGAAACCTTGGCGCGTTGGCGCGGACCCCTTATGTACTTTACTTTATTATTATAATCTATTTTCGTAACTATGTAATCGTCCACTTTGAAACTTCTTTCCTTCAGCTCACACTACTATTACTCTACCTACCTTCGCAAGTCTGTCGCTAAAGCCTGAGATCTATACCCGTTGTTGTGACTTTTCTTTCAACCCTCACCATTTGTTTCATCGGACAAAGCCAAAGCCGTCTTAGAATCGCATCCTGAGACCATCTATCCTCCTTTCCCTACTCAATTCCAGACGAATCGGATCTCAACATGTTCGGCTCTGGAGCCTCATCATACGCCTTACTCCTCCTGTTCGCCCTACTGTCGAGAGCTACAGACATTGATCGGGCCCTACAGCCTTTGGTCTATCGCCAGAATGTTCCTATTGGTACTGGGGCCTCTGCCACTCCCTCGGCAACCAAATCTGCAAGCTCTGTAGCAGTTGTGCAGATTACGTCCGTTCCGCCCACTACCGTGTCAATAGCGCCTTCTGCAACTGCACAGTCCACCGTGTCACCGATTACCTCTTCTCCCTCTAACAAGGCATCGACCGCATCGCAAGACTCAACCCAGTCCACTCAAGCCTCTGTCACGGGAACTTCATCAGACTCGCAGACCTCAGCAGACTCGAGGTCTTTGACAGCAACGGATGTATCTACACAGACATTGCCCGGTTCCACAATCTCATCACAGCACACTGGCAGTGTCACTCAGCAGGTTGTGACGACGGTTGTCTCCGTTAGCGGTAGCAGCACCCTCAGCATTGCAAAAACTACCAGCAAAGTCGTTGCTGCAAATTTGGCTGCCTCATCGTCAGGGGCTCCCGGATTGAGTGGAAGTAATGGGAGTCCCGCCAGCTCCGGGCTTCCGACATCCTCCAAGAAAATCGTTGGTGGGGTGGTTGGTGGTATTGGTGGAGCAATCTTGCTCGGAGGTCTCGCCATTGTCGCTTGGAGAATATTTGGCAAGAACAAGCATTCGAATGACGATGACGATGACCCGATGCATCCTCATTCCGGATCGTCCGGTCGAGAAAAGACGAGTAGTGTCAGCGGCAACAGTGGAGCTTTCAGATCCACCCTGGATCAATATCATGCGCCTACGCAGCCTGTCAATACCGCCTCAAACTTTTAGCACCGTCAGAAGCCTTGTTCATTTGTTTAATAAATTCAGCGCTGCATCGACGGAGTATCTAAGGTTGTGGGGAGCATTTCATGTCTTGGATTTGATGAGTTTGTTCCCTAGGCGCCGCTTTGCGAAGCAGCCCCCACTCTAATTGCTGTCCCAATGTACTAGTAGGAAACAGCACTGTCACGATCATGTATGGAAGCTAGCGCTGCATTGATGGAGTCGATAGGATATCAAGGTCGATATTATGAACGAATCTCACGTGTTACCGCAGAATGCTACTGTTTTGCTCAGCAGATTTACCCGCTGACCATGGTTCTTAACATTCATTCATGACCGACATGTGCCCGATGGAGTCATGTAGTCTATTAGTACTGCACTGTGGAGTCCATAATTATCTCTAAATTGAGCGCCTTCAAGATTCTTACAACTCGTTGCAGCTGCACATTGGAGCTTCCCCGAATATCTTGTGTGAAAACATTGGCGTCGGCCGTTCCAGTAATATAGAATGATAAGATCTGAGATTTGAGTTATCGATTTCAAGCGACCTCTATCTCAAATTGACACCTCTAACATGTCTCCTCAAATTTGCATACAGAATGGTTGGGGATTTTCTTTCCATTATCAGTGCCAAGCAGTCGGGAAGGTTTTGAATACGCTAAAAAGATCTACCAACGCGCCACCACTTCCAACGCGCTCGATGCTCCTCCGCACCAGCTTGAACGAGAGTCATACTACATTGCGTTGACGGACTATTGGACAAGTAGAATATGTTTCAAGTCAGCCCGAGACCTTTTCCACACGACCTCTCCACCCCAGAGTCATATCCACTAGCACCACGCGATCCAAATGCTTGCCCCCGGTTCTCCATCCATATGGCCTCGGCGCGTTCAGCAGGCACCGAAAACTCCATATATTCACACAAACGAGCTCATAATCCCCTGTTCCATCGAAAGGCTAGCGAAGAGCAAGATCACAGACGACACATCTTTCTCAAGAAAGTGAAGGAGAGTGGTGAGGATAGGAAATGGGAGTCGCGTAGCGAACAGGTGAGTTGCATTAGTAGTGCACGTATCATGACAGATCATGTATACTAACGCCTTGACAGATCTTGAGACAGGATTTCCTCGCGAGACAGAAGCAGTGGGAGACAGAGCAGGCGCGTGCAGCACCAGAGGCGCCATTATCTCCCGAGGAAGAAGAGCAGAACGTAGCATCGAACCCTTTGCATGGTAAGGGCCTCGGGGACAGTCTCGCGCGGGAAAGCTGACACATCGATGATTAGATATCGAAATGATCGATCAGATTATTTCTCAAGAGGACCAATGCATCGAAGATCTTGTATCATATCTGCAGCATGATGAGGACAGCCACGAAGAGAGACACAATGATCATGCTAAGTCTGACTATGGCAGCGATGAAGACGAATATGATCAACTATTTATGGCACTTTTATCGGAAAAGGAGATGGGCTTCTGCCCAGTAGGAGGGATGGCGAAGCCAAGTTCGGAACAAGATCAGGATCATGATGTAGACATGTCGTTGGAACAAGGCTAACACGAGTCTGAATGGCACGCTATCACGCTTCATGGGTTGATTACTGTGAAAAGGCCTGCTACCTTCTGCCGAGATGCACATGGGTTTTACGCGCACTTTGGGCATAGCGGTGTCCTGGGGGGTCATCTGGAGACGTAAGTGTGGTTATTGTGGAGCGCAACTTGAGTCTATGTCGCCAAGTGTATCTGATGCAGCATTCATATCGCCGACAAGGTCAGCAGGCGGACTTCCAGCTGCTTGCATCTACCGGTATCTGTTAGCTGCGTTGTCTCGGAGGTAGAAAATGGAATGACTGACTTGCTGCATACGGTCTACGATGAATTCCCTATCTTCGGTTCTGGAGTCCGAATACCCCTTTTGTTCAAATCTTTCGACGATGTCTCCCACCAGTCTTTGCTGTTCCTCGTATCTCTTCAAATCGTCGGCCCCCGTACTGCCCCGACTTTCCGCTAACCAAGCTGGGAATTTCTCATGTAGCTCTTTCATGGGTTCATATAAGATGTCCTTGTTGGTCAACTGTTCCATCATACCCATCAGCATCTTGTTGAAGCCTTCTTCGTTATCTGTGCCTTCAACGCCGCCATTCTGCATCTCCTTCAGCATTTCGGCGAGCATGTCGTCCGATTCGTCTGATTTCGCCGCCACTGTGGCTTGCTTTCCCGAGGTTTGCATTCTCTCTATTGTTTTCCTGATGGTCTTCTGGAAAGACTCGTCTGAGTCCGAAGGTGCCTCTTGGCCCATGGCGGCCTTTTTGGACTGATCTGCTGGTGCGCCAGGATCCGTGGCAGCTCCCAGTTCACGCATCATGACTTCAATCTCACGCTTCATTTCCGGCGATTCGTCCACATTGCCCATCAATGCCGCCATCTGGTCTTGAAGTTGCTTGCTGAATTCGTTCGCCGCTGCATCTGATACATCTGGGTCCTCTAGAGCTTCCACTGGCCGAGGCTCTGGCTTAGGAGGCACTCCTTTGGGTGCACAGATTCTCGTGGCGGAGAACTCATCGAGCATATCTAGCGTTGCGATTAGTACGTGAATCAGTGGGAGTATTGCGCAAGGCGCACTTGCCATCTAGATCATTTAGATCATCTTCCTCGGGATCTGGTGCATCTTCAACTGCAGAGGGCTTTGTAGATTCGCTTGACTCTTTCAAAGGTTCCCCTTCGCGGTCGCCTTTCTCCATGGTAAAATTGACTCGTACGTTAACAGCTGTACAGCATAGCAGTAAGCCCACAGACTAGTGAATGATATGGTGATCACAATGCGTGACAGATCTGAAGACATGTCGAATCGCGATTGACTTCACTCCACCAACGGAGCCGCTGATCGACAGGCACTGCGGGGCAGGCCGGGCCTCTCATATAGAATGATGGCAATGATGAACTCGTCAACGCTGAAGTACTTTAATGGACGATTACGTTGCGAAGTCATCAAGCCGATGATCATCATCGCCATTCTGGAGTCAGCGAAGATTTGAGCATGCTCTCGAACTGAGAGAATCCCATTGTTCATATCAATCCTCCATGATACTTTGAGCTTGGTAGCAAGACTAGAATTAAAGGAAGGCGGTAATCGAAGACTACCGACCGGCTATTGAACTCCCTTAATCCCTTCATGCAGCTAATCCTCTAGATTCCCCTTACCGTGATAGACTTAGAGACTCTACGTAGAACTAGAATAGATCTCGTGGGAGTGAGGAACAACACAACGGCAACCTCCGCTCCGCTCATTTATGACCCGCGTCGATTTAAGTTTACCTTCACCCTGAACGCTCTACCCATCTCATTTCGTATGTGATCTGCACGATCTCTCACAAGGATTTGGGAAGACCTTTCGACAGCCATAGCCATGTCGCTTTGCCAGAATCGCCTCCAAGAAGAGAGGCAAGTCCGAACCCAGCTCTATGCTATCCTCAACAATAAAGCTAATGAATCCGCGAGCAAAGGAAGCAATGGCGTCGCGATCACCCCTTCGGATTCTTCGCAAAACCCGTTCGCACACCTCAGGGAGTTTTGGATCTGAAGAAGTGGGAGTGCGGGGTGCCTGGCAAGGATAAGACACTGTGGGAAGGTGGATTATTCAAGCTGGACGTTTTGTTTCCTGATGGTGAGATTAAGTGTGTGCGCTTCTCTGGGTACCACATCTGACACATGGTTGCAGAGTATCCTACGAAGCCTCCAAAATGTATGAGCATATATAAAAAGCAGAAATCTTGAGGGTTTTCTAACGTCAAACAGGCAAATTTGTCCCCCCGCTCTTCCACCCGAATATATACCCTTCTGGTACTGTCTGCCTCTCGATACTCAACGAGGAAGAGGGCTGGAAACCGGCCATTACGATCAAGCAGATTCTCCTCGGCATCCAAGACCTGCTCGACGACCCGAATCCTGATTCACCAGCTCAAGCAGATGCATACAACCTCTTCAAGCGAGATCGACAAGCCTATGAGAAGAGAGTGAAATCTATTGTGAAGGACAATGCGGCACCATGATTTATGACAGGAATCCTCCTCAATGTGGCAATGTCATGACATGATCGGGACTAAAGTGAAGTCAAGGAAAGGACGGCAGCTAGGCAGGCTTGCACTCTTTTCCCCTTTCTATGAATCATGAGGCTGAGCATATGGCGTTCCGCGAAGGCTAGAGTGCATCTACCGAGGGTGATCATTGTTATTGAGCGCTGAACAAAAGGTGCCAGAGGCACATAGTCTGGGACAGAATCGAAGTTTCCCAATACGCTGATTTGGAGTGCGCTATGGCCTTCAATCCTACAGAGCCATCACCTTCCATCCTTCGCCGATTCTATGTCCACCATAGGGAGCTGCCGCGCTTGCCATCGAAACAAATGACAGCTACTTTGTAGAGGGCCCCTAACGCAGTACAATTTCACACCCCTTACCCGGCGTTCGGCTATTTTACCAATACGTGACCCAACTTGCAATGAGTCAAAATACGCGATTTTCAATGATAGGTTTCTTCGCTTCCCACGCACATAATCAATCGTTTCTACAGCAGTAATTCCTGTTGACCACCCTGGTATAGCAGTCTAGCCCTATTTTCACACTGCAGAAGTGCTATTCATGTGTGGAATATTTGCCTGTCATGGGTGAGCTCAGCAAGACACCAAGCCGCTGCAATAGCCCAATTGATAAAATCTGTAGCCATCCTGATGTGCAAAAATTTAAGCCCACCGCACTGCGGATGGCCAAGGCGTAAGAACAGACCACTTTTGTGTGATCAAAATCTGATTAGTGCTTCACAGCGCTCGTCATCGAGGTCCAGACTGGAGTCAGCATAAAGGTCACCATTAAGGGCTATGGGTTGACCTTGATTAGGTGGTAACTATATTGCAAACAACACCAGTTGGCCTCATCCGTCAAGTTTTGTTGCAAAAGCTGACGGGCTGCTAGTTCTTGCCCACGAGCGACTGAGTATTGTGGGTGTCGGTGTGTAGACTAGTGATTGATATGTTTCTTTTGGAGCTGTCCTAACTCTCAGCAGACACTGGAGCCCAGCCCTTGGTTGACGAGGATGGATCTCTATCGCTTGCCGTCAATGGCGAGATATACAATCACAGATCGCTGCGTAAGCAACTGAAGGTCCCGTATAAATTCAAGACACATTCGGATTGCGAGGTCATAATACCACTGGTATGCTCCATAAAACGATCTTTGAACGGTGTCTGACTCTTTCTTAAGTATATGGAACATGGACTAACTGCTCCAAAATACCTGGATGGCATGTTCTCGTGGGTACTGTACGACAAGAAGGCAGACCGTACCATTGCCGCTCGTGATCCGGTAGGTATTACGAGTTTCTACCAAGGCTGGTCAAGCACCACTCCAGGTGCAGTATACTTCGCATCTGAACTGAAATGTTTGCATCCGGTATGCGATAAAATAAAATGGTTTCCTCCAGGTAAGCCTCTTCTCCTAGATGTTTCCTTTAGACTTGGGTGACAACTTTTGAGTGCATGCCCATCTTTCCAACCTTCTCGGTTTATCACTTTTGCTGCTTCATCTAAAATGATGGGAGAACCTCAAGATGTTGAGCTATCTGTCGCTTAAACTTGTTCAATTGTGACTTAGTATCAAGGGAGATAATTATTATGCCAGACCGCTTATTATTTTTGCATTCTTTGCTACAACATCTTTCTCCAAGAGCAGATGCTTCGAATTTTGCATCCATTCCGCGGCAGCGATGGCTTAAGACTTTTTGTGACTCGGTGATAAGGCCATGCTGAGACTGACATATGGGCAGGTCACGTCTACGACTCCAAGACTGATACCATGACTCGATATTTCCAGCCTACCTGGTGGGATCCAACTAGCGTTCCTTCAACACCTATTGACTACAAATTGATCAGGACTTCGCTAGAACGATCCGTACGAAAGAGATTAATGGCTGAGGTTCCTTACGGTGTTCTGCTTTCTGGTGGGCTTGATTCGAGTCTAGTAGCCTCGATAGCCCAACGTGAGACTCTGAAGGCAGCATCATTGGGCAACGTCAATGGGTACCAAGCCCACGAACAGCGGCCTGGCGAGGACCTAGTGGGCATGGATGAAAATGACGAATTATCCACTGTCCCTTGGCTTGGTCGACTTCACTCCTTTTCCATTGGGCTGCCAAATGCGCCCGACACCAAGGCAGCCCTGGAGGTTGCCAAATTCCTTGGGACAAAGCATCACGACTTCAGTTTCACAATCGAGGATGGCCTCAACGCTCTCTCAGACGTCATTTTTCATCTTGAGACTTATGATGTTACCACAATAAGAGCTTCCACTCCGATGTTTTTGCTGAGCCGTAAGATAAAAGCCATGGGAGTAAAAATGGTGTTAAGTGGTGAAGGGAGTGATGAGATATTTGGGGGCTATCTCTACTTCCACGCAGCGCCAGATAAGGAAGCGCTGCATGCCGAGACTGTCCGTCGTGTCAAGAATCTTCATCTTTCGGATTGCTTGCGAGCCAACAAGTCGACCGCGGCTTGGGGTGTAGAAGCCCGTGTTCCATTCCTTGACAAAGAGGTAAGTGTAGTGGTGCTTGACTTGCACCAAAATCTAACGAATACAGTTCATGGAAAACGCAATGAGTGTTGACCCAGCGGAGAAGATGATAACCAAGGACCGAATAGAAAAATATATTCTACGCAAGGCTTTTGATACTACGGACGAGCCGGCCACGAAGCCATATCTCCCAAATAAAATTCTTTGGCGCCAGAAGGAGCAATTCAGTGACGGTGTAGGCTATGGTTGGATTGATGCCTTGAAAGAAAATGCAGAAATCCATGTGACAGACGAAATGATGAAGACCCCGAAAGCCGGATGGGGCGAGGATGTCCCAGATAGTAAAGAAGCGTACTGGTACCGCACCATGTTCGACGAGCTTTTCCCACCTCAATGCGCGTCAACCGTCATGCGGTGGACTCCCACCTGGTCGGGACAAACAGACCCCAGTGGACGGTAAACTTTTCCTGGGCGGCTTCTATCCGATATGCTGACTCCATTCAGGGCAATCGCTACGCACAACGCAAAGTATGATGAATAGATTTACAGACCTTGGCTTATTTGTACGAATATCGATGCCGCGCATCGAACATGGTACGACATTAGATGATTAAAGTGCTTGAATCCACTAACGAGCTTGGGAGGTCAAGCTTTGAGCGTATGATCCGTCAGACGAATATGATAGAGAATCAATTTGATAGATTTCAAGAGTGCCATACAATTTGAATACCATAACCTATTTAATGTATGATATTGCATACATTATTGATAGATGATAGCTGTGGCTAAGAGCAGCTGTGATCCTCTGGCGCGCCTGACGCCTGTTCACTTAGAACTAGTGGCGGTAGAATGATTGAGAGCAAGCGCTTCAAGCGCCCCTACCATATTTTTCCAGAGATCGCAGCTATTAGGGTACAATATTCGTCCTCCACTCTAACTCTTTCAGCCAGTGCCATTGGAACCCTACCATCCGAGTCGATTATTCTTAAGCTGTCAAGATGGAAAAACTTTCGTCTTCTATTCCGCAAGCACGTCCAACAACCGCCGTGGTTCCTCCCGCCTTTTCAGACGTTGCTAAAGTATCCAACGATGTGAGTGGATCGGCCCCGGAATTCTGTTATATGTAGAACTGCTACTGAAACATCTTCCCAGCTTTTAACCAAGGACTTTTACCATACTGCAGCGAGTGATGCTCCCTCACTAAATCTTTTGTGGTCTGAAGCTAAAACCTCACAAAGCTAAGCTCGATGTCAAGACCAAAGCTCCGAATGGTGTGAGCTTCAACGTCAAAGGGACCTCAGCGCATGATGGTCCAACAAGCGGTTCGGTGAGCGCCAGACATCTATCTTCGCCATACAGGCCAGGCGATTGACGAAGCTAATACTACTGCTGCTGTAGGTGGAAGCCAAATATCCAGATCCATCTCTCGGTACATCAAAGTTCAATTTGTTACGGTGCATGATCAACACCCGATTAGACACACCTTACGGTGTCAATCATAGTATCGTGCTTACCCCCGGTAACGCAATGTTGCTGATGTTTTACCAACGCGCAGGCCTGTCGCTTACCCAATCATGGTCGACTGCCAACGTTCTTGGCACGAAAGTGGAGCTCGACAATATGATCGCCAAGGGCCTGAAAGCCGAAGCTCTTACAGACTTTGTACCTAGCTCTCAAAAATTCGGTGCCAAGCTCAACCTTTACTTTAAACAACCAAATTTCAATGCCCGTGCCTTTTTTGACGTACTCAAAGGCCCTGTCGCCAACGTCGACGCTGTCTTGGGTCATGAAGGATGGCTGGTTGGTGCGGAGGCGGGATACGATGTGCAGAAGGCCGGTATCACCAAATACGCTGCGGCCGTCGGATACACGGCGCCTGAATACAGCGCTTCCATCACTTCCACGAACAATCTTAGTGTCTTTGCTGCTTCGTACTACCACAAAGTCAGCTCTCAAGTCGAAGCAGGCGCAAAAGCCACTTGGGACTCAAAAGGGAGTAATAATGTTGGCATGGAAGTCGCCGGCAAATATCGCGTGGACCCCACATCCTTTGCCAAGGTATGAACGTTAACCTTCCTAGCATGCTCTGAAGCTCATCAGCTTTGTGAACAGGCGAAGGTCAATGACCGAGGGATTGCTGCTCTGGCATACAATGTGAAGCTGCGAGCTGGCGTGACGGTGGGACTTGGTGTTTCTCTCGACACGCAAAATTTGAACGAGGCGGCACACAAGGTCAGTCGTGTTCTGCATGATATTTCCCAGAGATACGTTAAACTTATACCTATAAGGTCGGCACAAGCTTCGAATTTGAGGGATAGAAAGATTCGAAAGGGGCCGAGGACATGTACATCTGCAGGTTATCGTTATTTCATAGCGGACATTGACAGGGCAAGCGTCCCATTGTTGGAGGTTGCCTCCATTGGCGCGACCACACTATGCGCGTTACTCTTGAGATATATAGGAATGGAAGCTCTGTACTTGTTACGGCAGATAGCGCTCTAAATTATTTAATATCTGATCATAAATCGAATTCTTTCGAGTGATGCATGAAAACTGGGATCAATTGCATGAATGAAGGTATTAAGACGATTTGTCTTTCCTCCTACGTCTATCGGTGGTGCTATCAAACCATGAAGGTACTGAGAAAGCAAAGGTAACCACAGCAGCTGTCAAGGCGAACTTGACAAAAGTGCTGCCTCCTTCGCTGTGTTCTACGCGTTCTTGCTGCAGGCGTCTTCTTCGCCGATGATCCTGCTGTTCCTGTGTTCGTGAATGTCCGTGGCGATCAAAATGAGGAACATCGTTCCCAAAACCAGCCTGCTCCTGACCAGGTCCATAGCCTTCGCCTCTCGCTTCCCCAGTCCCGGATGCACCTGCTTGCGACTGCCTCTTGCTGGCCTGTTGGCCCCACCCACCACTGCGATAAAAACTTGGTGGCGGTCCTCTAAATTGGCTTCGTCTCCTACTCAATCCGCTCGCCGGTCGAGATCCAAACGAACTGGATGAACTGGAATGGGAGCCTCGGTGATGGTTATGCGAAGATGCGCTTTGTGAACGCTGGAGGTCTCGGTCGTAGCGCTCGCGCTTCGGAGCACTTCCTAGAACGCCATAGGCTTCTGATATCTTCACGAAGCGATCGGAGGCTCCGGGATCGTTTGGGTTGTGATCGGGATGGTGGGTTTTCGAAAGCTGGTAGAATTGTCTGGCAGAGAGTGAGCAGGGGACAAAGAGCGGTATTCAAAGTGCAATGTACTTCTTGATGGCTTCTGTAGAGGCACTAGGCGCAAGACCCAGGGTCTCGTAGTAATTTGCGGCTTCGCTCCTCCATGTTGAGCTGGCGTGAAATAGTGCGGTGTGGATAATGGGAGGAGGACGTAGAAACGTCGTGGAAAGCAAGTGATGGCGTGAGAACATGCCTCATGCTGACGTCTTGTTGTTCTCGACCTCGTTGTAACTTCAATATTCTGGTTTATCACAGGTGTTCTGGCAGACCCTAAGTACATTAGTCTCGAAACCTAACCCGCGTCATGACGTGCAGCTAGGCGCCCCGAACACTACCGTACCTTACCTTGCTATTACGATACTTTACTTGATGGCCAAAAGAGTAGTTTCTTCCCATTGAGACGAGACCCTTTCTACAGCCAAATGACCTCTACGCGACCAAGGAAGGCAGATAGAAACGTGATTTTTGTGTGAATTGATTCTTGTGGCTTGCATTACATCTAGCTCCCCAACATACCATCTCGTCCCATTGTCTTCGTGCTAAGGTTGTGGGACTGTAATGGTATCATGAATCAACGGTTTCCATCTGTAGCATGCCAACCCGTGCCCGCATTTATGGGAAGCGGCCAAGCATTAGATGGCAAAGAAGCTACATGGCAAGTAAGGAGGTATCACCTGGGTTTTCAACAACCTGTTCGGCTTTCTATACGTAGATCAAGCCTTCAGCCCAAGACAATCAAGGACTGTCGCCGATCACAGTATGTAAGCTTCAGTTGTCAACAGTCGCCTTCCCAAGCTTTTCGCTAGTGGTGACGAGCTTATCGACACTGGTGCTCTGAGATCGGCGATGGGGTCAGCAAAGAAAAAGGACGCAGACTTGAGGAGACTGCGAGCGACGTTCAGCGAAAGCTGTTTGACAACGGCTCACATTGAGCATTAAGGTATGGTCCGAGATATCTCAATGAAGTGAAGTCAGCATAGCTGGCCTTAGCTTAGAGAGATGCTTTCGAGCATGACATGCGCCATTTTGAAGGTTACAAGTCCAATTCCTCCGGATACGTCGAGGTCAGGTCTGATAAGCCAACGCCATTGCTGCTGTCCCGAGAGATCTGCTTGACGAAAGCGTCTGGTCTGATAAGCTCCTGATACAGGTTATCGTATTACTGCTCCCTGTGGTGAACGTCCCTCGACGCTGTCAGCCAGCTTAAATAGCCACCAATCTCGCCATGATTAGACCAGACACACGTGGTATTGCACTTTCATTTAGTCATAACTTCGTGAGAAGCTAGAAGAGGAGCTTATTTGACAATCAAAGATGCACTTGGGACCAGGCCAAGTTCTTTCAAAGAGGCACCGAAATCCACCGAATCGAAGACTTTTTTGGGATAATTCTGGGTGAAGCTCTCAACGTCAACGCCGGATTCTTGGTGGATAGCTGAAGCGACCTCGAAAAGGGTCGTATCAATTGGAAAAGATCTCTGAATGTTACCCGCAGAAGTCTGTAGCCTCAGCCGCGTCTCCGTGTACGCTGCCGCTGGCTTTGAGGCCACAGGACCTGAATTTGTGGGAACAGCAGCCGACACCGGAGCTGCTGGTGGTGCGCGGCCCTCGCGCTCAGCTTTGTCCTTTTCAGCCTTCAGGCGCCTCTCTTCTTTGTCCGCGGCTATCCTCTGCTTGATTCGCTCCTTGGCAGCAACTTCGTCCTGCTTCTCCTTCCTCTTCGCAGCTGCGTCCTTAAGTTGCTCCTTCTTCCTCAGGTCTTCCTTAGCATCTGCAGTCTCCTTGGTGCTCTTCCGGCGTATCTCCTACGACAGCTGGTCAATAGCACATACACGAAGGCCTTGCCGGTAGAACATACCTCGTTCTTTTTCTTGTCCAACTGATCTTGCTCCGATCCGCCCGCCCGCTTCTCTGCAAGTTTGCGCCGCATTTCATCAAGCTTTGCTTTCTTCTCCTCTTCAGTCAAAGGTGCAATTTCCTCGGTCGACTCTTCAAAATCTACATGGCCGGATTTGGTAGCATGAAACTCGGCCTGCGCATGACTCCTGAATTTTCTACCGCACTCATTACACTTAAGGGACTTTGCTTCTTCACCAGGCTTCAGGGCTGCAGGTTCAGTATTTGGATCGGTCTCGGCCTTGTTTTCAGCTTCGGCAGCGGAGATTTCCTCTGTAGATTTATCTTGATTCTTTTCGAGCCATTCTAGGGCTCCTTGCACTACGCAGTTCAGTACTCCCATCTCGACTTGGTGGGCTAGGAAAGTAGGTTATGAGTAGTAACATACATCCACCTGTTTTCTGTGTAGCTAGCTTAGCTCGTGGTTCATCAAAGCCCATGTCAATGAGAGTAGCTAGATCGGTGGAGGCCATATTGGATGACTTGTGAAATTTGGTTGATTGAAAATAAGTGTTAGGTAGTTCTAGCGTCGTGGATCAGAGAAGGCGGAGAGGCGATAAGCTCAGGAAAGGCAATTAGGGTATTCAAATCATTTGTTGGTTAACGATTGCGACTTTGACGTTCTTTCACTTACTAAAGTAGGTACCTTAGCACTGGAGAAAGCAGACGTCATTTCGCTGGTGCAGCGGCTTATCCGCAAGCGAGCTTGCCGCGTCGCTTATATCTACTCTAGTGTTAATTTGGCCATTGTGTAGTCGGGACTAGCACCAAGCCAATCACCTCAATACTTAGCAAAACAGATTTCATACCTCACCCTCATCTACTCGCCAAGCTGTGGCCATCCTTGCGTCTTCAATCCAAGTAAACAATACCGTCACCCCATCCATCCAACGCTCGACCCTACCGCCAAAACCTACAACCATTACCATGTCGGTCATGCTTGATCCCCCAGAGCTTGGCTTTCGTCGTATGTCTTCAACCTATATTCTCCAGACCACATAGCTGATGGAGATGACGGCAGGTCCATTCACCCATGAAGTTACCCAAACGCTACGGCTCCGCAATCCCGGCAACGATCCTATAGCTTTCAAGGTATGCCAAACCATTTCGCCAAGACATGTACCTAGGCCTAATATAGTCTCCCAAAGGTCAAAACTACAGCACCCAAGCAGTATATCCCACTCTCACCCTCGGGAGACCGCCTACTGAGAAGTCGATAGGTATTGCGTTCGGCCTAATTCAGGGCGCATTGAAGTTGGCAGCGAGGTTGAGGTCCAAGGTACAGCTGGCCGCCGAAACCACATCGAACCATACATTAATCCCGTCATGCAGTTCTACTTCAGGCTATGCGAGAAGACCCTACTCCAGAGACTAGATGCCGCGACAAATTTTTGGTGCAGTCTGTCGCGATAAGCCCAGATAAAGAAGTGGGCAGTGTAACGGCCATTGTTAGTCAGCTTTCTATGGTCGGGGAATCTTTGTTAACAGCATTAAAGTGGCAGAATATCGAGAAGATTGCGAAAGGGACCATCGAGGAGCGGAAAATTCGCGTGGTATTCCTACCTGCGGAGGTCTCTACCTCTACTCCGCAACACAACAACATTAATGGAACTGTAAGAGGCTACCATCTTACATACTTGCTTTATATCTAGGTAAACTGACAAAAACTCAAAGTACGGCGCTAATGAAGCACCTCCCGCATATGGTTCTCCTGCTCCTTCGTACGGCTCCCCAGAAGCAGTTACCCCTAGTGTACGATCAGTCGCTCCGGATTCAGGTCCTACCACAGACAGCAAGACTCTGGGACAATCTGTCAGCAATGCAGGAGCATCAGCCCAGTCGTCGCTGGGCGCCGCCACTTCTAGCGTTGCGAATGCAGTTCCAACCTCCAGCGATGACCTGCGGGCTCAACTCGACCAGGCAAAGACCACAATTTTGAAGTTGACACAGCAATCCGAAGAGCAGGGTCTGCGACAGAGGAAAGCGGATGCCGTCAACCAAGATGCTCGGGAGCGCATCACGACAGGCACAACGGGCATGGGAATCCAGCAGCAACCGGCTGATGGGGTACCTGTGCAGATCGTAGCGGCTCTATGCTTGCTGAGCTTCCTTCTAGCCTATTTTCTTTTCTAAATTCTAGACTATGAATAGTTCATGCGCAGATTTACTGACAGCAATATTCGGAAAGGCATTTTGGCTGAGGTATGCTGTCCATATACTTGGGGAAGGGTACGACTCTTCCACATGTTCAGCCTAGCTCACCTTCAAGAATGGCCGATGGAAAGTACTGGAAAGTCCGTCGTCGTTACCGAGCATGCAATCACGGATTACGCCAAGTCTTCGAAAGGGTATAGGACCTTTTCCCTGTACAAGTGAGCGTTATGTATGCTAGTCTTCCAGCAACAAGTAGCAATGATTAAGCATCCCAGCTGTGGCGTGCGTCTATGATTTCGTCGTTACATCTACGGATCTAAGGAACTGGAAAAGTGTGTATGCTATGACCGGCGTCTCATCTTACGCCCGGAATTACTTTCTGCTCATTCGACCCTAATTCATCTTGGCACCATCCCCCAACTTTTCGGCCACCCTCCTTCCTCTTGACCCGACACCATAAGCCCACCTCTTTATCCCATATGAATTGCCAAAGAACCCACGTCCAACTCGTATGATGCGGCAGATCAGCATAGAATTCCCTTGCTGTTTCATGCAACGCTGGCAGACGCGACCACGGTATTGCTGGAAAATCGTGATGCTCGTTATGTAAGCCCACATTGTAGGTCAACATATTCAGCGGCCCGTAGTATGAAAACGTCTCGGGGACGGGTACAGAGTTGGTAGTATTCTGCGCGGACTTTAGTTGTTGGTCGAAGACATAGTGTTCTGCAATAAAGTGTCCAGCACATGGATGCAATGAGCCTGCGAAGAAGGAACTCAATATCAGGTACGCCAAGGCTTTGACGCCGGCATATCGTACGAGCAGGCAGTCGAAGAAGATCTGGGCAATGATGTTGAACAGGTGGATTTGGGTCAAAGGTAATTGGTAGACCATCATTGGGCGGAGGGCGTAGAAGAGAATCTGGAAGGCGCAGAAGAAGGCTTTGCCGAGGATAGAGTCGAGGAAGAATGCTTCTAGAGCGGTAGGTAAATCGGTGTCAAGGCCGTCCACTCCTAGGGACTTGTGGTGGGTTAGGTGGTAGGGCTGCGACATTGTCAGTAAAGCAAATGGATCGGGTTGCTCTATGTACCAACCCTGAAAGCGGCGCTGTAGGGAATCCCTATGGGAAGATTGGCGAAGACTGCACAGAGCCGATTCGCAAGGGGAGATCTGAAGGCCAGGTTATGGGAGATCTCGTGGATCGCCAGGAAGAGATTTTGGTTTGCCGTTGCGCCGACGATATAGGCCATCAAGACATATTTCAGAGATAGGACTGGCGTATTCCGCAAGAGCACCGCACACCCTAGTTGTAATGTAACAACGGCGAACACGAGATACTTGGTCAAGGGTTCTGGCCCACAGAGCTTGGTGACCTGGAAGATAGTATAAGCGGATCCATTAGGGGAAAAGCTCAACATGTAGCCATACTTCGGGATGTGCTTTTATGATCGCTTGTCTTCGGGTTCGATGAGGTTCTTCGGTGTAAGACCAATAGAAATGGTCGCCATCGAAGCTGGCTGGAGCGTTTTCGGGTATATCAAGATGGGACGAAGCCTGCACGGTCGTCGTTACGGAGGAGTGCATAGCTTTAGAGGACAACCTTGAAACAATCAATGTGACTTAGACATGTTAGAGGACGCTTCCAATTGTTCGGAAGGGAGTATTGAGATAACACGAGATGAATAGTCATTGCTTTCTGTGTGCACTTTTCTTTGGACAAATGAACGATCTACATTTAGCGTATGTAAGACTCTTGCGACTCTTTGGCACTGGCTCCCCGAGTCCTGGCCCCTTTTTGCATGAACAGCTTTACGGCAGTCAAGTTTTTAGCCCAATCATCTTCTAAGAACAATAAAGATTTGAAGAATCTAGCTCTAAAGGTTTCTCGTTTCTTCGTTCAATGCACTAAGACGTTGAAATTCTCATATCACAAGGGAGTAGCCCTCAACGCGATCGATGTGTTCCAATTATCCAACCTGCCCGTCTTGGGTATCTACTATATGCTTTATTTTACCATCATGCCGGCGAATATGTTTCATGGGTCCCTTCGCTTGGTAAGGACGGCTGAAATATACTTGCCCCCCCCTCTTTAGTAGTCATCCCCTCGACTAACAACTTCTTTAACCGTAGGTCGCATCAGAATTGTCTAGATTAGGGTCAGCAAACTTATATGGTATACCATACAGATCACTGTGTTGACATACGTGTTCAAATTGAGCCGTATATGATCCCTTAACATCGCAAAGAGGAGGGTACGCTTCCACAATCCCACTTGATACAAGGTTATTCAGCTTGGGTAAGTCAGTTGGCTGGAATCCTCAGAGGCACATGCAAGATGTCTTACTCCAAGCAAATATTTATCATGTCCAAGCCGATCAAGATATCTCCGACAGAATGGTAGTGTCCCAAAATTCTTGGTAATAGAACTTAGGAGACTCCGGGCCGATGATACTCGCAATGCTACGTTTGGAGCATCCGCTCTCTTGGCGTAATGGGATGTTTCCATCTGCTCCGGATCAGTGTCGCTCGATACATGTAGGAGATGTTGCTCACGTCGTCGCGCACATAGCCTTTGCCCGTGCTCCCAAATGTTTCGATCGCAAAGATCTCGTTCTCTTCCATTTTCGTCTGGTCATTGCTCTTGACAATGGGCACGCTTTTACCGCCATGAATACTATGCTGGATAATGTCATGGCCATTGAGATTGCGAATGCATTTGACCGGTAGTGTCTGACCATTAATTTCTACTTCGTAACTCTCCATGGCTTCCTGGATCGCAGCGCCTATGTCACCCACTCGTACATCGATACCAGCCTCCTACAAGATATTAGCCACCTTATCCCATGACTGGGTAAGTTCTAATGCCTTACTCGGATGCCTGTGTTAGTAGCATCTTTGACAGCTGCCAATAGATTATCATAGACTGGATCGAAAGTCATTGTAAATGCGCTGTCTACAATCCTCCCATTGATATGAGAACCGAAGTCAACCTTCATAACGTCGCCCTGTTGAAGGACAGTCTTGTTGCCCGCATTTGGAGTGTAATGAGCGGCACAGTGATTGATGCTAAGACCCGTCGGGAATCCCATGCCACCTTTGATGTTATCTCCTTCCTCTAAACCCTGATGGCCTGTCAAAGCTCGGACACTGTCCTCGATCCCCTCTGCAATTTCTGTGAGAGTTTGGCCTGGTTTGATGTTCTTTTGCGCCCACTGCCTGACTTGTCTATGAACTTCCGCGCCTTGCCGGTATTCGTTCAGGAAGTCACTATTCATTCGATCCAAATGTCGCTTTTCCTCATTTGTGGTACGAAAGCCATTCTCATTCCTGTACTCTACAATCTCCCCTTCAGGATACTGGGCATTGGGGAAAAGGTTCGACACTGGGACCCTTGGAGGTGAGGTCTGTGTTTTGCTAATTAAGGAAGCGCCCTTCTTCTTCTTCGGCTTTCTTTTCTTTTTCTTCTTTGCAGCTGAGTAATTTCAGTATGTCACATGTCAGTCTCACGGCTTGGCTTGAGATACCTCCAGGAACGCCGGCTTCAATATCTCCATCTTCATCTTTGTCTTCGTCCGAATCGTCCTTTCCTGCCTTCACCAGACTCGCACTATTAAGCCCATCTACGTGATCATTGGTACCAGCAGGGTCTTTTACTTTTAGGCACGTTAGTAGAACAACTCAATAAGTATCAAATTGACATTTTCTCTACCAGTCAGCTTCTCTATCCCATCCGCTGCCGTGGAGGCCATACTGGCGACCAGATGCAGGTTTTGCTATATGGCTGTAAGCTCCGAATGGACTGCATCAAAACTCAGTAGAGAGTAGTCAATACTGTATATCTATGATGTTTTTTGATAGGGATGACGGGCGTGTCAATGGTGGGGTTGACGTGGGATGCTTTTCTATCAAGCACGTGACTGCGCGCGCTTAATCCTTCTCCAACGATAACGCGCAGTCGCGCCTCGTTAATCGGAGAGCAAAGTACTACTAGAGCGACGAGAAGTGTTCGAGTAAAGAACATACCTACTATGCTGAACCAGGTAAGTATATAACATGCCAGGGTAAGCAATATCCACCCCTGTACAGAGCTGTGTTGACCCGTATCAAGGCATGGCGAACAACATAAGCCAGCGGCGAACTCTGTCAATCCGTTCGAGGAGGTGAAACCACACATCAGCGAGTACACCGCTCAAGAGGTTGCTACCCTAGCTAGTCGTCTGGAAAGGCAGCTTGGACCGGAATACATATCGTCGAGACCCGGTGCTGGAGGAGGAAAGGTACACTATCTGGCTGCTGATAAATGTATCAACCTCGCAAACGAAGTGTTTGGGTTCAATGGATGGTCAAGCGGGATTCAGAACGTTCAGATCGACTTTGTGAGCTAGGTTCCATCATGTTACCATGCCGTGGATCTTAATGGTAGCCAGGTCGATGAAAGCCAAAGCACTGGAAAAGTAAGTCTTGGGTTATCAGTTATTGTACGAGTAACCCTTCGAGATGGGACATTTCACGAGGTACGCATCCTTGACTAGCTGGAGTGGGACCCATATTAAAAGTGAGTAGGATATTGGGTATGGCCACATAGAGAATTGCAAAGGCAAAGCGGCCGCCTTTGAAAAAGCAAAGAAAGAGGGCACCACCGATGGGTTGAAAAGAGCTCTGCGGAACTTTGGCAACCTTCTTGGAAATTGCGTCTATGATAAGGACTACGTGGCGAAGGTGACTAAGATAAAGCTTGCACCTGTATGTGACATTGACCAATTGAGGCGATCGGTAGCTAACGTTTCTTAGACAAGATGGGATCCAGAGAACCTCTACAGGCATGCGGATTACGCTTCTATCAAGAAGAACCCTGGTGCGGACGGTCTCAGACGGCAGCCAAGTCTTCCCCAATTGAAGAGAGAATGGCCACCAGAGGCAAGCGACACACATGCTGCACGTATGCTCTGCCTGTTTTCCTCTAATATCGGTTTGTATGGGCTAATTGGGATAGATTTCGTTGCGGATGGCGAAGATGAGTTTGGCAGTAAGATCCTGCATCTTCGGAACGTCGCTAGCAGACATTAACAATGCTAGGTGACGATTTTGAGGAGGCAGACTTTAGCGTGCCTCAAGGAGACCACCCAGACGAGGTTTCGGTGGACCCCTCTGTGGTCCCCGACCATTCTCGGCGCAGGAACAGTCTGCCCGACAAACAGCATCATCCGACAGGCCACCCACCAGATCAGAAAAACTCACAAAGACCGAGATCGCCGCTCGCGCGAAATCATTTGACCGGACCAGCTCAGACTCCACAGACACCAATGTTTGGTGGACTGAGCAATCGCAGGCCGCCCACAAATATGGGGGACACCAACTCAAAGCCAGCACAACTACCTGGTCCACAGCAACAGGCCAATCCATCAACCACAGGGCACCCAATACCTCTGCCGCGGTTATCGCATAGCGTACAGCTTCCCAGCATCGTTCCCGTAACCGAGACGCCAAGCCTCGAGTCTTCAGTCGCATCTGATCACGAGCCACCCGTAGGCTTTTTCACAGCAAGAGCGGCCGAGTCACTCCAAAGTGGCCCTGGGTTGTCGGCGAAAGCGCCAGCATTCAATCCCCATCTGGAAAGTCCGTCGATCCGCAAGACGGCAGGTGTGGATCACACGAAAACAAAGCCAATCGGGCGAGAAGTGGTTGGGGCAGCGCCTGTTCCCATGCCGAATCGGGCCAATTTTGTGAATCCCCAAACAGACAAATCTAGGCGTGTAGGCATGCCTGTTGGAGCTGCGAGTCCGTTGCAGAATCGGGGCTCCTACAAGCCACCTCAAATGAAGAGGCCGGCAGGGAGTGATGCGATGCGGCCAGCGCTGGGAGATGTGACTTCAGCGTCAGTCAATGCATCTACTGACGACGGTGGCGATGTCAAACGTCAGAGATTTGGGTCAGAGCTTCAAGGGGTCAGTAGCAATGGCGATATGCTCAATGTATGAAGCGTGATCTTGGATTGAGTGTTTGAATCTTCATCTGCATAGCATGGTGCTTCGGCGTTTTGCCAATTCATTCCTTTGAACTATTGTATGCGCGTCCCCCCATCTCTGCAAGCTAGCTTAGCTCGTTACCATTATGCACCACAAGGGAAAAGAAACATCAGGCCACGATTTTCCCACAACAAGCTTACTATTTACATGCACTATAACAACAGATAGGAAATCGCGTCATCTTGGCCTAGCAACCAGGCATGCTACCCCTATTCCAAGACAAGCTCTCTGCGGTGAAGCCAATAAAAGCTCTCACGTCCCACGCTCAGGAAGCATGATCACTCCTCTTGGAATTGGCACGGTTTTCCGCCAATCCGATGAACCCCGTCCTGTTTAGCATGCTCTTTCTAGGAAATGGGGCCGAAGAGTGACCAGAGGCGGGGGGATCAGGTAATGTGAACGACCGCGGCTGGTCGTTCAAAACCGTCTTAAGTATACCACGATTAGGGCTCGTGGTTCCGGTAGCATTTCTTAGGCCACGAGTGGCCGCTCGGGTATCTGTGGCTGGGGCGACATGCGCCGGAGTCAAGCGTCCATCTCTGGTGTTAGTGGTACCCCTGTCATTACTGAAAGGGTTCGAGGGACGGTACTGACTACGAACGGCAGCACCGTGATCAGCGACAGGAGATGGGTGTGCTAGATGATATCGTGGCGATGGTCCAGCCGCCGACTGCTGGCTTGCGGCGGGCTTTGCTGGACCCAGAGGATTGCTCGCGGAAAGGCTATCAGCCGTTGGTTCAGCTGCTTTGGAGGTCTTCTCCAACGTCTGCAGCTTCTGGAAATTCTCAAGGAGGGCAGAATGTTGGAACCTCGTACGATGTACATGCGTGCCGATGATGGTATTACGTTGCACTATCAGTTTCTTGGCTATGCTCTCCCGAGCGTCAGCCTGGACGGGGGGCCTGGCAACTGCTCGTGGTACTGGTACGGCAGTATCCGCCTTGATGGATTGGAATTCGAGGTCGTCGATATTCATCGTGCCGTCCTCGCTTGACGTCGAGGCTTCTGGTGCTTGCTCACTCGCTTCACTTTGTACTAGTAATTTGAGGTTTTGGAGAATTTCATACTTCTCCGTGCTTATGCCAGCCAACCTTTGCAATGCCTCAAAGTCCTCAAGGAGGGACTTCGCGAGAGTAGGCAATGGTTGAGCAAGGCTAGTTGAGGAAGCTGATTCTTTGGGCGAAGCAGTCCCAATTCTTGTCTTGGTAGTAGCTGAATGTGTGAAATTGACCACGCTCTGGCTGGATCCTCCGCCCCCAATATCCGCGTCTAGAATATCCGGCTGAGTAGGAGGTAATACAGACGGAGCTGTATTGCCAAGGTCCGAAACAATAGCTTTGGTTGTGGCATCCCCGGGTTGTGGCTTGGGGGTCTGTGAGATTTTTGCAACAGGGACCATTGAAGGATGAACATCCTTGTCTCGTGGTCTGTTAACGTTCAGGCCACTTGCGATGGCCATTGATTCGCGGCCAGGAACCCCGACCCGTGGTTTGAAGATGTCTGAAAGACTTGAAGTGGCAGCCTCATCGGATGCAGCAGAATTTGCGACCTGCGGCTCGTTACTGTTGGGCGGAGTATCTGCTGGCCCCCGTTTCTGTAGGATACTCGCCATAAAATCATCCGGCGTTGCAAGGGCACCCTCAAATCTCAAAGCCTTCTTGGACTGCTTCGCATCCGAGACATTGTTCGATCTTGACAATGCTTGTTGGTCCTCACCAGAAACCTGCTTTAGTGTGGACTTTGGTCGCCTTGGGGAGGCCGATGTGGCTGATGGTACGTGATTGGGGCCGTTGCCCTTTGCTACGCGATTCCTCTTGACTGGCACAGAAGACTCTCTACCTCGAGCGTCAATATGACTGAACCGACATGTAGGTCAATCGGTAACTTACTTCGTGACATGACGACCATCATGTTGACTACGACCGGCAAAACCCCCTCCACGACCAACAAGACTGTAAATATTAGATTCGGAAACTCAGGCAACGTGATGATAATTGCATACCCCCGGCCTCCATGATGGATCCCTCGGCCGCCACGATGTCCTCCACGAAACATGTGTGCTTCGCCTGCGTAGTCCCTAACGCTGTCGTCCGCTTGCAGTTTGCCACGATGTGTCTGACCTAGGCCTTATTGCTTTTCAGAACGAGCTTGTGCGGTAATGATTGGACAGAAGTCTACCTTCATTGACGTCTGTGAGGTCTTCTGTTGCTGTACCGTCGCCCTGAAGAGATGTCCATGCGGTATTCCAGGCGGCCAATCTCGGCCTCCCCTCGCCCTGAGCAGCACGATTTTCTTCAGTACCGTCCTCGTCCATACGGCGTTGAATGTATGCCGAAGGAACATAATCTCTTCTCTTCTCCGAAAATTCAGAAGTTTTGAGTCCTTCTATACGGAGCGGGTTCAATGCCTCAATCTGCATGAGTTCCAACGTGCGCTGATGCTTCTCCTCCGGCTGTGGGGATGTAACCAATGTCTCGCGCGAGTACCGCGCCATACTTTGGATGATTATACAGGTCTATCGGGTACAACTACACGATGGGGTACCGATGAAGAGATGGATATCAAGGACCTAATGAAATGTTGAGGATTTGATGTGGAATATTGGTGAGAGTTGGTCTTTAAATAAACAACGTCTTGGCGCTCGAGCTAGCGCGAAGGAGCCCAGTAATCCACACATGGATTTTCTCACTTCACAGCAGTCAGGACTTGGAGTAATCCCTTGTAGCCTCCTCAATGTAGTTTGCGAAGCGGGACGCCGCGGAAGGAAGAGCAACTCTTTTCTCAAATGAAAGGTCAAGGGCTGGCCATGACTGGGTCGTCGCTAAGGCAGGATGCATACCTAACTAACCAGCTAGGCAACGCTGGTCAATAGGGGAGCCCTATGTGGGACTCCGCACATACATCTCGGCGACTGAGCTTGACGGGAAAGCCGTTGGATGAGAGCATTGCTTTCCCTCTAGCCTCATACGTACTTGTCACTTCATGTTGAGGGAATATCATACCAAAGGTATTGAGACAATCCGAATCACTCACAGCATCACTTGACTAGCCCTGTAACGTCACTTCATTTGACCAAGCGTCACTCGGTCGTGCGTACAGTATCCTGTTGTGTTACGTGCTTGGATCGGAACAGGTGTCTCAGGTCCTCACGTCAAGCTTTCTTCTTAGCATGGCCTTAAAGGTGCATGCAGGATTCCACCGAGGCCATTACTTCAATATTTACGAACGATACCCCCACGACACGAATGGGAACGATGTCGAGGCCACGAAGTCTGCTTTTTCTGCTCGGAGTATAGGAGATATTTCGTTACCTGGGACTGATCGATGATGTGTTTTCTTCGTTCACTCTACGGCACTCATAATGCGGAAGAGACCCCTCGATTGCGGTCCTGAATCGCAAATTGGTGCCAGAGTACGTGTCACTCCAGACAAAGCTAGACAACCTAAGTAAGAGCATATCCCAAGGCCATGGAGAATTAGAAAGTACCTCACCCCGAGACTATGACCATAAGATGGAGCCTCACAGGCTTTTTTAGGAGGACACTGTGGTCCGACTTGGCTGCTACAACAACCACGCTATCGGCATACATGAGCTCCTTCCTCATCTAGATAGCGATCAGTATAGCCACCAGCCTCGGATAAGAGAAAAATACGTTTGATCAATTTAACTACTGCTTGGAAAAGGCTGGTAATCGAGACAATTATCTGATGCTTGGTCAGCGCAGCCTACCGAAATTTTTCCACATGACATAAAGTCTGCAGTGGTGAATTACCCCAAAGGCAACGCACAGCATCGCGGGTATAGTCTTCCAGCTCCGTGTGCTCAGTCTGATGTAACACAAAGGAGGTAATATGAAGGCCAACTGTTGAACCAGGATGGGTCAGTTCTGTTTGCCCCACATGGAGCGATAGAGGACTAACTGTACAAGCCGATGTGGCTCCTATTAGCTCGAAGACCGCACCCAGATCACAAGTCAACAGTGACAGCTACAGGGATAATCCATGTCAACGATTCATACTTTCGAAAACATGAAAGAGCGGGTGGGCCAGGTGCCGAACGTACAGTCATAGCCGAGACGACTTTGATATGGATTAGCGTTCCGAAGCCTTCAATGTTCTCCGGACGACTGCGTGTCGCATCTAGAATATAGGCCTAGGACATACCTAAGGAAGTCGTAAATATTAGATGAAGGTTTTGGTTGAAAGGTGCATTTGGAAAGTAGTAGTTTAACATCGTCTCACGACATACGAAGCATTCTGGGGTAGTCAGCTTTGAGCGCTACATCAATACATCAAGAGAGCTCTGACCGAGAGGAAGCGTCGTTAGCATATTCAACCCGAAAAGACTAGACCCTGTCAATATGAAAGCCAGCGCATCAAAGCCATGGCCAACTCACAGGCGGGCAACATTGACCATTACGTTATCTCGAGGAAAGTTGTTGAGGATGTTCCCCTGAGTCTTGTTCCCAAAAGTCAGGAATCCAGCCAAGGCCATAGCCAGGCATGCTAGCATGGAGGCGAAGGTCGAGAAGTGAGTCACACGAGCGAACCTGTCCATCGTCGGCTTCTTCAAAGATCCATAGATTAACAATGAATTGTGGTCTTTTAAGTTTCAGCACAAAGCCGCAGGAGGGGTGTTGGAATCCTCACGGCAAACGAAAGCACTAAATGGAAGACATCAGATTTGCTGAGCACAAGGGAATGTTTCGAGGTTACCCACAATGCGATAGTCCCAATAGCATCAACAACATGACCCTGAAATAATAGCGAGCCTTTCAGGCTGCCTCTGATAGCGGTAGGTACCTGGACGCCTTGCGCTATAATTGTGATCAGGATTGTCTGTGTATCATATTAGATCGAAGAATGAGTCTGTCTGGTACTGCCTTACGACCATGCTCAAAATAGCCAACGTCGAAGCCTTCGCTAACTGATTGAGCATCAGCTATAGCTCTTGAAATCAGACGAGACCTTAGACCTTTGCAATGTCCCGGTACAGAGATAGAGGGTAGCTGAGACCAAGCACACAGAGTACAATGACTGCTCGTCGATTTGTCAGGAGCCAAAGGAACGGTGTGTTTGGCAAAGTGGGAAAGACAGCCGCTATCACGTCAGGAATCGTGTCCCCTATAATCTGAGGGATGGGTAAGCAACGTTCGAAGTAGTACTGCTAGGTATTTGCCTTACAATGCAGAAAGCCAGCATGCCCCCGAAAGCACTGAGCCTCATCAGCACTTGTTCTCGACAAGGTGTGTCATACGTACAAGCTCCATTGGGCGACCTGAACTGAAGGCTTAGCATAGCCAGATTGGTCAAAAAGATCCAAGCTTACCGAGATCACAATAAGTCCTGATCGACCGAAGCAGTTCTCAACTGATCTATCCACTATTAAGTGCCGTGAAAATTAAGCGCAGTATAACTACATCTGCATACCCCTGGAATGAATTCGCGCCACTCAGTTTGGAATTTACTACGATCAAACTGTGATAATTATGAGTTACTGCTCAAGAGACTGAGGTGGAGCATGTATGCGACAGAGAGGGCTAGCAGCGCAGGCGAGATTGACTGTACCGAATCGTCCAGTCCACCTATACCTCGTGTCAGCCTCATAGAAGGTATTCGCGATCCAGAGTAACGTACAACAACAGTGAAGGATACTAGCAGGAGGATTCCCGTCACCATGCCCGCTTGTTTGAAGGCATAGGGTTGTCCTGCAGGAGGAAACATGAGCTGATGGGCAATTTGCTTATCTCTCCAAGCAGGTTGCTATAGGTACCAATGATGCCAGCACCAATGATACTATTCGCCATATTCATGAAAGCGCTGCTCATCCCACTCTTTGGTCTCGCAGTCTCCAAAAGGTCATGAAAATCGATCTCTAAGGCTGTCACCACGCTCGGCGCATCGATATCGGTCAGAAGTGGGGCCCTCAGTCCAGTATTGCTCCTTCCACCTCCACCAGAGTAGTCCTCCTCTTCGAGCCATTCTTCAGCTTCATCGCTGGAATAGTCTGCACGATCATTGGGACTACACTGGGTTTCTTCGATGTCAAAGCGCACTCGGTTTGGAGTACGGGGAGTACGGGGAGTGCCAGGAGCGACAGGTCGAGCAATGGAAGGCTGTTGCCGAGGAGGAGCGCGGTGAGGAGCAGCGATTGCGTTATTGTAATCTACAGAACCAACAGAAAGGGACTGCTCGTGTTCACCGCTGTTTTGTAGGTCTTGAGCATCGTCGGAGTGATTCTTGGGCATCGTTATGCATATTGAAAGCTGTTCACGAAGGGTATGGATTGCCTGGTTGGCACGTTGGCTGAGGTCGACTTCCGTAGGGCTAGGGCTAGAATAGCCAAAGTGTACATGTGCTATTCTATCTTAGGACTAGCTAGGTACTCTGCTGCAGGCTTTCAAATAGGAGAATTCAATACCTCGATTACACGATCTCAATTGAGAGTTCCGCCTAAATATTCCATTCGGATCCAGCGATCCACGAATGTGGGATTGCCGCCTACTGATGATGCTAACATGTGTGGAGAACGAGAGCGTCTCCTGTCTGGGAAGCTTGGCGTCCATCGATGTCATTGAGGAAGTAATCCGAATCTTGGTCGAATGTCGCCAACGATGTCGCACACAGGGTTGCACGAGGAAGGAATGTCTTGATGGAGAGGCTCAGATCCACAAAAAAACGCAAACTTGGTCGCTCCCCAGCCGTACAACACGAATGATCACGCTTTTACCATCTTCTTTGCTCCAAGGATGTCGTCTAGCAAACCAGCCCAGAGCTCCCGGACCACACCAGGCTCTTTCAACTTCTCTGCGGACATCCCTGTCACCTTCGAAGCAGCTGCGGTAGCAGCGTTCGTGACCGCTGTACGTGATTCAGAGTCAGCATTGCCATTCGGGAATATATTTGCGAGTCGCAAGACAAGAGCAAAACCACCGCTTTGAGCAAACTCAATTGATAAACGTACTCTCGGTAAGGTCGAAGGGAGAGAGGTCGATGGCATGATTGTCAGTTACCTCGCTCATAGCGGAGGGGTTGTCGATATGGGTGCCGCTCGCGCTCACAGTTGTGATCTCTGGTCGGATGACGGCTTCATCCGCTTCATCGCTGCGCCCGGGCGCGGTGGAATTTGATGGAAGGATAGGGACTCGCAGGACCTCACTATGAACAGGTGTTTGAAGCTCGAATTGGGGCATGTAGGCAAAGTCAATGGTTGATGAATCTCGAGTTGCCTTTCTCGCTTGGCTGGCTGAAAAGGGCCGCGATGTACTATAGCCCAAAGAATTCAGTTCGAGATCGGAGACCAAGGGCGTGGGTGAATGTACTTGCTGATGCTCTTGGGACAAACGAAGTCCTGAGCACGAGGGGAAATGGCCGCTCGACTGATCATTAGACGTCGAAACTGTTGTTGAGTGGCCATTGCTATCACGAATTGCTTCACAGTAGTGTGCGAGATTCAACATCAAAAGAAGCGCAGAATTGTCATCAGTGAACAAAGAAATTATCTAAAACATGGAAGCTATATTCAGACACTGTCATCTAATTCTAAGACGTCCAAGTCATCCGGAGGGGCTAAACCCCGCAATTCGTTGAGACGTTGAGATCCTCAGTATCTCGATGCGATAAGCCCGATGCAATTACCATCGCATATCAGCGACTGGAAACCAAGTCCGTTTGCTTACGCTTGCATTCAATATCCGTTGGGAAGCCCACTTCAAGCATCTCTCCAATGGTTTTCACTCTTCACTGAAGTTCTCACTGAAGTTCTCACTGCAGGGCTCGGCCACCGAGGACCGAATCTGACCGAGTTCAACAACCGAGGGTGCCAAGACGATGCGAATCATCTCAGAGACATCATGCTCAAGGCCCCCTGTGCCATCAATGGAGGAAATCAAGATGAAGGAAGCGTAACTTGCTGCACTCCATCTGTTATTGAGTCCACGGGTTCCTTACCAACACTGACCGGTTCTGCACCCTCCGTCGCCGTCGCTTCAACGTTCGTTTGGTTTGACTCAATGGCGTGGCCTATCTCCTGTTCTGTTGAAGTCGTTGGTTCCCCATTTTGCAGCCCAGACTTCTTCTTCTTTCCCTCCGCCTTCTTGGCCTTGGTCGCTGCTTTCGCTGCTGCCTTCTTCGCAGCTTCCTCTTCCTTCTTCAGCCGCTCTGCTTGGGTACCACCATACATTCCTCGCCATTCGTCTTCTTTCTTCGGATCGATCAGTGTGAAGAGATACTTAGCCTTGCCAATCTTGTGGCCAGGTTTGATGTCATCGCCAGTCCAATGATCTGGGATGAACAATAGTGGCGCATCCAGTTGCTCAAGAATTGACCTCGATGTTGCGGGTAAGTATGGTTCGAAGACACTGGCTATGAGGTAAATGATGTTTATGGCGATACCCACAACAGCTGCAGCTCTCTGTGGCTCGTTTGCTGCAAGTTTGTTGTCGAGCTTATGGCTTTGCACGAAATTGTTGCCTGCCTGTGCAAGATCCATCGCCCTTTGCAGTCCGTCTTTGAGGTTGACTGCTTCCAGCTCCTTCAAATATTGGGTCAGATGCTCGTTGATTTCGGCCTTTGCTTTATCGAATATGGGATCGGAATGCATGGCTGTGTAGTCTGGTATGACAGAGTCGTAGATTTTTGAGTTGACAAGCTTAATGATACGATTGACAAAGTTACCCAGTTTGGCAAGCAACTCGTTATTGTTCTGTGCAATAAAGTCTCTCCACTCGAACTGACTATCCGCGGTCTCCGGCCTATGTTTCAAGAGATAGTATCGCCAGACATCAGGAGGAACACCCGTGTCTTTGGCGTTGTTCCCAAACACACCGACTCCACGGGACTTTGAAAATTTGCCATTCTCATAGTTGAGATACTCGGTTGTTGATAGGTGGTGAAGCATAGTCCATGGCTCCTTTGTACCAATCTGTGAGCCTGGAAAGATGACTGAATGGAAGGGAACGTTGTCTTTGCCCATGAACTGATATAGTTTCACATTTTCCGGGTCCCGCCACCACTTTTCCCAATCATCAGTGTAATTCGCTGTGATTGATACGTAACCGATGCAGGCGTCAAACCAGACGTAGAACACTTTGTCTCTGTAGATATCCTTATCTTCATCCTTTTCAAAAACGTCAAGCGGAATGGGTGTTCCCCATTTCAGGTCTCGAGTGATACCTCTGTCTCGCAAGCCTTGTTTGAGCCATGACTCTGTAATAACTTTGCCATTGCTAGACCAACCACCGATTTCACTGGCTTTGGCAAACCACTCCTGGATATCGGGTTGCAGTTTATCGAGCCTAATGTGAATATGCCTTGTACTCCGAACAACAGGCGTTACATCCGGATCAATCTTGCATCGCGCATTCTTAAGATCCAAAGGTCCGTAGTCTACGGAGCCGCATTTGTCGCACTGGTCACCGCGTGCGTCCTCATAACCGCATTTCGGGCAAGTACCTTCGATGTACCTATCGGCTAAAAATGACTTATGTTTTTCACAGTAAGGTTGCTGGGAGGCTCTTTCGATCAGATAATCGTTTTTATACAGTCTCCGAAATATATCTTGTGTAATGTCCTTTTGTTGCTGCGTAGAGGTTCTTCCAAAGATGTCGAATCCGATCTCAAACCATTCATATATCTCCGTATGTATCTTGTTGTACTTGTCGCAGAGCTCTCTGGGCGTAACCCCTTCCTCCAGGGCTTTAGTTTCTGTAGCAGTTCCGTACTCGTCGGTCCCGCAAACAAACAACGTAGATCTCCCTCTTGCTTTATTATATCTGGATTGTTTAGAGAGAAAAGAGAAGTTAGGATCAGTCATTTCAGTCTCACCTCGAAAAGACATCTGCGCTCAATATAGAACCGATAATGTTTCCTAGATGAGGCACATTGTTGACGTAGGGAAGAGCACTCTTCCATGAAAATTAGGTTTACAACCGCAATGACAGTAGGCTTCACTGACCGTTATCAGGATGTTCTTTTGACCCTTGATGGGTAATACTTTCTCTTGCTCTGCCATCGTTCTCACAGGCTTGGTGTGACTTAGGGATCCTAGGGAAGGGAATCTGGCAAAGTCGGAGCTACAAATGCGACGAAGCTCGACTTAGGTGTGACACATCCTTAGAGTCATAGTAAGAGCGCATTATTCTAGTGGGGCCGCTCCGCAGGCGGCTGATCGACACCAACGTACCAACTCTAGTCTATCTGCTCCGTACTTTACTAGTATTTTATTCTAGAACTAAGTCCTAAAACTATTGCCCGACGTATAGTAAACCTTACGCTAGTGGGGCCATCTGTCATTGGATGAGTGCTTAACACGATGAGGACTGGCTAGGAATTCAAGAATCCTAATCTAAACCTCTGAACAATAATGTCCTCAGTTGCTACTTCAGATATACCGAATACCCCCTCCTCAGGTGCGTTCTCAATGAAGCTCAATGGGTGCCTCGATGGCTTTAATACCGAAATGTCCTAGCTGATCAGCACTTCTCGAGGCAGTTTTCAAGAACAAGAAAAGCAAGAAGAAGAAGAGTGGGAAAGGCAAGCTTAACGGAGAACTTGCGAAACCAAATGGTATCAAAGTCGAAAATGAGCCAGAGAATGACGATGCCGAGGAAGAAGACCAAATTCCAAGGACTCCTACAGCACCATCGAGCTCCCCCAGTAAAGAGGATTTCCAATACAGTCATTCGGTGACGAATGGTGCATCACGAAGAGCTGAGGATGTACAGCTGATCTCAGGCGAGCCAGACCAGGAGGGTCATCGTAATGCCAATGACAATTCGTCGGACTCGAGAGACGCCTCGGTGGCACATGATACTACATCGGATGTATTAGAGACTAATTCCTTGGCAGAGACGGATGCAAGATTCAAGGCACTGGTAGAGGAACGGAGTTTTCTGCGAGAGGAGGTAGCGCAAGTTCGAAAGACTCTGGAAGAGATCCAAAGGAATCATGAAGTGGAGCTTGGCACCATCCGAGTACAGCTTGCCGAGTCGCGAAGTGAAAAAGAACAAGCCGAAGCACAATATAAAGGTCTCCTTGGGAAAGTCAGCACAATAAGGTCACAGCTGGGTGAAAGATTGAAAGCTGATGCTGTAGGTCTGTCCTCATGAGGTGCAATCCAAATGACTCACAGCTCGATAGGAGGACCTGTCGCAAGCTCGAAGTCGGATAGAAGATCTCGAAGAGCAGTGTGGAAATCTCCGTGAGCAGAATGACACTCGTGCTGCTGAATTGGCAACAATGGCGGAGGAAGGCAAGCAACGATCCAAAGAGCTATCAGGTCTTCGAAATAGGACTACGTTATCACAGCAGAATTGGTCCAAGGAGAGGGAAGATTTGATGCGGCGAGAGAAGTATGCCAAAGAAGAGTTTGAGGCGGCTAAACAGGCGATGCAAGATTGGGAGATCCTAGCTATGGAGGAACGATCAATCAGGGAAAGCATCGCAGAGAGGATTGCAGACTTGGAAGAGCAATTGACCAGCCATCGCGAAGCTCACGAGAAGGCAGCATCGGAGCGAGATAGCCAGTCATTGACAGTGGACGGGCTGCAACGAGCACTTCAAGAGATCCAGGATGGTCTGTTTTCTAGATTTAGCGGTGGACTCCTTTCGCTTACCATAATTTATAGCTCGAAAACGTGAATTACGAGAGCTAGTCGAGAACTCCCAAACTCAGGTCGAAAATCTATCAAAGAAGTTGAATGAATCTGAAGGCAGGGCCGCTGAAGCTACGAAGTCTCTTGAGGCAATGATGCAAGAGCTGGAGAGGGCCCTACCGTTCGAGAAGGAGGTGAAGGAGAAGAACCTTCTCATCGGCAAGCTTCGACATGAAGCTGTGATCCTGAACGACCATCTGACTAAGGCACTGAGATATCTGAAGAAGGGCAAGCCGGAGGACACTATTGATAAGTAAGACCCCGAACTCTGATCCATGAATGGTTTTTTGATCTTTCCAGACAACTGGTGACAAATCACTTTCTTCATTTCCTCGCCCTCGAAAGAGCAGACTCGAAGAAGTTTCAGGTATTACAAATTATTGCCAATCTACTGGCCTGGACAGACGGTAAGCGCAATGCTTGACCAAATCTGAGGTCTCCAGTTAATGAAGCACAGAGCAACGAGAGCAAGCTGGCCTTGCTAGGCCTGGTGCCTCTAATCCGAATCAACGGGTGCCCATCTCGCCATGGCATCGAACACCTAGTACGCCGGCATTGTCTACGGATTTCTTCCCGGAAGGTGGGACGAAGAAAGAGTCACTGGCGGAACTCTGGTCCGACTTCCTGGAACAAGAGGCTCAGGAAGGTGTCAAGTCATTGAAATCACCACCCAGCAGTTCAGGCGGCTCAAAGCCCCCCTGAAATGTATCTCAGTATTGACGAGGCTTGATTGGTTTTCCGGCTGCTCTGTATAATTGATAGATGCCGTTCTGCATACATGAATTTTCTAGACCTGCTATTACAGTCGCGCTGTTCTCCACTTGACTCGTAAATGATACCGTATGGTAATAGAAGTATCTTACGGAGTAGACAGTACTGTATTAGAATAGGACCAGCCCGCCGCCTTGCCGTGGAACCTAGAAACTCAATTGAGGAAAGCTGACAGTCGATTCGTAGATTATCCTTTTCACCCAGCCCCGTTGTGCTTGTTCTGTTAACGTTCGTATGCTACTGCCCAAGTCTGCTGCTGAGTCTCACTTCAAGGTGCTCCGTTTTCAGCTTCGTCTTCTACTGTCTCCTTCCAGATTACAGTGTATACACTCCAAAATGGCACCTTTAGGTAGGTCGACTTCTAACTCCAACGGTTATTTCCTGCCTCATGGTCCCTGCTAATAAACATGCAATCCATAGATACCCAACTGCGCCGACCCATCGTAATCTCCGGTCCCTCAGGCTCAGGCAAGTCGACCATCCTCAAGCGCCTCTTCGCGGACCACCCGGACACCTTTGGCTTCTCCGTTTCCCGTACGTCCGCCTGCCTACTCTAGACTCCCAATCTTAGATCAAGATAGACACCACTCGCAAACCCCGTGCCGGCGAACAGAATGGCCGCGAATACAATTTCACGAACCAGGAATCATTTCTGAAGCTAGTAGACCAGGGGGGGTTTATCGAGCATGCCCAGTTTGGGGGGAATTACTATGGGACGAGCGTGAAGGCTGTTAAGGATGTGGCGGAGAAGGGCAGGATCTGCATACTTGATATCGAGATGGAGGTACACGCCGACTGAATGATGTCTGTCATAAAAAGCGAACCTAGGCTGACCCGCTCCACCTTGTTCAGGGCGTGAAGCAGGTTAAGAAGACCGATCTCAATGCACGGTTTCTATTCCTATCACCGCCATCGCTACAAATACTAGAGCAGAGGTTGCGTGGTAGGGGTACAGATGACGAAGACAGTGTGAAGAAGAGATTAAAGCAGGCAGATAAGGAGATGGCCTTTGCCAAAGTGGATGGTTTCCACGACAAGGTAATTGTGAATGACGATTTGGACATAGCGTATAGGCAGGTTCAGGAGTGGATTATGGATGAGGGTAGTTTGGACGGCAGCAATAGTTCATGAACGTTGGCGCAATTGACTTGGATATGAATGATCACACTATAGATTCCGCGGCCTTGCTGGGGAAAACTTGAACTTGCAATTGCAACCTATATCCGCTTTCACGAGACAAAACATAAGATGTTCAACATTAGTGCATTGAAGCTAGACAATGGTATAAAATACATTCACGCTTCCAGACCAGAGAAGAAAACTCTCGATTTTGAGACTCTGTAAGACAGGCCTTATGGCTACCTGATCACGCACCCACGCTTTTCGCCTTGTATAATTCAAAGAATCGTCGCTTAACCTTCAGTACCCGTTCATGGTCATCCTCTGCGATTGCCTGCTTAGTTCTCGATCGGCGGAAGGGCTTATAGGCCTGCTCCCTTGGCCTGCGGCACTGTTTTCTTTGAGCGCCAACAATTGCTTCGCGCGGAAAGTCTCGTAATGGATCTGCGAAGTGGTTTCGATGAGGTCCTGGAGATGGGTGCGAGTCAGGAAGTTCCTTAGCGACACGAACTCGCAATGATTCTCGTCCTCCACGTTGATGACGCCCCAACGGTTTTGTCGGCCACGCACGGATCGGCCGCCAACAACGATCGAGTTCTCTGATCCAACCACTGCGAACGGAATCATGTCCTTGATGTTAGTGTTCAGAGCGCGCTCTTCTTCGTCCTGCTCCTCATTGTCGTAAGGATACATCCGCAGGTTGTGGAACGCAAACTCCTCCTTGATTCTCTCCTTGAAAGCCATACGCTCCTCGAGGGTCAAGGAATCGGATTTGGCGATTACTGGTACAACGTTGACGACATCAGAGAGTTTCTTGAGCACGACAATATCTATGGGTTTGAGTCTGGCCGCCGTCAACAACACTGTTCCTGCATACCTAAATCATGGGCCGGACCACTGGTAACTTACGCATGACCGGAGGGCTGAATGAAGAACAGACAACAGTGTACACGTGTATCTTGGATGTATCGTTCTCGTTGTGCGGTGAGTTCCTTACGCAGATACGCCGAGTGCTGGTCTTTGATATATTTGACGATGTTGTCCCAGCTACATTGGTTAGCTATCTCTATTTCTCAAGCAAAGCCAAGCCCTTTACCATCTGTCATTGTTGATCTGATCACCATAGCCAGGGGTATCCACAATGTTGAGACGTAGACGTACGCCGTTTTCCTCGATAACTGCAAAATAGGTCTAAGCAATCTGCACAACGTGGAGCACCAGGCCACTTACCATGCGTAGTCGGTGTTATCTCGGTTGTTGCACGGACCGAGTCAGATGGTGACAAACGGCCTTTGGAGTCTATAAGGTGGGATGCGAATAATGTGTTTATCAGGGTCGATTTCCCCAAGCCTGTTTGACCTATAGGAAATCAAAACTAGCTGCCTTTGGTAAGAACCAATGCTCTTACCGACGCAGATTACGTTGAACTGGAAACCGCGCTTCAGGAGCTTGCGCTCTATCTGGGTTGTGATACTGTCGAAGCCGACATGGCTCTTGGGCATAACTATTGGAGGTGGGGCTGCTTGCTGGGGAGACATAGGGGCCGCCATGTTGGAAGGGGCGCAGGACACGATTGCCAAGTTTCAAGAGGGTGAGATGAGAATGCTAAGATTGGGTGGTGCTGCCGAAATATATTTGTCAAGCACTGAAGCATCGGTAAGGTAAACTCTCGAAAGGGGTAGAATACGCTACGGGCGCTTGTATAAACGCCGCTTTGGCATGAAGTATCTAAGTACTACGTATGGAGTAAATATCACGCATTTGCTGCGGCGGTCAAGTAAAGTACGCATTGCGGCGCTATCAGCATCTCCTGACATAAGTTTCGATATGGCTGTACCTCGCCAGCTATTCATACAATTTCCATTTCTCACAAACACGATCTTATCAAATGCAGCGTCTCCTCTGCAACTAGCCCGAGCTCCCTTCCCTCTCCAAAAAATCACACGCCTTACTCTGTTCACACCCTTCGCTTCGTCATTGGCCACAATATTTGGCGTCCCGTCAATATTAGCAGGACTGTGGGAGTCTGTTCTGCGAGCCGTCCCGAAGAAAAAGACATCGCATAGGAAAAAGCGTCAAAGGTTTCTCGCAGGGAAAGCATTGCAAGATGTCACGGCTTTAAATAAATGTTCAGCATGCGGCAACGTCAAGAGAGCGCATTTATTGTGTCCCTTCTGCGTCAGTGGTCTGTTACCGAGTGCCTGCGCGGTCATTATCTCGACGCTAACTGATGTTCACAGAGATCCGAGATATGTGGGGAGAGAAGACAGCGGGAAAGGAGACCGCAAGGGCTGAGGCATGAATGACACAGTACAGCAATCAAAGATACAGCATAGCGTGGGCATGGGAGCATTGTGACGGCGTCTAGATGTGATGAGAAAGCTTCGATCTGCTACAAGGCGTACAAACGTATGTAGAGGGCATACTGCATTTGGCCACAATGGCATCAGGAGCTACAATCAGTAGTTTGAAATTGTAGAAAATCTGCTCTTCGAGCTTATGGTGAACAGTTGAGTACTGCTGATGTGTATTCTAACCCCCACCAACTCGTCACTCTTGTTATTTGCACCGATTTGCGACCGTCTACAGCGAACAATCCGAGTTGCCGTAAGTCAAGGAAGGACGACTTCAGATTTCGAAGCGTTCTGAACAGTCATGGTATACGTATAGTTTGTCCAATGTAGTGACTTTGGAGCTGACAGTATCCAGTCGAAACAATATCTCACGACACACACAATTGACCATGGTTATACTGAGCCCCCGCAGAAATAAAACCGGAACTGATAAATTCCCAGCACATCCTACTGACATCTTCTCTTTGAGCACTACAAATACTCAGATTCTCTCCGCTTCCGGCTCATCATCTATCAGAATTCATTCGACGACTGACCCCGACTTTCCTCTGGCGCAAACGCTCGAAAAGGTACACAAGCTAGGATGTCATCATCTTGCTACCAGCCGTGATGGTCAGGTCACGGCCAGTGCAGGGTTCGCGGGGGAGGTCAGAATCTGGGCATTGCAGGACGGCTCATGGAGTGAAAGCCACAAGATTGTGGGTGCGAATTTCCTTGCTTCTAGACTGTGCGCTACGAAGGCTCTCAGTCGCTTATGCTTCGACAGATGGCAACAAAGCAGGAGAAATATGGGCCATAGCTCTTTCTGGAAATGGTCAATACCTTGCGGCTACATCGTTTGACGGGAGGATGAACGTGTGGGACAATCTTGCGAATGGAGCAAAGATACGGGAATTTGAAACAAGAGGAAGCTTTGGCATGAGTATAGACCTGGTATGACGAGTCTGCATTAGCGTGTGGCTACCTGCTAATTTGTGTATAGTCTGCGGATGGTAGGTTTACGGCTTCAGGTCATGAGAATGGTGGAGTCTACATTTTTAACAATGACACTGGGAGACTCTTCCATTCCCTGCCTGGTATGTTCCTATGGTAGTATGACACTATTCAGACGGCTAACTTATCGCAAGGCCTCGTCAAGCCTGTGCGTGCTATTGCTTTCTCGCCTGGAGGTAAGCTGCTAGCAGCTGCTGGTGACTCCAGGGTAATTGCGCTATACGACGTCTCCTCTGGTGAACAGGTGGCAAACCTCTCCGGCCATGCGGGATGGGTGTGTTCTTTAGACTGGAGTGATACTGGTGAATATCTGCTCAGTTGGTAAGATTGCTCTGTCAACGCTAGAATAAACACCATACTGATATTCAAAGCTCTTATGATGGCAAAGCCAAGGTCTGGTCTATCGATCAGCGAACATGTGTGGCCACGCATACCGAGACGGACAAGACTCTCTGGAGTGTCAAATGGTTGCCCAAAACGGGGAAGAATGAGGGCTTTGCTACAGCTGGGGCGAATTGTAGCATATCCTTCTATAGGGAAGCAACGGGAGGATAGATTCAGATATGCTCATACTACCATGGAGATGTAGAATCCACTCAGGACTATGTCTGCGTTTAGACTAATGTCAACGCCGAGAGCGCGCTAGCGACCCGATGCAAAGCGCAAGAATCCAACAAGATATAGAATAGCTCATCTAGCATTTTCGCCGTTACACACTGCAATGGGGGACAATGAGTGGTGGAAGACTTGCCAGGTTTCATAGATTGTGGGCGGAAGAGACGGACTTTGCAGATCTGATCCTGACGTCGCATGAGATCTCTGATTATGACAATAGACACTACTTGCTCTGGCTGTAGCCATCGAAAAGACTTGAGTCCATGGTATAATAGGTAGTCTATTTCCAAGCTTTCTGTATCTGTACCAGGTACCATTTAGAGTTTGCCTGACAGGCTTCGGGCTAATGCAAGGTACCCTAAACGTTGTTTCCTTATCCGGTATTAGCGGCTTGGTAGGTATCTTCCCTTGATGTTTCATGTGCCCCTCGTGCCTTTGTACATCGAATTTTGCTCTCATTCATACCACGACTCAACTTTTCCACGCTCTTTTCCGTCGATAATACTGGATCTTGCATTTGACCCAAATCGCTCTTTAGCAATCTAATACCTTGGGGGGGTTCGAAGTGACCACAGTCTACACACGCACACCATTACTTCCAGATAGAATCCTCATCAAATACCCATTTCATCAAAAACGACATCTCACAGATCTTCGCCATGTTTGTCAGATGTACTTCACTCTGTTGTCTATTCATCGCCTACGCCCATGTCGCTCTCGCACAGCCTTACTGTTTGTTGACCGCTGTTAAGTGAGACCCCTTTGAACCTCGAATGGTCGCTGTGTCTAACACGCTATAGCAAATTTGAGCACCCAGCCGATCAAAAGACCCTCTGCTGTACCAGTGCATCCCAAGTCAAGTCATACATCGGAGATCTCTGCCCTCCTGGCGAAAAGGATGATGCATTGACAACGTTCGAGGCCGCGTGCCAAGAGGCTGGTTTTGGTTGTATGTAACCACCTCTGCACGCTGCCATGTTATCTCGGGCTAACGCGACTGATCCCCCAGCATGTTCCTCGTCCTCTCCACCAAGCTCTGCTTCAGAATTATCATACAAAGCTGCCAGCGCGTCCGCTGGTTTCGCATACGCATCGAGCAATTCAGCCCCTTACCCGATTGCATACACTTCGACATACTTTGACACCGTCTGCTCGTGCACCAAGACCAAAGCGTTCAGGTAAGAATCAACCATCATGTTGTTTGCCGGGTTGTCTGTGCCTTCGTCCTGTTACTAAAACCTTTTTCTAGATCTACCGTTGTTGCAGGGTCCACCGGGTTCGCCACTGGCACCGCGCCGATCGCGACTGGCACTCCAGGTTCAAGTGCAAGTGCAAGCTCACCCTTTGGTACCGCTGCAACAGGATCACCAATTGCGCCTGTAGCTCCCATAAAGACAGGGTCCGCTGGATCCGCCGGCTTCACTGGCGGCGCAACCAAAAACATCGGCCCCGTCGCTGCTGGACTTTTAGTAGTCGCTGGTATCGCTATAGCTCTGTGAAAGTCTTCCACCTTTACGCTCGTTCTGTGTCTCGTTATGTGTACAAACAATAGTCGATTGATCAATCTGTGGAACTTCACACAGTCATGTACAAAGCCGGTATCTCTTCCATGCACTGTTTCTGGTCATGAGCAGCTGTAGTACTTTAAAGATCGGCGTTGGGGCTCGGAGAGATATCTCGGAACATCGCATAGCGTAACTAAGAGTTCTTTTTGAGAGATTGTCGTAATCCAATGAGTCAATACTCCTATGGTTGGAAGGCACAATCCCCTTGTGAGCTAGATGTATGTGACCTTTGATTGTAGCGTCTTGATTGAGGCCATAACAGTGACAACATTGCTCGATGTGGATATTCGCGAGCGCTGAAGCGACTGGTTCGCCGTTCTGTCGCAGGTGAAAGGCTGGGCCTAGGGACCGAGAGAACCGGATTGTGCCTTCCGCATCGACATCTCAGATCTACCTATGAGTGCACCGTGATGTACTATTGTAGGGCGCGATCATTGGCTGATCGTACATTGAAAGTCTGCTTCATGTTCACGCTTCTGATGGGTTCCATGCTGATAAAACTAGATCGCCAAAAAAGTCCATCAAAGCCATGCCTACACCTCTCGAGCCTTCGCCACAGAAGCAATTTCAAAAACATTATCGAGATCAAATTTTGCGCCACGGATTCCTCCATACTCAGAGCTTGCTCGGAAATTGCGAAAAGTACAGGATATACTAGGGGGCGAAAGCAGACTCACTTTTGCTGAAAAAGTGCTATATTCACATCTTGACGATCCCGAGGAGTCTTTGCTGTCTAACACTCAACATGGTAAGAACATCAGGGGCAATGCGACTCTTAAGCTCAAGCCGGACAGAGTGGCTATGCAAGATGCATCTGCACAAATGGCACTACTGCAATTCATGTCTTGCGGCTTGCCGTCTACGGCTGTGCCAACAAGCATTCATTGTGACCATATGATAGTAGGGGAGAGAGGTGCAGACGTTGATCTGCCTGCGTCCATCACGGGAAACAAGGAGGTCTTTGATTTCTTAGAGTCGGCAGCAAAACGGTATGGGGTCGAGTTCTGGCCGCCTGGAGCTGGCATCATTCATCAGACTGTACTCGAGAATTACGCTGCACCAGGCCTGATGATACTCGGCACCGACAGTCACACACCCAACGCAGGTGGTCTGGGTGCTGTTGCTATTGGTGTTGGAGGTGCAGATGCCGTAGATGCCATGGTGGATTCTCCGTGGGAACTCAAAGCTCCCAGGATCCTGGGAGTCAAGCTCGAGGGCCAATTAAGTGGCTGGGCTACGCCAAAGGACGTGATCATGAAACTTGCAGGTCTACTAACCGTAAGAGGAGGCACCGGATTTATTATCGAGTATTTTGGACCCGGAGTAGAGACTATCAACTGTACTGGGATGGCTTGCATATGCAATATGGGAGCGGAGGTTGGTGCCACTACGTCGCTATTCCCGTTCACCAGAAGTATGGGTCAATACTTGAGATCGACACACAGGGAGCCGATAGCATTACAGGCTTCGACGCTCGCTGCTGCCGCGGCCTCCTCTCATCTCCTAGCGCCTGACTCCGACGCTGAATACGATGAGGTATTGGGGATTGACCTTTCCACACTTGAACCACATATCAACGGACCTTTTACTCCTGATCTCTCGACACCTCTTTCGCAGTTCAAAGAAGTTGTCAAAGCAAATGATTGGCCCGAGTCTTTTGGCGCTGGTTTGATCGGAAGCTGTACCAATAGCTCTTACGAAGACATGTCTAGAGCCGAGGATCTTGTCAAGCAGGCATCAGCCGCCGGCCTTGAACCAAAAGCCGATTTCTTCATCACTCCAGGGAGTGAACAAATTCGCGCAACACTCTCCCGCGATTCCACTTTAGACACCTTCATGTCCGCTGGGGGCACCGTCTTAGCCAACGCCTGCGGGCCTTGTATCGGCCAATGGAAGCGCACTGACGGAGTCTCCAGGGGTGAAACCAATGCCATCTTTTCCTCTTACAACCGTAATTTCAAAGGACGCAACGACGGTAACCCAGCTACGATGAACTTCCTCGCTTCGCCAGAGATTGTTACCGCTATGTCCTACGCAGGAAGCACTACCTTCAATCCCTTGACTGACACTATCCCTACCCCTTCTGGTGCACCGTTTTCATTTTCCCCTCCTTCGGGGTTTGATCTACCCCCCAACGGTTTTGCTCAAGGTAACCCAGACTTTGAACCCACCCCAGGCTTTCCGGATCCATCTCATCCCGTGAACATTTCGCCCACATCTGACCGTCTGGCCGTACTGGAACCCTTCGAACCTTTTCCCTCCGGTGAGCTGGAGGGTCTTCGAGTACTTTACAAGGTTAGAGGGCAATGCACAACCGACACCATCTCCGCGGCGGGCCCATGGCTCAAGTACAAAGGCCATCTGCCCAACATCAGTGCCAACACCCTGATTGGCGCTGTGAATGCCGAAACAGGCGAGACCAATGTTGCTTATGACCACTTCGAGCCTGGCGAGCCGCCCAAAAGTAGCATACCCGAATTAGCGGGAAAGTGGAAGAGTCAAGGCAAGCAATGGATGATTGTGGCAGAAACTAACTATGGTGAGGGTAGCGCAAGAGAGCATGCTGCGTTGCAACCCAGGTATTTGGGTGGACGTGTGGTACTGGCCAAGAGCTTTGCTCGAATCCATGAAACCAATTTGAAGAAACAGGGAGTCGTACCATTAGTATTTGAGAAGGAAGGCGACTACGAGATGATCAAAGCTGGCGATGTTGTCAGCACACTTGGGCTCTACGACATGTTGAAGAGTGGAGGTCAGGGAGCGGTAAGCCTGCGAGTGACGAACAGCAGAGGTGGGGAGAGGATGATCAAGGTCAAGCATACGATAAGCACGGATCAAGCTGGATATATATTGGCAGGCAGCGCACTGAACTTATTGGCCCAGAAAGGGAACAACCAGCAGGTCAATGGGTCGCCGTAGGTGTGGGACGGATCTGACCCCCTTTGTCTGGAAAATGTCTCCCGTCCAACATCGTTGCCGCTTCTGTGAGAGGAAGCACGAAGTCGTGGTCCGACATGAATTGCTCTCAGTGAGCTGCACTTGCCATTCCGTAGGAAGGTGTGGCAAGCGGAAGCCTAATGGACCGATTGTGAAGCGGCGAGAGTGGTTGACTGGTTGCACGTCACCAGGGCCAGTACCATGCATTGAGACCTGCGCAGGGCTATGGTCGCAGCCTAGCACGTTCCTCTAGAGATGGACAGGCCCGACTGAAATGTCCATTCCTGAAAATCGAGAGGGGGGGGGGGTAAAGGAGGGAGAGCGCGAAAAAGGAGTGGGGAAGATTATTGGTATTGATTGAAATCAAGAGAGAAAAGGAAAAAAAGGTCTTCATGCTCGAGACGACAATAAAGAAAGGCCTTGAGGACGAGGAACGCTTATGTATGATATCTCAAGCTTATCCACCCAAGCTATTTTACTTCGTGAAGTGGAAATGGAGGTCAGTGGTCACGTAGCTAGATATGGCAAATTTGAGTATGTCCAAATATGCGTTATCTGTGAGGTTACCTCACGGTACAGCAGTCATTGCGTTTATCGTCACTCGAAGCCGATCAGAGCTACTGTATATGACATGACTTGATCCATGAAAGTCCACTATCGAACATGTAATCAATATCACTGCGTAGGAAAGGCGGGAGACGAGATGAGTGAAACCCTCATATCGAATGATCGTAATAGAAATTGTGCACTACTCCTTCATGCCATTTTCTGAGGTCTGAGTAGCTTTTTGTCGAACTTCTCACACAAAGGCTAGAGAATCACTCAGTATCGGGATCCCAAGCAGAAGCAGATCGGAATTGTAAGCTGCCTACATAACATGAATTTTGAATTGGTTACTCCATCATGACCCCTCACATCGAACGATTCACTATTGCTCCCCGTTCGCTTCCGTTTGATGCTCGCTCGCTTGGCAGCCTCCAGCAATGCCGTGGTATCTACATACGCAATTGCATAAAACCCCGATCAACGCCTTCATTGATCTAGTAACTTCCTTGCCTGCTTCTCTTTCACCGTGAACCGCCATTTCCGCATCGATCAATCACCTCTTCCCCGCAGGCTTCGGCCGCGGCTTACACTCGTCTGCTTGTACAGCGTGCAGCATGACCTTATTCGTCTGCTGTGGCGTGTTGACCGCATATCCCTTGCTCCAGTCGTAGCTCACGGCGTAAGCGAAGACGTTGCCAGTACAGTTGAATGCCGTGCTGCTTATTGTTCCTCCAACCTCAGGGTATCCTTTCAGACGATGCTTGGCGTCCTTGTCCCAGAAGTGGAAGGTTCCGTCCGAGCCTGCTGTGCTGAATGTGCCGTGAACGGGGTGGAAGGAGATGGCGTTCACGGCGTAGACGTTGCTGACGTCGCGTGTGTTTGGCGGTGTCTGTCGATGGCATTTGAAGCTAAAGTTCGAGGAGGAATCCTTTTCCTCGACGTATTGAATGGCACAACGGCCCTCAATTGATCCTATAGCGAAGCCTGAGGCGTCTGTAAAGCAGGTAACGACTCTCGTCTGCCATTTCAATGGTGATTGAATGGTCTTGTAGAACTCCGCTGGCTTGTCTAGATTGATGATGTCGATCCAACGGTCCGCTGTCGCAACGACAAGTAAGTTATTCTTGCTGTCTAAGCTGTAAACTCGCTCTTGGCAAGTTACGGATGCGACAGGGGTCGGTTGCCGTAGATCCCAGTATTTGATTGTCTTGTCCCAAGATCCTGTAACAAGGACAGGAGCAGCTTGGCCGGGAACATCGATCATACGGACGCAGCGAATGGGTTGGTCGTGTGCGGCTACTTGTGTCGCTTGAGTGCCACCAGCGCCGAGGTCGAGAAGACGAGCTGCTTTGTCGGCACCACCACCAACTACTTTTGTGCCATCCTAAAGAAGCATGTCAGTACGCGTATCATGCATGATTTCCGGTGTACATGACCCACTTTCGACCAACAGCAACTCAGAACAGGTCCTTCATGCTCAAAGAGAGCCTTCCCTTCACTTCCTCCTTGGGCGTTGATTTCGTAAATGCGGACCTTCTTGTCCCATGATGCAACAGCTAAGTGTTCCGATTGCGGTGAAAATGACAGATCTGAGATGCCGTCTTCAGGCGGATTACTTAATGCGACGTCTTTCGAGATATCGCCTGTGGTACTGTTTGCTGCTGCAGCATTCGACGCTGCGCTACCGAAAAGGCCTGACATTATGCTGGAAATGCGAGTAGGGAAAGTGGGGATAGAGAACCGATGAAAAGAAGGAACGGAGCAATGTATAACGAGTAATTTAACACCATGGAAAGCTCAATGGAGGGAACGACAAATCCAGTATGTAAAGTAGGTAAGGCGCAGGCAACCTCAAGGCAGATGAGCGCGCTTCGAGGGCGTTTGCGATACGGCGCCAGAAGTCTTGGCACTGAGCCACTATTCAAAAAGTTCTATCCCATCAGAATCTCTTGTTCTTCCTTCACTCCTCGCTCAAATGATCGTATTCGAAGCTTACAAACAGAGACAGCGTTCTGTATCGTAATGGTCAGACGTTCTCTTACGAACATGAAACGCTTTGGGAGAAAGTCCCCGGACAGCTCTTACCTCACTTGTGCGGTATTGAGAATGTGGAAACATGCCGCCATAAAAGCATTTTTCGCGGCTGACCTCCTCCCACCTCCCCTTCCCTCGTAATCCCTTTCTTGACCGTCTGTACTCCTTTCAGTCTTACTTGGATCGTGTGGGAATGATTGCGTTGGGGCCACATGGATGAAGATATGAGTCCGAACTCGACCAGTCTGCACTGCTACGGCTTGAGCTGGAGATTGAGGGGAGGAGGCTGAGATTGTGTTTGGTTGTGAGGAAGGGGGATCATAGGTGCGTGGATGGAGGAGATATTCGTCGAGTCGATAGATATGCGATTGCCTTCTTCACTTACTTTAGTCTTGGGACTAGAGTAGGGAACGGGGAGGTAACTCGATGGGGCTTATTCTTGAGGCGAGGAGTCATTCCAGTCCTTCCATCAAACGTCTGTTTCTCAAGTTCTTCGTCCTTCGAGTTCTTAAGCATTGCTGTTGTCATGACAGAATGGCTATAGGAGCAGAAGACGGAGACAGCGAGGTTGCCTGGTCAAACGGGCCAGACTTCAATTCAAATTCTGTTCGATGATGATACAAGAATCATAGAGTCAAGCACTTAGGCTTCCGCAGACCCTACGTGGTGTTGGTGCGCCGTTGAAGACCATGATAACAATATATCTGAGAATCTGAGAATCCGAAAAAATTGCACACGGACTGGGCAATCGACGGTGAGGCCGGCACATATCGCAAATTCCCTAACAATGTCTACTCGTTACTTGGGAGATTCAGTGCTCCTTATGCTATGCTAAATTATTTACCACAAACGCAGGCCATGCTAAGCTCCAACCCAATGCAAGAAACCACAAGGGTTATCTACCATCTTTGTATGGCTTCCCGTTCGTATCACTGTTACTTTGCCCCTTCTCCTCCTCGTCACTACTTTCTCCCCCAAGGCTGTATCTCGCCTCAGCCCCGTCGTCGTGAGCATCCGGACTTGCGACGTGGAGATCGTCCAGCTCACTCTCGTCAAAGTCCGCTGCCTCGACATCTCTTCCTTGCCGTTTCCTGAGTATATGGGTGTTTGGACCCTCGAACAGATTATTGTAACCTGCCCTTCGACGTCGATCTCTCCATACATAGAAGCCCCACGCACTCGCAAGAATAATGACTACTACTAGAGCCACTTCACCAGACTTGTAGTAGGCGGCCCATTTAGCCTCCTCCAGCTTTTCTGCTTCAGCTTTCTCCGCACTCGTGCTGTTAGGGTGGCCGCCAACACTTGTTTCAACTCCCTTCTCGCCATCGATACGAGAGTCTGTAGGTTTACCGCCTATACTGGCAATGTCTACGCCCAGAAAGCGATCAAGCATGTCCCTGGTTCGCCTAGGGTAATCGAAGGGAACCATGTGCGAAGAATTGTAGAAGAGGATGTATGTCAGATTACGTGCTTCCTGGTAAAGTCCTGCGGATTCACCCTCGAATGTCCAATGTCTTCGAGGAGCCCATGTACCAGGAGAGAGTTCGAATCCCTTGCCACCATTCCATTCCATATTGTGAATGAGCTCCTCTGTGCCTATGTGGTTGCAGATTAAGTCTTGGTCCCCAGAAAACAGAATGATGGGGACAGTTGTGAGTATCTCAGGAAGTATCTGAATGGATGGTGCCGATTTCGGGTTGAACTTGGAGCCCACAGCTCCAGAGCACTCGGCCCATCCAGACTTCTTATCTTTACTTATGTGCAAGGCCTCGGTCACGTCTTGTCTTCGAAGGTAGGGAGTAACGGTCTTTAGATCCGGAGGCCAGTGCATGCCACAGCTAGGGTATTCATCTCGCAGTCGAAGATCGTACATGTTGTAGCATTGACCATCTTTCTGTGACTTATCGAGGATCTTCTGGAGAATAGCTTCACATGCTGGTAGGTCGACTCTGTCACTTCCACCAGGTTCATTAAGATGCCTCATACAAGTTTCATGTTGTGCTTCGAGTTGTTTTGCGTCTTCAGAACCTCCCTGGATCACGCCATTGTCGTAAGCCATTTTGAGGTATGAGTCGTACTGTTCCACTGGTGATATCCACCCATTTCCAATAAGGAGGCCTGAAAGTTGCCAAGCCCTGGACTGTGTCGGAGAGTTGTTATTCGCTTGGATAGCTTTCGCGATGTAAGGGATATGTTGGCCTGCGTAGGACTCGCCAGCGAGATACAGCTATCGCGGGTTCAGCTTCTTGAAATCTAGATACTTTCTGGGTAAACTTACGTCGTTGCTTTCATATTCAGGGAACAGGGCGAAGAATTTCTTCAGAAAAGTAACCATCTGGTCGGCCATCTCATCTAGCTCGTGGACGTAACTGTCCGTATCGACATAGCTGAAGCCTGTCCCGACCGGATTGTCGACGAAAAGAATGTTTGCAAACTCATCCCATGATCCATCGTTATATTTCAGCTGTCCGTCTTCTAAAACTCTGTAGGGCCCGATCTCCATCAAAGCTCCATCCATCGAACTGCAGCCCGGGCCACCATTAAGCCAGATGACTGTTCTTTGCCTATTAGATATATGGCGATTCTGAAAGTGCCAAAAGAACAGATTTCCATTGTGTTCTTTGTTGACTTCGATGTGGCTATACATGCAGGTCAGCCCATCAACACATTCAAGGCTGATTCTGGTGAGACCTCTTACCCAGCATGCATGTTCAAAAGCTCTCCAGCCGGTTGACCTGGTAAAGATCGCACATAATAGTCCGCTGCAGTGTTATCGAGCGCCGTGACATAGTAGAGCAGTAAGCTCATGCATAGCCATATTTGTGATGTCACAGCCATGGCAAAGGTCTTCTGCTGGATGAAACTGTGATTGAGAGGGGTTGTCGCTTGGTTCCCAAATCTGTGGGTAAGTCCTCGAAGATTCCTATCCTCATCCCTGGTTCCTCGTCAACGTTCGGGACGAGGTGTCATCTCTTATCGCTAATGCCTTGTCAGTCGAAGTTAGCTCCTTCCACGACGCTTCAAGTCCAAATCAGTTGGCTTTGTTGGAAGCTAATGTGAAGATTGGCGACTGCAGTAGCTAGCACTTCACTAATCCAAGTTGACAATGTCCACAATAATGTAGACCAACTGCTGAAGAAAGTTGTCAGTCCGTGCCCTACTTTATTGATGAGATCAGCCGGCGCATGGGCCAAACGGCGACCCGAGCGCTAAAATAGGAGCGGCAGTCGGGTCTCTCTTCTACTCCGTACTGGAAATGAATCTAATCTAAAAGACTGGCAACCCTCGAGCTATCATAATGCCGATTGATGATGATCCATTCGATACTCTCCTTTCTCTTGAGGATGGATTCTACAGAGAAGGCTACGATTTAGGCATTGCAGATGGCGATCATACAGGTCTCGTCGAAGGCCGTTCGTTTGGACTTGAGAAGGGCTTCGAAAAATATGCTGCAATGGGTGTTCTACATGGAAGAGCTACGATCTGGGCTGGAAGGCTGCCGGAGAAAGGCTGCAATCAAGACTTGGCGACGGACCAAAATCGTGAAGTAGATACCCGAGCAAGTCTCGAGAAACTGCCTGTACAAGAGCGGGGTGCGGAGTCCATGCAAGCTCGAGAAAAAGCATATGCACATCGATTAGAGGGAAATCCTCGTTTGGAAACGCACGTTCGGATCTTGTATGCTCTTGCAGAGCCGAGCAGCATTTCAACCGAAAACAATGAGGACTCTGTATCTGGCTTTGACGACCGGTTCAAAAGGGCAGATGGAAGGCTTAGACTCATTGAGAAGCTGACTGAAGAATTGAGCTACGATCAGGCAATTGACAGGCCGTCTGGCATCAAGCTTGGACCAAATCCAGTCGATATGACAAGCAGAAGAGTAAATGTGAATAGCATTGAGGACACCAGTAGCCTGCGTGCTGGGCACTGATACATAGTGTATTGTTCTGTCAGCTGACGTATCTTTTCGATAAGCCGTCCTGCTACAGGAGATTGCATCTATCGACCAGGTACCTGGTTGAGTACTCCCCCATCGACTGCTATCACCTCGCCATTGACATACATATTCTTGCACAAGAATATGACCGCCTGCGCCATTTCCTCATCCGAACCGGGCCTCCCAGCGGGTACATGTCCTTTTTCTTGTATCGTCTCCGCCGGTAAATGCGTCTTGTTATCGTTCCCACTCTCGTTCATCGTCATTTCGCTCGGAAAATACCCTGGTGCAATACTGTTTACCCGAATCTCTGCCTTTTCGAATTCGGAACTCATGAGCTTGCTGAGATGCACAGTGGCGCCTTTGGCAGCGTTATAAGAGAAATGACCTTGGCTATTCCGCATTATCCCGCTCATGCTGGAAATAACGATGATAGAGGGAGAGCGAGGTGGATACTTATTACCAATCGAAGCCTGAAGCAGTGGGAGGAAGGCGAGAGTGGTGAAGTATACAGATGTCACATTCGTTTTGAAAACATTAGCCCAGTCTTCGACCGATTCACCCTGCCATATCTTATCATGGAGCTCGGATGCAGAGGCAGAATCTGGAAGAACTTTGGGACCCGAGATGCCTGCGTTGGTGACTAGGTTCTATGGTGTCAGTCGCCAGCTCGTGTGATAGCAAGCTGTCAAGGACGGAAAACGTACTGAGGAGATTCAGGTACTTCTCTTTCGATGATATATCCTGGATCAACTTTTCCAGCTCCGACTTAGAGGTAACATCGCAAGGGCCGATCCTGTCTTTGTCAGTCGGATATGTTTCTGGTTTGGCTCGTTTCTCACGAGTTGTGGTCTCACGGTATGATTTGACCTCCTCCTTCCGGATCATGGGATTTCGCCGCTGTCTGGAGTACCCTTAAAGATCTTGGTTTTAGCGTTGCCTTTGTGTGCAATACACGATTCGTGTAACAAGTCTCGGAAAACAGTACTCCTGAAGCACTTCTCCGGCGCCACGCTCTGCTCTGATCGCTAAAATTTGACTTCGAAAGATCACTTACTCCATACGGCGGCCGGTGATGTATACTTTGGCGCCATTGGCTGCAAGAGCTTGTGTACACCTTGGAGATTTTGTGGTCAGCGTTCTTTCGATCGGAGATTATTTGGGAAGCAGGTGCTCCTGCTCCTTTTATCCCTTCTCACTCGTCCAGCATCAAATTGGGCAAAGAGTTTAACTAAATCACGACTAACATCAACCCGATCCCTGTGCCTCCACCCGTAACGAGGCAGACCTAGTAACGTCAGAATATAGACCACCAATTGATGCCCTTTGAGAATGCACATAATCCTTCACCGAGAAGATCTTTTGCACCGTAAGCTGGTGCGTTGATGCCATATTGAGCTGTGCTGTGCTGAATCCGTCTCAGTTGCAAGTCTGAGCTTTACAATCCGAAATTATCGTTACAGCAGCTTTCCTTCGCAGTCAACGTTTATGTGCGGAACGTGCTTTCTAGGGTATTAGAAGTACCGAGACAATAATGGTTTCTTGCCTTCAACCGTACGTCATTGATTACACTAACCTTAGCGCCTTCATGGAAGGTATTCTATGTTTACGCGACGCCGTAGATCCTTAACTTTCAGATCTATGAGTACCATGGATGGCAACTCCGCTTTTCTGGCTCAGCACCTGTAAAAGCTCTCAGTTGAAAGCGATAGCAACTGCGATAGGTGTTAATTCGAGTGGTACGAAGCCCATCCTGACCTCCCAGCTGCTGCACCACCTACCCAATGGATATTTCGGCCATGATAGAACGAAGGGAATATCGCATGACCAGTACGATATCGTCAGCATTGACATGGGCATTCGGAACCTCGCGTACTGTCGCCTCACGTCCCCTCAGCCACGCAGAGAGGCAGATCGCAGCTCAGGATCGCGGCTCGGGAGTTCGGTGATCACTGATTGGGCACGCATTGAGATCTCCAAAAAGGAGCCAAAGCTCGCAGAATCAGAGGGACACGGATCGAAAGAAGCATTCGATCCAGGTACATATTCGCAACATGCCTACGACCTCGTCAAAGCCTTGCTGTCGCGCTCGCCCCAAAAGCCCACCCAGATCCTGATCGAGCGCCAACGCTTTCGTTCCATGGGCGGCTCGGCGGTGCAGGAATGGACGTTGCGTGTGAATATGTTCGAGGCGATGATCTACGCCGTCTTGAAAACCCTCTCCGAGAATGGCACTTGGCAGGGAACGGTGCACCCCATTGCGCCGGCCAAGGTGTCGAAGTTTTGGCTGGGGGACAAGGAAGGTGCGGCGGGGGAGGGTACTGGGAGTAAGAGTGCGCGAACGAAGACGGCGAAAGTAAAACTGGTTGGGGAATGGCTGAGGGCGAGAGATGCGGAGGGTCATCCGTTCAAGCTGACGGGTAATGCTGAGACATTGGGCATGGCCTATTTGGGAAAGAGGAATGGAGGGAAGAGGGTATTGGCGATGCAGGAAGGCGTAGATGGAGAGAATGGAAATGAGGTGGTGCCGGTAGCGATTGGGAAGCTGGATGATCTAGCTGACTGCATGCTTCAGGGCATGGCTTGGATCAGATGGGAGCAAAACCGCAGACTGATCATGTTAAAAGGTGTAGAGGCACTGGGTGATATGTAGGAACATGATGCTCCGAGAAAAGTTCGCCCTTCCATAATCTAGCTAATGTGTGCATACTCTGATCAATACAAAACAGGACCATGTGTCCAACCGGGTACATACTGGTTCAATAATCGCAGGACATAGTATCCCCGACCCATAGTAAACGGCTAGTCCTCCGAAATCAAAGCAACTGCGCCTTTCACCTTCTTTGCTTTCTTGGTCACGGACCCTGAAGCTTCCTCGCCAGTCTCCAACACTCTCTTTGTTTTCTTCATCACAGTGATAGTGGTCTCCGTTGCTTCGCCCTTGGCAGCCTTTTTGGACTTCTTGGTCTTGAGCTCCTCGCTAACCACCGTAGGTTCTGTTGTATCGTCACCACCAGCGGTGACCAGAGACTTCTCCTCGTCAAATGTTTCTACAACCCCAATTGCCTTCGCAGTGTCCTTGACGGGCACTTGATCGACGCGCTTCAGTGGAGGGGCTTCAAATTCATAGCCAATCTCCTTCATTTTCTCCTGCTTGGACTTCCGTCGCTTCTCCTCATTGTCGTTCCTCGCCTCCCATTGTACCCTGCCAACAGGCACCTCATGCTTCCTCCCTTCTAGCTTGTTCCATGGTACCTTCTTGAAACGCTTATCTGCACCTATCCACACATTCTCGTGCAGCTGCTCCTGCGGGACGACTCTACACTTCAAGATGTGGCCGAACATGAGATAGTTGTTCATAGTATCAGCCACGATCTTAGCGACGCCAGCTGATTTGAACTCGACGAAAGCCCAGTGTCTGGATGCACCGGTCTTCTTGTTGCGAGACAAACGTAAGCGGTTGATGTCACCAAATTGAGAGAAATACTCGCGCATTTCATGCTCGTAGAAGCCGTGGGGGATTCGGCCAACGTAGACTACACCTGGCCCTTCATCCGTACCTGCTTTGATAACCTGGAGCTTCATCTTGGTCGCCTTCTCGTTTGGCATCTCAGGAAGGCTTTGACCCTTTTCGAAACCTAAACCGGTGACGGGGGCTTCGTCGCCATCGCTTTCGAAGCCTGCCAGGAGGGCGGCGGTATGGTCGTCGTGCTCGAAGTCTTCGTCAGATTCGTCTCCGTTAGACTCGTCTTCTTCAAGATCGGCAGATGCTTCGGGTGCCATTGCCTTGCTGACCGATTCAGCTACATCCTGTATAACGGCCTTGCCCTTCACTTTCACTTTCTTAGCGGCAGACTTTGTAGCTTCTGTAGTATCTGCAGCGGTTTCGACCACACCGTCTATTGCCATGCCGACCGATTCAGCTACATCCTCTGCCACGGCTTTACCTTTACCCTTCGCTTTCCTTGCGACAGACTTTGTAGCTTCTGTAGTATCTGCTGCGGTTTCCACCACTCCCTCTACCGCCATGCCGACCGATTCAGCCACATTGTCTACCACGGCCTTACCCTTACCCTTCGCTTTCTTCGCGGTAGACTTTGTGGCTTCTGTAGCATTTGCAGCGGTTTCCACCACTCCCTCTACCGCCATGCCGACTGAGTCAGCTACATCCTCTGCCATGGCTTTACCCTTCCCAGTGGCCTTGGCTGCAGCAGATTTTGCAGATTCGGTAGCATCTTCAGCAGTCCCCACCACTCCGTCCATTGCATCCGTAGCTCCTCCGATTAAGGTGCTTGCAAATCCTCCAAGAGATGCTCTCGCTGCGTTTGCTCCCTCGGCTGCGCTGGAGATCAAGCTTCCAACGGCATCCCCAATAGACTTGGACTTCACCTTGTCCTGCTTCAGCTTCTTCTTTGCTGAGGCCTCGGCGTGTTCTACCAATGGGTCAAGAATATGAGCTTTAATCTCCTCCGTATCAACAGCTGGAGCTTTGCGCTTTTTGGACTTCAATGCTTCAAGCTGTGGTTTGTCGTCGGCAAGTCCTGCTTTCTTCGTGGACTTGTTATCCTCTTTAGGCTTAACAACTTTCTTCGCTTTTTCAGCGGCAGCTTTCGCTTCCTTACTCACTACATTTGCAGCCTCAGCAGGTATTTCAGCTGATGGCGCTAAAGCTTTCGTGCCTTTCTTCACTTTTTCAGCTCCGGCTTTAGTCTGCTTCTTCACGGTATCCGCAACCCTAGCTGCTGTCTCGGTCGACGGAGCATTGTCTTTCACCGCTTGCTTTCCCTTCTCCAAACCAGCCTTTGTTTTGTTCGTCACGGTATCTGCAACGTCGGCAGCATCTTCGATTAACGGCGCGTCTGCATTTGCAAGCTGTTTGGCTTTCTCAACTCCAGCCTTGGTTTGCTTCTTTGCGGTCCTGGCCACCTCAGCTACTGGCATGGTTGAAGGAGCATCAGCTCTGACAGCATTCTTCGCTTTGTCTGCCCCTCCTTTAGGCTGCGTTTTCATGGTCACCGTAACCTCAGCAATAGTCTCATTTGACGAGGCTTCAACCGTTGCAGTCATCTTACCATCTTCAGCATCAACATTGATCTCGTTGCTCCGAGAACCAGCAGCTCTAGCAGAAGTTTCGATTGTGACGGCCTTAGATGGTTTGGCATTGGAAAGATGGGCCTCTTTGGAAGTTTTCCTTGTGGCTTTGCGACGTTTGGTGGACGTCTCCTCTTCCTCAGCCTTCCCAGCTTCATCTTCAGAACCTTTGCCTTTCCCAGACTCCAAGAGATCCTCGAACGGTCCTTTGTCCATAGCCACATCGGACTCGATGGCAGCGATCTCTTCGGGTGCGGCATCCTTCTTCGACGCAGCCTTAGACTTGTTCGACTTACCCTCCGGCTGGGAGGCTGACGACGTTTGAACATCGTCTCCAACAGCTGACCCTTTCTTTCTGTCCTTTCTTGACCTCCTTGAGCTCTCTCCCCTTTCTACCCTGGGCGAGTCTTTCTCGGCAGGGTTGGACTGTTCCGTCTCCTCTTCTCTGACGACTTTTCCGGCCTCATCTTTCGCAGTTTTGCCCTTCTTGCCCTTTTTCCCCTTCGGAGCTGGCTTTGCTTCGTCTTTGCCGAGCTTTTCAACTTCGATGGCAGCTACTGTAGCTTCTTCGATATTGAGATCTGCTTGTTCGTGCTTGTCGGTGGACTTGGATTTTGCGGCGAGCTTGGATGTGCCATCGACAACAAGGTCATCGCCCTTCTTTCTCGGCTTTGCTGCTTTATTAGTGGTGGTCACTTTGGTCTTTTCCCGGGTTTTAGGTGCAAGTGCCTTGCTTAATGGCTCTTCTTCGGCAGTGTCTTCACCTTGAATATCAGGGCCGTCGCTCTGTCGCGTAGATTTGTCTGCCTTGTTGGCAGCAGTTGATTTGCTCTTCTTTTTGGCCTTTGGCGCGGCTAACTTGCTTGATGGCTCTCCCTCTCCAGTGTCTTCATCTTCGACATCATGGTTGTCGCTCTGTTTGTTAGGCTTGGTTGCCTTGTCGGCACCAGTCGATTTGCGCTTCCTTTTGCTCTTTGATGTGGCTGACTTGCCTGATGGCTCTTCTTCTCCAGCGTCTTCACCCTCGAAGTCGAAGTATCCGCCAGCGCGATGACGTGTAATTCTTGGTGACGCTACTGTAGCTTCTTCAATATTGAGCTCCGACTTCTCGTGCTTGTCGCCAGGCGTGGCCCTCGCGGCAAGCTTGGGCGTACCGTCAACTTGCAAGTTCTTAGGTATCTTGGACTTGGCCATTGCCACGCGTATGAGGAATAGAACGTTATGCAGTCTCCGACTACAACAACGGAGCCTCGAAGAAGTGGGTCGAAGGCCTGGATGAAAGTTGATTGTTCAACGGTCGCGCGTTTAACAGGTGGAGAAAAGATGGAACTAGGGGCGCGACTACAAGTTTGTTTGTTCCGCTGCCAAGAACTGACGTAGCACTATCGCTCTTGAGGAATTCGTCTGTAATTGCATACCTCGTGTGCACCACATACAGTTTCAAGTATGGGGAAGAAGAGGAATAAGGAGCTCTCGCAGGCCGAGATATGGGATGATTCTGCTTTACTTCAGTCTTGGGACGATGCTTTGTCAGAGTACAAAGCAAGCTGATGCATTCTTGTATGATTAAGCTACCCCTTTGCTAATTCGGCTTAGTTGTACCACAGTATACACGCACGCGGCGAACGAGTCGAAGATGTGATCAAAGAAATCGATTTGAGTGGAGTAGGCGTTTTACCACATTACTCTACGTTACCCGGAGAGTCAAATACTACAGAAGCCAACGGTATAGTAGCGGAGGATCTCGAAGACGGAGAATTAGCGGAGGAAGTCGAGGTGACTGGGCTAGATGATAGCGGAGACTTGAGGGGAACCGCTCAAGCAAGTGATCCTGCCAGAGGGTAATAAAGATAATAGCTAATATATCAGACACCTTTATTCAATGATACCCAACAATCACATTCTCATCCAAGGATGAATGCTTCCGAGCAGGGACATCAGGTACCTGGTATGCCCAATGCGATCATGGATGGTGGTCAGTATCTGATATATTTTTTCTCTACAAACCCAAGGGTGTTGTTCTAACAATCACATAGTGAAAGATGAAGCGCTGAGGAATCTGATGATGTCTTGGTACTATGCAGGATACTATACGGGACTTTACGATGGGCAAAGAGTACAGAATCCTGCGCAGCCATGAGTGTGTTGTCGATCGCTTGACAAAGATCTATCACCGCAATAAATGTCTTGAGAGCACCACAAGACCAACGCCATGATAGTCACGGTGCTTATTACACTTTGGTATAGCTGTTCATGGAGATCAGGGAAGATAGGGATTGGCACAAGTTGGTAGGGAATTCAATAACCACTGTGGTAGATCATGCTGATTGTTCCTGGGATAGGCCACGAAGTTGTGCTTTTCGAAGTCTAGGGAGGCGAAATCGTCAGGGATGGTTTTCGCCTAGACTCAGTCCTGCACCGGTTTGCGGCCAGAGCGCATGAGAATGTCAGAATGGGGCCATCGCTGTGAACTAATCCTTGTAAGTAATCGAAGTTGAATGATTCATGGTTCTTTGTCATTACTGAGCTGGGTCTGGGCAAGTCATATTTGCCATCTCAGCAAAGCGACTTACTGGCAGCGATTCTCTACGATAACGAAATTTACTTTTAGGAAGAGTTTCCATCCTCTCCATACCCTTGCCATCGAAATCATAATCATCGCAACGCGCACGAGGTCGAGACGAAGATGGATATCGATGACGTTTCTGATTTCCATTCGCTGTTGTGACTTAGGTTTTGGGGGCTAGACAATTCTAGCTTCGCTTGTCGTTGCTTGAGGTACGGCTTTGACTCAATATGCGTCGAACCCCGTACACTTCGATCGCTCTCGCATGGTATTTCAAAATATCAACTTTTCATCTGTTATGGTGCACATTGATGCGTAGTTGCGCCCTATACATATTAAAGAAGATCGCCGAACCCTTTCTCTGAATCCTTCCTGATGAGATCCAGCATACCTACAGGCATCACAGGTAGGCCATTCGCATCCTTCACATAGCGGAACGGCATCTCTGTGCTTTCATGCTCGTCCAGGCGCAATTCTGGGTGATCGACGTAAGGGATCTGATCCAGTGGTACTATGGGACGGGTTAGTGATTCTATATGTGTGCTGCGGTGCCATGCAACAACTTCTCTGTTCAATGACCATTCTCGTGACCCGCACAGCAGTATCGGTCGTCATCTGCACGGGTCCCAGTCTTCTTCCGCCAAAACCTTTCTTCCGCAGCTCAGATGTTCTATCTGATTCTGCTTAGCTCATGGCCTCGAATGTACATACATCATGATACGTGGTACCGCGTGGTGGATCATCTCCTGTTCTCACATGTCAACCATCCATGCTCGCGCGTCGGTACGCAATCTCCATACCCAAAATACCGCCAAAAAGAAACACATCAAATTGACCGCCATCTTCCGGGCTTAGCTCAGCACTCGCAGCTGGATCAAGCAAGCATACTCGCTCCTTGGTCGCTTGAAAGATATCTTCCACGCCTCGATGCTCGACAACCAGACTCCTGGTGTCTTGGAGCTCTGTGGGTAGTCCCAGCTCTTTTGGAAATGAGGTCAAGCAGAACTTTACATTTTGTACTTCGGATTCTTCCGCGATTGCTCGATACTCAAGCACGGACCATGGTCCGAGCTCTGGGTCAAGATGCTCGACGATGTATAGATTCTTCTCGTCATTCTTAAGCATGTCCATCTTGAGTGATGTTTGTCTGATTTGTCGAGCCAAATTTCCGCGACTTCAACCGCATTTATCAGCCTGTACACTGCTGCGTCATATCTCGGCCACCTGGACGCATTTCCCTTTTACTCCTTTGCTATCAATGCGGAGAGTGGGAACGAGCAGGGCAATCCAATGGTGCCAGTATCTACCTGAAGATATCAAAACAGTTAGCAACAATGTGCGACGCACTTAACCCTGTCGTGCCTGTGACCATAAATTGGCCAATCATCAAGGCCATTTAAACGGCAGCTAAGGAGCGCTAGATCGATCGGAGCTACAATGACGCCGATCTAAAACGTTCGACCTTTGTCGTCCCCACATCTTCTATCCTTTCACAAACATTCTTTTCTACCTTCAACTGGTTGATATTTGCTACATAGAGGGAAACTCTTTGAGCACCCTACCTCCTATCCTCCCCTCCAAGATATCAATCAGATTGACCCTCGTACCACTCAGGGCTACAGGCTGTTTCCGCTCATCATCAATACAAGCAACAGTGACTCGTGAACGGACTCCTAGCTGGCATAGACTTGTCAGGTCACAGCTTGGGAGAGGATACGAGCACCTCTAGCTTACAAAGCTCTGCGGCTGGTCATTCTCATTTATCTCTGGACTCCTTACAATTGATCAAGCTCTGTTCCTTGTGAGGCATCGTCGGCACATCACTATTCACCATGAACCCTCTTCAGAAAAACAAGATCGATATCAGCGTGGGTTGAGCTCCCTAAGTGTCAGAACGTCAGCTGATTACCTCGGAAGTCTCTCAACGAGGAAGAGCAGAAGCTCTTTCGCCTCTATGGCAAGCTGCCCAACAAGAAGGACCTGCTTCAGAACAAACTCAAGGTCAGCCCTTCATTCTATACACGCCGTGTCCATCAGTCAGAATAACCATCATCAGGAGCGCAAATACTTCGATTCCGGCGATTATGCCCTCTCGAAAGCCGGCAAAGCCTCCGAAGGCGGCGTTACCACCATTGGTAGCCAGCATCCACTTCCAGAAAACATTCCTCACCTGACATCTCCGGGGCCCAACAGCGGCAGCAATGCTACTACCAATGGTACCAATGGTGGATCTCTTCCAGGCGCTACGAGCGGGAGTCCAGTAAAAGAGAGTAGCTTCTTGCACCGTGAGACGAGTGTAGATGAACCCAGCGTCGATAGCGTTGGCCACTCTCCGAAGAGCCCAGAGAAAGACGTTGGAGGAGTTCCATCGCCTGCAAATAATGGCGTGCCTCAGCGGTGGCAGAGTTGAGTCCATGTACAGCGTCCTGGAATGGGTGGAGAGTACGCCGTGAAATACGCACCAATCACGAGCATACTTGATATGCCAATGGCTACGACTTTATGAGTTCTGCTGTCATTGAGGTAGCTTTCGAAAGACGGAATATGATATCCAGTTTTTGGCGTTCTTGATATCTGCGGACAGAGGATAAATCCAAACCGGCGGCAACCTCGACAGGAAGCTTCACAGAGTTGCACCCAATCGGCGAAGATCGAGAGATCGTTACCTTGTTCTTCAGTGGCTTTCTGAATGCCCTTTTGGTAAATAGTCGGCTCGCTATGTTTTCAGCCATCACCTCGACCTGATCACGCTTTTAGACCTTTTCGCGCCATCTCCAAGGCGCCTTCCTTCGTTTTGTTGCCTCCAATGAAGCCACTAGCATGAGCAAATATGCATCCAGGTATCCCACTTATCTCGCTCAGTTGTTCATCTCGCACTCCCCTCCATGAATCTGGAAGTGGCTTCCTTGATTCAAAGCTGTCCTTGCTCACACCCACAGCTTGAATGCGCCATTTGGCACGTTCATGCTCACCCTCAGGGTACAGCACATACACCACCTTCTCCTCGTTCGGATATTCGGCTTCAAGAGTGTATAGGTGATCCTTCCAAGAACAGCCACGAGAGAATACCATGAGTTTTCCATCTCCTTCATGTTCCTTGCGAGCATTATAGGTCTCGTGCACTAGAGTACGTGCAGGTAGCCATGCGCGGTGATAGTATTGCAACCGTCTTGAAAACGACTCTCCCATCAATGAGCTAGCCTTCAGAAATCGGTTGTCTTCGGCCTCTTGCACTTGCTCGGCCGTTAAACCATCCTTGTCGCCATAGTTGGCGTTGAGATCGCCGACCAAGCTGCCCAAGCCAATGCCTCCATCATAGAATCTCTTTTTTAGGGACTTCGTTTCTGAAGGGTCATAGACTGAAATTCCATTGTCGTGAGCGTCCAAAGCTTCTATGAAGTCCTCGTAAACTTTCTTCCACAGTATGTCCACCTCTTCGCTACTCTCCTTCAAGCCAATTTGCAGCGCTATGATCGGCTTCCCGAAATGAAGATAGACTAGCCCTGCAGAGGATAGTTTTGTATGCCTAGCAGGGAACGTCGTATCGAAGGTGCGCTGATGATGGTCATATCGATTCTGTGCTGCTTGGTATTCACCACCAACATCGACAACTGTATGACATTTGGAAAGAACTGCTGGGTCGCGAGTACGGACAAGACTGGATGGGTTGTACGAAGGTAGTTGACGGAGCATATGGACGGCGAGAGCTTCATCGGCATGGAAGTGGCCACTGGAAGAATCAGCGAAGCAGTGGAATAGGGTACTGCTGACTTACTTGTGAGTACCAATGAGAGGGCCTGGTGACATTTTAAGTTTCTTCGAAGGTAGTTCTTCTGCCATTCTGATGATGTTGCGACGCATACGATTGATAGAAGTTTGCTACAATAAACAACCCTACCTCATATCATATCAAAACGAACTTCGCTAAATCGACACCCACCATGCTTAGAGTGCGCTAGCGTGGGGAATCAAATGCAGGACACGCTCTACGTAACAGCCAAAGACGCTTCCAACGCTTGAACCTCCTCCATTCGATAGCTTGTAGGTGACTATGGCAAAGATGATACCTTAGTCCTGGTTGGTTGTATAGCTGGCGAGCCATGAGCGTGTCAACTTAGGATATCCAAGTACCTTTCTGGATCCCGGCGCCTTGGCCCGCCCTAGGTCTACAAATTATGAACTACACGTCGAAAAACAGGCTCTGGCAGATTGGACCGCCGTTGTTGACCACACAGCCTTACTCTCCTGTCAACGTCACTTGTAGCTCCAAATTATGAGCCTCCCTTCGCCTTTCAAGCGAAAATCTACGCTCTAAAGTTCGTACCACCATCGCCGAACATTGCAAATCTCTACCGCGGCTGTGATTTCAGCTTCAGGCAAAAATCGCAAGCCCACTCTACCTTCTACGGTATCAGCTCCCATGTGGATCCTCCGCATATTCTCGTCTTTGACATTCCTTACGTCCATAATACTATCGGTACTTTGGCCCTGGACAATCTTCAAATCCAAAAGAATCTCGCTGACTAGTATCCTAGATACCCTTAGCTTTCGACGTCGGAGGAAGAGCTTGCGGTCTCGCTTTCAGCCTGTCTCTCGCGACTTTCTATTTTTCTTATTCAGTGTTGCGGTTGGCGACTCCGGACAAGTCTCGATACCGGTGGGCTGTGATACAGGTCCTTGGGTGGACTCAATGGGCTGTCCTACCTTCGCTTCTTATTTGGTCGTTGAATCGCTTCTCCGTGGAGCCTGTCGATAACAGTAGCTGGATCGAGCGCACGTTCAGTGGAAAGAGGGCTCATGATGCGTCGATATCGGAGTGGATATTTGGGCCGGATGGACTCGCGGAGACCGTTACGGTAGGGGGTTGGGACAAGTTGTTGAGATGGTCCACCCCTGTCTTCCAGCTGTGCGAAGGGTTCTGCAGTCTGCTCGTCATACAAGCAGCAGGGCAGATAACCCGATGGTTGGTGAACAAAGGAGGGAGAACTGATAGTTGGATGGTAAGTGGCTACTGTTGCGTATGGAGCTTATCACTGAAATCCAATGCGCAGATTGGATTGCTTGTGATGTCGGCTTCTGTTATATCCAGCTCGGTCTATTTTCTCTGGAGAGTCACACGATTTCCGGAGATCGGCAATGTCGACGCAACCCTAATTGGCATTACCATCACCTGTGCGGTCTTTCTCTGCGCTTGGGGCATTGGCAGTGGAAAAGGCAACCCAGTCGAAAGCTCACTGCTGTTCGCTTACATTGTCTTGTGCCTCTATCAAATCTTCACCGACTATCAACCCTCTTATCCTGCAGAGCCACTACCACCACCCTCGCAAGCTGCCGACTTTCCTCCTTTCCCTCCAATCATTATGGCATCCTACACGACCCTCTTACATGCACTTTCAATTTTACCTTCTACGATTCATGCTGCGTTCAACTTCATTATAGCAGCGCTAAGTACTATAACGCCTTCGGTCATCATCTCTCTCGCCTACCGACTATTCGTCCTATACGCTTCGACTCGAATTATCCCCGCGGTCCGCGAATCCGGCGCCCGAGGTTTATCTCAAGAAGCCTCTCTGGAGGACTCCGATGGTGCAGGTCAGATCCTTGGGTTCCTCAGCTGGTTTAGTCCCAGCATACTCATCGCCGTGTACACCAGCCTACTCATGCAGCACTTTGCATCAACGAGCGGAGACGGTGGTGATGGCGATTGGTGGACCAGCCAAGGTGGGGACGCTGGAGGTAACCTAACACGATGGATCAACATTGCAGCGACAATGGCAATGTATGCTTTGGAGCTGTACCTCGGCAAGGAAGACCTCGACGGAGGCTTGACGACCCATTGGAAAGCAGATTGAAGGCCAAGTAGCACGCAATTTCGACAAGTCCACCAGGCCAAGAATACAGTAGGGCCAAAAGGAGAGAGCGAACCGATGCGTGTGGAAGTCCTCGCGAGAAGAGCTCGCTATATCATACGACACTATCATAGCCGTTTCCGTGTCTCATATGACACGGAAACGGCGTGCCTGGCATGGTGACGACCAGATCCTCGGCCAGACAGACATCTTGGTCAAGACTTTGCAGAACGCGCCAAGTAGCGTTCCTCGCTCAGCTAGGCAGACTAGCAGCATGGTGTCTTACAGTGAGACGCTTCATAGGCAGAATGGTGCATCAGCAGACCGGTCATCGAATTATGCTGCTAATGCTATCAACAGACATTGGTAGAGATGTAAATAGACATGGGCTAGTCATGTCACTCAATATGATCCTATGTTCTGGGATGATGTCGAATCATGTACCGCATTAGGTATGGTGCTAATCACTGCTTCCATACCATCTATATCCCAACTTCATGTTCATGAGTTCATTAAAGATTGGGGAAGGTCATGTTTCAGTGAATACCAGGTCTAGTTGCGTTTACAGTGGTTATCACCTTTACAAATGTATATCAGAGCTTAAAGCACCCATAGCCTCGAATTATTAAAATGCTTGTGTACTTTCTATGCTGAGAAGTGTTTGTGCTACATGTCTGATTCACTTGACCTTATATGAATTTGGATCATGCAATAGACATGAATGATGTTCGATTTGATCGAATTGTGTGTACATCACGACGATTCAATGCTCCACGATCGTATAAAGGACCACCATAAATGGAGCAATGCCGCATCCGTGGGCGGGTACCGCTTGATCCTTTCGCGAAACAGTATCTATTCTACCTTCCACAAATACATCGGCTCTCCAGGACGCAATTTCGGTCAAAGACTTGGTAGCAGAAGGGAATTGAGTAAAGGAGCTTCTTGCCATTATCTTTACCGTTTCCTACTCTTCTGAGGTCGTGCTCATTTGATATCTCTTGTTATTGAATAAGGCAGAGCTATTCAACCAAATAGCCACGCGAGACCCACGGCTTGAAGAGTTAATGTGTTCTAGTCTGCCATTTCATAGAATTACTTGGCAAAATCTTATCGATAGTTCTAGATAAGATAAGAGCGCCGGGAGCGGGCGCTAGAAGTTAGTTCCAGCACGTCAACGCCCGGGGGTCTTGGTGACATGATTGATATTCAACATTACATTTTGTTTGTCGCTTTAGCCCCGTTTTTTCTACTACTCTCTCTTGCCGTCTCGCGCAACCCATTACTCAATCTATGTCAAGCTGTCTTCCTCATCAATCCTCCGTTCTCTTACAAGAGGCACTGCTGTTTCAGCGACCTCTAGACTTTCCGCCTTCTCTCGGCATTTTTCCTTGTCTCATGCTCCGATGGCTCCAATTAGCCAGGAGTGTGACTACTTAGTCATAGGGGGTGGAAGTGGTGGCCTTGCGTCAGCAAGAAGAGCGAGTGGGCAATGGGGAGCTAAAGTCATCGTTGTAGAAAGTAATCGATTGGGAGGAACGTGTGTCAACGTTGGGTCGGCACTAGATACTCGATACCTCGCATATACTAGCTGACGACTGGCAGGTGTGTACCGAAAAAGGTCACCTGGAATGCTGCAGCTATAGCTGAGACACTCCACGAAGCCAAAGCTTATGGCTTCTCCATCAAAGAGACTGCCCCGTTCGACTGGACGACGTTCAAGCATAAGCGTGACGCCTATGTTGCGCGCCTCAATGGTATATACGCTAGGAATCTCGACAAAGACAATATCAAATGGCTACACGGACGGGCTCACCTCCTTTCCGGCAGCGAAGCTGAAGTCGTGCTCGATGACGGCAGTAAGGAGACCATTCGAGCCAAGAAGATCCTCCTCGCTACAGGCGGCCACCCGAACATTCCCAAGATCCCAGGTGCCGAACTAGGTATCACCTCCGATGGCTTCTTCGACCTGGAAAAAAGGCCGAATAAGGTAGCGCTTATTGGAGCAGGCTACATCGCCGTCGAGATGGCGGGTATGTTCCATCATCTCGGTAGTGAAACACATCTATTCATACGGCACGACAAATTCTTACGGCCCTTCGATCCTATGATCCAGGATAAAATAATGGAGGAGTATGAGCGTCAGGGCATCATCATCCATCGCAATTCGTCACAACAAAAGGTCGAGAAGTCAGATCTGGGACTCAAGTTCTACTATGCAGATGATAAGACCAAGCAGGGTGTCCTGGACTTAGACTGTCTTTTGTGGGCCATTGGCCGAAGCCCCGAAGTCGAAGATCTTGGTTTGGAGAAGGCGGGGGTGAAGCAAGAAGAGAACGGCCACATTATAGCAGATGATTATCAAAATACCAATGTCAACGGTATATACTCGTTAGGAGACGTGTGTGGCAAAGTCGAGCTCACACCCGTGGCCATTGCTGCTGGGCGCCAGCTCGCCAACCGTCTCTTTGGCGGACCAGAATATAAAGATGCTCATCTCGACTACACCAACATTCCTTCAGTCGTCTTTGCACACCCGGAGACCGGCTCCATAGGTATGACCGAGCCGGAGACGCGGCAAAAGTTCGGAGATCAGGTGAAGGTGTACAATACCAGTTTCACAGCTATGTACTATGCGATGATGGACCCGGAAGACAAAGCACCGTCGGCCTTCAAACTCATATGTCAGGGGCCCGAGGAGAAGGTCGTGGGCTTGCACATACTCGGTAGCGGGTGTGCAGAGATGCTGCAAGGTTTCGGCGTTGCGATCAAGATGGGGGCGACGAAGAAGGACTTTGATGGCTGTGTGGCTATCCATCCCACTAGTGCCGAGGAGTTGGTGACGTTGAAGTAATGAATTGTCTTGTGCCAAAGACGAGGAATAGAAGTTTGGCCACTCTATAGAGAGATAGTAGAGCATGTACAAATACGGTCATAATGTAAATGGTCTTACGCTTTCATTCACTTACTTAAACACTGGGCATGATGTTTGATCGGCCGTCAAAATATCCCTCAGGATACCCATCGCAGACTCCACCTGCCCGAAATCATCAGGCTTCCATCGCCTCCGTAACTCACCCCAAACCTCCAGCGTTCGGTCTCGACCCGCACAGCGGTCAAAAGCCCTCACCGACCAAACAACGGCCCACTTCATGATCCTCACGTCATACCCCTGATCGATCGCGTCCAACCACGCATTCCACACACTCTCCAGGTGCTCCTTCGTCCATTTCGAGTAGCGTTTGCCGCCATGGAACGCGAACCCTTTGAAGATCTTGACGAAGATCCGGCCGTGCATGGGAACGCCGAGGTGCTGCATATCGGTCAGGAGAGCGACGATGCGGAGGAATTCTCCCGTCTGAGAGGCGTGATATTCCACGAAGATGGCGAAGGTGTGCAGATCGGGCGCTAGTACCTGCTCCTCGCGCAGTTGTTGGAGCTTGACAGGGTCCTGTTTGAAATTCCGCGCTGCTTTGTCGAGGAATCTGCCAACGTTGCGGATTTGTTTCCAGTTGAGGTGTGGGATGCTTTCGCCGGTGTACGTGGCCAAGATGCGTTTCATGCGCCCATAGACTTGCTCCGCTGCTGCTGGTTCGCCTGCTCGAATGAGAGATGCCATTACGCAGTTCAGGACTACTGTATTGACGATTTCGCCCGCATCGACAAGTTCACGATACGCTTTCCGCACGCCATCCCCATCAGCTCTGAGACCGTTGTAGTATATATAGGAAACACGAGCGTAGCGATTGATGCTGAGTCTTCGAGCTTCCATCTCTTTCAAGATCATTTCTGCAAGCACAAATTTCCCTGCCTTGGCAGCCATGTCGAAGAGAATGTTAAAGGTGACGTTGCCGCTTTTTACAGCAGCCGCCTGCTCCATATCTCTCCACATCCGAAGGGCAGACTCCATGTCTGCTGCTGATACGTGGGCAAAGCATTGACCGCAGAAAGCTATGGCACTATTCCATTCCGCTTCTGTCATTGGAAGGTCGGCACCTTTCATGTCATCCACTACTGAAAGGTAGCGAAGCATTGAGTCTTTATCTTTCTTCTCCATTACAGACAACCGACGGAAGAGTAGTCGTTTGACCTTGTCGGATAAGTGCGAGACTCCTGGGACGGGCAAGACAGTGTATGCTTCAAAGGCTGCCTCATGCGTACAATCGTGGTCCTCTAGTACTTTCAGTAGGCGGGTCAGAGCCCTTGTTTCACTGTGTCTAGGTACTCTTCTACTCAAGTTTGCCGAAGGCTCGGAAGGCTTTGACGACACTGTTGGCTCCCGTACTTCTGGTGGTTCCCGAAGCTCCAATTGCGGGTCTTCGACCACTTCACTAGGAGGTCCTAAAATTAATCCTGATTGCTGAGGCGTATGGTGTGAAGCCCAAGACGCTCCGAAGCTTAGAGGTAATCGGAATGGTTCGCTGTCCGCGCTTATGGCTTTTGCACCAAAGGGTCCTTGATACAGATCAACTATATTCATGTACTCTTCACGAGATAGAGGCGCCTGCAGGGTAGGAGAATAGGAATTGGTAATCTTCCCGTGCAGGTGTCGAGTCTGCCTCCCTAAATCTTGACATCTCCGCCGCGCTCTATGATACAAATGTATGGGATTGCGGACCGATGAATGGCCTGAGAATAGCCTTGTATATTTCTGGCATACGCATGAGTGTACTAAGACATCGACGAAGATGTTTTCAAGCTGACGAGGAGAAGGTGAGGGTGTCGGTTCCGGAAGAATTTTGTTTGAGGGCCTGTAAGGGTGCTTCCTAGTCGCAGCGTGCATCGGCTGCTCCTGCAGCGTGCTTAGAAACGCAAATGTCACCGGTTGGAAGAAGGTGAATAGCAATGAGAGAGCCCGAGACCTTCGCGGCCTCTCGACTGGCCTGACTCGGCCTCGAGCCCTTCCCTCCACCGAGCTCCAGTAGGCTGACATGAACGGCGGAGCATAGCGTCAATTGGGCATCTGCCAAACGATCAAGCTCGCATATATCAGTATGACGTTCCCGGTTGTTCTCGAGACTGTAACATGAGGGGTTAATGGAGATGTATTATACGGAATATGTACCTTCGGCGAGCTTGAAAGGAAGCGGGCTGCGGAAAGATCCGCCAAGCTGCGGACTTTCACCTCTTGACTACGGCCGAAGAAACCAAGACACTCCCCACTCTCGTACGCATTCAAGGTCGCCGACTTTCCCCTCCTTTTCGCTTGACTAACCGGACTAGCGATTCTATGAAATGCTAGGGCAGTTCATCTGCGCGCGCGTTGACTAGAAGACCGACCATGGGGCGCTACAACTTTCGCCCTCTAAGAGTCCATCAAACGACGACACAACTTCTCAGTACCGAAAGGATATCCACGCCACCCGCATGGTATGGTGTCGTTGGCTCCATAACTCCAGCCCAACCCTTGGTACGAACTCAACCCCTTCCGCACCAGCGGCGGAACGCACCACCAAAGACGAAGAAAGCAAGCAAGCTGTTTCAGCCGCAAAGAATATCATACGAGGAAGATAGATTACGAAAAGAATTTTTCAAGGATCACCCGTGGGAGCTTGCAAGGCCTCGGTTGATAATTGAGAACGAAGGAAGAGACTCACAAAGGACCGACTGGAGTCGTATAGCACAGATTGAGAAGAGGTTGGGTGGTGAGAGGTAGATCTACCGGCTTTTGGTGCTGAGAGTATGATTCTAATGACATCAGTGTTGTACAACGTCAACTATGGCTACGGCATAATGTCGAAGGAATAACCCCAGCCCAGGCTTACGATCAGGCACGCAAAGAATTCTACGAGATGCGGTTACAGGAGGAAGTTGAGCGTAGAGTAGCTAAGGAAGAAGCAATATCCACAGGAGCTTACTTCGGCCCGTCTATATTGGACATTGGCATGCAGTTGGAAGATAAGGAGTATGAGAATTGGAAGGCGTGGGCTCAGAAAGAAGTAGAAATGTTTGAACAGCGTAATGCGGCAATGTACACTGGCGGAGTTCAGACCGAGGCCGCTGTAGATGCTGACGAGGAAGAGTACGAGGCCGCACTTGAGGAAGTTGCAGACCAGGTGCCTGCGCAGGGAGTGACCGCCTTGGGTGGTGCCATGGTTCACCCTTAGGATGAACTTCACAATTTCTTACCCAATCGACTTGCCGTTGGAATCATAAGGAGGGTCGCAACGACTGAATATGCATCGGGCGAGTCAAGCTCATTTAAATTCGTGACAATGACATGGATATTTGAACTGAGTGGCCGCTATAGCTTTGTACCCAAAAGTATGAAACATTGAAGAACGTGGCACAAGCCTCTGATATATAGCTGGTAGTCCTCCAAGATTGTGTAAATTCAGTCATACAGGATAAGTATATTATATCCTGCGGAGTATGTCCCTTGTGTTTCATTGCTCCTGATCAGTCCATCTAGCCAGCTTATGATGACATACCTTGGTGCTGCCGAGAAGCTTATTGTCATTCCTATCTGCCTCAGAGTATTCTTCTGCTGGAAGAGACCTCGCTTTCTGAAGAAATCTGGATGCGTCCTTTGCTTGCGCTATCTACAGTTCTTCTCAGTTTCCATAAGCACTTCCAGATTAAGACTGGGTTTTGGTGTGGTGGACTGAAATCTTTGATCAGCCGACCCAGCATCTGAGGCTGCCGGCCATGTTGGTTCGGGTCAGTCTTTAAGCTCGAGGGCACTACCCTACATATGCTGTGCTGCTGCTGAAGGCCCTGTGGAGCAAGATTGACGATGTGGGTTTCAGCCTATCGTGTTACTCCTATCTAAGCGCCGGCTATTCTGCAAGGACCCGCTGAGCCCGTGCACTAGTGGTATTCAGCCCGTTACCACATGGTTTTGACTTCTCACTGGTCTGACATATCCCAAAAGACGTCCCCACCCGAAAATCTACCCCCTTTCCTTCGGTTACCATACGTGCACTGCAGTGTAGTTACTGATAGAGAAACCCTCGTACAGAACCGTTATCACAGGAGTCTCATCAGCCAGGTACGCACCATTCGCAATGCTGGGAAGTGGCCTACCGACACCGTTCATGCACTACGTTCATTGACCGAAAGAGCAATCGGACAACATCCTGTGCTAGAATACGGCACTCATGCACTGAAATTGAGCAATTTGGGTCTGTGAGAAGATGCAAGAGTCTGTCCGACCAGGGTGAGTGATCAATGTTCTCTACTTGATAGCTCCGCTAATCTACGCTCAGCATGTTTTTGTCAGACCACGATCGCACGGGATCAATCCCGGCATTTTCGCAGGATCAGGTGCAAGACAATCCAATCGAAAAAGCCATTGGACTGACAATAAGAGAGAGTGTGGAGCTATTCCAGAGAGCGGTCGATACCGCACGCGAGGAATACCAAAGACTGAATAGCGAAGCAGCAGGTGAAGCACTGAAGCCCAAGTTGACGGTCGATCTGAGGGAGAAGACCTTGGTTCAATTACCTAAAGAAGTGGTTGCCATCATCAAACACGACGTGGAGAGGTAGAACACCCAATAGATTAGGAAATGTCGAAACTGTTCATTGCAGGATCAATTTTGAGGCTAGGACCAAGCTGACATAGGGTCCGTGATAGACTTCAACTTTCTAAAACTGGGCTTTCTTACATTGCCCATGAGTTCACGCAATGTGCCGCGTTGAAATACCTCAATCTAAGAGGTAACATCTTCACAGAAATACCGAAGGCGGTGAGTTGGACTGAAGGGTCTTGCTGGGAGTCGGACTAACGCAAGGTAGATATTCGGTCTTCCTCAGCTAGAGATTCTTGACCTCAGCCGGAACCACCTCAGTGTTATCCCGAACGAGATCGGATCCTTGACAGCCCTCCGAGTTTTCTCGATTCAACATAACAGAATTCAAGATCTCCCCTTCGCCCTCCTCACTATAAGCACGCTCAGAATGCTAAAAGTGATTGGTAATCCTCTAAATCGAAATCTTAACCGCGTTATCCACGGTAGCGAAGACCCTCCTTCCCCACCACAATCTACGATGAAGGACGACACTGCGAGGGATACTCTCTGGACCAGAAGAATTCTTGATTACATGCGAAACAATGTGGCTCCAAGGGATTCAGGAGAAGACTCAACGTATACTTCCTCGAGATGACTCATACATAATTTTACTAATGTCTAATATAGTGACGATGGACCTTTAGAAACACCTCGTGCACTGTCAAGGTTTCCAGTACAGCCCCAGTACGGTCATAGTACGAGTGGGTCGGAATCGGCGTCAGAGCTTCGATCTCCGATATTCTCAAAAGCGCTTCTACCGACGCGCCATCATACTCGGATTCCATCGGGCCAGAACAATGCATTACAGATGGCTGCACCCCGCCGCCCTGGCCTCGTGTCTTCGGCTCTCGGGAATGAGCGTAACAGGAGTCACAGTGAAAGCATCATACAATCTGCACAAAATAATCGAACGAAGCGGAACGGCTTGGTTGGAAAGAAGCATAGCGATCTTGGAATCCTTGAAGAAACACGTTCAAATCGGAATAGTCATCACTTTCGCGGTCAAAGCCATGGCTCCGCTCTTCGAAATGGCGTTCGAGCCAGTGACAGTAGTCCCTCTAGAAGTCCGAGCGGCGGAGAACATCAACGAGGTATGGTCGTACCGAGGCTTGCAAGCCTGCCCGAACAGAGGCGAGACGTTCATCAAACAGACCACCTATTTAGAGGCGCCAAAGGCGTGCTCTATTCCGTGCAAATGATACATCCTATGGCTTCAACGCTGACTAGTGTGGTCAAGGATGGGAGAACGAGAAGATCGAGCGTAGATAGGGACTTTCAATCTGCAACCATGCACATCGAACACCTGGATCAGGAGCTACTCAAAATAGAAGCCATATCAAATGGAAATGGAAAATCCGAATTACAACGTAGGAGGGCAGTAGCTCAGGCTGCTCGCGATTGCGTTGTAGCGCATCAACGGGTCACAGCGCTGCTTCTCCGAGTTGCACGACATCTAGTCAAAGACTGCGATCAGAAATACGTCCGCACCTTTATGCTCACTCTCTTTGGAAGCATGAACGAAATGATCAATGCCAGCAAATTCATTGGGATTGGTGCTCCTAGGACTATGCCACCCCAGAACAGCGTTCAGCGTATATCCAAAATCTACGAGGTTCCAAGTGAAAGTGAACACACCTACAAATCTGATCGATCCATGACGCCAACTCAACGTCGAAAGCCCGAAAGACGGTTGAAACCTGGTAGCAATCCTCAGCTGCCTATCAGTCACACCACTGTCAGCGCCCAAAATACTGTTCCATTGTACGCTAATGGCCGAAGTCGTTCCAATAGTCAAGCAGGACCCTTCCACAGTTCGGCTTCCAACTCGATAGTCAGTACGCCTCGTTCGGGGGAGTCGTTCAGCAGTGCAACATTTGTTGCTCGTTCCCGAAGCGGCAGCATCAACATTACAGCGGAGCAGGCTCGGGCAGAAAAACAAGAGGCAGCGGAGTTTGAAATGATTTTCTCCATCCTCAGCAAGGTTGTGGAGGAAGGCCATAGGATCGTGTCGCACCTTCAGTTGGAATTTCTTCACGCCCTTGATGCAGTTGATAAACCCGATGCAGATACAAAGGTCCGCGACCAGTGGGCAAACCTTGCTAAAAGTACGATACAGTGTCTGGCATTGACCGATGAGTTGAAAGCGAGACTTTCCAGCGTAAGGCTCAACGATCGAGAGGCACGTAATGTGCGGGACTTCTGGCTACTCACAAGAGCTTTTCTGGATTCATATGGCAACCTCTTGATCGCCATCAGAGAAGCGATAAAGAGCGGCCTAGTCGGCTCGCCTCTAAGGTCTCGATTACGTTCCGTGCACGCATCCATCAGAGACATCACGAGGCTTATCGCGACATCCCCCTGGAACCCTCTCACTTTCGACGTCGACCCCCAAGCTACGCCTCAGGCAACACCACAAGTTCAAACCCAACCGACGGCACAGAACGGGTACCAGCATCGTAATCCGGGTTCCGGTGGAGCATCCGCCGGCGGCACGAGCCCTTACCCAACCAACGTGCCTGCAACTCCACTATCTGCCGCCCTGGGTCCCGCAGCCCAGGCCACGGTACCCGCTCCGCCACCAACGCCAGCGGGCAATATGCCTCCGACACCTGGTACTGCGTCTTTGGAACGGTCATTCGAAGGGGATGTGTTCCAACGTGCTGATACGTATCAGAGCTTGCAACAGACGATGATTCCACGCCGTCAGATACTCTGAGTGGGGGGTTTTGCCACATTTTTCTGTCGAACTAATTCAAAGTGCGTGCAATGGTCACTTTCCTGTTTCTTGTTTTGCATGCATTAGCGTAGGAGCTTGTGGAGCGCAGGAAGATACCCCCTTTTATTGATGTATCTACATGGACCTTCCTCGTGGAACACTTGCGAGGTCGAAAGTGTACTGTAGCATCGATCAGCTAGAATTATGGAATTCCATGCATGATCAATAAGAATTTCGCCTGTCAGTCTGAAATGACTCCTTAGTAGCTATTTACTGGTCGGATATTCCGAGTCTGGTACTGGTAGCTAGACCTTTCGAGCTATCTGTACTATGTTTCACCAAACGAGAGCAACAGAGCTGGGTATCTTCGCGTCATAAACCATATAGTGAGAGTGATTTCATAGCAAGGTTCCAGCGCAAAATCCATAACGACCTGAGCCAGAACGCTCCAGCGAGCAACAAGCAGCCTAAGAAATACGGCTCAATAGTAGCCCATTCCCTGCTGCCGGACCCAATGCTGATGATAGGTAGAGTAGTCTCGAGCCCCTGATATGCCAAGTTCTGACGCAACATTCACATAACCGTCGTTATTGACCATGCCTGCTCCCTTCTTGATCTTCTTAATCGAATCCTCATCGCCCTGCCACGGAGTACGACTTGGATGGTATTAGCTGACCCAATAATCTGCACAAGGGAGATTATAACAGCTTACCAGTAAACGCAGCGGACTTCTTTTCCCGACTGGCTTTTCGCCCATTGCTCGAAACAAGTCTGGTGGATGTTGTTGCCGCAGGCGGCTTTGCACCATACGATTTCTTCCGTCTCTGGTTCGAATTCTGTGAAGCAGATCGGGCAGTCTCCGAAAATCTCCTTGCGATTGGATGCTGCGCCGTCCGGGACCGAGGCCGATGTTGCGGGGGCAGGGGCCGTGTCGAAGATCTCTTGTAGTTCCTGGTACTGCGTGAGCACATTGCAGACTTCAATCCATGTTTTGAGGATTGGGTCTGACTTACTGAGGACAGGAATGCTAATTGGTATTGAAGGTGTTCGGGGGCTTTGAGGACATTGTGTAAGACCTTTTGATTGGGATTAGGCTGCTGGACTGGCGGGAAGTGGTTGCACGAGAACTCACGTAGATGATGTGCTTGCATTGGTTGCCTTTTTGGTTGTCTGGGCAGGTACAGCTTGGTATTTGGCTAATGGTAATGCTATAGATGTTGCCCGTAGTGCCCGCCATATCGATCGTCTCTTCCGGAATGTCGTCAGTACCGCCTCGTGTTCGATCGATTACGAACATCCTGGCTTTCCCGTCAGGCTTCTTGCGTTGTACACGGGTGAACGTTACTGACCTTTGCGTTGTTGCTCGATGAAGCTTTTCGAGATAGGAATCTGGAGCCTTTGCACGAAATCGTCTCAATCTCTTTTCCTCATCTTCCTTTTTTGGAGATGCCCTCCTTTTCTTACGCGGAGATGAGACCGCTTGTGCATCGTCTTTACTCGCATGGTCCGCATCGGCTTTGGAGACAGCATTCCTCTTGCGCACCGAGCGGGTCCCGATAGGCTTTGTAGTTTCGTCAAGCATTTTTGTAGTGTGCTCCTTGATGAGGTATGGTGGGCAATAAGCACTGTAGAAAGTGAATTGAGCTAAGAGTACTCTTGCGTCAATACCGGAATTGTTCCGCCACCAAGCTCTAGCGCCAACACCAAAAGCGACCATTGTCCTCGGCCTGTTACGTTTAGACTCGTTAACATTTGGACATACCATCATGGATCAGCCTCGAGAGCCTCATGCAGTATCACTGAAGGTACTGCGGCTCTCGAGACCGTCTCTATCGCAAAGGATTCCGCTCCCTCGACAATCCCAGAATTCATTCCTTCTGGACTCCAAAGCAGCAGTTGATTTAGGTCCTGAGGAGACCGATGAGCAATTTCTGTTCAATCCCGTCCTCACGTCTCCCCCTGCATTTGGATCAGCCTACGTTGGGGAGACTTTTTCGTGCACGTTATGTGCAAACAATGAGCTTTCAGCAGACGCCGAACGCCAAGTCACATCCGTTAGGGTCGTGGCTGAGATGCAGGCACCGTCAGGGACGATACCCTTAGAGGCCATACCATCTGATGACGAGTCTCCAAACCGTTCAATGAAGCCAGGGGACTCGATTCAGAAGATCGTGTGTTTCGATTTACGCGAAGAGGGTGACCACACTCTTGCCGTGAATTTGAGCTATACTGAGACTGTGATCTCCAAAGACCAGTCTGCAACTAGTGGACGCGTTCGTACTTTCAGGAAGTTGTACCAGTTTATATGCCGGCCATGTCTGAATGTGAGAACTAAGGTCTCCAGTCTACCGGAAAGCGGCCACTCTCAGATGGAAAGGTTTGTAGTGGAAATCCAACTAGATAACATGGCAGATGGCACCATAACCCTCAAGAAATTGTCGTTCAACCCAAAGTCGGCATTCGAGTCGATTTCTCTCAACAGGGATATCTCACAATTAGACGATCAAAGTACGAATAGTCCAATCATGGCTCCACGAGACATCACGCAAATAGCATTTCTGGTGGTGGAACAGGATGGCAGTCCTCGTAAAGAGATCACGAAGGACGGCCGCACTATTCTCGGACAGCTAGGCATCCAATGGCGAACAGCTATGGGTGATTCTGGCTTCTTGACTACAGGATGGCTGGCCACAAAGAGACGATGAGACGATAGCCGTAGTCAGCTCGCGAGGTTCGCGACTTGGCATACAATGCTCAGACACAGCAAGGCGGCTTCATGTACCAAGTACAACCCTGTCATGGATCGCTAGTCAAGAGATTCTTCCACGCCTTCCTCTCTCTCATCAAGCCTCTAGAACAGGCACTCCCGATGCCTTGCTTGGGGCGCGCCTTTCAAGAACCTCATGCGAAAGATGATCCATCTATAATTGGTAGATACAGCCCACAGGACTTTAGACGATTCTTCTGTTGGCAAGTTTCAAAGGAGGGCTCCGCGGTTGTGGCGTCCCCCTTTCGTGACCCCCTACCCCTTATTCTAGGTCTTTTAAGTTAGACTGTAAGTCTCTAAGTCGCACTCAGTCTGTGCAACATGAGCTCGTGCGCTGTCGTCGCAACCAGTGTGTCGCGACTCCAACAAGAGCAGTCATATTAACAATCGAGAAACTTGACTTCTCGGGAGTGAGAGAGTGAGTAGAATAGTAGTGTGTAGCGCGGAGATCTGCCGCTACCGTCTCTTCCACAGTCTGGACAAGATGATTGGATCCTTGCAAAAGTGCCCCACTTGTAAACTGCAAGTACTCCTGGCGTGACCCAGTACCAATATAAAGCGATAGAATACCACCGAGACAGCGTACACCTTCTTGAATCGTCAATCCTTATTCTACGCTCCACCGAGATCCAATCAACTCACCCCAAGGTGTAATATCACCTTCACTGAACCCACACATCAGAAAGGATCGGCTTAGGGTGCGGGGGAATTGTTGATAAACGCTGAAAGATACACGATACCTTGAGATCTGCGCTCTGTGCCTCGAGACACATGAAATTACGCGGCGCGAGCTCTCCTTAGCTATCATACCATCCCATGATCCTCCCCCACCGCCTGTCTCCATTCCTTGACCCTATTTGGTGGGGAGGAATCCCGTTGCCTCAATACCTGCATGCTGTATGCACGTCTTGTCAGGGGCCCACTCTATTATTTTTTCAAGAGTAGAGCCTGAATCATCACATTCACAATGACCGCCGATGCCATCGTCCGCCCACTGTGCTGTTCGTGACATGAATCTGCATTCGCAACATTGATTATTGCTTCCCCACGCTCCTTACTCAACTCAATGGCTCCAGCCACGGAAACAACATCTGCCCCGTTAGCTGATTGGTTTTTCATATGTGGTAGGTATAATACTTGCCCTTTCGATCAATTGCTCACGCTGTCACAGGTGTTGATAGTGAACAGCTTCGGTGGGCAAATGATGAAGACCTTACCGAGACGTCGTCCCCGGCTCCAGTTGAGCAGACAATCGAGGAGGATAAGGCAGCAGAGGCAGAAGACAATGATCAGCATCTCCCAGTCGCTACACCTCGGAAGGCAAAGCGAAGTTCCTATCAGCGCCTATCGAACCTTTCCGACGAAGCACGCTTGTCCATCACGTCCCTGTCATTTTCCCCGGACAACAAAGGAGGCAGTGAGAGTAACAGGAGCAGTACTACGATCAAGGCGATACAAGTCAACGGCACTGGCATTGGTGGCGGGCTGAGTGACCATGATTTCGAACACGCATTGAAGAAATTCGCGTCTCAGCGAGACTCATTCTTGTCGGATTTGACTCTGAGTGCGGGAGCGGTATTACCCAACCGACCAAAGCCTCGACCGAAGACCCAGAGGATCGTCAATGAAGATGCTGCGGGTCTCAAATCAGGGGTTGGGAGCATTCGCCGGCGAATTTCGTTCAGAGACATGAACAGTATGAAGAGGCAGTCGTCCGTCAAGAGGCAATGTAGGTCGTCCTCCGCATCTAAAGTTCGTACGAGCGCAGCATTTGGGCCTAACCCTCGCTAAGCCAACGTAATTATACTGATGTGATGGTACTGACTTTGATCCATCTAGCATCCGTCCGAACCTCGAAAAGGTTGAGCAACTATAGTTCTGTTATACCCAGCCCACAGCCCCTCAACGAAGAAGTGAACACCCATCCTCTGAAGCGCAGATTCGAGCCCGTGCTTCTGGACCGATACCCTCCTAAGAGTATGGTGGAGGAGACGAAAAGAAGGGGAGCATTCCCAGATTACGTGCCGATGTTCGCTTTTCCGAATGATGTCAACATAGTCTCGGCAGATGAACGGCCACGGTCAACATGGCATGGTTTTGCAATGACGTCTGGGGACAACTCACGGCTTTACGCTCTATGTATAATAGTATGGATTCCACTGAACGAGCGAGCTTCCGCAGAGTTGGAGCAAGAGTGCGAGAAATGGAGGCGGGACAACATGACGGATGAGGAGCGCGAGCTTGCGAGTAGCTTGGGAGAAAGACTGGCCAAGGAGCGAGTCAAATTGTCGAGTCTTCTGGCGAAGCTGCCGACCGTCGATTCTGGGTCCGAGGAGCGAGAGGAGCTAGAAGAAGAGATCAGCGCCGTCGAGGAGAAGATTGCATTAATGGCAGATCTTCTACGGCCTGTACGACATGGTGCAGCATCAAAAATTGAAGGCTTGACGGACGGCGAGACTGGGCTTTGGATACCCAGGTCGTATGGAATTTTTGGTCGAGACCCATCCATGACCAGCTTTTGGAAAGAATGGCTCAAGGCAGTTGTTGTACCAATGATGGATGGAGGGGTTATGAGGGTACCTCCGAGCTCACCGAAAATAGGGATGTGGCAGCCATTGGAAAGATATGTCATCAATCTCTGCGTTGAAGCGTTGAGTCCTGTCTCTTCCAGAACTCAAGTCGAAGTATCGATCCGGGAGCTTCGATTGTTTGCAAGAAAAGAAGCGGTCAACGAGCTTCCTGGCTCGAGAAATGTGAATAAGTACCGAAAGATAGGATGAAACGTTGCTGACACTGGCTCAGACAGATCTATATGCCTTATTCCGAGCACTCTCGATTCCGAATATAGTGGTCCTACTTGAGGTAACAGTTCTCTGCCTTTGATCTACAGCTAATAGCTAACAACGAACGTAGTTCATACTGGCTGAATCTCGTATCATCCTTCTGTCCTCTCATACGGCAATGCTTCATCTTGCGAGCAAAGCGTTGATTGAGCTTCTATATCCGCTGACCTGGCATGGAGTCTATGTTCCAGTACTTCCAGCCAGGCTCATCGGAGCCATTGAAGCCCCGGTGCCGTATATCGTTGGTATTGAACGACGATATGAACGGGTTGAGCTCCCCGAAGACGACTTTGTCCTCGTCGACCTCGATCAAGATGAAATCGAATCGACCGTACGTCCGGTACCTATGCCAAAGCAACAGCGAAGAAAATTGACATCTTTGCTACAAACGGCGGCACCACACCATAACCGGCATGGAGTACCGAAAGGGCCGCCTGCTTACGCCGTTGAGTCTTTCCCATTCGATACCTTCTCGTCGGAGAGCCCTCAGGTATTCACGGGTATGCCACAATCGACTTCGCTGGCCAAATATATAAGTCTTGATTCAGCCTCTTTTGGAGACAACGCTTCCAATCTTCCTGCAAAGTCCCTCGTCTTCAACGCCTTCCAACCGCCAAAAGATGGCTTACGGCCTGGCACAAGCTCAACAGCCAAGGACAGTTCGGCGGAGCTATCCCCAACGTCAGGCTCGTTCCCATCTCTGCCAAGGACACCAACCTCCACCAACGACTCTGGTTATGGCTCAAAGTCTAATCTTAGGGAAAAGCGCTCGGGACATTTTGACAGCTCTTCTAAGCGCAGCTCCACCTACGCTCCTGACAGAAACCCTACCACTGTAAGGCGACCAAGCCTACCATTTAATAATCATTCTTCGAAGCCTTCGATGAGCACCACCACCGCTGGCAGCTATACCGTATCCAACTACGCCCCTTCGGTGTACGCACAATCTACACTAGCTGCATCAACAGTAATGCCAAGCATGTTGATGCAGCCCGTTCGGAACAATGAAACTACCAACTGGACGGAAGGTCATTGCCTGCAATGGCGGCTTCACGATGACCGGTCTGTGTGTACAATATGCGATGATAAGGCGGAGGACGGAATCTACAGATGCACTGGATGTGGGATCGTTGCTCACGGCAGGTGTGCGCAGCAGATATGCGTTGTTTGTCCTGCCGCCTTTCATCCCGAACAGGTTAGGGCCGCCTTCGCTCGATGCTTTGCAGCGCTCTTTTACACCTATCGAAAGTTTCTCGCACCTCCCACGAAGGACCAAAAGAAAGCTGGAATGCTCTATGGATTCAACTCTGACGGCTTCATGCGGAGTCTGCCACATGAGAATGCTGAATACATGCAAATGCTGCAGCAAACTCAAAGTAAGTGCCTCCAGGCCGAGGAGGCGTACCGATGCTAACATAGCGTAGGCTTCAACGACTTCATACACGAGCGTGAAATCAAAGCCGCTAATGACCCAGCGATCATGCTTTTTGACCAAATGATTCTTTCGAAACGAAATAGAGGCCGAGCATCAATGTTCAGTAAATCAAAGACAGATTTCATTTCAGACACGTATGACCATTTGTGGCGAACAGCAGCTGCTACGCCGCCCAAAGGTCGTATCCCGGGTGATGTCCGGACAGTCATTACCAGAAGTATGTCAGCTCCCAATATAATTAAATTGCACACCGCTTCTTCAAATTAAGGTGCTGACCAACTGCAGCTCCGGCGAAATTAGACCCTACCTTAATGAAAGAACCTCGCGTCCTGCAGGGTGTACCCCGAATCAACACCGTGAAAGCGACAAGGAAGCCGATACCCAGTATGCTGGGTCCGAATGGGAGGATGAACGGACTGGCACAGTCGCCCCCTACATGATTGGTGGGGACGTAGTACATTGAGATGCGATATTTGGAGTTGATGACGACATGAGATGGAGATCTGATGGGGGATTGGATATGGCCTTTGGATGGGATGGAGGCCCATTATTAAATTATTGGATTGCGTGCATGGGACAAGGCGATATTGGGTGTTTCTCATATGACAATGTACCATCATCAAGCAGTTGGAAAAAGCAAATCGTCCTCGTGGTATTTGACTTGTATACGACAGGTATCCCCTAATGAAAGCATTTGGAATGATCAGGTGCTATTCAGTGTTCCTCGAAACCCAGCTCTTGGAGGGCTGCCAAAAACCATTCCACACTCTGCCCTTTCCACTTATACTTCTCCACCCACGCCCTCGTCCCTCTCGCCACCCTCCCAACCTCATCCTCCAACATACCCTCGCTCGATCGAAGATCCTCCCGCTTCCGCGACCGCACCTGCTCCTGCACGTTCTCCATCCAAAACGCGAGGAACGCCCATCCTGAAATATCCCGCGGGTGCATCAGACACCACTTGTGCACTGCGCCCGACGTATCCATCACCAAATCTTCATAGTCGTCTACGCGCGTTACGAAAGCTCGGACGACGATGCGGAAGAGCTGTCGGGCGTAATTCCACGCGTAGTAGTTTCTCGGATGCCGTTCTCCTGCTTTCATGACGATGTGTAATTCGCGCTTCCAGATGGATTTTGGGATCTGCGGTTTATCCGTCGCTATGTCGTTGGTTTTGATGAGTATGTCTGGCCAATGGCGAAAGAGCCAGAGGCGTTGAGCCCAGAGGGTGGAGGATTTGGCATGGCGGTATAATGGGCTGGTGAGGAGACTAGTCAGGAACCAGAGTTCGTTGCTGAGGGCTTGAGATAGCAGGGTTTGCGGTGTGGCGGGGTTGGTGACATGCGGTTCGTGTGGGTCGGGGTGGTTGGCAGAGTATTGCTGTATATGCCGTTTCCGAAAGTTGGCGGCGGTGATGTGGTTAGGGTCGAAGAGGAGGAGGATGGTGGTTGCTTGTAGACGGGTGTTGTGATCTGAGCTACCGATGTGGATGGGTTGGAGAGGCTTGGAGAAGAATTTGCGGCGGGCGAGGAGGTAGAGCTGTACTAGGAGGGATTTGGGGAGGGCGAGGGAGGGGGGGTCGGAGAGGATTTGGAGGGGGGATGGGGAGGGGAGGATGTCGATTTCGAGCACTGAGGGTTGGGGTGGGTGGAGGGCGGCGATGAGCTGGGTGTAGGAAGCTTCGGTCGATATTGCTTCCGGGGCTTCATGTTGTGGGGTTGGTGAGGGATGGACTGACATGAGGAAGGTTGGTAGAGATGGAGCTCGATAGGGCTGATCATGCGGGCGTCATCCTGGGAGTTTTGAGCAGGTCTTTCAGTGTTTGTACATACTCAAGTTCGTTCCAGATGCCGTCCTTACTGTTGATAGTCTTCCTTCTCCAACTCTCCATACATCTGGTCAACACCATCGGCGCCCCAGTCATCAATGAGCTAGTACGCACTTCCTTCACTTCGCTCTCCTTGTCACCAACGCTTCCATGATCAACCCTACTGAGACTCAATCTAGCTATGGACACTGTACAACAAGCTGCCGACTTCGACTTCGGCAGATGTCAAAGCTGAGATCGAGCTTCGGAGGGAAATGGTGCGGTTGAAGCGCGAGCAAAATGCCATCAGTCCGCAAGATAATTTCGCAAAGTGGGCGAAGATTGGAAGGAATTACGATAAGGTGGAAGCGCAATATAATACGAAATGTATGCTTCAACCTCCAGCATCTTCTGAAGTGACTTCCACCGCGCCGTGCTAGGATAAGGTAAAGGGCAAGTTGGGTTAACGCATGTCTGTTTCTACAGCAAGTAGCTCGAAAGGTTTCAAGTCGACCTTCGACCGCGCGGTCATGATCCTCCGCTGGGGCGGTACCAACGGCCTACGCTTCTTCCTCCAGTTTTGGTTCGCTAAACAACCACTGTTCTGGATTCCGCGGGGTTGGGTGCCCGGATATGTGGAGTGGATACTGGCATTCCCAAGGGCGCCGACAGGGAGCGTGAGCATTCAGATGTGGGGAATTGCTTGTGCGACTGCGGTGCAGCTTGTGAGCGCGGCAGTGGCGGCGGGGGTGGTGCTTGCTGATGAGCAGAAGCAGGGGGGTAATGAGAAGATTCCTATGGCCATGGGACCTGGAGGAGGGGAAAAAGAGGAGAAGAAGGAGCTGTGAGAGTGTCATGACACATACCGTACATGGGATTCAATTCATGCATAGCTGCTGTGGATGATGTTGTCCTATGGCTGTTTCTCGTTCTATTGACGCAGGTATTGTTCATGGCTTTCGCTGTATATCTGCAACACGAAGCGAGATACCCCTTGGCAGAGGCTGTGAATTCATTCTGGGCATACTTTTTGACTTGGAGCGATCATAGAGGAAGAGATCGCTAAAGCTTCGAAAGTGCCAATTCACAGTGAAGAGATGAGGCATTGGGACGGAGCCATAAAAGAGAAGGCATTGCATATCACAAGTCGTGCAACATCATACTGATCTTGAATAAGGTCGCCTCTAATATCAGGAGAGCAGACAGTGGCCCTGTATCAAGTTCAAGAATATCCCCATATTGCATATTTCGTGGGGGTGGGAGAGAATCAGGCCATCTGTGTACAGAAAACTCGAATTGGACGCTAGAATACCTTACGTAAGGTATTTGGCATTTGGTGCGGCTCAGCGGTTGGCATTCTTGGCAGCGGGAGATCTGCTGCATGGTGAAACGCTGCGCCTTGCCCTTCGAGTTGCAGCCGACAAGAACGTGTCTTTCTGGGCTTACTTGAATAATGGAGCGCAATATATAAGATCATGATACAATAACCACCACCCTTCCAGCCCAGGACCAGCATGGTCAGCATTTCAACGTATGTATTGGCTACCGTGATTGCCAGACATCCTGTCAGTGCTAATGCTTCGTAGCCTCCAGACCATCGTCTTCACCGTCGGCCCCTTCCTACTCCCCCGCCTTATAACTTGGTACCGCACTCCAAAATTAGCGACGGTCACATCGACCGTTGAAAGACAGCCAGTGCCTTCTCCTGTATACAAATCCCTGAACATTCTCTTCGTCTCGGCTGTCATTGCGCTCATTTCCACATTCCCATACTTTGCACCAGAGAACATCTTCACCATCACTTCCTCGCGCATACAAACCCCAAATGATGTTCTCTTCACACGTCTTGCCATTGCACGAAGTGGCTCCGAGTTGCTCGAAACCGATCATATTCTGCGCCCTAAGATAGCCTCGTTGGATTCTCGGCTACTATACCTCGCCTACGGCCCAGATGTGCTTACACATTGCTCTTTTTGCAATTCCGACGACCCGATGACATATCTCTACTACGCTCTTCCGTCTATCATCCTGCCTCACCTTCTACATACCTTCGCTCTTGGTCTGGCAACTTCGTCAGCCGTTGCTGGCAAATACACCAGCCGATGGCGCAGCATTGCAGCCATGACAGGAATGGGCATGGCGATTAGCGAATGCTACCTCTTTGGAAGCTACGATTGGAAATCCAATGCGCGTGCCCATCGTCCTGAGGAATACGTCCACTTCTACTGGCGCATCCGGATTTTCCGGGGGATTACCGTCGCTCTCGTAGATGGCCTCTTCGCGGGACTTTTTTGGCTTTCATCAACGAACCGTATGTTTGTGGTCCCACCCAGTGCAGCCGAGAGAATGGAGACTGCCATGCGAACGCTGGAAAATGCTCGCGGGAAATTGAATGCTGTGGGTATCCTAAGGAACGTGGCCGTTCGAGACGAGGGATTGAGAAGGAAGACGGAATGGTATTGGCGGAAAGAGGGTCAGTTCATGGGCGAGGTGATGGACGAGAGGGAAGTCGTTGAGGGCCTGAGGAATGCATTGAGTGAGAGAATACAAGTGACCAAGGTGGAGGACGAAGCTAGGAAGTACGCGGATGGCATCACGGGCTTTCAAGAGATATTGCCAGCATCATAGAACGTTGGGTGCAAATTATATATACCCTTTTGATAGAATATAGAGAGCATTTACTTCAACTTACGCTTTAACCGGAAACGCGCTAGTCGTCATCGTCCTCTCCCAATTGATCACTTGTTATTCTTTCCCCTCTAGCTGTCAGCATGAACTACTTGAACCCAATCAACCAATATCAATCGACAATCTGAATGATAACATGAGGCTGGGACCCGACTTGGTTCCATCTGGATCTCCATTCATAGCTAGCCCAGTCTGCCAACGCGTTCAGTTTCAAGAGCGCGTTGTAACCGCCAGGGCAACGACATGAAACACTTCTCTCCCGGATGTCTACGACAGACCGAGTAACAGCATCCACTCGATTACACGTTAGCCCAATATCCTCCGATCCTGGTCTTGCTGCAGAGGGGCTGATCTAAAGAAAGATCTCTTGGTTTTGACCCACGGCGGCCGAGGACCACATACGTTGTGCATTACACAGGTTTCGAACCAATCCTGTGGGAAAACCTCGCGCCATGCATCGTGATATCGAGTATCAGAATCCTCATTGTTGCCATAAACAGAGTCGCGTTGTACAAGCGGGGTATTTCCAGACCTTCATGCATTCACATTTTCTTTGACTCATTCCCATTCTGCTCCTGACCATTGTCACTTTTCTTGTCGTCTTTACCCGTCGAGGTGCTCCCTGCCTAACTTTCATTGTTCACTTCGTTCCATTGTCCGATTGTTCCATCTCCTCTTACTATCAATTGTCTTTCCCTCAACACATTCGACTTAATACCTTCAACAACATACAGTCAACTTTCTATCAATAATTGTCTGCTGAGCAGCATCTATCACTTCTTGTCCAATATTTTCGTCCCACCTAGCCTTAAAGAGGAGTTCACTGTCTATTCATCATCCCACAGCAATGCCTTTTTTCAAGCGATCCCTGGCAGGCCCAGGTTACATCGTGCTCCAGGTCATCCGCGTCATCAATATAATCACTCTGACCGCCGTCGTTGCAGCAAGCTTCGCTATGCTAGTCAAAACCTTCAACGTTTCCAAATTCTTCTTTTTCGACGGCATCACTCACGTTGTTACGGGCTTCCTGAGCAGTAAGTCTACCCAATGCACCTCAATTCCCCACCCGCTAAACTAAAAACCCAACAGTGGCATTGATAATCACCGAAATTGGTCTTTTCCGCCGCTACATCGCCAACAACTGGCCCCTCCTCTCACCCTCATCAGGCTTCGTGACCCTCGGCGTCCTAATGATAATCCTCGGCGTCTCCCTCCTCGGCAACCTCAACAAATCAGCCACCTCCAAGGAATCTCTCGGAGACCACTACTGGAGCCTCGTCATCGCCGCCGGCATCCTAGTCTCCATCCTTGGCATCGCCAACATCTTCGCGAGCTACATGTTCCGCCAAAAATCCCTCGACATCACAGCCCGACAGGTTCGCGCTCACGGTTCCACCGCACCTGAGAAGGTGTACGTGAGTCCTTCGACGAGCAGGGCTACGAAGCCAAGACGGAGCTTTCACCTGGGTCACCGGAGTATGAGCGAGACGTTGCCGAGCTACCATACACAACAGCATGCTCGCAATATCTCCAACCCCCTGCCATCTGGGAGCCCAGCGCAATTTGACAAGTTTGCCGGAGCGGGAAGCACAGAGGTTCCGGTCGTGAATGGTGTGCAGAGGCCCGATTTGGCCGCTCATCCTGCCTTTCAAGGACAGAGCTTCTAAATGAATTTGAAGCGGGGAAGAGCGCGAAGAGCAAACGAGCGTCATGTCATGCCGAAACGGCTTCCACTCCTTTCCTCCGCGGTGTGCAAACGGTACTTTGGCGCATGTGATTCCGGGAGTTCCGGCCCACGTCGGGATTTCAGGAAGACTTTTTGTAAAGCAGACAAACATCGTCTTTTACGATGAGATGAGAATGAAGACGATCATATTGTATTATATGCAAAACGTAACACGAATTTTATGAATCCGCATACTTGCCATGAATAGTGCAACGAGTTGTATGTTGACGGCTGTCACGATAGGATCGGGTCCGCATCTTTATGATCCATCCGTGCCATCTCTTCCCTCAATAGATAATCAGTATACCAAACCGGGCATTCTGCGAACACTAAAGCGCATTCCATTTACTATCCTCCATATCTCCCCCTCCCCTCTCCCCCCCACCATACCATCAATCTCCCCTCTCCCCTCTCCCCTCCCCCCTCAACCCATCTCCCCTCTCCCATCTCCCCCCTCAAACCCTCAAACCCTCAAACCCCCAAACAACCACATCAACCTCCCTCCCGCAAAACCAAAAATATTCAATTCAGGAGAATGAAATAGATACCACGATGCGTAAGATGTGGGTTTAGCGTGGGTTGGTGATGGGAGGATTTGTGGGGGGAGAGAGAGGGAGGGGGGGATAGGGGGATAGGGAGGGGGAGAGGGGGGATAGAGAGGGGGGGATGGGATGGGAAGGAGGTATGTAGGAGGTTGGGTTTAGTGTCATGGTGTTTCCATGTGAAATGGGATTTTGATTGTTGAGATGATGATACTAGAAGATGATGATACTAGGATAAAAGGAGATAGGCCGTTACCTCAACCATGATCGTGATACCGCTCCAACCGACTTCGCTTGCTAGATATGTAAGCAAACAGGGGTGTGGTAGATATTTCGATTGCCTAATCGCAACCCGTCTTTCCAATCACAAAGTCCCTCACATACGCAAACATGGTTTCGGGCTGATCGTAGGGGACGGCGTGGCCGGCGTTTAGGATGTGGTGGTAGGAGAGACCGCGCTAGATGTTGTGAGAAGGGGTTTGTCAGTAGAATAGATCTTTTGATTGCAGGTTTGCGTGCGAAACGGGAAGGAGGGACAAACAAACAAACGTACCTCGCAGGCCCAATTGCCCATGTTGATGCCATTGATTATGAATAGGTTATCTGGTCTCGATTGCAGCCCTTGCATGCCGCCCCACGTCATGTTTTGGATCGCCAGCTCCGTGCCGTAGTGGTTGAGTAGGAAGTCGTAATCGCCAGAGTAGATGTGGATGCTGACATTCGCGGCAAGGAGGGCAGGCATGATATTGTAGGCCGGTGGCTCCACCATTTCGGCAGAGAGAGTGTCGAAGACGGTGCTGTTGCAGGGCGCAAAGGTTTTGTTGGGGGCGTGGATGGCGGCGCGGACGGTGGGGTCGTTGAGGTAGTTGGTGTAGGCGGTTGGGTTGGGGGTGTTTGTGCAGTTGTAGGCGATGTTGTAGGGGCTGAAGCAGGGGCGCGTGCTGTTGAGGTAGGTTAGGGCTGTGATGAAGGTTGCATTGCCGCCGTTGCACGAGCGGATGGATTGTTCGATCAGGGCTGGTGTGGTTGGGTTGGGGGGACAGTCGCCGTTCTGTCGTTTTTTCAGGCGGAAGTTTTCGCCTTCTGGGTCTCCGGGCATGATTATCTTGCCTGCTGGTGGGTATGTAGCCTTTGAAAGAACATCCTCGAACCCCAGATCCTGGTGGGCTTTGCGGAACACGTCGAGGATCTCGGTGGGGATATCGAGGATTACGTTCTGGCTCTGCAGATACGGAACGGCTACAACGTCGGTTAGTGCCGCAATGTTGCCAAATGTGCCGTCGCCAATTGCTATGCCCTTTATGTTGATGGGCAGACTAGTGTTGGCCATAAGAGCTTGGGCAAAATAGGGGATCTAGGATCAGTCGGTGACTGCTCCGATAGATCATGGCTCTCTAAACTCACGTAAATGCCTGCGTAAGACTCTCCCATCATGTACCTGAGCAATGGTCTAGAATCAGCATACTTTCTTGAAAGCGATTCGAGTTGACTATAGAGCATGACTTGCGATAGCATTTCGCACCTTGATGCATGAGGCAACATTCAAAGGACGTACGTGTTCTTGGTTTTCAAGGCAGGAAAGATCTCATAAAATGCTTCGAGCCAATTCACAAAGTCTTGTATAACCTGAAAGTTCCGAGTGGCTGGCGTTGGTCCATCGCTGAAGCCGGTTCCAATAGGTTGATCAATGTAGAGAACATTGGCTAATCTGGTCCATGAATTTGGGTTTGCGGAAGGTGTTGTGGAGTCTTCAGAGAAATGTAGAGGCCCGTTTTCTTTCGTCAGCCCATTGAGAGACGAGCATCCCGGACCGCCATTCAACCATACTAGAAATCCTGTCAGCATATGCTGTATCAGTTGTCGCTGTGCTAACTTATGAAATCATCACTCTTCGTGTGGTCCTCTGCTTCAAACAACCAGAAAAAGAGCTCGTCGTTGGTGATGCTTGGAACAGAGATCTGGCCAGCCCAGTTGAGAGGTAGCTGAAAGGTAATATTTGGGAGACTCTCCACCAAATAATCACTAGCCCTCCTTTCAGGGTCAAGGCACGAGGTATTCACATTGGAGCCGCTGTAAACGTATGCAATATTGGCGATGATCGTCAACGCCGTCATTAGGGCACTCCGGTGGAATGAACCCATTGTAATGTTATAGTTTTGTCGAAAGGCCTTCGTGAGCATATTCAAACTTTCGAAATGCTTCTATTGAAGAACTTGACAAGAGCCGTGGGATTGCAGATGTTTTCTAGCATAGTGAAGGGAAGAAGCAAAAGGGATACGAGGCAATCTCGGTATGGCTGCTTCTCGGAGGTAACCCGACATCGGCATTCACTTTAGAAGCACTATTTTCAATGAATAACAATGGAGCTCGCACGGAACCAGGCACGAGTAGACATTCTAGATTCAATGAAATACGAGTAATAGCACTCAACTGTGCTGGTTGCAAACAAGACATGCCGCACAAGGTGTATCTTGAGAAAGAGTCGTCGAAATTTTCAGATGAACGAGCGAACAAACGATGCATACGTGAATCCTGGACGGACAGGTTGCTGCATCAAGCTCGGCGAATCTGGGAGGAACAGCGGCTGGCTGAACAAGAATTCAGTCTGAGCTGTTCCTCAGCTCTCGCCTTGTACAAAGTGTCTCGGCAGTCCACATTCTGCGCGAATTAGTCCCATTCTACTGTTCCCCTGTCATCATTAGTTCCGAGGCAATCAATACGGCTTCTTCCACAGGTTGGTGGATTATGAATGAGCGAGCTCTTCATATTCACTTTGACCAGCTGTACATGGTCCATTGCGTTTGGCTATAACAATCAGAATCATACGCAGCAATAATGTGTCTGCGCTCAAGATGTTAAGACCCTGGCTATTCCGGAGCGCAAACTATGGCAATTTCTATTCCGTTATGTTGGCACGAAGAGTGGAGGGATAGATTAGTCTTGCAATCAAGGATCTAAAGCGAGTTGCGCGATGGGAGAGTTTACCAGTGATGAAGACTTGCTCTCACGTCAATGTTCGTACAGTTCGAAGGCTACGCATTTCGATGTGCAAAAGACTTGGATATGCTATGAGATGTTGACGTCTCGGAGACAGACCAAGCCCAACCAGCGCTAGAGGTATCAGAAGTAACACTGGCTTGGTTGTCCTCTTCGATACTGCCACTCTAGACATGAGGATTACTCTCTAAGTCTACCGTAGTTGCCAAGCTTCTTTACACATCCCCTTGTCCATGGATGGTAATTGAAGAGATGCCAAAGGTGACGATTACGAGATGGAGTACAGTGAATTCCCATGACATCTCTGGCTAAGGATCGCCTCTATATCTTCGTTATATACCTAGTCGTCAATGATCACCCACTGAGCCACTCACCCACTCACCCTGCAGTCTCACGCTAGTCCTAGTCCTAGTCCTAGGACTAGCCTTCCCGAGGCGGATCTCAAGCGTGTCAAGCTAGCAGCCTCGTTTTCCCCTGAGCTTCACTTGCAGAGAAAGCCATTCAGCCTATGATTGAGTGCCATCTGGACGCCTCAACTGAGAATTTCAGTGCGCACCATACGCATGGAGGCATGCCTTTTGGATCCCTTTGGCTAACTCCGTTAAATATACCGACATCCGCTCATCCGACAACAACGCAAATCATTTCCCATATATGCACTTCCGGCCACTACCATTTCCTTTATACTGGAATGCGTGATGACCTGCGTAGGCTGAAGATACATGCAATTAGGACACGGTAGCCATTGTACGAGTGGTCTTTCAACCTCACAGACCTACATGATAACCTCTCGGTCTCACTCCTCATTACCACTAAGCGACATGCATTCGGGATCGGCGAGTAAACATGGCGAAGAAGCCATGGCAATTCTTATTCCGCCACATCTTGAATCTTGGTGCATTTTCGCCAATTTTACACTTTCCTAGACATTGTGACTTTGATGCAGGAATCCCTGGTTGTTGCACTAATCGAGTAATACTGTGGCCGAGCAGATACTATATCTTGATGGGCACTACGGTACTACTATTCTATTCGTTGCCTCTTGCCATAATCAAATAGAATACTTATATGAGACCCCTGTTCTGTCACTAAGGGAATTTGGTAATCTTGTGGACTCCACTCTGGAATGTCAGCCGCGGGACATAATTCCTGGGCCACGCTTGATGAAATGTGTGCAGCGACATTCATCCTTCTTCAGCCTCATTTATCCATCTCATAGCCTTCGTGTTGTGAATTGGGAGAGTTGCCTTGTTTCCGTCATGATGGAGACACCAGATGTGTTTGTCTGCTTTCGCACCGATACTCTATCTGATTTTTGCAAACACCGTATCGATATTCGCAGGAAAAGACTTCGTCACATCGACATCAAACGTAGTGAAAACGCTGTATCGTTCAGGACTGTACATCGTCCCGGGTTCAAAGCAGTCTTTTCGTGGATAGAAGTCAAGATCGCGACAAAATAACGTGGTCAATCCGTTTGCAGCGGATCTGATTACTGCCATCGCAGATTCAACAAGCACCTCAAAGAATTATCTTCCTCCATTATCAGCACCTCAATTCCTATATCAAAAAGATGGGTTCCCAAATCCCCTATTCCAGAGTCATCTCACCTCGAAATTCGGCTCCAGCGGGAACGAAGGACACGATAGGGGAGCAAAATGCAACGAAGAGCATGAGTATAGCTTCACCTTCACCACCAATGTCATCTCGCAAACCATCAACGCCATCAGTATCCTCAGAACCCTCCTACATCATAGCGCATATGATGAATCAAGGCTGTTGTTCGTCAAATCACTCCGGGCCGCAAGACGTCGAACCCCCTTGTTCAGTCAACTTTCGGTCGGCTAGTCTTCAGCCTCCAATCACAAAAGCTAGTCTGGGGGAGCTGGACTCCGAGCATCTCTTCGAAAATTTACTCTTGCGGCACGACCTCAACTTTGATCCCAAGATTCAATATCGACCGACGACACATGGTGTTCGTGGTGAAATCAGGATGACCGAGGCGCTTGAATACTGGAACGCTATGGGAACAGAGCTCGCTGGCTTCTTCATGGATCAAGGGAAATGCTGCTGTTGCTGGACTACCTTACCGACTTCGCCGTTACGCAATAGTCCCGTTCAAACAACATTACGGCGGTTACCGAATATGTTCGAAACAGTCCGGGTGATATTGAAAAGTCTTGTCCCGGAATATGAATGGTCGACAATTGATGCACGTCTCGATATCGATTTGTTGGTTCAGCAATTAGAAAATGAGGCTTGCGATTTCATAGCACTGAGTGAATGGCTGGGAGTTCTCTTGCGACGATACTGTTTACCAGAGGGAAGCCAGTTGATCGATGAAATGACCACAAATATACGCTCCGGAGTCCACAATGTCAACACAGGCCAGATATTGACCGGTCTTATGCAAATATTCACAATCCTGGAAGTCATGAAACTAGTAAGCTAGCATGAAACCTTCCAAATGGGGATGAATCCAACGAATCTAATGCATGGTAGGAGCGTACCAATCACGAAATCAGAGCCCTACGTCCGGCAATGGTGGATGCCACCGTTGCTTTCGAACACAAGGACTTTCTTCGCCGGATGACAGAAGGATGGGACGTGAGCAGAGGGCGTGCATGGTTCGTCAACGAACGACATGAAAAGGGACAAGCTTCAGGAGTCATGATAGTCGCCCCGGCCATTACGAAGCTGATCGTTACCAATGCTGAACATCTGCCTCCTACGTTCACCCTCGACTACATTCGGTTGCGCACATTACAAGAAGATTTTGAGCACTTGATGTACCAAGCAGCCTGCCGCTGGACGTTGGAGGAAGTTCTGTCATCTCTGGATTGGAAGACCTTCTTTCCCCAAAGCTCTTACGACGCCCTATTCACTCGAATATTCATCATAACCTCGGCCGATGAATCAAAATCCTCCCCCTTGAGACTGACGGAAGATGTCGCCCTCGAGATCGTCAGAGTGGCATACGAGCTCTGCCATATCTCCACCTTGCCCTCGACCAAAGATTTAGACTTCGCGGCCTCAAACCTAGAATATTCGTCTGATGCCTCGACATCCGTGTTCAAGGATCTACAATCCTACCTCGCAGAGGACCTTCAAGATATCGTTGATGCAGAAGTCCAAAGCACACAAGACCTTACACCCATGCAGATCGCCAATCGATACGTGCCAAAGGGTTCAATCCCTGCAAGCCCATCGGCCATCACCGAACAGACACGGTTGCGCCGTCTCGCGCAGCAGATATCGCACATTTCGGTCCTCCATTGGCGGGTTTGGGGGCCGTTGTTGTACGACCAGCCTGATAAGCCTGGCGAAGTTTGAGCCAGAGAACCGAAAGTTTCCGAGTCGTGAGACAAGCCAACGGGGATAGGCGAAGGGTCCCGCCGAGCGAGACTATGCGTTCGTTCAACATGGCTTGCAGAAGTCGCTTTGCACGATTCAGCTTGCACGACTCAAGCGAAGAGCAAAGTCCAAAGCTCACACACGATGAGTATCCAGCGCCCGATAGTTGAGCAGAGGAGAGGAAATTGGAGAAAGGGTATCCGCGGAGGGATGCCGTACGGTAGAACCTCACGACGAAGAGATAGATAAAAAGAAGTAAGCATCGAGAACTAAATAGAAGGCTCTGCACTCGAAACCGAGTTTTGTCGTTGTTACAAAAGTCGTTCAAAAACCTATTATGTAGCCTGTACATAGTAACTTAGACTAAACCATATCAGAATACCAAACGTGTCCAAATGATTTAATTCGTTTGAAGATTGTTGATTTTCGCATTCATTCATTCATTCATTTGACGAGCTAGCGGTGCTTTACAACCCAAGGCATGGATAGGACAGGTCATGAATATTTAGGCTGACGGGAGAGGATTGAGTAAAGTACGCTTTGCACCCGACGCCAAAACCCATGATCGCATCGCACAAAAGAGTATTTGCTACGGAGTAAGGGTTTGCGAGTTCCGAAATGATCGTTTTCAGACTCCTCTAAACTACCCCTTTATTATGGTGTAGGTATCTCTTCTCATCTCATCTAATGGCTTCGGATATAACAGCAGCAATGTCCCATTTAAACCGTCCAACCTGTTTGTCCTGCATTACAAGCGCCTCAGCATCAATCGGTATCGTGTCGCCAGTCCAGCGTTCATTTCGCAGAGCCTCCCGCTGCAGCGCCGTCTTTTTTCGCAAAAGCTGTAGAGTGCGCGAATTAGCTGATAGTCCATTTTGATTGTTCGTAGCCTGATCCCATGTGCCCCCCCCCAGCCCCACCGTTTCCCAAGCCCCAAGGCTACCCTTTGAGGTTGTGTGAGGAGAGAGGGTGTGTCTTACCCTCAGCCTGTTTCTGGCGCATGATAGCCGCCTGCTGCTCTTGAGTGCGCTTGAATTCGGTACCGGATTGCTAGATCCCATGATTCGAATGTTAGGTGTCTGATTTTGCCTTGCTGGAGTCTTCGCTGATGGTGATGACAAGGGTTTTGGGGGGGATGCGTACGGTGTTCTTTTTCTTCTCGCCAGACATCTTTTTCTGGTTGGCTTCGCGGGCCTCTGGGTGGGGTTGGGGTTAGTTCTTTGTCTTTTGAAAAATGGGCGGGATGTTATGGGGGAACGGTGAGGGAAGGAGTTGACTTGCTGTCGCGCTGGTTGCCACGAGCCATGGCGGTTGAGGTGGTTTTCGCAGAGGTTGGGGGTTTTGGTGTAGGTCGCGATCGACGTTTGGGGGTTTGCTTTGAAGTGTGAGAAGCTGGAGAAAAAAAGGTGTTACAAGGAATAACGATTCCGAGTGATAAGCACGCTAATGCACTGCGGCAACGATAAGCGCGGCGCTAATGCAGTGACAGGGTGGTAAGGTATTTTCCATAGGATTGATACATGTGGAAGACATGTTGACATCGCGTCGCAGCTTCCCAATGTTTTACTTTGTCCTAAGGCGTAGTCAAAGTGTTCTTGCCTTTTTCACGTTCCCTCGCTGTGAGCCGGCTTCCCTCAAAATGAGGCTCTCTCCTATTTATCGTTTCACTCCTTAACAAAAGCTTTCGCTTCGATGGTATACATGCCAACATAACCTTCCATGTATGATTTCTCATTATGACTTTGAAAGAACTCTTCAATAGCAATACTATGTGCATGACTAACACCATTCTTGAGCTTGTCTTGGCCATTTGGGCCGTAATCCTTTGCTACCTCCTCCTTTTGGCAAATCGTGACATTAAAAGGCTAGAACGAAGGCTAGAACAGGAGCCAGCAGGCGTCTTTCGGCTCTCCAATCTCCGAGATGCCCAAGCGGTCCGATGAAAAGCCGCATGCTAATGTCGACTTTACGCTGAGGAGAGTCTTCGGTAAAAGCAATTTTCGGTACATTATGTTTCCAGTCTTAGTCTACTGTTCTCTTGACAAAGTGCAGGCCGTATCAACGTGAGATCATCATCGCAGCCCTCAAAGGGGAGGACGTCTTTGTGCAAGCAGGTGGGCTTTCCAAGTTGCTCACAAACCAGCCATAATCGGCTTCCACTAACATGAAGAAGCGACATCCTTCGGGTACAATCAGTGTCCAGAGAGTTGTTCTCCGCCTTTGTTGACTCAGTTCTCACAGCAAGAGCCTATGTTTTCAGCTTCCGGCAGTCATCGACCATGGTATCACAATTGTCGTATCGCCACTGCTCGCCCTTATGAACAACCAGGTCGCAGCCTTGCAGGCTATCAATATACCAGTGGCAACCGTCAACTCGAATACCCTCCAATCAGACCGCCACGATATCTTCAAAGATCTTTGCTGTGGTGAAACCAAGTGTTGACTGTCACTGTTCTGCGTCAGTGCTGATATTCTCCAGGACATCCTCGTACCCGGCTAGTCTACGTAACACCCGAGCTTGTCCTCACTGAGTCCTTTCGTAAAGTCCTGGTGACCATTTACGACCAAGGAGAACTTTCCCGAATCGCAATTGATGAAGCCCATTGTATCTCCGAATGGGGTCACGACTTTCGTCCAGCGTACTGCCATCTCTCCCACTTCCGTTCTGCATATCCCAAGGTACCTATCATCCTACTTACGGCAACTGCTACTCCTTCAATTCGCACAGACATAATAACAACCATGGGTATGAATCCCGGTACCACAAAGAACTTCATAGCCTCGACCACACGACGCAACTTGGTCTATGAAGTCCGATTCACCTCGGACGATTCAGATGATCGTTTCTCCTGGCTTCTTTCTTGGCTCCAGAAGATCTACGCTCGGCGTGCCAACGACCCCGCGCGCTCTCAGGAGATATCCCAAGAGGATTCGAGCAACATCAAACGTCCTGACGCAATATCTGGCATCATCTACGTCGCATATCGCTCTGACTGCGATGCTCTGTCCTCACGCCTCCGGAAGCATGATATCGGCGCAGCAGCGTACCATGCCGGCCTGAGCGCCGCGGAGCGATTGGACTGTCAGAACAAATGGATCGCGAGCGCTAAAGGTCATGACATTATTGTAGCTACGACTGCATTTGGGATGGGCATTGACAAACAAGATGTGAGGTTTGTAGTCCATTGGAGTCTTCCGAAAAGCTTTGAGGGCTACTATCAAGAAGCGGGGAGGGCCGGAAGGGATGCCTTACTCGCAAGATGCTTGATATTCTATTCGAGAGAGGACCGCGATCGCGTCGGTTACCGAATTAGTCGAGACGTTGGGAGTGGTAATAAAACCTCTGCTGGAGGCCAAGGTGCGTCTCTTCGTTGTCTATCCTCGATTGGTACGACTCCGGTGAATCCAAGGTCGGATATTTGTGAAATTCACCTAGTGTACTTTTAAAGATGCGTCAAATTGGCTATACGTCTGATTCCAAGGGTATTGCTGACAGCGGAACCTCGTACAGCGGCGAAGACTAAGGAAGTCCAGCGTAAAACCCGATTAGACTCGTTCCAAGCGCTCGTCAAATATTGCGAGCAAACAGACCGCTGCCGGCACGTGGTCATCGGTGAATTCTTCGGCGAAGAAGGAGTACAGGCTTGTGACAAGGCTTGCGATTTCTGTATGGAAGGCGAAGGGCTGAGGAAGAGGAAGACGGATGGATTGGCGAGCGAGGAGTGGGTCAGTACGCAGAGGGAAAGGAGCGATTTTTATGAGGAGGGGTATGATTGAGTGCTCGGCGTTTCGTCAAGAGGCAGCAACGTTCGTCTGTCTCTTGTTGTATTCTAGAGTACATGTTGCCTCGGGGGCCCCAGTGGTTCAAAATTTGACTTTCTCAGTATGTACAAGAAGAGTCTGACTAACAACGATCACCTCCACTTCATGGGCTCATTCGCGATCTAATCATGTGCACCCCGTATTGATCATCGACAGCCATCGAAAATGGACTTTTGGACAACCTGAGACTCTGGGACCAAACCTTTGATACGCATCGAAGCCTGTGACGCTAGTAGTCAAGTTCGGAGAGGCCCAATGCTGAAGATGTAGCCGTGCGTTTTAGAAACCATGTCAGAATAATGCTTGATAATGCCGATCGCCTACAACTCCCATAGCAGGACCAAGACTTATCTTCCTCCAATAGGCTCACATACCCGGTGGCGGTGGTACCTAGAAGTATACCTGTTAGCCCCCTAAATTTATGAATCGCAGCTTTCTGCAGGCTCAAAAGGCGTAATTCCATCTTACAGAGTTGTACCCTCCATTAGCAGGAGGGGAGCCACTGGGAGGTGGAGGTGGTGGAGCATCGTCCGCTGGAGGGGCCGGCGGAGCTGCGCCGGGCGCGCCTCCCTGTTGCGCCGCTTGCTGTTGGTAGTATTGGTAGTAGGCGACGTAGTTCTGATAGCCCCCATATGCAGCGTAGGGATCTTGGCCGCCGTAGTACTGAGCGTATTGCGCTGCGTAATCCGTTGGGCTGCTGGCACCAGGTGGACCGGGAGTCGCTGGGGTGGCCACAGCGGGAGATTGCGCGCCTCCGTAACCACCGTATCCACCGCCATAGCTCCCTTGACGATCGCCTCCACCTTGCTGATAACCTTGGCCGTAGCCACGCTGCTGGGGTGGGTTATCTTTGAAACGTTGATATTGCTCCTTTACGTTGTCGAGTAGTGACTCGCAGAGTTCTTTCGCGTGCTGGACTTCGGTAGGGTCGGGGCCGGCCACGTGAAGGTACATTGGCTCATCGCTTTCTTGATTGGTGCCGTGCTCGATGAATCCTGAATTGCGCCCTTTGATCTGGACCCTGCATCGGGTTTCTTGCTGAATATGCTTGACGTAAGCGCCTCCGTGGCCAACGACTTGTGCTCTCAGGTTGAAGCCCTGTATCGGCTCGAGATCGATGGGGATACGTTCTTCCGGCCATTTTCGCTGTAGCTCAATTCAGTGTTGCGCACGAGAAAATACTGAAACAAGAACGTACTCTTCCGAATTCGTCCCGCTCAACTTGATCTGGCTCTCGACGTCTGAAGCGTCTCTCATCAACTAGATTAGGCAGCTCTTGCTTCATGAGCTCCTCAACCTTCACGACTGCTTTCTCGAGGCCCTCTTTTGTGACGCTGGTTATGTGTAGATACAGAGGCGGATTCTAACGGACGATGAATGAGCATCCCGGGATATTGGAAATTACAGAAACTTACAGCTGCGGAAGCCATGCTCTTATCCGGGTAGTAATTTCCTCGAGTCGTGACATCTTTACACTATGAGCTTCTGTTCTTTATAAGTCTGTAATGGTCAGATATTGCGTACCGGCGCCAGTTTCTTCTTTGATCTAGATGTCACGCGTTGGAGGTCAGCAGATGCCAAAGAGGGGTTGTAGAGTGCTAGATCAGGCCATGGTAAGCTTCAAACATTCTTCCATAAACGACAGAGTATAGGAAACACTGAAGCGCATGGCTTTGAATCGCACTCGAAGTACGGGCGCCTGGAGCTATCAGTGGACATGACAAGAATATTTACCATCTTCTGTGTTGAGCCTTTGGTCAGTGTGTAACGATTACGAAGGTCGTTGACCTCGATGTCCTTGATGTAGTCTCCATCTGCGATATACATATCGCCATTTATGTTACTAGTACTCGAACCCGCATTCGGATTTGGTGAAGCTGCTTTAGCAACCGGGCTATCCGTCTAGAATCTTGTTAAGCCGTGAAGGAGAATGTAATGGCAAGTACGGCTCACGGCTCGAATAGGAGGGACATCAACATGCTGAACGCCCTTTTTAGCTTGTATTTGGGCATTGATGCGAGCTGCTGCGGCCGCTGTAATAATATGTTAACCTTACGAAGACAGCAATACCGATGAAGCTTACCTGCAGCTGCAGCTGGATCGCTGGACGCTTTTTTGTCGCCAAAGCCAGGACTTAATGGGGTCTTCGGAGGCAATGGACTTCGACTTCGTCGTGACTCGGAATGTTTGGAAGACGGAGACTTTGAGCGTCTGTCAAACCGAGATCGCTTCACATCAGGTTCGGTCTGATCAAATCGAGAGCGCTTCACATCAGGTTCGGTCTGATCAAATCGAGAGCGCTTCAAGGCTCTAGGCTCTGCGTCCGCCATCTTGAATAATCTGGAAGAATTGGTAGAAGAGGGCACTACAGTTAATTGTGACTTATGTGTAGCTTTAATGTATCTGAGGAGTCGAGTACAGGAGAATGGAGAAGCGTTTTAAACTCTGGCCCAGCGGAAAGCCCCGCACGCCCCGCTAGACAGAATATCCGCACTAGTGTTTTTCATCTTGATACCCTGAATTTCGATACCTGAACCATTTCTCTGTGCTGTAACAAGAAGACGGCTCTCATCGGTACCCAATGGATCCACTCTTTGACGTGTTCGACGATCCACTGCCGGGGGTAAAACAGCCAAGCAGTAAACAGAAACCGCGGAAAGACAAGAGTAAGAAGCGATTGGCGAGTGGTGGTCTGAAAGATGGCAATGGGACGGCAAACGCAATAGTGGAAGGAATTGGTGACATGTCAATGCAAGCGCTTGAAGAGGTCCAGTCGCAGAAGAGACATACAGTGGACACCAATGGGGAGGGTCAACCTGAGTCTAAGCGACAGAGGATGGAACTTGAAGCTGAACCTTTGGTTACTGATACCTTCGAGACGGAGCAGTCAAGAGAAGTTGCGGCATCTGCTGGACTTCAGACGTCGAAAGAAGGTAGCGCTGTCGTCCTATCACATCAAGTAAGACATCAAGTCGCCCTGCCCCCCGACTACGATTATGTGCCTATATCAGAGCATAAGGCTCCGGAAACCCCTGCGAGGACCTGGCCTTTCACCCTGGATCCTTTTCAACAAGTCTCTATTGCGTCAATTGAAAGAGGAGAGAGCGTACTAGTCTCGGCGCATACAAGTGCCGGCAAGACAGTAGTCGCAGAGTACGCCATTGCACAAAGTTTGAAGAACAACCAGAGGGTCATCTATACAAGCCCGATCAAGGCGTTAAGCAACCAAAAATATAGGGAATTTGTTGCAGAATTCGGTGATGTGGGTTTGATGACTGGGGATGTGACAATCAATCCTACCGCAACCTGTTTGGTCATGACCACAGAGATCCTCAGATCTATGCTTTACCGAGGCTCTGAGATCATGCGAGAAGTGGCGTGGGTAGTCTTTGACGAGATTCATTACTTGCGAGACAAAGCTCGGGGGGTGGTATGGGAGGAGACTATCATATTATTACCCGACAAAGTCCGATATGTCTTCCTTTCCGCTACGATTCCGAACGCAATGCAGTTTGCCGAATGGATCACTAAGACTCATGGCCAGCCTGTCCATGTTGTCTATACGGACTTCCGACCTACGCCGCTACAGCATTACTTCTTCCCTGCAGGAGCTGATGGGATACATCTTGTGGTCGATGAAAAGGGAGTGTTCCGGGAAGACAACTTTAATAAGGCTATGACCACGATAGCAGACAAACAAGGAGATGATCCTGCCGATGCAATGGCAAAGCGGAAAGGTAGAGGCAAAGACAAGAGGCTGAACAAGGGCGGGACGAAAGGACCTTCTGATATCTACAAGATTGTAAAGATGATCATGATGAAGAATTACAATCCTGTGATTGTTTTTAGCTTTAGCAAGAATATGTGCGAATCATACGCCCTTCAGATGAGCAATTTGACCTTCAACGAGACCTCGGAGAAGGACATGGTGCAAAAGGTATTCGACAGTGCGCTGGAGATGCTGACAGAAGAAGATAGGCAATTGCCGCAGATTCAAAATATTTTGCCTCTTTTGAAGCGAGGGATTGGAATTCATCACTCCGGGCTTTTGCCAATCCTGAAGGAAACCATCGAGATTCTTTTCCAAGAAGGGCTTATCAAAGTTTTGTTCGCTACAGAGACATTCTCGATTGGGCTGAACATGCCTGCGAAGACAGTCGTTTTCACTAGTGTCCGCAAATTCGATGGTGTCTCACAGCGATGGGTATCACCTTCAGAGTTCGTACAGATGTCAGGGCGAGCTGGTAGACGTGGTCTCGATGATCGGGGCATCGTTATCATGATGATTGACGAGAAGATGGAGCCTGCTATCGCCAAGGAAATCGTTCGCGGAGAGCAGGATAAGCTGAATTCAGCCTTTTATTTGGGTTACAACATGATCCTAAACTTGATGAGAGTCGAAGGCATTTCACCAGAATTCATGCTTGAACGGTGTTTCTACCAGTTTCAGAACACAGCAAGTGTCTCTGGACTTGAAAAAGAATTGCATGAAATGGAGACGCAGAGATCCAGCATGGAGATCTCCGACGAAGGCACTATTAAGGAATACTATGACTTACGGAAGCAATTGGACACTTATACGAAGGACATGCGAGACGTTATCAACCATCCCAATTACTGTTTGCAATTCATGCAGTCTGGGCGGCTTGTCAGAATCAAGTACAACGATCATGACTTTGGCTGGGGAGCGGTTGTAAACTTTACATCAAGGCAAAAAGGCAGAGATCAGAAGGCAGAAGATATAAGTCCTCAGCAATCTTATATCATTGACGTACTTCTGCAGGTCGCCGATACATCATCAAATGGAACCCGGACGCACTCAGACCTACCGCAGGGGGTTCATCCTCCGAACGATGGGGAAAAGTCAAAAATGGAAGTTGTCCCAATTCTCTTGTCGTGCGTCGAGTCTATTGGCCATGTGCGGATCTTCCTGCCAGCCGACCTGAAGTCAGCCGATCAGCGCAATACTGCAAGGAAGTCAATCGATGAAGTAAAGAGAAGGTTTCCTGACGGCATTGCTGTTTTGGACCCGATTGAGAACATGGGCATCACGGATATCTCCTTCAAGAAGCTGCTCAGGGTAGGTGGTCACTGTGCGATGAACGGCCAAAATGCTGACAGTGCGCAGAAAATTGAAGTCCTAGAGTCTCGGCTGCTTGCAAACCCTCTTCACAATTCCCCACGTCTCCCGGATCTTTACAATCAGTATGCTGACAAGGTCGAGCTGTCCGACAAAATCAAAGCAGTGAGGAAGCAGATCAGTGCTGCCCGTGCTATAATGCAGCTTGATGAATTGAAATGCCGTAAGCGTGTCCTTCGTCGTCTCCATTTCATCAACGACGCCGAAGTGGTGGAGCTCAAGGCCCGTGTGGCCTGTGAAATCAGCACGGGTGATGAATTATTACTAAGCGAACTCCTTTTTGATCGCTTCTTCAATGAGCTTACACCGGAACTGTGTGCTTCGGTACTGAGCTGCTTCATTTTCGAGGAGCAATCTGAAGCGCCTGCTTTAAAGGAGGAATTGGCACGTCCTTTCCGAGAAGTCCAAGCTAAAGCGAGGACAATCGCCAAGATCTCCCAGGACAGTAAGCTACCTTTGGTCGAGGAAGAATACGTACAAACCTTCAAGTATCAGCTCATGGAGGTGGTCTATGCTTGGTCACATGGAAAATCGTTTGCGGAGATCTGGTATGTTTCTCTCATATGATCCGATTTATTAGATGTTGACTGGTATAGCAAAATGACGGATGTTTACGAAGGAAGCTTGATTCGTCTCTTTAGACGTCTGGAAGAGCTACTGAGGCAGATGGCTCAAGCGGCCAAGGTGATGGGAAGCGACGAGCTGGAACAAAAGTTCGAGCTCTCTCTGACAAAGGTCCGGAGAGATATTGTCGCAGCACAGTCACTATATCTTTGAGAGGGACATTTATGCATCTATATTCTCAGCATAGCGGGAGGTGTTTGGCTAAAATGTCATCGGACTCTAGGCGTCACTCGTCATGTATCATGATATCGACTAGGTTGCTCGCGTTCGTCGGCAGCATTGTACATGATGCTAGATGTTAGCACTTATATACAACATACCGATAGGATATCAGGCCAACAAGAGGTCCATGTTGTTGCTGCAACAACATCGTTACCAACAGTAGGGACTATAATCCCAAACTCCCAAAGTCCTCAACAAAGCTCTTCAGTCTCACGAACCCATGTGGTCGATATTCTATATCTTTTGTTCGTGATCGAGCAGCAACAACTGTACGCTTGACACTAGAACTAGCGCCTGGGCAAGGGTCCAAAGGTGATCGCTTTCGACCCTTCCTTTCTTAGCTCTCCCCACTTCCTTCCAACTGCAATCTACCTACTACATAATCAATAATACATATCCTGCTCCTCTAATTATATCCCAAGAGAGTGCTACTGTCTGATACTCGCCGCTATGAATAGTGTCCTTCGAACGCCGCCACCTCCTCATCAATTATTCGACGCTCACCTATCTCAACCACGCTCAAGTCTGCTCCCTCCACAACACTGGAGTACAGCTCAAGCTAATACAACCATAACAGTGTCTCATCCCAGCACCAGCTCCTCGAACCGGAAACGAAAAGCCGAAGACGAAGAGCCCCAAGCAGACGACCGAGTAATGCTCTCACCATCCCCAGGACTGTCTACGCGCTCATTACCCGCTCAACGACAAATCAAGCGGACAAGGACTGGTGTTATCGGCAAACCACTCGCTTTGCCGAGACTTCTGGAGACGCTGGATGCCAGCTCACTGCGAGGCGTTCTCCAGTCCATCTGCACCCAGCATCCAGAGATCGGCTCCGAAGTAGAGCATACAGCTCCTAGACCCAGCGTACCCTCCGCCCTGGGTGTCCTCAAAGAATACGAATCATCTTTACAATCTTCCTTTCCTTTCGGCGGCGACTCCTCATCAGACTATGCATACAATCGAGTCCGTGCACCTCTGATCGCCCTCCTTGACGCCCTGGCAGATTTCACGCCACATTTCCTACCGCCAAACCAAACACAAGCATCACAGTCCCTCGCCTTCCTCGACGGAGCAACAGGCGTGCTACATCGGCTGCCAAATTGGCATTCATTCCAGAATACTCTACACAAGCAGAACGCGTACGAAGAAATGTCCGGGGCTTGGACGCTAGCCATACGGGAAGCCGCAAAGCGGGCCGGAGGCATGCAGCTGCAGTATGGAGGCTGGGATCAGAAGCTTGCAAAACACAATCAGCAATCGGGCGGGAAGCTGCAAGATGCGGTGAACGAGCTGAGTGCGAATATCGGTTGGATGGGAGGTCAGCCTCAGGGGCAACAGCAGAGCGGACGAGGGGACGACTTGAGCTCCGTCAGACAGGAATTGTTGTCGGGAACGTACGGATCGAATCTCCCGGTACACGTAGGGCCATGGTGATGTAGGAGTCGTTGATTTTGGAAAGGGTATGAAATGCACGGTCTACGGAACGAATACTTGCATAGACAGCGGGGAAAGGAAGACGAAAGGGTCATGCATAGCGAGGAGTCTGGCGCAGTAGGCATGTCTATCCTTTTTTGGTCATCATAGCGTGCGATGCATCGATGGGCGTACAGTAAACGGTTAGTCCCTTCTCGACGACTATACAACATACGGCGGTTTAATTCCCTACATACATTCACATGGCTGTTATCTGCGCGTTATGCTGGTACCATGTCTTGATGACTATGTTTAGTTGTTCACAAGCAATTAATGGCATAAGCCTAATCACATTCTCATTATTGTTTCTTATATCCTACCGCTCAACATATACAACTCACGCTTGCCAGCAAATAGCGCATCAAACCAAACCTCACTCCTCTCACCTCGCTTCTTTTGGTTACTCACCTTTTGAATAAACTCACATCTATGTTTCCGACACGTTTCTAATCTCACCCTTCCTACCTTGAGGCTCACTACTCTTCTATGAAATGAACAAGGTATATCCTACACTCATCATTTTTAGACCATTCTTACTCCACCCTGTCTTACCTCACGCACATTTCTGTTCCCCGCAGTGAACAGATCATGACAAGACTCATCTACATCTTCTGATAAAACGACCCAACGGCTCGCTGGTCTAATCGGACCGTCTCCTTATCTCAATCTCGAGGATTCAGCATCAACCATCAAGATAATAGCTATACTTAAGAGCATTAAGATTACCATTCAGGTGGGGGCGCTTCTTCTGTCTCACCTCTCAAGTAAATTTACATCTATAATACTTACTTCATTCTCATCTCACCTTGTCTACCCAAAGGCTCACCACTCACTTTGCAATGAACGAACCCTAACAAGATTCATCACTATCTTCAAATAGAATATTATCAGCCTCACTGGTCTGATCTGACCACGTACTCACTCATCTCAATCTTGAACTTGCAGCATTCATCACCAATAAAATGGCTATCATCAAAGGCATCGACATCACCATTCACGTCAACGGGCAGGCTTTGCAAGAGTACGATGATTCATTTGTAGACGGCGATCAGGATAGCAAAAACCAGCGCGAATGGGATGGCACTCCTTACCTGTTGACCAAGTACGTTGAAGCTACATCTGGCGCTCGCTTCGCCATCAACGCTGTCGTGCCAAAGTCGGCGAAGACCTCTGCGGATGCTCTGAAATTCGCTCTTGTTCTGGATGGTATCCCTATCGATGACAATAATCAGTTCATGCCCATGAGACTGCCAGACCTAGAGGACGGATTCTGGTCTCTGCTCATAGACGGTATAACCACGGAGACTAAAACAGGGACGATTGTAAGACCTTACATGTTCAGCGATATCAAGTGGTGTGAGCATGTTCGCCCTATACGTTTGTAGCCGAAAAAGCTGAGCCAGGAAACAGCTGGGGATCTAGTCACCCTATCTTACGGAAAAGAGGATAAAAGCTTCGCTGATAATGTGGGTACCATTGTCGTCAAGGTCTGGCGTCAGAAGGTCCGCCGTCGCGTTAGAGTGAAGAGGAAACTCAGGCGCTTTAAAGATCCTTTCAGTGACGCAGGAGAGGTGGAGGAGAAGAAGCTCAAGGGAAAGAATGTGACACTTAGAGTTTGGTACATCAAAGTTCCCACCCCACCGTACATCAAGTTCGCTAATCGCTTACAGTCTCGGAGAAGAAGAGCAAGGGCGTTGGGGTCCTTGGTGCTATTTTCCGGATGACGTGGATGACTTGGAACATCCATTCGCTATTATCACTTTCAAATACTGCTCCAAGAGTATAGACGTAAGCCTTCCGAGCCCTTGGACCTCAGGCTAACGACAGCGCAGGAGCGCTCCAATGCTTGCTCCTTATTTCACGGACCCCAAGTCCTGCGCCTGCGCCACATTCAGTCCTTTTGGAAGAGCGACCGGTCGACGAGTTGACTATTGAGGAATTGCGAGAGCTGGCTAGGAGGCAACAGGTCGATAGTCCGAACGTCCACACATTCACTGGGCATGAAGGCTGACAGATGCTAGGCCAGATTCCAAGTCGAGCGCGTCAAGTTTGAGGCTGGCGTCAAATCTCAATTTGGTATCAAAAGAGAGCGTGACGAGGAAGTTGAGGAGCTCGTGCTAATGTCTTCGGCGGAAAAGGTCAAAGGTCCTATTGCGAATGGTGAGGTTGTGGATATTTCAGACTGAGCTATTGTTTTTCATTGCTAGCAAGAATATTGATTGCGCAACCCATTAGGAGGACAGTGCAAACACAGCTATTAGAAAAAGGAGGCTATATAGATTCCAGCTTAAGAAAATGATGAAAAGCGAATGTCTCTGCTAAATGGCCCTACGTATTGATCATCAGTCAGCCTTTTGTTCAGAACTTCCATTGAAGAGAAAGACACTGGACGGCCGAAGTGCATAAGGCGGCCGTCAAGATGGATCTTGAATACTGTTGCGTCAAAAGCAGGGAATATGAAAGGTGGGCCGATCTTCAATTGTGCCTCGAATCTGGCCTCGGAATAGGAATGACATGCTTCATCGCTGTAGTTGGAAATCCTCCTTCGTCTGAAGGGTGTTTGTGTCTTATACGGTTGCTGATTGGATAGGGGAGCGACTCCCAAGTGCTTGAGAATGGACATATTGACAAGCAGCAAGCTTGAGAATGGATATTGACATTTAGAAGAAGGATAATAAGGACCTTCTGTGCTTTTATAATAGCGAAAAACGTTTTTGCCCTAAGTAGAGCAAGACAGATGAGGTGTCGAGTCCGATTAGCTGGAGATTGTAGTCGCGTAAACGGTCAGGTTAGTATTGAGTCTGAGAGATGGCAAACATATGAATACTACCCCCAACGCTATATCAATCCCCAGGGAAGGAGCAACCCCACCCTGCCTGCCCCATCATCCAAAGGCAACCCGATCGATTTGTACATCATACGATCTGCGGGTCTGAAGTAGGCAACACCTGATGCTGACAAAATTCCGAGCATCTTTCTGAGTCTAGATACTTACCAAAGTCCCTTTACCCCAGCGATGAGGCGTTTCGAGCCTTTCAACCAGAATACTCTAGTCAACACTGTTCGCTTCTATGTCTCCATCGCCTCGCACTGATTCCACAAGGAATCATGATACACACCTTCATAGCGCTATACGTCTCCATAAATTGGAGCCGCCAATGCGGACCACAAAGCCTCATAGGAAATGCAACAGAGAGCAGAATGTCTCATGCTTTGCTTGTTGCTCAGTCTTTCCCATTTCAGATGATCCAACGCCTGTCCGAAGCGCCCAATTCCTTCCTCATCCCCAGCTAACCACCTAACCTACACAGACCCTATTCCCCAATGAATTAGCTGAGTAAGTTTTGTTGCTGTCTAAGGTTGAACGAGAGTATTCGTCCCTGCTGCTTTAGATGCCGACGTGGACTTGAGTTCCGAAGGGTGCATACAAGGCGTACGATTGGGGAGCTTCTCTAGTGAGCTTCAAGCTAGTTCTACCAGCTCCGCAGCCATATGTTAGATCGAATAATCGAGATGCAGCTGTCTGGACCCTTGTAGACGGAGTTATAAAGTTGTGTCCGATGTCCTCTCCAAAATTACGGCCAACATCGGACATAAACTATATCTGTAGCCCTAGCCCTATACAAATGTTTGTTGACAAGGTGAGAGGCTCTTCGCGATAGTCAGTACCCATGGTCAAAGCCTAAGGGTGTTCGGCGAGTGCCTGTCATGCAATTGCTTGGGCCTGGCTAGCTCTCGATCATCCAGCATGGCTACCATCCGGACAGCCCTCTACAGAGAATTCTTGACACCAGCTCTGCACAGGAGGTTCACCAGTGCCGCTGTGGTCATCTTGGTCATATGCTACATCGAGGCGATTCTGACTGGGGAAAAATCTGGAGGTAGTGAGCAGACCCAGACCAAATATTGATTGTAAGGTTCTGACACTCTTGCAGTCCTCTGGTTCTGGTTTCCAGTAGGCCCAGCGGGCATACGAACACTTCTACTCTTCATATCCGCCCTCTCAGTCTTCGTACTAAGGGTTGCTCAGCTTCACGTTGGTATGGTTGGGAACAGGAGACATGGGCTGCTACAGTATTGACTGTTTGGATAGGAAGTCGGACAACAGGCTCACCATTCGAGACTTTGACCAAGTACCTCATCCGATTGAACACCGCTCAGACACTGGTATGGTACTCCTTTTCTGCATGGTGGTTCAGCGAGGTATACATGTGGTCGGTGCCCACCTCGGCAGACCTAGGCTGGATATCTGAGGGAAGGTAAGAACGGTGCCTCCTCTATCGCTACTCTGCTTGCAGCTAATGGAGGTCCAGGGCCTGGGAGCCAAGAAAACTCAACGAGAAACCAATTTACCTGCGGAGCATGTTTTTCATGCTGGCTGCCTGGCAATCGGCTATACACTTGTACTACGATTATGACAAAATTACCTTACCTATAATGCAGTCAAAGGAGTCAACGACGGAACAGCCGTCTAAAAAGCAATCTCCGGTCCATGTATTAAGAGATCTAATACCATCGATGGGAAGGAGTATTGGACTACGCGCTGCATGCATGAGTGTCTTTGGGCCCGTAATCTACACGGGCTTCATCCGATCCAAAGCCTGGAGTTGGTCTCTCTACTTCGCAGCATTATTCTGGGACATCCCAAACTCGCGACTGTCATACACACCACCATACCTCTCGGTCATTGTTCGATCCTATGTTTCTAGCACTCTCCTAATTACATTGTGGGAGGTCTCAAACGTAATTTTCAGTCTCCACGTTGCGCAAGAACCGCTGAAGAAGGGACAGCCATTGACCAGCGAGTCAAAAGACCCCAATGGAAGTTTACTAATTGGACTGAAAACGAGCAGAGAAGTTCCTAGGGTATGTTGACCAGATTTGTAATTCGCGCCAGAGGCTAACCCGTCAAAGTCTTTTGCATTTTGGGAGCTTGCCTACATCAGCCAGCGCTTTGAGGCACGCCGCAAGGCAATTTATCCGGACATAGACCGTCAAGACGGCTCTACCTGGAATCAGATAATGACGCTCTGTCTCGGCGAAGTTCTCGAAATCAGCAACCGTATCGCCGAATACCAACATCCAACCCCAAAAGCAGCTCCTCAAATCACCATCGAAACCCTCCCTCGCATCTCCTCAACCACCATCAGACAGGACAACATATTCAGAAACCCTCAAGCACCGAGTACACGGCGCGAGATGATAGAATCCAACGTCGGCACCATTGCCAAATCCTACGGCCAGGCACCACAGCCACCAAAGCCCATGGAAACCATCCAGCATCTCCGCTCATCAACAGCAGGGTATCTGAACCAAGCCCAGCAGAAACTCCTGACCCAAGGCCAACAGGAAACATTCAGCAAAAGCGGCGCCCTCGCGCTCTACAACGACTACCTCATGCGCTTCCTCCGCAGCCCAGCCGGCCACCCCTTCCGTCAGACCCTCAAACGAAGAATTAGCACAGTCGTGCTCGGAACCCCATACAGCGCCCTCCATCCCATCATCGACTCCATAACAACCCTGAGCACCCTAGCTCAAGCCAGTATAACCGAAGACCCATACGGAACGGTAGCAAAAGACGTCCCACTCCTCATCCGCGCCTTCGTCAGCATCATCTCCAGCATCGAAAATTTCGTCAGCACTCTACAGCCCCATTGGACGGACGTCGAGTTCTCGGACACGGACAGGCAAGTGGAGGAGGTGGAAATGATCGTTAGGGCGCTAAAAGCCGGCTTGAAGGGTATTGTGGCTGAGTTTGATGTGTATACGACTGAGCTTGGGATGGCGGCTGGAGAGATGAGGACGGCGAAGGCGGTGGCGGGGATGGAGGGTGAAGAGTGATGTTTTGATACCCCCGGTGATGGAATAGGTGTCTGCTGTTTCCGCAGAGCGTAGATATTTCCGCTTCGCCATACCCACTTAGATACCGACTACCCTGAAATCAATCCATCTCACAGATGTCGAGCCCAATAGTCATGATCCCGCCCCACCGAATGACCTATATCAGAGTATCAAGATCCCCATCATGCCCTCATCCCTTCATCAATAAAACCCTCATATTCAATATCCTATATAATTATATACCCCTCCAACCCTTCTATTCAAAAAAACTCATACATCCATACACCTTCTCCAACTCTCATATACAACAAATGATATGATTATACACCTCGCCTACTACCCTCCTCTTTAATAAATTACAGGCTTCTACCACTCCAACCCTTATATTTAATAATTTATATATCCATGCAATCCCCCAACCCTTCTATCCAGTTGATCACATAAACTTCCAACCCCCTAGCCCTCTCCACCTCCAACCCTCCTCCCTCCTCCCTCCTCCCTCCTCCCTCCCCCTATACCCCCCCAAATAACCCCTAGAGTATAGTACAGTACCAGCCAGCTATAGCAACAATATACTCCCACGTGGAAACAAGTTGATAAGGTAGTGCTGAGCGAGTGTATGGTAAGAGGTTAGGGTGGATATATAGTAAGAGGGTGGATATATATATTCTATGGGAGATAAAGGGGAGAGGAGAGGGGATGGGGGGGGAGGGGATGGGAAATAAGAGGGGAGAGGGGAGGGGATGGGAAGGGAGGGAGGGTGGACAGGGTGGGTAGAGATGGGGTGGTGGGTGGAGATGGGGTAGTGGGTGGAGATGATGGGAGGGTAGGGGGGAGGGTAGGGTGGTGGGTAGAGATGATGGGATGTTTCGATGGGATAGGTGGTAGGGGGGAGGGGTGGGGATGGGTGGTAGGAATGATGGGATGATGGGAGATGGGGTAGTGGGTTGTGGGTCTTGGGTCAATACTCATGGTCTCCTCAGAGTAAAGGATGCGATATCGAACCTATAAGCTGACCTGTGGGAATTTCCAAATCCGGGAAACGAAGGAATCGCCTTTTTCCTCGATCAGTATCAAGCGTCATGGTCAGGTAATCATTCCATGATCAACGAACGCAGTACCACAGACAAGAGACTCCGCTGCGAGCTTGAACGAGGGAGAGGGAAAAATCGATTCCATGTCGGAAAATCGATGATTTATGTAGAACCTTTGCAGGCGTAAAGGTGGTCATGGCCCCTGCGACCTTCAATTATGAAACTAAAAAATCCCCGCCCATCTTCCTCGCACCTGAATGAGATAATATGCCGGTCGTGATCAGTCGTGATAGATACATACATAGGGCACGAGGGCCCACCGTCGAACCAAAGAATGCCGTGGCATTGTACTTTTCTTGAAAAATGAACATGAAGACGGTGAAGACTTGGATCGAAAAGAAACGCAAGCACACCAAGTCAATAACAGCCCTATCAGGCTGTTCCAAATAGCCCTACCCGTCAAAGTCTGGATTAACGACAGGTCATTGCTCGACAAGAGGAGCAAGCATACACTCCGAACGCCATGCTGCTCTCGAAGCGGGAGTGATCTACAATTCGTGAAGAGCTGCGAGCTCTACATCTCCGGTGGCATCTCATCGATCCTGTCATCGTGCATCTGTCCGCCACCATGCATGTTTGTTCCCCGACCCGGGTTCCCCATGGGAGCCAGGTTGCCCATGTGCTGTAACCCGATGCTGGGATCTATGTTACTCATGTCCATTTGTGCCATCTCTTGCGCTTGCTGGGCTATAGCAGCTTGCGACATGCTCTGCTGATGAAGGCTCATATTGACTTGGCTCATGCTATGTTGCGGACGGCCCATAGTCGTTTGGCCCATATTCGCCAAGTTTGCTTGACTCATATTTTGGCCTACGTTCTGGCTCAGGTTCATGTTTGGGTGCCCCATATTTGCTTGCCCTATACCAGGACCCATACCCATGTTTGCGACAGGAGCACCCGGTGACTGTGAGCTCTCCTGAGGTATTGGATTAGGCTCTTCCTTCATGCACGCTGCTTCGAGCATGTTTGTCCACTTCCCACTGGTACCGGCGTGACTATGTTTGAGATGTTGGCGGAAGTGATCAGCGCGGAAGAACTTCTTCGACTGATTACATTCGCCGAATTTGTGTTGGTTAGTGAGATGGGAAGCACGCGCGTCCCAATCGGGTTGTGGGTCGTTTGGAAACTGTTCGCCACAGTAGCCACATGTGTCCAGAGCGGCGGTTTGGTTTGGAGGAGGGGGAGGTGGTTGTTGTGCAGGACTATTATCGGCAGGCGGAATGGAGGTAGAAGGATAGAATGCATTGTCGTAACTGCCGTTGAGAGTAGCGCATGACCAGTATTGCTTGCGAAGGTGAATGGAATTTTGATGGCGCTCTGCTTCGTTCTTGTTTTTGAAGCGATTTGAGCAGAAGGTACATGAGTGCTGCTTCTCGGCTACATGGTTTCTAGTTGCAGAGGAAGAGTAAGCATCTTGCGTAACCTTCGTGACAAGGCTGCGACCACTGACCTCAGCTCCTGCGCAGTCTCAAATTTCTTGGGCTTCTTTGGACAGCATGCGCATATGTAAGCGTTTGACTGCATGTTTGGTCCGGTGTTTCTTCGTTGGCTTTGACTTATCTGGGGTTTGGAGTCGATGGATGGATCGGATGAAGTGTCGAGAGGAGCTTGTGGATATTGTTGTTGGGGCTGAGGCTGCGCTATTGATGGATCTTGGTCCATCGCAAGCGAAGTGACGTAAGGGGAGTCTTGATCGTTCTGCTGCTGATACTGTTGTGCCTGTTGCTCGGACAAAGGGGATATGGTACCTGGTGAATGTTGATCGAGGCTTGTGATGCTGCTTCCCACGGACAGCCCTGCAGACGACGCGTGTGAGTTGTTGCGAGGCCCAGTAGATGATTGTGAGGAGATTGAACCTTGGTTGTGACCGTACCGATGCACAGGGGACAGACGTTGCAAAGGATGCTGGGGATTGTTGCGATACAGGTCGATATTCATCCCCGCGGCGGCGAGCAATTGCGCATTAGCTGCATGCGCCCCCGACAAGTCCGGAGGCGGCGATTGGGACGGCTTCCGCTTCATGCCTGGCCGTGAACGCGACGTATGAAGAAATGGATTTGGAGAAGGGTGATAGTAGGGGATGGAGTGAAGGTTTGGCTTGCCCGAAGTTGGTGGCACGCGATCTTCGAGTTGGAGTTGTTGAACAGAATCTTCCATGCGGAAGGTGGAATCAGCCGAGTCTGTTTCGGAAACCATGCCTTGGTCGTAATTTTCCCGTTTTAGAGGACTAATCCGCAAACTAGTGTTACTAGAGGTATTTTTGAGTGATGATGCTGCTGACTCATCGTAACTTGATAAAAGGGATCCACTAGTAGACCGGCGGGACTTTTGTTGTCGCAGTACATTCGTCGAAGATGGAAATCGCTGAGGATATTGCATGTATTGGTCAGGGCCCGCAGTAGGAGGTGGAGTGCTACCCTCCGATATTGGACTTCGCCAGTCGGTGAAGCTTCTTTCGCTTGCAGCAGACGTAATTGCGCCTGGAGACATTGGCCTTGACAACGGACTACCGCCATAATCTGAAGGTTCCTGTTTGATTGAGGGATTGTCCGAGTATGCACTGTTGCAGGAATTGTGAGGGAAGGACAAAGATCGGAGCTGATTTGGGTGCCTTCCACTTAAGTGATAAGGAAGACTAGAACTCGGCGAGACATCGAGGACACCAACGGTCGAAGTCCGTGGGGGCGTCTTGGGCTTGCCCAACTTGGAAAGGAGTTTGTTGTCATATGTTTGGGAAGAGCTCTCGGTGTTGCGCTGTTGCAACTGTCTCTCACCATGTAGTCTAAGTCGCATCACGTCAGCTGTGCGTTTCATGCCCGGTATAGCCTTGCCTAACGCAGAAGTATAATGAAATATTGAGCAGCTGGCAGACAGTCCCAGGCAGTACGTGGCTTATTCTTGCTCAACCGGAAAATACACAGCAAAGACCCGAGGAAAACAACGCGTATACTGACTGCTGACTCATGGCGCTCGTCCTGGGTCCCGAAAGACTGTAGTAACCTTCATCCTGATGCCTTGCGAAGTCTTGGTTCCTCCTGTCTGCATCCGTCGGTGCTCTGACCGTCGGAGTCGAGCTATCCCGTCTCATGTATTGCGGCGGCTCCGGTGGCTCCGCCGGCCATCTATCTTCCATTCCTCTATCCCAGCTCTTCGGGAAATTTGATTTAGCCGTCGCGGTTCCCCTGGCCCTGCCAGATCCCCCGCGAGCATCATTTGCGAAAGCCCACCCCGGGTCACTGCCAGCAGCGAGATCTTTAATGAATCTGGGGGGAGGTAGTGGAGGTGGAGGAGGTTCCTGTCTCGAATTTGGTATTGCCATTGGTACAGGGGTTCGTGATGAAAAGGGCATCCCGGCCGACCGGCTGGTGGACTGTTTTCGGCCATGGTTGCCATTGTGCTCATGTACAAGAATTGAAGGAGGCGACGCAACGCGCCTGCGATCCATAAGGGCGAAAAGTTGCCACGCTGAACATATGCAGTCGTAAATTTTCGTCAAGGTCTAAATTTGCCAGATTGTGGTTTCGAGGGTGGTGGCAATAAGTGTCGATTGCAATGAAGGCGAAAATTACTCTATCCAACCAAATCGCACGGACACGCCGAAGAGCAACACACGAATGAGAAATGACGATTTCAAGAAAGCAAAGGAGCCATCCGAGGTGGAAAGGAAGATGAGATGATTGGAGGGCTGCTGGGCGCCAGCTACGGCGACTTGACTTTGGGGAGAACGCAAGCCCTGGCGAATTATGGCAGTCTGCTCCCAGAGAAACCATTGACAAAAAGATGTGGGGCTCCTGTCGGTCAAATACAGTACACCGTTGGACTCGAGGTCAGCCCTGTTGTTCACCCTGGGCTGAACTGAAGCTACCTTAGGTACTGTACGGAGTACGTCTAACTTATTGGTCTTCCGCCTTACTAAAGGACTACCCCTCCGCGAAGGCTTCACCTTCTTAGAGGATCGCCATGCCAGCTGTCCCACCCTAGATCACCATGGGTAGCATGATCAATGGTGCTCCCGTATGCCCAAAGTTCTGAACAAGGGGCATCCAAGTCAGACGGGAGGGAAGCATCCAATTAGCCAGTTCGGAAGAGGCAAGGATCGCTATCAAGCCCTATAGGGAGACACTAGCAAAGTGTTGGCAATGGAGCCACGGGTAAGGGACCTAAGGGTACGCATGCTTATGCAAAGAGATGGAGACGTCGGCAGGGTCGATCTGCATTTGCATCCAAGCTACTCCGGAGGTCGCATAGCATATTGAAAGACGATCCCGGATAGTCTCGACCCGAATAACATACACGAGAGCATTCTCTTCTGCACAGATCACGAAGCTGTGCGCCATGAGAGAGAGGCTTGAACGGATTCACGTTGCACTAAAGTATCTTACACGCTCCTGCGCTTGTGTATATGCGCGCCCCGCACAGTCAGATATAAGAGCTTGCAGCTTGGGGCTACTGGGGGCTGAAAGTGATGTCTTGAAGGAAAGCGCTGACAATAGCTGAAGACTTGTAGGAAGACCGCTCACCACGAAAGATAATTCTTCCCCCCAGTCCTGTACGAAAATCTGCACCGCAGGCATCCATTCGAGTAGTATAAGTCCACAGCACCTTGATTGGCTCGAGAAAAATGCCCGCTATCGTCTATAGAACTGAGTATTGCCAAAAGATAAAGAACAGTTGTGAAAGACGCTTTATTCAATAATTAAAGAGCTCGCGTACAGTGGGGCGAATTTGCTCGTTCAGTGGCAAGCTTTCCCAGCCATCTTCCACGTACTAAATAACATTCAGCGAACGCATATTCCGATAATCATTGCTGCAACATATGGCTGAATCCACCATCGTCTTTCGGAAGCGTTCACCTCAGATAAATATGAGAGTTGTTGGAGTATACTGCTTACCACCAATGCATAAAGAGGGTACGATCAAGCATGCAGAAACAACACGACAATATTTGTTCTTTGATGTTACTAACGATTGAAGCGGTGTCTCAAAGGATGTTACGGAGCAAAACGAGCTTTCTATTAGAAGATTAGAGCACAAGAGGGATCGTGTTGAATTTTGTACATTCCCGAAGGCTGAATATCAGTGGTATCTTTGGTCGTGCCCCAATGATCCTTCGAGCTGGAATCGAAGGAAATGGAGGAATGTCATCACAATCGCACAATATGAAAGTTGCGTGCCTTGAATGGAGCAAGCGTTGTATTGATATGTTACTCAGCCAGGCTAGCACCACTGAGTTGGTGACTGGCAGTCCTAGGATGAGATCGGTTATACGGATTACGGAGTACCTTGTTGGAATCATCCATGCACGCCAAGTAAGCCGTAGAGGATGGAAGGAGGCAGTGTGCAGCACGATGGGGATATTGGCCAATCACCATGATTGTGGATCAGCGCTATTCCTTCGATCCATGGTGCAAATGGTTGGCCTGGTGGTGTCAAGAACCGGACAATGCATGCTAATGGAAGGCACCATTCAGCTAGGGTCGAGTAGTATAGAGAGATCCATGGCAAGAGAGACTTTGCCCCCTGGAAATAGATAGTATGTGGTTGTAGGACAAGTCCATGCCACACCCCACATCCCACACATCCCACACATCCCACACATCCCAAACCCTGATGCCGAGGCTCTTGGTAATCCTTCTAGAAATCCTTCTAGAAATCCTTCTAGAAATCCTTCTAGAAGGACGGAAAGAAGACGGGAGCGGTTTCACAATTGCTTAGAGGAACCGTGGAGTTTCCCCTGCACTAAAGAGATAGCGACAGGATCAGGTTGATATTCCAGCTTGAAGAATCTCAAGATATTCTAGGGAGCCTGAACTGACTCCAAGAAACATCGGTAGGAATAGTAAGCCTGATTGCAAAACTCGTACACTAATCCTCCTCCTCTTAAAGCCGACAATCCGCAGCATGTGAGAGCGGGGTACGATGTCAGATGGATGATAACAGAGACCGAAGGCAACGGCGCTTGCTATTGAGACTTGAGACTAGAGCTGCAGCGGCCAGCACTGCATCCAATGAGATGACACAATTCCTATCGTGTGTTTGCTCGAGATTCTATATTCAACCATACTCCATATAATCAAAATCGTGATTTCAGGCGAACAAGGATGTAAGACGGTTGTGCAAAGCAGAATCTCCTGCCTTGCTGATGGGGATTCCGCTGTTCGCCAAGCCTCAAATAGATCTAAGGTCCACGTCCGATGACTCAGGCTTCAACTCCTCGCTTCGACCAAGGTATGAAACATCAACAAGATCTTCCTCGGATGTTTACGTTATGGCCTTAGATCACATACAGGGTGATGCCAATCTCTACATCGGAGGGTCAGTATCTCGATTCCTCCAAGGAAAGTAAGGACTGCACTAATATATATGTGTGACCAGACTAATCTCCTTACGGCGGAAAGAAGCCCTAAAGAATGCCAACATCACACATGTTGTGTCTGCCTTGCGCTTGCCTCTCGACAACGACCTTTTTACGAGCTTCAAACATCATCTAGTCGAGGTGGATGACGTCGAAGACGAGAACATCCTCGAGCACTTTCCCGCTACTAACGATTTCATACAACAGGGCCTCGATGGCGGAGGAGGCGTGCTTGTTCATTGGTAGGTCATACTTCTTTTCAGTAATCCTTCGCGACATGCATGGTACGGCGGAAGCCGAATGAGGATGTTGGTTATCATCGGTCTGCCCGATATGTTGGAGTTTACGGCACAGTCCCCTTTTCGGACTCGCTAAGTCCGCCAGCGTTCTGAGTTTGATACACCGGGGATCGGAGCGGACACTTAGGGACGACAACCATGGAGTGCATATGATTGTCTTGCATTTTTCCAAAGGCCCCGAGGACTGCTTGTGGAGCCTGTGTACTATCGACCGTCAAGTTACGGAGTAAAGCGACGAGGATGACCCTTTCCGCAGAGAATATGCTATCACGACTTCCAGTATCATATCTCCCATGAGTCGACACTCTTCTTGCCTGACTCTGGAAGAGTCTGCAAAGTCATCTTCAAATGTCTTGGCTGAAGCCGGAATACCATGCCAGCTTCAGCTATGTCCAGTATAGACGATGCCAAACTTGACGCCACTCATGCTGGCGCGACTGATCGCCAATGGCTATACCGAGTAGAGTCACTCCCTCTACTTGCCTGGATTAAGAACGCATGTGGCATCTTGTCTCTGCCCGCACAGGTCACCATTCCATGTCCAGACAGATTATGAGCCAGCGACTAGATTCTCTCCAGGACTGCCCCTTTCGTCACTACACCCTCTACAAACTCCAATACTCTACCTCTCCTGCCCCCTCACCCCCCAAAACGAAACAAAACGACTAACCCACCATCCCCACAGCGCAATGGGAAAATCCCGCTCCGCAACCCTCATAATCGCCTACCTCCTCTCCACCCACCCCCACTTAACCCCCTCCTCCGCCCTCCACCTAATCCGCCATACCCACTCCCTCGCAGAACCAAACCCAGGCTTCATGCAGCAACTCCAGCTCTATCACTCCACATCCTGCGCCACAACAACAACAGCCCTCGACGCCAACCCCGCCTACCAGCGCTGGCTCTACCAACGCACCATCAACGCCAGTCTCGCAGCCGGCACAGCGCCCGAAGTCGCCAGTCTCCCTTTCGCCGACGAAATGCCATCGCCCACGCCAAACATCGACAGCACTACCAACGCCGAAGATCCCACAAATCCCAATCCCAACCAACCCCCCCCAAACCCACCAACAACGCACTACCGCTGCCGTCGCTGCCGCACCCCCCTCGCCACATCCGCCTACCTCGTCCCCCACACCCCACAGCCCTCCTCCAAATCCCTATCCACATCCTCCTCTACGTCCTCCTCCCCAACCACATCCTCCCCCCCGTCCACAACCCCATGCTCCCACCTGCACATCACCCCCCTCTCCTGGATGCGCCCAGAACTCGAACAGGGAAAGCTGGCAGGCAGACTGGAGTGTCCGAACGCGAAGTGCGGACAAAGTGTGGGGCGGTACGCGTGGCAGGGTATGCAATGTAGTTGTGGGGCGTGGGTCGTGCCGGGGATGACGTTGGGGAGAGGGAGGGTGGATGAGGTTAGGGTGAAGGTGAGGTGAGGAGGAGGAGGAGGAGGAGGAGGAGGAGGAGGAGAGGGAGAGGGAGAGGGAGAGGGAGAGGGAGAGGGAGAGGGAGAGGGAGAGGGAGAGGTTCTTTCTTTGTATATATATATGTATATGTGCGCCGTGCTGTATACAGAAACATCTGTTGATTGCATCTCTCATCGGAAAGATGAGATGGGAATGAATGAATAATATACCTTATATACCCGTGACGACGGGACCAGCATCGCCGTACCAAACATCCCATATTCCTAGATTCCAGTATATGCATACATTACCCCTAAAACAATCCAAAGTACATACGGCTCGACGAAAGTGGAGAAATATATACCCATATCGAGTTTATGCGTACCAAAGTACAATACTATAGTTACTATCTACAATTAATTGCAAAACACATACCTACCCTATATACAACGATCTATACGGCACCCAACCAACTAACCCAACTCAAACTAAACCAGAAAAAACGGTATAGAAAAAACAGCGGTAGTAGCACTAGGGTAGTATTATCACTATGGATGGAAATGCACAGTATGAGATCGGGAGAAGACAAGATAAGGCGATAGTCAGGGACCTTAGACGACCGGATCAGATAGATAGATAGATTGCTGTCACCATGAATTACCAAGACTGACAGCAAGGCAGGAAACCCCCCTGGTCGCAGTGATGGACAACTAGCCAAGGTACCTCAGTGCTTCTCCCCAGTCCTTGGCGCAACTTCAATGATCATCGAGGAATGAGTGCGGGAGATTTAACCATTAATGGGGCAAGAGTCCGGCTGCTGGTGTCTCGGCCAATGACGAGCATCGAGGTCTTAGCTGTGTGATGAATCTCGAGTCTCTGTCGGTACATACTGCGGAAGAAGGCGGATGACTTGGACTGCGTCGTAACACTCACCAGGGTTTGATGCCCTTGGCGATTAGTAAGATTGGCAGGAGCCTCAGGTATGGATTCAAAGGTTGACCTTGTGCAGAGGGTTGCATGTTCCTCAATTGGTCAGTGCTCGTGAATGCACGTTCCTAGTGCTGACTGCGGCTTTGAGCCGTACGAGGCGATGTCTGAGAGCCACTCCTCCCAGCGCCATGACCCATATTTGGAGGCAGCGGTTGGGTAACGGGGAAACAGAATCTGATCGTGCGTACAGTGTAAAAGTAGAATGAGCGGTGAATGTGCATGGTCATCAGCACCCCTTACCCCAGCCATGTGTTGTCACTGGAGCCGCATGGATGGCAGGGCTCGACCGGAGAAGCAATGCGGGACGACGTTCTGAGCCATGGAAGGTGGAAATGATGGTGGGAATGGTCTTTGGCGAATGACAGCCGTGAAGCATGATGTATAGCGTCAATACGGTGACAAGCTTGCCTCCCCCGAGGTTGTCCGAGCTTCACCGGTCACGTCAAAAGCAGAAAATGTGGAACATGCTCGGTCATGCTCGCAGCGGTTCCCACAACGAGATTGAACCTTTACCGCTCGTTGGTGACGAGAGGTTGACCCACTGTGTCCACACATCCACGGAGAGCGAATCGCGATCAACTCACATTGGTCTCCGAGAGCACGCTGCATCACCCACGGGTAAGGCTATGGTTAGGCGTCAGAATCGGCCATTAACTTTCTCAACGGTGAGTGGCGAGTAGCGTGGCGACGCATTGATAGGAAGGCACGGAAGGCTACATGAGATATGGATGGATCTAATTTGGTCACCAATTTTAGTGGCGCTGTAGAGTTCAGCTGATTTCTTTGTGCGTGGGAATGATACGGGTCTCCCAAACTCTATCATTCGTCATTAGTAAAGAAAAATTACAAAGGCTGAAAGTCGAAATTATTTGTGGCGGCAAGGAGGCGAATGATCCTGATGATCTGGTTGGTCATCCTGTGGCAAACCTTGAAGTTTTGCCATCTAGTACGAGTATTTAACGAGTCCGGATCCGGGCCCAAGTTGGTGACTTGGATGATTCTCTCGGTGTGGGAACATCGTCTGCCACTCGTGGATCATTCAAGGCTTATATGGGTGAACCCTTCGTTGGGGTGATCCAGGATCTTTTCAATATTCGACACAGCAAGCCAAGCCCTGGACCATCAACGATGGAACATACTATGGGTCTCGGAAAATTGGATCCGACAATACTGACATGTGCACAGACTTGTAGCCAGATCCCTTTTGAATCTCATAATGTTTATTGTCTTTAAATGGATGATCATAGGCCACGACCGGAAGATCCATGATTCGCTGCTGCGGCCGCAATGAAGACTGATCTGAAGTGTCCGAGCGGTCTCACTGATGCGTATTCATAATGCTAAATAGTAAGCGTTGTCTGTAACTACCTCTCTGCTTGCTGGATTGACAGATGCTGCCATCGCGTATATGAGATGTCTTCTTGTATCAACGTTCGTTGTATATGTTATCGGGCGAAGTTGTGCGTTAATTTTGCTCGGTTAAAGTCAGTCTCCGTGGGTTACCTTCAATCTCCGATTCATGGCGATGTTTCAAGGCTTCAACTTTCTTCCTCGGATATTTGAAAATCCATGTCAGCTAGAGAAAGCCTCATTTCATTTCATTGGCGGGGTCCGGGAGCGGTCAATGCTCAGTAACCCCAAGCGCAGGTACAATCCACAAGGTCGGAGGAATGTCCCAATAAGGTCTTTGGCCGCTCTCGTGAAAGTCCATGTCACGCAATACGTGATGATGGCAGCTCTTTGCTTGCCACTCTCCGCGTAGTAGCGCCTACACTGTGTAGCTCTATGCAGCGCCCATAACACATAGCTCCATGCACAAATGAATGATTTGTTGCATCAACGGCCTCATGGAGTGCCTTGCGGGACAGATGGGAAAAGGATCGGATTCTTGAGCCGCTCCCGATTCCTCTTGGCAAGCTCTGCGTTTCGTATCCGATCGAGTCTCTTTTGATAGAATACTCTGTACCACGTCAGACTACTGATTTGCAAAATGACTTGATTGGTATTAATGATGGAACGCGTACTTTTGCAATGCATATATTCGTGAAAGACCGTCATTGACTGGCGCAGACTGTTTGGTAGTGATTGCGTTGATCTTAAGGGCTCAGTAATAGTTGCATCAGTGCTGTGAGGAAAGGTACCTTGGCATCTTTCTCCTTCTCGGCCTTCTTATCGACATCCTCACTTTTGCTCGCATCGTCTTTGCCTTCACCTTTGTCTACGCTCTTGCCCTCTTTGCCTTTCCCTTTACTTTTCTTCAACTTCATCTTTTCCTCATACTCTTTCTTGATGATCTCGATTTCACGGTCCATCTCCTCCTTCTTTTTCTTTGCGGCGACCTCCGCTTCATCGATGATGGGTGTTGCAAGCCCTTTATCTTTCAAATGCCCTGAGCAGACATAGAAGTAGTCCTGCACAAGATTAGGGTAGCAAAGTACAAACTCGGCTAATCTTACTTTATTATCCGGGGTGATTAAGACGCTGGTTGTTGGCTTATAGCAGATGTCGCAGGGCTTTGATGATGCATCTGCGACTTTCCTCAAATGCCATACATTGACAAGAGCCATACCACCTGCACGTTGGGAGGGAGCAATAGTTGGGTTTCAGTATTGAATAGTCCGAGGGTCGTCAGGAATCCGGGGAAGAACTCAGCGGAATCAGGCCGCTACTGATCTATCTATTACTAGCTAGAGCTGTCACTCAGCGCCAAGAGCACGCGAAGATCCGCAGTCAGTAAGGTAAAGTATCTTATCGTATGGAGTATGAAAAGGTCAATTCTATATGTTGTACTCCTAGCCAAGGAAAGTCTGTATGTCCACCCAGCTTCATATCTCGGTCCTCGCTTGCCAAATATGTTATCGCACCCACTGTACTGGTAACGCGAGCGTCCTTACTCGCAGGAAAATGTCAGGGGATTGAGAAAATAGGTGATTCGACAGCTGATATTGAGAAGTCTCAATCTCTGTCGTTTTATTCTCAGACCATATAACCATCAGAAGATTGATAGGATTATATGGGGACACACACGGTGTCGAAACCACCGTGCTCTTGTATCAAAGGGCGCAGGATAGGCGTTGGCCATTGCCTTTAGAGGAGCCAAGAGATTTTGTAAGGGTTGCGAGAGTGCGACGGGCCGATGTAGAATGTACAATGGCGCTGTTGAGGGGAGAGTCGAGGTATGCTGTTGTTTCTGCGGCTTATAGCGTAAGCTCCACTGCAATATTGGCATTGTCGAAGATAGAGCTAAGAATGTAATCTCGCGTTCCCAACACAATATGTGAACATCACCTCAACAGATCGCAACCAAGGAGGTATGTGAATGGATCAGAACCAATTCTGAAATTCGCTCCTGCGAATGGGTATATGCATCGCTTGTGATTCGCCGAGAGATTCTTTTGGCAGATCCTTTCTAATACATGTAGGTTCCCATCATAGCTTCGCCTTCAAACCCAAACCGGGGGCGCTTGCTTCGGCATTCACTACCACTTCTCCGCTCTTATCGCCTTCGCCGAAGAATATTACTTCAACTGTAAGGTCGTCCCTATAGTTCATCAACGAATGGGACATCATTTGTAGCAGTAGCAGTACGTACCTGTAACGTCTTGAGAACGGGCTGACAAGCGTCAGAAGCCCACAGACCATATCCCTGTTCCTTCCCCCTAAAGCATTGCGCACCAGATGGGTGGCCACATTCTTATCTTCAACCACAAATCTCTCATCGTGCTCTTCGATCTGCCACTGCAATTGTCGAATTGGTGCCCTTTGTCCCTCGTCAGCGTCCATGGCATTCTGAACATGCCTTTCGATTGGCAGCGCTTCACTCCCGCTGCCAAAGAACGATTTCGCCCAATCGGTTGTGCTCTGCGTTTTACGTTGAGATTCGAGCCATCGGGCCACCAAACCAACGACTTCTTCGTTTGTGAGCATTTCCCACAGACCATCAGTGGCCAGGACTACAAAATCGCCTTGATCAGGTTCAATCTTCGTAGTGGTAATGATAGGCTCGGCGGTGACATATGGCGGAGTCTTAAGTAATGGCGTTGGTGTTCTGCCATAGAAGAGCTTCTTCATTCGTTCCTGCACCTCTCTACTCCACTTGTAGCTCGCATCGCCAAAGGCACGGCTGGGCTCCAAGCCACCAAGTATCCGTCCTTTGTATACCACATGCTCTTCTCCTGGATGCTCAGAACGAAGTCGAGCCATCTCGGAGGGCGTCCCGCCTGTCTGATCCTCTGACAGAGGCGTAGCCGTCCATTTTCCTGTTTTCTGGCTTTTTCGTCCAAGGACTGCACGAGAATCCCCTGTGACTGCAACGCGGAACAACTTCGTGGAGCTGTCGTAGAACGAAAGAAGGGCGCAGGAGCCGGAAAGGGCAGGAGCAAGCAATTCTGCCGCTGCTGCCTTATGTTTTTTGTTCATCATCACCTTTTCGACGGAGAGGTTGACAATTTCATCGTCCAGCGCCACGAAGCCACGTTTAATCGCCGCGTCAATGGATTGAGGACTTGGTAGGGTGAATGAGGGAGTGGTCAGAGCAGCTTTGTAAGTGCTGTGGAGCTCGCGAGCGACGTAAGATATCAGCACCTGCCGAAGTTTTGCAGAGGTTGTCCAACCACTGTGGCCATCAAAAACACCCCAGAACATCCAGTCGCCTTTTGAACCGCCCTCAGATGGTGGAGTGACCGATTGTGGGGCCTCTACTATTTTCTCGGCGTGATCATCTTCAATAGGATTGTTGCTTGCCATTTGAACAGTATCATAGCGGACCACGCCTCGGCCTCTGCCTACCAGATATGACTCCTCTGTTCTTCGTAGCTTCTGGGTAGCCTGCTCCGGAGTAAGCATTTCAGAGCGATTCAATCCGTCGTTTTCCGCCTGTTTTGTCAGGGGAGCGTCATCTGATAGCTCTTCGACATAGAACTGGTCGTTCTCCACAACTAATGCTCGCCTCCTGGGCCCAGCCGCTCGCTCTAGATTGGGGCTACTTGATGGCGATTGCGAAGACGGAGAAACAGATCCGGATGCTGACGATAAAGTAGAGTATTGGGGGGGTGAAAAGCTCGTCCCTGGGGCGTTGATGTGTGTGCCGTTGACAAGTGCTCTGGTTTCTGGATCCCGCTGGTAGTACCAGACACTGGATGCCAGCACAGACACGATAGCAACGAGTGAGAAGCTGCGGAAGTACATTGAAGAATTTACGATCTGGTTTGGAGTATTTTGTCGAGCGGGTGTGAAAGCTGTGCGTGAGCCCGAAGCACGGAAATTTATTGAGGTTGAAGAGAAAGCTTTAGAAGTGAGTGCTTTTCGGACTGCATTGCGGCGAGCACAACGTAATGCTTGGACTGCAGCTCGACGCATTGGAGAAGACAGCTTCGGCGTCCGCAGACGAATTCCTTCAAGAACAGCTGGCCTACCTCGCTATGATTGAGCTGGTGAAGCGGAATAGGATAACCTATCGGATCTGATCTCGTGACGAAACAGGCAAGGTCTACAGATCTCGGGAGATCGACATCAGCCTTGTGGATATAAAGGTTTCTCGGTCCGTCGGTCGCTTCATCATTGATTTATGATTGAGTCAGAGAAACACCCTTCATTGACATGATCGGACTCTATGTATTTGCTCCACACCCGCAATCATTCTTCGTCCTGTCAATGCTTTTGAATTCTTTCAAATGTGCAAAGAAAGACCTATACTGAGCCAGCCACCTTACACTCTCACGTGCAACGATGTCATCCAGGGCTCTGCGGAAGTTGCAGAGGGAGAGGGAAGAACAGAAGCTGCCCGAAGTTCTGGAGAAACACGATGATGATGTAGATTTGTCAGAAGAGGAAGATTTGCCTGCATCCAAGGCTCGGAATGTATTTGATATATTGAATGAAAGCGAGGACGAGGAGGTTCGGGGTGCTGGACCTATATCAGATCATGATATAGACGCTCCCAATACGCAATCGATTGGAGATCAGCGCAATGGCAATGGCAATATTGTATTATCGGAGAAGCTGAATACAAAGGTCAAATCAAAGAAGAAGAAGAATAAAAAGAAAGGCAAGAATACCGAGCAAGTGGGGGCATCGGACAAGAGCTCGACTGCCAGAGATCATGCACAGTTGGATGAGATTGATCTGGCTCTAAAGTCATTGTCTACCAAAGCCACTGATGAACCAGTTGATTCCTTGGAAGTGCAGAGAATGGCATCTGAAGAAGCTAATTACTATTTCTACAGCTTACTTGCGGTAGAATCAAAGCACCTGAATGCATTAAATGAGATGAAGAGACTATTCGGAAACGTAGTCACAGAGAACGAAGACGAAGTTGCTGGTACGCCACGACGACGTGGAAGAGGCGCTCAGCAACTTGATCTTGGTGGTGCATTAGCAGGTCGTAATAGCCCAGCTTCGCGTGGTCAAGGGTTGGCTGGCTTAGCACTTCGACGGAATCCATTCATTTTGGGAAAAGAGGAATGGCCAAAAGCTACGAGTGGTGGCCTTGGTATGGAGTTGGTCGAGAAGATGAATGACGGCACTATCGAGTACCGATTTGTTCATAATACAATCTATCAAGACGTCCAAAGAAAATTTGAGACCTGTGTCGAGTCAATGGACCCGCAACGCATGATCTCACTGCTCCAATATAACCCTTACCATATATCAACTTTACTTCAGGTTTCGGAAATTGCGAAGCAGCAAGGCGATCATTCTGTCTCTGGGGATCTACTCGAACGCGCGTTGTTTTCCTTTGGACGTTCCGTTCAGTCGTCGTTCACAACCGCGCTATCGCAAGGAAAAGCTAGGCTCGACTATCGGCGGCCAGAGAACCGCGAATTCTGGCTAGCTGCATGGCGATATACCAACAATCTTAGCCAGAGAGGTACCTGGCGTACGGCATACGAGTGGGCAAGACTCATCTTAAGTCTAGATCCCGAAGGTGATCCCTATTGTGTTGGTCTCGTTATCGATCAATTAGCTCTTCGAGGAGGGCAATCAGAGCACTTCCTTAAGCTATCGAACTGTTCCCAATTTCAGGCTTACCTATGGCCGCCTCGAATTAATATATCTATTTCGTCTGCACTCGCTGAGTACAAACTCAAGCAACCTCAACAGTCTCGTGCGTCATTGACCAAGTGCGTCAGAGCCTACCCTTGGATTTTCGCTCGTTTACTTAAGGAATTGAACATCGATCACGTACCAAAAGCTATATGGGGCACAACACCCAAGTCAGAACGAGAGATCTTCGATTGCGAGTTGTATGTCCATAACGCCAAGGATCTCTGGAACACCCCGGAAGCAATATCATTCTTGGTCGAAGTAATCGAGGCAGTTGATATGCCATCGAAACCTATATCCCAGAAGGATGAGCCTATCACACTGGATGAAGCACGGCATGTGATTTTGTCTGCCGTTCCTAGCCTTATCAACCTCGTTCCTCGTAGATATACTACAATGTCCTCTTCGTCTTCCGACCCATTGCCCCCGTCCAACAACGTTTTATCCTACAATCCCGCATCACCGACAGACTCTCATCCGGTCTATACATCTCCTCTCGAAAACGCCGAAGGCTTTGAGACACCCTCCGACGAAGGTACCCCAAATCCTCGTTCGCCAGAAGAGCATGAGCCTGAGATTGGCCAAGAGCAGGAACTACAGGGTCGTGCGGGCTTCTTCAGGCGACTTTTACGAGCCGTCGCAGGATCTAGGCAAGGGTCTAATGACCCAGCTCAAGTCGAGAACATCCTAGAACACCTGCAACGTCAGGCTGCTGACCAAGGAGTCCCGCCCGAGCTGGCGACACAGAGGGCGGATCAATTCATGGCTGATCTGGAACAACACGTAGGAAGGCTTCCAGGGTCCGATCACGGTAGTGAAGGTTCGCTGGCAGGACTAGCTCGTAGCGCCAGGGTTGAAGACGTACCAGACCTAGACGAAACATCTGCCGGCAGTGCCGACCATGAGGGCGCAAATGTACCTCAGATCGGACCACCTGAGCCGTACGACGAGGAGAGAAACAAGCGCTGGCTAGCTGGACAGGGTATGCTTCGCGTCAAGGAGTTCACTGATGCGCATGGTACCAACGAGAACGTATGGCCAGCGGACAGTGGCCAGACCATAGTGACCGAATACGCAAGGAGGGTGCTGCAGCTAACGCAGCAGAAGCAGCGGACTTTCATTATGAACATCTCCCTTGGGCAAGGAACGAGCCCTGCGGTCAAGGACTTAGTGGCGCGAGAGATTGAGAGGCAATCATAGATTGAAAGACAGATCAGGTGTCCCTGATCAACGTCACCAATCTGGTGAATGTCTTCCGTTCCTCGTGTTGGGGTTCGGGAATATTCTTGTCGAACAAAGCATGGTTTATATCACGCCACAGCTGAGTGACATTGCTCGTTACTACAATATGTGGCCACGGGGCGGTTGGACAATTGGGTTTCTAGAACCCTAAACTGTCATGGCCATTGAGAGTACCAAACGCCAGAGAATCTTCCAATGTTTCGTGAAATTCAGTGACTCTGGGCCCTTCGCTTACCTGCCCGCAGACTGTTGGATACATGATCAAAGAGCTCACCCGTTTAAGCGAAATCAAAGCAGATGTCGATACGAGCTCGCATAGAGCATGTTCATGATCTTGAGACGCTAGGGGTGCCATAGTAGATCCGAGAACTCATGGAATATATAACAATTGGCCAGGTGAACCTTTCGCGAGCTGGCTAAATCATTACGGGCACAATCTTCGAATAATCGCCAGAAATAAGCCTGAATGAATAATGGAGAGCGACTAACTCCAGTATAATTGACCACTGTACGCTCTCGCCCTATGAAAGGTTATTGGATAGAGCATCAATAGCCATCAGCCATGCATCGCTTTTAGATGCTTGAACAACAGACCTTCATCCCCAAAAGAGAATCGATCAAGCGCACAACATTTTGTCAATACCGCTATCCGCTCATTGATCCTTGCCTTCGCCCAACATAAAAACTTCCGTCTCCCCCAATCCACTGTCTTCATTCCAACCATACTCGATTTTGGAGCTCGTGCGTCCAAAAACGCCACTTCCTTTTCCAATTTCATCTGCCTAGAGCGCAACAGAAAACATTCATCTACATTCGGCAACGTCATCTCTGCCTGAAACCACACGAACGTGTAAGTCCACCTGAGACTCACTTATATAGCTTCTTTCTTATGCGTAAGAACATGGTGTAAAACCAAGTCTTAACCAAGCTCATCGTGAGAAGCGACAAGGCTGCACAGACAGGGTAGAATCCTCAATAACGATACAGCCAGCCAGCAGGTCGAGAGCCAGAGGGCGAATGAGATATTCCAAGCGCAGCTAGGAAGCAGGCTTGCAAAGTAGATTGACGATAAGGATCGAAACTGTATTTCAATTGCTATAAGCAGCGTAGATAGAGCAATATCAGCGTACGATACCACGTCTTTACTCTATACACAATCCGATACGTCAATATTCCACCGACATTCCTCCCCATTCCCATCCCCATCCCTCTACAATCCCTCATCGATTTTCTACACTGCCTACCATACCAAAGTTCGCTCACCATACCCCCTTCCACCCCTTTCTTGAACTAGCATCACCAACTATCAACCCCCATCAGCGCCAGCCCCCTCTTACTACTACCTACCTTAAATCCCCTACCTGCAATTCCCTCTTCCACGTTCATCTATCTCCCTCGAAGGAGAGGGTGGGTGGCTGTAGGAAACAAAAACATTGTTCTACCATTGCGTTACAGTCCACGACACTTACTCCATGCAAAATTCTTCTGTTATGGCTATGCAAAGCTACTTTACAGTCTCAGATGAAACGGGGGGGGAAACACGGTTCTGTGAATTTTTGTTGCCGAGTGCTATGTATGTATATCAAGATATCCTTTGATGCTCTTATGAGATCAGGATTTGAACGTCATGGTTTTTGTGGGAGGGAAGGGGGTAAGCGATGAGGACTTGTATGTATTTGAGGGGTTGATGATTAATCATGTGTTGATACGTAGGTCAAACGTGTGGTAGAAATATTGGACGAACGTGCTACATGGTGAGTGAGAACGTCGAGGGATTTATCATGGTATCTAGGGAAGGTTATGCGCTATATGAGTAGGGATTTGATAAATTTTGATGGTTTTTGGGACGGGAAGGGGGATGAGGATTGGTCTCAGATTCATTGGTGGATTGATGCTTCGATCTTGTAGGAGCATTGATATTGTTATAGTGAGTGTGCTGTTGGTAGTTGCGCGGGCGTATTTTCTGGGGTATCTTTGTTTTTATTCGTGGTGGTGGAGTTCTCAGTACTTTTCGTTCTGTTGTTGATAATGACGAGTCATGTTTCTGCAGTGGCGATTGCAAGCACTTTCGTTTGCTGTTAATAAGAGTGGCTACAAGCTGAGAATTGTGAAAGCATAGAGTTGCACGCGGTGGAGACTGGAGAAGATATCTTTGTCGTATTATATAATAGTGCTGACTTGATCAGTGTGAAGCTATTATGTTCCGCTTAGGCTATTCGACTAGATCTGCTGAGGGAATGATGATGCCTCGCCTAACCAAAGCTCAAGCGCCGATGTTAGAGAGAAGGGCCGCATGGAGAACATTTTTCATCTTTCAAAAGACCCAATGACTGATAGATATCATGATACGAAGAAAACGGAGTGGATAACAAGCTTATGAAAAGGCTCCAGCTTGTTGTCTGGTAGAGATGTGGTGGAGGATGATCAAGTCGGTGAACCGAGATATGCTATGGGAATACATAGTGCAACAGAAGTTGTACCTGTAGATCACAATCCAGATTTGGCCGAACACAAGTGACTCCAGTGACCTACCGTGCCTACATACACATGCTTGTGCACCCGGACCTTTCGACGAGCTGTTGGAAGGACGATGACAACGGCCGCAGTGCATAGAATCATGGTGTGTAGCGCTACTTGAGAATGCTATTTGAGGGACTGCGGAGTACACCTCGCTGGCTATAGCTCGCTACAACGTGCGAAGTTGGGAGGTAGTCTTGTACGAGCGTGTCCTGAGATCCAATAGAAGAGTTGTTCCATTTCGTGGCAGTCCCGTTGTTGGTTGGAGACAAGGATGACTGTCAGAAAAGCAATTTCGACACTGATGATACTGACAGTAGATTCGAGAATTTGCGCCCTTGTGGACATCAAAACGACGCCGCAGTTCCTCTTTTATGCAAGTTGAAGGAATACCCGTCGGCTCGACATTCGAAAGTGATCTAGGGTTACAAAGTGTCTCAGCCTCAGCGCCAGGGACGAAATGGCAAGTTTGGTGTAAGTGCAAAGCTTGTGACTTCAGCATGGGTATCCAGAATCGACTCGGTCTAGGACCATGAAGTGCACATCGGCGTGCAGTCCGCACAACGATCAGGTAGTCTTCATCTCTTGCGTGTTGTGTGCTCCTGTCTAGCGCATGGGGGTTTGGTAATAAGACAGCGATGGCTTGGTATAGCAGTCGAGTCATGTCAGTCCAGACACGCAGCGGTCTAGCCAGTGATACATTTGGCGTGACATTGATTCTGTCCCCTACTCTCTTGATGCTTATTCTGTCACCCTTATTTCGCTACCCTGTGTCCTCTCTCCCACACGATCAACACTTTCTGACCCCTTAACTCTTTCGGCTCTCCTACGCGCATCGACCCAGATCATGAACTGAGAGTATGTCTGCGGCATGACTCTGGTATCCTTCGGCACGGTAAAAGTATAGTTGAATTGCCCAGTAGGTTTTGTCTCACCGTGCTCGATATTTCGCACTTTACTATCGACTCGAATCTGCACCCTGGTGTAGTTTCCTTTATCATCCCGCTCGGTTGTCCTCACACCGTCACCTCTAGGAGCTTCCGCGACAAGTGGTGATTCTGTATATGCCACAGTGGCTGTAAGGTATAGGACGCTACCCACTGGCACGGGATTATCGAAGGTGCTGGGATCAAGGCTGACGAAAGCAGGCCGTGAGTGTGAGAAAGCTGCCGCGCAACAGAAGGCAAGCTCAAAGGTTTGCTTGAGTAGGAAGCCACCAAATATCATGAAGTTATGTCGATTGCGATATTGAGGTTGCATGATCTGAGTAGAGTGAATGCGAGTCGTATCCATGAACGTTACATTGTCGGGTTTGCGAACGGCGATATTGGGGTCTGCATTGACAAGTCAGAGATCGATAGTTTAGCGACAGCGATAAGGCCAACCGTGATATTCGATTTGCTTCAACCACATAGCGTGGATTAGGTCGCTTTCCTCGTCATTTGGCGTTTGCTTATGCAAGCCTCTCTTTGCAAGAGCTTTCTTCTCGTTCGAGTTCTTCTCCCCTAGGGCGAAGAGCCGCTTCTCCTCCGCTGTCTCGAGTTTAATGGGGCTTATCGCGACCGGTTTCTTAGTTGCAGGGTCCAGCGAAACCATGGTGAACGCGCAGGTCATCAGAACATCCTCTTCCTTGACTCTAGCTCCTATTTCTGGAGCTTTAGCCACCTGTAAAGATATCTCCATACTGGATCTTCCAGTTGCATATGTGACCTGGCCGGACAATTCGAGATCACATAGCTCTTTCAGTAGGTGATTGATAGTGATCCTATCGACGGCAGCGGTAACGGTGGTCACATCTTCTCCCGTATGCTTGTAGGCAATCACCCCAGAGAGCGCATCAAGATCCATGAAGATTGTTCCGAGTCTTGAGGTGCCTTAGCGAATGAATACCGCAGACTGGCATCTCAAGCGCACCTGAGCTGTCCATTGGCGTTGAGATAATTGTCAAGAAGCCAAGGATCTTGAGCCAGCGGTATGACCTATGCCTCGATCAATCAATTAAGTGATGAGGCTGCCGGAACAGGGGCGTATACCACACGGTGGAAGCTGTCGGACATCTTTCTCGGTTTCAGGTCGCGCCTGCACGGGTCTACTGACGGGCTGGACTTCTTCGTGGGGTCAACTTCCTCCTCTTTCTGCCTTCTCAGCGCCTCGATCCACGGCGTCCTCACGCGCATGTTAGTCAAATCCCGATATACGCCATCTGTAAGATTCCTGGGGGTGGTATGCAGCTGGCGCGCAGTGTGAGTGGATCGCGGACCATTGCGAATGCCTGATCGTATAGCATTGACAATCCGTAGACCTGTAGAAATATGGAGAGACCTCATGATGCTTTATCAGAGACAACGGACTTCGAACATCTTGAGGGACTCTGTCGAGGTCAAAGTTGCTTAAACCCTAATCTCCTATTCGAGCTAGACTCAGAAATATCTATTGCCAAGACTCTGAAGCATTTCGTTTCAACCTGATGTTCAACTGTTGATCTAAGTCACAAGTCTGGATGGGCTGTGGCTAAGAAATCAAGGTGACCAGAGAGGTAGTTGATACTTGCTTCAATTGTGCTAGCTCGAGCATCTTCTGTCATCAACTCGCAGTTTCCTGGCCGATGTCTTCATTGGCTGTTTTTTCCTGTTCTTAGGTCGTCAACGCTTTCCTTTTCCAACGCAGACTTGTCGAGCTCTGACGAGAGCTTTGAGAAGCTTTACGCCGGCTCCATGCCATGCCATCTGTGGTGCTTGAACTCGGGGAGCTTGAGCACGTTCACGAGAGTCAGAATCTCAAGCTCCGAACCAATATCACTCTTTCTCTATCTCAATTGGCACCTCTCTCTTTTTTTGACTTCGCAAATTTGGAGACGCTGGTCTCTACTGGCACATGGGTTGCAGGAGGAAATCGACTGCGAATCCATATACGTTTTATTTTTGACGATATCGAGATTTTAGACTATGGAGTCACGAGCATTGTAGAGGAAATTGGGTTAAGACTTTGTAACGCAGAGGTACACTTGTCTACTCTGCCATATGCTGAGTGTCTTAATATGCCTAGATCTGGTCTCAGCTCGGCCTTGACGCAACCCACAATCTTTCCGAGGTTGGAGACGAAGGAAATGATCACGCAAATGAGCTCTTCCTCACCCTGAGTGGAAAAAGAACCGATCATGCCACTGTCAATGCTCCAGAAAGTGTGCCGTCTGCTTGCCTTGAGAATATCAGCTTACTTTTCAATTTCTCTCCTTGCAGACGCATTCGATTTTCTCTTCACGTACGGGAGCAGGCCACTGGACTTGTTGGGGTGGCCACACCTACAGCGTCATTTCATACTCACGACGCAGATGCCTTTGACATATCCCCTGGTCGTCCGCGACCAGAGCAGCAATGGCTTCGTGTAGACACTAATCTTCACTGTCAAGAGCAAGACCAGGCAATAGGCTCCCTAAGCCAGCGACAGATATTCCCGCGAACTACGAATCAATCCTCATCATTCGAGATGTCGGTTTCGAACTCTCGAGGTAGGGATCCCTCCAGGCCCTCGCTTGGCTTGGGATGGTCAGGTACCTGCAAACCTGAGAGCTTGTTGCCAAATTCTAAGCATGTCAGTCAAAAGACTATGTTTCGGCCTCTTCTGAGACTTCTGGACGCTGCTCTGCGTCTTGCGCTCTGTGATCACGAGGCCCCCAAATGTGAAGGTATAATGCTTGCCAAAGACACGGGGTTTCCTAGGCTTGTTGAGATAGCACCAGCTTTTTTCAGCCCGCGTTTTCTGGAGGTATGCTAATTGTTTTAGCGTCCTACTCTTGTTAAAAAAAACTTACATTCACGTCCTAGGCTGTCTCACAACGTAACAGCCTGCTGCCCAGTATAGCCCACACGTTGAGTAGAGTCTGTCACCGCACAAGATCCAGAAGTCTCAAACACACGCTAGATTGTCTCTTGAAAACGGTCCCTCGAGGTGATATGATACACGATAGCACAAGATCTGATGATCCGCAGTCGACAAAGACATCACTGTCAGTTTCTATTCAGGCTCGTCTTTGGTTTTTGATGCAACAAAAACTGCTTGATCCTCAGACCTGGCCTCAGCGAAAGTTCGAGATCTTGGGTGGCCCACAGACTGCTTGCGAACGTGAGCTTGGACAGCAGATTCTCGACAAGTCGATAATGGATCAAGATGTAGAGACATTTCCGAACAATGAAGATGTCGACCTGATACTTGAAACCCAGTATACGTCAGTGGAAATAGATTCTGGCATCAGCGACCATACGTTCGACCAATCAAAGGGGTTGGGAGTCGACTACTCGGGCAACGATCCGCTTATCAAAGCCAAGTTTTCTATCAACGATGATGGAGCAGTTGAGGGTTTACTTTGCCCAGACTGGATGAAAGTATCGGACGATCGAAGCGCGGAGGAAGGCGTACCGTATATACCAGTCAACACCTTTGGGGCTGGCGGTGATATCGATGAGGATCTGTTTACGAGTCAGAGATTTACACAAGGACCTTATCAGAACAGACGCGAGGCTATGCTTGATAGCAGTTCGGATGCTGAAATAGATTATTATAGCCAAGATTCCTCCGAGAGCCTCGTTCGATGCGAGTCGACTAGGCTCTGGGACAACTATAGCGAGGAGATGTTGGATGACGAACGAGAGGTCCTTCAAGATCTTCAAAGATACACCGGGGAACCTCTGCAATACGAACCTTATCAAGAGGACTTGCTGGATATGCTAAACAAAGGGAATGGTGTTCTCGATGATGGCCTCGCTCACTCTCTGGCTCGGGAGGATGACGGTCAAACCTGGCAGGACAATTTCAGTACCGAACAGGTACTTTCCGAGCGTTCTGCATTAGACCAAATTAGGCAAGTGGACCACGAAGAGATATTGGACGATGCAAAAACAACACTTCAGAGCAATCATAGCTTGTCTGAGCAGCCCACGTCAGGTGCGCCGTACGGACTGGATCACCAGGAACTGACAGACGAGACAGAGAACATCTTGGGTCCTCAGATTACCACTGTAGCTGATGCTGGTTTCTGTGATTCCTTTTTTGGACACGACGGAGAGGAAATTCTTGATAATGAACGCATGATCTTTGAGGCCGATCAGGGGAACCAAGCGCTGATAATGGTCTGATAAATAAGCGTCGAATGAATAGCCTAGCGACATTGTAAAATTGCAGTCCTTTTGGCGCTCAATCATGAGTTCAGGTACAACTTCTCGTCCAGTATCCACTGTGCCACTCCATCGGAGACCAACCTCTTCAATGCTTCTTCATCCCTAGCTATGGCAGCTTCCCTGACCTTGGTAGAACTCACACCCTCTTCGTCCTCGTCTCCGCCCTCGACGAGTTGGATTCTATCGGCCCATTCCCTCTTTCCACTCTCGTCTTCTCGATCCCCGTCTCTAAGTCTACTCATGTATGAATCCTGCGCCTCTCTCCCGCCCAATGCATCATCAGTCCTCCTGGTCACCCTGACTCGGTGCTTCTCGAACAAGTCCTCCAGTGGCTTCAGATTATGGTCCGGCGGATAGTACTTGATATCGAGTAATCTGATCAGGGTATCAAAGCCTGTGAGATGCACTTGCTCCATCGGCTTCCTGGCACCCTCGGGATCCAGGTAAGTATAATCCCAATGTTTTTCTAGCACGCTCGTTTTGTCCATGAATCGGGCTTCCTTCGTAATCCCAACGTCCACAACTATCTCGCCGTCCTTCAGGCCCTCGGTCTCATAAGACACACTAGGGTGAGCAACAGCTTGAAGCACGTCATTCGCGAAGATCTTCATCATTGCTAGCCGCTGCTCGAAAGCCGCGGGCTTTGATCCTTTGTCCGCATTCTGCGTCGCCAACAACAATAGTAGCCTCTTTGGCTTCTCGGCCGGTTTATCTTGCAGTAAAGCTGAAGTGCAAATATTCAGATGCGCACGCGTTGGGGGGTTCCAAGAAGAGTCCTGTAGGAACAGACGAGCTTGGTCAGCGTCGTCATGAAGGGGATGCAAAGTTGAAGGGGATAGCTATGTACGTCCAGGATATGATCGAGCGCGAGATTTCGGAGGTGATTGTTCTAGATGCTCAACTTTTTACGACTCGATGCGTCACGAACTCATACTCACCAGAATATATAGCGTCCGCGGCAAGGCAGGCAGCCTGGCATCAGAATAGGGAAGCGTACGCAGGATCTGGAGCTTATGAGAAGAGGAAGCAAATTTCTTCAAAGATCGCTGAAGTTTGAAGACGTTCAGCATCTCCTCCGAGGGACGGAGATGGGAGGGCATAGTGGCTGTGACAGCAGAAGAAGATGTTGGCAAGGGAGCTTTATATAACAAGAAAGATGGAAGTAGCCGTTGACATCGTCTTCACAATGCACGACGGTCTGGTAGCCTCAACTATCTCATAGCCTTCCAGCCTTATCGCAGAGACGAGGCTACCTCGCGGGTAGAATAAGAATCCGAATTTTCAGCAGTCAATGTTGGCGGGGCTTTCACTTCTTGGCGTTCGGATTCTTATTCTACCCGCGAGGCTACCTACTACTCCGTAACTTGCGTATCTTATCATCGCTTATCGACCCCGCATCCCCGCCATTCACCCTTAAGTTTACTTTACTTTACTTTAAGGTAAAGTAAGTAATTTATCTTGGGCGGGAGGTGCCAAGCGCGCCAAGTCGTAATTTGTCGCAATCAGACCTTTTGAAACGCACCATCTTCGACATCCGCTTCTTTGTTCTTGGCCTTTCGGTCATCGATGCGAGGGACGGACATTGGGACAACGCCATGGCCGTCGCAAGGTGGGTCTCTTGCTGAGACAACCACGTTACAGCGTGGCCATCACTCACGGACGCCTGCGCGTGGTCCCAATCAATACACTCTTGTGTGTGCCAAGGGAGACCAAGGGCGACACAAAACCCAAAAACAACAGGAAATTGCGACTAGCTGATGACTTGGTGAGCGCTGCTTTGTTTACATGCTGTGGCTCGCCGGTCATTCTGAGCAGTAAGCAGTGAGAAATGAGTGATTATCGTAAGTTTATCCCGAGCTACGAAGCGCCAGGCTACGGTGAAAGAAGATGGTGATGCTTTCCAGTAAGAGGCCATGCTGACGGCGACCTGCTTGAATCGGACCCATCCGTGTGTGCTTGCATCTCCAATCAATAGGAGGAAGGAAACAAGGGTCTGGCTAGCTCCTCGTCGATCCTGGGTCTTCAATTTGTCGCCGGTCGCTGGCGGCGGGACCTGGCATTAGCACCAATCATCCTTAATATCCTAATTTCCAACCCCCTCTGCAATTCCGTATATGGCCTCACCCTCACCCGCCCCCGATATGAATTTCCTTCTCTTCTAACCACGCTCTTTTGCATAGCTTGTTCGGTTTGCTCTCTCATTTCAGTCACTCTTTTACTGCGAATCGATTTCGCCTACGGTCTTTACAAAACTTGAGTTCAAACACAGAAGCATTGCAAAAGATCATCATTTAGCCCCAAGAAGCAAGCATCAGATACCCCCTAAGCAATCCACGCGGCCAAGAATATCACGTCCAAGGTCTACCCAGTACAAATAACATTTCACGTACCTTGATCAGGAGATCGAACAAGATGTACAGCAAGCTTGCACTCGCTTTCGTCGCGGCGTTGGCCGTTGTTGTTCAAGCCGATGATTCCGACTACTCCTACAAGAATGGGACCTCTTCTTATCCAAGCGGCTCGGGGGCTCCTCTGCTTCCTGGTACAGGAGCCAGCGCATCCCAAGTCGCCTCCAGCGCGCCCTTCCCCATCAGCACCGGTGGCTCGCTCAGCGCAGGCCCACTCAGTACGGGCGCTCCTATCGGGACTGGTACAAGTGCTTCTGGCTCTAGTCCTACCAGTGCTGGCAAATCTGAAGATACTACTCTCACCTACACTATCGGGACTGGAACTTCAGCCACCGTTATAACTACCACTATCCGTCACACCATCTACCAAACCAACAGCGCTGTAAGTATTACCTCGGGCTAGATCATATTGAATCGAGCTGAGCTTGTGACACAGTCTATCGCATCGTCGGCAGACGCTGCTGAAGCCTCTAGCAAGGGGAAATCCACTAGGTATAGAACTATTCAGAGCACCATCTACGTCTCATCACAGACCCCAACCGGTAGCGGTGGGGAGAGCACCCCCACAGATGTCGCTGGTGGCGCTGCTACAGGTACTGCTGCAGGTGGCTGCGGAGGTACCGTTACCGTCACTGCATTGGGCCCCGCTGTGACAGTCACTGTGGTGAGTGCTTCCCACAACGTCATTCAAATACCTCATAACTGATGATTTTCCAGACTGCTGGCTCCGGGTCCGATTCAAGCCCCAGCTCTGCCCCTGATAGCGCGTCCCCTCAATCATCCGCAGCTGGTGAAGCCGCAGCCTCTGCCGCATCCAGCGCCGCACCTCCGTTCAGCAGCGCAGCATACAACAACGGCACCCAGCCACTCTCCAAGACCAGGACCAAATGCAAGTCCACCGGCTTCCTCACCCAGCCATCCGCCAGCTTCACCCCCAGTCCCACTGGGACAGACCCGTTCCCAATTGTCGCGGCGACAGCGTCAGTTCAAGCATATGGCCGTTAAGGACAGATCTATCAGACTCGCGCTGTGCGCGCTGGACATATAGATATGTGCAAACTTCGTTCTTGACGCACCATTGGAACGCATTTGACTGTATTTGAACTACCCTTCTTGTACATTATATCTTGATATCATATTCAGCCTTTCAGGCCCAGACGGAACAAACTCTGTCACGATCTGTGCTCGTACCTTACAGTGTCGGTCAATGAAGCTCGGCATAGATCATGGTAGTAAATATCAAAGGTTCGCCATCACTTTTAAACAGCTTGATCGGCAATCCCTTTTCGTTAGTGCACCCATCCCCCCCGCCCAGCAGATTGCTGAAACCATTCCCTGCCACCAAAAAAGCGTCAACAGTATCCTACCAACCATCGCACTTTCGATCCCTCTTCTCCATCTCTGAAACCAAAACGAGCCTTCTCACGCTCATATCTCACAATTTTCCTACCCCTGCAATGCTTTGCCATTTCTCATACTTACTTCCGTAACCATCTCATCTCATCCCAACCCAGAACGAACCTACAACCCCAAACCCCAAAATCAAATCCATCGAATCCCGGCCGAACCTAGAAATGTCCCCTCCCCTTCCCTTTCCCCCTTCCACCTCTCTCTCTCTCTCTCTCTCAGAAAGTACCTAAAACCAACCCAAAAATAAAATCGACCATAGGCTATTTTAAAGAACGACCGCAACAACCCTTCTCCATTTCTGAAACTCCTCCATCGCGGCGATTTATCCCGCGAGGATGCTTATCGATGAGAAATGCGCAAGAAAATAAAGTGCTAGAATACAGCCGCGAGATATATGTTTGATATTCAATTCTTCGAGAGTAATGAATAGAGTGATGAATAGCTGCTCGTGATGCTTTGATTTTGGTTCGCTTGAGGTATATTAGGGGTGGTTGGTGGTGCTTGGGTGCTTGCTTGTAAATACGCGGTTATGTTTTTGTATGCATGATGGGTATTTGTGTGTGTGTGTGGTGGGGGATGGTGTAGGTTTGGGGTTGGAGGAGGCTTGGTTGGCTGTTGCTGTTGTTGCTGTGTGCCCGATTTTTGGAAGGGGGGGGGGGGGGTTCCTGTGCGAGGCGGGGGTTTGGTGCTGGTATTGTGGGGGAGGAGAGGAGTTCTTGGTGGGTGGGGGAAGAGGGAGGGGAGGGTGTTTATGGTCTGGTTACGGGAGGGTCTTTGGATGCGAGGCGTTGGTTGGATATGATCTATGAGGGGGTTTGAAGCGTTGTTTGGAGATTGTTGTCGATTGTCTTTTTTGGATAATGAGATTATATAGAGTATGGTTTGCTTGTTGATGCTAAGGTAGGTATATATAGTAGACCGGTAATTCCGGTGAGATAGTAATGGTCTAGGCGCGCTCGCGCCCCCGGCGCGTGCGGATTTAGGGATAGCGCTATAGCACGGAATATTAAGACGAGTATTGAAAACCCTTCGACATTTCTCATTACTCTTTCGCCGTATTCCTCCTTGATCACCATTGCCAAGTGCTCGGACTTTCTTCTTAGAACCCACGCCATGTGTGCCTTGTCTTCCCACATGCCGCGCCTATCCATCAAGACTTTGGATCAAGAACCGAGGTTTCCAGTCCCCGTGATTCCCACCGCCAGCGGCATTGTGCGGGTTGCTTCGCTCTGCCTACAACCATCAGACCTGTCTAGAACAAGTCTGATTGTACATCTCACTGCCTCCGGCCCCAAAGAAAGCTTCCTTGACCGAGACTCCACACTTACTCGGCGCCAGCTTCTACTTAGAACCACCGACTGACGTGTCTAGTATTATGGTCGAGACCTGCTAAAGTCTATGTGGTCCGACGGATTTGTTCAGAGTAGACATTCCCGAGGAGGATCCAGAGGCCAGAAAACACCTTGGGAACCTTCATAGAAATCGGACATGAGGACAAAATCATTGCCTGGTCATACACTAGCAGTGTTTGAAGTCACTAGATAGTACTGCACGAAGCATTGCCTTGAGACAGCTAGAGGACGTTTAGAGGCAGCTTCTCAGGCTAGATGTAGCTACTACAGAGCGGGAATTGTCTACGGTTCATACTAAGTAAGTGAGAAGGACCAAGTAAGAAGAGAGTAAAACCTGGTTATCCTGAATGACTAGTCAACATAGCAACAATATCAGCTTGGCTATGCTCTCGCGCAACCTCCAACGGCGTCCGTCCATTAGAATTCAAAGCGTCAATGTCCGCACCGCGGCTTAACAGCAACACAACTCTATCAACATATCCGCCTTCAGCAGCGTAGTGCAAAGCTGTGCCCAAGCCGAATAACGCCCACGTCTGATACTCATCTTCGTTATGCGCCCATTTTACTGCATTCACGTCCGCTCCATCATCCAAGAGGAATTTCAGCACCTCTAACCGCCCTTCTGTGGGGGAGTTTGCTGCACATTGGAGAGCGTCGAGGTGCGATGCGCCATGAGCATAGAAAAGCTTGACAATGTGCAATGGAGCGTTTGCACAGGCTGATGAGACAGGAGTGCGCGCGTTTTGCGGAGCTGAAGCGTTAGGGGAAGCGCCGTGCGAGAGAAACCAGTGAACTAGAGGCTCGTTCATGATGGCGTAGCTGAGGTATTTGTGAGCATTTATAACGGAAAAGGCTTTCTACCACGCTAGAAACGATGCATTGATGCGACAAACATTGTTGGATTAGACGAACCAGAGAGGAGGGCACATGTTCGAGGCCAGTGGGGCGTCAATGTCCCAGCCATTGTCCAATAAAGCTTGGAAGATCCTGATGGAGCCTATATCCAATGCTAACGTTGTAGCGTATGGCTGGGGCTTGAGCCCAAGACCGAGAACGTAGGACGCGATCTGGGCTTTGTCCTCTTTGATGGCTTTATGGAGGACTACAGTAAAGGGCCATAGGTCTTGCTCGTAGGGTATTCCGGCCGGCTTGGGCCCAAAAGGTTCGTCAGATGGTTCCAAGCTAGGTTGAGTCGGCCATTGTGCGAGCAATATGGAGACCGTTGCGAGGTCACCAGAGCTGACGGTATCTTCCAATGTTTTTTCCAAACGCTGGTCTGCTGCGCTTGGATTGGGTAGTACGGAAGTCATGCTAAATGGCAATTGAGGTAAGATCGTATCCAGTCAGGTTAAGTACAAACGTAACGACGAAGAGCTCCCAGATGGAAGTTGGAGAAATGCAGTAGCCACGTGGACAGAGTAATTGGTCTGTAAATGAAATTTGTCGGTTGCAAGACTCTTGCGAAAGCTGATCCATAATCCTTCTACGACTATGCCTCAGTGTGGGGGGCTATTCAAAGGATCTACGGCGAAGCGAAACCGGCGCAGAACATCGGAATTGTAACATTTCAGGTAGAACGATCCACAATCCTTCTACGACTATGCCTCAGTGTGACAGAGAAGGGGGGCTATTCAAAGGATCTATGTTGTACGGCGAAGCGAAACCGGCGCATCAGCTTCTGCCTTACGTATTGTAATAAATAGGTACAATACAATTATGGGCTCAGTCCGCCGGAAGCTAGTGCTACGCTCTGATTAGATTAGCCTATACAGTATCTGGTCGGACATCGGGTTACCCCCTGTCGCAGATCTATCGAGCGACTTTGCTGCTTCGAGCCAGTGAAGCGAGTATCGAACCAATTGAATTCACGTATTTTATTAAAGATCTAGGGAGATATTACGGTTACACCCCCTTTACCTATAATCATACCCCCTAACTACCTATAATCCTTAACTACCTATAATTATACCCCCTTATATTAGGTTAGCTTTATATTACTATAGTAACGCCTCTTATAATATATACTTCTAATATTTCTAGCTACTTATTATTCCCTAACTCCCCTACTCTAATTAATAATATACTATTCCTTATAAATCTACCTCTAGATAGTCTATTAGATACCTCTTCTAAGGTAATAAAAGTATAAATTAATAAGTTTATAAAATTATATAGCTATATAATTAGAATCTAGAAGACTAAGGTTAATAAGAAGGGGGTAAAGTAAAAAGCCTAATATTTTTATAATTAAAGGGGGAAAGAGAAGGTATTAAAGGGGTAGAAATAACTATATTCTACCTCTTAAATTATTAACTATCCCTTTAAGGTTATAATAATATATAATTAGATTATAAATACTTAATCTCTTAAGGTAGAGAACTTATCTTATAATTATCTTAGTATAAAGTAGGTTAGCTATTAAGCTTATTAAGCTACTATTATAACTCTAAAAGTATAAGACTAAATTAGAAGGTAAATACTAGTAGGGGATAGACCTAGTTAAATTATTACTACCTTATATCTTAATTATAATAAAGATAATCCTATCTTTATAACCTAGGATATTTATAATATTAAGGCGCGTATAAAGAGAGTTAGTCTTAGGCTATTTATAATTATATAAGCTCTTCTTTAATAATTATATAAAGAGGATAATTAGTATATAAAATACTTAAAGGATTAGAAGGAGTAAATTATATACCTATTCTTCTTATATACCTCTTATTATAAGATATTAAAAATAAACTAGGAGGTACTTATAATAGATAATACTTATAAGATAAATAAGTATAAAATCCCCCTCTTTATTATTACTAGAATTATTATATTAAATATATTATTTTATATAACCTTCTACTTTCTTAAAAAGGAAGAAGTAGAGGATTATATATAGGTAATATAATAATATTATAATATATATCTCTTACTAGATATTCTAGATCCCTTAATTAATATTATAAATTATAAATTAGCTCTTATACTAGCTCTTTATAAGTTATACCCTTAATCGCGAAATATACTTTATATCTAGTATATTAATAAAGATATCCTTACTAATTATAAGATTAAATTTTATATAAAGGAGGACTAGGATAAGTTCTAAGCTACTTAATAAGTAGTTATTTATATATATACTATTATAGATTATAAGTATATATAAGATAGTTTATAAGATAAGTATAATAATTATAATAGTAGTATTATTATCTACTTAAAGTAGTAATAGATTAATTTATATTAAAGGAAATTTATTAGGGTATATATTAACTAAGTTCTATATTTCTTTAATATAATAAGTTTAAAAGCTAAAAGTAGATATATTATATTAAAGAGAGAGCTCTATTATTTAATAAGTAAGTATTATAGATCCTAGCTTATATTTAGCCTATTATAACTAATAAAATAATATAAGTAACCTTAAAGTAGTTATTAAAAAGATTAAAACTCTCCTTAATAGGTAAAAGGTAAAATATAAAGGTAATATAGAATTAATAAAGATATATACGCCCTTTAAAGTAAAGATATTGATATCTTATAATATTATTACTTATATCTCCCCCTTTACCCTTAGACTTATATTAAAGTAATAGGAGAAGATATAAGCTAGTATGTTAGAATAATATACTAATATCTTTATAATAATACTAGGTCTCTTATATACTTATAAAATTAAAAATTAAATAGCTAAGTTTAATAGTACTAGTATACTTAGACTTTATAATATCTACCTTTATTAGTAATTTAAAAAGCCTACCTCCTATCTAATATAAGAGTATTTAAATATATTAGAAGATAATAATAACTTTAACTTACTCCTTACTATTTAAGAACTAGCTATTACTTATATAAAAGGTAGACTTTATAATTAATAGGAGCTACTTATATATATAGAATTAATTATATAATACTTAACTTAATATAAATCCTTATAATTTAAACTTATTAAGGAATATCTTACTTATTAGAGCTTTAAAACCCCCTCTCCTTAAGTTAGTACCCTAAGCCGTCGCGTTATAAGAGGTAGAGTAAGTATACCTATATTAAGAGGCTAGGTAGAGGAAGATATTAGTACTAACTGGAAAGATATAGGATAGTATAAGATATTAGTCTCGCCTACTATACCGTACTATAGTATAGGATTAGCTATTTTAATCCTATCCTATTCTAGGATAGTATAGGTTTTTATAGGATAATCCTATAGGATAGGTTATTTATAAGACCTTCTTTTAGGATAGGATATTTATAGGATATCCTATAATTACTAAGAGGAGCTTAGTATTTATATAGAGAGAATAGAAAGTTATATTAAGTAAATATAATAACTAGAATAATAACTAGAAATAATACTATTATAAATATTATATTAATTATTAAGCTATTATATATAAAGAATATTATAATATTATAATATATTAATTATTAAGAAGTTTAGGCCTTATAAACTATATTAGAGTAAATACTTTAAAATTATAAGGGTTTATAATCTATATATATAATTAAATATCCCTTAATATTAATATAATACGCTTCGCGTATATAATGTATAGGTTTAATACTACTATAATTATTAGTATTAATTATATTAGAAATAAATAGATAACTTACTTTCTAATATATTTATTAAGAATACTTCTAAAGCTTCTTATAAGCCCTCTAGCACCTTAGTCTAAAATCTAGTACTAGTATATAAATTAAGGGTAATCTCGCGAATAAGTCTATAAAGAGGGAGTTTTAAAATAAGGAGATTAGAAGTTTTCTAGTAGTAGCGGATCTTATAAAGAGTAATAGCTTATATACTTTATTAACTAGGAGTAATAAGTAGAATAATAGTTATAAAGATATACTACTATACTTCTATTTAAGCTTCTTCTAAGTACTTAAATTTAGAAGACCTTTAGTAGTACTAGACTTAGGACTTATAGCCTTCTTACTACCTTTACTACTTATAGTCTTATAAGCTTTTTATACTATTATATTAACTATTATAAATTAAATACCTTTATTAGAAGTAATTAATTATATCTAATAAGGTTAGAAATATATAAATACTATCTTATTAGTTTAAGTTATATTATTAATTATAAAAGGGTAGATATACTTAAATTATTATAAAATAAAATAACTAATTATATAATAAGGATATAATATATATAATATAAGATTAATATACTTCTAGAGTTCTAGAGTTATATATATATAATACTAGAGGAGGTTATAAGTTAGATAGTTAAATCTTTTAAATAAGATATCCTTAGCTATTATTATTTTAAGTAAATACTTAGATTTCTTATTATTCTCTACTTAAAACTATTCTATTATTTATTATACTCCTCTAATTAATACTAGAGAAGATTATAATTAATTTATATATTTAATATTATTATATATTATATTATTATAGAATCTTATAATATAATATAATTATTATTATAATTAGAATATTTATAAAATTATTATTTATAAAGATTTACTACTAATAGCGGGAGGCCTCTACTAGTATTATAGGGCTAGGAACTTAAAATTCTATTATTATATATAATACCTCTCTATTTAATACTATTTAAGCGTATAAAGATACGCTTCTATTAATAATAGTATATAATATATTATTAGGAAAATTTATAGTTAATAATAATTATAGTTACTTAAAGAATTAATATTTATATTATTTACTACTAGCGCTAGGTACTAATACTAAGAATAAATAGTAGGGCTATTATAACCTAATTAGGACTAGTATATTTTATAATTAAAATAAATCCCTTAATTCCTATCTCTACTTAATACTTCCTCTATATATTATTAAAATCTATTTAAGTATTAATAGTTTATAATATAATAGTACGCGGTATATATATTATATTAGCCGGCGACGAGATCCACCTGTACGTAGTACCGGCTACAAACCTTCTAGTATCTCGGTACTAGGAGAGCTAAGAGATCTTACGGTGTTTTGGAAGCACCGTCTAGGGTTACCTAGTTATTACGGAATTAATACGCAGGTAGAGTATAGTAATAATAAGAATAGGAATACTAACGCGATAGAAAAATAGAGAAGATAGAAGGAGAACTCTTAGAAGATTATAGTAAAAGATATAACGTGATAGAATATATAAATATAAATAAAAAATATATACTATATAAATACCCTTCTACCTCTCCCTAATATAGCCTCCGCTTCCCTATATATATTATAAATGCGATATACTAGTAATACTAGTAATACTAATATAAGATAATAGAAATACTACTAATATAAAACCTCTATAGTATTATAGAATATATATAGTACTTCTATACCTATACCCGCTATAAGGTCTCTTATAAGGCTACGTCCTTATACTCCAGCTGATTCCGCTCCGCGCGGTCTAGGTAGCCTAAGTCTACCTACCTTAGGGTAGTTATAGTATATATAGATAATAATAGTATAATAAAAAGATAGTAATACTATAGAGCTAGCCCTTCCTTCCTCTTAATAATCGAGTATAAGCTAGATAGTATACTAGGTATATACTACCGCTATTACTACCGTATAATAGCGAGGATACTCTAGTCCCCTTCCTAGGTAGCCCTTATAGTACGGTTATAAGTAGTAGGTACCTAACCTGAAATAGGACGTAGGTATTAGACTCCTCACCTAATAGTTTATAAGCGTAATAGGGCCGCCGGTCTAGTTAGCTAATAGTACTTATTATCTTCTATACGTATATACCTTAATAGTAGCGGCCGATATAACCGCGGTAAATATACTAGGTATCCGCTACCTTACTATTATACGGCGGGGGGATACTTAGCCGTACCTAGGTAGTCCCTATAATATAGTAGTAGGTAGTAGAGGCCTAACCCGTATAGAGATATATGGATATTAGCCTTCCTACCCAATAGTCTATAAGCACGCCAGGGCCGCTAGCCTCCTTACCTAGCAGTGCCTAGTACTAATAGACTAGTAGGTAAGTACTAGTTCTATCACCTCCCTTTACGTATATACCCTCCCCGTTACGGACGTTATAACTGGGACTATAAGGAATTATCTATTATAAGGATTTATCCGTTATACTAAACGGATTAGATTAAGAATAGCTAGTAGAGATAGAAAAGAGAAAGGGGCTAGGCCCTAGATAAGGAAAAGAAGTTTTACTTATAGACGAAACTTTAGTATAATAGGTAGTAAACCCGACCCCTCTACTACCTCCCTAGTAGTAGGCCTACTAGGGGGGGGAGGGAAGGAGCTATAAATAGTTAAGAGAACTGTAATTATCAGGTGGAGTTTTTATCCTTATAATAGGGTTTCTCCCCGAATAATATATACGTAATACGTACCCCTAAATAGCCTACTCTTATTAGCTTTTTAGCTAGTATAAGAGTATAATTAATTAATTAATCAATTAATATATATCTTATTATTAATAATTATAATAATAGCTAGAATTAATAATATAAGAAAATAAATATAAGGTAGTAAAGGTAGAATAAGTAGTAAAGTTTAATTTAATAGATTATAGTATAAAGGCTCTTTTAAAACTTATATAATATCTTACTAACTATTATAAATATTAAAGATAAAGAAGAAGACTCTAATAAAACCCTCCTCTAGCGCCTTAATACTTATAATAGTAATAATACTAGTATTATATAGGGCTTAATATATAGTATAAGGGGTTACTACCTAGGTCTTTAAGTAAAGTATAAGGTAGTTAAAGAATTAAGTAAGAATATATATATAAAGTATTTATAAATATATATAAAGTCTTTTATATTAGGTAAAAAGGTAGTAGAATTAATAAAGAAAGCTAATATTATAGCTATTAGCTATACTATTAAGAAGTATAAAAAGTCCTTACTTTATTATAATAAGTTTATATAAGAAAGGGAAGGATAGCTTACTTATCTTTAATAATTTATTATAGATTAAAGGTAAGATTCTCCTAATTATAATTATTATTCTAGTTATCTAATATTCTTAAAGGATTACTACTAGAATTTATATTAAAGTAGTAGTAAAGTATTATAATATATAACTTACTACGCGTACTATTATTTATACTAATAATAATAGTAAGGACTTAGTATAAGAAGATATTAATAATAAAGAGGCTAAGTTAGGTAATATATATATAGCTAACTCCCTCTTTAAATAATATATTAATTATATAGATCTAATTTTCTAAGCTACGCGTAAGCGGGACGCGCTTTATAATTAAAAGAGATATAATTTTACTTAATATTAACCTATAAATTAATAGATCTTATAAAAGTCTAGCTAATTATAATAGGAATATATAATAAACTTTAAAATAAGTTTATTTATTTATACTTAGCTAATCTAGCGTAAGTTAATATATAACTTATTATATAAGTTAGATTACCTAGATTAATATTTAAACCTAGGATATTACTCTAACTATTATATTAGTAGCTTATATCTACTATTTATTAAGGTATATTAATTTTATAATTCTAGTTACTATTCTAGTTATCTCTATATATATTACTAACCTAGGTAGAATAGTTAGATTTATAATAAGCCCCTCCCTCTATTATATATATACTTTAGTTATAAAGAAAAGGCCGTTTAATATAATATAACTAGCTATCTTTAAGACTAGTATTTTAGTATTATAAATAATACGCGCTTAGTTAATCTCTCTAGACCTACTTTATAATAGCCTAATAATTATAATCTAGTAGCTAATAGTTTTAAGCTTAATATAGATATAGTTAATATTATATAAGTATATCTTCTAATTATTTAGAGTTTAAAATAGGTACCTTAGGAGTTTAGCTACCTTACGCCTTCTATTAATAGATTATACCTCCTATTATAAGATATAGCCTATTTCCCTATATAAATAGCTATAATTTATAGATATAATAAATTAAAGATTCTCCTTATATTATACTTTTAATTAATAGTTTATTACTATAATTTAGTAATAGGATTTATTTTTAACCTTTTCTAGGTTAGTCTTTATACTAATAATAGACCTCTAAGTACTAAATCTAGTTATACTCTTATATCCCTTTTTTTTTTATAATATATTCTTTAAGATCTATCTTCTTCTCTTTAATATATTCTTTAAGGTTCTTATAATTAGTCTTCTTATTATTATTATTAATAATTATAGATAAGTTTTATACTTATAATTTTTAGATTTATAGTTATTATTCTAATTATTAGTAGTACTTAAAATAATAAAAGGTAATTATAATATAATATAAGTACTATTTAAGGAACTTATACTTTATACTATTTAAAGACTTATATTATTTTATAGCTTTCTAAATAAGTCTATATCCTTTACTTATATAGTAACTCTCTTTATATAGAATATATATAATTAGGCTATTAATAATTTATTAATATCTATTATATTAAGAGTTTATAATATAATATAAAATACTATTAAGATTATTAATAACCTTAGCCTTTATAACTTTTTAAAGTATACTTAAAGTAGAGGCTTATATTTATATTAAATATATAGCCTTCTATAAAAGGTTTATAATAACTTCTCTTACTAGATAATTAAATAATAAACGCGGTATTACTAGGTCTATTATTTTTTATAGATATTAAATTTCTATTAATACCTATATTATAATATTATATTAGTTATAATTAACCCTATTTATATTCTTAATATATATCTAGGTTTCTATTATTATATTATAATTAGCTATCTCCTTTACTTCCCCCTTACCCTTCTTTTAATAGCTTTCTTACTACCTACTATCTTTTAAGGTTACTAATATTTTAATAGGGTTCGCCTATTTAATAGTAGATTAGGTAAATTATTTAGTAGATATTTAATATTAGAGATTATACTATTAAGTTTTATAAATATATTACTAGTAAATACTTAATTAAAAATAATAGTATAACTATTAATAGAAAATATAGGGAATATATTATATACTAAATATAAAGGAGAGAAAGAGTATAAGGGATTTTAAGAGATTAATATTAGTTATAAAATATACTAAAAACTTAGTCTACCTATTAATCTAGGAGCGGGGATTATAGTATTTAACTAGCTAGGGTAATAATTAGAATTATAACTAGAAAGGTTAAAGCGTAGCTAATTATACTACTTTTAAGCCTCTAATTAAATTATACTTTACTATTACTAAGACTAGTAGTAAAATAGTAGATATAAATACTACGGCGTAATAAGAGCTTATAAATCTTAACCTAAATTCTTAAACCTAATAGTATACTAAAAATATTAGCTTTACTATATTATCCTTCTCTCTAAATAGTAATACTCTACCCTCTCTTATAATTAAGACTTTTATAAATACTTTAACTACTAATCTAATAGCTAAGGGTAAAAATAAACCCTACTATATCTTTTAATATAAGTAGAAGGATAAGTAGCTAGATTAATAGGTAAAGATAGTATAGGCTATTAAGAATAAATTAAAATCTAGTTATAATTATTATAATATCTATTAGGATTTAATAAAGAAGCTTAAGAGATAGGAATATTTTTATAAATATACCCTTATCTTTAATAGAGCTTTATAGCTTTTATACTACTATTATTATAAGATTATTATTTACCCCTTTATAGGCTATAATATTAATAGTATAAGTATCTACCTATTATTTAAAGGATATATTAAGAAATTAGGTCTTAGTACTTTATAATAAATATTAATTATTAATAATTAATATTATATTTTCTTAGGCTTTAATAAGTAGAATAATAACTAGAACTAATATACTACTATCTACCCTAGAGGAATAGGGGTAAGGATATAAGATTAGTATTAGGTAGGCGGAAACTTATATATAAAGACTTCCCTAAGTAATTTTAATATTAAATTATAGTTATAGGTATACTATTTAGTATTATTAATAACCCTAAGATATTATAACTCTTCTACTACCTTAACCCTACTCTTTAAATAAACTTAATATTTATAATTAAGAACTATCTAATAATAAAGGTTAAAGAGATTAAATAGGGTCTTCTATTAAACTTACCTATTAATAGTATTAAAGTCTCCCTATTACTTAATTGTTAGTTAGCCTCTAATTATTAATTATATATAATAATTATAACTTTCTTTATTAATAAGGATTAGATATAATATAAGAAACTTATAAGCTTTAAGTATCTTAAAGGTTAATATAATAGCCTATAACTTATAATAGTTATAAATCTAATTATTAGGTAGTATAAGATTAAAGATTAACTTCTTACCCTTACTATTAATAATATAAGTAATAATACTTTATTATATAATAGACTTATTAACTCCCTTCCTAGAAGCCCTTTTAATAATTTTATTAATTAAGGAGAAGATAATCCTAAGTATTCTTTAATATATATTCTATATATAATATATATTATCTAATTAATAAAGAATTTTAAAGGAATTAGGTTAATAATAATAAGTAGTAAGAAGTTTAAATAGTAAAGAAGAGTCTATTAATAACCCTAGCTAAGGTAAGATCTTTTTAGTTATTATTCTAGTTATCTTCTAACTAATTAATTAAAGGTATAAAAGACCGTAGTCTTTATTAATATAAATAGTTAACAAAAGGAGCTCTTTTTTAATATAAAAAGAGAGTAGTTATAAAAGGATAGTATAATAATAGTCCTAGATAATAGTATACCTACTATTAAAGAGAGGTATAAGTAGAGACACCCTCTTAAGCTTTTTTAGGATATTAAAACGCGCTAGGACTTAACTTTTTATATATTAAAATAAGTATATCTACTTTATAAAGATTTAAAATACTACTTTAATAAGAAATTAAGAGGCTTCCCTAAGCTTATTAATAATAAGTAGTTATAAGTTAAATACCTAATATAACTTACTAGGCCTTTTTATATATTTATATTATTAATAAGTAGAGGGAAGGAGGTTATAATATATAATATTTTTACTATTTATAATAAGCTTTTTAATTATATAGAAATAGAATTAAAGCGCTTAAGGTATAAGTAGGTTTTATAAAAAGTTAAGCTTCTTAGGGCCCTTAAAGCGGCTTATTAGAAGCTTTCTATATATTATAACTAGATATAATTAGGTTTAAGATTTCTTTATAATTAAGTAGCCCTTCTTTGTCTAAGTTATAAAGATATAATATTTAAGAGTAGGAATTAGGTTATTAAAACTAATTAATAGTTATAAGTAGAAGTCTATTAATAAGTACTTAGAAGAACCTTTTAGAACTACTAAAATTATAAAGTAAATAGCTAAGATTAAAGGGTTATACTAGTAAGGGGTTATACTAGTTTTAGCCTTAATAATCCCTTAAAAGCTCTATTAAAGGATTTAAATAATATTATAAAGGATTAGCTATAATAGTATAAGGCTTATAATAAGGTTTCTAATTATTATTATTATTATTACTAATTTTTTAATATTCTTATAACTCCTTTTACTTATCTAAAATAAAGGTCTATTCTTAAGTAGTAGAAGGCTTTAAAGCCTTAATATCTATTAATTACCTATATAACGCGTAATATCCTTACTATTATAATAGAGGCTATTATATATAAGTAATACTTCTTTATAATAAAGAGGTATTATATAAGCTATATATATTATATACCTCCTACTTTCTATACCTTAATAATAGTCCTTTATACTAAAAATTAGTAGAATCTATTTAAATAGGTAGGACTTAATCTAGAAGCTGACTTTAATATATCTAATTAGGTAAAAAGAGCTAATAGTATTCTACGTAATATATAGGTAGAAGAAGGTTATCTTAATAGTAGTTATATTAGTAATAGAGATAAGGATAATAAGGGTAATCTAGTAAGTAGGTTATAAGCCCTTTTTATATATCTTAGAAAATAGTATTAATACTTACTCTTATAACTAAGAGGGCGAGTTTATAATTAGCGAGAGTCTACTAGTAATAATATAAGGATATTAAAAAGGCGGAGGTAGGACTAATAATTACTATCTACTAAGGTTTAAGTAATACTATCTAGTAGAACTAGCCTATTATTACTCTCTATAATTACTATAAAGTAGAATAGGAGGGATAAGTAATAATAGTAAGGGATAGTAAGGTCTAAGAATAGACTAAGTTTATCTAATTAATAATAGAAGTTCTTATTAACTAGAATTATATATTAACTTTAGAAAAAGTTTATAATTATTATTCTAGTTATTATATTTACTTAATATAACCTTCTATACTCCTCTTTATAGATACTAAGCTCCTCTTAGTAATTATAGGATATCCTATAAATATCCTATCTTATAAAGAGGTCTTATAAATAACCTATCCTACCAAAAAATCCTATCCTATCCCTATCTTATATCGTTATAAAGATATGGGATTAAGACCTAATTTACCTATCCTATCCTACGGTCCTATACTATCCTATATCTTTCCGGCCCGTAGATATTAGAGGTAATTTACTAGCACTAGAGTAGAGGTCTATACTAGGGGTAAGAGAAGGTCTAGTAGTAATATTAAGGGGATATAATAGGGGCTAGGGCCTTCTTACCTTACTAGTATAATAATAATATACTTTATAACTTAAGTAGCCTACTCCCTAGCCTAAGTTATCTACCCTTATACTAGTATTACCCTTAGTTAAGGTAACTACTAGGCTTATAATAGTAGGATGTAGACTATCCCCTATATTATAAGTAAGGAACTAAGTAGGATACTAGGGTATATATAATATTAACGCGTAGTAGCTAGATATAAGAGAAAGAGTATATATTTAATAAGGGGCTTAATAATAGTATCTCTATTTAAGATTATATCTAGGGGATATTACTATTACTAGATATTAATTAATTAGACTATATATTAGTATAAGGGTGCTACGTAATAATATAGCTATTAAGTACTATAAACGGTGCGTGTACGTATATATATAGAACTCTCTATTCTTATTAATAGTAAGACTAATCGCTACCCTTCCCTTTAAGGGGAATTCCCTCCTCTATATATTATAAGTAAAGGGGTAGCGTAGTACTATTATATACTATAAATACTACGTTAATAGTAGTACTATATTCCTAACTAATCCTTATAATTATCTCCCTATTTAGGCTCTTAGGCTTTAAGAGTATAAAAGGTTATAATTTATAAAAGATACTCCCTTAGTAATAGAATATACCTCTAATAAGAGCGTAATAATATAATTAATTATAAGGCCCTCTAAGCTAAGCCTTAAGGAATCTATAGTTTTATTAAATTATAATAATTATAAATACTACTCTTATATATAATCTTTATATTATAATATATTCCTATTATACTTCCTATGATCCTTTATTAATTTATTATAAAAGTAGCTAGAAGTCTTAGTATTTTAAAGTAAATAAGAAGTTATTATTATTAAGGGTTTACTAAGTACTTAAGGCGTACCTTCTTTATATAACTTTAATATTATTCTTTTAATTATAATATCTTTATTTTTTATTAATTATACTAAGTCCTTTTTAAGTCTTATTTATATTATTACCCCCTTTATACCTTATTATACCTTCTTATACTTCTAGTAGTTATTTTATAAGTAATCCTTAGTAATAAACTTACCCTTATTACTAATTAAAAGAAGACTACTACTACCCCTTCTACTTATAATAGTATATAACCTCTCCTACTAAGCTACTCCTAGCCTATTCTTATATTATCTTATATAATATACCTTTATTATATTATATTCTAATCTAAAGAGTTATAAGTCTAATATTTTTAGTTAAGGCTTTATTTATCCCTTTAATAGTATAACTTATATACGCGCCTCCCCTAGCTCTACTAAATATAATTATTATAAAGATCTTAATATTAAATATTAATAGGAGATTTTTACTTATACTTACTACGCTTATACGCGCCTTCTTTAATTCTTAGATATTATAACTACTTTAAATACCGGCTCTAACCTCCCTTAACTTACTAGATTTTAGTAAACCTTTAATAGGCTTATTTAATAGTATTATTACTACCTTTATTATACCTCCTTTACCCCTACTACTATTATAACTCCTATTAGGGTTAATCTAGCTATTATTATTTATATTATAAATACCTGAAAGGATATTCTTAATATCCTTTATTAGTATATATATATTACTCTATCTCCCCTTTTAAAGTACTTTTAAAGCCTTACTAATATATTATAAGAGCGCCTCCCTCCTATTATAAAGGATAAAGAAGAAGATAATAAGGAGGATACTCCTATTACTAGTAGTAGTAATAATAATAGGCCTAGTACTACTACTAGTATAATATAACGGCCCTCTCTTATAACGCCCTTAGTAGTCTAGTTATATTAGGTATCTTTTCTTTTTTATTTATAATAATAGAAATTATTTCCCCTCCTATATAATATAAACTTTATACCTTAGGGTAATCCTACTTAAATCTTTCTAATATATCTAGCGTATTAACTAAGTCCTATTTATATAACTATTAATTATAATTATAAGACTAACCCTTCTACTTTATTATATACTAAGGTTTATTATAAGAGATTTTATAATTAAGAATAGCTTTAACTTCCTATTTATCTTTATTATTTATAAGCTCTACTTATATAATTTTTATAATACTCTTACTATTATCCTAATATAGCTTTATAAGTAAGACGTAAAAGATATTATATATATAAAAGGTATTAGGTAGTTATAACTTATATACCTAACTATTAATATAATTAAGGACCTTAAAAGGCCCTAGATAACATTATAATAATTTCTTAATTACTTATACTAATTTAATATACTTTATATTTAATAAGATATAATTACCTATATTATATTATCTTTACTTTTAATATTTATTTATATATTCTACTTATATAGCTTATATTTAATATAAGTACTACTCTAAACCTTCCTTTTATTTCTAAAGTAATTTAACCCTTTCTTATACTAATAAGACTTCTCTTAATAGTAGCTCTAAAAGCTTTATATCTAGCTTAGGTAAGTAGTTATAAAGCGCCTTATATAAAGGTAACCTAGTACTAGTATACTTTATATAATTATATATAAACTCTACTAGATAAAGTAACTCTACCTAGTTATTTTATCTCTAAGTAGAATAATAGTATAAATACTACTTAAGCGTACTATTCTATCTCTCTATTTAACTATCTATTTAAGGGTAGAAAGTAGTATTAAGCTTTCTTTTTATATTAGTATAATAATATATAACTACCTAGAAGCTACTTATAAATACTATCCCTTAATTATTAATAATACCTTCTAGCTAATTAAACCTTAAAAAGATTTTATAATATAATAGATTAGTAATATTAATAGTATTAACTATCTTTATAATAGGTAAATACCTAGCTACCTTAATATAATAGTTTATAACTATTAAGATTATATTATAAATACCGCCCTTCTATTTACTTAAAGGAAGATTTATAATAAAATCTATTATAATTTCCTAAAAAGGTCTTATAAGTATTAGTAATAGTAATAGTATACTATAAATAGTATATCTATATAGCTTTATTAATTAGTAGGTTAAGTATTCTTATATATAATTATAAATATCTTATCCTATTAATTTCTAATAGAACTTCCGCCTAATAAGCTCCTACGTATACTTTTATAAGTAGTAGCTAGTATAAGGGTTATTATAATAAAGCTTTAAGATTTCTTATCTAATTACTTTATTATTAAGTATAAAAACTACGCTACCCTTATAAAGGACCCCTATCTTATCTATTAATAAAGATATATTAGCGGCCTTTTTATAGCCCTAAAACTTTAATAATTATTTCTTATTATAAATATCCTTATCTCCCTCTTAAAGATATTAGAGTATCTTTAATATTAAGTTACTATATTTATTTTATACGCGTTCTATTATTAACGCGGTTATAATATACCTTCTAAGTACTATTTAATTAATATTAAACTATCCTATAATAGGGTTTAAGCTATTACTTATACTGCTTTATATCTTTAAGAGCGCGTTACTCTCCTCTATTTTTAGGATATAAGGCTTTTTAAGCCCTATCTCTAACCTTTTATATTATTTATAATTATAGGCCTTATTATCTTATAAACCTTTATAAATATTATATATATAATACTTATTAAAAGGAATATACCTAATATTCTTTAACTTATTTTATAATATTAGTAGATAAGTATCTTCTTTATCTATTATTAATATATAGTCTAGTTACCTTAATAGGGTATTAGCTAGGTTCTTAGTACCTATATAATAGTATATCTTAAAGTTATATATTATAAGCTTTATTACTTAATATACTTATCTCTTTATTAATAATAATATTATCTAGAAATACCTTAAGTTATTATAATTAGTAATTATTATAATTAAATATAAGCTACCTTCTAAGAAGTACCTTTATATCTAGAACGCCTTAATTATTATAAGTAGTTCCTAGTTATAAGTCTTATATCTAGTTTCCGCTAAATATAACTTATAAGAGTAGAAGGTAATAGGATACTATTCTACTTCCGCCCCTTTAATATTAATTAAGAACTTTTATAATAAAATAGTTATAATAGCTAAAATTAAAGTATTAGTCTCTAGTTAGATTTCTCTTATAAGGTTAAAATATATAAGTAATAGCGCCTCTTAAAAGAGTTACTTTAACTACTTAAACGCCGCTCTTATAATATTACTTAATATTAACTTTCTATTTTTAATATATAGATAATTATTTTTTAAATAGTCTATTAACGCCGCGGTTATAAAGGAATAGTACTTAATAAAATAATAGTAGAGATTAGTAAACCTTAAAAAGATTTAAATATCCTTAATACTCCTAGGTTCTAACTATTCTATTATAGTATCTACTCTACGTAGATTTATATATATACTATTATAACTAATAATAAAGCTAAGGAATTCTACTTCTATTATTATAAATTTATATTTCTTTAAGCTAATATAAAGTTTAAATTTATAAAGATATTATAATACTACCTTTATAACTCTAATATAAGACTTTTTATCCTAGGAGTAGATAAGAATATTATCTAGATAAATAATATATATAATATTAAGTAGTCCTACTAGGGCTTTATTAATATATACTTAAAATAAGGTAGGTATATTAATAAGTCTAAAAGGTATAATTATATATTTAAAATAGCTATACCTTATATAGAATATAATCTTTTATTTATTACCCTTTCTTATTTATAAGTAATAATATATATTCTTAAGATCTAACTTAGTTAAGTACTTAGTACTAACTAATCTTATTAATATTTTATTAATTAATAGAAGTAGATAGTAATTTTTAATTATAATCTTATTAAGCGCCTTATAATTAATATATAAGTATAATATTCTATCCTTTTTTAGTATAAAAAGAATTAATATACTTATTAAACTTATAAAATAATAGATCTATCCCTTTTTTAAAGCCTACTTAAAGTACTCCCTTAATATACATAACTCTTTCTCTAATAAGTTATAAAGTAGGTTAAAGGGAGGTTCTTTATTCTCCTTTATATTAATCGCGTAATTATAATATATATAGTCTAATAGTACCCTAATATTTATAGTTAAGAAGATATCTTAGAATTCCTAAAATTTTAAAGGGAGCTTAACTTTAAGTAGTAGGCTTTTATTACCTACTCCTAAGTATATTATAATAAATATAATACTATTAAGCTACTCCTTTAAAGCTTTAATAATATTAAAGTACTCCTTAATATTACTTTTCTTAATAGGGAATTACTAGTTCTACGTAGGTTAATCTACTTAGGGATTTTATTCTTTTAAATATAAATACTTAAGGTAGAAGTTATAATTAAGGTTTACTATTATATAAAAGGCGCCCTTATAATATTATATAATATTATTAAAATTAATAAGTTTAATTTCTCTTATATAAGAACCTAGTAATAATAATAAGTTCCTAACTTTATTATATAAGGTATTATTAGAGCTTAAGTTTATTTCTTAATCCTACTCCTTTATTAAGTATATATTAATATAATTAATATCTACTCTAAAGTTAATTAATATAATAAATTCTCTTTATAAGCTCTTAAGCTCTATTTATATTATAATAATAAGTTATTATATCTACTTCTTCCCTTATATTATAGTAGTAGATATAATTATAATACTTAGGGGTTTTTTAAATTTAAGCCTCTCTTAGCTAGCTTATTACTAGATATCTTATTAATTATAAGCTTATTAGTTATAATACTTATAACTATTAATTTTATACTCTAGTAATCCTTAATTATATATCCCTTCTTTTAATAATTATAATACTTAATAATAGAGAGGTTAGGCTTAGACCTTTAAGGAAGGTATAATAATATCCTAATACTACCCCGCCCTTCTTACTTTATATATAAGCTATTATCTCTTCGCCCTTAGAAATTTCCCCTTCCTCTTTAAGGATATTAACCCCTAGTAGGAGTATTATCCCTTTAGTCTTTATATATAAATAGTATTATATAAGGCTCTAGTTAGATTACTAACGCGATAAGAGTATCCCTTATCTCTAGAATATTAAATTATATTATAAGTTAATTATAAAGATCTTTATATAACTTATTTAAAAGGTTATCGCGGAGTATATACTCTATTAATAGCTTAAATTATCTTTCTAACTTAATAAGGTAATTTATAAAGTTTATAGTATTTTAATATTCCTTTTACTTAGCTTCTAAGTAGCGCTTATTAATTATTAGATATTAATTTTAAGGATCTTCTATTTAATCTATTAAAAAACTATTAAAGTATTCCTAGGACTATTTATCCTTTAATATATCCTTTATATACTTATATTATATAGCCTTAGGGTCTAGGGCTATATATTATAACGCGTATTAGATTTTTATAAAGTTATTTAAAATAATAGGCTATATTTATTTTAATTATATTAACTATATTATTAAACTATTCTTAATATTCTTATATTAACTTCCTATTATATATATATAAGTCCTATAGCCTAAGAATATAGGTTTTATATTAAGGACGCTTTAGTTCTAATTCTTCTATTAATAATAGGTAATATTAATAACTCGCTTAAGCGGTATTATTAGTATATATTTCCTACTCTAACTCTTATAAATATTATTATAAATCTTATATCTACTACCTCTTAAAGACTTCTTCTTTAAGTTCTTATATCCTTTATAATAGTACTTCTTAGGTTTTAGGTAGTAGGGACTAGGTTTATACGCCTAGTAGCTACCCCTAGATAGTTAATTATAATTATAATATATCTATTATTAATTTATTAATTAATTCTTAAGACTTACTTTCTTTATAAGCTTAATCCCTTATATTTATGCGGGTTATCTACGCTAGTTAATTAATCTTTTTACCTTATACTTATAATAACCCTTCTCTACTTATCTTATTAATAGTCGGGCTACTACCCTTAAATAGGGTAGAGTAATTAAAATATAAGGGTATTATATAATAACGTGGCTATTAAGTACTATAAATAGTACGTGTATATATATATATAGAACTCTCTATTCTTATTAATAGTAAGACTAATTACTACCCTTCCCTTTAGGGGGAATTCCCTCCTCTATATACTATAGGTAAAGGGGTAGCGTAGTACTACTACGTATTATAAACGCCACGTCGATAGTAGTACCGTATTCCTAACTAGTCCTTACAATTAGCTAGAAAAGAATTAATTATAAAGATTATAATAATAGGCTATTTTAAGTCTATTAGATTTTATAAATAATTAATCCGGTCTAAAGAAAATTATATTAGAGATATTACTAAAGTTTTAGTAGTAGGATCTCCGCTTCACGTTATTATAGTAATATAGAGCTAACCTAATACAGGGGGTTATAATTATAAGTAGTTAGGGGGTATAATTATAAGTAGTTAGGGGGTATAATTATAGGTAAAGGGGGTGTAACCGTAATACCTCCCAAGATCTATCACTAAGTTAGATAGGGGGCAACCCGATCTAAATACCTACTCAAGTCGGGATAAAAACCCCTGTACACTAGCGACTTGGTATAGAGCGCCCATAAATTCTATGGAATTATCTACAATTTCATCTTAACAACTTGATAGTTAGCTGGTGCCATGTAGAACAGCCTGGAGCATACTCTCATAGGAACGTGAATAGTAGGTGACGACATACTAGTAGCTAACGAAGTAGTGGTGAATTGTTGATAATTTTGGTGGGGAGTCTCTGCCAAGTCGCTAGTATACAGTGGTTTTTGTCCCCGACTTGCTACTGTATTAGTATTCTAGCGGCAGAATCACCTTAAAAGCTTGGCGTTGGCGGGTACCGGTCCCATAGACTAAGGTACCTTAGTACTGTACCTAAGAGCATGAAACCGCTAGTAATCAACCATTACTTTCACCTAGTCAACGCCATATCCAACCAACTTCAGACATACCTTATCCCATCTCGCGGGTGGCACAAGAATCCGTCCTCTCAGCCTTCGGTGATAGATCCTCTGGGAGCTAGCCTTGAGAAGTGGGCAGCGGATCCGTATACGCTCCCTACTCCTGCGCGTACAGCCCCGGCTATACTACCTCCACTTATTATCTATATACTAAGCCCTACCGTCGTATCCTACACAGTATCTCCTGAAGGTACTGTAGTATACTTTCGTCACCCCTCGCTAAAGATACGCCTACGACCGAAATCAGATCTTAATCAAGCGTATCAAAAGAGCGAGAGTCCCTTCGGAAAAAACGAGGATCCTGTTTAGAAGCGACGGGCTCTGTAGGCAGCAAGATCCCTATCAGCCATTGTTGGCGGGGTGGGCGCCTGAGAGCTTAGCGGTGTAAACGCAGGATTGTGGAGGATCCGGTTGCCTAGAGGTGAGCGTTAAGATCAGGACAGTATACTTCCTCGGAAACAGTAAGTGGCTTCCAACAGGCCCGAAGGAGCTCGACGGCCTCAGCCCTGGAAGCAGAATCTTTCCATACGAGTAAGAGGAATTGTTACTTCATATCTAGTACTAGCACGGCATCTAAGGAAGTCATATTCATCTACCTATGAAGTAACGCCAGGACGAAGATGAGACAGCAATCACAGTATTGATTTGAATCGGACGCGCATGGCCGGCCAATGCCAAGCTTTGAGATGATTTTGCAGATGCGAAATAGATCAACAGCCAGCAAACATCAAGAATCTTTCCTTGGACGTCAGTGCCCTCTCCTTACAGATCATCGCAACTGCGTACTATTTGGTGTGCTGCGGAGTGGCATGGAGAAAGGTAAAGCCAGATAATCCCTACCCTAGATGCTAATCCTTTATCCGTTGATCGATGGATCGTGTCGTTGTATTGTTGGACTCGAAACGTCTAGAGCAGAGGCGGAGTGATATTCTGACTGAGATGGGACTTTCCATGGTATGGCAGACTTGAATGCTGTAACATCTTTGTCGAAGGATTCAACTGACCATGAGCCATCCTCCGCGACGCTGCGAAAATGACCTTCACGTAGTTTCACCTCTATTGGATACCACGGCGTTTGAATAACTGGTTCGGCTCAGCCCCCTATGAATGCTCATGACAGATTCGGATTGGAAGTGGCAAGAACTTTGCGAGCCTGGAATGCAACGTTCGCCTTCCAACAAGCAGTCCTATGCCACACGATCGTCGAGGAAGCAACATCGATAACCGGAGCTAGGAAAGAGACCTGAAACAAATCCTGTAGTCGCAGCAATCCTCGTCTTAACCACGTTGTTTTCGATACTGCATAGCCTGCCCGCCCTTTGCCCTCTGGCCGACGGATTAGTGATTTCTCCGAAATTTATAGGCAGATTAATATAAAAGGGCGTCTGCTACCGCAAGATATTCAAATTAACAAGAATCTAACAGACTACTAAGCATCTTCAGGTCAGAGTATCTTACGACATATCGGATTCTTTACGCTATCTCTACCAGCTATTATCTTTTACATTCAAGAATAAAGATCATCTTTTTCACCACGATTAGTAACATCTTACTACAATGTTTTACTATAACCAGATCATCTTTCTATTACTCACCACGCACCTGTCATCACATTCGTCAGCGAGCGCCGTTCCTCAGGAACCAGGAGTCAGTTTCACCCCTGGTGCAGGGCTCCCCAGTACATCGACATCGAACGTCCCCGAACTAGATCTTCGTAATGAAGGCTTCACCGACTGGCTCAACTCTCAGCTTCATGATCCCAGCTCTGGTGTCTCTCAAAAGTCCGAACGGGGTCTAGACACCAGACTTGCGATCGACCCAGCTTTCGATGACCCCCAAGCTGCTGACGGCTTGGGACTGTCTTCACGGGATGTTGAAACCAATACCGCCCCCAATGCAGTACGCGATGTGGAGCGAAGAGTGGATAGGCCAACTCCAAAGAATGTGTATGACCAGATTGCCCAAAATTTGAAAAGCATGACCGCGGACGATGACAAGTGCTGGAAGAGAGCTACATCTCCAGGTCAGAAACTTAGGTTCAGGTCACTTGGCATTGAAAAGCGCCTGGACAAACCCTCCGATGTCCTATGGAAAGCAGGCCTCGCAGTGGTTGTGGACCGAGGCGAGTCCCTCTTTCACGACTTAGCTTTGAGTCCGCCCGCCCTTGGGACGAAAGGCCTCTGCGGCTGCACGGCCGTGGCTATCGTCAGCCAGGTGGGATGCATTGTCGCCCACATTTCCCCAAACGTGAATACTATAGACGCACAGCTGGCCGCACTGCTGCGCCTTTACAACAATCGCATCAAACCTCAAGCTTATGCTTATGCTTATTACTTTCCTCCAACCTATACTAATGGTGAAATCAAGGTACCAGTCTTTCAAAAATATATCACAGATTTCATGCTGAAGTCGATGCAACTGGGAGCGAGCCTCAAGCCTTATGTCGCGGACCCAGATGGCAATGATGCCCACGAGGGATCGGTCGTTGTGAAAAAGGTAGCTGGAGCTATCGCTTTGTATTTGAACGAGAAAATTGTCAACTAAGGCTACAGCGAGCAGGCGTTGCGACGGCATCGGGTAGGGGTATTAGGACGGTTGGCAGACCATATGGGCATGAGACTACTAGATTGGCAAAGAAGGGTTACTGATAACGTCGAATGTTTTGTGATTTCAAGAAGAAAAGTGAGATGTCGGCGTCTGTACGATTAAGCGCCACAACAGGAACCCAAGCGCTGTTGGTACCAGCAAGGGCAAGAATTGATTTGAACGCATGGCAGCAGTCAGAGATTGAGTGATCCATGTAATAATGCAAAGTTCATACGTGAGGACATAGCCTTGATTTCCAACTAAGTCGTGGGTGTCATAAATGAAAGTCTCGTTAGTACCTGAAGGCGAAGTTACTGGACCGAAGGAATACTCTAAGTTGTGGTCAGTCTCACGTGTCTACGGAGGGATAAGGAAGAGGATTTCTTTTTCAGGCGGTACAAGCCTAGTAGTCGCCAGATTTGTCGTGCCTCAAAGAGACTCCAACGGCCTCTAGATCTGACGTGGCACCGAATGTGAGAATGTATACCTATCAGTGGGTCTTAAAAATTGTTGTTGACCTTTGCGTACTCTCTAGCATGTATCGGAGAGCAAGTTGTGACCTACAAGTCTTCCGATATTAGCATCGTAAGTGACTGATAAGAAAGTCGTTAAAGGACCCTTCAGCCATAAAGCCCCCAGGAATTTCGGACCGATCTCTTCGTGAAGCACAGTATCTCTCTAGGAGAATACGTACCTTCCGTAACCGCACTCGATCAGACTTGGGAGCGTTGACACCAAGCCCACCGTACGAATCAACTTCCCCAGTGTCCATCCCAAACGCAGCGGTGCCACCGTACCGGCAAAGATCATCTCCGAAAGGACATGTCGCGTTCGAGTTCGCTTTCCATGGCAGGCTTTGTTACATATATTGACTACATTATAACGGGCTCTTCGAGCGGTCGTAGCACGCTCGTGAGTAGGTGGTCGCCGCCAGAGTCTCGATAAGGTTTATAGCGTTGAAGGTGACCTCTTTGGGATCCTTGGGGTTAAAAGCCACGTTAGTACAGTTCAGAAACCCAACGAGCCTTTCATTGCTGCTAAGTTGGATGACTTCCAATGAGAAGATGCTGGCAAGGCTGGAAAGACCAAGGTTGGTGAGAGCCAAAGCCACAACGGGCAGAGTCCGTATCGAGGGCCTCATGGCATTTTTCCTCCAGTACCAGACCAACTGAGACAGCTCCCACAAAGCTTGGCCAGGGGATGGCTTGCTCTTGGTGGTGAAGACCAGCTTGATATTCTTTCCTAACGCGGTATTGGTGCATGATGTAGCCTGTGATCTTCCAGCAAGCGGCCCCAGCAACAACCACGAAAACGGCGAGGAACGCAATCAGAAGAGTTGCGTCACGGGCAGAGAGAGTGATAGTCGAACCCAAGATCAGACCATAAGACCAATTGATCCATGGACTGGTGAAGATCGAGAAATGTTCCGCCTCCGACGTTACGGCGGAAGATGAACACTATTAAATACTGTGCCTTGTTTCGCTCACCCCGCATGCTGACGAGTTTCGGAGACGTATTTTGTTTCAGAACTATGACGAGATGACTCATGCTCCAATTTTTAATCGTGAGAGCATAACCACAGAGCCTGCGACTTCTTCACTTGTTTTCGTGCTTTCCAACAAATTCACAATGCTTGTCAGCGATACTTTAACGCGATTTCATGGATGTCATTGCCCCGGACACGTTGAGAGATATGCATCCTGGCCTTGGACGGATGCAGAGCTTGGCATTGCTACCTGCATGAGGTGGTGTCCTTATTGTGGTCACCGATTCGCTTCTGCTGGAAAACTGCGTGAACACCTTCGGGGATAGCGATACAAGCATCGCAATTTGGACGTCAAGATTGAAACACAAGGGCGGTGTGGTGTATAGTACGTTCCTATTGACAACGTGTGCGGAATCTCACTAATCCGGTTGTTGGCATCCTTCATGGACGCAGAAGAACGTAGACAATAATACATCTTCCACGTTCATTCACGATGCAGATCAAGATAAAAATGAGTCCAGGCTTTTGCCGTCCACGAACGTGAGAACTCAGGTATACTTCTCAGCACTTCCAGTGAAGAATATCATTGAACTGATAATACAGGGATCGACTTTCACAGACGACATATCAGCATCGGCAGCGAAGTTAAGAAAATATGTACAGGCCATGTTGGAACCAGGTGATGAGCATTGCAAGAGCCTAGACAATGCTGCCCTTTCAACTCTAGGAGATCTTCCGCTGGAGACTTACAGCCTGTGGATTCGCTCTACAGTCTCACCTCCGGTACTCACCAGAGCTGATAGATGTTGGAGCTCGCGCAGGCCGCACTACGAGGACGTCTTTACGGCAGTGATGCGATGCCTGAAGGATACAAAGAGTCCGCAAGTCTTCTCTCGAGGTGAAGCTACCGATAGACCTGAGGACTGGGCTAAAGCCGTGCTGCAATTATCATGGCCTGACGCGAAAAATCCGATATGCATCATTGGCCTTACTCCAGACCTGGCCAAAGAGAACAATTTCATGATCCCGCAAGAGCTGAGCTCTACCGTTACTGCATATCACGAATGCAATGTAGCATACAATTTAACGCCGAAATATTCAGTCGTTGACATTCACATAGGTCGCAAGCAACGCCCTTTACAATAAGGATACCTGACCAGAATCTGCTGACGCCTTTTAGATCACGGCAATGATGGCCTTTCGGCTCCTCTTCATGAATGTGTGAAGATATGGGTGCTCTATCCACCGTCCGAGCAGAATTTGCGGCTAATGCAAACGGTTGAAGGTCAGAAAGCAAAGCTGGTCTCATTAGCGGCCTCTTTGGAAGGAGGTCTGATCGTTCTAACAACGTCTGTTCACGCTATCTACATACCTGCTGGCTGCATTCCATAGAACATTCACATTGATCGGTGGCTTTCTTGTGACGAAAGATTTCACGTCTATGGGATCGATGATGGCATTCTCCTGGTATCCAGCATTGAATTTGCATTCTTGCCTAGGTAAACAGGGCAAAACAATGTATTTCCGGTGGTACTTGGACTGCTTAGATGTTGCGTTCAACAATGGAAAAGCAGCCCAGGTATTGGAGGCATGGATCCGGGCAGAGGTCCAGATCCAGGCATTTTTTGTCGAGAAGCCCTCATTTGCGAAAGCTTTCAGACAAGCTGGGGAGAAGTACTTTTTCGCAGGCAACATCTGGCACACGAGTTGCCCATGCGGTTGGAAAGGAGAGAAAGAGAGATTTGGAATGCACGTGGAACATCACCATTTGTCTTTTCTTCAATGACAATATCCGGCAGATAGAGTACGTGAATATCTGAAGACTTTTGACGCACAAAGAGCACACATGAATTAAGACGCTTTGATGGCTGTGATTTAATGGTCCCTTTTTACCGTGTCATAGTCCTACTTTCCGAGGCTGGAAGGGTGACGGGTTATTCCTTATTTGGCGAGCCTCTAGCGCTGCCAAGAGATATCTTATCTCCGCTAGTCGGGCACTCGGGGTATCCCATGTCGCCATCAGCCATCACCAGCCTTCTGCATTCTTACCAAGCATCTGATATATAGCACTGACGACTTCGATTCTTTCTCTAGGACGTACAATCTCATTTGTTTTAATTGTTGATTTGCTGCAGGAGGTTCCCTTATCATCTGAATCCCAGGTGCTCCTCTCCTCCTTGGTGACTGCTGTTTGTAAGGTCTCGTGCCTGCCGCAAGCGGCTACAATCCACTGCGACATCTGACTACACCTCACTTCTATACGCTGGGACTCGAGAAACAGTTTTCAGAGTTGCGACATCAACTGCTATTCCCAAGAGAATACGCAAGGCAGGAATTCAACAATGCAAGATCTCCGATACCTATCGGGTTCCGAAGATGAGCGTACTGACTCGATGCATCCAACAATATCAGAAGAGGTCCAAGACCTGATCATGTCTTCCGATGGAGAACCCCCGGGAATGTTTGATCCGCCACCCCATATAGCAGCACGAATTTACCGGAATACTACCAATCGTCGAAAATCTTCCGCCGCCTCATCCCGCCGAAACTCAATGTCTTCACATCAGTCCGGTCGTTCTGCGCGCTCAGCACATGGTGGGCCTCAAAGTGCTCACATTGCTCAGCATCTGCGACGGGCCTCTTTCATTCAAAGCCGAAAGGACAAGGCAGCAGATAGGAATGCGCACGCTGAAAAGGTCAGGTTACGGGCAGCAATGGTAAAGGCGGCTCCACGAGCGACGGGGAATAGTGAAGAGCGCGCCCTTGCTGCTCAACAAGCAAGGCAAAGATACCTGGCCCAGGTCAAGGCTAATTGCGCGGAGGAAGTCAAGCGGTCAAAGAAAGTCGCAGAGGAACAGCGAGAGAAGCGAGCTGCCGAGCGTCTTAAACTGAGGGAGGACCTGCAGGAAAGGCATGCAGAGGCCGAGAGAAGGAAAGCACTGTTGGACCAAAAGCAACGACGCGCCAGAAACGTTAGTCTCCACACGGCCGAAGAGAAGAAGTCAACTGCATATGTATGGAAGCCAAGGAGCGCGGTGGAAGCGGCAAGCATAATACAACGAGCATGGCAAAATCGGCAATGGAGACTCGCGATACAGGAGTTTGTGCGAGTTGGTCTGACGGTAGTAGCTGTGGAAAAGACGAGCTTTGAACAAGTGGGAGCATTTTTAGCTCAGGATAATGTCAATCTGTGCACGGCAAAGATTCTTAAACTTTGCGGTTTGAAGGATATCGGAGATGATGATGTCGCGGAGAAAGCTGCTGTTCGGACGTTCTTGAGCACTTTTCTCATTCTTGGCCATCCGGATCAAGTGCTGAGTGGGGACGGCGAGCAAGAGCAGGACCTTGAGGACAAGGCTAAAGAGCTTTTGCTTCATTTCAATCGGATCATAGAAGCAGATCGCCCAACGCAATCTTCTTTTGCGGCACAATTGGCTGAGCTCTCCGAAGCATACACTTCATTCCAGAGAGCATTTGCGGCCTGGAAGGCGCATGACTCTTCATACCTTATCTCGAATATGGTCGCTCAATTCGTTGAACTCGACGCCATATGGCAGACTGTCAAGGACGACAAGGATGGCGCAGTCGCTGAAGATTACAGGGAAGGCATCCAACGGAACCAGACACTGGTGCTCGTCAGACTCAAAAGACTTGCTGGCCCGCAAAAGGCGTTGAAGATGATCAAAGACGCCATTCGAATAAGCCGCAAAGGACGATCAAAGAAGAAGCCTATCACGGACGTCAAACCTCGGGCGACACCAGTCCATCAGAAGCAGACTTCAATCTCACCGGAGCTACCATTCGTTGAGATAGCGTCCAGGTCGACAGATCCATTGACAGCAACTTCTAGCGAAAGCATGCCCGCAAAACAGAAGCTCGAATCTTTCACCTTGTTGCCTGACAATCGAACGCTGATGCATGAACTCGCCATCAACAAAGAATACAAGATTGATCTCCAGCCTCATATTGATACGCGTGACAGCGTCGTCAACGCAGTGAAAAACAGCTTGCAACAAGGGCTGGATCTCGCCGAGAGTAATGATATAATACCTGCCTTGGCGGAGCTGATACACGACAAGCTGCAACAGTTGTTGACACCAGGAAATTCACTCTATGTCCTGATATCAGATGCACTTGACCCGAAGATGGTAGCAAGCCAGGTCAGAAATGGAGCGTTTTCTTTTGACGGATTTTTCTCGTTCATGAACACGATACTACCGAAGCTATGTGCACCCGTTCGAGACTCAGAGGTCAAAGATCTTGCGGCGACCCCGAGCGTAGATCCGGTCGAACAAATGGCACGAATTTACTGGGTCATCGACCTACTTCTACTGGACCACCTGAACTTCATTTTGATGAGCTCCGCACCCAAGCTTCTGGAAGGCTCGGTCGCTTGGGAACAACGAGAGTTCACCAAACGGCTCGATCAAAAATTCCCCGAGAAGACTCAGAAATGGTGGAGAGCTGCGGTAGCCAAAGCCAAAGAGGAACCTGCAAGACGAATCCCTGCTGGCGCAGCAGGAAGGACAACACCCCATAGAATATACATGCACGGATTAGTCAATCTTGCCATCGCAACTAGCGAGATCCAAGCTGCTGATATCCCCGAGACGCTGGAACTCGACCGCCAACGCCTCAACCGTATCCGCTCCGACACCTTACGAACGATCACCACAGCCTCCATCCTCCTCACCGCCAAAAACCTCCTCAGACGCGACGTCCGCTCCTTATGGAAGAACGAAAGCCAGCGCATGTGGGACCTCCCCTCGACCTCACCACCCGCAGCCTACGTCGCCATCGTCGAGTCCCGATACGCATTACCCCCCACCACCAAAACCCAGCTCACAGGCACCATCACGCGTCTGCTCGCGGACTCCCGAGAGCGCCAAGCCACGCATCCGGTCATGAAGGTGCTGTTGAAGAAGATCCAAACGCATATCCTGTCGCGCCTCGCGGCTTCGAGCTCCGAGGAACGGATACGGACGAGTACGACTGCGAGCGAGGTTTTGGGGTCGAGCGGGATGCCGGAGTTTGTGGGGAGGATTGGGGAGGTGGTGCTGGAGCTTGGGAGGGTGGCGGATGTGGACCGCGAGGCGCATGGGAAGTGGTATGATGAGGTTGCTGGGAAGATTGCTGAGGAGGCCTGGGAGGGTGCGTGAGGTAGCGCCTGTTGTTTGTTTGTTGATGAATGATGTGAGGTGCGATATTTTCGGGTTTCGGTAGCTGATGCGGGTGGGTGGTGTTTACGAGCTTAGGATGACTGACTACCTACCATTGCATGCTTGGCGTCTGGGTGGGGCAGGATGTCGGTGCTGAGGTTGTGAGGGGTGGGGATTTCTATACATTATTGATGATGATGATGTAGCATATATACACAAATGAAATGAAATGAAATGAAATGGAATGGAATTATCCGGTAACGACAGCTAGTTGTGGAACGGATAGCACTGTTTATAGCGGTATTGTTCGATGGGGGTTCAAGGTATTGTGTGGCAATGGCATGTAGGAAGTGTAAAGATGGGAGATATCGCTGATGAGATAGGATCCTTGATTACAAGAACACTGGCGCTCCGGAAAATATATTTAGGATCTCCATCCCATCCACAATCCACAATCCACGCTATCTACACATTTCTCCATATAACATACCACCCTCCACCCTCCTCTTTACCCCATCATCATCACATACAAGTGTCTCCTACCACAAACATTCTACCACAATCATCCTCCCACTGCCATCCCACCTCCCACCTCTTAACACGACACAACACAATCCTCCCCTCCCCTAATCCCTTACAAAGTTCTCTCGTACCCTTCCCAGTACCAGTGACGTTCACGATGTAAGGTACGTACGACTTGTAGTGCAAAGAAGAGACTGTGGAGGCTATTGAGTCGTTCTTCTGTTGAGGAAAGGTTTGGTGTGGATGTGCTTATTTAAAGAATTGTTCTCCTTCTTCTTCTTCTTCTTCTTGACTGGAGGGGAGAGGAGGTGGATGACTGGAGTCACGTAGTCCTGGCATTATAGATGCTCCGGTGGTGGCGACAGCACCTTCTTGGCTGTCGATAGTAATCGTCTATAGCGCGTGAGGCAATGTATACGTTAGTCAGTATCGGCGTCGAGCTTGGTGCTGCACCGACCGTGGCAATAATTAGTTGCACGCTTAACGAAATCATTTTTTCGGCTTCTGCGTCCTTTTGTTGTTCTGATTACGCAGGTCTTGCATGGTGGGACCACGAAATCGCTGTTTTGCTGACGGAAGTGTACGCCTGTTCCGCGCAATCGGGTCCGCTGACGGCATCGAAGAGAGGTAGATATACTTAGAGTCGAAAGTTTTCAGAAAAGATGATATAAGCAAGCTTATAATCGAACAAAGTGCGCTAGAGATCCAGTACAGAGTCATGGCGCTGGGAAACTGGAGTGTAGCTGGCCCTGCTGCAAGGGCCAGAAGTTTTCGCAACCTGCTCAATCGTAGACCGTACGCTTTCCTTCTTATAGGCAAGGACAATACCACTTCCCGAGGGCGAGTTGAGGCCGGGCTAGAGACACGCTGAGAGAAGAGATTCGCCGAGGTTACCAGGGTAGCAGACAGCATGAAAGGCAGCAGAAGAGATGGATCCGGGAGCAGAAGGTTTGGGAACCACAGCATCCCCTCCGCCACGAATGAACTTTCGATAGGTATCGCAGCAGCATCAGACGTGCCTAGGTCCGGACTGCGGCCTCCTGTGATTGACCTCCAAACCAGGCCCAGCATTCCATGCTCCGTCCCGGCCATACGTCCCAAGGTCTCCATCACCACGAACCATATGGGAAATTGGATAATCGACAAGTGCCTCTTCCATCGTTGTATACCGTGTTCTTTCCGGAACTTTTGTCGGACCACTCTGGCCAAGGTTGCAAGCGTGATATCTTCTTTATCGCGCGCTGTCTTGCTTAGAGTGGCTTGCGCAGCGCTTACCGCCTCTTCCATTGACGGCTGTAGACGTAGCTGACGCATATTTATTGTATAACTGTAACGTTGGATAGGTAATATGACGAGAGCTCTGGTAAGGAGAGCGGTCAAGGGTATACTGGCCGCCCACGGCAATCCTGTGAGATTGTGAAGGCCATTGATGAGTGTATGGGTCTGCACGAGACATTCTTCGACGAAGCAACAACGTGAAGTAGCATGAAAACTACGGACATTATATATTGAGATCTGGTAAATCCCAAGTCCTCTGGGATGTATAGGTCTTGCGAGCTTAGACGTAAGACTGAAATGTCTGGTTGCCATGGTGGGAGTGAGTGGGTAAGATATGCTCAAGCTCTGCAGAAGTGAGGGTTTTGATTCAAATCTGTAGAGCACGATGTCGCTAAACGAGAGCGGATGCAAGGGGAGTCCCTAGCTTTGTTCAGGTAGACCTCGAGTCACATTGGTGAATATGATGTATCGATACGTCTTTCCAATTCAGGTGATACTGGAAGGGTCCATAACGCTTGAGTGCAGTGAGTATCATACTCGATGGCAGAGATAATTGAACTCTGCAACGTAGTAGTGTCGCCCAGCCCAATGCGTGCAACTTTCAAATGCCTGCTCCAGCAAAAGAACTAGCCAAAGCGCCCTAGACCAAACATGCGTGTGGTTCTGAAGCCGCGGAAAACATGTAGTGCGACTTACTTTGAACGTATGTCATGACTATATACGTTAATGGAAATCGACTGTCTGATGCGTCGGCGAGATCACTGATCAGGTCGCGCGGCTCCGGGCCGTTCCTGGCTCAATATCGCTAGCGCTATTCACTTTATCCTAGGGAAGCATTGTGCATAAGGAAAGATGTTTTCAATGACCCGTGTCATGTTCAGGCATGTTCACTTCTACTCATGCTCACTACTTGGACATCTTGACTGTTAATTCATTCGCAGCGATGGGGGCTACCGGACGAAGATCCTAACGATCTTTGGGCCATTATGGACTTCGTGTACTCTTTTCCGTTGTACATCGCCTGTGTCGCTCTTGCATGGCCTGTCTTTGGTTACCTCGCAGCCCTTTTCGGATCCATAATCTTTCTCATTCCTGGGATCATTCGGCTTGCTGGTAGAGCTGCTGGGTTGCGCCTCAGCCGGAATACGAAGGCCCGAAAAGACATTATCCTGATCAACGCCAAACGCGAGGATGACGATTACCACGAAAAGGAGCATGTCGCACCAAAGGTTGAAGACACGGATTGGGTGGAAGTAGAGAGTCACCCTGTTGGGTGGGCTCCAAATGGCGGGACCGCACAGAACGACTGGACAGGGATCGTGGGGTTTCTTCATCCATTTTGTAACGCTGGAGGAGGTGGAGAACGAGTGCTTTGGGCAGCCATCAAAGCTACGCAGAAGCGTTGGCCCAAGGCTATCTGTGTCGTTTATACTGGGGATCTTGATGCCACTAAGTCTACCATCCTAGAACGTGTCAAGCACCGTTTCAACATCCAGCTTCATCCTCCAAGTGTTGTCTTTATGTACATCGAGACTCGTGACTGGGTTCTTAGTACTACGTGGCCACATTTCACTCTCTTGGGACAAAGCCTGGGGTCGCTGATCATCGCCTATGACGCGTTTTCTCACGTTGTTCCCGACATCTTCATTGACACTATGGGCTATTCATTCGCCCTAGCATTAAGCAGCTCTCTTTTTCCAAAGATACCAACTGGAGCCTATGTACATTATCCAACAATATCCACAGATATGCTCAGCTTACTTGACGCCAAGATGGAGAAAGGAGTCAATGCAGGTACCGGGAAGGGTCTCAAAGGCTTGGCCAAGAAGTTATACTGGAGAGCTTACGCCTTTTTGTATGGCCAATCTGGCAGTAACGTTGACATAGTCATGACCAATTCTTCCTGGACCCAAGCACATATTCAGTCATTGTGGGGTCTGAAACGCACGAAACGACGGAAACCCCACGCAGTTGAAGTCGTCTATCCGCCTGTTGCTGTGGAGGAAATCGAAGAAAAAGTTCCTCTGGAAGGACCGAAGACCGTACAGCGACAAAAGGCCTTGCTGTATGTTGCCCAGTTCCGACCTGAGAAGAACCACGACTTGATATTGCGCTCCTTTGCAAAGATGGCTCATTCCCCTCAGAGATCGACGGAAGCAAGCGATGCCAGGCTTGTGCTCATTGGCTCTGTCCGTGATAGTAGAGATGAGAAGATGGTTTATCAGCTTCGGTTGCTTGCTCATGAGCTGAAAGTTGAGGACAATGTTCAATTCATCTGCGATGCTTCTTGGGACGAGGTCCTTGACTGGCTGGGAAAAAGCTGGGTAGGCGTCAATGGAATGTGGAATGAGCACTTTGGCATTGGCGTCGTAGAATACCAAGCAGCGGGTTTGATTTGCGTCGTCAACGACAGTGGAGGGCCGAAAGCCGACATTGTCATTGACATCGACGGGGAAGCTACTGGTATGTTGTCCCAACTGCACGGTGAATGATTACGAAATCCTCGTCCTGAGGTCTCTGCACTTTGACCATGCCCTCCCCAAGCTTGGCTAATATTGGAGCTTAGGTTACCACGCCAGCACGGAAGCCGACTACGCATCAGCCTTTGAATCAGCCCTCTCAATGTCAGAGGAAGCCACATTAGCCATGCGAAAGCGGGCTCGAGCCTCCAGCAAGCGCTTCACAGAAGCGGCGTTCGCCATCAAATGGGTTGAGCAATTGGGCAAACTTATAGACTTACAGCGCGAAGCATCAGCATAGCTACTCAATGTTTCAGTATACATGATACCCTCAAATTCAATGACACATTTTCAACGTTTCGCTCATTGAACGCCATGCTTGACCTCAAACCATTGACCACACAAATTCACCCTCCTACCATCTTCCATTCCCTAGATCTACGTAGCCATCCATTCATTCCCCACGCCCTCATCGACAATCATCCACTCCGCTCCCCCCCTCTAATCCCATATCTCCAACCCACATACCCCAACACCCCCGCCACCCCCCCAAGCCCCGCACCCCCAACCACAGCTCTAAACCCCCTAGCCAGCCCATACCGCCTCCCCACCCCGACCGTCGCAGCCGCACCCCCCACCATCCCCACTCCACTCCACGTGTCCACCTCCACCTGCCCCTCATTCTCCAGCAACCTCCACGCGCGATCCTTCCACTCTATATCCTCTCTCCCCCACATGCGCCCCACCAACGCGAGAGCGAGGATGCCGGTGCCGACGAAGGCGCTGCTGGAGGTCGTGTGCAGCAAGGTTGAGAGGAAGGGTGGGGGCGAGGGGGCGCGGCGGAGGATGCGATAGCGTATCGGGGCCGCGATGGGGCCGACGGTGGCGCCGAGTTGGAAACCGCGGAGGAGGACGTGGGTGGTTAGGATTGCGGTGGTGTGGGGTTGGTCTTCGGCGTAGGGGGGGTGGGGCCAGAGGATGGACATTTCTGTGTGCTGGGGGGAGTTGGGGGTGGGTTGTGATGAGGGATGGGGGAGATTCGGTGTTGTTGCTCGTTGGGGTTTAGGAAAGGGAAGTCTTCAAGATCCCATTCTCTGGGAGATCGGAGATTGGTTCGATCGGTTGTTTGAGTACTTTGCTCGACTTGTATATGTAGAACAGAGTGCAGGGGTATTTTGCCCGTCTTTGCAGCGCTGATATTTTTGATACCGTCAGGCTCGGGGGTTCATGGTATGGCTGTTTGATCTGCTATGGATTATATAACGGCAGGTCCACCAACCAATACTCTATCGTTGTGTGTGGATAAAGAATAGGGGGTTTCAGACTGTTCCGTAACTAGGAACAGATCACTTTCTGAACTGATCCATTTTCCTGTTCCTAATAATCCGGAACACCTAACCCAAATAGGACTGGAACCCCGGAATTACCCGCAAAACTAGCTTACGTCAGCTGATCTGTTCCAAGTTTTGATCCAGAAACAGCTCTTCGAGCTGGAACAGTTTTTAGGAACAGATCACTGAATCAAAAGTTGATTCAGGTGGCAAAACAGCGATTACCTAAGCTGAATCACTGATCTGTTCCTAGTTACAGAACAGTCTGAATCCCACTATTGGTAACTTGTTGATCGTCATACTATTCTGTATCTCGTGCCAGATGGCTGAGTATACAATTGATAAATGGTGAAAGTTCACGGAGAAATGCAGAAACGACGGAACGAAGAAACGAAGAAGGAGAAAGAATACCTCTAGCATAGTTAGACTTTCTTGCACGGAACAAAAGGGTAAAGAGATACGACAGCTTATGGCTCGTGATCTTTTCCACTTCACTGCCTGAAGCGCCTCGATGGCTCCACATCTCGCATGCCATTGTTCTATATGCCCGTTGGTCCCAAAATGTCAACTAATTCCTCGCTGCTCACACAGAACGCTTCAACCTCACGACCGCGGATCATCAATAAATCCCACCTACCCTGTCATTTCACATGCAATAAGATTCGTATCATAGATAGTGAGCGTTCCACAGAAAGCGTTTCTCTTATACAATACTCCTTCTGTATGATTGCTGCTTGCTTTGACATTGTGTCATGAAATGCTAAGCTCATCTGTCTCTTCTCATCAATTGCTACTTGTTATATAATTCTGTCATACCGGTTGCTTCATTTCGATATCGTGAAACAATTTGCTGAGTTGCTCGGTCACCGCTTGGGGTGGGGGGTAATAGAGGGGCCGGTAGCTGGGCGGATGGAAGAGCGCAGGTATTCATGCGTTCGAGAGAGGTGGCGCGAAGGCGCGTTGTCCGGATAGGGGGCAGGCAATTACCAACAAATTATTTTCTGTTATATAGCCCTACTGGAGCTGACGACCATTATAAAGATATCGCGTCAAGGTGAAGGTACCTGTTTCCCTTATCTTCTCTTTCCAATCCTATTCAACCCTAGCAAAAGATCCTTATTAGGTCTCTCCCGACGTGTTCTTCCGTTTAGCATATCAGGTAACCGAGGTGTGCAGCCAGATTTTCCGTTGAAGCAGGCCTAAGCTGACAGAGAATGCGCAGACGTGTTGGAAGCGGATGTTTTATTACGTCGCATGCCGGCATACGGTTTTCTATGAACTTACACAATGCCAACAAGCTGTTGCCCGCGGTTCATGGTGTACATCACCAACCGGCCACCAGCGCGATTCTGACCAATTGGTTGATGTTCGGGACCATAAGCCTGGGAGATGCCCTGCTTGCCTTGGACATACGCCCCACAGTTCTCAGGGATCACAATGGTAAAGGGAGAGATTTATTGAAGGTATCGCTTTTTCTTGAAGGGCAGATTATGTTCAGCTGACTCCAAATGCGCTCGAAAGAAACACCATATCGATAATAAGCTAGTGATCTTCTTTACTATTGAGCGAGTGAAAATACCTAGCGGCGAGAGAAGATACCTTTCCGAGTAATGGAGTTATAGCTTATATCATGGTGCTTGTCCAACATTCTGCATCCCCCACCAGTATCCATTCGAAAACGACTTTGCTCCACTCAACCATTTACCTTGTAGTCGCTCAAAAGTTCTAGGTGGACGTTAGCGCGTAAGATTACAGTACTGGTTAGCTCAGTACTCACGGGTCAATCCTATTCTGCTTGAAACGCACCCTATATATCTCATGTGGTATTTCTTGGATCTTGACGTCTGGAGGTGCCGCGGCATGGTTGATATCGAGAATGATGTGGTAGATACTTTGATCTCCAAAGTCCCCCCCATGAACGTAATGCGGAGTGTCGAATCTTTTGAGCAAAGGCAAGCCGGCGTAGGTGCAAAACTTATTAGAAACCTGGATTTCGTCAAGGTCACTACCTTGAGACCGTAAACGGAGACAGACGCGCTTGAAAGCAATTGCCGAGTCGGCGGGAATGATGGAAATTGAGTCGTGGAATAGATCTGAGGGAGGGTGTACTTTATCGGCCATCGCGTGTATTAATGCTTGAAGCTAAGGGTTAGGAAAGACCACGAATATCAAGCTGATACGAAGGTGAGTGATGACTTTAGAAAGGTAAAAGACGACAATAAAAATTAGTATTAGAACGGGCGTTACATTCCGCTCCGAATGCTACTGTGGTATCCAGGGTGCTTGGTAACTAAGAGAGAATGCGGCAGCACGTTAGAATACTATTCATAGAGAGCATTTTACTGAGTTCACCGTGGTTTGTATTGAAGGATCAGATAAGCAATTAATAACATATACCCGCTGATTATGCGCCGGGCCGTTGACGCCGTTTAAATGGTCAATGCAACCGCACGCGAGCCTCGCATTAACGCCTTCACCAATTCTGCACATCGTACAGCATATCATATACAGCTTTCTTTGATGGCGTCGTAAGTGCTCAGGTATGACAAAGTGTAGCGGGTATTGACGAATATGTACAGCAATATACTATTCTTGCCATTTCGGAGGACCCACCCAGTATCCCTCTCCGCTGCGATACGGCAGTATATCTCGACCAAGTATGACCAACACCCAGACATGTTCATTCGGGATATGGAATCCATAGACAGGCTGCGATCGGATGCTATCAACTCCCTGGAACCTCATATCAGCGGTATCAAAAAGCTGACGGCGTATGCGGCTCAACTTGTCTGGATTGTGGGGAAATTCCCAATAGATATCGGCGTCGACTTTACCTGGTACCCTGCCCTTGGGTTCAATACGCAAAAACCGATCTCGGACAATAATCTCCGATTTGAGCTTGCGAACGTGCTGTACAACCTAGCTGCCCTCTATTCCCAACTTGCTGTGTCATTAAATCGCAGTACAAGCGAAGGACTCAAGTCTGCATGCAATTATTTCTGTCAGGCTGCGGGAGTCATCTCACACATAAAGTCGGAGATCATTCCAGACATGCGATCTCTACCACCGGAAGATATGGATACCATGACTCTAGAGAGTGTACAACAGCTGTTACTCGCCCAAGCACAGGAATGCTTCTGGTCTAAGGCTGTCAAAGATGGACTTAAGGACGGTCTGATTGCGAAATTGGCAGCAAAGGTGTCTGACTTCTACGACCAAGCTGCGGAGTACGGGACAAAGTCAGATACCATTAGCACAGAGTGGATTCACCACATGACAGCAAAACACCATCACTTTGCAGCAGCGGCCCAATACAGAGCGTCTCGAGATTGTTTGGACAAGCAAAACTACGGGGAGGAAGTTGCGCGGCTTAGGGATAGTCTGGTATGCGTGAACGAAGCCCTGAAAGAGTCAAGATGGGTTAACAAGATTGTGCTTGGTGATCTGAACGGCCTAAAATCTAGGGTCTCGGAAGACCTGAAGAGGGCAGAAAAGGACAACGATCTCATTTATCTGATGTCTGTGCCTCCAAAGTCCGAGCTGAAGACGCTTGATCGCGCAGGCATGGCTACTCCAAGGGTACCACAGGAAGTTTCTGATCCGGCCTCGACCCTTGGTGAAGGTGGTCAATTTGGTCAGCCATTGTTTGCAAAATTAGTACCTTATGCTGTCCACATTGCCGCAAGCATCTATGAGGAGCGGAAGAATAGACTGGTTAATATCAACATTGTTGACGAGATTGAAGCTCTAACCATTAAATTGAGAGAGTGAGTCAGAACCGTAGCTTCATCCATTGATCGCTGACCTCTTCTAGTCTTCTACAATCACTAAACTTACCTGGCTCGCTTCAGGCGCTCGAAAAGCCCTTGGGCTTGCCACCATCTTTGACATCACATGCTGAGGAAATCCGGCAGCAGGAGGGTCTTCATCGAGTCCGTCGTTCAATGCATGAAATCAGCAAGCTTAAAGCTAATGACACAGCTATATACCAGGAAGGTGTCGAGTTGCTGAAGTCCGAAGCAGCCGAGGATGAGCGCGCCAAGATGAAACATGGGACCGATCGCTGGAGTCGGCAACCCTCACAGCAAGCAGCCGAGAAGCTGTATGCGCAGGTTGCCGAGATTGATGGGTACCTGAAATCTGCTTCGAGCAGCGATGACTTAGTCAAAGGAAAACTGAAGGAATGCGAACAGGTTCTCACCGTACTTTCTGGCAGCGACCGAGACCTTGAGGAATATGTACCCAGTAGTCGAAGAGCAGTCATGCCACCAAACCTCGAGCGTGCAGCCCATAATCTGAGAAACGAATTGAACGAAGTCAGCAGACTGGAGAGTAGACGCAGGAGACAGATTGAAAAGGTCCGCGAAAAGGCAAAAAAAGACGACATAAGTAAGAACTATATTTGTCCCTATGCTTTCCGTGTACTAATTGAGAATACAGATCATGTAATACTGGTAGAGACCGCCCGCCTCGAGCGCGACTTTCCTATGCAAAAGATCGAGCCCGCACAGTTTGAAAACCTCTTCGAAGAACGCCTGAAAAGATACGACGAAGACAAAAAACTGATCTCCGCCGAGAGCGACGAGCAGGCCCAGCTCACATCCCAACTCAAAGAAGCAAACGCAGCCTTCACAGCCGCAAGACGCGGTGACTCTTCAACCAGAGAGCGCGAACAAGCCCTCCAACGCCTCGAAAACGCCTACGTCAAATACAAAGAGATCGTCAACAACCTCAACACCGGCCGCAAATTCTACAACGACCTCGCCAAGATCGTCGCCAGATTCCGCGACGAATCCAGGAACTTCGCCTACCAACGCCGAGCCGAAGCCGGACAATTGGAGAGCGATCTCGCCAACGCGATGTCCGCGCTCAACATCTCGCACACGACGTCGCTGCAGGATCAGAAACAGCGCGAGGGCTTGAGGTCGCATTATAGCGCTAGAGCGCCAGATGCCGAGCCCCTGCCTGCTCCTGTACCGGCGAGAGCTCCTGTACAGCCGCCGCTGCCGCCGGCGCCGTTGGCGGGTATGTGGAAACCGGAGCTGGGGATTAAATTTGGGGGCGTGCCGGCTCCGCAGCAGCAGCAGCAGCAGGCTGCGAATGGAGTTGTGCATAATCCTGCGTATCCTAATACAAGGACGAGAGGGGGGCAGTGGGATGTACATCAGGGCGTTAGGTTTGGATGAAGCGTCTATAGGTGTGGATATATATATTTTGAATGAGAGCGTGTGTATGATGTCCATGATTTTGGAATATAGTATAGCGAATGGGAATATTCCATTATCGATATCGATCCTTGATGAAGTCAAGACCATCATTGCAAGCTCTATGAATATGCACAAGTCTCACAAAGCTACCTTCCTAGCAACACCAAGCAACCATCTAGCATCACTCCACACGCCCGCGTGCTCACCCTCAGGCGGCATATCCACTCCACCCGTCCCCCCCTCCACATCCTCATCCCTCTTCTTCCTCCTAAGACGCTTCTGCAACTCCATCGGATCCAACTCTCCCCTAACCCCTCCCAACCCGTCCTCACTACCCCCCTCCTCCCCATCATCATCATCTCCATCCTCAACCCTCATATCCATCCACCCTACCGCCCAATCAACCCACCCGCCAACCCGTCCCATAACAACCTTCCTCATCTCCCCCTCATCTACATCCTCCCCTTCCCCCCCCTCCTCATCCACATCCACAAAATCTGGTCCCATCATCTCCCCCTCACCTTCACCTTCACCTTCATCAGCACCAATCGCCCCTCTCCCCGCACTACTCCTCCTGCTCCTCGCATCACCCTGCTGTAACCGATTCCGAGCTCCCGCATGATTATACTTCCCACTCCACTCCCCATCCAACGAGTGATAAACACTATCATCCCCATCCTCCTCTTCCTCATCCCCACCCGTCAAACTCGTACTTGAACGCCTAGCCGCCAGCCAACTCTGCCCCTTCTCCTCCAACCGTGTAAGTGTGAGTGTCGAAGCTGTGCGCGTGATCCAATCGTCGTTGTCATCTCTGCTGTGTGCTCTCACGCCGCCGCTCTTTCTTCGTTTCGCGCCATCGGGTTGTTTGTGGAGGGCGGAGGCCGATTTTGAGGGCGGGATGGCGCGGGGGATGGAGGTTGTCGGGCGCAGGCGGGTGCGTGAGGTGGGACGGCTGAGGAGGGAGGGGGTGCTGGGGATTGAGGTGCTGGGGTAGATGTAGGAGGTTGAGGGGGAGGTGGGGAGGGTGGTTAGAGGGGAGAGGGTGGGGTGGGAGCGGTTGCGATGCTGGGATTGGGTGTCAAATGGGTGTCAAATGGAGTGAATGGGAGACTTACGTCCATTAATAGTTGATTGGGTGAAAGGGAGAATCAGTGGGTGTTGGTAGGACGAAACTCGGAGTGATAGAAAAGTAGATGTGGATGGGAGGAGATTAGATTGAGTTTGGAGCTAGCCGATTTTACTTGAGGAATGTACTTCAATGAAGGCATAATCTTGGGTATATTGCAGCTATCCAACATACATGATTCGACATCAGTCGTGGTTGACGAACAACTTCTCCAACCCTATCTAGGTCGAGGTTGGATATTGTCTCTTCTATATTCTATGCAATTCCACCATGGTTATATTTTGCCTTTGTTGACAACAAAAGCCTCCAGAACGGCAATTGCAGCCCACAGTCTGTTCTCGGCCTCTTTAAACGCGAGAGATCGTGGAGAGTAGAAAACGTCGTCGGAGACCTCTTCCTGATGCCGGGGCATGCAATGCGTAAACTTCCAACCTGGCTTTGCACCTCCCCTTTCTGCCAATGGGGTCGTAACCTGAAACCCAGAAAAAGCCTTAAGCTTCTTCTCCTTTTCGCTTTCCTGGCCCATGGAGATCCATGTGTCGGTGACCAAGATATCGGCGTCCTTTACGGCTTCTTCGGGCACGTTTGTTTCGGTAAGCTTCCCCTGAATTTTGGCGTCTATCCCCGATTGTTGAATAATCTCCCGCATCTGACTAGATATTTCGTAGCCCTTGGGTGTCGCAACTGCCAGATCAACACCCAACTTGCCAGCTCCAATAGCTATATCGTAAAGCACGTTATTGGCATCACCAATCCACGCGACTTTCAGTCCTTCGAGCCCAAGGCTAGGAGTCATGGATCGCTCCTCTGTTCGTGATGTGTGCATAGCTTCGAACATTGTTAGAAAACTCGCTATACTTTGCAACGGATGATAAGCATCGGAGAGAGCGTTAATGATTGGCACGGTACTACTTTTTGCAAGATCTGCAACATCGGAATGAGGCCCGACTCTCGCAAACCAAGCAGAAACCATAGAACTGATGACGACTGCAGTATCATAGAGCGATTCGTTGACACCTAGTTGTATGTCCTCTTTACCCAGGAACATCTAGGGCGGGTCAGTTCCGAATGTGAATTCATCCTCAAGGCCGGGTTTTATGCATAGCGTTCAGGTGTGAGCGAACTAGGAAGACCTACAGGATGACCCCCTAAAGCAACAACAGCACCTTCTGTGCTTACTCTCGTTCGTGTAGATCTTTTATTGAAGGTTAGAGCCACAGTCTTGCCCGCCAATGCCCCTAATAGCGATTTTGGTACTGAGCCAGATTTCATCGCTTGCTTGTGCGAATGGGCATTTCGGATCAGGGTGGTGAATTCGGTGCTCGAAAGGTCAGCAATGCTGAGCAGATGTCTGGGGCCGAAGGGCGATGTGGCTGGGGAGGATTGAGAGCTGTAGCGTTGTACTTGTTCGACTGCTCGAAGATATCGGATAGATGGTCGTAAAGGGTGCATCCTTGCGAGGTCTATGTGTACGTGCTACAGCTACAAACAAAGCGCCAAAGCAAATATGTATCTTTAAGCAGCTTCAATACGACCCGGATATCTCTGTTCCAAATAAATGAAGCCGAGAATGGGGAGCTTTACCTTAAGTACAAAATGACTCAATGAGTAGCGGCGGAAGAGGCTTTGAAGGCTGTCAAACAAGCTTTGGCCCGTCTTGGTATTAGAACTAGAATCTGCAGCCAAGACGCTAGAACAGTTCAGATAAAAGTATAAAACCTTGTTGACAAATAGGATTCGGCAAGTATCATCACGAATCGTTAATATCGAGGAGTAACATTTAATATCTAGTTAATAGCACAGATATCTAACCGGCCTTATTAGAAATTAATAGAGAGAAATACATATGAATCCGAGTAAGGTTCTCTATTTAGTATAGTATCCGAGTTCTATTAATAGTAGGATTTAGACTATTCTATAACTAGGAATAGATTAGTAATTTAGCTTAGTAATTACTATTTTACTACTTAAATTAACTTTTAATTTAGTAATCTATTCCTAAAAACTAATCTAATAAGAAGAGCTATTTCTAAATTAAAATATAGAATAGAATAGTTAATATAGTATATACTATAGTCTTAGTATATAAGGTTTTAACTATAATAAATAGTTTATAACCTTTAGAAAGGTAAATATAGTAAATACCTATTATAAAAGAGAATATATACTAGACTTCCTAGTAGTTTATATAATTATACCTCTATTTACTAATACTCTTAAAGATCTAGTAGATAACCTTACTACCTCTTTATCTTTATCTACCTCCTTATTATCCTTCTCTTCCTCCTTATTATTAGATAATAATAATAAAATCCTAGTAGCTCTTAATACTATTAATACTATAAGATACCTTAAATTATAAGTAGTACTATTAAAGATATCTATAATTATTCACCTTTATCTTAATATCTAAAAATAAAAGCGCCCCTAGGAGTTTTATAAATAGGTATATATAAATCCTAATACTTTTAATAAGTTAATAGTAGAATTATAAGAGTAGGAGGTTTTCTAGAATAATAGTACTAGTAGATAATAGTAAATACTAGTAAAGTATTAACTCTTACTTATCTTAATTAGATTTAATAGTTATAGTAATAGAACTTCTTACTATAAGGTTTTAGCGCTTTATAGAGTTAGGATAAGAATAGTAGATCTTATTACTAGAAGTATTATTATAATAATCTAGTTTAATAGTCTATAAAAGCGTTATATACGGTAGCCTAATAGCCTAGAAAGGGGAGCGGTAAAGGACTATATTAAAGAGAAATCTAGAGTCTCTATATTATAACTAACTAAATAGGTTCTACGTCGCATATACTTAATATACGTCACGTCCTTACGTTAACCCGTAAGGGGAAATAATATACTAGGCTTACTAGTCTCCTTAGGGGGTTTATTAGATCCCCCGTAGAATAATTCTTAGATTTCTTAAGAATTAGTCTTATTATAAAAATAGTCTAATTTTATATTATTATATAACCCCTATAATTTATAATTCTAATAATTCTAATTCTTCTACCTATTTAAGGGTAGTAATCTATTATTAGTTATAATAAATATAACTCGCTCTAGTAGTATTATAAGTAATATACTATTATAATAGAGTTAAGATAAAAGTAGTTTATTAAATACTTTTAATAATAATCCTAGCTAATAAGAAAGAGAATAGAAAAATTATATAAGGGATATAAATAAACCTAATAATACTAAAAATACCCCTAGGAGAGATTTAAAGAATTATAAAGAAAGTATTCCCCCTATAATAGAACGCCTTACGTAGGTAAGGCGTAAGTAAGAAGAGTTACTATAAATTTAATAGCTTAAAGAAGTTAAAGTAGATATTACTACCCTAGAATTAAGGGAATAGATTTCTCTTTATAGTAATAGTAGTATAGGTTGGAAGTATATATATAATAAAGCTAAGGAGTACTTAAGTCCCTTTTAAAGTATATTAAAGCTAACCCCTATTCCTAACTATTATAATAAGAATATCTATAAATATTAAGACTAGATATAATAATATAATATATCTTTTTTATAGACTCTATTTAATTTTATTATATAGATATTACGTATTCTATTTATAATACTAGTACTTAAGAGTAACCTAGAATAACTTTAAGCTACTTATTTATATTCTTATCTATTAGAAATATTAAGTTAGAAGGATTTTATAAACTTTTTATTAAATTATATTAAGGATCTTATAAATAGGGAGTTAAGCGTATATTAATAATATACTAATATATATTAATACTTAATATAGGTAATTTATAAGTTTAAAATATACTTAATATCTTTAGAAGCCTAACTTCCTAAAAAGGTTAAAAGTAAGCAGGTAATAAATTTATATACTAAGCTTATTAAAGAGCTTTAAATTACCCTTATAAATTAGGGGTTCTTATCTAATATAAGAGATAAACTCCTATTATTAGTAGTATACCTTAAGGCTAATATTAATAAGACTAGAGGCCTTAGTTAGACTAACCGCGTCGAGTCGGTACTTCGAACTCGAGTCGGGTACCCAACTTGAGTCTTGGCGATTCGATACTAATATCTAGTACTAAGTACCTCGAGTCGGTATTAAGGTAGGTACTAAGTACCTCGAGTCGGTACCTAGGTAGGTACTAAGTATTAGTACCGAAGTATTAATTCGAATCGCCAAGACTTTTTTCTCTAGTAATATTTCTATTTTTAGTAGTATTTCTTACTATATTTTCTATTTTTCTTCTAATTATTATTATTATTATTACCTAGGGAATTCTTAAAAGTAAATAAGGTAATGTAAAAAGGTAATACATATTCCTAGGAAAACTACGACTATAATATTAGTAATATTTTCTTTTTATAGTACTATTTACTATTATATAAATAATTTATTACTATATTACTAAGTATTACTATTATTATTACCTAAGTAATTCTTAATAGTAAATAAGGTAATAAGAAAGATAATAGCTATTCCTATAAAGATAATAACTATAATATTAATAATATTTTCTATTTATAATAGTATTTACTATTATATCTATAACTTACTACTATATTACTAAGCATTATTATTATTATTACCTAGCCTAACCTAGGTAATTCTTTTAAGGTAATATAAAAAGGTAATATATATCCCTAGGGAACTGATAGGGGTATTAAAATTCTAGTTAAAAAAAAATCTATTTTTAGTATAAGGGTAATTCTAGAAATTTTTTAGGATTCCTTACTATTTTAGTAGGGGCTTAGCGTCTTGGCGATACCTTGGCGATTCGAGTCGGGTTAACCCGATTCGCTAAGGTATCGAGGCCTTGGCGAGTCGGTACTAATAGCTAGTACCGAGTATTTCGGTCGGTACTAAGACCCTAACCCGAGTATTCGGTCGGTACCAAATCTTAGTACTAAATCCCGACTCGACGGTTAGTCTAGCCTTAGTAAGAAAGGCTAGTAAAATATACTATATAAGTACGCGGATCGCGATAAAGGTAAAAAACTATAAATAAATAGGGATAATATTATAAGAGGATAAGGAATAAGTAGTTATAATAGTAAGAGTAGTTATAATAAGCTTAAATCGCGCGACTTATTAGATATTACTTATTAGAATTATAATAAGAAGGGCTATTATATTATAAGTTATCCTAATCTATTAAAATAAGGCGGATTTTAATAAAAAGGAAGATACTTAAACCTTATTATAATAGGTAAATAGGGCTAATATATAAGTAAGGAGTAGGGAAAAGGCTAGACCCTATTAAAGACTTTGATTATTAGGGGAGAGGTTATAAGGAGTAGAGGTTAAACCTCCAATATTATATTAATATAAAGTTAAGGTAATACTAAAGTATAAGCCTCTTAAATATAAGGGATATTTTAATTATAGTTCCTAGTTAAATATTATCTTATAAGCTTATACTATTAAAGTAAGTTTAAAATATATTAAAGATATTAAATTACTATATCTAGGCTTTATAAATAATAAGCCTATCTTTTATTATAATATATATAATATAATATATTAAACTACTAATAGTTAGAGTTCTTTTTATTAATATACCTATATCTTCTATATAATAGATAAGGTAAGACTACTACTAGTTATTAATAGACCTATATAGTATATAATAGGTATTAAGGTTAATATAAATATAAGGAAGTAGTATTTTAAAATTAATAAGTTATTATTCTAATTAAATAATTTATAATAATTTATAAAATTCTTAAAGAAATAGCCTACTATTTATATACTTCTTATTTCTAATATTATTAATCTAGAACCTATATAATTAAGACTTAGAGTAGTAGGTATAAGTAATCTAAATAAAGAATATATAGTTAATTTATATATATTACTTCTAGAGTTTAGTAAGTTCTTAGATATATTCTTAATTAAAGAAGCTAGATATCTACTATCTTATTAAGGAAGTAATTATACTATTAATATAATTAATAACCTACCTTATAAACCCTTATATAACCTATTAAATATAGAGTTAGTAGAATTAAAATACTATCTAGATAAAGCCTTAATAAAAGGATAAATTAAGTACTCTAAGAGTCCCGCGGGATTACCTATCCTATTTATCCTAAAGAAGGATAGAAGCTTATATCTATATATTAACTACCGTAGGTTAAATAAAGTAACTATTAAGAATAGATATCCTTTATCCTTAATTAGTAAAACGTTAGATTACTTAAATAGAGTAAAGGTCTTTATAAAACTTAATCTTAAGAATATATATTATTATATTTATATCTAAAAGGGAGATAAGTAAAAGACTATATTTTATATATAATATAATTATTTTAAGTATTTAATAATATTATTTAATCTTATAAATACTTTAGTAACCTTTTAAACTTATATTAATAAGTCCTTAATAGGGTTACTAGATAAATTCTATATTATTTATCTTAATAATATTCTTATCTATTTAGAATTATATATAAAGTATAGGGATTATATATATAAAGTACTTAAGTAGCTTTAATAATATAAATTATTTATTAATTTAAAGAAATATTAATTCTTTATAATTAAAGTAGAGTTCTTAAGATTTATTATCTTAATTAAAGGTATTATAATAGATTAGTATAGGGTAGATACTATTTAATTATAGCCTAGGCTAAAGAGCTTTTATAAAGTATAGATTTTTCTTAGATTTATAAATTTTTATTATTATTTTATTTATTAATATTTATAAATTACGTTACCCTTAATAGGGCTATTAAAAGGTAGTATAAAAGGCGTTAAAATAGGTCCTTTTAATTAGCCTAATAAAGCGGAGTATATATTTAATATACTCTATTAAGTATTTCTTAATATATTAATATTAAGATATTTTAGTCTTATATTACCTACGCGAGTTAAGATTAATATATTAGATTTTAAACTAGCTAGTATTCTATTATAACTCTAGGAATTAGGTTAGTAGTATCTTATAACCTTTTAGAGTAAGAAAATAAACTTAGTTAAAGAATATTATAAAACTTATAATAAGGAGTTACTTATAATAGTTATAATCTTTAAGTAGTAGAGATACTACCTAGAAGGTAGTTTCTATCTAGTTAAAGTACTTATTAATTATAATAACTTAAGGGGTTTTATAAATATAAAGGCCTTAAATAGTTAATAGGTAAGATAAGTAATAAAACTTTTAATCTATAACTTTATTATTAAGTATAAACTAGGTAAGACTAACCTAGCTAATATACTATTAAAGCGCCCTAATTATAAAAGTAAGGGTAAGGTAATAAATAAACTTATCTCTATATTATAATAAAAGTTATTAATAGTAGTAGGTTTATTAAACCCTATTTTCTATATTATAGCTAAGGCCTTTATATTTCCTATACTAAGATAGGGCTTATAACCCTCTAGTAATAAAGGTAAACTTATTATAATATATAATATATATATAAGGTAGTCGTAGATACTAGTACTAGTTATAAGATTAGTAGTACTAGGAATTATTAATATAACTATTAGAATAATAGTTTTAGATAGAGTATATCTATTAAGGCGTAGGGACCTTTAACCTAAAATTATAGGGAGTATAAGTAAGATACTACTTTAATATACTTATAATATAGCTAAGAAATAGCTTAAACCTATTATTAGAACTATTAATTATAAATAACTTATTCTATATTTTCTAGCTAGTATAATAGTAGAGAATAAAATAGTATATATTATAACTTTAAAGTCTATAATTAAATTAATTAAAGTACTTTAATAAGAAGATATTTTTATTAGCTAGTAACGCGTAGGTAAAATAATAGATAGATAAGTTAAAAGAGCTAGTTAATAGATATTTAATAGCTAAGGTTTACTTAGGTATAATAAGAAGTTATATATTCTTAAAGACTTATTAGTTTATAAAGAGCTATTAAAATACTATTATAATAACCCCTTAGTAAGGTATTTTAAGCTTAATAAGACGCTTAGTCTCCTTTATTAAAAGTATACCTAGATAGGTATAAAGGTAGATATTAAAGAATATATTAATTCTTATAATATTTATTAAAGAGTTAAGGTAAAATAATATTAATTATATAACAACTTAACTACGCTTCCTAAGCTAACTAGCTTATAAAGGTTAATTATAATAGATTTTATTATAAATCTTCCTTTATATAAATAGTATAAAGGGGTTTATAATACTATTCTTATAATTATTAATAGGTATATAAAGATACTTTACTATCTTCTTATATAAAAAGACTTTAAGGTAACTAATTTTATAAATATCTTATTTAAAGAAGTCTTCTTAAAGTATAATATACCTAATAATATTATATTAGACTAAGGGAGTCTATTTATAAGTACTTATTAATTTAACTTATACTACTATTTAAAGTTAAATTATAAGCTAAGTATAACCTTCTATCTATAAACTAATAGTTAAATAGAATATTAGAATTAGATATTAAAATATTATTTAAGAACTTATTATAATAATAGATAAAATAATTAGGTAGAGTTATTACCCCTAGCTAAACTTATATATTATAATATAAAGAATATAATAATAGGTTATAATCCTTCTAAGCTTTATTATAACTATTAGCCTAAGATTCTTATATATTCTAGAGATAGAATTCTCTAAGAGGAGGTACTAGATATAAGATAATATATCTAAAAACTTTATAAATTATATAAAGACCTATTAAGTTAATAATAAGATATACTAGAAATATAAGTAAAGTTTTATAATAAGAAATATAAATTAATATCTTTTAATTAAAGAGATTTAATTATACTAAATATAAAGAACTTAAAGTAAAAGTAATTAAGTAGGAAGCTATTATATAAGCTTATTAGTCTATTTTATATCTTTAAACTTATTAATAAGTAGGCGTACTACCTAGTATTACTATTAATATATATAATCTACCCTATTTTTTATATTTCTCTTTTAAAGCTATATACGCGTAGGTAAGGTAATACCTTTATACTTAAGCTACTACCTTTAGAACTTATTAATAATAATAAGTAGTAGGAGTTAAAGGAGACTTTAAATAAGAAGATAAAGAAGGGTAAACTCTAGTATCTTATTAAGTAGAAGGGATATCCTCCCTAATATAATTAATAGGTTCTAGAAGAAAATCTAGAAGATATATAAAAAATATATAAAGACTTTAATAAGAAGTAAAAGTACTATTATTAAAAGTAGGAGTTATAAATATTAAGATAGAATTAGTAAAGGTAAAAAAGGATATTTAATTAATTACTTAAAAGTAAGTATAAAGAGTATTAGTCTCTTTTATCTTACTTATTAAGAATAGGTAAAACGCTTTAGGGGTACTAGTATATAGGGATAACTTAAGAAAGAAATAAAAAACTATCTAATTAAATTAAGAGAAGGGAACCTAGTACTAAGTAGTTAAAGCTTACTTAGCTACTTATATAAGTATAAGTAATATAATATTAATATATTAGGTACCTACTCCTTATTATTTATATCTATCTTATCCTCTAGGCTAGAGGCTAAGGGCTTAAGGCCTACTTAAGGATATATAAGTAATAGTTATAATAATTAATAACTATAATAAAAGTATAAAGAAGTATATCTTAGCTTACTTAATATTATAAATACTTATAAGGGTTTTAATAATATATTTTATTATTTAAAGAATAGTAGTTTATACTTTTAATATACTTATTAGTTTCTTTTTACTACTTAGATATCTTATAACGCGGTTATAAGAAGCTAGCTAGGAGTAGATAGTAATTATAATATTTATAAGGGTAACGCCTACTTCTTAAAGCTTTAATTTATCCTCTAGAGTATCTAGATAGTTAATATTATTAATTAATTAATAAAGCTTAATTAACTTATTATAAAGTAGGATTATATTATTAGGAATCTAGAAGTTAAGTAATTAGTATATATTATAATTATAAAAATAATTTAAGAAGATAGGGAAAACCTACTAGGTATAAGGGTAATAGACTTTTATATAATATTTATACTACTTTAATATTATCTTCTTCCTATTAATAATTATGAATATAATATTACCTATAATATTAGTATACGCGCTAAGTATAATATAATGATAAGTACTTATACTTTATAAGTCCTTTATTAATATAATAAATATACCTCATATATATTTTATTTTAAACGGGGAACTCTATAAGAACGCGTAGCTAGGGAGGTAGGTATAAGAATAATATATTAATATATATTAGCTATATAATTTAAATATACCTAAGTACTTACCTTTATAAAAGAGGGATAATAAGTAGGTAGAATTAAATTATTATCTAAATTAAAAGGATTATTAATACTTATAATAAAGCTAGGGTAAGAAGTAGGCTTAGAGATAGGCTTACGCGTAGGAGGAGTAAGCTCCTTAATAAGATCTTTAATAGGAATCTTTATAAGATTTATAATAGGAGTTTTTATAAGATCCTTAATAATTAGATTACCTAACTAGGTATTAAGATCTACTTCTACTTCTATTATAAAAGCTAGGCGTATTATATATATTTTATATTAGATTAAGCTATATTAGATTAGCTATATTTATATAAAGAGCTGATAAACTAACTTATAAATAATACCTAAAATATTATAAATATTAGATATTATATTATATAATTAGCTATTATTATATATATTATATATTATATATATATATAAAAAGAGAGGGTACTAAGTACCTAGAAAGATATTAATAATAGTTATAGAAGAGAAAGTATTAAGGAAAATTTTAGGTATTATAATAATAATACTAAGGCGCTAAGACTATATTAATATAACTATTATTATTATTTATATAGAATTATTATATATAATATATATACCTTAGATTATAATATCTACTTATAATAGATAGTTATACTATAATAGATAGTTATAAGTATAATATATTATAATTATAATAATAATTATAACCTTACTTTATTAAGTTCTTTTCCTTATATCTTATACTAGGTTTAAAGGTTTTTATTAAACTTAATTAAATAGGCTATTTATATTAAACTTAAGGATAAGTTTCTTTAAGGGAGGAGGTAATTATTATAACTAATTAAATAGGTTCTATATTATATATACTTAATATATATTACGCCCTTATATTAACCTATAAGAGGAAATAACGTACTAGGCTTACTAGTCTCCTTAAGGGGTTTATTAGATCCCTTATAGAATAATTCTTAGATTTCTTAAGAATTAGTCTTACTATGAAAATAGTCTGATTTTACATTACTATATAACTCCTATAATTTATAATTATAATACTCTAAATAGTAGGATAGCTAGTATATAATAGATAGTACCTTTATCTTATTATTCTAAAAGCCTATATTCTTTAATAAGACCTTCTTTAATTATAAGAGTAACTACTTAATTAATATTTAAATTATTAATATACTAAACCTCTAGATTATAAACTATATATCTAGATTCTAGAGGAATTAGAATAATAGCTACTATTTCAAAGCTACTAGGCTTATTAAAGATTATAAGTAATAGCTAGATAAAAGAGAATAATACTAGGTAGATAAGAGTTATAAGTTATAAGAGTAGTATATTATTTTATATAAGGCCCTAGTAGATTAGGTAGTATAAAATAAGAGGTTTAATAAGAACTTATTAAAGATTAGGATTAAATATAAGTATATAATTAATTACTTTAAAAGGCGATTTTAATCTCTTAAGGAATTAAGAGTATTAATCTAGTTTTATAAGGATCTTATTTATATTATAGTCTAGATTAATACTACTATTACCTTATATACTTTTTATATAAACTATAAGGTTAACTTTATTTATAATAAGTAGCTAGAGGATAGGATTATATTTAAATAAGAGCTTTATAACTATAAACCTCCTCCTCTACTACTAGAAGAAGACTCCTATTAATAAGATACTATACTTTAATAAAGGAAAGTAAAAAGAGAAGAATTAAAGTAGCTTCTTAAAAAAGCCTAGCCTAGGGATATATTAGGTTAATAGCCTAAATAGATAATTTTATAAAGTATAATTATAACTAGTTTATCTTATCTTAGTCCTAATAGGATCTTAGTATTAATTAATAATAAGGTAGGTAAAGTTTATATATATTATAATCTAGCCTATTATCTATATATAATAGATAGGCTCTAAGTAAATTCTAGAGGTTATTAGCTAACTTATTATTATTATAAACTAGTTAGGAGAATATCCTAATATAAAAAACTAGGCTAGATCTAACTTAAGTAGAGATTAGAAATCTTTAATTTTAAAACTATTAGAAACTTAAATTAGAATTAATATTAGTCTTTAATAACCGCCTTATATAATCTTCTAGGACTTTATAAAGAGGATATATAAGTATATCTATAATAATAAGGCGCTTTAAATCTAGAATTAATATTATATTAATATTATAATATATTACTATTAATATCTACTTTATAATAACTATTTAAGAATTTCTCCCCCTAAATTTATCAAGTATATTCTAAAAAAGTAAGTAGAGTTCCTAGATAGTAGTTATATTATTAGTAGATATCTAGGCTAGTATATTATAAATATTTAGTATTTTTATAAGTAAATTAGATATTAGTTTTCTTAAGGTATATACTATTATTAGTATACTATATATATAGGACACGTATATAATACTTAGTCGCTAGATACTTATTATCCTTTTAGAAGTTAGAAAGGGGAAATAATAGGAATTAAACCTCCTACTTTAATTAATTAGAATAGGAAGTAGTATTCTTACTACTAGGCTAATAGCCCTTTTATATAATTTAAGCTCTTATTCTATTGTATATATTATATTTAAGGTAAGGGTATATCCCTATCTTACTACTATTTATATTATACTACTATTAGAGGTATAAGTTATATAGATAGGTATAAATAAATAGTAACTAGCTTAGCGTAATAGTAGGTATTATATATTAAGGATTAAGAGATATATATATATATTAGTAACTTATTATCTATATTTCTAAGTCCCTATTAAGTCTTATTTATCTACTTCTACTAGTTATAGATCTCTACCTTACTATTAATAATTAGTAAAAAACCTTATATTATATATCTTAATAGAGAGACGGAGAATATATATTAGGAATAGTTTAAATTTTAACTAATTTATATATAAATTAACCTAATATATATATAATCTACTTAAAGTAGGCGTTTACTATATTATAAATATCTACTTTATCCTAGCCTACTATCCTTATAAGTATTATATTAGCTACCTTCTCTTATAAAGCTATCTTATATTCTTTTAGCCCTAATTATTATATTTTAATATTATAATAATCTACTAGCTTTATCCTTTTAAGTTTATACTTCTCTTTAATATTAATCTACTTAGTTACCTCCTACTATTTAATTATAGCCCTCTTTTATTTATTCTTTATAATATTAATATACTTAAGGCCTTTACTTAACTCTATTATAATACCGCCGGTATAATAATAAGATATAGGAAGGGTTATCTAGGAAGGAGAGGTAGTCTTAAAAGGGAGTAGTATTAGATTTAATACTATTATTAATAACTAGGATAATCTGTTATAGCTATAGTAATATCAGGTAAGTATAACCGACTTATAGAGCTGTATTTAGCCTTAGGCCTAAGGATATAGGAAATATAAGCCTTTATAACCTATTTATTTATATAGGCTCTAGCTAGTAACTTAATAGCTAGTAGTAATACTAGAAGATCCTAAATAGATATATTAAGTTATCTATTTAGATTAGGTCTATTTATTAGTAATTAACTATTCTTAAGGGGATTATAGGGTATAAAAGTCGCTTCCACTCTATTCTATCCTATTACCTTATTAAAAGATTTCTATTTAGCCTTAATAATTTTATTTATCTTTATTCTATTCCCTACCCTTCTTCTAAAAACTAGAGCTAGAAAGCCCTCTATAGTATTTAACCTAGCTTAATCTACTATTATAATTAATTATAATACTCTTATTCTTACCTTCTACTTATATAACTTCCTCTTTATAGAACCTAAATAAGTAAACCTAGTTAACTATCCTAATTAGTACCTTATTAAGTATCTTACTTAGAATAGTCTTAGACTAGCTTAATACGGAGTAGTAGTAGATCTTAAAAGATTAGCCTAGCTAGAATCCTAGTAGTTTAGACTAGAGCTAGAGATATTTCTAGCTACTCTACGAGATTTTAAGTAAGGTATTAAGACTACCTAGCGTTTATTAAGGGCCCTTCTATCTACTAGAACCCTAGATTCTAGAATAATCCCGGTAAGGATAGCTAATTAAATTAAATTAGGGAGGAATAATTTAGGCCTTAATAATCTAGTTAACCTACTTAAATCTATAAAGGTAGCCTAGGGCGAATTCTTAGTAGTAGCTAGGAAACGAGCTATACCTTATCTAGGTATAGTAGAATATATTTCTAGGTAGATTAAGGAAGCTATAGGAATCTAGAAGAATTTAGGTAATATAGGGTATTTAAAAATAGTATATTAACGAGACTATATTACAGTACTAATAATTATAAGATAATTAATTAAGAGGACCCTAGGATATAAAGCCCTATTCCTTTAAGAACTAATTAGTAATATTAATATAGGGGCTACTTAGGCCGTCTACTAACTCTTATTAGAAACTAAGAAGAAGTCTTTCTAGGTAGAAGCTAAGTAATAACTTCTTAGCTACCCGTACTCTATTATTAAAAATAAAGAAATATTCTAGGAGTAGCTAAATAAACTATATAATAGGCCTAGAGAATAGGGTAATCTTAATCTTTCTTAATAAGTAATTAAAGAGGTTACCTCTAGCTATTACTTATTACCTATATAATATAAGCTAGCTCGCCCTCTAGGAAGAGAGTTATAGGCTAATAGAATCTATTAAGAATAAAAAGACCCTTTTAATTAAGAAGTTAAAGAAGATCTAATAAGAGTATAATATAGTAGGTCCCCGCTTACTCCTAGCTTTAAACTAATTACGGCTAATCTATAGGGTTAAAATACCCTAGTACTACTATATTAGGATACCTAGCTAGAGACTTTTATTCCTCGCTAACCTTTTATAGAAGATTAGCCTAGAGTATTCTAGCTTAACTAGTATTAATAAGAACCTAAGCTATAATATCTTTTAGTAGAGTAAAATAAATTAGTATAATTACGCGTAAAGGTTATTTAATAGGAAGCTAAACTTTATTATAATTGAAACTAGAACCTTAGCCTAGAACCTAGGTTTATACCCTAGGAAAACTATTATTTAGAGTTAATTTTAGGATATTATAACTATAAACCCTAGGAATACTAGGAATATAGATATTAGAACCCTCCTTATAATTTTCTATAAGAGTTTTAACTAGATTATTATTAATACGAGGACTTTAATAAATATCTACCTTAATTAAGGGAGTATAAGGAGTAAAACCTTTAATCCTAAGAAATTATAATATTTAATCTTAAGAAATACTCTACTACCTTCTTTATTTACCGCTTCTAATATATAGCGGAACTAGAAGGTAGTAGTTTAGTCCTTAAGGTACTCCTAATATACTTAGAAGGGGATACTCTAGAATAGTATAATAGCCTTTTTATAAGGGTCTATTAAGAAATAAACTATAATCTAGCTATCTAGGAAGATAGACTCCTTTAAGAATATTAACCTAATTAATTTAAATTAATAAAGGAGGCTAAGAAAATAAGATTTTACTTTAAATAGCCCTTAACTACCCTTAGCTAATACTTAACTTAAAAGACTAAATACTTATATAACGCGGGTATAACTAATAAGAATACAATTATTAGGTATTTATAATAAGGCCTTAAGCTAAACCTAGTACTTATAACCCTAATATAGGAAGAGGGAGATATAGTAGAAAATTTTAATAAATAAGTCTAAAATAATAAGGTAGTAGTAAAGCGTATTTATAATATAAATAAACCCTACTAGAAACTTATAATAACTCTAGTATTTTAAGTATTATCTCTAGCTAGAGTTTAGTAATTATTTAGTAATCTAGCGGCTAAGGGAATTATTTAGTCTAACTCTAAGCCTATAAAAATAAAGAGGCGCTTATTAGAAAAGATAAATACTAATAACTAATAACCTAAAAGGTCCCTACCTTATCCTTACTAGTATTATAGTAGAAATTATTAGGATAGTAATTATAAAGATAAAAAGAAAAGGGCCTTAAAAGTTAAACTAGAGGATAAACTAGACTTTAACCTAGGGGATAGTAATAGTAATAATAATAATAATAATAATAATAATAATAATAATAATAATAATAATAATAATAATAATAATAATAGTCTTAATCTATATAATCTAGAGACTTATATAGCTTTAGAGATCCTTATAAAGGAGGATCTATAGGGGGAAGCCTCTTAAGGCTCTTAACTAGTAGTTAGGGCCTACCTAAGGATAATAACTCTACTAATAGCTTAAATATTATTACTAGAAAATATTAGACTTATTCTATCTTAATAATAATATTACTAGCTTATCTTTAGAAGGAGTAAAACCTAATACTTTTAATTTTATAGATATATAAACGGGAGCTAGTATAGACTTTAAGAAATTCTTCAGTATAATACACTAATATATTAGTAAGGATAGTAGAATCCTTAAGTTTTACTTTAATACTAGGTCTCTAGTATTACTTATTTCTAATAATTACCGCCTAGCCTTTTTTAATACTTATAAGGTCTACCTTATAACTAGAGGAAAAAGGCTTTAATATAAGGGAGTTAGTACTAGAGAGTTATTATTACGGGATTATATTAAAGTAGATATTATAATATATAGCTTAATTAAGGAACTAGTTAAAATATCTAGGGAGATTTATATAGTTTTAAAACTCCTATATAATATAATTATTAAAATAGATATTATAAAACTAAGTATAGTTAATATTTAATAGGATAAATACTAGGATCTCGCCGTAGTTAATAATACCCCTATTCTAATTAGAGTCACCTTAAAAGTAGATTATATCCTAAAAATCTAAGTAGATATTTAAGAACCCCTAGTAATACTAGTATTACTAATTAAACTAAGGGTACTAAGGACTCTAAGACGTAAGAAGGTTAATATCTATACCGCCTTAGCTATAATACTAGATTCTAGTATAGGGTAAAATATACTAATTATATACCGTCCCTTAGTAGTAAACTACGACTATCTATTTAAACCTTTACCTATACTTAACCTCTAATTAGGAACTTTTATATTAGGGGTTTAGGTAGTTATTAATAATAATCCTTAGGCATTCCTAATAGCTAATTTTAGGGATTAGTCTACTAAAATCTATAAAGGATAATTACTAGGTAGCCTAGCTATTCTATAAGACTTAGCTAAGCCTACTAAGATAGATTTCTATTTTATAGATATTTATACCGGTAAGTTTAAGGAGGAACTAGATATACCTTATATAATAGACTTTCTAGAGGAAGTTATAGTTCTTAAAGTAAATATCTCTATATATTAGGGGCCTAAATATTAAAAATATATTAAAAAGGTACTTAAAAAGTATAAGACCCTTTTTAAAAATAGCCTAGGAAAGTTTAATAATAGTATTAAAATATTAATACCCTTTAAAGATAAGTTTAATATAGTAAGACTAAAGTAAAACCTATATAATCTTTCCTAGAGGGATTATAAAGTTATAGATTTAATCCTAGATCCCTTAGTAGAGTAGGGCTAGATTAAGAAAGTTCCTTTAGGCGTACCCTCTACTATATTATTACCGGCCTTTATAATATAAAAGAATAGGAAGCTAAGGGTAGTAGTAGATTTATAGAAGGTTAATACTAAACTCTACCTAGATATATATCTACTTCTAAAGTAAGATATAATCCTAGGAGCGCTAGGTAGATTAATAATATTCTTCTTAATTAACGTTATTAAAGGGTTTTTCTAATAGGAAATACGCCCTTTTAATTAATAGAAGACTACGTTTATTAGCTCCTACTAAGGCTAGGAATAGTTAAAGGTTTTTATTATAAGTTTAGTAAATACTCTAGGTTTTTTCTAATATTATATAGAAAGGCTACTATCCCCCTACTTATAATAATTTATCCTTATATATATTAATAATATTATAATTTTCTCTACTACTCTAGAAGATTATATTAAATATCTTAACTAGGTCCTAGAACTCCTTAAGAATAGTAGAGTTATACTATTACTAGTAAAATACTATTTTATATATCCTAGTATAATAGCTCTTAGATATTATATATTATAATTAGGGCTTAATATAATAGAGGAAAAGGTTAAAGCTATTTAAAAGATATTATTCCCTATAAATTTAAGGGGGTTAGAAACTAGACTTAGTTTCTTTAATTATTACTATAAATTTATAGAGTATTATATAGTAATTACTAGACCTCTTATTAAGTTAAAAATAAAGGGCTTTAAGGGAAGCCTAAATAAGGGAAGGCTAAGGAGAAACTATACTAAGAAAAAATAACTCTTAGTAGATATATCCTATCTAAAACCTACTTAAGTCTCTATTATACCTAAGATAGAAGGTTTATAAGCTAGTCCTTAATATTATAAGGCTTAGGAAATCCTTAAAGAGAAGTTATATAATACTCCTACTTTAGTATTTCCTAACTTTAGTAGACTATTTATATTATATATAAATAGTAGTAAAGAGAAGGGATATAGAGTTATACTATACTAAATTAGAATAGATAGGGTAGAAAGGCTAATATTATTTCTCTCTAGAGATCTATTAGATATAGAAACCTAATATTAGGCTATAAAATTAGAAGTAGGGGCCCTTATTTAAGTACTTATTAAACTCCTTTAATTCTTTAATAATAGTAACTTTACTATTATCACGGATTATACTACACGGATTATACTACTCTAAAATCGGCGCTTTAAAATAAAATAAATAGTCGCTGATCTACCCGCTTAAATAAGTAGGCCCTTTACCTATCTATATTTTAACTAAGAATAAAAATTATCTATTAGGCTAGAACTATATATAGAAATACTAATAGACTATCTAGACTACTTATAATAGAAACTAAACTCACGAATATCTTCCCCGTAGTAGTAATTAAGGTAGAAAAGGAATTTCTAAATAAAATCTTAAATACGTTACTTAAGAATCCCTATTTTAGGAAAATTTATAATTAAATCTAGAAATAACTAAAAGAGTTATATAGTTAAGAGTCTAGGGTTAAAACGGTATATTAATTATATTACTAGGACCTAGAGAATAAACTACTATATATATAAAATTACCTAGGACTAGATTAGCTTTATATTCTAGAAAAACTTACTTATAAAATCCTAGAATATAGATATAACTACTATATATATAGTAGTATATATTAGATATATAACTAATTACGTAGTTTAATATACTTTCTAAGAATAAAAAAGGTTATATAAGAGTATATTAATAGGTACCTAGCTTATTAATTATTAAAACCTTTAAGATAACTATTATATAGAGAATTATATCCTATAAGGGATACTTAATACCCTTTAGAGGAATTAATAATAGATTTTATAATTAGCCTACTACTAACTAGGTAGGGCTATAACTCCCTACTTATAATTATAAATAAGTTCTTAAAATTTATCTAGCTAGTCCTAGATAATAAGATTAATATAGCTAAAATCTAGGCTAAATAATATTTTAATAATATATACTAGTTATAAGGTATTTTAAGCCGCCTTATCTTTAATAGGAATCCTAAGTTTATTAATAAGTTCTAGAGAACCCTATTCTTTAAATATAAGGTATTATTAGGAATAATAATAGCTTACTATCTATTAATAGATAGATAAGTAGAATAAACTTACTAGATTATAAAAACGGCCTTAAGATATCTACTAGTAAGCTAATATAAGGAGAACTAGGATACTTTACTACTAGAGGTTAAATACACCTTAAATATTATAGAAAATATAAGTATACTTATAACGCCGTTTAAAGTACTTTATAATATAAGACCTAGGGGTTACCTTAATACTATTATTCCTGGAAATAATAAAATTACGGCGGAATTCCTCTATTATTAGGATATAGTATATAATAATATTATAAACGCTATAAAGTTAACCTAGGTAAAAATAGTAGTAAGATATAATTTAAAATATAGGGTTCTAGACCTAGTAGGTAATATATATCTTAAGCTTACTAAAATAGAAGATATAGTATATTATATTTCTAAGTCCTCCTCTCTATTAATAAAGAGGGTAGGGCTATATAAGATCCTAGAGAAAATTAGCCCCCTAGTATATAAGCTAGAACTACCCCCTAGTATATCTAGAATCTATCTAGTAATATTAGTAATCTACTTAGAGTAGGGTAAACCTAATCCTTTTAATTAAGCTATTCCTCTCCTAGTACCTATTATTATATAAGGTAGATAAGAATACGTAGTAGATAAAATACTATATAAGGAGAGGAGAGGTAGAAAAGATAATTATTAAGTTAAGTAGAGAGGTTATAATAAAATAACCTAGGAACCTATTAGTAACCTTAAAGAAGACGTACTAGATATAGTAGCTAAATTTAAGAAATCTTAAAGGTAATATATTAATATCTATTAAAGATAAAGGTATTACTATAATTATAGTCTAAAAATATATAATATAGGTACTCCTACTACTAGTATAGCTTTAACTTATAATAAACTAAGTTTTATATTACTTACCTTTATCTCTATTATTAATTATTAATACTAATATAGTATATATTATATATATTATATCTCTAGAGGTAATACTCCTTACTACTTAGGGTTCTTATATAAACTACTATTATTAAGAAAGTCGCCTAGTTATTAACCTAGTTTAAAATAAATATAATAATAAGGTATTAACTTAAAACCCTATCTAATAAGGATATTAATTTATATATTATAGACTAGTTAAGGATAAATGCAGATAAAGGCTATATTTAACGCTTACTACTAACTTAATTCTATATAAGTAGACTTATATCTAAGGAGATCTTAAACTACTTACTTAAAGTAACTATCCTTTTAAGGGTTTTTTAAGTTTATATACTATAATTTAAATTTTAATATAATCCCCTTTATAGAAATAACTTATATTACTCTAAAACTACTAATAGAGCCTATATATTAAGATACCTAAGAGAAAATAAATTAAGACCTCTTTTAATAGTATATAACTAGCCTATTCTTATTCCTAACGACTGCTATATTATATACTAGATCTAGGATTAACTTAAGTAGTAGGTATAATAAAACTTATTCCTAGACCTTACTATACCCCTAAACGTTACTAAGAAGTTAAGCGTACTAGTTAGTAATTAAGAAAATCTATACTAGGCTAAATAAGATATTATTTAGTATATTATAGCCCTACCTAAGGTTAGTATACTTAACTATAATAGTTAAGCCTAGGAAGCGGCGTTTAGCCTAAACTAAGAGGAAATAAGAGTAGAGGTAAGAAAGTAATTATAGGTTCTTTAGGAATTTAAAATTTATAAATTAAGGAAGATAAATTTATAGAGTATAGGATTATAGGATAGTTATAAAGATTTTACCTTTTATAATCCTTTTAATTATCTTAGAATAAATTATAAGGCACCCCTACTTAGGGTACTAAGAGAGGACTAGGACTTAAGCTATTCCTAGGAATATATTATATTTAATTTAGACTAGTAGGTAGATATAAATTATGCTAGCCTTTTAAGCCTTTTTAAGATAGTTTATAAAATAGTAGATAATATCTATTATAACCTTAAATATAGACCTAGATAACTACTAGATATAGATTAGGATACTTATCTTAGGGATAACTTATAACTTATATTATTAATAATATTAGAGGTATTATTAGCTCCTCTATTAGACTAGGAGCCTCTATTAGACTAAGAGAGCCTAGCGTAATTACTAGATATAGATTAAGAAACTTATCTTAAGGAGTACTTATAACCTATATTACTAAGGGTAGTAATATTAGAGGAGTTATTAGCTCCTCTATTAAACTAGGAGATCCTAGTATACCCTAAGAGTAGGCTTAATAATATATTATTACCTCCCTTAATTAAATAATCCTATTTAGTAGCTTCTAAGGGAGCCCTTAAAGCTATTAGTAAGGTTACCTTTAAAGATATTAATATTAGCTATTATATAGCTAGGGCCCTCTATATAAGGGAAAATAGGGGGGTAAAAATCTTAGGGAAAGTAGGTAAAAGAGGTATTCCTTTTAACTATCTAAACTAGCTATTAGTTAATAAATTCCCTATACTAGTCTTCTTAAACCTAGACTACGTCATCTTAAAGGAGGAGTTTATAGGCTATTATAAGAGCTTTACTATTCTACTAGATTATTAGGTATTCTAGGTAATTTAATCTAACTTATCTAAGCGGGGGGATTTCTACTAACTAAGCCTTAATTTAGATAGATATCTACTTATTAACTTTATCCTTATAAGAGCGCTAGCGACAGCCCTAGATAATAAGGGGGTAAGGTATTTCCGCGTATTTTAAGGGCGCTAACTATATAGTAATATAGGGGAGAGACTAGGCCTAACTAATAAATATTTACTACTTAACTAGACTTAGATAGTTAATAAATAATACCCTAACTATATAGTAAGTAGTAGTAAAATATTATTATAGTACCTTAGGGATAATTATCCTAAAATTATCCGTCTACTAGAGGATTAGGATATCCTAGGGAAACTACCGCCTAGTAATATAGAGGAGAAAAATCGCTAGGTACTAAAGTCTAAAAAGTCTATAACTATAAAGAAGTCTAAAAAGCTAGTAAAATCTAGGAGAGCTACCCTACTATAAAATAGTACTACTACCCTATTAATAACTATTCTAATACTACCCCTATTATAAAGTAGTACCCCTTCGCTATAATAACCTATTCTAACCTAGCTAGCCCGGAAAGGTCTTAAGAACCTAAGGTCTAAATTACTATTAATAATACTAATAATCAAGGTAGAAGAATTAAGGGAATCTAATAAGAAATAATAATAGTTAAATACGTAGCTACTAATAAATAGAAATACTATAGTAGTAGAGCTAGTAAGGTATTTAAGCGCGTATAACTAATCTGTTATAGATATAGTAATAATAATTAATAGTACTAAGGATATTAGGTTAATAGAGAAAACTAATAAAATATTAAATACTTCTAATAACGCGTTATAGCGCCTTATATTATACTACCTATATCTAGAGGATATTATTATAAAATATAATAATAGTTAATTAGTAAAGTAGTTAGCTAATCCTAAAAAAATTATAAAGGCTAACTTAGTTAATCTAGCGACTTAATACGCTCGGGATAAGGAGGATATTATTATAGAGTATAATAATAGTTAGTTAAATTATAGAGGCTAACTTAATTAATTTAACGACTTAATACGCTTAGGACGAGCTTATTTTCTATAAGGGGTAGATATTATAGCTATAGTAATATCAGGTAAGTACGACCGACTTATAGAGCTATATTTAGCCTTAGGCCTAAGGATATAAGGAATATAAGCCTTTATAACCCATTTATTTATATAGGCTCTAGCTAGTAACTTAATATAATCTTAATATATTAGGAAGGAGCTTTAATAATTTAGTAATATCTATTAGTTAAGAATATTAGTAGATATATAACCTAATATAAGTTAAAGGCCTAGATAAAGGCTAGCTAGCTTTTAAGGTATAAACCTTATATAAAAGTTAGGAATATTAAGTAAGAGAAGTAGGAAGACCTAGAAAATAAATACCTTATAATAAAGATATCTTATTATATTAGGCCTATTTTATTAATACTCCTATTTCTCCCCTTTCTTCCCTTTTTATATTATCCTCTTTATCTTTATATAAATTATCCTTATTATCCTCTTTAACCGCTATATTAATATTAAGCTCCCGTTTAAAATTAGAGCTAATACTAAAAGGTTATCTAATTATATCTTTACCTTATTTATTAGCTTATACCTTTTAAGACTTTATTCTAACCCTCTTTAATATACTCTAATTTATTAGATTAATATTAAGAGTTAAGTTACTATTTATAATAATATAATTATCCTTAAAATACTAAAGGCCTAGGATATCCCTTATAATAAAGAATTATAAGTAGATCTTTAATACCTCCTCTTATATATCTTATATTTCCTTCCCTTTAAGACCGTCTTATATCTTAGGTATAAACCCCTCTTTTAAATTAATACTAGTACTAGTTATATTAAGAGAGTCTTTAACCTTCTTCTACTATCTTTCTTATTTAGTAATTTAGTTCTTTATAGAGTTAGAATAAAAGGTAATACCTACCTTAGTCTTAAATCCTTTAGTATATAAAGTACTAGGAATAACTCTTTTAACTAATTTTTTATATACTTTTATCTTAGTAGTACTATTAGTCTTTTTACTACTTATAAGATAAAGGGCCTTCTAAATAGTAGGGTATATATAGAGGACACGCTAGATCTTCTAACTAAGGTCCTCTTTACGCCTCTAGTTTACTAGAGGGTAGGCGGAACTAGCTTAATTAAGAGCTATTATATAAATAAAGTAATAGTATAATTATTTAAGGATAGATAGTAGTAGAGAAATAGGAAATTTTTCTATAATAAATAGTAGTAAAAAGGTAGATACTTCTCTATATAATAGCGAGGTTACTAGGCGATAACCTAGTATAAATATAGTTAGCTAAATTAATATTTAGAATAGATTAGTTAATTTATATTATTTATATTCAGACTAAATCAAGGAAAATGAAATGGTCTAAAAGGTAATCTATTCCTAGTTACAGAACAGTCTGAAACCCCCTAATGACTGACCCTCGATGGCAGTCGAATGGTGCGGTCCTCAAGAATCAGCACAAAGTTCTGCTAAGATGAGGCTGTGCACTTAGTATCATGAATTTTCTAGAAATGAATGAGCTATTCATTTGATGACAACATAAATCCTCGGAAGATACACAATAAGATTGTCATATCCATGGAGTCTGCGCGGATAGCAATGACCGCGTCAAGAAGATCACAGTAATCTGCTCGAGCTCTTCTCAAGCTTTCCTACTTCATCTGGCAGGTGGTACTTGTTTTTACTCTACTTAAACTTAGACACGCATAAAACTGAGGACCTTACCAGTCTGATATGGTTTGACTATGCTCTCGCCTCAATCAATCTGCTAATCTTGAGAAAGTTTCAGGGAGTTGCATAGCGAGCGCCTAGATGGGAGGAATTGTGGGCAGAACTTTTCCTGGGTGAGCTGGCTATTGAGTCGTGCAAAAAAACCTGAAGTAGTTGGGTCAGGATCCCTGACGGTATCAATCTGAGGGGTTTGAAGGGGTGTAGTGGGAGGTTCACAGCCGCTCATCGCCAGTTCTAATTGGATGTCCGCTGATGCTGACCTAGCTGCTCGAGACTCTGTACTATTACTAGTACTAGCGACCGCTAAAGAGACATCGGAAGAGAAACCATTGCTCGTTTGCTCGTGCTGCATGTTTGACAGTTGTTGACGTCGTGTATGGGACCGTTGATGACGTGGATTCTGCCGCGCAAACCCGGCACTGTCTTTAAGGCTGCTGGTCACTGGTACAGCCTCAGCTAACACCAGACCCTTCATGCCAAAAATCCGCGCTCGGCGATCCCTCTTTGAAATTGGGTTAGGGAGGAGCTTCCAGCCCTGAGGTGGAAGGGGAGATTCTTGAGGCAACAAACCTGTCCGGGGAAAGCAGCAGAATCTGCCTCTTCGACCCAGAAGATCGGGCGGCTTTTGCCACTATGAAACTATCTGGGGTTTCCTTCCGAATAAGGAAAGGGACTGGATGACCCTTCGAGGGTGTTGATGTTGGCAGTGTATCGTCAAGGAGAGGATCGACATTTGTTGAAGATGATGATGAGTAGATGGTGTTCATTTGAGGGCCACCCCGATGTGAAGCATGCTCATCATGACAAGCGCGAAATGGATGATCAGAGTTTGTGATCGTGCGGCCCACTCGTTCTACCATCCAAATTTGACATACTCAGTAAGGGAAGAGGCATTCTGCACTACATGACTGAACTTTGCAAGAATGTGCTCTGGGTTTCATAGCAAGGATTAGTATCTCTTAATGAGAGCGATGGACAACTCGGACCTAAAAGTGGTCCCCCGTCGAATTCGACATAACCTGGTATCTTTTGCTATGGAGAATTTCTTTAGGAAACATCAAGCATAGCTCCAGGTACTGCCGGTAGTCCTGGCTATAGCCCAGCGATAAATTTTGCAAAAGGATTTAACGTGTCGCAGGAATCATGTATCGCCTCTCCAGTTGACGCATCTGAGTTCTGCATAATCTGTATTTGCATTCAAGGACGTAGACATCCACTTAGTCATTGGAAGAGGGATATCTCTTTCAAGGATGATGGATCACCCTTGGATACCAACCCATCCGGAACGGCATCCGCAGGTTAAGTTTTCTTCATTCTCAACTATCGACAATGTCATCTCCATCGCATGTTCAGACACCGCTATGTAAGCTATCTCGATACATTGTATCTGCGACAGTCATACCTGCCATCCGACCTGTCTTTCATATATGAAGGGTGGATGAGCCAATAGGATGTCTGACTCACTTTCTCCACAAAGCCGAGTCAGGACACCCTCCCCTCCAACGGCTTTCGAAGATCCTTCTCCCGAGCTCAGCACTCACCAGGGGTCCTTGCACTCCTATTCCCCGCTTCTGTTCTCGGCGAGTGACATACTACGACATAGTTCGCCAGGTCTCATGTCTCACAAACGGATCATTTCTCTGGAGGACGAACTCGAAGGCTCAAAACAGGATATCGCTCAACTCGAAGAAGATGTCACACGTCTTACCAAGGAATTGCGGACTCAACGCCGTCAAATCATTGCTTTTGAGCGCGGCGAGAAACTTTCGGCTGAAGTCATCAGTGACTTGGTACTTGAGAATTACGAGCTTCGCCTGAAGGGCTCAGATTCCGCTCACGTACATGACCTAGAGACTCGAATCGGTGCTTTCGCAGCAGAACGGAAAAGGGCCGAAGTAGGCATTATTGATAATGTAACCGCTGACATGGACACGATGATCGAGGCCGTTCATGACTTGAAAGATTACATATGCAAGGCAGTGAGGGCACAATTTGCAGCTTGTGCTGAGCAACCCGCCGAGGATGTCGAAGACGACGCCCCAGGACACCTCGAGCAAAACATCAAGACAACTGATAAGTCTAACCACTCGAGAAACATATCCCGCCCTGACTCAGAGGCGGGAATCAAGGGACCGCTCTTACCATTGCCAGACATGCGATTTACCTTTGGCACCTGTCACAAACCACCAGGAGTGGTCCCAAAGGAAAGGCCTCAGCGAGAAGACACGCCAGACTACGCGGCCTTTCGAAAAAGTCTTACTAACCCTGTTCGGAAGACTTACAAAGACAAGCTATATGGATCACTTGACTCGAGCTTATCCATTGACCATGAGCTTTCAAGGGTGGAGCCACCATGTGGCATGGTAATTGGGAACTTGAGCGACTCAGACTTCTCTATCACAACTGCTCTGGCATTACAGGTGGATAAGAGCCTGACCGATGTTGGAAATCAGGCCGGCTCAACCTCGGTAGTTACTAACTAGGACTAGTCAGGGGGCCTTGGCAGACTAGTAGAGATTTCTCGTGATGGTTATTCCATTCTACATAGCTACATCCATCCACTAGTTATCATAATACTATTGCACTACACCCAAATCACGTGCAGATGACTCATTGACATCATACTATTCAACAGGTTATGAGCCCGGCTAAGCGCTATCGTACCTAGGAACGGTTCCTTCGTAAGGGATATCATCCTTACGTCGTACCAACAGCCGCCTAAGTCGCATGCGTTGCAGATTTATCAACATTGATACGGCAATCACGCGTCTTCGACAGCCACCTCCCTCCTTCGAGTATATCGACCACGACGCCGCAGAGCCGATGGCCAGAACGGGAAAGTCCTAGGTGCCTTATTGGCTAGGAACAATGGGAATAACAGGAATAAGCGGAAGCGCACCGGAGCCCTCTTAATAGGGTATCCTACACCTATAGAGGAAGGAAACAGGAGCAACGACACCTCACATTATAGGGGAAGGAAACAAGGGTAACGACACCTCACATCAATACCGTCTACAACACTCTTCCCGATTTCCCTCTACGCCAGAACGAGCGAATCAAGCGGAGGTTTACGGGTTTAATGAGGCTCCAAAGCAGGACATTCAATAAGGAACATGGCTCAAGGGGAGCTACGCCGTCAACATGGTAGCTACACCAAGACAAGGAGCTGTATACACGCCCTTAGGGCCTCAGGGGAGCATATAAGGTTTTTTACTGAAGGGGAGTGTTGGAAATCAGCATCAGCCCTATATGCTTGGCATGGACTACAAATAGCCAACGTGTCCATAGCTAGATAATCAACCGTTCCATCATATCATTCAACAACCGAAAGGCCTAGTAGTGCGCAGAAGACTAACCCTCCGGGCTTAAACTCATCGATGTCCGATGATAATGTCATCCCAATGCTATCTCCAGGCAAGACGGACGGTTTGCTACGCAAGTCCGCCACACCAGAATCACCAATGTCCTTCTCTCCACGAAAACGTGGAATGGATAACAATGGGAAGCCATCAAATAGTCCAAGAGCTAGCAACAGAAGCAAAAGACTCAGAGGGTACGATGGTAAGAAGTGTAATTTTCTACTGAGAAAGCGGAGGAAGACAGATATGTGAAGCCCAACACCAACATCCGCGTCAACTCACAGCATACAGAAGAAGCCTAGCTCGCTCAACCCCGAGATCTTTACATATCTAAGACTGGAAGGGAAACGTCAAACATCATCTTGCTTCGCTTTATGAAAATCAAAGCTGTTTATGAACAGGAAAATAACGAACGACCTGGGATAGGAAGGTGAACCTTCGGTGCGCGCACGTTGGTTGCTTAGGCACTTTTGTACATAATATCAAATGCCAAGGCTTCTGCTGATCAGGCAAGAGTACTTTAAAGTACTTTAGCTAGGAATGTCAGTATGACTTGCAATCTTGGCTTTATCATCCTGCTGCCGTCACGCACCATTGATGGATGTTACGCGGAAGATATCGCGGACTCGGACATAGAAGATTTCAAGAGCTAAATTTGGCACACAGGGATCTTGATCTCGTTGCGAGTAGTTGAGGAGATACCGGCCCTGAACCGTTGGCGTAGATCGCTACTTGTTTTGATAGCTAGCATAGAATGCACCAAGTCGTCATCAATGCTGCCCTCGATTGCATGCGATAGGAGCTCCAAGCGCCTAACCTAGCGATCTCCCAAACGTTCATCTCGTATCTCATGATGTTAGACTGGTATCTACCAGCAATGCACAATGCCTGATCATCAATCTACATTTCTTTGACTTCGTGACAATGCCCGACGAATCAAGATCACCCCTTCTTGGGGCGCAGGCAGACGCCGAACACTCGAGATCTGAAAGACCTCGATCGCAGAAGTCCGGCACTTCATCAAGATCAAAGCATTCATATCTATCCAAACACTCCGAAGAATCAACCCCTCTACTATCACAAGAGTCCAATCATCGTGATTATGGTGATGCACCAATACAGAATGAACCTAGCTCTCCTGCGGCGTCCTCGTTAAGATCCCTACAGAATGGAGGATCGAGCAAAAGGAACAAGTCGCGACGATGGCCAACAATTGTTGCTTTGACAATCCTTGGCCTTGGGATAGTTGTCATACTATGCTTAGGCTTTGCGGCACCAGCAGTCGTGGAAGAATATGCGAAGCAAGCCATGGTGTTCGAGCCGACAGCTCTCTCAGTCGATTCTTTTACATCCACCGGAGTAAAAGCAAGGATACAAGGCGATCTCACGCTCGATGGTTCAAGGGTTGAGAGGAAGGCAGTCAGGGATCTGGGTCGTGCGGGGACATGGGTAGCAAGAGCGGTGGAGAGTAAGCGTTCGAATGTTCAGGTCTATCTTCCGGAGTATGACGATCTTCTCCTTGGCACCGCCGACGTACCACCTGTCGTGGTAGATGTTCGAGACGGTCATACTACGCATATAGATTTCCTGAGCGATCTCGCAGCTGGAGACCTAGACGGCATACGGAGAATGGCGAACGATTGGATTGATGGGAGAATCTCGCATTTGAGCGTAAGGGGTGTTGCAGATGTGCCTTTGAAGTCTGGGATATTCAGTCTAGGCACACAAAGTCTCGCTCAGACCATTGTGTTTAGTGGTTCGTGCACTCCATTCTCATGCGCTCGTGCACGACCAAAATCGGTATGCGTACTGACTAAATTGACCGTAGGGAGCGAAATACCGCTGATGCCCCAATACAACATCACCAAGCTCAATTTTCACGAAGTAGATTTGCCGAGATCTGAAAGAGGCATGGAAGCAGATGTGTCGCTAGTTCTGGCGAACGAGTATCCATTCACTTTCACAGTACCACCCCTCGGCTTCGACGTCCTGGTACAGGGATGCTCTCCTGCCGAGCCATACATCAGGTTAGCAGACGCAACAACAGAGCAAATTAATGTGGAGCCGAACGAAGATGTCAAAATCCAGGTGGGAGGTTTCATCCAGCAGATACCCGAGACTTTATTGGCAATTTGCCCGCAAACTGAAAAGTCACCGCTGGATGCTTTACTAGGAGACTACATTCGAGGAGACGAAACAACCATATTCGTGCGCGGCTCCAATGCTCCCTCTGGCAATACGCCGAATTGGGTGACAGATTTGATCAAGAGTGTCACTCTTCCATTGCCATTTCCCGGCAAGACCTTTGAGGGGATGATCCGCAACTTTTCCCTGGCGGATGTGCACTTTAGCTTACCAGATCCATTCGCTTCCCCCAGTGAGCCTGGGGCATCACCAAGAATATCTGCCATTGTCAAAGCAATCGTTGGTTTGCCCAAAGAGATGAATTTTCCGATCGAAGTTCCCCGCGTCCGGGCAGACGCAGACGTCTTCTACCACAAGAAGAAGCTTGGCCGTCTTGACCTGAACAGATGGCAGAAGGCGAACTCGACACGCATTGAGGCAGACGGCGACGTGGAGGCGGGTCTTGCAGTTAATTCGGTCGTGAAGAACGCCCCGTTGAAGATCACCGACGATGATGTCTTCTCGGAGTTAGTCTCAGACATGGTGTTTGGTGGCAAGAAGGTAATCCTCGGCGTCAAAGCCAACGTCGATGTTGAAACGGAAACGGCGCTTGGGAAATTTGTGGTCAGGGACATCCCAGCGGAGGGCAAGGTACCTGTCAAGCGTTAGTCTTCCATTTTCACGACTTATGAATGTACGATAGCATAATGGCATTTCCAAAGCTGATGACAAGCTGTAACCAGCTATATCGGGCGGTGATCTCGATGGCTTTTCGCCCCAAGTGGGCTCTCTACGCATCTTGGCCACAACAAAGTCCTCCCTTTCACTCGAAGCCATGATCAATATCACGAATCCTACTGACTATTCTGCTATGGTACCATACGTGAACATCAAACTTTCAAGCAACGGCACCGAAATCGGCCACGCCAACGCTCGCAACGTCTCCATCGTCCCCGGACCAAACCACAACATCCTCACCGAAGCCCTCTGGGACCCCCTCACAGCCAGCGGTAAAAAGGGAGTCGCCCAAGGAAAAGAACTTCTCTCCCAATACATATCCGGTCCGTCCCTCCCCCATCCCATTCTCCAGCACCGCTAACAACCACCCCCCATCCAGGCTACAACACAACCATCACCCTCTCTACCCACGCCGGCACCATCCCCCACAACCCCCACCTCGGCCTCGCCCTCTCAACCTACAACATAACCCTCCCCACCCCCCTCCTCCACCCCCCCACCAACCCCTCCCACCCCCCGGACCCTTCCCGCGACCCCTCCGCCCCCCAATTCATCGACTCCGCCACCTTCCACCTCCTCACCTCCAGCGCCGCATTCACCCTTCTCTCCCCCCTCCCCCACAGCGTCATCACCATCACCTATCTGAACGCGACCGCGTACTACAACCACACGGAGCCTGTGGGGACTATCTTGTATGAGCTGCCGTGGGAGGTGCCGCCGGGTGTTAGCGAGAGTCCGAGGCTGCCGGTGGAGTGGGATTTGGGGAGTGTGGGGTATGAGGCTGTGAGGGAGGCGGTGGGGGGAAGGCTGAAGGTGGATGCTGGGGCGGAGGTTGGGGTGGGGGTTGGGGAGTGGGGGGAGAGGGTGTGGTTTGAGGGGAGGGGGGTGGGGGCTAGGGTGAGGTTGTGAAGGGGTGTGGGATGGAGGTTGCGTCGTGAGGGGGTGGGGGAAAAGGGAAATCGTGTGGATGGGATGGGAGGGATGGGGAGTTTGTGCGTATGCCGTACTGGTGATGTGGCACGCTGGGGATTTCGATTTTAGCATTGGGTTTTGGACTTGTTATATAGCTTGTGCAACGTTACAAAGGCTGCTTGTTTTGAGCATGGATGATGGTTTTATGATGGCTTTTAGGGAGTTGTATATCTGTTGATATGAAATGCATCATATATCATACCGTTTGACAGCTCAATTGCCAAAAAGGGGTCCTCGATGATGGCAAGATCATGTCACTTGACTACTAATTGATCTATTTCCAAGCTCGTAGTTTTAGGTCCTGGATAAGTTGGTCTAGATGACCTTTTTCGAAGATGCAACCCTTTGCAAAACCGGGTGCCCACTTCTCCCCAATCTGAACGCCAACGCTAGAACGTGACAGTATTTGGCATCGGTCTGCTGATAATCATCCCGGAGGCAGAGAGCTCGCATCTACGACGTCGTCGGCATCTTTCATCATTTCGTCTACGGGGTCTTGGAGTGGTGATCGTGGTAGAGCCATTAAACCTGTCCGTGCTGACTCCAGAACACCGAAGGGTGAAATGAGCTTCATGAAAGCATCGATCCGGGGTGGTTTGGCCGAGCTGAGTATCCGTCAACATGGTGATTGGGGGTAATGTATTAGAAGAGACTTACACCTCGACGATGCAATTGTTAGTACTAATGTCCAATACTTTCCCACCAAACTGATGCGTGATATGACTGATATGCGTCAAATGCTCATGTTTGTGTCTCAAAGCCTGACTCGCTACTAATCGACTGGGATGATAATTTTCCTCTTCGGATTGTAGCTCCCTCTGGTGCTTTTCCACCTCTGCGCGCGCTTCTTCAAGCTTGGAAGCATCGGCTGCCGACATCTCTCGATGATGAGCCATCAAGTCCTCAAAGTATTCCGGGCCAAGGATTGAGATTTTGGCCAGGAGAAGCTCGCGCTGCACAAGAGGGGCTGCTGTGTAGTCGAGCACGGCCCATACAGGTACCAAATCCTCCAGCTGCCGCCTTGCTTGCTCGACCACTCCATCTTGCCCTGAAAGCACGATTGTCATGCGAGAAAGGTCATCCACCTCGGTATTGCAGACAACCAGACTGTCGATATTGAAGCCCCTTGCTGCGAGGATTCCCGAAACACGGGAAAGCACACCTGGCTCATTCTGAACGAGGCAGTTGAGTATGTGTCTTTTTGGAGGGAGCTGTGAGGGTAAAGGTGTCTCGTAGAGTATAGAAGAGACGGCGGCTGGGGCGGACCATGACGGCGGGGTTTCTTGGGCCGGAAGAGGATTGATTCGCCGATGAAGGGCTTTGTAAGCTAGTGCAGACGTCGAAGATGTCGTGTGCTGCGTCCTTCGGGGAAAGTGATGTTTGGGCGAAATTTGTTGGGTGAGCTGGGGGTTGAAGCGGGAGGGTATGGACGAGAGGGTTCGACGAACGGCCATTGTGGCCTTCCCCGATGTTGCTATACAGAGCAGGCGGTCAATGTTTCAATTGTTGTTACCAAAGCGAGATCGGTGCAGGTATTGTGCGATTGCAAAGCTCAGAAGATGGGTTATCCAGCCGGCACAGAAAACCCAATGGCCGAAACCGGGGTACCTTTGCGCTATTGTGGCTAGTTCAATCTAGGGTGCAGCCCTGTGAAGCGACTAAGGTAACTACATCACTCGATCACCACGTCGAATTCAGTTTCCCAAACCATCAGAACAACTAATCGCCGAGGTATGTGGAAACCGTATGGCGAGGTGACAACTATTTGACTGCCCAGATGCTCTCACGAACCGTACTCCGAGCCGCAAAGGCACCTTCGATGATCGCCACCCGTGGCTTTCGAACTTCTGCTGCACGCCTTGGAAGTCCTTACCACTATCCCACAGGTCCACGAAGCGGCTTACCGTTCAATCCCTTGACGAAATACTTCGCCTACAGATATTGGGGCACGATGGGTGAGCTCCATAGTTAAGGGGGCGTAGATATGGCTCTGCTAATGTGGAGACAGCCTTCTTCTTTGGATTGCCATTCGGTATTGCAGGTATGGTTGAAGGCTTTCGTTTGGTTGGCTACTGTATTGATACGATACACAGTCTGGCAGACGAAGAAGAACAAATAGGGGAAGGGCTGATGCTGGCGAAATTGGACGGTATAGGAGGTAGTACAGGCGGGAAATACTTATACGTCAAGAATGTGACACTGGACTATTACAGCGAATTACGGCGTGGTCTGCGTGTACTATGACTCCCGAATGACACATTCAGGCGATGGCTTATGACTATCATCACTGTTGGCGTCCCTCATGAGTCGTCTAAAAGGCTGTCTTTGAGGTACAGTATTCAACAAACATGGCGATCCGCGCCACTCATGAACACATTTGTCAATGAAATATCACAGCCTTGATGCAGCCATGCTCTTGGTCTTCTAAGGAAGGCTCAGCACATTTCAACCGAGACACTTTAAATCTGGTAGTAGCAAGCCAAGAATGCACATTAGAAAGACGTCCACAGCGTCAAAAAGACGACGATTATAGCGACAACGAACACACTTTCAGCTGTGGCTGCTTCCCAAATACGAGCATATCATTCCCATCTCGATCGCACTTGCGTAATGATATTAGTATTTTGTAGCTTGTTTTTATCAGCATGTCAATTGGACTCGGCAGCAATGGTGACTTGAAGCTTTTCTTAGCTCTCAAACTGAAAATTGAGTGAAACGTCGACTCATTGGTCATCTGATGAAGGGTATGAAAACGTTAACTGGAGTGTAGAGCTCAAGGCGCGCCTTATGTATCCTACGAAGAGATAGAATCCTAGATAACATTCTAGGCTAAGGCACTGCTCAGCCATCCACCAATCGCAAACCTCAATAGACGGATGACCAATGCCATCATCGCTTCTTGACCCATCAAGGATTCAACAAATCTGGTCTGCAATCTTTGCCTGACTGATCGAGCAACTCAGTCCACCTCTGAATCTCAATGCATACGAGATGTATCTAAGAGCTTGCCAAACTTGGGCAAGACCTCTTATTTCCATCCTCATTCGGGGCGAGTGATAGTGGAGTTGAGCCTGGCAGAGATGTTGGGTCTATTCTATCTTCTATCCGTGACAAATAGCATGCACGTCAAATTAGGAATATCTGATATTTCACTAATCAATTTCTCTGTCAGGTACTTTACGAGGTAATATAAAGTAACGTGGAACATTGACGCAGTAACGCGCTTCACGCGGCGGCTGGTTTTGCTGGATCTCGCTAGACTTCATCAGGTATAGACATGTCTATCTAGCTAGGCTCCTTTAGGAAACCCAAGTTAATCTTTTCGGCTTGCTCACTGTTGACATATGCGGAGGGATATTCTGGTGTATCAATCATGACAGAAGAAATAAAAAATTGGATTGGTGATGCGGAACCTCAGAATTATCCATCGGTCGCTGGTCAGCAGTCCTCCAGGATTGGCTTTGACGGCATCTGCTTGGGATGTTGCATCAGATAGCGTGATATGCACTTTTGGTCCAAAGAAAGGGAATTCTCTGCTTGAGCTCAAACGCTGGAAGTCGCATGACAGATCATTTCAGTCCATAGCTTCTTGGGAAGCTCCGTGTCCGCTGCCAGACCTTGATTGTGATGAGATTCTAAACCTGCATTATTCTTCTGACTCTCTAACATCATGTGTTGTGTTTGCTGGCGGAGACATTGTAGTCGTTCGAGAAGACCTCAAGGTTGGCGAGGAAAAGATAGAGATCGTTGGTTCCGTTGACGCTGGAATTGCTGCTGCTGCATGGTCACCTGATGAAGAATTACTTGCTATTACTACAAGAGCATCAACTTTGCTGTACATGACGAGAGACTTCGATAATGTCACAGACATCGCACTCACAATTGATGATCTCAAGGCTTCCAATCATGTTTCGGTCGGCTGGGGCAAGAAAGAGACGCAGTTCAAGGGCAAGAAAGCTAAAGCGCTTCGCGACCCTACAATGCCTGAGACAGTGGATGAGGGCGTCTTGAGCGGTCATGATGCAAGGGAAACTACAATGACTTGGCGTGGTGACGGTGCATATCTAGCAGTGAACAGCCTTGAGCCTGACTCACGGAGGGTTATACGAGTTTATTCACGAGAGGGCGTCTTAGACAGCGTCAGTGAGCCTGTCGATAATTTGTTGGGTGCTTTGAGCTGGAGACCGGTGGGAAATCTCCTCGCTGGAATACAATTTCAAGATGACCTGGCTAGAGTGATCTTCTTTGAGAGAAATGGCTTACGCCACGGCCAGTTCAATTTACGACTCAGCGGAGAGGAGCTCCAAGATTGGGGCTCGAAAATACGTTTGCAATGGAATGTAGATTCATCTGTGTTAGCTGTCTGCTTTAGAGATAGAGTTCAGCTGTGGACGATGGGAAACTATCATTACTATCTTAAACAGGAAATATTCTCGTTGTCAGAGGTGTCATCAAGGGGACCTATGTCTATTTCCTGGCATTCAGAGAAGCCTTTGCATTTCATCTTGAGCTCTCAGAGTAAGCAATTCTCGTGCTATCACAGCCATGTGCGTGATCGTTGACTGAGGGCATTCTTCTCAGCTGGCGTGCAAAGGCTTGCATGTACTTCGACGATATCCGGAGGCTCCACATCTGGACCTGAAGACTATGGCGTGGTAATGGTAGTTGATGGAAGTAGGTCCCGAAGAAATCAGGTATGTATCGCGCTGACACGGTATAGAATGCCTCAAGATAACGCCGTTACGGCTTACCAACATACCACCACCAATGGCGTTGTATGAAATCCTACTAGAGAGTAACATAATATCAGTCGCTGTTACTGTCAATCTTGAAGGCACAAAGTCAAATATGATCGCTGTGCTACACCACGACGGCTGCTCGCTATTTGACTGGCCTTTAGTGTCGATGTTAGAGAAGCCGCCCACTCCCAGATGGACCATGTCCCCACAAACAAACAGCAAAATTCCCGGACTAATGTATCTGCAAGTCGCATTTACCGGTAAGCTGACCCGGGAAAGGCCCATCCTCATGCTTTCAAACGACGTAGAAGCATCCATGCTTTATGCTATAGGCATGGATGGCATACAGCTTGGTGAAATATTTTCGCGTGGCACAGCTATTGAAGGCATCGTCACGAACGAGCATTGCCCTCTTTCCCAGACATACCTCTTGACAGAGGATGATGCGAACAGTGGTCGAGAAGAACTGGACAAGGACATCACTAAGTTCAATCAGTGTAGCAATATGGAGCTGGCGATCGCTAGATTCCCAATAGCAAGAACAGATTCGGTACACTGCGGTGGTACCATGCATGAAAGCTCTGATGGACTGTCCTTAGCCAGAGGTACTATATTCAGCCTTTCTGAGAACGGCTCTTTATTCGCAAATGAGACTCGCATGGTCCGGAATTGCACATCTTTCTTGACAACGCCGACTCATCTGATATTCACCACGTCCCAAAATCTCCTGAAATTGGTACATATGATGGGTTCACCCCAAGGTACGTCTCTGGTTTCAATCTAAAATGCAGTACTTGCAAATTGTCTGAACAGCTCATGCAGAACTGGAGATACCTCCAGACACGCCTGAAACAGACGAGCGGTGCCGTAGTATCGAAAGGGGTGCGAAGCTCGTAACAGTCATGCCTTCGACATTTGCGTTGGTATTGCAAATGCCGAGGGGTAATCTTGAGACAATCTATCCTCGAGCGCTGGTACTTGCAGGGATACGGGACAGTATCAACAAGAAGAAGTATAAAAAAGCATTCTTAGCTTGTAGGAAACAGCGGGTTGATATGAACATCTTACATGACCACGCCCCTCAGCAATTCGTTTCATGCGTCGGGCTCTTTCTCGATCAGATACAGAAAGTGGAGCATATCGACTTGTTCTTGTCACAGCTCAGGTGGGCTTATTTCTATTCTACTAAGAACTATACTAATAGAGAGTAGAGAAGAAGACGTTTCGACAACGATGTACAAAGAGACCATCGCGAAAAATCCCTCTCAAGACGACTCAGATCCTCAGCGACAGCGAGCGGACGATGCACGTGTGTCAAAGGTCAATAGAATATGTGATGCTTTCTTAGGCGCTTTGAAGTACCGCACATCAACTCACTTTCAGAATGTCGTTACGGCTCATGTATGTAAGACACCTCCAGATCTCGATGCTGGCTTGAGCCAGATCGCTGGACTCCGTAGTGAGTTGATCTCTGTCCAGACGATGACTTATTGCGTTTTGACGTAGTGTAGGCAAGCATGCAGATTTGGTGGAAGGGGCTATTGAGCACATTTGCTTCCTTGCAGATGTCAATCGGTTGTACGACAACGCTCTAGGGCTCTACGATCTAGAGCTTGCTTTGCTCGTCGCTCAGCAATCTCAAAAAGACCCGAAAGAATACTTGCCGTTCCTACAAAATCTGCAGAGGGAGCCATTGCTTCGAAGAAAGTATTTGATCGACAACCACCTTGGTCGATACAGCAAGGCTCTGAAGCATCTATGCGAATTAGGAGCATTCGACGAAGTCAAGACGTATACTATAAGGCACGTCTTATATCCGGAGGCTTTGGACTTCTACCGCTATCAGGAGGACCAGCTCAAGGAAATCATACGCCTCTATGCCGATCAGCTTCAGCAGGATGGGAAATTCAAAGAAGCTGGGATAGGTATGGACGTCCTGCAATGTTGACTCAGCCTCTAACTAACCGTCCGCAGCCTTCGAATATCTTGACGACAACGCCTCCGCAAGCGAAGCATACCGTCAAGTTCACCTCTGGAAAGAATCCCTCGCTTGTGCCACCCTCATCCCCCTTTCCGAACCCCAACTCCACGCACTCTGCCTAGCAGTAGCAGACACGCTCTCCGAAACCAAAGACTTCTCCTCAGCAGCAACCATCCATCTCGACTACCTCTCCGACGTCCCCACCGCAGCCCGCCTCTCCTGCAAAGGCTACTTCTTCGCCGACGCCCTCCGCATAATCGGTCTGCACCACCGTCTCGATCTCCTCGAAACCGTCATCGACACCGGTCTCGTCGAAGGCATGGCATCGATGACCGAGCTCCTCGCCGACTGCAAATCCCAACTCAACGCTCAGATCCCACGTATTCGCGAACTGCGGACCAAGAAGGCTGAAGATCCTCTGGCGTTTTTGGACGGAGATGTCAACGATGGCGCTGATATCCCGGATAATGTCTCGCTTGCGCCTACGGATGCGTCGACGGCGGGCGGTGGTAGTTTGTTCACGCGGTATACCAATCGGACGGGGACGGTGGGGACGAATGCTACGAGGAGGACGTCTAAGAATCGGCGGAGGGAGGAGAGGAAGAAGGCTAGGGGGAAGAAAGGGAGTATCTATGAAGAGGAGTATCTGGTCAATAGTGTTGGGAGGCTTGTTGATAGGGTGAATTCTGTCAATGAAGAGGTTGACAGGTTGGTTGTTGGGCTTATGAGGAGAGGTATGAGGGAGAGAGCGGGCGCTGTACAGAATGCTATGCTTGAGGTGGTGGATCTTTGCCAAGGCTGTCTTGAAGAGGTTTTCGGTCCTGCAATTAAAGAGCCAGTCGTCGAGCTAAAGGACGAGGATGAACCTGGTAGACCGAAGGGAGGGGATGGTATAATGTGGGATACGTTGGAAGGAGAAAAGCGCAGGGAGGTACCTGTGGTGAAAGGTTTCGCTAGACTCACTTTGCTCAGTCGATAAATAGATAGCATATCGCGGTCTTTCGTCAAAAGTTTATTTGTGGGTATCAAGAATAATCATCATATCCATATCAAGCATCCACGGGCTTTCCCTGCTCGTCAATCAAATGTTCCTGAACGCTGATCGGTCCCTCTCCCACACTCGTCAGGATGATCCGCGATACATTCGTCCTCAACGCTTCCTCCACCTGCGCATACTCTTCTCCAAGCCCCCTACCCTCCGTCGCCGTCCCAATATCTCGCCACCCCTCTTTCCCGTGCAAGCAGTTCGCCAGCTTCGCACCTACAAAATCCCAATCCTTCTCCAAATAATAAACCACAGCATTCGGCCCCGCATCGAAGGTATACGCCGCCACCACCATGCCAGCCAACAGATTGATAGCCTCCACAGCGCGTATAGCAGCACGACTCACATCATTGAGATAGAAGATCGGCGGATCGGTATCCAAGCACGTAGCATGAAAAGAATTACTCTCCCTCATCGTCACGCGCGCAAACGTTTCGAAATCCCTCTTCCCAATCGCCGCTTCCATCTCCGCCATCCGCGTTGGCACCACCATCTCTGCTCGCGTTCGGAACAGGCTACTCGTTTTTACGGTCTCCTGCATGCCTGTCGTGCTACTCACGCCCTTTTTCTCGGCACTAACCACCATAATCAGCGCCCGCATCTCAGGCCAATGGCTCTTCGGCGCCACCAGACGCGCGCAGCTATCTGTACCGTCGGGACGGGTGCCATGATCCCACGCCACATAGCCGCCTAGTAGGCTGCGACATGCGGAACCGCTACCCTGTCGCGCGATGAGCGAGAGCTCGGTCGGTGTTTGCGGGAGGGCGTAGAGATCTGCGATAGCGCGCACGAGGGCGGCGAAGCCTGCGGCCGAGGACGCGAGACCGGCGGCTGTGGGGAAGTTGTTGGTGCTGGCTAAGCGGAGCGGGTAGGATGATAGTTTTGGGAGGGCGGGGGAGGAGGCTTCGAGGGAGGAGCGGAGGGCGCGGAGGGCGCGGAGGCAGGCGGTGGAGCGGGGGGTCGTGAGGGGTTCGGTTTGGCCGTTTAGGAGGAGGGCGTCGGGGGGGTTGTAGGTGGGGGAGCAGGAGGCTGTGGTGTGGGTGCGGAGGTCGGATTGGGAGAGGGTGACGGAGAGGGAGGAGTTGGTGGGGAGGTTTAGGGTTGGGTCGCGCTTTCCCCAGTATTTAATCACGGCGATGTTGACTGGGGCTGTTGTGCTGGCGCGGTAGATTTTTTGGTCGGTCATGGTGTGATGTTCTGATTCTTGGGAAGGGGATGGGAATCCGTCACTTATAGGTGGAGTTCCGCATGGGATTGTGGAGATCTTCCCGCACAAGCTCGGCTCGGACCGCTGGAGAGCCTCGATTTGGTCTCCACGCTCATCAATCGTTAATGACACTCCCAACCAGATTTCATTGCAAACATCATGGGAAACACCTCTTCAAGCAGCAGCAAGCCACCACCTCAAAACGATACCCCATCATCCGCCTGCCCAGTCGACCCATCAGCCCGAGCAGCATGGCTCGAAGCCGGCAAACCCACCCCCCATCCACCCCCCTCCCCATCCTCACCCTCCTCCTCCTCCTCCAAAACCACCACCCACCCCCCCCCACCCCCAAAAATAATAAAACATCGCCCCCTAGCCTCCGACCGCGTCACCAGCTCCATCCCCCGCACCTCATCCTCCCCCGAAACAACGACCCCAACCCCGACCTCCTCCCCCACCGCCTCCATCACGCGCGAACTCCAAAACTGGATCTACCCCTCCGAGAAGATGTTCTACGACGCCATGAGGCGCAAAAACCACGCCCCCAACGCCTCCGACATGGCGACCGTGGTGCCGATCCACAACGCCGTCAACGAGCGCGCCTGGGCCGAGATCAAAACGTGGGAGACGCGCTTCGCGGCGGAGCAGAATGCGGCGTGTGACGGACCGCGGTTGAGGAGTTTTAGCGGGGATAGTAAGAAGTGGAGTCCGAGGGCGCGGTGGAATAGTTTGTGCGGGTATGAGGCGCCGTTTGATCGGCATGATTGGGTGGTGGAGAGGTGCGAGGGGCCGGTGGTGGAGTATGTGATTGATTTTTATAAGGGGAGGGGGGGTGGGTTGAGCTTCTATTTGGATGTCAGGCCGAAGTTGAATAGTTGGGAGGGGTGGAGGATGAGGGCTTTGAAGGCTTGGGGGTTCAAGGGGCCGTGAGGTTAAGGAAGGATGGGCTACCTGTGGCGAATTGGAATAACGCTGTTATACAATGTAAAAGGTGCTCATGAGCTGTACAAGATACCCAGGATGCCAAGTGCTTTGTGCACAAAAGATGCCAATGATGCTAAACGCCTGCGCTACCTCTTTATCCCAGGACGACAGCCAAAATGATGATAACAAGCACAATCGCAAGAATGACCAACAAACAGCAAGCCTTCCCCCTCGCATTCTTCTGATATCGGCTGGCGCTCCTCAACTCTACATCCGCATGTTGCGTATCCGTAGCCACATTTTGCACGTTCCCACTTATCGTATCGAGCTGTCCTCCCTGTTCGTGCACGATATGCGCCACATCTCTAAACAGCTCATTGAGCTCTCCAACGCTCTGCTCGATATTCCGTATCTCAGATTCCCGCTCCACAATCAAGGACTCCTGGAAGTCAACTTCATCTTGCGACGCCAATCGCAACTGATTCTGTTCTTGCAGTTGCGATTGTTGTTGTTGCGAGGGATCGTCCGAATATGGGCGATGGGAGGAGTCTTCGGATTCGAGAGCGGTCCGAGTGGCGGTTGCGGACGCTCGTTGCTTCTCAAGTGCTTGGCGTTGGATAGCTTGAAATTCGGTGCCTGATGCCTGGAACTCGCGTGAGAGCTTCTGCTGGGTGTATTTCTGTGACGGCTATATCTCATGGCTATCAGCTTAGCCCTTTACAACTCTCCGATGGGGGGCCCTACGCTCAAGTCTTCCCAAGCTGTTAAGCGCTTGATACCCTCGCCAGCTTCCTTGAAGCCATCTCTTGCCTCCTCCAACAGATCATGTACCCTTTCCCTCACTCGCTCGGTGTCGCGCTTTGTGCCCAGAAGGCTCAGCTGTTGGGAGAGGCGGCCGATTTGCGATGTGATGGAGAAGAGCTGTTCCGAGAGCTTTTCGCTGAAGCGACTGAACTCTGGGTCATCTCGATACTCTGGGTCGTCACTTCGCCGGTAAGTAGTGGGCTGAGGTGTTGATTAGTGGCGGTAGGAACTGGTATTTGGGGCGACAAACCTGACTTTCCAGTAAAGGGGAGCGGTCGAATGACATGGTAGATGTAAAGATGGAAACGATAGTGAAAGCGCGACTCGGCTGTGGTGATTGACAACTTGATGAGCGTTGCCTTGACGTAGGCGCTAGCTATTTTTAGCACCAGTATAAACAAGCAGCGGGCTCGGCAAAGGCGTTTATCTACATAAAACATCATCATAGAACCGTCACCAAACTCAATCCACCAAAGTCTCTCACTATACCGTCGGAAATCCAATGAACTGCGGATGAAGGGCCTTAGCTTCTACAGCTGGGAACAGACGTCTTTATCATGGCGCATGATTATATGAAGTAGTTACCTTTGCGTGACGTACAGTGGGCAACGTTCATATGGCGAAAATGTAGGATGAAAAGCAGAGGTTGTTGACATGGAATGTATCATAAGTACGTTAGTATATAGTCAAGTAGTAGCATTCCCGAGTCTCATTTGATTCTTATCCTAACAGTAAATATTGCGGAACCTCTACGCAGCTCTCTATTCTTCATTGACACCAATGATCTTCCATTCCTATCCAACAAATCCTACTCATACCCACCAAGTCTTGAGCCAATCAGTAACATCAAATGCCCTCCCGCAACATCGATGCAAGCTCCCGATTGTTCGCCAGGAACTCCTCACAGTACGCCACCAGCCGCGGTGCCCTCGCACTCTCGGCACGCTCCATTACCGCGTACACCGTGTCTACTCTTATGTAGTCCTGGCAGTACGCTTCACAAAGTAGGAAATCTTGCGTCATATCGTGCAGCCGATTAAGTAACCACATGTTGGTCGCGTCCAGCATATCCAATAGCTCCGTCAAGCGATCCTGAACCTCTTCGTTGTCACTCGAATCTTTGAGCTCAGGCCATTCGACATCGCCTGTATATGCGAAATCCACCATCTGTGACAACGAGTGGAAGGTGATATCGGGAAGCGGGATCGTGGCTTTCTCCTCCAGTAAACGTCCCCACGGCCCTGCGAATTGGGCTTTGCAAAAGTCTGATACGGCTGCCAAGACGACCTTGTGTGCGGGTTTCCTCTGGCCGCGTGCTTCGAAGGTGACGTCTACGAGCAGACCCTGATCACGAAAGGTACGCATCTGTGCCATTGCGGAGGTCAAAGACAGCTCTCTGCTGTCCAATGAGGGTAGAGACACCACTGGGGTTGGATGTACAACTGTCTGGCACCCCAAAGCCACGAGGAGCTGTTCATAGGGCACGAGGAAGTTCAAGGCTTTCTTAAAGGGATACGGATCACAGCGAGTGTTCCAGCATAGCTTTTCTGCGGGTGTCAGGCTGGACACGATATTGTCTTTAAGGACTCGGTCGACTTGTGTCGTATCGAGGTTCAGCCAGATCGAGGCTTGGGAAATGCCTTCTATAGCCTTCGTAGCATCCAGATTGTGTTGCAAGAACTCGTAGCATGCCTGTACATCTCGCAAGTATTCGGGTATGTCTTGTTGGCCGATATCCGCAGTCTCAGTCGTCAAGAAAGTCAGGTGCTTGAATACTTGGGCAACAGTAGGGTTACCACCACGTGGAAGGCTTCTGTAGAGGAATTCACAGGGAGGATCCTTCAAGAAGCAGGTCTGGCTCCACATGATACGCACATGTTCAATCCTACTAGTATCGCCAATAGCGCGATGTACACTTTCTCCAACAACTTGACTCATTCGGTCTTGACGGTAAGCACTCTCATCGGCAGGCACATCTCGCACTCGAAACATAGGGATTGCCGCTATTCGCATCCAAGTCGTTTTAGGCCAATGTTGAAACGTCATACCTGGGGGACCATTGCGTCCCAGGTATGCCGAAAATATCTCCGAATCGTCATGGAGGGTAGAAGTCGTCGAGACCTGATCCCATCTTCCATTGATAGCATTAGCACACTCGAGGAAATGTTCATGGGTCATGACTCCAGCACCAGACCTCACACGTAGACCGAGCGAACGCCAGAGAGAGCGCAATTCTGGTCCTTGCATATCAACATGTAGGAAGCAATTCTTCATCTGCTCTCGGAATGCCGCCGAGAAAATATTATCCTCGTGATCGTAGAGAGTTTTAGTCTCGCACATCATGGAATTGCCATTGGGAGCAATTCTGCCAGCGATCTTTACCTGCCAATGTTCAACATGTTGCGAATGCGCAGTATATTGGAGGAACCTGAGATATTGCTGTCTGGAGTCTTTTGTGTTGACGTACTTGGGAATATCCCCTTTGATGCGATGCCACATCTGTTCACGTGTGACGATTGAACAGCCCAGCTTGGAGAGGTTATCTCCATCAGATTGGATTACGTGAGGCTCCACAAAGGCGCACAAGTTGCTGATCCACGGCATCAGCATTTCTTCGTGGCCGAAGAAAATGGCATCTTCGGCAGCAACATGCTCATGGGGTTTGGAATCCGATCGGGCCAGCCGACACCAGATTGGAAGACGTCGAAGGATTGCATCAAGAGGACATTGAGCGTAATCAGGCGAACTCAGGTATTTCAATGCCAATTTCCTCATAGTATCCTTGGACTCTCGAGTAAGATAGTCACCAACGATTGTCTTCGCTGAGACGTTCTTTGCCTTTTCCAACTTCTTGAGAGCCTGCAAGAAGCGCTTGAACGAGGCAAATTCCCGAAGACTGACCTCGTCATCCTTTAGTCGGAACGGTATACAATCGCGATCGACTGCAATTAGCCCAGGAATTTGATCACAGATCTTTCGATGCTCCTCAAGCGATGGGCTAACAACACATGGCTCACTGTCAAACTGTCTGCTTGTTATGTAATGCCATTTTGTGTCAGAAAACGTCCTGTATACTTTTTGGTCCTGAAGATTCGCTTTGGTCAAAAACTCGGCAACGGTCATCCCGGAAGTGGTGCCCCCAAACCCTCTGCCCTGGAACATGGTCAGAGACTTATTATTGAGATACTCCCAAAATTTGAGTAGCCATGGGGCTAGGTCATCATCATGGAAGGCTGGATTTGTTGGCGATTTTGGCGATGACAACAGAATTCCCACGTCTGCGATTTCGCATCCTCGAATGTTGAAGTTGGCGTTCTGCAGAACCTCGATCGGATTGCACACAATCTTGTCGTCACGTGCCGGGGTTTTGTTAGCTTTCCAAGGTAGTGCATCGTTGACCATAGTATCAGTTGCGAAGGCAAATAGCTCCAACTCCTTCGAATTCGGCAAGAGATTCCAGCTTGTGTCCGGCTGGGGATCCAAGGTGAGAGTTCCTAAAGGGCAATCGAACCGTGGTCTAGGTATGATTCTGCACCCATCAAGAGAACTCAGCGCAGTCGTATTCCCGACCGCTGTCTCTGGAACCATGGTTTCAAGAAGCAATGCCATAATAGTACCTTTTCCTTTCTCGTCCTTACTTTTGGCCAGGATAGCCTCCAGATGCTTGCAACTATCTTCCACCTTGAACAACGTGCTGAGACATTTCGTATCAACTTCTCTAACCTGATGACCAGAAATTGATCTGAAGTCTCGCCAAAGTCCCCAAGGAGGGCGTACTAGGTCAGGGATCAACTGAACTAGGAGATTTCGAAGACCATGTGAACTCTGCTCCACCAAAAAGTCGAATGTGGCCCCTGTCAGGCTCGTGGTCTTTTGGCATGCCTGGAAGACTGCGGCACCATCCTTCCGACTTGGAGCAGTCTCTTGGGCCACGAGAGGAAGCAATTCCCCAAGGTCATAGCTTTGATTCTCAAGCTTATCCCAGAAAGCCTTTTCAAGAACGCCAGACAGCGTACCTGGGGATGAAAGTGTCCCTCCCATTGGCCAGAAGTCGTAAGCCCTTTTACCAAGCCTGGGCGCCAGATAACGTAGCGCTTCCACATACAATGCAGAGACGCATTCTTTCAAGAGCCACTGGTTCCAAGAAGCGTTCTCAGCGCTCTTTTCTAACGCTATGGTCCGTCGGTCTCCAGTCACAGCAAAGCTGGCGTGGAATGAGATCGGCAGTAATGATTCTTGACTTGTAGGTAGTCGGCAAAAAACGGTTTGTTGGACGATAGGCTGTTTAGGCAGCGTGATAACAGCGTTCCTTGGCCTCACAGGTAAGGGAACCCGCTCACCATGCTCAACGTCGGCCACTTTGTTTTGAAATACTAATGCAGCGACACCGCAATCGGGTAACTTATGGGAAGATCTTCCGCATCTCGTGATGTTTGCTGGAATATCTTGTATGTCCTTGAGCCCAACACACCATGTATCGACTTGCCGCTGGAAGCCTGTTTGACCACTTGTAATTTCGATTCTTTGGAAGCTGTTGTTATCTTCGCAACGCCAACGTTTTGCGAAGACGGCCCATTGCGGGGTTTGCTGCCCTCGGATGTAGAATTCGATCGACTCGACATTTCTCAGGAAGAGTAGTGCCGTACGAGCAATAGCGAAATAATTCTCAAGTAGTGACTTTACTTTTGCCAGGTCAACAGGCTCCTGGGTGTCTTTGAGTTCGGTTTTGGTGCCGTGTGCTCGAAGAGGCAAGCGGAAAATAGTACCCTCATAGTTTTCCGTACTATGATCAAATCCATGTAGACCAATGAAAGGGCTCAACTGGTCGAATGCCAGGCTCCTGACCGTGGGAAATGACAATTTTGTCCCCACCTTCCGTTTGCGATACTTATCGATAGGAAGGACATTTTGTTGGGGGTCAATCACCAAGAAGAAACGTGCGGAAACGAGCATAGGCACATCGGTGAAGTGATACATACTCTGTGAGCCCCTGCCGAACATTCCAGTCGATTTTTTATCGCCGTGTTTACCACCCTGACCAATATCTTTAAATCCGCCAAAATCTTGTTTTGAGAAGACTGCACGAGTCATTAATTCTGGCTAGTGCAACCTTTGGGGAATTGACAAGCAAAATCGCTTACCTCCATTATTATAAGCGAACAGTGCAGCTCCCTGAAGTGGCTTCAGATCTGTGGTCAGGAGTGCAGTAGAGGCGTGAGCCCCATCGTTGCACTCATCGAGCGTCCAGACTATTTTGGTCGCTTTTGCATCATCAGCGTTCGCAAGGAACTCGTTGAACGTCGAGGCGATTGAATAACGCCCAAGCGTGTCTGATATCACAGTTGTCAGTTTCTCTCCGGGTACATAATCTTCTTCGTTATCGCTGTCGAGGGCGATTTGCAGTCTAATGGCTCGTGCTAACGTGTCCTCTAGACCGAGTCGGTTAGCCAGTTCAGGAGAAATTCCAGGGTGCGTGAAAATAAGGTCTTCTTTCATGCCTGCATCGGGCGAATCGCTATGCACAATGTCGATCAATTTCTGAAGCTTCGACGTAGTATCCGGAATTAGGAATCCTGTGAGATCGTATTTGAGCAAGTCAGCTATCTCTAACGTGGATATGGCGATACGAAGGTCAGGTGGGCTCAGCTGCCCTTCGGAAGCGCTTGCCAGAGCTCGCTGGACATCCTGAAGGTCTTCAATGGATGGCTCAGACCGTACATGGAGTGCTGCCAACAGTGCACCGTGCTGTCGCGCAAAATTATTGTCAACCTCATCCAGATATGGAGCTAGTGGCCGTCTTGCTAGGGAACTGCCGGAGAGGAAGACCTTCTTGGGAGTAAAATGTGCTCCCGAGCGGCCAAGGATACAGCATCTCGACAAGAGATCAGAGGAATTGGCCAGATCAATCTCCAAAAGAACTTGGTGAGCCTTTTCGTAGACTTGCTTTGACAGGCAGCCGTCCAGCTGCTGAAGAAGAAGTCCTGTCGGAATGCCTTCATCCCAGCCCAGGACCCTTTTCCAGCTCGGTTCCATAGAGAGAGTAGTTATCCCCCATACCAAGTCGATCAAATGACGGTCGTCCGCCCCACGACATTCAAATGGAGCATGAAGTATAGACTCTCCCAAGACCGAGGTGCAGGGAATCCATTTCAACCTCCTAATCTCTGCGATAGAATCTTTCGAGCTACTAAGCTTTGATAGCACCCGAAGCTTGAGTAAAGTCTCGACCTTTGTATTTATGTCAACTTCGTCTCCATGGTGAGCAAAGTATCTAGCTCGCTCGAGAGGTGTATCCCATTGCATTTTCGAAGTCAAGCCGTAGGCAATTAGAACATTCTTATGCTTCGTGTAGAAATGCGGACATGGGAAGACATTCTCTCCGGCGTCGTAGAGCGGTGCTAGGCTTGAACTAGGATCTACCATACCTGCTATGCAGCGGTATCGTCTTTGCCCACCTTCGACGGGAAGAGGTATGATGGCATGGCTGAAGACATCTACTTGCCACTCTGCAGAGCAAGGATGAGTGGGGGCCATCTTCATGATCCAATGGACGAGTTCCTCTTTCGCAAGGCTCAGAGCGGCATCATCCGAGGTGACCGTTCCCATCCACGGCAAGAAATGTTGCGTCAAGAGGTCTTTGTCGCTTACTCTTGGAAGCGCTTTGAGCCGCTCGATAAATAATCGTTCGACTTCACTTTGGGCCTCGAAGAATGAGACCTTGCTCAAATTCGGTAACGGTGGCAGACCTGGAGGAGTCTTGTACATTTGCCCACGAGCATCGAGACTGCACTTTGCATAGCCAATTGTCTTGAAGGGTGGGCTACACGACCTCTTGCTGTAAAGTGGCAGATGGCGCAATGGTGTCCTGAGTTTGGGAGGAAGGCCTTCTTGAAGTGCTAGGTATCTGGTGCTTGACTCGAGGTGATTTAGTAGGGCCTCTTTATCTCCATCGGAAGTCGCTGAGAGCATGTCCCTCCCAGCGACAAGCCAGGCCACAAAGTCATTGGTGTCACTAACGCAAGTACATCGAGTAGTCATACGAAGTGGTTCGTTGCTGCGAAACAGCTCCACGGCTTCCGTTGGCAGTATTGAAGAGCAGAGGACCGGTGGTGCTTGCTTAGGAGTTCTGGTAGTCGCACGCATAATAACATCATATAGCGGGTCTTTCTTCTGTTCGATAATGAGCACAGGAAGACTCTCGAAACTCGGTGTACATGATCGTATACGGCCGTCATTCGTAGGAATAAGCCACAACACTTGTGAAGAGGCAGGACTTAGTCGTTGTCCTTCTTGGAATCGCTCTACAATCCAAGCCCATAGGTTCCAGATTAGTGCATCTGAGCCCGAAGGTCTTTGTATCGACCCCATCGACGACCTCGACAGCCCTTGAGGTATCTCATATATCACGGGCCAATCTATGATCAGGTCGTCAAGGCTACGAAACCTCATGACCTTACCGATGTTTTCGACGTCTCTTAGCAACAGATGCCGAACTGGATTGCTAAGCTTCGAGATTTCCAGTGTGTTAGCGGCTCTCGATTTGGCAAAGAGCTGCATCTCCACCTCATTCCGCGGCAAGAGAAGGTCTTTGTTCTTCGATATGGAGAATGCACCACCAACGGTGGGCCATAAGGCGATGTCTTGAAGTTCCTCGTACACCGTACTGTTGATTTTCTCATTCGTCACACTTTTGATGGCATCAAGTAAACAAAATTCGAGTATCACTGATGCCTGGACTTCTGGTATATTGGGTATAGTTCTCGATCGGAGGAAGCAACGAACAGTACTTGGTTCCAAGAGCTTGTACCCTTTCCCAAGAAGCTTCGCGCGTTGTTGTAACTTTCTGAACAGGGGGTCCTCCAGGTACACCGCTGGTACATCCACTTGAGCCAGTGCCGGGCCGAATTCCGTGTAGTCACCACCTTTGACACCAAAGAAACCCTGATCGAGACTTACGCAGCGCCCATTTGAGGCATTCCAGACCTTGTGATTGGACTTGATGGCTAAGTCAATGACATTGTCGTCCAACTGGTCCCATAGCTGGACCGTTTCAACAGGGACGAAATTTGGTCGAGGCCAGAATGCGAACATCTCCTTGTTCCACGACACACTGCTTCGATGCGCTAGCAACTTGATCCATGCCAAAGCAATACAGCTCGAAAACATAAACCTATTCCACTTGGTGTGAGGGTCATCTGGCCCGCGAGTAGGTTCCAAACGTCCACGATCGGGAGCCATGCAGAAAAGACCATGTATGTGGACTGGTAGATTTGTAGGCATCGGCAGCCTCAGTATGGTGAACAGCCGCCCATGAACCGCTTTGGCATCATGTTGGTCCTAGAGACGCTCAGACAGGCCAAGTGAAGTAGACGCGGGGGTCCGAGCATGTTTGAAAGAATTTTGGAAGACTTACCTCCACTAGCGCTGCGACTGCTGCCCAAGGGAAAAGCTTCTCACTGCGTGCCCATACATCCAAGTCTGAGTCTCCAGAGGAGCTCAACATGACATGCTGGATAACGTAGCGGCGGATAGTAGACGTTCCCTGCCCTGTGTACTTCATAGCGAGCTCAAAGACTGGGCGAATATCTTGGCTAGTGTTTGACTTGGTTACATACAGACGTTTGAAGTTTGCCGGAAGCTGCTCCCTCGCCCTGGATACCGTCAGAGTTAACGCGTCAGCTCAGAATGACTGCCAGTACTCACTGTTTATTCTTCTTGTTCGTGCCATAGGTCTCAGCCGCAAGTAATACTTCGTCATCAATCCGGACGACTACCTTGCGCACATGCTTGAGGAACAGCATGCCGCCTTCTCTCAGCTCCAGACCGAATTCTTCGAGAGCCTGCCGAATGGAGCTGGCATCGACTCTGAGTGAGAAGATGGTGCTTTTTACGGCTTGAGCCTCGCTTCGCAGGGGAATACGGATGACCGTCTCATTTAGCGGCTCCCGCGGATCGAGACCGAGCTTGCTGAACGTTTTCATATGGTTCTGAACTTCAACGCAATCACGATTCTGGACTACGTCCCACCTAGGACCTCCAGGTTGGCCGGTACGTTGTGACCACCACTCATGAGGGTCAAGAATCAGAAGCCAGTTACGGGACCAAACCCATGGACCATCAGTCCAGTGATAGACCTAGTTGGGAACAGTCAGCTTGAACGCTTTGGTAGAAAGTGTACATCTGGCGCCTGCACCAGTCGACCCTCCCCACTCTGCAAAATTACTACAATGGAAATCGGCTCGTTACTTACCGCATTGAAACCCTGACCGAACTTCCCGGTCGCTGCTGGGTCCTTCCTCTTGACTGAGTCACTGATAGAAGACAAGCTCTTGAAATCTTCATCCCTAAAGACACTATTATTACGAACCAACAGAGCCGGGCCTTGGAAGTCTTCCAGCCCATCGGACAGCAACGGCTCGCCACCATAGCTCGTCGTATCCAGGACGTATTCGACTTCTGTCGCACCAGCATCATCGGCATTCTGTAAAAGCTCTCGGAGACAAGTGTTGGGAGGATAGTAGAGGCATATCTGGTGAATGGCAGTCGTGATCGATTGCTTCTGGGCGAAGTTATCAGCAGCAGGGGGCGGAGCCATGTATGCAATGTGCCTGGATCTCTATGAGGCTGTGTCCATCAGCTATGTTTGTCAAGGGTGAGATTAGCGAGAGGAAGTGAAGTGTTGTTGAGATCTGAGAAAAAAGTGAAATGAAGTGAACATCGCGACAAACTCCAGGATATATTAGTAGGATGGCGCGTAAGTTTTACTTCACTCAAACTTGCTACTGCAGGAGGCTCGGTTGGACCGAACCGGTGTATCCAATGACGCGAAACCGTGCCATATTCCTGCTTTGCTGCCTAGCTGCAAGAAGCCTCGCTTTGTCTACTGATGCCTGTTTGCGCAACGCCGTACGCAATGCGCCCTACCAACACCGCCTTATATCATCATCATATGGCTCGTAGACGAAATCTGACGCTCCTCAGAGGATCTCGTTACATCGACTAACCGGGCGTCTCATCCATAACATTCGTGTTAGCAAGCTTGGTCCCCTTCTTCTCGTTCTTGAAAGCTTGGATCTTCTCATAAAGGTCCGTATCTATCGTTCGCTTTAGTGACTGAAGGTTTGGTAGAGGCCAAGAGCTACATACCAGCAACAACCTCTTCGATCTTCAACGGCGCCCGATTGAATGGATCGTTGGGATCGCTGAGGAGATGCGAACGGATAGTCGATCGATCGATCGTCGTTCTGGACGTAGGTAGGATGACAGGATCTTCCATGAGTGTATACATCAGCGGATCTTGGAAGTGTTAGCAAGTATTGGAACATAGCCATGAGGTAGGAAAAGAAGGGAGTGTGCCTACCCAAGAACTCATCGGGGATTTCACCCATATCCTCTTCAGCCTGATCATCCAGCTCCTTAGCCTTCTTGAACTTCTGGCTCAGCGAGGCCCAAGCAGCTAGTTCTTCCGAGGACTTCAAGGCCCACTTCTTCAGCACCCTAGTCGCCTGCTCGAGATTGGCAGGTTTGTAGGATCGTCCATCCCTTGCAACGGCAAAGACGAAATTCTCTTTATCCTTGAGATTCAGGTAGACATCTACGATTTCAGCCAGCAGTTGCTTGGGATTGAAACCATACTCCGCTGGGTTCTCCACGACTAGATCCTTGCTCTTCGTCCCAACCATGGCGTCCAAATTGTAGTCCAGCATGTCCGCCAGTCGCTGCACTATCTCGGGCTTGGTGAAAGAGTCTGCCAAAGCTTCCGTGAAGAGCTTCAGCATAGCAACAGTCTCGTTGGTGAGCTGCATGTAGGATTTGGCTCTTCCCTGAGCGGCGGAGAGGGCTTCCTCCTTTTCGGTCTTGACATTCTGTTCCATGGTAGGACCTGCATTCTTAAGCTCCTGTTGCAGGTTGTGTATTTGGACAAAAGCTGTCAACGACTCGTCCAGAACAAATGTCACGTCATTTAGAAGCAAATTGACGAAGTGGACGAAGAAGTCGAGGTTTATTTTGGCTTCGGTGGAGAGATGCTCTCTGTAGATGGAATTTGACCAAATGCACTTGATGATCTGGAAGATCTCGTAGCGGATGTTGAATTTGTCAAAGAACTGGGTGTGAGTGCCTGTATTCTCGACCTCGATATAGAACTTCATCAAAGCGTGAAGGAGATGTTCGGTGGCGAAAGGTAATGAATTGAGGAGATCTCCCAATATCCCTTTGGTACGGTTGTAGGTAGGCCAGATGCCATGGAACATGATGGTGACGAGACCCGACTTCAGATAGGGGTTTTTAATGTATTCGGAAGATCGAAGGAATGTAATACACAGAATTACCAGCTCATCGCTCTGCGTGGAGGTAATGATCTGAGGCATATTCCGCATAATAAATTTGAAGTTGCTCACGATGTCTTCTAGAAAGTATTCGGGTAAACACTTAAAGACTTCTGGCTGCTCGTCTGGTAACGGTAGCTTTATGGACCGCTTGGGAAAGTCTTGACCTCGAGATACCAACCGCAACAGCCATACTATGACATACCGCATGAATTGCATTGAGCGCGCTTGTGTCAGATCGTCAAGCAGCACACCTTCCACGGAGTACTTATATGACATGCCGATATCTACTTTGTCCTTGTACTTCTTGACAGCTTGCTCAAATACCGCGAGTCTGGTAGGGTCGCTAACGAACTTGTGGCGGTCAAGTTCGATCTCTTCGATGTGCTTCTTCATACGCTTAAGATCCTTCTCGAGCTGGCTCAGCATCGAATTGGCAGATTCAGTTCCATAATGGTGAGCAGCCAAAGTCAGAAAGAAGATTTCAGAAATAAAATTTGTTGTTCCTTGCGCAGGATCGCCATAGAAAGCATCTGAAGTTTTCTGATCCGCGTTGAGCTTCGTCTCCTCCTTGATGTCAACCCTGGGGGATCGACGCAGATATTCGACATCTATCCGGTCAACCTTGGAAAATGTGGCATCCATGAAGGGCTCGCACAGCTGGTCCAGACATACAGTGACATTGATCATGAAGCCATCGGAAGAAACAGTCTTCTTGTCTACCTGTAATGCCCGGCGCTTGTGGTTGATATTGACGCACAGTGCAAACCAGTCAAGCATTTTATCTCGAGAGTCCTTGCCAGCCTTTATGATGTGGTTGACAATGTCTAGGAGGTCAGTCTGATGGGTTTGAAGTGTTAGGCGCAAAGCCCGTTGGGAGTTGAGGATATAGCTCTTGTCCCGAGTGCTCGGGCTGGAAAAGTAATTGTTGCTAACCTCATCATTAAGAGGAGAGATTGCAAAAAATGGGCCAAGTAATGTGGTGGCCTCTACAAGACTAGCTGGAACAGAAGGTGGTAAAAATAGAGGCGATTGGACGATAGCGTTGATCATTTGAGGGTACTGGACTAGATTCCGTAATGCCTTGAGATATATCAGCATACTTGAGCTTGCTCCCATACGACACGTTGAGATCATACCATTATGTAGGGCTTGTAATCGTTATTCATGTTCATGCGTGCCAGCTCCCGACTGAGATCTTCAACTGCGCCAACTAGAGCACATTGAACAGTGTCGTCTTCTGGGAATTGGGAGATAGCCTCTGTCAAGAAGTCGTGATCTATGCTCCTCTCGTCTTCCGGGTCTTCTATCAAAAGGTGAGGCGTAAGGGGGTTGCGTCCTGTAGGCTCCAGGCTATCTCGAATTTAGCACCCGGCTTACCTACTTGCCAGAAGAGGCTCACTTACCCAAACATATCAGGCATGGTGGCAGCAAATATGCAATAACTCATGCATAGCCTCCGCGCCTCCTTGATCACGACGAATTTTGGATCCTGCTCGCCAGCTCTTTTCAGGGTCTTGAACTGTCTGTTGATCCTCTTCCAACACCCGAGCAAATAGTCTAATGGTGCAGTACCCTGTCGCAGATTTGACGCTGCCTCGAGTATTGTCTGGTCTAGCAGACTTGTGTTTAGTCGTTGTGGCTGACTTGTCTCTTCAAGCTCCTGCCGAGTACTCTTTAGATAATGTAGGGGGTTCTCATGACTGTCTAATCGATGGTCTGGGTCCAAGGTAAATCTGAAAACCGTGCCTAATATCCTGTCCTCCCATTGTTCTGAAGTTTCCCCATTCCTCGAGCTTGGTCTTCCAATCGATGAAGACGGACGATCGCGCTTCTGAGGCGTCAGTGGCCTTCCTGTAGATGGTGTGATATTAATTCTTGGTGTATCTCCGTTCGCCTCCTTCATCCCTAGCTGCGTGAAGGGATTCTGTGGCGTCGATGAGCCCGATGGAGTTGAGATGTTGATCTTAGGTTTGGCCTGCTCTACCTCTTTTGGAGCTGCTATTGATGGGGCGTTCGAATTCGGCGAGGACTGTGACGTCCCTCCACTCTTGCTAACACCATCTCCATTTTCGCTTGATTGTGTCGGAGGTTGGGTCCCAAGCTTAGCCAGACGTTTGTTCCGGATCTGTTCCTAATCAGCTATGCTTGCCACATGCGTACAGTCCTATCATACCTTGTCTGCATCTGAAACGGAGTCTGCCATGCTATGGGTAAGGACGATAGGTGTGTTAATTTCGAGAAGTTGGAGCTTTCTTGCATTAGTTGCGAGGACCAATGTTGGGAGAAAGCAATCGAAGTGATTGGGGCTGAGATGATTAGTGAGCGCTTTAGTGCACCCGTTCCAGGGAGTGTTCAAGCCTGGAGTGAATCGATAAGCGCCCGAAGCCCGGTTTCGGATGGTGACCCAACACCCTGGAAACGCCCGAGAGACGCCTAGATGCCGCTAACCTTCTTGACCGCCGGCTTCACTTGCAGATGATTCACAAGTATGGAATTCACTATCAATGTTTTGATAGTGAGGGAGGCTCTATTAGAGGTGACACTATACAACCATAGACCTGCCCGTACCGAACGGCAATTTATGCCATCATCATATCCTGAACGCCATGCCATAGTGAATTCAAGTATTCCCTTACATATACCAAATGCTCAATAGCCACTCCTCGCAAAACCAAACGCGTCCAGCTGCTGGCAACTCCTCATCTCGTAATTCCTCGCTTCCCTCATTCGATCCACGTCCTGGAAGAACCACCCTTGTGCCTCTTCTACCATACGGTTCCGTGTCCGCGTTTCTATCTGGCAATCGTACTGTAATTGCGTGACATACTGCGTCTCTGCCTTTTTATCCAGCTCGCTGAGTTTCCGAGGGGTGTAGTCAATGAGGTCGTCCGGATTGAGGTAGTAATTGACCTTTAACCGGTGTGACGTCTTGTGCATTGTATTGGGAGGACCGGGCTGGAAATGTATCGAAGGGCCCGAGGGCATTGCTGAAGAAAAAAGGGATGACAAGAGCGGAAGAACAAAGAGTATCAGAAGAGGTAGAAGGTTTGATAAAGCACCCATCGTACTTTGCGGTCTTTCTTCAGCAGCATTGCCGTTTGCTGCTCTGGGTCTCCGTCTCGGTTGACCGCCGCCAAACTGATGTACTCGGAATCCTGGCCCGCCGCCTAGATTGAAAACGAACTGAGGACCAGTATCGAACATGCCTCCTCCGCCTCCTGTTTCCTGTAAGCCCACTGCCATATTCTCCCGTCCAAACCGAGGACCTACCAAAAGCGCCACCCATCCCACCACCACCGCCGAAGAACCTATTAAACAGCTCCTCCGGTGATATCTCAGCATCGAACATAGGCCCTCTCCCCCCAGGCGAACCCGAAAATCCACTAAAAGGCGACGAAGCCGCAGCCCCACTCGGTCCAAACCGATTATCGGGATCGCCGCCAAATCTGTCATACTTCTCCTTCTTCTCTGAATCGGATAACACCTGAAAAGCTCTCGATACCACTAAAACCCATCACACCCATCAGCCCAACAAGTCTCCACCACCCTTTCAACGCCTCTCATAGAAAACTCACTCTTAAAAGCCTCATCCGCCCCCTCATACCCATTCTTATCCGGATGCGTCAACAGGCTGAGCTTCCTATACGCCTTCTTGATCTCCGCATCCGTAACCCCCTTCTCACACCCCAATATCTCATAAAAGGCCGTGGCGGCGCATTTCCGTACCCTTACCACCGCCGTCTTCTGCTCAACCGTGTACGTGCGATTTTGGTTTCCCTGATTGTGATCTCTGCTCTTGGCCGCATTGCCGTTCGGTGTCGCATCGGTACCGGAAGCTGTTGCGGCGGGCATTGCCTTTCCGCGAGGGTGGATTGCCTCTGGTAGGGTTGATCGTCTTTACTTCTATCGCTGATGCTGTATGAACTGTAGTCTGTGCACACAAGGATATGTAGCAGAGCGAAGTAGCAGGTGCAAGGTGGTATAGAGTTCGTTCGTCGACGTTTCCAACATCCTCAAACAGAATCGTGGTAAGAAGACCCGCAACTTCACGCTAGCGCCAAAATATCTTGAGCAACATTGAACCACCACACGCGCAGCTCCACCCACAACCATCCCCAACCTTTCCGCTCCTCCACACGCCACCAATCTCAACGAGCCTGCGCTCCAATGGCCGACTCACCCTCCTCGTCCCAAATCGAGTCCCAAGCCAAAACATCCCTCCTCGCCACCGCCAAAACCTGGGGCCGTACCTCTCCCCCCTCCCCTTTCCTCCCCCTCTCAAATATTTGAAAAACACCACCCAACTAACACCCCCCTCCGCACCCAGTCTCACCCGTCCCCCCCACTGCCCTCGCCGCCCTCATAACAGCCCAAGCCCTACGGCCCCCCCAAGCCCTCCCCCTCCTCTTCCCCCCTGCCCTCCTCTTCAGCACCTACCTCAACATCTACGACTACAAAACCGACGCCGCAGGCGTCACAGCGGCCTGGTCCGGTTTATACCTGCTACTGGCCCGGAGGCGGAAGCAGCCGCTGGCGAGGAAATTCGGGACGAGGGGGATCATACGGGGGACGACGATGGGGGTGTGTGGGGTTAATTTGGTGGCTGGGGGGTTGGTGTATGCGGTTGGAAAGAGGGAGGGGGAGGGGGATGATGCTGCGTGAGGTGGTTGCGTGGATAAGCGGGAGAGGTGGGGGGATGTGTATATAAAGGAAGCATTGGAGGGCGTTGGGTTGGGTTAGCGTGGACGTGTTGGTATTGTGATGCCGAGCGTATGTCGCAGAAGACTTCTTAAGGAGGATCGATTCGCATATGCATATCCAATTGCCAGTGCTCGTTCTCGCTGTGTTAGAAGATATCCACTTTAGACGGTGCCCGGTATTGTATCTGGCTACTAGGTGTACTCGGGTTGTAAAAAGTCGTGGCTGGTCCGCAAAGCAACAACAATCTCATTAAGGGACGTTTTTGCAGCCGACACAGCCGCAGAAGGAACTCGAGTATTGCGGAGCAGTCGCGTGATCATAGCAGGTGTGAAGACGTCATAAGACGATACTGTGAAAAGTTTCTGCTGGCTCTTAACATGCTTGAACGTACGAAACGATTACCAACAGCAGGACTCGGACAAGTGTGGTATTGATTAATGTTGTAAGTAACATGCTAAATTTGCACCGCGTATAAAGCACTTTGAAGGCCACCATGAGTCGTTCGGAAGGGTTGAATCGTGATATGCCGCAAACAGACCATTCGTGTGAGAGATAGGCGCAAGATCCAGATCATTGGTTGGAAGTGTAGCATACTCGAAAAGAGCCGAGGAAGACGACCTGGGCCATCCCTTATGGTCGGATGTGGCCCCAGTCGCAGTCTAAAATAAGAAACAGTTTGTTGTATCACTCCTCCGTTTCGTTCCCCCCCTATACCTCGCCCACCCTTCAATATCCATACTACCTCACAGCTCCCTTAGCTTACAAGATCTTGCATTTTGACTTCTTGCCATCCCCGTGATGCTTGCCCTTCTTGGACAACAGTGCCGAGCGGGTCGCGTGCTCAAAAACCTCCCTTACTCCTTCGTTAGTCTTCGCTGAGCACTCAAGGTAGTGTCTTGCGCCAATCTTCTTCTTCACTTCCTCGCCCTATAAAGAAGATTCTTAGCTCCCATGTCTTCAGAATGTTCATTCTTCAATGCCATGGCGGGGACTTCGTAGGATATAGTTTCTATTCCTGGTGTTTCAGGCTCTTACCTGCTCTGGGGTCACAGGCTTCTGTGAAGTCTTATGTAGCTCCTCAATCGTCTTTTGGTCATATCGAAGATCTTTCTTACATCCAACAAGGATGATTGGGAGGCCTTGGCAGAAATGGAGGACTTCGGAGATCCACTACAGAAAAGGATAAATTGTCAGCAAGCTAGTCTCACGGGAATTCACGTGAGATATGGTAGATAACAATAGCGAAAGTTGGGTACCTTCTCTTGCACATTGTCCAGTGAATCGGGTGAGTCAACAGCGAAGCAGATGAGGATGACATGGGAGTCAGGGTATGAAAGCGGACGGAGACGATCGTAATCTTCTTGACCAGCCGTATCCCATAAAGCTAGTTCGACGTGCTTGCCATCCACCTCAACGTCGGCAACATAGTTCTCGAAGACGGTGGGGACGTAAACCTGTAGCAATAGACATGTCAGCACCACAGCCTGTACAATTCCTTTGAAGCGGCCATGTGTCATATAGCTCTACCCATCTCTTCGAGTCGGCATGTTTGTGCTGCTGGAGGTATATATGTGGAAGTCAGTAGGATTGCTGACCTCTGGGAAGGTACCCTTGGAGAAAACACTGTTTGCCAAGAACGAGTCAGTGGCCGAATCCCATCTTCGATAAGAGGAATGAGGATCTTGAGAAGCAAGGGATAGAAGCTTACATCAATAGACAAGTCTTTCCGCAGGCACCGTCACCAACGATGACGAGTTTGCGCCTGATCTCAGCCATCCTGTAATGGCAGGAAGGGCACAGGTCAGCAAAGCTGGCCTACAAGTATATGTAGAGCTGCTTGAGCGGTTAGAGCAATACCGGAGTAGATGTTGCAGTGCGCTAAAGAGTGGTGTATTGGTAGATGGTGGTTGGAAATAGATTGTTGAGCGATGGGGAGTGGGATCGACCTACTTCTAGAACACAGGCGTGATGCTTGCAGAGGGTTGGGGGGTACTCCGCTCTACCAGTTGCAAGTCGAGAGCACAGAGAGATAGGAAGTAGTCAGAAAGGGAAAGGAGCTGCTCGTGTGAGATGTGAGAATTGGAGATGAGTGTGGTCGACGAGTCGATGTCTAGTCTGGAGGCGGTTATCGGGCTGCGTGATGGATTCCTGCTCTGATTTGTTGGTTGCGTTCAGGCAACGGCCGCGACTTTCACACGGCTATGGCGCCGAAACAGTTCAAAAATACTTTACCCTGGGTGGCCACGAAAGGAGTTGGTCATTCAAGTCACCACTATTGATACAGCCTACTACTGCTATGGATCCCTGGCTTTGTTGTGTCTGGAGTGAGCTGTAGGGAACCTTGTCCAGCTGACAAGGCCTTCCCAACGCGCTATCAAATCCGGATTTGTACCCGGTCTTGGCCCTCGGCTGATGGAAAGTGCCCCTTCACCCCCTTTACTGTTGACTTAAGGCAATCACCACTTACGCTGCTATATGCCATTAGAATTGAAGGCTGAATGAGTCAAACCATGCCATGTATATTGAAGCGTATCCTTTTGAACTATAGATCGAGAGTGATAAGGAGATAAAGAATCTAGACACCAAATGCCGGTATCGACATAGAATCATGGCAGCGCTCGAAGGTGTGAAGCGAAGATGCATCAAATTGCCGCCTGGCTACATTCCTTTGCCCCGAAAGCCGTCTCATGGATTTAATTCCTCCAACAGAGATGGTATAATCCGCGATCCGCCCCCAAACCCCAGCGAAGAGATCAATGCAAGTCATTAAGAACGAGTATCATCACGTTTTCAACATCCCTCTCCTTCACCTCCCCTCATAATCGCTTGCCCAGTCCCTCCTGTCCAGACCGCCTCGATCCCAACTGTTGCCGTTGGCGTAGGCTGTTCCAGGACCACTCACATACCCACTCTCGTCAGCTTCATCGAAGTAGTCCCCACCACTGCTAGCATCGAAGCTGCTCCTCCCGCTGATCTCGCCTTCGTCGCCACCTTGCATCTGCTCCCACGGTATCTGCTGCAAAGCTGGGTACTGTGCAAGAATTGCAGCTGGGAAGTAGTTCTGGACATGGCCATTCATAGGCGGCTGAGGCGCCATGCCACCAGCTTGCATGTTCTGGTTCATCATCTGCTCGTCGAAGATGCGTTGGCGCTCCATTGCTTCCTCGTCAAGAAGCGGTTTGATGCAAACTCGCCCAGCTTCGCTGCGGAAATGCCTTCCGAGAGCATCTGCACGGGCGAACCTCCGCCCACAGCCCCAGCTACCTCCTGTGCCTAAATCACCACGGCAGACGAACTTCTTCTCTCCACTGTGCAGTCCTTCGTGCCTCTTGCGATCATGCTGACGAGCGAAGGCTTTCCCACAAACAGTACAGACGAAAGGACGCTCATCTGTGTGCGTGCGCAGATGAGATCGAAGGTTATAGGCACGAGTGAATTTCTTCGGGCAGAGGGTGCATTGGAAGGTTGCCGGGTGTTTTTGGGCCCTCTTTTCTTGCCCAGAGGCCGCCGGACGAGTCGGGTCAGCAAGCTCGAGGATGTAATCGCGGTTCGGAATTGAAGACGTAGATGAGCGACGAGAAGGCGACGTCCTTGGACCAGGTGAAGACTCCCGAGACATGTTCGGAGAGAAGGTGGGTTCGTATGGGGAGAGTGAACGTCGGCGCTGGTCGACATCGGACTCGGCGGAGCCGAGTGTAGAGGCTGTGGAACTAGGCGTGGTTGGCCGCGATATGTATGTGTCCGACTTTGCACGTCCTCTTCGGCCTGCTATTCTCATCAGTAACGGAGGAGACACAGCGTGAGACTGCAACGTACCTCTTACAGGTGGGCTTAATGCATCGAATTCGTTTTCATAACCAGGTGGATCGAAGTTCAATTGACGAGTCGTAGGCGCAAATTCAACGTTGATCTCAGGTGGCGCCATCTGTGCGGCTTGACCCATGTCATTGGAACCCAATCGTTCTTCTGGAGGAAATTGAGGGAATTGCTCCGTCGCATTAGTGTAGATCTCTGACCCCGGACCTCCATTGAAACTATTGTTCGGTAAAGGCATGAAGTTGGCATCTTGCGCCATACCAAGCCCTGGTTGTGGAGACATTCGGGGTGACACGAACGGACTGTGCCGCGGACTATGCCTCTGATTATGAGGCTCCGACAGACTGAAACTCTCGATGCCGAGGCCCCCATTTTCGAACAGCTGTGGATCTTGCTGAGCACTAAGCATTGGTGATGGATTGTGATCGAATTGATCAAAGCTGTCCTGTTGTTGCAAGAAAGGCGAGGGGGCAACCGACGAAGAGACATCCGAGTGTTCTGACGGCGCTCTACGGTGGGTATGAAACTGCACCCCAGCCCATTCTGAAGGTTGCTGCCCATTGGTGAATGCGGCGGAAGGATCTAACGATGTATGACGCGAATGATGTGGAGACCACTGCGACCCTTGGTTGGAGATGGGAGAGTTTGGCCCTGACGAGTGCGCTTCAGGCGGCATCAATTGGTTTGGTGGGGTGGGTATCATATTCTGAGGAGACGACATGTTGCTCATTATGTCTGCAGGATTGATATGACCCTGAGGCTGGATATTCGTGTCGAGTGAAGGATCTAGCAAGAACTCATTCCCAAAGGATTCACCCTGCTTTCCAATGAAATCTTGCTCTGAAGAGAATGTTTCAAAATGTGGATTTATGCCCAAGGCATCGGACTGGAATTGTTGGTTCCCTTGATGGGTATTAAGATGCGACGGCTCCCGCGGGAAATCCGACTCTAGACCACTGTGGTGATATGACTGTCCATATTGCTGGTGGGTGAAGTCGTTGCTGGGCAGCACGTGCTGTTGAAATTGCGGCTGCTGCGCAGATCCGTTAAGATATGGGGCTGCTGGCAGGTTATACTGTCCTGTGGGGGGAGAGGGGTTCGAGTTGAAGGATTGAGAGTGAAAGGTAGAAGTGGTAGGTATCCCCGTAGGAGAGGTTTGGCTGTGAAAGTTGTGTGGCGATGGCGGATGTCTTATACCTTGATTGGACTGCTGGCCAGCTGACCAGGACCGCCCACGGTGTTGTTGCCCTTCCATCATACTCGAGGCAATACTGCCGCTGTTTTTCTTAGATCGGAAAGGCGCTCGCTTGGAGCTTCTTCTCGAGTGTCTGAACAGGCTATGGAGTGTAGCCGAAACCAACGTGGGGCTCCTTAGAAATCTGCTCCAATATTTTGATAGCGATCCTGATGTCGAGTAGGGGCTGTGCAGAAGTAGTGGGAGAGGAGAGTCGTGAGCAGGAAGAGTAGTTGACAGCAATGCCCCTTTGGTTCGGTTAATCTATGCACACGAGTGAGATCGGCGTTTGTTTCAAGTCGCTGTGACAGTGTTTCAAGCGGGCTCAGCCGTTGCGGCAAGGTTGTGAGAAAGTACTCTTGATATTTTATGGTTCTAGTACGCCTATCGAGTGGGATGCACTTCGATCTCAGTTGAAGAGGTGGTTGGGTAGGCCGAGTGTCAACCTCTCAGCGCAGCCTCGTCAGATCTTGTAACGTGATGGGCGTTTATGAAACGCTCGGTCGTTCCCAATGGGCGTAACGCTTTGCGTAGACCGCGAGATTTCGCGCCGAGGGTAATGATGTACAGTAGGGAAACGGAGGGTTGGACGGGCGGTATCGGTTACGGCTCGCTTCACTTTGGATGCTTTTTGTGGACTCCTGAGCATTGACACCAATCAATTAGCATCGGATCCTGAAGTTGCTTATGTCTTGAGGCTGCGCAGGCTTATGTGCCATACCTATGGCTCCGTCGCAGGCACAGTTCAGGTTGGGGTGAGGTTCATTAGTGAATAATCGCGGGGGTTCAGCGCTTGCTTCGAGGATACAATCAACCGCTCGAGTCGCATAAGATTCGAGATATCAGAGTTCCACGGTGATATGATATATGGAGTGCGATCAGCCCAAAGATAGAACATTGGCGGATCAATATGCAAAGGATTGTGTACGGCTGTCGTTCAGCGGCTACACGACTTGATGAGCTAGAGAGTTCTAGTCCTAGTGAGAAGCCGGTAAGGCGAAGGATCGAAAACCCTGTAGGCAAGAAAACTAGCGGTATGGAGGCGGAGGGAGAGGCTTAAGACTCGAGACCTGAAAGAGATAGGTACCTATTGTAAGGTAGTCATCGCTAGCTAGGTCAGCCAACACTGTCGATACGATGCGGTAGAAGCTCGGGAGAAGCTTACTCAAGAATGGTCTGACTACTCCGTACATTGAGCGTCTGTACGTAGGTCCTCCGTTCGGACTCAGCCTCAATCTCAGAGCTTGAGTTGTGTTTCACCCTCGCCCGACCAGGCTGCGCACCCGCTACCTTGACACAGCCCCATTCCATTTGCGATGTGAGGCAGATTTCCCCTTCCCTCATCTGGGGTTCGCATATTTGCATTCTCGTGAGATTCGAAAGGGAACAATATTGTCTCGATATTCACATTTGGGACCGTTCGAAATAGCATGGCATACATCTTCGCACGCTGACCTTCCCCCCTAATTTCCATCCATCCATGTCCGTCCCTATGTAATAAACATTGAACCCAAGTATGCACTGTTGTGAGAGATCCCTCGCTGAGATCAATGCCCTATCCATGCTCCTTGCCTTTCCCCTTCTCCGTTGCTTCACCCCCATCGCCAGCCTCCTTGACTTCAGCGCTCATCATGCTATCTCCATCCCCATCTGGTCCCCGATTGACCACCCGGAGCTTCTCTTTAGGTACCGTAAACATCACTTGTACCACCCTCCTTTCCACCGCGGATTCGACATCCCACTCTTCGTCATTATCGTCCTCAGCATTTGCGCCCGTCCTCTCTGCTTCTCGCTCTTCCCCATCAGGATCCCAATCTCGGGCGCCTTTCCGCTTCTGCCATAACATGGCGCCAGTACTAGCTGCTCGTCTTGGTATCCCTCCTTCCGTGTAATTGAGCTTTGTCGCTGGAGAGGAAGTCCCGCGGTTATTCTCCGGCAACATTGAAGCACCTCGCTCTGTTCCTGTAAAGGCACGACGTACGCTGCCCATCCATCCTCGCGCTCGGCTTTGACTCCGAGTTGGCGAAGGCTCAGCGGAACCGGGATAATTCCCAAGCAATGCTTCACCTTCGGCTTGAAGTTGGGTAAACGAGGTAGTAGCGGTAGGAGAATCAAAAGTACCCGTCCGCTGTGGATTATGGTGTAGGGTCAAAGATTGAGCTCGGCGATGTTCTGGACTATAACGTTTTGAAGCACTTCGTTGAACATTGATGGGTGTAGCGTCATTCGTTGAACGAAATGGGGTAGCGCTAAATAGAGCTGCAGAGCGCTGTGATATGCTCCTGCTGATGGAGCCCACAGATTGTGGAATGGAATAAGATGACAATCCAGATCGCGCAGACTGATCACTGAGAGTGGACGACGTCCGATCTGTCTTCTCGGGCGAGAGCCTACCTACTTGAGAATGCATCATCGCATCAGCCGCCGTCCAGTCACTGACCCAATTGCGAATTTCAAGCTCTCGCTCATGAGGTGATTGTGGTGAAGGTGTCCTGGAACTCCCTATAAGATCTTGAAAGGGGTCGAGGACGGGGACGTTGCTAAGTATGTTATAATCTTCCCGCTGGAGCATTTCATTCTGCCCCGAAGCACGTCCATCTATGCGTACTTCGTCATACTCGTCACGCTCATCGATCGGATGGATTGTACTGAAACCTGCAGCACGCCGCCCTTCCTCGTAGCGTGACGTCGGCTGGTAGATTCCTCGAGAATGAAGCGACCTGCGCAGGCCTCGGGTGGGGCTGGGGATTTCGAACAGTAACCCTGTCCTCTCTGCTTCAGGCTCACCACGGTTATGAGCATGTAATCCCTCATCTCTACTCGACGCGTGGGTGGTTCCCGCCCAGTCAACGGCCGACATCTCATCACTTGGCCCCCTACCACTTCGTCTAGATCCTGATAGATCGAGCCGGTTGGTACTGTTTGCTAGTTGGCGCAAATCATCTTCGTGGGCGTCTCTCTGACGTTTCAGTCGGCGACGATACCAAAAGTAAAACGCAGCAATGGCTATGAAAGCCAGTAAACCGAAGACCAAGCCAACTCCTAACCCTATCTTGTTGTTTGCTGCATTCTCACCTGCTTTAGAGCCGTCTGACTTTGCAAGACCCTTTTTGACCTTTGGGTGCGTATAGCTTGTAATCCAAGACATTGACGTTGTATTCAAATAATAAATGCTAGAGCTCATAGAGAGATTCGTTCTTTTCCCATTGGAACTTCCTGAAGTAGGAATTTGATAACCGCCAACTACCATCATGACATCGCCGGCAAGCATGGTCACGCCATGTCCGTATATACCTGTACCAGCAGTGAGACCTGGTCCAGTTTGACTTGGAATACTCCATTGCCAGTCTCCACTGCCGCCATAGCCTTCGCCAAGCTCCAGTACTGCCAACTGTGGATTAGCCGAAGTGGTAGTATCTCCCACCCACCCACCAAACACGACCACTCTTTTGCCGTCCGAAGTCAGAAATGCAGTGTGGCCGGACCGTGAGTCTACCGCGGCATGCTTCCTTGCGGCTAGCTCAGTATTGGGCTCCTGCAAAGACAAGCCGATAGGCAAAAAAGTCCAGCTTTGTTCGGGCAAAGAAAACAATGCGACTTGCGACATGTTGATAAATGCCTGTTGCGTATGCCCTCCAAGAAGAACAAAGTTTTGGTTTCGCGATTGGGCATCAGTGCTCTTCCCTGAACCGAAGAAAGTGGGCTGGAGTGGTGTAATGCTGAAGCCTGCTTCTGCTATGGGTGGTCCCCTACCTGAAGAGATACCCAGCTCGTAAGAGGATGTAGGGAAATCCGAGGATTTGGCTGATTCGATGACGAGCATGGTGTTGGAGTAGTTTGCCGTTTGGATCCAGTTGTCTGCGGTAGAAGCAGTTGAGCCCGGGCACATGCCCCCAAACACGTACATCTCTGATGACGAATTGGCTGTAGTGGAAAACACAATCGCTGACGCCAGGTAGTTAGCACCAGCCAGGCCACTGTTGTCGTTGAGCCTTTTCAGGGATAGATCGTGTTCCTTCCACGTTCCGTTGTTATCCAATCCATCGTTGTTTGGGGAGAATTGCCAGAGTGTTGATGCAGATGCCCCATCTCCACATGCTCCAGTGTAGACCAGAATATTTCCTCCATCGTCCATCGCCGCTGTGAACGCGTTACCTCGAGCCCCATCGAGGAAAGGAAGCGTTGAAGAGATCGTAGAGTATGGAAGGTTCGTATTGTCAAGGGTTACGCTACTATTGAGCGACAATAGTTGATATGTGGAAGATCCAGGCTGAAATGTGTATAGTATGTCATTTGATGCGGGCGAAGACAGAACCTTTGCTGGACTATAGGGAAATGTTGCCATCTTTGTAGGCTCTCCAGTGCGGTAGCACTAGGTGCCAATGTCTTAGGTCACCTATTCATGCTTTCCCATATAACGAATATCGACGTTGGACGCCTCGTTCAGGATATTCATCAATGTCTCAGCCGTGGGAGTGAGTGCGGCTGGTAACAAATAACTCGAGGTGGGGGCGCGCATGAAGAGAAGATGCAGGCCGCGAACAGGTGGAGGGTAAACACAGACCCGGTGGCGTGCATGGGTCTGAGACGGTTCGGAAGCAAATGCATGTCAATGTTCTAGCTTTGATCACGATGTGGGAGATGATTCGTCAGGACGGTGGACGTGGGGATTGTTTTGATCAACATCCGTTCGTTGCACGGGCAACTAGTGTCAACCATCCGGATCGGATCGAAGCAGCCCGCATCCGCTGCCGCTTACACTGCTAATAGATCGATAACGCATCAAGAACCATGATTCTTCGAGCCAGTTACACAGGGACATACCTACTCGATGATGGGCGGTCCTTGCAATCACATCACACCAACCATGACGCCGATATAGTAGATACCACAGATGAAGGATGCTGCAAGTCGTCATTAACTTCACCATTCGCTCGAGCTCCTGACGTGGGTACGGAATACTCTACAGATGTTGCTATCCACATTACCAACGTTGCATAAGTTTTGTTAAGTTCTACTATAATGCACTGCCTTGGCATAGTAAATACTCGTAAACAATGAGGACACTGCAGGGAAACAATGACTGCAGGCCTGTCTACGCTCCATATCTCCTAGTCGGCCCCAAGACCCTCTCCCTCGCTTTCTCCTCGTGGAATTCAACGCTTTTCTTGAAATCAAACGTACTCGCTCTGAGCTCGCTAGAGCCTAGGTCTGAGCCCGAGCCTGATCCCACGTTCCGCGTCCTCACATTACTTGATCTGATAACTTCGCTCGCATGCCTGACCACTGCAACATCGCTAGACGATTCTTCAGACTTACCAGGATGCACTACACAGTCTGCATAGAGTTCTGACCATTCTTTGGCAGCTTCCTCTGGCAAATCCGGTTTCGTGTCTGGACTAATATCACTTGTAGGAGCCTTACGTTGACTGGCTTTTCTCAATATCTCCACCATGTTAATCGTGGCGTCAATGTCAGGCGACTCCATTGGCGGACTGCTAGTGCCCAGCATCTCGAGCTCCGGATACTCTAGCATACCTCCCTCGGAAACACTTGACCGATGACCGCGTGCTTCGTTAGTCAGTCTCCGCTGGAGCTCTTGGCTCTGTGTGCGATAGAGTTGCTTGATAGACGAGAAAATATTTTGGCTGAGACTCAGATTCCCTTTGGTCTTTCCCGAGTTCTGGTATTTGGGGATTGGCTCAGGTATCAGGTTGGCAAAGTCACGAACGTACACCTGGTCTGGCTTGCCGGCAGGAGACATTGACCGTTCGGATAGAGTGTGAGATGGGTAGCGTGTCCATGACGTTATCGACGGAGCGGAAGCGGAGGGTATGATAGTCTTAAGCGGACGCTTTCCTTCAAGTCTGTGTGCAGGAGCAGGCATTTTATAAGCAGCCAAGCGTGCTTGTAGGCGAGATCCGTGCCAGTCATCGACGAACAGGTTTTTCTGCGTGCCCGCCAAGTCTTGACGGTACGATGGCTTCCTCCCGCTTGTAGACCTCCGGATAGTGTCACGATCCAAAGGTCCAGGTGAATTGCTTCCGAGCCTAGTATGTGCGAGAGCAGCATCTTCTTGCGAATGCTCGCGAAGTGCCTTCTCCCACATGGATGTTGCTTGGTTGTCGTTAATAGCATGGCTAGCTCGGTTCCATTCACCGTTGCCATCCATGTTGGACATCGTTCGCCGAAATGGATTCGTGAGGGCTATTTCGGCCGATACTTGCTCAAGATCCTCTCTGAAACGACTCTTCGTGGGAAGGGTATTGGCCCGTGGTATTGGAATACTTCGCGTATCAGCAGCAGCAAGCGCTCGTTGCATGAAACTGTCATCGCTGGAGTCATAATTCGTGTCTTTGCCTTCCTCCTCAAGCTTGTCAAAGTCGATTGACTTGCCACGCGAAGCTGATACACTGATGATCTCTTCACTTGGAGTAGAACTCTTTATATAAGATAATCTTTCCTGCAGGGCGGTGATACGATGTAGAGAATTGTGATGGCTTGATAAAAGGCTCCCTGGTTGTGAGAGCTGAGAGCTGTAGACAGAAGATGTAGCTTGCCGATGGAAATTATCGCATACAATAGGAAAGCCAAGGTTTGGCAGTCCAGAGCTCGAAGCTTCAAAGCTAGAGCTTGCACTATCGGAGCTTGATGTCTGCTGTGGTGGCTGAGCATTGAATGCTCCAGACCCTCCACTGGAAAAGCTTCGCTTACGTCTGGATTCTAGCAATTGGGGATACGAGATGGATGTTTGGAAAGGCTTGGAGGCTAGCCGTGAGGGAACGTGCACATTGTATATATGGTCAGAACCTGTGGGCTTATCCCCTTCCGAGTAGATCCTTGTTCTTTCAGGGCGACAGATCGCGACCGGAGGGCTGTCGAGTTTCCCATCAACACCACCAAAGCACGACTCTTCAGTGTCAGGGATGCAAGCATGGCTGTGATTTCTGCTGTTCTCTAGCTGATTTCCCAAGCGACTTTTGGTGTGCGCAGATGAGCCTACCAGGCCTGACGCGCCATGAAGCCAGGACTCACTAGCTGGGCGTATTCGAGCGTCATAGACCCCTGATAACGTTGCACTGACTTCCGTTGGTCCTGTGTAAGTTTCAGAATCAGTACCGCATGTTTGGCGTGCTGCCTGAGCAGCAGGACATGTTAATGAAAACTCTGTGACTAGGAAACGCCTTACTCCGGATACATGACTCGATGGGAAGACCGACACAGAAACAGTGGCTGTGGAACGTACGTACCGCTTGAACGGTTCAAGGTGGCTGGTAAGGAAGTCTTGCCTTCATCAGAGGAAGGAAAATTCCATTGATCATCGTCCACGGAGTCACTGATTCTCGGGGCTTGCACAGGAAGCATCTCTGGTGAAGGCAGTGTCCCGAGTGTATGTAGAAATGGAGGATTCATCAAGCGTGGATCATTCTGTCCGATAGTACATGGCGATCGCAAAACGGTACTTGAACGGCCGAGTGGTGACGGTGACCGGGTCCTCGAAACCGCCTTTGGAGTATCCTCTTCAAAGGTATAGTTTTTCCTCGTATGTGATTTCTTCGGTGTCTCGACCACGATACTGGAAATTTGATCTTGAGATTTTCTGACTGTTTGGCTTGCTCTTGCGGTCAACATCCTCGAAAGAGCAACGGCCGGGTCATTTGTAGCATTAGCTTTCGAGAGCTCACGCTGATGATTTCCTCTATGCAGCGAGCGTGACGGGGAATCTGACCTCCTAATGACTTCACTAAGGTATCTGGGGCTGACTTGAATTGTCCCTTCATGCCGACCCCAAGTGGTCCTGGGAGTTTTGATTGGGGTAGCGTCCTCGTCGTAATTATCGTCATCAGCGGTGCTATCATCTTCTAGGCTGTCCTGTGTGGGTGTTAGGAGTCAGCACCACCAGAGCCAAAGACTTGCAGTAAGTCGATACGTAATATGAGAGGTTACGTGGGGAGCGTATGCTGTCGAGACATGAGTTGCTCCTCGAATCTTGCCACCAATCAAACAGGAAATGTCATCAAGACGTACCTTCACCCGTCGATGTAGAGCACGTCTTAATTCTGCCCGACGATCCATGTTGTCGAGACTTAGACTGTTTCTCGGCAGTCGCATCGAACTTCGTCTGGAAATTTCAGAATCGCGTGACATTCTCTTTCGGATCTTGCCAGCAACACCGTGCAGCGTGCGGCTGCTGTGCCGGCGGTAGACACCAACTTCAGCGCTTTGTATGTTGAGAACATCGACATCGCTCGAGCCCTTTGGCACAATTCGTTCCGCAATCCCAGGATCGCAGGGCATCCCCTCATGGACTTTGCCAGCAAGGATCTGGAGCTTACGGCTGCTGCGGCTGCGTTTGACAGCATCTTCCGCTCCGTGTAATGGGCGTAGGTCATGCCCAGAAGCAACGGAGGATATCTGGGGACCATTGTCTTCGAATGCAGCTTGAGAAGTCTTGTGGATTGCTCTGGAGCGCTGCGGATCTTTGACTGGTGTGAGGGAGTGGCTTGATAAAGCAAATCTTGCTTTGGGTTGGACACTGTCAATCAATCTAATGGGCTGGGGATCTGGAGAAATGGTCCTCCCGAAGCCGCAACATTCCAGGAGAGGCATAGTATGTTAGTATAATTTTGGAATGCTGCGAGGTGAGCAAGCTATGCAATGGCATCGATGCAATCAATATAGTGCTGCTGAGCCACTTCGAGGTACTCGAAGCTAGATCATAGATGTGGAGAAGTCACAGTACAGAGGGACAGAGATCTCGGTCTGGATGGGTCTCCTTTCGTACCTTCTGTACAGGGACGTATACATCTAGGAAGGAACGACTGACCATTCGCGATGAAAAGGAAGCGGCTGGAAACACATGTGCTGCCGAATGGTCCGAGTACTACCAGCTGAGCATCTGGGCACTTACAATGCGTTGCAATGATTTAGTCAAGTCTCGCTTAAGATTGGGCTCTGGAAAAGATCGGAGGCATCTGTATGTATCTACCTACACCCATGTTCAGTGGAAAAACCCGGTTGAAGTAGGTATCGAGCTCCTGAATCCGCTATGCCAAGATTGATAGGTACAATTCTGTATTACTTTTGGGTGCGAAACGCACCAAAGACACCCGGTTGAAGTGGGTATCAGTCCTGTATGTCCAGTATGCAATGTTGAAAACTGTTTCAACATCGCTAAACACCGAACGCCATACTTGAGATCGTTGAGATCTAAATGGTCCATAAAATCATCGAGCCTATTGTTGAACGTCTCGTCGTAACGCGTGAATTATCAAAGTCTAGGAGGACTTCGCGTACTTTTGTCGGTAGAATTTGGCGGCGTTGACCATGTTGGTCAAGGCAGCCTTTGTTTCTTTCCATTGACGGGTCTTGAGGCCGCAGTCAGGATCAATCCAGAGTTGATCTGGGCTGAGGTATTGGAGCATCTCTTGGATTCTCTCCTTGATTTCATCCTCGCTTGGAATACGGGGAGAGTGGATGTCGTAAACACCTGGACCAATATGCCTTGGGTAAGCTTCATCAACGAAGACTTTCAACAGTTTGGCATCACTCTTGCTATTCTCAATACTGAGAACGTCAGCGTCCAGTGCCGCGATGGCATGGAAGAAGTCTTGAAACTCCGAATAACAAAAGTGAGAGTGGATTTGAGTCGAGTCTTGAACGCCAGCAACTGAGAGGCGGAAAGACTTGACTGCCCAGGACAGATAATTCTCACGCTCAAGACCCTGGCGCAGGGGTAGACCCTCACGCAATGCCGGCTCGTCGACTTGGATGACATAGACGCCAGCAGACTCGAGATCGACGACTTCATCACGGAGCGCAAGGGCTAATTGCTGGGCCTGCACTTCTTGATGGATATCGTCACGAGGATACGACCATCGAAGACAAGTGATTGGTCCAGTGAGCATGCCCTTCATTGGCTTCTTCGAGATGGATGCAGCATACTTTGACTCTTTAACAGTCATGGGTGCGGGTCGAGAAATATCGCCGACGATGATGGGAGGTCGTACACAGCGGGAGCCGTAGCTCTGAACCCAAGCATGAGTGGTGAAAACATAACCAGTGAGACGTTCACCAAAGTACTGGACCATATCGTTGCGCTCTGGCTCGCCGTGCACGTAGACGTCAAGTTCAAGCTCATCTTGGATCTTGACAACATCTTGGATCTCCTTCTCGATGAATTGCTCGTATTCCTTGTCCGAGATTTCACCCTTGGTAAGCTTATTTCTTTGAACACGGATTTCCTTGGTCTGAGGGAAAGATCCAATGGTAGTGGTGGGGAACAACGGGAGCTTGAGCTTCTCTTGCTGCTGGGCAATTCGGGTCGGAAATGGTGATTTTCGATTGAACATTTCTTCAGTGATGTTCCTCTGGCGTTCCTTGACCTTTGAGTCATTCGTACGCTTGGAGCTTGCCCGTGCCTCCATGGATCTGGCATTGGCTTCTAATGCTGGGCGTACGCTGGCAGGGCCTTCTGTCACAGCTTTCGCAATGATCGCAAGCTCTGAGGCTTTCTCGACTGCAAAGCTGAACCAATCGCGAACGTCATCGTCCAACTTCTTCTCGCTCTCTAAGGTGTGAGGTGTATGAAGCAGGGAACTCGAGGAAGCTACGATAACCCGGTCCTTGCCAAGCTTCTGGATGGCAGACTCAACCTTCTCGATTGCTTTTTTGAAGTTGGTCTTCCAGATGTTTCGACCATCAACAACACCGATTGATAGGACCTGCTTGTCACCAAGGCAGTTGATGACCGCTTCCAGCTGTTCTGGGTTCCTGACAAGGTCGATGTGGAGACCGTGAAGTTTTGAGAGTGGGGACAGGACCTCGAGGTTGTGTACGATGTCGCCAAAATAAGTAGCGGCGACAATCTTGGGAATCTTGTCACCAAGACTAGAGAGTTTCTCGTATGCAGGCTTGAAGGCATTCTTCACCTTGGGAGGCAGGTCGTAGACAAGGCAGGGCTCATCAATTTGAACGGTCTCGGCACCAGCCTCCTTAAGCTTTACCAAAAGCTCCTCGTACACAGGTAGGAGCTTAGACAGCAAACTGATAGGCACGACGTTTTGGCCTCTGTCTGCCTTGCCAAGAGCAAGAAAACTCACAGGACCAACAAGGACTGGGCGGGTGATGATGCCAGCTTCTTTTGCTTCAAGGAACTCGAGGACAGGCTTTGGGTTGGATGCAAGCTTGAAATTCTGGCCATCCTCGAAAGTTGGCTTGACGTAGTGATAATTCGAGTCAAACCATTTCACCATTTCCTGATGAGATGTAAGCAAATGATGAAGTGATACGCGGAATTGTCACGTACTAAGGCGGGAACATCGACTGCTGCAGCATCTGGTGTTTGAGGCACCTGACGCCCTCTGCCCATGGCAAAGAACTCATCAATGGGATCAAGTTTGTATTTCGAGTATTTCTCGGGGACAACCTGCATATAGGTTAGCACCGACGGACCCTTCACTTGAATTTGGAAGACTTACGCTAAAAAGCTGGATGTGGTCGAGGACATGATCATAGTAAGAGAAGTCATTGCTAGGGATGATGTCTACGCCAGCATTCTTCTGTATCCTCCAATGTGCGTTTCGGAGTCGCTTGCCCTCGTCGAGGAGTTCTTTCTGTGATAGCTTCCCGGCCCAGTAGGCTTCTGTGGCTTTCTTGAGGTCTCGATTAACTCCCTGACGAGGAAATCCGAGGATTGAGCTGTATATACTGTGAGCGATTGCAAGAGTTGGAATTCATAGACATCGGAGGGTTTTCCTTTGCTTACGATTGGACCATTTTGGCGGTAAGCCTTCGATACAGCGTAGATGGAAAGCGTCAATGGAATGATGGGTACGAGAGGTTGATATCGGGCTGAGTATATGAAGGACAGATTTCGTTTGGTGAATGAGATGTGTAGAATGTACGAGGTGAGAAATGAAATGTTAGAAAATGATGGAGCTAAATAAAGTGCTCGAAGGTGGGGCGAAATCCACCCTCGAACCGAGTCGGGCTCGGCTAGACTTGCCATGTTCAGATATCATCTCTCCGTGATGCGGAGCAGAGGGGTCACAATTCGTACTATTGATCCAAGAGCACTATATCTCACAGCACGACATGGCCCTCATCGAGAGCTGGTGTCCACCTTCGCGCCAGCATTGGGAGCTCATCACCTTTTGCTGGCAGTTCTTTCCAGTCGTAGGTCTTCGGGCCATTCATTTCTTAGTTCTGCACTGATCATGCTCAAAGCTTACACTCTACCAATGGCTGTTTTCATACTACCCGATGGGCAAGACGTCGTCCGAGTCTCTCTATAATATACCGGGGAAGATCGGTTGGGCAACGATGGAGGCACCTGGCTTCATCATGCTGCTATATCTGATGTATTCACTGCCAATCCAAGAGGGCATTGAGAAGCTACCTACACCCAACTATATCATGGCGGCAATGTTTGTATGCCTTGCTTCCGCAAAACATACATTTTATACTTCTCCATTGTGCTGACATTTGCCAATATTTTGTATAGACCCTCCATTACCTCTATCGTGCCCTCCTCGCACCCCTGTACCTGAGTCCATCAATGTCACCTATTCACATCAGTGTATGGGCATCTGCGCTGAGCTTCCAGTTGATAAACGCCACATGTATCGGTGGCTGGCTTGCAGGGTTCGGTCCTACGACAGAGGGGGAATGGTTGGGTAGAAGTATCGGACCAAGGATAGAAGTGGGCATAATGATCTTTGCGGTAGGATTGCTGGCTAACATCTACCACGACGATGAGCTGCGCGAGATTAGGAGAGCCGCGGCACGGAGTCAGAAAAAGAAACAAGAACAACAAGGCGAGAAAGGCGATGTGAAGAGCGTGGATAAAGTATACTTGGTTCCGGAGAACGGGTTGTTCAGGGTAGTCCTATTTCCACACTATCTATGCGAATGGATCGAATGGTGTGGTTTTTATATGGTCGGAGGTTTGGCATGCGTTCCGGCAAGGATCTTTGTGATCAATGAAGTTGCCACTATGTTGCCAAGAGCTCTTCAGGGCAAGCACTGGTACATTGAGAGGTTTGGGAGGGAGAAGATTGGTAGCAGAAAGGCAGTGATACCAGGCATAATATGACAAATGGGAAATCAAGCGCTTCAACACTTGGCAATGATCGAACATCAGCAACACGAGCCAATTCCCTTCGACTTGTAGACCCGTATGAGCGGTAGACAATGATCAGCTGAGACTGGTGTCGATGGAGTTACCAAATCTAGGTGAAGAACATTAGCATGCGATCTTGTCTTGAGTGCAAGTTCGTAACATTGTAAGAAGCGGGCATGCCATCATACATCTACCGAATGTGTTGGATATCTCAACTCATCAAGCCCCACATATGTGACTACTTTTGAAAGCCTTTATCGGAAAGGTCGGAAAAGTCCCCATGTCGGCGACTTTTGGCCAGGTTGCTTATTGGCTAGATTGGGCACTCTTGAAGGTAGCTCTCTACGGTAATAAGTATCCGGTAGGGTAATTATGTGTATGCGAGGTTGTGGGCACTTCTGCCATCTGATCACAACAAGTGAGTACGTTGTTTATGGAGATAATCCATTTTCCGAATCGAGTGTCTGTGCGATCTTTAGTCAGTCAGGTGATGGTATTCATTTGTGTGACCGGAGTGGTCGACTGTGAGTGTAGATGTCCCTCTCATTCAGCGAGGGTCATGAGGCTCGGCCATGTGCATCATGGAATGGAATTTCTGGTGTACCATTAGAGCATGTCGGAGCACCATGGTGTTGGTACAGTGAAATTGATGATTTCGGAGTCCCCTCCGTTGACATCCTTTGCACGATCTTGATGAGCGAGCTAGCATATTCAGATGTGTGGCGTGTCACAGCATCAATAGAATTAGATGTACGAGTATGGCATGTGAGATGCTCTCGAGCAACGATGTGAGGATGACGGAGAATCATCCGGTAAAGTCGTATGCACCATTTCGAATCAGCCGCCTGGCGCAAAGATATGTGTGGCGCGGTATAATACGATCTACCGCAATGTAGAAAGAAGTGGGTTCTGCTATCAGTCAATGATTCATTGTTGGCAGCTTGTCATCCGAAGAAGGACTATCATCGGAGCCTTGTGGGCGTAAAGCGGGTGGTAATAGTGGCAGTCCTCATGACGGGCGCCAGGCGCTGAAATATCTAGAATAGGTGCTAGAGTAAGGTACTTGACTGAGATCACTTCGTTCTTTTAGTCTCTCTAAATCCACTCCTAGTTCTAATGTGTGTCCTCGTAGAAACAGCCAAAATCATAACATATTTGGCTGTGGATGATAAGGGGTAATCAGGCCACGATAACGGTTGTGCTGTGCAGCTGGGGACCCTAAATCCTGTGCCTTTTTCGGCCTGCTGCATATTCATGCAAGTGTAGTCTAGTAGTAGTATCCCTCCAGAGGCAAGGGTTCAGGTACAAGGTGTCCATTGGACAGTGGCGACACCATCTGGCGATGGATTCCAATACATCGTGATGGAGGCACAAGCTTCACCCCATTAGGCTTGGGCTATAGAGGAAGTCGCTGATAGAAACCGAAACCTGGGGTAAAAATGGTTACTGAGTACTGTGATTGGCTGGCAATGAGCTAGAGATGATGCGTCTCTGCTAATCTGCGATGCCGAGACTTACCTTTAGTGTGCTTAGTTGGCGGGCTCTAGAGGTAGGAGTAGCAGTATGATGGAGACCATTCTATCCAAGCGAAAGGGAAAATGTCCAGCGGCTTCAGGAAACATTGAATAGCCTCCTTTTCGCCTGCATAGGACGTCTCTGTACAAGCTCCCCACCACTGAAAAGAGCTATGGGGAGAGCAGTAGCAGTACAGATGGTGCAAGGTTTTGGCAAGGGGGCTATATTCGCAATTACTAAATAGGTACTATTCTATGATAGACGTGATTGAATAGCAGGCTTGGCGAACGATGATATGCATTGATCAGGCCTTAGCATGAGCTCCAACACTCAACAGAAGTAGTTCGTCCATTAGGGCTCGCTTCGGTCCATCCATCCAACCAATCAATCACAGTCGGACAATTTCATAGCTTCCCCACTATGCCATTTCAACGATAGGAAAGGTGGGGACTCGCACGCTCCACCGTTTTTCCCATCAGGCTTGCTCCGGGCGTTAGTCCCATGTAGATCAATGCCCAACTATTCCTTTCCCTCTCTCTTCTTCCCTACCTTACCTTACTCACTTGGTGTAACTTTCCCCCGTTGCGCCCTCGACCTGTCCTCCTCCTCTACCAATCTTTCCATAGCTGCATCGTGGGTTTGACATCCTATCAGCACTTCATTGGCGAATGGCTATCTTATTGGCGACTCGCCAATAGCCTGTTCGCCTGTTCTGCGTCATCCGAGTTCAAAGGTGGGGGAAAAGTCTTTGGCCCTTTCATCCTATTGAACTCATATTTGATCGTCCGAATTTGAGAATCTGCGCTACCATTTCATAGTACGGCCATTGCGAGCATCCTCTATACGGTGCATGCTGTTTAAAGGTACTTGCAGCCATACTGACGCCTTACCAGTCTTTTCCCTACCTCCCTCAACGCCTTCCACGCCAACACTCATTCCTCTTGCTTGACACCATATCACGCGAAGAGATCTAAAGCACAGGGCCTGTGTGAAATATATACTTACCAGATACTCAATTGTTGGACTCCTTGTCGAGTTTCGGATCATCGGCTCTCCAACGAGCATTGTCGTTCCTGCTCGCTCTGTCGCTGAAGCAGTCGACCAACACCTCTAGGGGGTCACTATGACCGCTGGAAAGGGCTGGACCCTTTCTCGACCTCGGTGATTTTGAATTGACCTAATTTCAAAACTACACACGAAGAGACGAGTCTCAGGTAACTACATCCTGTACGACAATGGCTACGCTAGGAAAAGAGGATACCGTTGCAGAATATGGCGGACTGGATGAAGCATCGGAAGCGAGAACGCCCAAAACGCCTCCATTGGCATCATCAGATGACGTCTATACCGGAAGTGCAGGCACGCGAGATGTGACTCGAGGAGTTGATCAGTGCGAAGAAATCGACGTTGCCTATATGGAGAGAACACCATTGTTCATGGCAGAAGCACGAACGGAACCCTTGAAGTCAGAGCAAACATCATGGTTGGAAACTTCAGTAGTATCGAATTCTTCTGCGACCGCGCAGGGCCACGTCCAACCCCAACTCTTAGGCACGGACGATACTGCAATCTCTTCGAGTCAAGACTACTTTGCATCGAGACTCCCAGCTACTTCGGAGACCGCAGACTTCGCAGCACCCGTACCGGCGCCCTCTTCGGCAGACCATTCACCAAGTGTACATGGAACTTATACTTCTGGAGATTCCTTGACATCTGCATCGCTAGACAACCACTCACTCATTTGGAAAGATATTTCTGCACAACACACAGCTAGTCCTCCGTCCACCAGCTATAGGAACGCTCGGCCAACCTCTGTACCAAATTTCCAGACGAAGCCTACATCTCGCCGCCGCGAGGGTCCAGAGTACCCTAATTACCCAGACCAATCGTTCAAAGCCCTACAGAGTCAACAGTATCCACCGCCCTATCGACCTAGCTCACCACACCCACTGAGGACTAGGAGTTCTCACCTTTCACAAAGCTCGTCCTTCTCCTTGAGTGAGAATCAATCTGCAAGCGATCTCCCCCATCTTTCATCAGGAGCAAAAACCGTTGGGAATACACCGGCTCAAAGTCCGGGTCTATTTTCGCCCATGTTCCCCCTTAAGAAGCAATGGCCTGGCGACTCCGACGATGGACGTTTGGGCACCCCAACACTCCACCCCTCTCATCATAAACCGCCAAAAGAGTGAGTACATTTCCTTTCCCAATTCCTCGGGCTCATCATTAGTGACGCATCTACTGACTCACCGCAGGACTCATAAGTTGCTGAAGGACATTGACCCTATATCTGGCAGAAAGACTATAAACCACTATGAAATTTTCCAGAAGCTCGGTAGTGGTCAGCACGGTACGGTCAAACAAGGTAGAGACTTACAAAGCGGTGGTATGGTGGCTATCAAGATAGTTCGCCGTTTTTCCAAGAAATTGCGACTCGGCAGATCAGGAGATCCTAACGACATGATCAAAAAAGAAGTCGCCATCCTCAAGAAAGCTCGTCACCCGCACGTTGTGAGCCTAATCGAGGTCATCGATGATGATGAGTTCGGCAAAGTCTATTTAGTGCTTGAATACGTTGAGCGCGGAGAGATAATCTGGCGTAAACAAACTGACAAGGACGTTGCTGCTTTCGAGATGGCACGCATTCACCGAGAAATTGCGAACAATGTCAATGAGGACTATGAAAGGGCGACTGTTACCAGCTTCAACAGCAAGGCACCTGCAAGACGCCTCGAAAAGGCCCGAGTACTGGAAAAGCAAAAGCGCGAAGCCAAAGAGCGATTTGGAGCTCAGTCATATCGTTCCTTTGGACAGCCTAGGTCTCACTTATGGTCTCTTGGGTTCGAGTCTGATATCGAAAATGAGACTGTCTTCGAGACACGAAGTCAAGCGGAGCCTGAGCCTGGAAGCCGCCTGCAGCTGACCGACGAAACCCTTACAGCAAACACCATGATGACTTCCACACAGAGCGAGTCACCAAGCCATACTCCTAAACCACATCCATTTCCATTAGAGTCAGGGTCTGCGCCAACAAGTGTACCATCTTCACGCCCTGACACACCAGCCATGCATGACGGGACTTTTCTGGAAGCGAAGTTCTCAAATGATGCATTGCAATCGACGCTCGATGAGATCATCGCTGGACAGACTCAGTGGACCCCTGACGAAGAGGATTTTCGCTATGTTCCCTGTCTCACTCTATCTCAGGCTCTCGACGCATTTCGAGATACTGTGCTCGGTTTGGAATACCTACATTACCAGGGAATCATCCATCGCGACATCAAACCTGCCAACCTTCTCTGGACCACGGACTATCGTGTCAAGATCTCGGATTTCGGTGTATCGTACCTCGGGAAGCCTATCAGAGAAGATGATAACAATGAGGAGATAGAAGAAGCTGACGCTGCGATACTGGATGAAGCTATCGAGCTAGCCAAAACTGTTGGGACACCTGCATTCTATGCCCCAGAGCTTTGCGATCCCCAGTATTTCGAAATTGGTAAGCACCCTGATCGTCCAGCCATAACTGGCCAAATTGACGTTTGGGCTCTCGGCGTCACACTTTACGGCATGATATTCGGTCGCCTTCCATTCTGGCATGCCAATGAATTCCAGATGTATGAGAGAATTGCCCGTGAGGAAGTATTCATACCAAGGATGCGGCTCAGAGGTGTTTCACATACAGACAAGACTCCATCTAACCACAATAAGAGGCTTGAGGACGTACTGGAATATGAAGAGGTCGATGATGAACTCCGAGACTTACTAAAACGGTTGCTCAATAAGCAGCCCCCGAAGCGCATTACCCTAAGAGAAGTCAAGCACCATCCGTGGGTGCTCCGTGGAATCAGCGACCAGGTGTCCTGGATGGACGAGACTGATCCATCACTACAAAGTCAAGGGAGAAAGATCGAGGTGTCCACTCAAGAAGTTCAGGACGCTGTTGTTGGGCTCAATTTTGTCGATCGCGTCAAAGCTGGTTTTCAGAGAGTCGGTTCGGTTCTACGGGGCCGTGGTTCTCGGAAGAGAACCGAGAGCAATCCCAAGCCACTTGAGACTAGACCACCTGAGACGAACACTGTTGACCCTGCGGTCCCTCGTGGGGTTAAGTCTCCAAATTCGAGGTTGGAAAAAGTATATCTCAATAACGAGAGGGATGGGAGGAGATCTAGCTTAAGAGGCGATGAGCAAATATGCACTGCCTTGAAAGCGTCACGAGAAAACCTCGAGCACCCGCTCGCTCAAAGCGTTGCGGCTAGTCCCGAAGTTGAGGCTAAGGATGCCTATTTCGATCAAGAGAAACGTCCGAGACCTGTTAGCGATCCGCAGGCCATTCGCCCAGTCTTTCCAGACCGAAATCTTTCGACCGCTGATTCCATGAAGACAATTCGTGCCACTACAAATGCTGCTTTCGTGGAGGAAGTACCAGGAATCCTGTCATCAGACGAACTCTCCACGGCCACTGCGATCCCAGACTCAATTGCAAGCTCGACCTCCAGCCTCGGTGGTATATTCGGTGGAGCAGGACGGCGCTTTGTGAACAGCATGCGAAGCAGGGAACGCGGTGTCGAATGCCGGAGCCCGTCCCAATCGAGCCGCTCCTCTTCTGCAGATAGAGACAGGGAGGGTCCCCACGCATCACCTAGCCTGGCAATATCGTCAATTATTGCTGCTGGTCATGTAGATCAGCCACCTGCTCTTCGCGAAGAGCCCGAGTTATCACAACCGCGATTGAACGAAGGAAGTGTGGAAGCGTACCAACGCGCAAATTATCGTCGTCAAACTCTTGAGTACCAACGCCATAGTCGCCGTCCTACACTCTCCATGGCCATGGATGTTGCTTGCCCACCATCTCCCGACGACGATATCTTCTTTGCCCAGCAACGGCCAGCTTCGGCAGCGGACAGCACCGTCGGTTTCCAGATTTCCTCGTCTTCAGACCAAATAATGTCTGGTGAATCAACAGCTCACTCTCGCATCCCATCCGTCGTCAGCGGGGCCTCCTCGCTATCGGCAACTGTGGAAGCGGAGGAGCGCCACCCTCTCCCACCCTTGACAATTGGTCGTAGAAGTGGATCACACCCTCGCGACCAAAAGTACCATGAATCACCTAATCCTGCACTTGCTTCAGCAGCCGCTGAAGAGGAAGCGGGGTACAACGGGGATTCAGATAGCGATGACGAGGGACTTACGATAGGTTGAATCCGAATTAACTCAGCCATGTACTATGACGATAATGACGACTTTGGCGACGGCGCAGTAGCAAGGATGCGATACCATTTCTGTTATTTTGAAGAGGAGGAGCACACCTCTATTTCAGTTTTCAAATGGGTGGTACGGGTGAACAGGACCTTCGCCTCAGTTTTCTAAACGGGTTTCATCTAGGGTTTGGTGTCAATTATAGACTTCACTTCTTTCGTCAAACTCAGCTCCATCAGCGTTTGGAAAAAAGGGAAATAAGCCCAGGATGGTTTTTTGTTTCGAGTATGTGTGTGGCATGAAGAGTATCGGCTGGGTTTGAAAGCATTGCGGGCCTGGCGTTGCACAAACAGTGGGTGGACACGCTACATATTAAAATGTGACATATCAACAGAATATAAACTTAAGTATGACATTCTACATCGTGTCTTGAAGCTTATTACATTTAGCGTATTCAGGACTCATGCGAAACCTTGGCACTGAAAATAAATATTTCCCCCCCCTTTCTTGGAGTTTTGTTGTATGCGAACCTGTAAAACAATCAGCTATTTTGGCATTTTCGGTCCATCACGTCCTGTCTGTTGCAATTAGAGCTATATATGACCTTAAGGCACTTAGTCTTCCCTCTTACGTCATAAATTATCACCTGGTCTCCGCCTATAATTAATCGACATTTAATGATTGTGTAGTTTCACATAAAATGGGGGGGGGAATTTCTGTGTTTGCTGCCAAGGTTTCGCATGAGTCCTGAATACGCTAAATCTATCGTACAAGCACCCCCCGAAATTCCCCCCATCCTTTATCTTCCAAACCCTTCCACTGCACCAGGACCCGATCGCAGAGCCCACACCACACGATGATCCGTCCGCTCAAGCTCGGCCGTTTCACACGTGCCCACGACTCTACATATATCACCCTCATCTTCCCCGGCGCTTTCGCGTGCGTGCCAGAAGGGTGCCGAGGCGAGAGGAAGGGGAGGAAGGCGAAGTAGCGTAGGATTGTTGAGGCGAGGATTAGGATCAGCGATGTTGCGGGACCGTTTGTCAAGACCAGATCGGGGTAGCCTTGCGGATGCTGGTAGAGAAGCTTGAGGCATGCATGCAAGCAATGTAGACTTGTTATCGGACTGCTGAGCAAGCTCTGATGGATTCGTCTGGCTCTCGGTACGGTGTGGATGCTGTATCCCTCCCTTGCTTCCTCGGCGACCCTCTGGCCATTGAGGGTGAGCTCGAAATCTTCGGCTCTAGCGGCGCTGAAGTCGTCTCCGCTGCCGATGACATAGCTTCTGTGGGTGTAGCTGGCGGGATCGAGACCGCTGAGGAGGGATAGCATCTCGGCTGTGTGGCCGCCGCTGCCGAGGACGATAAGGAGGTGGGTGGGTGTGCCGCGTTTTCGGGGGGTTGGGCGTGTGCGGTGGGTGGCGGGGAGGATGTAGAGGAGACGGAGCTGGGGATTGGGGGTTTAGATGGGTGTGGATGGGTTTTGGGGGGGAGGGAGGGGACGAACGAAGGCGGTGGTTAGGAGGACGAGGAGGGTGGCGAGGATGTAGGGGAGAGATGCCATTCTGGAGTGAAGAGGGCTGTTGTGTGGATAGAGGTGGTGTGCTCAAGGATGGGAGGAGTGTTGAGTTGGCATGGTCACTTTGTGGTGGTTATAGTTGAGGTTTGGAAGAGTGAGGTGTTACTATATGTGTTAGCGCTGCAGTTGATAACATTATATTGTGTATGACAGTGAATTAGCTAGTCTATCAATAAGAAGAGCTGTTATAGATCAAAACATTATGCGTGGGTAACACAGAATATCAATATTGTTTTGGGAGGAAAACAAGCCTGCATTGGGACAGCTCACTCCTGTCAATATGACTTCGTCAACTCCACCTTGATTTATTTTCCCATTGCCTATACTCGCTGTGCCCACCCTCCTCTCCCCACGCTTTCGAGATTAGGGTCGGTCGTCTCTAAACTCCGAACGTCAAAACACCCTCCCCCATCATTCTATCGTTCTCCGCTCCGTTGCCATGGCCCCTTCTCTACGAGGGAGGCTGGTCTGCTTTTACTGCGGCAGCAGGTCTGCACAGACTCGAAAGCCAAACCTCAGTAGCTGGCAATGTGAGAAGTGTGAGGCAGTGAATCACTTAGACGAGGTAGGCCATCCACCCATGCACTATTGACATACTTCGACAGGACTGATTAGATACATTACAGAATGGAGAAATTACAGATCCTCCTGCCTCCGGGGATTATACCAACGCTCGTTACGCACAATCACTACAACGCCCAGCATCGCCCGTACTCGACAAACCGGACGAGTCCCTCTTCTGCCAAACCTGCTTGAAGAACCAACACGTTTTTTCGGAAACTTTGGCGGCCTATTTTCCCTCTCAAGATGCGCCGAATTATGCAGACTTCGAGAAAGCGTACCCCGCATATAGGAAAGACCTGGAGGAGCGCTATCCACAGGTCTGCGGACATTGTGCCCCCAGGGTTCAGCAGAGGATCCGAGCTACTGGCTATGCGGCAAAGACTGACCATTTGAGGCGGATGATGGAGAAATCAAGAGGGCATGTCGTTTCTCGTGGAGAATCCAGCTGGAAGAGTGTTTTGGCCTTCATGGGTGGTACCGCTTGGTTTTTGAGCTTAACGGGACAGATCGCATGGGATGGACTGGCGCTATCAATGTCCGGGAAGGAGTACGACGGTCTCTTGGATGATGATATCACGCTCTCGAGCTGTATGCAGCAAGCAATGCGTGGCTCCGACTTAGCCTCTGGCTGCACAGCACTTGCCACGCCTGTGGCTCGCTATGCCCTTTTACTTGGTGTTCTAGCATGTTGGTGGAATCCCAAATTGCAGGAGATCTCGAGGAGAAGAGGCGGACGAATGCTCGGTTTGTCAGAATACTATCAGCACCAAGTCCTACTGTTGATTGTCAGATACCTTGCCTACCTTTACCTGGATAGGGCACCGAGTTCGGATATCAATCTACAGAAGATGCTGGGCATCCACACTTTCTTGATCTTTTTCTGCACTTTAGTGAGTGGACTCCAAACTTTTCTCGCCCTTGAGACTGACCACATTCTAGATGATTGTTCTGTCCTTTCGCGCGATTGGCGTCGACTATACCCCTCGAGTCATCTTTCAAGATAGCCCGGAGCCCTTGATATCTCGGCAGGTCCAGCTGGAAACAATTTCCACGGACCCAGTCAGGTCAAACGATGTAATCCAGCAGCCTAATCTCTACACCGCTTCGAGCACGTACGGTGCAAGACCATTCTCGATAAGTGATCTTGCACCTGCACCAAAACAGCAATATTCGACCTCCCAGCAGCCTCTCTACCAACCTCCTACGCCCCCGCCAGATGATGACGATGACGAAGTCATGGATTGGACTCCATCCCAGCAGTCCTCTTTACGCCCAGCAGCATTGTACACCCCTTCGTTTCCTACCGTGCAGCAACCCCAGCAAAACCCCTTTCGGGGTCACCTTCCTGCGGATGTCGTTAGCCAGGAGCATCGGCTTCGCAACCCCCCTAATAAACCTACGTTTCGCAAAGCCTCCGAAACCTCGAAGCAGAACTTCTTCATGACCCCAAAGAGAAACGTGCTGGATCTCGATAATGCGTCTGACGTTGGTACCGATTATGAGCCTTCGCTTGCAGATAACCTATCGCCAGTGGGACCCAGATTTGCAGAACCTAAATTGCACCTCCAGTCTAACCAAACCCCAGTCACTGGTCTGGAGCGCCTTCTTGCCAGTGCTTTCTCCCTCAGTGACGAGCCCCCAGAAGTTTCCGCAGCGCAGCAAAAGCAAGCAGAAGCACGTGGTAGAGGCCAAACGCTCGCTGATATTGGCTACGCAGGATTGTACCGATTACCGGTTCTGCTTCTCTTTACGTTCTCCTACTTTCTCTGGACCAGTACTTTAATGGCACCCCTTGCCGCCTACGAAATACAATTACGGCTTGCGACCCTCTTTATAGCGGCTTTAGCTTCCATGAGATCTCTCTTCCTGGCCCTTCGCAAAGACATGGTTGCCTGGAGTGGAAGCGATATCTTTATCTTTACGGCTGAACTCGCGGCCTCTGTGGCACTTATCTTAAACATTGGGGATCCTTCCGAGGGCTCGTTCCGAAATGCCAATTACAGATCAATAAACGGAGCTGGTACCACGCTAGTGGCTATTTTGGCAGTACAAGAGCTATGGCTGCTCATTCAAGATGTTCGAAGTCCATTGCGGGACACCAAGACCGTTTCAGACCAAAGACCTGTGCCAGATTCTGCACTATCGGCTGCGCCTCCTACTCGTCATCCTCAACAGCCAGCTCGTAGGATTGAGGACGATACACCTCGTCTAGAAGCGAGTGCCGTTGTCAAAGCTGGCGCCACTCACACTCATTCAACAAGATCAAGGACAAATCATGGGAATGTTTCAACCCCAAGCAATGGCTTTGGAGGCCTTTCTCTCGGTGAAGACAACAGAAAGGATCGGCTTGCTAGTATAGACTTGCGACAACCACGCCGGCAGGATTACAATGGGATGTGGTAGATGGATATGTTTTGGGCCCTGTTAATGTCACCACTTTTATATGACTAGCATAGCGATGATCGGTGGATAGCAGTTTTTGGATCTTATCATAGCGTTGGTTTCATGTGGTGATTCTCTTAGCACGTGATAATAGACGTGTTAGTGGTAATATGATGCTATTTTAAAGTTGCTTGCTTATTGCCTTTCTCCGGCCAGGCTTCGAGAGGGAAGTTATGAGGACGAGAAAGGGGGAAGAAGATTATGGGTACGACTAGAATAGCGAGAAGGGCAGCGAACAAGCAGGGACAACGGCAGGACCTCGTCGCAACATATGTCGATGCTCGATGCTCGATGCTGTGCATGTGGAAGAACAGATGAAAGGAATACGAGAAGACGAATATTCGTTGTCTGTCTATAATTAGTTGGCCAATAACAATAAAGTATATCCGGAATGATTGAACTAATGAAACTGGTGGTGTGGCTGCCCATGACGACGCAGCTAAGCTCAGCTGGGCGGACACTGTTTCAAGGCACTTGCACCAATTCTGTTTCTGTTTGCTTGTATCACATCAGACTCCCGTACCCATTGGTTCAGCCAACGCTACCTACGACATGTATCAGCACCAGTCTTGGTCCTACCGTCCCAGGCAACGGCCGGATATCTTTGCCTTTCAACGGTTTAGCCCCAACGAAATGTGCCTTTCTCCTAGAGAGGACTTTCTTTCCCAATCCATCCCAATCCATCTCTACTGCGCAAGACTGATGCTTCGGACCCAATGCGCTCTCAAGTAGCCAAGCGGCTGCGAAGTAATTCTGTTGTCTTGCAATCTGTGGCCCCCGCCCCAGGCTCAACGGAGTACTCCGTTCCACTTGCGAATCTTGCAGCTCGGATCCTCTACCGCTCACCTTTGCCATCCCAGAACGATCTTCCAATCTTCGTCCTCAACTCATGGGCATTCCCAGACATCAGAGAGACGAGTTATGACGCCCTACTTCCCTATGTACTAGCTCGTCTACCGGACGATGAAGAGCTGATTGGTGGTCAAGAATATGAGATTGTATTCTTCGCGGGAGGTGAAGCTGGGATCAGTGGGAATGAATCCGGATCAAACAAAAAGTCGAGACCCGGCTGGGGATGGTTCCTACAGGCTTATCAGATTCTGACAAGGGCTACGAGGAAGAGGTTGCAAAATTTGTACATCGTACATGAAAAGAGTTGGATAAGAGTATTGGTGGAAACGTTTGCAACAGTAGCGTCACCCAAATTCCGCAAAAAGATAGTGCATGGTAAAGCTCCCAATACAGATTCTTGGACTTGCAAATTAACACGTGCTGACTGTTGCTCGCAAAACGGCAGTCACTACAATGACTGGACTTGCGTCACACATTACAATCGAAGATCTCCTCATACCGCCTTCAGCATATCTGAGTGATCGGCGGAAAACCCCTGAGATCTATGTACCAACTTCCTACGGACGACGAGCTTTTGGTGTCAAGCAAGCCCTTCCAACTTCAGCAGATGGCTCAAGTAGACTACCACGAGTGCTTCGGGAAGCGACAAGCTTTGTCATAATGGACGACAACATCAAGAAGGAAGGTATCTTTCGCATCAGTGCTCGCGCTCAGACGGTGGACATCTTACGGGAAGCATATGATAGGGCCCAGAAGTTTATTGTCTGGCGGGAACGTGAGGCAATGTTAGCTTCGAGCTACAGGAGAGAAGGGAACGGCGATGTTTGGGTACAAGAGCTGGATTTGACAGAGGGCTATGACCTCATGGTAGCTGCAGCCTTGATCAAGCTGTGGTACAAAGAACTGCGGGAACCCATATTTCCCACAACCAGCTACCAGGCTTTGATGAAATTCTACAGCGACCCTGAGATACCCCTGGAGGTTCCACAGCTCCTAGCAATGCTCTCGATGGACGATGAGTGGTCACCTATAAGCAGCAAGATGTCACGGCAGATACTCACCATGCACCTCCTTCCGCTCCTGTCCAGAGTCGCCGAGTTTTCTGACCGGAACCAGATGACTGCGACCAATCTGGCTGTCTGCTTTGCTCCAAGCCTTCTATGCGGGCCCGATCCCATGGAAGATTTGAAAATATCACGCGTCGTCCAACGAATACTTGTTGGGATGATCACTCATTGGAAAACTGAATTGGCACCATCACTCGATACCAATCTTGAAAAATTCGAAAACTCGTTGAGGATGCCAGAACTTATAGAAGATCGTGAGGACCCCCTTGAGAAGGTACAAGGACTGGATATTTCGGCGATTGAAGCTCAGCTGAGCGGAATCACGCTTGTGGACAATGATGACAGTGATGAAGAAACGGACGGATCACCGCCACCGTTGCCTCCTCGGCAACGGACACATACCATCGACAGAAAACCTGTGAGTCGGACGAGCCCCGAGACCGGGAGTCCACCCAATGGCTCGAGCTCCGCCGAGGCAGGTTATTCCACTGCGCAATACTCGAATGACTCTGGTAGATCGAGCCCGTTCCGTAGGAAACCCGCACCCGCCATCTTACCGCTGCCACGCTACTCTACGATCATAACCGACAGGCCAGCGGTCCTGCAAAGGATTCAGTATTACAACACTGTAGCTCCCGAAGATGACGGCTTCGAAGTACAGGATATCATGCATGATCGACCACTTTACGGAGAAAGTGTGCCCGTGTACGAGCAGGCATCATGGAACCCATCTGTTCCACCATCTACCGCCGAGCCCTCTGTTAGCGATGCGTCGATTCAACGTAAGCCGCTACCAAAGACAGCTGGTGAATGAATACGATCCAGTGGACATAAACATCAACCATTTGACACGAAAGCTGCGAACCATCTAATTCTAGGTGTTTAAGCTTATCTTGCAGGACCACTCGGAAGCGCCATCAACGTTCGAACAGGATAGGAAAGCTGGTGTTTGAACCGCGTTCATCTCCCAAGGTACAGCCATATGATCTTGATCTCTCAACCCCATACAAATGGCACAGATGATCAAATTTGGCCGAGTTGTAATTTCGTGTAAATACCTAGGTGCTAGGATAATATCAATCCAATATATCCAAAGTATTCCAAAAGCTTAGCCACCGCCCTTGGAAAGTGATAAAAACTCCGGTTATGAAGAAGCGAACAATAACCAACAGAAAGTGTAGTATCTTTCCCATCCCTCTTCTTCCCCTATACCTTCTCCTCTTCCATCCCACACTCCGTACCCAAACTCCACACACCAACCATCCCATCCCCATAACACAAAAGAACAGAAACATATCCTCACGTACAACAAAATACATAAATCATCATAATACATAAGCACATCCTCAAAACTAACTCCAATGACGATAAATGATAAAATTCCCACTGTAAATTAAACAAAGCCATAATTAGAAGTAAAGAGTGGAGTATTCGATATCAAATAACCATACCCATACCCATCCCCATCCATACCCACATCCCCGTCCCTATCCCCAATCAAAAACCCCAACCAAAAAACCCCAACCAAAAAACCACCCCCAAAAACCCACCCCCAAAAACCCACACCCAAAACCCACCCCCAAAAACCCCAACAGCAACAGCGACAACAACAACCAACCCATCAAGAAAGAAACAATATCCTACAAGGCCGAACAACACACACAACAACCACCACCACCACCACCAATCTCTCCATAAGCCCACGTGAAGAAGCAGCAGCCCACAATATCCATCCATCACCACACTCTTACCCATAATGCCGTACATACATACACCTCATCTCTCCACACCCCCTTCCAACAGCCAACATCGAAAAACCAAAGATCGATATCAACTCCCCACCCCAAATATCTAGAATCGGTGAAAAAACACCTCTCACCTCTCACCTCTTTCTTACCTCCGAGCATCGATCCCCTATCTCACCCCCCTAATCCGCCTATTCCCGCCTTATGTATCCATCCCCCTGGCATCTCAGAGCGCACCCATGCCGCCATCGGTATCTTCTCTATGGGATAAACCACCGTATAGAGAGAGAATTAAAAATAAGGTTGCAAGTGACTACGGCACCCCCATCGCTTGCCAGCCAAATCAAAGCTTTCCTTTTCACAATGAGGGGCTATGATTTTCGTTGAGCTGTACAGAAAAATGTAACCCTCAAAATGGGGATGAGGGTGATGGTGGAAAGGGTCAATGTTGAGAATTGTATATTGCTATATATCGCTGTAGTGGGTATTTAAACACAAATATTGTATGATCTTTGAGAGGTTCGCTGTAGCTCTGGAGGGAGAGGATAAGGTGTAGCCATGTAGCATTGATGCAAGGTAACGGTGAGCTAGCACTCCCGGCCGAGTAATGCTCCGTCTCCTGTAAGCGGATGATATTTCGAATGGCCGTCTGCTCCATCCTCCCCCGAATCGGACTGGTCAACGCAGCTCCAATCTTTCAATCTTCCCTCAACCTATATCCTCTCCTCATCAATCAGTCGGCTGGCACAAGCTAGAAGACCTTTCGACCGGATCGGCCTTGAACCATGACCTCCTCCTTTCCGAGTCCCTTGGCGGTAGGCTGCGACCCCTCGCCTGTTTCAACCTGTTCGCGTCTCGTCTTCCCCGTCTACTATGTCCGCCATGCCTCTCTGAGGGAGGAGGGAACGGGCCTTTGTAGCCAGGAAAGAGCGCAGGTATCGAGGGAACGGCAGTTCTTGAGACCGACACAGGCACTGGTGGCGTTCTGGGTCTGGTTTGCGAATATAGGATGGCTTTGGGCGCTGAGCGGAAGAATGCTAGGGAAATCAATGACGGCTTGGATCTCTGGTGGGATTTTGGTGTCTTCGGCGTATTCGATGGAGTGGTCTCGGTCAGGAGGAGGGGTATACGTCTCTCCATTCCTATCGGTGGAGGAGCAGCTGAGTCAAATGATGAGGCCCGTGTTGTTATCGGCCCCGCGGTCGAGGGTCGCCGCGAATTGAGCTCGCCATCGCGGAAAATGGCAGGCCCGGTGTTGTCATTGCTCCAGGGTTCGATGTTAAAATCAGGATTAGATGGTACATAGGTGGACGGTAGTGATTCCAGATCTTCGTCGTCAATGGCAAAAGGCTGTGATGGCATGTAAAAAGTTCCTGGCATAAAATCTAGTTCCGGCTCATCATCGAAAGACGGTACGGATGGCATCGAAAGGGTTTGAAGATTAGATGGAGGAGTGATAGCTGCTCTAAGCGAGGACGTACGGGTGGTGATCGAGAAGGTGGTGCCTGTTGGTGAGTTTGGAGAATTCGACGACGGGGATGTCATTGGTCTCGAAGACTCGAATTCCGCATTTGACGTTGGTGAAGTAGGAGAACTCAATTTCAACGATGAGCCTGTAGGACTACGGCGCGCGCTCCGCTCTGGAATCGGAGGTGGCAATGTGGTCGGATCAGGTTCCTCAATCGAGGTTTTCAAGGAGAAGCTACTTTCAGAGTCCGGCGTCGCTGGAGGGGAAGGGGGTCGTTCGGGAGCAAAGGGCTGCGCTGCGAATGGGGCTCTACCGTACCGATTGTGTGGTACTCGCCGGGGCGGTCGGGAAGCTTTGAGGTTGTGGGAGTCATCCTCTCTGCGGATCGCTGAAGCTAGAATAGTATCTGAAGAGGGATGGCTTTTATTTCCAAATGCTACTACGGAGCTGTGACGCCAGTTGGGTTGTTCTTCAACATAAGGCAGATGCTGAGGAGCGAAATCCTGTAAGTTCGTTGAGATTCTGTCACATCGCTCTGTGTTTAATTCGTACGATGACAGCCGCTGGAGTAAAGGCTCCTCAAATTTGGTGTAGATTGACTCCGCATATTTCTGCGTGACAGGTGGTGAAGGCGAGCCTTGCGAGACACGTCTCTCGTGGGTAGTGTTGGGAGTGTAGGCTTGTGTCTTGCTCGAGGAGCTTTGCTGCGATATCGTACGAGATAAGACTTTCTGTTCAAACGTGTGGTTCCCAGGCTCGAAGGAGCGAGCGTCTCGCGTAGGTGGAGGTGTGAGCGAAGGCAAAGGCGCATATATCTGTGTCTCGACCGAAGAGCTCTTACTATGCAAGGAAGGGGGTATAGGCTTGGATTGGGGGCGAGTAGGAGACTCTAGACGAAGGCGCTGCGCAGGACCACCTGTCGAGGCGTGGTGGATGGATGGCGAAGGCTGAGCTTTGGATTTGATTGGACTGGTGGAGGATCTGGGCGAGCTTGCAGAGGAGGCAGGCTTCGACGGACGAGAGCTGTCGAAGTCAATGAGGCCATGAGAGCCGTAAGTAGAGAGCACAAAGGCGTGTGAGTACTTGTTAGGCATGTCGAACAAATGAGAAAGACAGCTCGTGGTTCTAGGAGAGATTCAAAAGACCAGATATCTCCAAGAATGATTTCAATTGCTAGAACTATAGATTGTAGGCCGTAGAGAGGAAAGGGAAAAATTACTCATGTAGGACACGCTTGCGCCTTTCGGTAACCCAGACTCCAAATCGTACCTTAGGCTATTTGAGATTGATGACAATTTTTCGAAAGCTTTGAGTCTACCGTAACATACTAGAACTATTAAATACAATCATACCTTGGCAATGCCTGCTTCACAGACCGATCAGCCAACCGGAATCCAGCCTCAGATAACAAACAGTGATCCAGGGGCAAAGAGCAGGCGTATCGTTCACCGACTCGCGTGGCCATGACAGCATCACCAACATCCTACAAGGGTGGTTCCCTGGACGCTAGAGCTTGAATCGACGATCCAGGAAGCCGCGACCCGTCCCTCAGATCTCTAGATCCACATTCAACCAATCAACAGATGGCATCTAACCAGCCATCGCATGGAATTTGATAATCTGTTGCTCCATTCGATTAACCTCGCCGACTTGGGCTTGAAATCTCGAAAAGCCTCGATCGGGCTACTTGCTTGGGTCACTAGTAAGACTTGGTACTAGCTTTGCCTTCCTGGAACCTGTGTTGGACGGTGCCAAGGTGCTTATCCAGCGCGTTTTGATGGGAGAGTTATGCGTTGCCTCGATACCTCAGACGTGCTATTGGCCAGCAGGCGAGCCGCTAAGCCTCTGCGGGCTAGCACAGGTCGACACCATCCCCGTCAGCGTAGCTAACCCGAAGGGGCTTAGCGACCAGTAGCAACCGTCTGAGGGACTGGAGCAAGAAAGGCATCTCCAGTCCGCATATCACACTTTGTCCTTCGCCATGGAACTACAGAACATTGCCGAGAAGGATGAAGCTGGAAATATCCTAACTACTTACGTCCCTTCTCCTGATGGCCGAATCGATACAATCGTAAGGACTTACTTAGGCCGCTCGTAGGTCGTTCCAGGCTGATGGAACATTGCTTGGTCTCCATCAGAGGCCAGTTGTAGAGTCCACTCTACAATCTCAATGCCTTGGCATATTTCTGCCAGCAGGATATCCACATAGTGTGACCAACGACTACATTTGGTACGGTATCCACTCACCAAATGTTTCGAAGCAGCCGTCGTTGATTGATACGAACTGACGAGCGCTGCAAGGTACCAAATCTACGTAAGTCGACACACTCAGCTCTTGTATCTGCCCTTGACTTACGGTATGAGGACTCTCTGCAAGCCTTTTCGAGCTCCATTGCCGGGCTACTGGCTTCTCGAGCAGTTCTTGAGGGTAAGCTGCCTAGGAGAGCTTTGGTCGTTGCTTGGTGACCCATCAGGCCGGTAACATTGCGTACACAGGGGTTGGGGTAGGCGATGCGTCCGCTTCGCCCACAGCAGCTTTGCTACTTTCCATCATCCAGGAGAGTATGGGAAGGGTGGCCACGATTCTATTCGCACACCAGCTTGGGACCGCACTGGAGCCTGAATGTAAAATGTACAGACTTGCTGCAGATGTCTTCAACGATACAGCAATGGTACTCGATTGCTTGTCACCCATCCTGCCCAAAGCACCACGAGTGCTCTTGTTGGGTTGCTCAAGTGTCCTGAGAGCGCTTTGCGGGGTGGCGGCTGGCAGCTCCAAGGCTAGTCTGAGTGCTCATTTTGCAAAATGGGGGAACCTTGGCGAGCTGAATGCGGTATGCCACCCTCCATCATGTGCATGCCTCAATCGGCTTTCGCCAACGGTCTGCACAGTGTTTTCGATCGTCCTGAAAGGAATATCCCCCCACCTGGTCCTTGTTCATACCAGCTACTGCACATTATGTAGACTGACCTTCAAACAGAAAGACTCTAGCCAAGAGACAGTGATATCGCTCATGGGGATGTTGGTGCATCCACCTTGATCCCCACGCATCTGGCATTTACTTATCCCATGCAGGCCGGCAGCGTCGTTGTTACGTACGTCTCTTCGCCGATGGCCACTTGGACGTGTCTCATTATGCTCCTGTCGATTCACTTGGCGACAAACCATGCTGCGGTTAGAGCAGTCTGCATGCGCAGCCTGAACAGACAACGAGCCAATATCGTCCTGTCCAACCTTCTCGATGGAAAAGGAGCCCTGACGCCAGAAGTGGTCTCGATGCACGAGCGAATATTCGAATGGGACGGCGTGCTCCGGTGGAGAGGCTCGGCACCGTTTGGCAAAGCCCGAATAGGGGTCCCCCTGCATTATCTTTTGAAGGTGCTGGCGCCAAATAAAACGCACCCTGCCACAGGCGCCATACGCGACGGCATTCCCGTCTTGAAGACCCTAACAAGGCTTTACAAGGATGAGGATTTCCTCGTTTGGTATGATAGCCCACGAAAGACTGCCGTCATTGTTCTCGAAGAGGGAGCCTCCCCGGAAGCTCATCTCAAAGCTTGGGCGCTTGGGCTGTGTGTCGCTCATCGCTTCGAGGACGAAGATGCGACAAGCGCAACGACTGACAAGGTTTTTCAGGTCGTCAAGTTGACGCTACGGGAGATATGTGATCAATGGGATGACCACGTTGAGCAAATGAAAGCTGCTGGATGGGATATTGACATGACTAAGCTAGAGACCACCCCCGGCACTCGCGTATGCTTCAGCAAGCAAGGTATGCAGGGTAGTGGGAAAGAGTGAGCATGACAGAGCCGCTTATTGGGAGGATTAAGCTAGGTGCAGTCACGACTTGCACAGCCGCAAATCAGAATTGTGATGAGTGCCTAATCAGCTCCACGTCGACACATGACGAAGACATCAGATAGAAAGCTAATCACCGCGCTCGGTGGCCACCGAAGACAATGGCGGCAACGCATTGTGATGCATGTTGGCGCAGCCTTGTGAGATTGTGCTGCACATGGCAGTAGCACCATCAAGTCCGTTGCTTGAAGAATTGGACGTTAGACAGAGTTCAAGGTCTTCCGACCGTCTTCGTCAACGCGCGTCAATAGGAGGACACCGGAACTTTAGGAAGGCCGATTCACCGTTCACAGATGTATACCTACACAGTAAGACCTGGCCCATGATGCCGTCTGCTTAGGAAGGCGTAACCTGAGAGGTGCGGGTACTAAGTACCGACGCAATGTGGTAGATTTATGCGCAACAATTAGGTGTTGTCGTTGCTGCCGATCATCCGGGGTTCAGGAATCAGGATTACCTTACTAGTAGAGTAGTAGGCTTAGGGTGCATGAATCATATTCCCACACCAATGACTCTGGCCAGTACTGTAAAGCAGCGTCTTCGGACAGCATGAACAGCCAATCACGTGCAATGCTTCTACCGCTAAGGCCAAGACATCGGGAATCCTTGCCTACCCTGACTCGGGAACAGAGTGGGGTTTCGGCTGCGCATGGCAGTGGTCCACAAATTCTCCGAAAGAAAACGGCTCAAGGCAGGGTAGAAGTATTCTAGTTTCTAGTGGGTGAAGACAGATGCTCATTGCTCAATGTTGACCTCTCATGTCGCGAATACAGCTCACTTTGCCGGATTACGACTTAGTGGGTGGCTTGTGCTTCCCACAGGCTGGAGCGATTGCGACAGACACCAGTTGCAGTGGCCGTCTTACTTTGCTTTGTTTTGTTGCCTCTGCAGATGGGGTGAGTAGCGTCCGATCTGAGTTTGCTGATGCATTATTTCATTACCGTCGACCGAGGGAGCGAAGTGCCAGCAACGAGAAGTGCCTGTTGGGTGTTGGGAGAGATTTGTTGTGGATCGTCGATGTTCGTTAGTTGCACGTATGATGCTGAGAAATGCAGAAGCCGTTCCGTGCCCTAGCCCTGGGTTTGGATTGACTGAAAAGAGTGAAAGGAGTGATAAGGCCAGACAAGGCTCAGCCTTAAGCGACGCTAATTGGTGGAAAAAGTGACGAGGAAAAGCGAGCCAAATTTAAGATTGATCTTGGCGTCTTCTGCGCTAATGGGAAAACCTTCTAGCGCTGATTGAATTCTTCCATAAGCCTTCCATAGCCCAATTTGCCCATTCGCCGCTTCTCCACTCTATATCTTAGCCCCTCTGCCCTTACTCCCACTTCATTCGTCGCCATTCCAAGTCATCTGCGTCGCATATGAGAGCATCACTTTGGGGAAATCCCTTTACATGAAACATCATCAATATCACCGTTTGGCCTGCTTCACTTATCCTCATCTCTACAACTCCCCAGAATTCGAATCATCACCCTGGCTAGTTAAGCAAACTCAACCCCAATAGGGCATCGGCATCACCACACTCTCCGCCTTTCTCGATTTCCATGTTTGCTTCCAAAACTGCAGCCTTCCGAGCAATTTGAGCCCTTGGCGACCCTTGTCTGCCCCAGAATAGCGAGAGAAGGGCTACATCAGACAGTGGCAAACTTACAGCCTGCTGCATCTGATCTGATCAGGCTCCACCCCAATTGTTCAAGCGAATCATTGTCAACCTCATCGGAGCAAGGATCCCAGTTGATCGTCGATTGTCAGTAGTCCATGTTGAAACCCGATCTTTGAAGTCCTACCTCGAAGACTTCGAGGCCGACGGTCAAAGTGGCCTATCCGGAGATTTCCATATCTTACAAACCGGGCCGCAGCCGCTCGCAGAAAAGGAAAGCCTCAGCAAGCGAAAGAACAGGGTCCAGAATACGGGACTGGAAAAGAGCCATGATCCGCCGGAAACCTGATACACCACAGACGACATATCTCTCCACACCTCCTCCAGAAACATCGCCGCGTTCCTCAATCGTCGTCTCGGACTGGGACGCCGACGACGAAGAGACGATGTCGATGGAAGACGTGAGACCAGCACGGCCAAGCAGTGTCATCATATCAGAACAAACCAATCATTCAGAGGGGCAATCCTACCCCCAAAGACCCACACTACCCGACGTCCTGTCCAACGCCGCACCTCCACCGTGGACACTCAGCGCTTTCACCGCCTACCTGTCTCAGAACCATTGCTTGGAGAATCTAGAATTCACCATGGATGCCGAGCGCTATCGGGAAAGGTACAACGGGCTCACGTCGAAGATGCCTGTTGGCCCCATCACGCAGAACGTAGAAGAATGCCAATATATCAGAATGCTATGGCAGCGTTTGATCGATGCCTACATAATACCAGATGGACCACGGGAGATCAATATTCCGAGCAATGTCCGCGAAACCTTACTGTCAATACCGAACCACCATACTCCACCGAAACCCGAGAATCTGAACCCTGCTGTCAAGATTATCTATAATCTGATGGAGGAATCGGTATTGATATCGTTCTTGAACGAGGTCCCCTCCTCCAGATGTCGCCAATCGAACCACGATCGGCAGAAAGCTTTGGATGTCAAACAGCGCAAACGCGGAGGCTCAGACAGTTCAACAGAGAGAAGATCGGCCAGGAGCAAATCTTCCAGACGGGCATCTCCAACGTCTTCTTTGGAAGTCACTCAGGCGAGAGCTGAATACTCCAAGGGTGATCCAACCGGACGGCTTACCCCCGCTCCTGCCCATACAAGACGGACAAGGGAAACAAGCCATACATCGAGTGGGAGCACAGACGCAGAAGTACTGACCGACGATTCAGCAGGGGCATCGAGTCCGACGGGGGAGCCAATGACCCCGCCGAACACTCCGCCTTCGAGCGACTTTGGGGGCCATAGCCCTAGATGTCGCAACGATACTTCGTGGAAGAAGATGCTTGGATGGAAGAAGAAATCTAGCACGGGGATGAGAGATGGCCGATTTCCGACCTTGGAAGATTGACATACTGCCTACACCGTACGCATCTACAGCTTCGATGCTACATCTTAACCATCTTTAACCATCTCAACAATCTCCGAAGTCTCCTTTAAACTCTTTAACTACCTCTACCACACGAAGCATCACTCCAATCCTCCCCGCTCACTTCCTCTCCATAGTGCGGTCCTATATTCTACCATCTCAGATGGAGACCGCAAACATTCGGGGCTATCCAAATACCCACCCAATGCTTCCACAACCCCCATCCCTCAATCCGCCATTCGCCGGCGCTGGTCGCCCTCACACTCGGACAATGGGCACTCGACACGGCGGCAGCATAGCGTGGCATCCCCGGTCGATGATATACCCTTTCTTCCTTTCCAGCGCGCTCAAGTGTACATATGTCTCGATATACCACTCACGACTTGAAATGAATAAATCTAGATATTCACCTCGTGGAGCAACATCAGGATTGTGACAATCCCTGCAAGCATTCCGCGTCCTAGTCCTATGGTGGAATACGTTGTTCCGTGACGCTCACCGCCTCAGTGACGCTAATTCCATCTCTGTAATTGCTACCTTACTTAATCTAACAACACGACTCTAAGGCCATCAATCCACTCACTAGCTCTCCATCAACGAACCATGCACGCGGCTCGGGGAATTACTTTGATTGAGTTCTTAGGGCAGCGCTGGGGTAGTAAGGCACGTAAGGTAAGCAACTAGGGTACTTTAAGCAAATGGCGGGGTCAATGGTTTGATTTGATTAGATTGAGAGATGTTTATTTCGCTAACGTTGCTTGACACCTTGTGTCCTATCTATCGCATTTGATGGCGATGGTTTCTGGGAAGGTTGATCGGATAGAAGTAGAATTGTGGGTGGGAGAGAGGGGGGAGGGAGGGATATGGATGGTTGGGGGGGAGGGGTGTGAATGATGTGTGAATGATGGGGATATGTGGATATGAAGCGCGCCATGGATATTGTAGGAGGGGTTGGAGTTGGATGGGAGGAGGACGGGACGGGACGGGATTCCCGATTGGGTTTTCCGTGATGGGATAGAACATAGAATATACCCATTCGAGACTGCACCTACCTACGACTATCATACTTACTTTGCTACCTAGGCACGAGGTGAGCAAAATAATTCGGACACTTTTAGCCGAGGTCCCTACTAAAGTGTCCGAATTATTTTACTTACTCGTACGCCTAGGTAGTAAGTTGTTATACTCAACAACACCCTCCATCCTAGCCTTCCTCTAATTTCCACATATAGGACCCTGTATTCCCTGCTATCTGCGGTTTCGATGTAGTTTGCTACCTACGGGGATTGTGATAAGGGGAGAGGAGTGGGAGATGGGATGGTGGGGGGGATAGGATGAAGTTAGGGAGGGGATGGGATGGGATAGGATAGGATAGGATAGAATTAGACGGAACGGGATAAGAAGTTCTTCTCAAACACCTTGACTTAACAAGAACGATGAGCGTCTTTATATAAATATCTTTTTGCTATTAGGTAGTAGTCCTACCTAGTCTTATACCTCGTATCTCCAACCTCCAATCTCCAACCTCTAACCTCCAGTCTCCACTCTTCAATCTCTCAATATCCTACCCTATACCTTGATACCTCAACAATAAATAACAAAATCCAAATACCATTCCAAAATCCTTCCTTCCTTTGCGATAAAACAAAGAACAAAGGTTGTAAGTATCGTCATATATCGTATTATTCAAGGTACGTACCGTAGTATATCCGGCAACTGGCTTACTTCCGCTGGATAGATAGATGTACCTTACAGAGAAGAACACGTAGGCCTCCTAATGGGTGGATCGGATCAGGGGGCTAGGAATAGGATCAGCTTCCGTTTGGGCGACTGGTTCGACGTAGGTATGTTGTATGGAAGATGTATGCATGGTAGATATAAGATTCCACGAAAGGAATGCCGTATTCTTCGTAGCCACTTATGTACATCAGTTTCGTGCAGAAGGCAACTCCTTCGCCGGCGGCTCCAAGCGCTCTCTACTCCCTCTCCACGCCCTCCAAGCCTCTCCAAACGCTCTCGGGTCGTCTTCAACACCGCAGAAGCTTCCCTCAGATCCCTCCATATCAACGACAGATCCGGTATCCGAACCCACATCCACAAGCTGCAAGGAGTTCAGGAGTCAGCATTTTCCTTTTGTGCAGAAACCATGAGCTCAGAGACATGTTTAAGGAGTGGGAGGCTGCCGGAACAGATCTTAAGGTTCGGGAGAACTTCCAGATTGGGGAATAGCGGAGCTGAAGTGGTACTTACCGGGACCGTACTCGGCCTTCCGTGTGCGCATTGGAATGGAAAGGCGCACTCGGCAAGTCGTTGTATCAGAGTCTCGCATTCGACTTTTGTGAGAGCGTCGTTGAACATGATGGCACTTCTGCAGGCTCGGGAGTTGAGCATGTCCAGGAGACCTTGAGGGCAGCTGCTCAGGTGGGCAAGCCAACCTGCCTTTTCCGGAACCTGTGGAACGTTTCTGCCGGCGTCATGATCGATAGCTTTTGGGATTAGCCCTAGCTCTTCTCTCTTCCATGCTTCTCCTCTCAGCAGCTCGATTAGAACTTTTGGTTCAACTCGACATCTCTCAGCTATCGCTGCTGGCAACGCTTTCACTGTCAGCCTGCATTTCGCGGAGTCCGCTACTTTCTTGACGTCGTAATTGATTCCCCACGTTGTGAAGTATGAAAGATGTCGGTCGAGAAGCGCACGTTCACGATCAGGGATCTCAAAGGCGATGGGCTTGACTAACAATGTCGGCCTTGAATCTAGATCTGCGAGAAGACCTTCGACTCTAATCCGTTCATCTGCCGCATGCTGATCGACCAGAACAAGGAGTTGCCGTGCTTGACCCTGGCCATCGGTACCTGGGCTTTCAGACATGTAGACAAGAATGAATTTCTGATCAACCTGGGCAATAATCCGAGCATCTTTGAGAGCTTGTCTTGAGAGTTTAGTAAGACAAGAGGATGATGATTGCTTGAATGCTTTTTCAATCTCTATATCCGGACAGCAATGACGGCCGTGAAGAGTATCGGACGTCTCGAGTGACGGTCCATCGAGAGACACTTGAGGGATTGCCTCCTCTGTCACATCAAAGACAGGGTTCTGCCACGTCTTGAGAAGATCACTGGACCATGACCCTGCCTTTGTCCCTGAGGACGAAGACATGATACGTGTGAGTCTCGTTTTCCCATTGGAAAGTGGATTCGTGTGAAGGTTGCTTGTAGTGAACGAAAGGCGTGACCCAAGTTTTGATGGGGCGGTTGCAGGCCTTGTGGACGGTTGCTTTGAGACCACCAGGCCTGTTCGAGCGTTCACCAGTACTGCAGCCCCGGAGATCGGATTTCTCCACTCAATGATACTCTCATCGTGCGTGGCGTCCATGGCTTCAACGATGCTAATGTTGGAGACCGCGCCTGAGTCGATCTGTGGACTGGTAGCTTTCGAGGCCTTGCCTGTCATGGGTTGGCGACCTGGCGATATAAGAGGAGAAATACACGAAGGTTTGACTCGAACACCACTCTTGATACGACCCCATCCATTGAATGGGTCGTCTTCATGCCTGATTTGCGTTCTACTCATAGGGACGTTACTGAAGCTCGTGCCCTGTGATTCTGGGCCTCTCCTTGATACGTCTGGGGTCCTCAACTCAGTAATCTTTCTTGCTCTGAGTCTAGCTCGTGGCCTGAAATGGTTCTCGTCCAGAAATCCTGTAGTCATCGCTCCAAGAACCTTGATAAGGCCCGTCAAGGCTCTCTCGCCTAGCTTTTCGACATCATCTTTGTGGCTTGTATTTTCGCCTTGTACTTCAATGTTGATGTAAAACATTGGCCATCTATCTACCCCCTTTCCTTCGCCTTTGAGTTGCTTATTGGTAAAGCCATCCTGCTTGAATCGTCCGTCCTTGCGCCTTTCGGTCTTGAGTGACTTTTCAGTATCTAGTGCCTCTTCTTGGTTACCAAAGCTGGAGAGAGTGAACAGCCGGTTGACCTCGTGATAAAGGACGTTGCTGCCCGTTCCGGCATTCATGGGACTGATTCCTAGGGATATATATTGCAGGTGTTTTGATGGCGCAGGTCTTAGGGATATGGCACCATTGATCTTGACGAAGGGTGTTCGAGCAGAGGTCTTGATCCAATCGCCCCAATTTGAAGGTTCGATATATCCAGCTTGAGAGAAAATGTTACACACCAACGGAAGATCCAGAACTCTCAATGAGCGCTCATTCCTCCTTTCGCTAGGTTTCAGGTCACTCTTGCTCCGTATACGGAGTGCCTTGTTATTCTTAGCGCTTTTCAAGGAAACGGTAATAGGCATGTGCCACGCTAATAGGAGGCCAATAATCTGCTTCCTCAATGACTCAAGGTGCTTCTCGCTTTCTCCACTTGCAGAGTCGAGTGCCCGTTGTTTGATTCTGACAGGCATGCTTCCAAAAAGATTTTGAACCGTGACTCGTGTGCCATGCTCTCGGCTGGAGAGGTGTAGGTGGAGTGGCGCAGGGATCAACCTAGCTGCTGGTCTTGAATGATGCAGAATCAGAGACGCGTGTTGGAGATGGGCGAAGTGATGCGATGTAATTGTCAGGGTTGAAAGGGCAGCTAAAGAGGCTAGAAAGGTACCATTTCTCCCATAGGTATCGCTTGAGTTGTGATTCTTAGACGTATCTGAATAACTTAGCGATAGCTATCATGAGGGAGCGCAAATCTCACGGAATATTTTCCCCAGACCCCCGCTATCAGAGAATTCCTTGGGCGGAATTCCCACTCCATTGTCCTCCACCGAGGCTACGCCGCGACTGAAGTCGACGCTAATATCGATCTTACAAGCCTCGGCATCCAGCGAGTTCGCTATCAGGCCAAGTACGACACTGGCAAGCGAAGGTATAGATGTAGATGATGCGATCTGCGCGGCAACATGTGGAGGCAGAGGTAGGATTGAGCGAATCGTGTTTTCCATTAATTCCTTGGAGGTATACCGAAAAGCGACCTGGAGATCTGCAACAACAGCATATCATGAGAACCCCTCCAAGCAGACCACCGGTCAGCTTAAGGTGGGCGCCACTGCCCCTTCAGGTAGCTTCCTCGAGTCGGCAGGAGCATCGGGAGTGGTGCTGGGCTTTTCACTGCGTGGTAGTACCACCATCAGTGACAGATGGGAGAAGTGGTAGGAGTGGTATAGGTACTCATATGGATCAATCGAAGTGGAAAACGACGTTTGGGTACAAAGGGCAGCGAGGATGGTGCAAAATCAAGTACCACACCTTTGCAAAAGGCGTTAGGCTGATGAGTCAGCAACTCTTCATTGCGCAAGCCTCAATCGCTGTGCCGATCAATCGTAAGCTCGATCCTTCGGAGATGCAGCAATCATCATACCTTCTCACCGTATACCTGAAATACAACGGAGTATAAATCAGACGCGCTCTTAAGATACCTCATTGGCGAGCTGACCACCTTTTGAGCATGGCGAGCGCTGAAGTGGCCCCGAGGCCACCAGGTGCGTAACCTCCTGAATGCCAGCGTTCACGACTTTGCGTCGTCTTCCTGGAGCCTCTCTAAACGCTAATTGCATACCAGATCGTCACTCGCGCAGGCGGCCTTTTACGAATTGGATGAAACGTTTGGCAAGCTTGAAGCATACATCCTCCAATTCGGGACCCAATAGCGCGAGCAAACGAAACCAGCAACCAGCTTATCCAAAGGCCAAGAAGGCAAACGTTTTCGACCATAACCCATCTCCTATACCAGTCAAGTCGAATCTGAATGCCTCGGTACCCAATAGTGGTAATGGTCACCTCTCATTTCATACGCCTCCGTCAGGAAGAAGCATAAGCTGGAATTCTGCTTCGCACAGCAAGGCCTCGATACCAGTCTCAAGTGATGGCCACGAGCCACCGACGATCGGTAACAAGTCCATTGCACCGACAGTATCCACCACTCAGGAAACGGTCTCTGATGCAGCTCCTTCGAAAGCTGGGACTGCGGCTACGCTCGGTGGAGGTGTAAGCTCAAATGGTTTGGGCGGAGGAGAAGGGAGCACGTTCTCCTCACCAACGCCGTCCGAAAGATCTCTTACAACGACATTGACGACAATACAGTCTACTGCACCCTCCAATCTTCTAGGCGGAAACAATACTCATGCGCAACATGCTCCGTTGGCTGTACCGCAGTCGAACCCGAACCATCAAAACTCGAATATCCAATTCTCACATCAATTCCCGTCCTCTCCTCCCGCATCTGCAATTCCTTCACATGTTACAAATCAGGCTAGCGGTGGTCATCCCGCAACATACAACACTGCCACGGCCAACGATCGCTTGACAGATAATGCTTCCATTATGACCTTAGCCTCTTCGTCTAAACGCCGGCGACGCAATTCTGTTGACACCAACGCTTCTGTGCGTGCCCTTGCTCCATCATCAATATTCGGTGGCAGCAGAGAATCCCTGCCACTTAGTGTCCTCAGCTCGAGCCATAATGATCAGGCAAGTATCACAGGCCACCATCAGGGTCGCCAGGTCAGCGCTGGCCTCGCAAATACCGAAAGAGCAAGTGTTTATTCGTCCTCGGGTATTGCGCCCGCGCTTCTCAGCGAGCGCAACAGCTATTACGCGGGAAAGCAGAATGTCCCAGGCGACGGTGGCAGCGTTAGGAGCGGGCTCATCAGCCATGGCAGGAATGACAGCATTACTCGAAGCATTGGTGGACTAGCGAGTGCTGAAAGTACGCTCCCCAGCCCTCGTGAAGTCCCAGTACACCGCCCGATCAGCCGAAGAAATTCTGGTTGGGGGGAGGTTAATGAGGAAGATATCGACGCTGAAGACAAACGGTGAGCTACTATGCGGAATACCAATGAATATGAAAGGAAATCATCTCTGTCCTCCGAGGTTATGAAGGACGATGGACGAGGGAATGTGGTCGGAACGGCAATGGATGTAAGGTGTTGGTTGGAAAATCCTCGAGCTAATCAGAGGCGTTTGCTTCATGCGGTTATACCCCTGCATGGTTGAAACATGCATCTTAATTGTCGATTATGACGAACATCTCTATGAGCGCAGTAGTACCTTGGTGTTCGTGCTGGCCTTTCCTACATAATTATCAGGCCGACAGGCTCGGACAAAGCATTTTCAGCAAAGCTTTCTATATAATCCTTTGTCTCAGCGATCAGATAGAGAGTATTCAGGGCAATATACAAAAGCCATCATGGATTCTAGGGAACTCCAGGTGACGATCGATCCTAAATGACATTGATTTGATCACCAGTGTTGGGGAAAGAGTAGCTCTAGAGTCTAAAAGCGAGAGTGACCGATCAGGATAAGAGACCTTTCCACACTTGCAACGCAAATGAGTATGCACTCTGCAAAACATTCGCTTAGAATCCTCAACTACGCTTGTTTCATTCGAGCGTTATACTAGCAGCCTCCAACCGAGAGGCATTGACAGGGAGATGTCTGTATCCCCACCACCCCCCAAAAAGCGGAAATTCGAGTCCACAACCACGAGTAAGTGCAACGAGGCTGAAGCCCCACTTGAATAGTAGCTGATATCACGGACGTCTATCAGAGAAAGCCGTTGCCAGCTTCTTCACTCCTGTCTCGAAGAAAGAACCGGAGAAAATCACATGGCGAATTATCCAGGAGAGCCTCCTGGTTGCCCGCTATGAACCTGAGGTCGTCGACAACGCCAGCACTCCGCTTTTGAAAAGACGAAAACTTGCAGCGTTTGACCTCGTAAGTCATTAATGCTCCCTGAGTGTGGTATAGTAGGCTGGGCTGACTATTATAATGCTACCAGGACTCTACACTAATAGAAACGTCCTCTGGCAATATCTTCGCCAAGGATGCTACGGACTGGCGCTGGTGGCATTTGAGTGTCCCCAGTGTACTCAGGAAATTGCATGCAGATGGGTGTGTAGCCTTACAGAAGTTGGACTTCAAGGTCATCCACTGCCTCGTACAACCCCGCTGATCATTGATCTTCTCAAGCTACGCGATTGCCATTTTGACGAACCAAGGCAGCGTCAGCCTTAGAATTGACCCCAAAAACGCCAAAAGCGATCAGAGAAGCCTCTCCACGTTCAAGAACAAGGTGAGCTCCGTCTTCAGCCACTTCGACTTCGCGGTGATCCTCCTTGCCGCTACGACTCGCGACATGTACCGGAAGCCACGAACTGGAATGTGGAAGGAATTGCTTGAAGATCTCGATCTGGACGAAGGAGACGGGCCCGATCTGGAATCCTGCTTCTTCGTTGGCGACGCTGGTGGTCGACCGGCCACGACCAATGCGAAAGCCGATCACTCGTGCTCAGATAGGTAAGCTGTCACCGTGCAACGAAATAAGATACTGAGCAGGGGGCAGAGATCTAGCCTCAAACATTGGCATCGCCTTCAACACACCTCAGGAGTATTTTCTCAACGAGCAGCCGGTACCATTCACAAGGATGATAGATCCGCGCGATTGGGTGAACGCAACGTCATGTACTTCAACAGGTTCGGGCATGTTATTATTGTTTCTATGTAGCGGCTACGCAACTACTGACCCTTCGAGTTTCAGCACCGACTTCCATTGACAAAAGGAATCCGCTGGACATCGTCCTCATGTGTGGCAGTCCGGGTGCCGGCAAGTCCACCTTCTACTGGACGAGGTTGAAGCCCTTGAGTTACGAGCGGGTCAACCAGGATATCTTGAAGACAGTGAGTGCTGTTTACGCCTGCTAGTCTCGAACACTTACGTGGCTCTTTCTGTAGCGCGACAAGTGTTTGAAGATTGCATCGACTCTTTTGTCCAGGAAAAAGTCTGTTGCGGTCGGTACGATTTCCACCTTTGCTGGACCATGGTTGACCCAGTCATTGACCTGCCGGACTATAGACAATACGAACGCAGATCCGGAGACCAGGGCCGTCTGGGTGCAATTGGCTCAGCGATTTGACATTCCCATTCGATGCGTTCATTTCACGGCACCTGCAAAGCTCTGCGAGCATAACGATACTGTCAGAGCGCTCTCGGATAGCAATTTCAACCCGGAGGGACGGACGATACTCCCTCACTCAGCCTTCGCAGGCTTCGCAGCTAGGTTCAAAGAGCCGAAGGTCAAAGAAGGCTTCCAAGACGTTCTCATAATTGAGTTTCAGGTACTTTCGCGTTTCCCGTTGATCGATGCGGCAAGCTAACGACCGTTGCAACCAGTTTCAGGGGAACGAGCAGCAGCGCAGAACTTGGAGTCAATACTGGATCTGATTGTGAGACGGCATGAGATGTCAGATCCTTTATTGAAATTCGAAGCATCTAAGAGATTTTTCGTGAGGCAGTAAGTACAGTGTGGTGCACTAGCATCGTGCCCGGTGACGAGGGATCGAAGTGCTCAGACCACCGGAAGGAATGGAGCCACGGAAGACAGAAGCCTTTCCCTAGCACCCGCTTTTCGTTCTCATTATTCAACGTTATTCATTTCGCTCGTGAAAAACATTCACCAATCTTCAACACCTGCCTGTTCCAGCGATGCGAATTGCGTCATGGCCAGAGCCGCCAAAAGAACCGCTGAGAAGGATGACATCGGTTCAGAGGAGATAGTGACCGAGGAGGTCCACATATCTCCCAAATTGGTGATCTCATATCTCATATCTCATATCGGGTCACACAGGAGCCGATATCCATAAGAGGTTTAACGCGATGTTTTAGATGTTCCGAAGGGAGGGCTTTCGTTCCTCTACTGGAGCTGCGATGCAAGAATGCTGTACCGATTATGCTCGGCGAGTCCACAGTTTCAATTCCCAAGCAGCGAAGAGCAGTAAATACGAAAAGTAATTGGGACGCATCAATCGACGATATGAATGTCGGTGCTCAAAGGAGTTGAGGTGAAGATGAATTCGCTCATGGGTACAAGCCTCACCGCGCAGGCTGACAGAACGATTGGAAATGCGGAAACCACGATCTTTCTGGGTCCGGGTCCAGGCGCAGGTCTCAATGCACTAAGAGGTGAAAGTGGCTGGGGAGGGAGAGGGAAGGGCTAGCCGACTTCTCGCGTCCTTCTTAGTGCAATGACTGGCAAATCAGAGGGCTGACTGAGACCCTTGCGCGAACCACGCAGCCCTAGGGCCTTGGCACAGCGCATGGCCATCAGGGAGGGTTGAGGGTGTGCCGAGGCTATACCTTCGTCTCCACTGTATTGGGGCCGCGACGACTGTACTAGTTGTAGGTAGTCAGTACCTAGGTAATGTTCAAGTAGTGATGGCAGCATAGGAAATGAAAAGCCTCCTTGCGCTGCGGTGTATCGCCCCAGACCCTTACAGTCGGGTGCAGTTGAGGTGTCAGTGTCTGACTGACAGGATGCGGGGAGTTTTGACAAATCAGGTTGGACGCATGGAGCAGTGGTGAAGTGTGTCGTTAGGCGAAACATTTTCATACGTGGAAACGCAAGTGCCCGAGGGTACATGGTAGAAGGCGGTCGCAATTAGCAAGGATTTCCTTTTTTCTACTATACTTCCTGCAGTAGAATATTTTGTCTCTTTGGCTTTTCCCTGTCATCAAGGAGATCCTTCCTCAACATTGAAAAATTCGACGCGTATATTAAAGTACTTTACATGATCACCATCGCAAGCCAGAAACCGGGCTTGACTCCGGCACTGACAAGGTTAGGCTTGCACAGCTTGCTAGCAAGGTAAGGTAGCCTGCCAGGAACGAGAGGCAAAATGATGGCTGATGCTTGTTAGCCTTGTTTAGCTTGCTTGTGAGCCACTAAGTCCAGGGTCTCTGAGCTCTCTTAGCTCTCTTAGCTCTCTTAGCGTAGAATGAAATCAGGGACTGAGATCCTAGTTGCACGTGCAGCCAATTGGAAATCTCTCTCATCCGGCCCGCAGGGATGGGATGTGCCAGACACTACCTTACTAGTAGTTAGTACTTAGTAGTAGAGTAGCCCCGTTGTTGGACCCCCCTTCCCCCTTCCCCCTTCCCCCGGTCACAACGATCGAATGGTAAAGTAAGTACCTAGTGGACTGGTGAAAAGTCTAAAAAGTTCCACTGGTCCAGAGTTGCGAAAAAGAAGAACCGGGAGAACAAAAAGGGCAGACCACCTCAAGCGCATCAGGCCTTGACACTTGACACTTCACCCACCATCTGTACCTAACCTTACCTTCCCTCACCTCACCTTCTGCCTGTCTTTGTTTACCTCTGTTACGTGTACCCAATCCAAGACCCTTCTATCCTTCACCCACTTGATCAGTGTCGCCTTCACTCCCTTTTCGGATTCACTTGTTCCATATTCAATTGATTCATTGGATTTCAAATACTGGCCTAACTCGGTGATCAACTTGTGCCCGTGAGTCTCAGATCTATTCGGATCTTCCAAGCCTTGAAGCCGCCACGCAATGTGGTGATTGGGTACGGGAGCGAATCAAGACTGGCGCGCTGATATGCTTCAAGACAACAACTCATCGCAACTATCCAGTCTCTCCAAATCCGGATTCTGCCCGCTCGGAGCGACTAAGGCCTTCGGCGACTAGTGATTTGTGAAACTCACAACCAACCCGACAAATATAGCCTCATTCTGTTGATCCCATGGCTGCGCATTCATAAGGGTCCGAAGTTCCTCACTTAACCAAACCGCGGCAATCATGCGCGGTCGTGAATTGAAGACGTTTATGCTGCCACAGTTGGTAGAGGCTCGAATGAGACAGGATGGCGAAGGGAGATCGGCCGTATCGACAAGTCACGGACAACATCCATCGCGCTCCTCTACCATTTCCAATTCGACCCCAGCCACAAGTCCCACTTCCTCTGCGCGTGGTCACTCTCGCCTTCCCAGCTCAACATCTTCTCTCGCCTCTTCGCCAACCTTGCGCGAATCGATCGACGGCTATGGCTCTAGCAAACGACCTCTGACGGACGTTCGTGAGGAGCCACATGATAAGGATGAGGATTACGAAATGGTCAATGGCCTTGAGGGACGGCGGTCATACGAAGGTAAACAGACAGGTGTGCTTTTCGGCGCATTGATTTCAGGACTGATCCATCTGCAGAAGAAGTCCCGTCGATGACATCCGACCCTGAATGGGGCTTGTACCAGCCAGCTGCTCATGAGTTCTCGTCTGCCTACGATTTTCGTGACGATGGCGATTTCGAGCCCAACCCTTGCGCCAAGAGGCGACGTGCCGAAGATGTCCCATTGAGCCCGATGGATGGCCTCACTTCGCGCTTGGGATCGCGTATGCCGTCCTTCTCGCGCTCCCTGTCGCGCAAGTTCAAGGGCAGAAAAGCTTCACCTCCGATTGCCATGCCCGATCGGTATCAAGAGCCCGCCAGGTCACGTGCCAACTCGACGCGTGCACCATCGCTGGCTGGCTCCACCGTCGATCTGGGCGAGCAAAAGGGAACTCAGCTACCACCGACACCAAGACGAAGTGTGGTCGACGACCGCTTCGAAGATGCCTATCTCGCTCTGATCAAATCTGAAGAGGCCGACCTTTCACACGAGGAGGAGGTCCTTGATCAAGCGAAACCAACCACTCCGCTCCTTCCTCCCATCATGACCCAGCTACCAGCAGACATCAGGGAGATACCATATCAATCCCCGCTACAGTCACCTAGTGTCGCTGGCCCCGAAGCTTCTTCGGTGCTCAACAGTCCGCTACCAACGCCTCGGATAGCAGGCCTACCGTCGCCGCCGTTGTCATCCAGACCGTCCATATCGTCTTTTCACCGACAACGTGGCTTGGGACTCATCGCGCCTTCTGGCGACATCCCCCCAATGACCATCTCCGATCCGGAAGACAAGTGGGCCAATCAGCTCGGCCATGCAAACTTCACAATACTGCCAGAACCATATATCGCCACCGAGACCACCCTGGTGGCGTGCAAGCAGCTGCGATCCGACTGGGAGGCTGCTAGATCAAAATACACAAGCCACCTCGCGCGAACGGGCGAGAACAACGGCGCCACATCCAAGATCTACCACTTGACAGAGGAAAAATGGAGCGAGATCGACGCCACGTGGAAGCGCCACGTCGAACTCTCCTTCTCACGCATCCCGGAACTCAACCAAGGCAACGAACTTGCCACACGCGCGCCTCACGCTCAGCCAGACGTTACTACCGAGAAGCCGGTGCCCTTGGTCAAGGTCTCGTCAACAGAAGGCGCGAAGAAGAACAGTCCGAAGCCGGACTGCAAGTTCCCCTCGCTCGGCGAAGGCAAGTTCCCTGCCTTAGGCGACGAAGGCATCGTCGGCCCGATGGAGGTGGTGGCGCCGCAGGAGCCGCAGCGGCGGAAGCGGAAACTCGGCTTCTTCCGCTGGATGCAGGGCGTATGGCCTGCTGGCGCGCTGGTGCGAAGGTCTTCGGCCGTTCATTGAGCGCTTGCGGTAGAGAAGACGCGGCTTCGGGGATTTGTACATTACACGGAAACGAATCTTACGACACGTCACGATTTGCATATATGGGATTTATATCACGGTCGGCGGAAATACCCGACGAAGTACGTTCTTTCACGACGCTCCTTTGACTTCTACGAATTTCATTTGTTTGTGCTCGGATTGTGCTATTACTGGCGCTCTCTTGTGCAAAAGAGCTTTGGGCGAGGGGATACTCCGCCTGAGGAATAGAATTATACGGGGTGGCTGCAATGCTGTTGTGTGGTGGGGGGATCGCTGCGAGGCGATGCTAGGGAAGAGGAGACGGGTTGGGTGACGTGGCGGTGGAAGTTGGGAGGCCGTTGTGGATGGCTGCTGTTGGTGGAGGGGTCGCTGAGCAGAGTGGAATGGTGCGGTGGCGATGAATAGGGAAGTGGGAAAAGTGGAAATTAGCTGGTGTGGTGGGAGGTGTGTTGGTTGCATGGTACCTTACCTTGCTCTTAGATATCTCCAAGCTATCTTCGATACATATTCCACAATCACATTCCCAACCACAAATCACCTGACCTCCTCCCCACCTTCCAAGCTCGTCCTCACCTATGTATATGCCCGGAGGCGGGCCATCATCCACCCCGACAACGGTACCTTAGAATACGGATAACCCCCTACTCTACTCTACTCCACCTTACTCTCCTCTCCCATCCAAACCATGCATGGGCCGTGACGAAATGCAAATATCGAACGATTCTACTCTAGATACCGTGGTTCATAAGTAAGTATCTAGGAGGAATTCAACGACGGGACCTACCTCCCTTGCTCTAGGTACTTATCCTTGTACACGTGTGCGGGCGTGCGTACATATTCTAGGTATTTCTATAAGAAAGCTTGAAGTGAAGTGAAGTGACAGCCGGACCTGCATATGGGATTTATATGTGATTTATATAGAGGTATGGGATTGGAGGGTTTGGATTGGGATTGGATGGGATTGGGTTTGGAGGGTTAGATTGGGATTGGGGTTGGGGTTGATAGGTGCGAGTGAGTGATTGATTGAGTGATTGATTGGCTTTGGTGGAGGGAGCGGGCAAGTAGTGTTATAGGGTGTAGGGTACGTACTGTATGGGTGGGTGGGTGGGTGTGTGTGAAGTATTCTGCGTCTGCGTCTGCGTCTGCATCTACCTTGCTACGTGTGTCTATGCGGGGAAGTTTGTGGGGTAGGCTGGACAGGGAGGCCTGGGGGTAGATCTTTCATGCAGGCAGGCATGCATGGGTTTGAGGGAGTGACGGGTCGTTATGCGTGTAGGGGGCGGGAAAGAAGGTGGTTGGATGGTTGGGATGGGGGTGGGGGAGAGGGTGGGGATGGGGATGGGGATGGATGGGGATGGATGGAGGGTAGGGTGGGAGGGTAGGGGTATGATAGTAGGTAGGGAGGGCTGATAGTAGGATTGGTTAGATAGTAGGATATGCTGGTCGGGGATTTATTGTGGCGACTACTGTATGTAATAAGTCAGGATCTTACCTAGGTATGCGTCGGATCAAGCGCTTCCTTTCTTTTAATATATCCATATTGGTTCCTAGCGGTTGACGTGCATGAGTATAATATATCTCTAATTGCTAATCCTCTAATCTCCCGCTACTACTTCAAGCTTTTTTAAGACTGGGGTAGGGGCGGGTTGGATATGAGATCATTGATAAATTTGATTGATATTTGATTGCAATTCATGTCGTAGGTGAAGAGCTAAGCTGCGGAGGAGTTTTTCGTAGATGGAAGCTCATCATCTTTTAGTGTTGTCGGCGTATACTACTATATGTACGTACGTAGAATATCCTATATCATATGATGGATCCATTGGCTTTGATATCACTGGTTGATGCCGTTTTAGACTCGGTGGTAGAGGGATTTAGATATCCCGTATCCTGGCAAATGTGACACTCGTCTGGGAAAAAACCCCTGCGACGAGTGCCGTGCTCATAGAGTGTACTATAGACTTTTGAGCATCGGAATCTGAGAGAGCAATACGAACTTGATTTTCAGTGTCGTAGGGTTTCCGGGTATGGCTATGAAGAGCTTTTGATGTGGTGAAAGTTGCACCTTGATTTACATTGAGCATAGAAAAGAAGTAGCCGAGGGTCGGTGTCAAAGTCCTGGCCGACGTTTTCCCGGATTTAGGCGATAAAGTCGGCCAGGACTTTCGACACCGACCCTCGAGAAGAACAAAAATCTTGTAGGGCTGAGTATTGACTTTACCACTCCTGAGTCTCCTCCCAACCCCAGCTTTACCAACAACGTCCATTACAATGCACTCCTTAAGACGAGCACCCCAACGAGCTCCCTCCATCGGCTACCTCTGCACCCAATGCCGCCACGCAACCACCAGAACGACCCCCAAACGCGCCAAGGACCATGTTGCCATCGAAGCCACCACGCGCGACCTCAGAGAACGCTCCGCCGACCTCCGCCACCGCGTCCACTCTGCCCGCAAGGCCCGCCGGGAAGACTGGCTGCTCGGCCCGCTGGCGCCGGACAGAGCGGCGGAAGACCCCCAATATGGATGTGTGCAGGTGCGGGAGTTGAGAGGGGTGAAGGGGCTGCAGAGGACGAGGCAGGGGCGGAGTCCGCATATGGCCCCGGAGACGAAGTGGGAGGAGAGTTTGGTGCAGGTTGGGGATCGGGTTATGGTTGTGGCGAGGGAGGGGCCGGCGAGTAGGGAGTGGGGGAAGATAGGGACGGTTAGTGAGGTTCAGCAAAAGAAGGGGGAATGTGTGATTGAGGACTTGAATCTTGTGAGTTGTCTCATACTGTGCCGTACATCTTGATGGAGGGTGGTTTGGGTTGGATTGGTCACTGGCCGTGGGGTTGGTCTGTTGACTACAAATTCGAGCTGCACCTCGCAAGCCCCATTCTACTTCTTCTTTCACCAACAATGCTAACAATGTACTCAATACAGGCCGACATCAAAGTACCCGCCTCCGTCCTCAGCTTAGAGCCCAACTCCATCGCCATCCGCACCATCCCCCTCCCCTTCCCCCTCTCCGCCGTCCGCGTCGTCTGCCAAATGACCCATCCAGACGGCATCACCTGCGACACCATAATCGAAAAAATGGTCAAACTGCCCAATCGACACGGCCGCTACATCGCCAACTCCGAGCGCGCATCGGGCAAATGGCAAAAGGTCCCCACAGCTGGAGCCCCCAAAGCCGCAGAGAAAGAGAAAGAACCCCACGATGCAGACACGCTCCGCTACGAAGTCGAAGAGGTGACTTGGACCCCCACGCTCCTCCGCGCCCCCATGCCCGGCGGCGTCATCGACGAGCTCAGGAACAAATACTCCAAGTACCGCACCCGCCACGAACCGCGCTACCAGCTCGCGCTCGACAACCGCGAGCGCAGGAAGGCGGAGTGGAAAGCTTGGGCCAAGAGCGGGGGATCGATGCTCAGCAGCCCGGCCCGGGAAGCGGCCGCGAAGGCGAGGGATGAGAAGGCGGCGTTGCCGAGGCCGACACTTAGGAGGGAGATTTTGGAGAAGATTGGAGAGGTTATGGCGGGTAAGGGAATTGAACTTACGGATGCGAGGAGGAGGGAGATGGAGAGGAATCTTGCGACGGAGGCGGTGGTGGCGGAGGCGGAGGGTGGGCGAGAAGTTATGAGGGCGAAGGCGGAGATTGTTATTGAGGGGGAGGGGGAGGGGGAGGGAGAGGGTGTTATGGATACGGAGGGAGAGGTACAGGATGCGATGGACAGGCTCGGGATCAACGAGATGGTTCTCGAGCAGGAGGAGGGAAGAGACGGTGGAAAGCCGGTAAGATAACTAGATTACTCTATATACTTACTCCTTTCTTAGCTTTAATTATCCTATCCTCCCTCTAATATATTTATATATATAATATCTACCTCGAACCTCTTATATATACCGTAAACTAAGGAGTTAAGATTACTATTTTTATTTAAGAAAGGGAGTAGGACGGCTACTTTAAAGGAAGTAGTAAGGAAGTAGAAGGAGTAAGCTACTAAGGAAGATATAAGATATAAAGATAGTTAGAAGGTATATAATAATATAAGACTTAATAAAAACCTTTAAGATTATATTAGTAAAAAGAGGAAAAGAAATTTTTATATTATAAAACTAAATTTAAGTAAGAATAGTATATTTTTATATATATAAGAGTTCTAATTAGTAGAAAGGATAGATTCTTATTAAATACTTATAAAATATATATTTCTTCTTATATTATACTTTATTTAAGTTTTACTAAAAAAGTACTTTTAATTAATAGATAGATAACCCCGTTGAATGTACCTGTCGTGTACGACTTCATGAGCTGTAACTCGAATTGGACAAATATCTACCATTTTCTCTTAGACCTCGGTGGAAACAATATTATTTACTCACGTTAGTAGCTTCATGTATCTATATTAAATTACAGATAGACTAAAATCTTGAAGGATCCATGCAGGTGGGGCGCAGCAGCTGAGATTTTGAACTCCTCAACCTCCTTGATGATCCGTACAACCTTCTCACAGCACTGGTCCGACGCCTAAGTATTCAATCATGGTCAGCCCCCTCAAGTCCTTCTTCAGGCCACATCTTGGCTCACCTATTGAGTACATCCAAGTAGATGTCAAGGACCCAGCGCCTCGAAAACGCGCCCTGACAATCCCACTCACAGCACCAACGCGACAAACAACACAACCTCAGGACCAATCGCCCCTGTTCACGAAGCTACCCGATGAGATTAGGCTTCAGATATGGGAGGCCTGCATTGGGGGGCATGTCATCAGCCTAGAGATGGTCAACGAGCTCAGACCCGCTCACGCAGGGCTGAAAGCGCTCTTTTCGGGGGGTCCCGAGCGAAAGATGAGACAAGGGGCGAGCAGGCGGGCAACTTGCTTCACGGAGGCTGAGATACACACATCGATGCTGCCGCTACTGTTGACGTGTCGCAAGGTGTATGTACCGACGCTGATGCATCCCTCAGGAGCAAGCCTGCTACTAATTTTTTATTTTTTTGGGGGAAAAGTTACTCCTCTGCAATCGACATCCTCTATTCGAGCAATACATTTCTTACGTCGGAACCAGATTGCATCGTCTTGCTGCCGCGGTTCCTTCTTCCTCCGCGCATAGATGCGATTCGCGCGATACATTTCGAGTGGATGATGAAGAAACCACCTTTTTTTATTGGATTCGAAAATCAGAGTAAGTTTAGGGACCACGAGCATGAATGGCACAATGTATGGCATGCACTGAGCTTGATGCGAAATCTACGGACGCTGCATGTAAAGCTGATTGCGAATATGGGTGGGCTGCTTACGTCGCGATGGAGGACAGAGGAGTCAAGAATGTTTCAGCCTGTAGCAGCAGTGACAGGTCCAGAGGATTTCTTGTTACTGCTGCCGTGGCCAGTTGATGATTCTGGTGACGCTGCGCTACAGAAATTGCCGTGTCGAGTTGGAAGATGGAAATTTATGAAATAATTCTACGATTGCATTTGGCAATACAGTATCAGAGTATTCACACAATTAGATAAGATTAGACCCTTGCTGGCCCAGACCTGTTGAACGGTCTCAGGGGTATGATGGATGATTTGGCTGTCATTGACTACTCTAGATGTCTGAAAAGGTGTCTATTCTATCGAAGTCTTGGGTAAGGAGGCTGACTTATATTTTACTGAAAAGCAACGAGCCTTGCATTGCACTCGCTTGGCTTGGGTACAAAGACACGAATCTCTTTCAGCCTCCTGTTAAGAAGACCGTGTCTCCATCCACCGTGTACAAGTCGCCACAATACCTATTACACCAGCTCGTTCGAGCAACAGCGCAACACCTCACGCAAATTACACTCAGCTCGTGCTAATATCGCCACCCGAAAGTGCAGGACTGAACCGCGGGTGTCTCTAGGAAACAGAACAGCTCTGCAAGCACGGAAAACCCAAGGCCTTGAAGAAATAGCACCCATGCAAATCCACGAGGCGCTGTTTCCACGCTCACCATAGAAGAGAAAAACTCATTGCTTTAGTTGGTGACCGTCATACTCAACTCTCGACATTCTAATTGTTTTTTTTTCCGGGACACCTTTTGTTCACTGGCGAATATTCTAGCAGAATCGCAACCAGCAGATGCTTCAACCGATATGAAAACTAAATCCTGATATCCTGCTACTACCTGATGCTTATTCTTACTTAACCCACCATGTGCTTGTGAATATCGAATGTAAAAGCATCGCATTCGAAAAACCTCCCGCTACTCGAGCACCCTAAACCTCATCTCCCCTCCACTCTCAAAGCTGATCCCCTCCGTCCTCCCCAATCCCATCCCCCCCCTCTCCCCCGCATACTCCATAACCACATCAACCCTATCCCCACTCCACCATTCCCACATCTCGCCCAAATGCCGCAACACATACTCCCGCCCCACCCGCATCCCCTCCCCCCCAAACTCCGTCAGGCGCTCCGCATCCAACGTTCTCGTCTCGGTGTAGGTACCGTCGATGCTCAAGAACTCCTCCCGCTGCCACGATCCATCTAGATTATCCTCGATCGGCTCCGGTCCGATACGCGCTCCTGTTTCGGCGTCTAGGATCTCCACGTCGGAGTCGTTGCGAGCGACGCGGGGACGTTCTGCGAGGACTGTTATTGCGGCTTGGGGGTCGGTGGAGAAGGTGAGGGTGAATGTGAAGGGAGGGTTGTTGGAGAGCGAAAAGGTTGGGGGGGCTGAGAGCGTGGCGGTAATTTTGGGGGGTGCGGAGGGGGAGGTAAGGGTCGTGAAGGTGACATCGTTATCGCCAACCAGTGTCCAGGTGATTGTGGTTGGTGAGGGCGTAGGGATGTCTACTGCGGACCATGCGGGGCCGGGGGATAGGGCGTCCAATGACTCTTCACTTGCTGACGGCCAGTGCGTGATGGAGTCTGTTTGATTGAAGTGGAGTCTATAATGGTGGTCTGGAAGGAGCGACGAGGTGTCGAATGCAAGCTCATATGGCTTGGGGGAGTCGCAAGTTGTGAAGCTCACGTATCCACCTCGGTTGGGCTCAAGTCTTAAATATGAAGGCTTCGGGCCCTGACACAAGATTTGCAGCTGCTCACCGGTGTCATTGTCGATGCATTGCACGATCTGGTCCGAATTGATGGACTGGAATTGCTTGATATCCTGCAAACCATTCGTGAGAAATAGAACAGGCTCCTTGCCGTTACGGAGAGTGAGCAGGACTACGAAATCGAACCGAGGGTTGCCAGATAAGTAACAAATCCTCGTTGCTCTCATTTGAACCTCGACTCGGGGTCCGGCTGGGCGTTCAGCTGCCCAGAGCACTCCCTCACTCATGGTAAGTAAGATCGATAGCCACAACAATGGAGAAACAAACAAAGGACGGGATAAGGGAGAGGGATGTGAATTTGTAGTAAGGTTTTGATACTTCAGACACTATAAACGAACAATGCTCCCCGAGTCCCGTTCCCCGAGTGATCATCCATCCACATGCCCATGACAAATGCACGGCCAGAACATAAAAAACGTCGCATCATCATCGACTGAAAAGAGAAAGAAAACGCCAGCTTTTCCGTGTCCCTTCATTCGTTCGACCAGGCTCTGCCTCTCTGCCCAGCCTCGCGAATTAGAACAGGCCAGGCATAAAAGACATATCTGTCGTCTATGATACAGTGTGATCGAACATACACAAAAATCTATGCACATTTGTAAATATACAATGAGAAGACGAACACCGGAGGATGCAATGCGTTTGGTCGCGACCTGTGTACGGGGTATCTTTTCTTGGTGACCGTTATCGCGTACGCCTGCGCTAGAATACAAGAAGGCGAATGGTATCGCTCAAAGGAGATTCGTGATGTTGTGCGGTCATTATGAGGTTGCACCTGCGAGCTTCTCTCGAGAATGATGGGACCAGCCGATGCCGAAGAGTTCAAACTTGTCTTTGCTAGATGCCACCGGTGCCTGAGGTTCGACAGGTGAGGCCTTGCATTGCATCTGCTCTCGCGGCTCCAGTATGAGTGAACGTCGATAGTGATTGGCCATGTTGCATTCGTCCGATGTCCGAACTCTGACGAGCTGATCCTGCATCCAGGTTTGGAGTTCTGGAATCTCGGCAAAGCGATAAGGAATCTGGAAACGTTGAAGCTCGCTGATTATCTTCGCCGTCTTCATGTGCTTGTCAAAGTTCACGACCGACTTGCTCTCTTCGACACCTTCGCTGGGAAGTTGACGAGTGGTTTGATTACCTACATCTACAAAAGTTAGGTCGGTGAGATAAGTGCCAACGAATGGTAAGCATGGCGGTACTTGATTCTGGAGCCGCCGGCGAAGGATGGTGTAGTTTCTTGAGATATCAACTACACTCTTGAGGTTTTCCAGAGTGGCTTTGGTCTTCGACGAGACAAGCTCCCACGTTCTTTTCAGTCGAAGGATGGTCGACGAATCGAGGGCGCAGATGATGGCCATCAGGGAGTCATAATTAGCTAGTTCCAAGAGCTGCTTTGCGATCTTGACCCATTGCTTGATGATGACAGCTCGCTTTTTGGGGTCTTCTAACTGCAAGACACAGTCTGCGACGAGATTTGTAAGGTCGGTCGACAACCTTGACATTGCTCGAACATTGACCGCCATGGACCCTGACTTCTTCATCCACTCCGTTGCAAGTAGCTCTTCTGGCAAGATGGAGCAGAAAATCTGCGACTTCTTGATGGTGAGTTGACGGGCAAGCTCGAGCGGGTCAAAGTCGAGGATGCTGATCTCGGTGTGACCTTGTTTCCAGGCCTTCAGCGCTGCCGTTTGAGCCTTGGTCATGATTGGCATAGGTAGGGGTGTATCTGGAGAAATATACGTTGCGATTGAGGTGTTGGTCTTTCCCATGGAGGAAATCAACCTTGGTACTAACGGTCCACTAGCAGCGGTGACCTTTGATGCCAGGGTGGCGAGACGCTTGCCAGCTGTGGGCAGCACGATTTGCAGCTGCCTCTGAGCGAACGGCTGGATTAGCTCGAGCGCCGGGCTGTCACAGTCGTTGCGCCAATGTGATTCAAGCCAGCCCTTGAACACGTTGTATACGCGCAATCGGACGGGGCCGGCGATTCGTGGACTCTCGCCTACATACTGAAATCGGCTGATCAAGGCTTGGGCGAAAGCCGCAGGGGTAGCGAAGAGGCGGAACGTCAAGTAAAACGTCGATACGAAGGTAGCGTCTGGTGTCGAATCATGCGTGGTAAGTCGCTCAATGAGGGCCGGTAATGTACCTCCAGTGATGTGCCCCTCCTTGTTGTAGATAAGCTCATGAGCAAAGGTTGTTTCGTGTACGTCTGCCTCGTCATCGTCGTCTTCCCCATAGAGCGTAGGTTGACTCCCACTTGAATCTGTGTCGAAGGAGGTGGCGCCTACGATACCGACATAAGTCGCATCCGGAGAGGTAGCACGTGTTGAGCCTGAGCTTCCTTCCGAATCGCGCATGCTGCTGTCTCCGGCGCTCGAGACTCCAAGGCTATCTGTCCGTGCATGCCCGGCCCCAGTCCTCTGACTTTCGCTAGCACTGAAGGTGGAGAATTGTGGGGAAGGGCAATCTTCGCTGCGGACCAGCAATGAACCAGAGAAAGGAGGTAATGGTGGTAGTACTAGGTCATTAGATGCGTTTTGGGGTGTTGCGACATCGGTTGGGATTGACGGAACCTCGATAGAAACTAAGGTCGGGGTTGACGCCTCAACCGGGAGTTGCTCGTGTGATACTTCGATAGCGGGTGGAGATGATGCCACGACCTGTGGCTCTGGTGAGGTGTCATAGCTTCCGGTAACAGTGTTGCGCTGGTCTTCCTCCACTTCATCGAGAGTCTTAGGTGGCGTGAGGGTTGTACTCTCGAATTCCGCAATCCCAAGTCCGAAAGGCTCGAACTCGAAGTCTCCGATCCTGTCGATGACGAATCGAGATTCAGCTATACATTCACCAGCAGCACGCACGCATGCCGTTGCAGCTTCAACGAGTGGTCTACCTTCGGTAGCCAGAAGCATCTCGTCGTCATCTCCGAATCGCATGGGCTTGAAAACGTCTTTGGCAGCCTCGGCGAGGTCGACGATCTTCCTATACATGTCGTCTCGTGCTTCTTGAAGGTTCTCGGAGCGTTTCCAATCTCGTTCCCAAATCTCCCCAACGAGCTCCAGCATATCTCGGCATGAGACGACAGCTCGCTTGGTGGTGAGCAGAATCTCGGATGATGATCTCGATTGGATGTGGAGACCGATGAAAGACCCCAGACATGTCAGGAATATGTTATGCAGGTCACCCAGCCTCACCGAGACTAGATTGCGCGACCCTGGATGAATGATGCACGAGGTACGATGTGAGATGGAGTCTCTGTTCGCTTGCTTGGAAGGCGGTCTGTAAGATTGCCTGCACGAATTCGAACTTCCAGGGCGTACGTAGGTATGCGAAGCACGACTGTAGCGGGGTCTCGTATGCTCGACGCAATTAAACCCCTCTTCGCTGATTGCCTCTGGACTGTTAGTAGCCGAAGCGATTTCGCGATCGTCCACTACATTTCCGAATTCGGTCTGCTCTGCAGGAGGCGTAGGCGGAACGTGCATAAGCTTAGTACATCCGCCAGCAGTGTCAATGCTCTGCATAAGGTCCTCCCAGACATCGAGAAACTTGACTGCACGTGTCACCAGTTTAAAAGCCTTCATCACCATCTCATCCAAGTCAAGCTCAACATCCAAGTTTCCAGACGAGTTATTGATAAGGCATTCCAAGCCTTTGGTAATCTTGACGAACGAGGAAAGATCCGACAGAAGCGCTTTGCGATGTTTGCGCAACGTAACGTGGGACTGAACGAGATCGGATTCTCTATTAAGGCAGTTGGTATTGATCTGCCAATGTGGTAAGTCTCTAGTAGTTTTTGCACGCTGAATTGAATTTGGAAAGGGATACGAACCAGCATCAAGCGAACACCTCCGACGAGACCTTTGACATAGTCCGAGTTACGGAAAATGATCAGTCCTCCGATGTCGCTCCCCTTGACTAGGTCCCAGAATACTGTCAATGCCTTCATCAGAGGGCGCATGGGCTCACTGTCATAACCTTCGCAATAGTTGGTTGGAAGCCATCCTCTAGCCCCGGAGGTCAATAACGTTCCATCTGCCCAGCCGTTCGTGTGGACAGAGTGGACTAGGATGACATCTCCACCATTCAATGGCAGCGTGACCGTAGAAGATTGGTCGTCACAGGTTGGGTGGTACGGGTAGTAGGCTCGCAGGTAAGTATGAAAGTCATGATACCTTTCGAAAGTGGCCTCTGGCTCATGCGGCGTCAGAGGTGGAGTCAATTGTCCAGACTGTTGATTACCCCACGCACCATCCGCGGTGCTGGTTGCAGTCTGAGGCCCCTCGGACAGGCTACTTGTCTTTGATGACATGGCTTTCGAGATCTTCAGAGGTGCAACAACCATGCTCGTATGGGTAGGCCAGTCCATTATGTTCCGCATCCCATGTTACAGTCTTTTCTTAGACGAAGATCCTGTTCGGAGTTTGAAGTAGCAGCTGGCCGTTGGTCCTCGATGTTGTTGGTGGATATAATACAAGGAGTATGACTCTCCAACGCTCTGAGTGTTTTCCTTCAGCATGAAAGTCTGAAACCAAAGCAAGATCAGCCAGCGTCTTGAAGAGATTCCGGACCCTGTTTGTGGGCGAAGGAATGAAAATAGTGTGGGGAATGTTAGACGCATGCATACCCCACGAACCAATCGCGCTCGGTCACGTCCGTAACTATGGTAGCACAAATGTTCCTCCACTCAGGGGGACACAAATATTCCAGGGAGTGTATGAGGCGGTAGGGTAGGTGGAATTCTCTTCTGTCAAGCGAATGGCACAGCGTTCGTAGAGAAGGTAAGAAATATCGGGCCTTAGATGTGAGGCGGCTGAGCAGACTTCTGGGACTGGGTTGAATTGGTAATTGTGTAGACTTGGGCTGCAATGCTTTCAGTGAGCAAAAGTTGTCAAGAAGGTGCAGTAGTAGAGACTGGATGCAAGGGCCGGGCCTGCGATTGAAGGAAAAAGGATGAGCGATGCGTCGAGCAAGGAGGAGGATTGGTGGTGAGAAGGCGCGATTTGGGTGGTTGGTTGAAGATGGGAAAGGGCAGCAGCTCTTTAGCTAAGATTGAGGGTTCGTCGTTCCTCAAGCAGAAAGTTCAGAGTTCTGAATTCTGAATTCTGAAGCTAAGAGGAGAAGTAGTTTCGCTAGTGATGGCAAGGGGGTGATGGTGATCAAGGGCTCCTCTTTACTTTGGCCATTGGCATAAACACTCCGCTCGCACTACTCTCCTAGCTGCCGCTCACTATTCTACCTTATGCAAACTGTGGGATCTGTTCTGGCCGGGGAAGGAACGGTTTCTCATGGCTTTTCCCGTTTCACTTAGACGAAGACGTTGAGATGATGTCTGATCAACGGATGTTTAGGGGTGAATGCTCGATTACAACAGCTACTCTTATATTCTACCAACTACTACTCTCGTAGCAGAAACCAAGATGGACCAAGATGATACTTTCTCTACCATCCAAGATTGTTCTCCCAGCACCCCACCAATGGCTCTATACTCTCTCCAGTTTCCAACAATCTACAGATCTGCAGTGTGATGGTGATAGGAAACAGTGACACTTCCGCTGTTTCGTCGAGAGTCGCACATCATGGCTGCATGGGGTTTGGTGGGGGAATCAGTAGTACTACGTAAGTACTACCGTAAGTACTAAAATAATGCACGATGCCAAGGAAACAATAAATCTTATTCGCCCACTGTTATTAGTTATTACCAACGATCCCACTCCTTCTCCCACCCCTGCGCAAGGCTCCGTCATTGGAAATTAATTGCCGGTGCAAGTCTTAGTAGTAGATTTAATTGATAAGCATTCGTGACTACTACTACTACTACTACTACTACAACTACTACTTCTGCTTCTCCTCCCACGCAATTCGTGCTCCTTCCAGCCCCCACCGTGCTTCTACTACCGCTCAATTGGTCACTCATTACTCAAGCCCCCAACGTGCTTTTGACAGCTGCATGATGCCGTACGTGCATGAACTCGCCCGCATTCGCTCCAGTCCCGGCAGGAGCTAGCTTCCCACTTCCTGCAAGCGCTGTGCTGTCTCCATACAGAATTTTCTCATCGATAATTTCTCAATCCAAAAGGTCAATTGAAGCAGCCCCAGACGCAACCATGCATCTCGAGCATTCCTTGGGCTTCACTCCTCAGTCCTCAGGCCCTTAGCGGCCAGATAGGTGGAAGGAACCGTCTCAACTCTAAGGTATTTTACCGCTTCCCCGGAAGTCAAAGGCCCTTCGATATGCCGGCCACCCGGCTTACCCGATTCATTCCCACCCCTGCTACCGATCTCTACCACTCATTCACCGAGATTATCGTGATAGTGCTCATCCGATCACAGACCAGGATCGCCGGAGACGTTCACCAGCCAACTGCTGACGGCACTGTAGCCACCAACTGTGCCATATCACTATCATCCACCACTTGCCCGTACCGTGTACTCCGTACATGATCTCCCATCATTGGCATTGTTGCTGCTAGTCGACCATCACGGAGAACAAGCAACAGTGGGAGACCATTCAAGGTGCCCGAAAAATCGGTCGTTGGATGTTTGCGACTCTCACTGGTGCACATGAATTCGTAAACGTCAAAGGAAAATCTCTTACTGGCGTCTTGACATTCAATGACGCTCCTTGCTTTTCCTTGGCTTTCTTCGCAAGAGGATGGCAGCTCGTTATCAATGATGAAAAGCGAGCAAGCCCTTACTAGAATATTCTCGAACCTCTCCCGTTCTCTCGTGGATTTCCTCACCATTCTGATATACCTCGGTGTCATCCGTTCTACGACCACTCTCCAATGCTAGCCATGAGCCTGCGTCTCACCTCATATCGTCTGTCCCGTCCCGCGTTAGTCGATCCTCAAGCCTCCAAGGCTTGCTGGTTACAACGGCCAATCGTCATCCACCATTCCCTTCAACCGAGAAAATTGGTGTTGCACGCGGGCTACGGTTCTGGGACACGGGCCGTTAGGCGATCTCAAGGATTCGACGAAAGGGGCATGCACCAGATTCCAGCCTCACCAATTCAGACAAGTCTGGGATTCCTCGCTCGTCGTTTGCGACCAACTGTGTGAAGCTTACGGAATTCCGAGACCACTGTCGAACGACTTTTGGTCGAGCCAGCCTACCGTTCTGTAAAAGATTCTGCAGCTACATGGAATCTTCAATTTTGCATCAACCATGAAAACCTGAAAGCTAGTCTGCCAACCCGAAAAGCAATCCATATCAGTCAGATCATTCCAAGGATAAACAGGGGCGCTGCCTTTTTCGGTCACTAGCGTATATCCTTCGCTGCTTGCTATCTTGATTGGGATGGAAGCCTTGCGACTAGCCACAAGGCCAAACTCAAATCGGCGGGACCCTGAGTTCATTGGAAATCGGGCAAACACAATTGACTTTATATCACTCACAGCCATTCATCAATCGTAAGGGAAGAACCGCTATAGCAGCCACAGCGGCATAAGTGATTGCTTTTACTATTCATGTGTGACCGATGACTTGGGTAAAGTGTCGATACCTCAATGATTGACTCGCAAGTTGGCTGACGTGCTTATCACACAATGGCTTGACATTCAACTTTGTTGGAAGTGGCCCATTGATCAAACTAAGGCACGATAGGAAGGAGGTCGACAACGATGGACGAAAGCAACGACGTGATTCACCTGTCAAAAGGCGTCATCCAATCCAGTCGATTAGGCTTCGAGTACTGTAGCCATACGAAGGCGCCACCCAAACTGAATTGTGGCTCCAGCTGCACCTACGAGTCCCTGCTCCTACGAAGATCTCCGAATCGACGTGATAATAGGCACTGCACTGTCCCCAATGGCATCAGAAGAGTGTCTTGCCAAGTCTCCGAGGATAGGTGGTAACTTGGATCGAGAGCTCTCCTCGTATTGCTCCTGCACGAAAGCCTAGTTCAGTCAGCCTTCAGGATCTATACGACAATCTTCAGGTCTTGATCGGTGGTATGCGTGGTAACAGTCTACTGCAATGCATGCGGCAACCCTCTACATTGCGCTTGCAACGAATGCGAGATGCTTGTGCGTCAGATCTAACGAAAGCCACAGATTCTGCACGATAGGCAGTTGACCATGCTCCCCTCGTGCTTCAATTTGATATCCGACTGACAACTACCATGGCATGCCGTGTCTCCAAGAGATCAACGTGGACCAAAAGTTTCGAGCGTTTTGGGCAAGTGGCCTTGTCAAAACTAGGATGTTGTGTTGAGCAAGTTCCTCATGAGTCTCGATGAGGACCACGATCCATCTCTCCACCCTCCCTGCAATGGTCTGCGATGGTCCCCGTCCGATAACGGAGGGCGTCACGCTTGCAAGAGTGGGTTTACCGATCTGGACGGTCGTCAATGACAATGTGCGCGAACGACGCTGTCCTAACGATCTGTTGATCAATCAGACACTGCTTAGGTCGTGACCTCCATTATCGACAAGAGAGAAGGACCGCATGACGTATGCTGAGTGGAGAAAATCACCGCCCTCATGTCTTGGACCATGAGAGCTTGAACCATTGCCCTTTGAGGATGATGGTGAATCGCATCCGCCGCGACCCTCTGGTGCTTTACATACTCCCTTTTTCGTAAGCATCAAATTGTGATTTGAGTATGTCGTAAATTGCACATTATGCTGAGGTATCGTGAGTCTGAAATTTGCATTTTGAGCTGGACTGTAGCTTTCTCATCTACCCCATCCGGGTAATCAGGATTGGACGGCTGGCGGTGACAACGCGATGGGTTGGAGGAGGCGAAACCAGCGGCATCGAAGTGTACTGATCGACGGTGTCGGTGGATGTACCTACGCCCGGTTGTTCAGATCTAGTTGCGTTCTGTGATTTACAGCCTGCGAAATGGATGTGGTGAATCTTGTGGCAAAACTCGAGGGTTGAGTTACATTGCTCTAAGCGTCCTCTTCGACACGCTTTTCTTCTTGGTAGATCTGATGATCTTCGCGATCGTTCGCGCCACCTAGAATACTCCATAATGTAGTAGATCATACATGGCATGGCTTTTTTGCGACTGATCGACTTTCCGCACCTCCCTCGCTACGATATAGGCGCATGTCTGGCAACATCGATGCCGGCTTCGTCAGCAGCAACGGCTGCTGTTACCGGTTCTCGTCAGGCGGTGAATCGCGTCCACCCGATCCAGAAGTCTTCGCCGTTGGATGTTGGAGCTCTGTGCGAAAACATCCATCGTCGTCGCATCTCATACCACCCACCACCTCCCCTGTCATCTAACCCTCGTATCCAACGCCAACCGCTCCCCCACCTCCAACTCCACACACCCTTTCAACATCTCCTTCAGCGCCAACAGTTCGTTGACGGCTTTCGTCATGGTTTCGATTTTTGAGGTGTTGTGGACGCGGAGGGAGGCTTGGAGGATGTAGGTTCCTGAGGGGTCGAGGAGGGTTGGGGATCGGGGTTTGGGTTGGAGGCTGGTGGTGGTGGTGGTGGTGGGATGGGGGAGGGTTGTTGATGGGAATGAGGATGGGGGGAGGAGGATGCGGTAGAGGAGGAGGGAGGTGGAGTTGTGGGTGTAGCGGTGGCCGGATAGGAGGTAGGTTTTTGTGTGGCTGGGGGGGTGGGGGATGTTAGTTGGAGGAGAAGTGTGGGGCAGGTGTGGTGGGGAGCGGGGAAAGGGGGGAAGAGGGTGAATATCATACGTGTAGTCGAGGGCTGCCATGAATCGGAGAGGGTCGCCGCTTGTAATTGGGGTGTCGGTGATGAGGCGGGATGTGACGGCGCGGTGGCGAGATGTTTCGGGGAGGTCGCGGAATTGGAGTGTCCATTGTTGTGAGGCTGGGAAGGAGGAAGGTGGGTCCGCGTGTGAGTGCTCGTTTGCTTGCATAGTAGAAGCGATGCCGTAACCTGTCGATAACGGCACCTGTCCGCTCGCTTCGATAACGCCCAGCTCGATCCCTCCATCGCCGTTCAGAATCATATCGCCCACCTCGTCAGCATCATCCGCAACGGTCGTCTTTCCCTCATCCTCGTAGACGTCAGCGACGAGCTGCATGTAATATAACTCCTGCGCTTGACTGTCCGTCGTCGCCCGCGTCGTCTTCTGAATGTCTTGCGCGCCGCCTACTTGCTTTTGCGTTCCCGAGCCGGGCGTTCGGTTGGGTTTGAAGACGAGGTGGGTTTCGAGGATGGGCTGGGGTTGGGTGGCGGCGATGCCGGCGAGGATGTGGAGGAGTTGGGTGTGGCGGATGGCGGGGACTTGGCCGTAGAGGAGGAGTTCGTGCATCTTTGGGGTTTTTAGTTGGGGTTTGGATGTTTTTGAAGTTGAAGAAGGTATCATGGTTCAGGTAGCTTGTTGGTGGGCTTTGCGAGCCACATTGTGTAAAGAATCAATGGATATTGATGAGGATGTGGCGCTCGTAGAAGCCAGCTGTTTCTGCACCATGGTTTCTGGGCAGCTCCGCCGATTTCTGGATGCTTGGGTTTTGAGGGTAAGCGGTAAGACGTTGTTAACGGCTAATCCATATCCGAATATGATATTGATGGTCTTGATGATTGTCGTTGTCAGGATTGACGTATAACAGCATAGGTAGGTAGAACTATATTGCTGCGCTAGTCTCGGTTTGTTTTGCTCTTGTGAGTTCTGATTTCACTAGTCGGATACCTCATAACCACCGGTGCATGTAAATACTTTTCTCAATAGCTCCTTGCTTGTGGCAAGGAGTGTCATGATTGGACGACAGACCTATTCCATATTTAGTCTTGAAGATGCTGCGCCCAAAGATCTCAGCCGCACATGGGCGGGGTCGAATCCGTGGAATCCTTCAGCTGGTCATCTCGTCTTCTTCATCTTCTTCAGCGTATATCTGGAGGATTTTCGTGCCTTACTGTCACACACGTCTCCATAGCTTATAGCATGTCTTCCATCATCTCTAGCCTGAGTGACGACGAGAACCAAGGACCCAGCCAGCAAGGACGGAGTGATGATACTGCGAATACCCACAGTCTCATGCCACCCCGCGCAGGTGGCAATATTCTACATGAACGCGCTTCTGCACAAAGACTGCTGAGCGGAGATGAAGATGGTTTGGGAGAATTGCCCAGGCTCAAGGAAAAACAAGTGGGTTCTGAGGCAGGCGAGCGCCACACTGGAAAACCGTCTTTGCTCCAAGATTGGTGGATCTGGGAGATATTGGCAGTCATTCTGAGTATCGCGGCGACTGCTGCTATTATCATCATACTTGCCGTCTACGATGGCCACCCTCTCCCAAGTTGGCCATATCAAATAACGCTGAACGCAATCATCTCGGTGCTATCGACCATTGCCAAAGTGAGTCCCCTTGAGGAGGACGATAATCCCGCTCCGCTGTTGGGCGTAGTGCTGACCAATTCGACACAGGTGTCGATGCTTTTCGCAATCATGGAGTGCATCGGTCAATCCAAGTGGATGCTATTTCGACAAGGTCAACATGATCTTCTAGATTTCCATTCCATCGACGGGGCGAGTCGAGGTCCATGGGACTCTTTAATCCTACTGTATCGCATCAAAGGACGAGCGTTGATAGCTTCAGCGGGCGCCTTCGTTGTAGTACTATCGTTGGCAGTGGATCCGTTCACGCAGCAGGTCCTAAGCTATCCTTCGAAGTTGGACGAGACGCAAGCCTATGCAAATCCTTCCCTTCCGCTCGTGACAAATTGGATAACTCCTGGAAAAGCGACCGTATTCGAATCTGCAAGTACGCGTCCATGTAAGTGTACCCAACTTTGAGCCCTCTGATTGGAAACATTTGAGCTACACCCATTACTTGGAGACAGTTCGGGCTACGAAGCTCTCTTCTACCTGCACAGTATCCTCCCACTGACAAACTTCTAACAGCATCCATGCTTCCACTCGGATTACGGGCCGCCATATACAACAGCATACTGGGCCTTGGACACGTCAACTCAACGCTAAACCTCAATTGTCCTACTGGCAATTGCACATTTGATCAGGCTGACACCCTCGGATTTTGCAGCACATGCGTCGACGTTACACCACAAGTTAAGATGAATTGTTCAAGTAGCCATACGAATAACAGCCCGAAGAAAGACCCCCTGTATGATGTCGACAACACTAATTGCACCTACCATCTTCCCAGCGGTATAGACATTCTCGCGGAGAACACCCAAATCCCCGACACTTTCCAATCTGCGGTGTCCCAGTCCAAGCAATACAGAAGGACTACGAACATGAGCTCGATAGCCCTCCAGCGCACAGACTCTCTGCTCGCTGGCACTCTCCCTGGCGAAGATCATGCCATCGTGACGACAGGTGGAGTTCCTAAATCCGCGTTCCTCGATGTTCCCGCACCTCTCTTAGGCTTCGGTCGCATTGTCTTCAATGGAAGCTATACACCCGTTCCCGAAATCGGAGGCAAATTTATGCCTAACGCCACAGAATGCGCCATTTCATGGTGCGTACAGACGTTGCATACATTCATCCGTAACGGGACCCTTTCTCAAAATATCACGTCAAAGTGGACGAACAGCTCCGGCTTCGACACTGGTGCTATCACCTTGCAACCTGATGCCAATGCGACTGGCTACTTCGTGAGCGAAATGAGCAATATACCGCTCGCCAGCTTCCTGGAACTCATGTTCACTGCCAACATGAGCGGCGTCGAATTACCTGGTTCAGGACGCAGTGATAAGGAAATCTTCGATCTGAGCATGTACTCTTCGGATACCGCGCAAGCTTTGTGGTTTGCAGACGACCTATCTGGTCTCATGAACAATCTAGCAGACCGCATGACCGATACTCTTCGGAATTCATACGCTGATCCTACCCGCAATAAGACTGGTACTGTCCTCATGGAGCGGGTGTATGTCCATGTCAGCTGGCTGTGGTTGATCCTTCCTATTGCGCTTGTGCTCCTGTCCTGTGGAATACTAGTAGCGGCTATCATCTCCACTACCAAGCATCGGGCGATACTCTGGAAGAATAGCAGTCTTGCGACATTGTTTCATGGTCTCACAGCGATCGAGGGGAAGACTGGACATTTGTTTTACAATAAACAGATGGAGTCGGTGGCGAGGAGCATGCAGGTGTCCTTGGAAGGAGACCCAAGCGACGTGCTTTATCTTGTCGAGCAACGGAAGGGCTCTAACAATGTATCTGGTGTGGATGCGAGGTGACACAAAGGCATATCATCAATATGTCTATTGAACGAAGCCTAGGAACTCATTCCCCTCCTACCGCCAGTAACCGGGCAAGGAGGTTATCTATGAATTTATAGCATCGCCACCCTCACAGTAGCTGTGTTGTCGACTCCATCACCCATTACTAAATCGGCAAACCTCATATTCACCGTTATTGTTTTCCTCTCCAGGTTCGCGAATCCAGCAGCATAAATCAACACTATGTCGTCTAGCTCGGCTCTCGATCAAAGAGTGATATACCAAGAAGTGCCGGCTGCTCTGTCTACAAGTCTAGCACATCCTGCAACGAAGGTTTTCTACTACAATCATGTTCGACACCTAGTTCACTACCTATGGACCATGATCAATGGCCGCGACTTTGGTAGTCCGTATGATCTCCAGCGGGAATTCATCAGGAATCATATGCTTCACTTTGCACAAGCCCTGGAAGTCTCCAAGATTCACTACAGCTTCAATGCATTCCTTTGAGATCCGCCTCTTGATCAGCCATTGGGTATCGATCGCGACCGTTCTGGGTGAGGAGATATCCAGATCGCGGGACCGTTTCCTTCGTTCCGAACTTATGAAATGTTTGGGGATTCATGACTGAATTTGCTAGCTTGTGTCATCCACGTCTAAGTACGTGGGGACCCGCTTCAGGAAGCTCTCGCAGTATCCCAGGGCGCTTGTTTCCCTTGCGAGGCTCCGAGATTGAACGATGTGGTTTGCTTCACCAGTCTCTCGATGCTCAAACTGAAAGCGAACGCAATATGGAAGGGAACGCTGAAGAAATTACAAAGCCGAACCCATACTTAAGGATAGTGATGATGGTTTGATCAACTACCGGATGTATGTACACACCAAACTACATCAAATGGAATCTTTAGGACGCATACCCACGTCTGTGATCCCAATCCTCTATCAAACTTTCTTCGTCTGCACACAGGCTCGATTCCCCAAGGTGTGTCGCCTGTCTCGGTTTCTGGCTGAAATAACTGACGATGGCCGCAGTTAAGACGAGTCCCACAACAGCGACCGAGCTCCATTGTCCCACCGCCCTGAATGGCTCGCTGTCTGCCCTAGTCGTTGCCGACATGGATCTCCGAATCTCAGACTCGATTACAGACCCGACGTAAGCCGCTGCACTAACATTTGCGTGCATAAGCGCACCAGTGATAGTGCACTTATTCTCTCCGGCTTTCTACCATGCGCTTTACCTCTCCGGAAGGGTCGCATGGAGAAGAGCGCCCGGCCAGCGATTTTCGGTACCTGAGCGTGCTTGTCGTTGGTGAACAGAGTGAGCACAGCGAGAGCGAGGTAGGCCCACCAGAATATAATTCCGTTCCTTCTATTAGTTGACGCGGAAGGAAGATGATTATAGACGCTGATTTCCTGGGTGCTCCGCCCGATGTAGTGACCTGAGTCGAAACATGAGTAGAGACACTGTTTCTTTGGACTCGACGTGCTCTGACTTAGCACGAGCTCCTGCAAAGACTGCCGCCATGCCATTCCTAATTCGGGGGCTTGATATCGACCAAATGGTAATTCCTCTACACTATTTTTCGGATATATTTGGAAATGTCGATTATGGTCATTGAGGGTGAAATTGTTGAAGACGTGGCTTATCGCCAACAACAACATCCACATGATCACTATCGGTTTACGGCTTGATCTTCTGAACGTCGTCGACCAGGCCGCAATCGGCAATGCACCAAGCAAACAGCTGCTGACGAGCTCGAAGCTTTCCGCCTCATCGGGTTCGGCGATGCCAGCACACGCCTGAAATATTGTGCTCGTATTTGACAAACCAATTGATTCACAGCGTATCTTCGACCTCGGCATACTGAGTCTATCATTCGCAGCAAAGAATATAATGAGATGAATGGCTGCGACGCCAGAGTATGTCAACACGTATGCTGCAGCACCTGCCGCGAGCCATTCGTGGTTCCGTACGACGACAGTGACCGCAAGCAATATGAAGCACATGTATAGCGGAGTTCGCTCCGCTCGTTGGGAACCCGCAATTTATTCGTGTCACACTCAGGTTTTCAATGTCATAGCGGTCCGGCTCCGAATTGACAGTGACTGGATTCACGTCTAGACATAAGGACGTGGTTATACTGTAGAGTAAGAGATATAAGAAGAGGACGGTGTATATCGAATTCACGATTCTTCTCCTGACATCACAACGGAGGATGTTGTAAACCCGCGAGTATTCATACATTCTGTACCTATTTTAACACCGAGATGGAAGTAGACAGACGAAAGGCGAAGGAGTCGAAATAGTACGGTACTTTCCACCTGGGTACTGCAGCTGAACTTGTACAGCATCGCAAGGCGACCAATAACCTTCCGTCCACATGCAAGGCTGAGGCTAGAATATGCAAAGTGACAGCGCCGCTAGCCTCATCTCTCACGAGCACTTGCCCATTTGCAGAGACGTGACTACTGCTAGAATGGAGCCTGCATGACCTGGCATAGAGACATACTAAAAGACCGTAGATAGCAAAGTAGAGGATTTCTCACTTTTAGCTAGGCTGCAAAGTAGCTGAGTGGGATGGATCCTCTTTCGAATACTAATGCGCTATCACTATGTAAGTACTCTATTAAACACTTGGTCTAATAGAGGAGTAGTAAAATTGAGAGAGAGACATATATATATATATATATAGTAATCTTCAAACTCAATAACAGGTGACGTTCCATGCTCGCGCACTAAACCCTGCTCCCTTGCTACTCCCCCCTGCTCCCTCAGTGGTCCTTCTAAAGCAGTTCTGCTCCCGCGGTGCTCCCTCCAAAAACGGCCCTGCTACTGCGACCATAATAATGTCTAACAATTCTGTTTCTACTCCCGCGTACTCACTTTCTTACCCCACCCCACTTATCCGTTCGGAGCTTTCTTTCGTGTGGCTTTGTTTCGTTTTATACCTTTTCTTTTCTTTTAGTTTTCCTTAGTACTCCCTTCTTTCCATCACAATTGGTGACTGTTCCGTTTTTCAATGTCTCACGTCAGAGCGAATGAGTTCGCGCGGATAAGCGACTCGAAAATACATATTCTTGTTCAGTATAAGATAACCGCCATACATAAATTCCAATGAAAGAATCGAACTGGATACCTCCCAAATATGACTGGTCTACAATGGTCAAACCATCAGTGGAAATAACAAAGGATACACGACCCACAACGGTCAAAGCCACGAAAATAAGTCACAAGCACCTGTACTACAAGTCCAGAATTGTCGGCCGCGGTGAACCGATCTCTCACCGGCAGTATCCCGCCTCGCACTACGTCCGCACTTGCAAGGCGGGTTCCCCCATTCCACACCAATGCTATCATCCCACGTCACCCACCCTCTGTAATGCTGGCCTACATTGTTCGGTCCCGTGACATTCGAGCAGCCGGAATTCACGCAAACATAGTAGGGGCGGCCGACGTTGCGGTTCGGGTTTTCTCGCTGGACAACCTGGTATAGGAGGATGGTGGTAAGGCAGTGTCGGCATCGGTATGGCGAAGGGCCGGGGAGATTGGGTTGTCCATCGGGGTTTCTTGAGGCGGGGGTACCCGTACACCTTTTCCATATCGTTGCTAGTACTGATAGCACGAGTAGGCCGCCGATGCCAATGCAGATGTAAGCGTATGTTGGGAGGTGGGAGATCGAGGTCGGGGTATGGGAGGGGGCGGAGGTGGGAGCGTTGGTGGCGGTGGCAAGGTAGACGTGGGTGGTTTGGGTTGGGCCGCAGGAGTAGGAGAAGATGGTTGGGGAGAGGCCGGCGTCGGCGGCAGAGCCGGAGGAGGGAGGGGGTTGGGAGTAGGTGATGCATGCGGGCGCGGTGGGGTCGGTACTGTGGGTGTTTTGTAAGTCGTAAGTTGGACTCTCCTTTTGTTTTGCAGGTGTAGGCAGTGAATGGAAAGGTGGAGATAAAGGGATTGAAAGGGGGAAAAGGGCTCTTGGGCATTCGGTCTTTTACCATTTTTTGGTTCTCTTTTGTAATATGATCCGTGTGTTGGGGGGGAAAGGGGGGGTTGCTTCAGTACCAGAAGAGCAGACTTGTGTATTCTTCTATGCAGCCACTTGACAAGTCGCCTGTGCAAGGAATTGTGCCAGATTCCGCAGTGATGCAGGTATGAGCGCCGGAGCTCGGGGCGCAGTCGACAGCATTGCAGCAGCCGAGGTGAGAAGGCAGGAGGGAATGACCGGTACTGCAGGTGTATCCCAATCCACATGTCAGAGGAGTGGCTTATAGGAGATTTGTTCGTTAGTGACAGCAATATCATTGGTGATACAAGGAGGAAGATCGATGGAGGCACCGAGTGTGCTCTCTAGATCATACCGTAGTCGCCGCTCAGATAGCCACACGTGTCGAGGGCGCCGCTGCTGTTACTGCTGCTGCTGTCTCGGCTGTGCAGTAACGCTCCTCGTAGAACGGGTGGGGCAGTGATCATGGGTTCCATGGCGCTGAGGGGCAGGGAGAAAGAGAAGGAGAGGGGAAAGGGGGCGGGACTTCGGTATCACGCAGGAGAGTCGTTGCTTGATGTACGTTATTGCGCAACCTTTCAAATGCAAGCAATAACGATGGATTAGAGCATATATTTGTAAAGGCGATAGACGGGAACGAGGAGGAAGAGGAGGAAGAGGAAAAGGAGGAGATAGTAAGATCTTCATGTTGTCCATTCTATATCGCCGTTCAGCCTATCTTTAGTCGCAGCACTTGGACTTAGGACCTACAGCAAAAGGTGGGCGCGAAGCGAGCTCATGGCCGAGGGCAAGTTCTATTCTCTTCAGGGTGGGGAACGTACCTTGAAAGGCTTTGCCGCCCATAAAATGCATGGACTTATTTTTATAACTCTGAATTGCTGCACTAAGGTACCTGCATTCCTTATCTTGGCTCCATTCTGGCTTACTAAGCTCAATACTTGACTGCCATTGGAGGATGATGCCAAGGACCTCCGCTTGGGCCGTGCCTTTCGCTTCGCCGCCTCTCAGCCTTACTTTTTGACCCTCTCTCCTTTCAAAAGCTCAACCTTCCAGAGATCTGGACGAAATTTGAGTCGCTAATGGTCTAAGAGAGATCCCAGACAACAGCGTTTGTCATTTGCGCAAATGAAAGGGAAGGAACAAGGAAAAGTGGCTCTCAGTTTCTTTCCGCATCAAAGGTGGGGGGCGCACACACTCTCTCACACACACGAGAGTATACAGGTGAGCCCACCAACGCTAAAACTCGGCCCGACCAATGTTAGGCATTACCATATGAGAGCCCGGTGCGACGTCGGCTCGACGTCTTGGCAAGGTCTAGCTCATGATAGGATGGGAGAGATGTGTTCGAGGTCACGTGATATCACAGCTACTAGCGCCTTAACCTTACTCTCCTATATATTATTAGAAATAAGCCCTTTTACTAAGATAATAAGTAAGTAGCTATAAGAAAAGGTAGAAAAGATCTTATTATCTAATATTATCTTAATTAGATATATATATAATAGTATTTAATAACTAATAGATAATATAATAGTTATATAAGAAAGGAGATATAAAAGGAAAATTTCTTCTAGTATCTACTAAGATATAATTTATAATTACTAACCCTTAGCTAGTAGATTTATATAATATCTAGCTAGTATATATAATTATATAAGAAGGCTTATAATACCTCCTTATCTTATTTATTATAGAATATATTCTTCCTTCTACTACTAGTATATATATAGCTTTATAGGTCTAGTTATATAATAGATAGAAGATTATATTTAATATTTAATATATAATAAATATTAGTTAGTAAGAATTTACTAACCTTATTATTAATAATTACTAGGACTTATACTTAAACTAACTATTAAGTCGGGTTTTAGTACTATAAATTAGTACTAATCTAAATACTTAGTACTAGTTTAAGTACTAACCTAAATACTTAGTACCTACTTCTAGTACTAACCTAAAAAGCCCTTAGTACCTTAGTAAGTTAGATTAAACCGACCTAACTTACTAAGGTACTACTAAGACGCTAAGCCCCTAATAAAATAGTAAGAGACACTAAATTTTTTCTATAATTACCCCTATACTAAAAATAGATTTTTATTTATTTTTTATTTAGAATTTAATTAGCCCCCTTAATTCCCTAGAGATATATATTACCTTTTTATATTACCTTATTTACTTTTTAGAATTACCTAGGTAATAATAATAATAATAGGCTAGTAATAAGATCTACCTATACGTAGTACTAGCTATAAACCTATTACTTATTAATAGAGCTAAGAGGTCTTTAATCTAAATATAGTTAGAATAAAACTAAGATATTACGTAGTAGTAGAGCTCCTTATATAGAGTTTTTATACGCGTAGCGAGCGCGCCCTTAATATATATAATAATACCTACCTTAGTTCCTACTAGTAGTATTAGCTCTATTTATAAGAGACTCTAGGTTAAGAGATAGAAGGTATTATACTAAATAAAAGAGTTAAAATAATAAGCTAGGGCTATCCCCCCTAGCTAGGAGGATTATAACTACGCGTAGAAGTAAGAGTAGTAACCCTATAATTATAAGTATAACTAGCGGGATTTTAATATAATCTACTTTCTCTTATAAATAGATTATTATATAGCCTAGTACTAGGAAATAGTAATATAATAGTAATAATAAAGTATATTTATAACCCCCCTAATAACTCTAATAGCTCCCTCCTATATATTATAAAAGAGATACGTAGTAATTCTTAATAGGAGTATTATAAGCCTTCTATTAAGCTAGTAGTAGTAGCGACCTAGTATTATAAGTTAAATAGAAAAGGATACCTTAATATTAAATAATATAAGAGAGGAGTAGCTAGGGTAGTAGTAGACTAGTAAGAAGGTTAAGGGTACTTATTAATATTAATTAAACTATATAGGGAAGGGTAAGAGAGTAATTAAGGGAGTATAAACCTTTTAAGAGTAGAGAAAGGGGCGTAGCCCTAGTAAGAGAGAGGAGTATATAAATATTAGGATCTAATATTAGGGTAGTAATAATAGAGTATAAGGGAGAGGATAGTATATAGTATTTAAAGGCCTAAAAGTATTATAATAAATAGGGTAAGTAAGAGAGGTTTTCTTCTATAATTTATAGTTTCCTCTTAATAAACTAGAGTTAGAACGCCCTTATTAGCTCTAAGTAGCTAGATAGTAGAGTATAAAATATAAATATAAATATAATATACCCTAGGTAAGTTAATAATATAAAATTATTATATTAATTCTTTATAATAGAAGCCTAGCTTATAATCTTATTAAGTAGGGCCTAAGAACTTATAATACTTAAGATATAATATAATATAAATCTACTTAAAAAATAGCTAGTATACTATCCTTATTACTTATATATTAAGGAGATTATAACTCTAGAGGTTTAGATATTATTAGTCTTAAGACAGCTTAATAATTATTTAACTAAATAATTATCCTTAAGGCTAAAGTAGTAGAATCTTAATATAATATTATTAATACGGCCTTATAAAGGGGAAGAGGCTTAATAGATCTATTAGGGCTTATTATAAGGTATAGCGTAGCCCCTTCTATATATATACCTCTAATAGAAGCCGTAATAGTAGTAATAATAATAAATTAGGATTATAAGAGAGTAAAATATAATAAACCCCTAATATTTACTAGCCCTCTAATAGATATCTATTTATAAATTATTAATTATAATAACTTCTTTAACTTATAAATTATTAAGGGCTCTAATATTTAAGTATTTATAATATATACTTACCTTAGACTTAAAATTAGAATAAGGATATAACTTATAAGACTATTAAGCCTCTAAAAAACCTTTAAGGACTAGGATAAATTATAAGTATAAGTATTAAAGAATTACTCTATTAAGAATATTAAATTAGATATAAAGTTAAAAATAGATTATATATATATAGGAAATAGGAAGTTAATATAAAATTTTATTAATAGATTTAAGATCCTAGTAATAGATTTATTATAAAATAATTTAGTAATTTATTATACCTTTAAGAAAAAGCTATTAGCTAAAATCTTAGATTATATTTACTAGTTATAATAGTAACTATTAGATATATTTATAGGATTTAAGATTATATATAATAAGTTAAAAACTATATTAAAGTTAGGAAGTAGACTCTAGAAGATTATAAGGAGGTAGAATAGGGTTAATAAAAAGGGTATAATTTACTAATAACTATCCTAATAAAGAAGGTAGAGGATACTCTCCCTTATATAATAAATTAAATAATATAAACTTTAAACTATTAGGGTTAAATAGTAAGAAGAGGGCTAATATTTATGATAACTATTAGAAGGCTTAAAGAGATTAAGAGGTATATATATATTATAAGTAAAAGAAATATTAGGCTAAAGATTATATTAATAGACCTATTAATTACTCCTATTTAAAAAATAATTACTTATAATACCTAAGATAGTATTATAAGTTATACTAATCTTAGAGGAGTACTTTATAACCTAGGAATTAACTACTTTAAGGTAGATAAGGTATAACTTAGAGTATTAATTATAAAAGCTATAATATACCCTTAAAAAATAGTTCTTATACCTTACTTTATTAGATATATTTAATAAGGTTTATAATAAGGATTATATCTTAATACTTATATAGATATAAAAAACTATTTTAACTTATATTATTAATATATAAAATTAACCTTATAAGCTTTAATTAATTATTAGACTAACCGTCAAGTCGGGTTTCAGTATTATAGATTAGTACCGACTCGAATACTCGGTACCTATTTAGGTACCGACCCGAATACTCGGTACCAGTTTCCGGTATCGACCTGAAAAGCCCTCGGTACCTTGGCGAGTCGGGTTAACCCGACCCGACTCGCCAAGGTATCGTCAAGACGCTAAGCCCCCAATTAAATAGTAAGGAACCGCAAATTTTTTCTAGAATTACCCCTATACTAAAAATAGATTTTTTTTTAATTAGAACTTTACTACCCCCTTTAGTTCCCTAGGGATATGTATTACCTTTTTGCATTACCTTTAAGAATTACCTAGGTTAGGCTAGGTAATAATAATAATAATGCTTAGTAATATACTCCTATTTATAAAGAAAAAGGATAGAGGCTTATACCTTTATATAAATTACTAAGGCCTTGATTAATTAATTGATTTATACGCCTACTCAAGCTACTACTACGTTGCTTATGAGGGTGTTCCTTATAATTTTACCCCCGAGCACCGAATATACTCGTTGGCCGCTGGAGAAACCGTTACTAGTTAAAAACTCCCTTTTATCCGTACCCTTCCACTAATCGTTAGCCTTGCGGTGGTACCGCTAGGCTCCTAACACCACGGTAGGAACTTACACGTGCTCCTAGTCTTGCGTATTAGTACGTTATAGTCTAAACTACCGCTTTACGGCCGTTACTAAGGCCTTAATATAATAATAGTAAGAGATTAAGATCTAATCCTTTTAATCTTAAATATTCTAAACTAACTAAGAAGAGTTAAAATATATATAAAAATTAACTTATAAGGGGCTTATAATTTAATTTAGGTAAAAGAAGGTAATAAATAGAAAATAGCTTTTTATACTTATTATAAGCTATTTAAATATTATATTATACCTTTTAAACTAGCTAATACCCCCTTAATATTCTAATTATATATTAATAAGGCGCTATTATACCTTATAAATATTATAGTTATTATATACCTTAATAATATCCCTATCTACTCTAATAATCCTATTAATTATAACTATTATATTAAGGAGGTTTTAATAGTATTAAGAAAGTATAATCTATTTACTAAGCTAGAAAAATATAAATTTAGTATTAATATTATAAAACTCCTAGGGTTTATTATTAACCTTAAAGGTATTATAATAGATTTAATATAAATCTTAATTATTATAAATTAACTTACTCTTATAATTATAAAGTAAGTCTAATCCTTCTTAGAATTTTATAACTTCTATTATTAATTTATTAAGGAATATAACTAAATTATAAGGGAACTAATAGAGTTAATAAAGCTAATAGTTACTTTTTAATAGTTATAATAAGCTAAATTAATATTTAAAGAGCTTAAAGAGGTATTTATTAAGGTACTACTATTAATATATTATAATCTTAACCTACCTTTATAAATAAAAATAGATATAAGTATATATATACTATTAGAGGTATATTCTTAAAGGAAAGATAATATTTATACCTATCTAATTATATTTTATAATTATAAATTTAACCTAGTTAAAATAAATTATAATACTTTAAATTAGAAGTTATTAGTTATTATTATATCCTTTTAAGTATAATAGAAATACCTTAAAGGAGCCTAATATTATATTATAATTATTATAAATTATTATAACCTTAAATTATTCCTTACTACTAAGATATTAAGTTAATATTAGGCCTATTAAGTAGAGTTTTTTTTAGCGTTTAACTTTAAAATCTAATACTAGTCTAAGAAGAGGAACCCTATTAATATACTCTTATAAAGGGCTAATTATAATAAGCTTAATACTACTTATATTATAATCTCTTTCTTTAAGTTAGTATTTATAATTATTAAAGAAGGGTGGGATATAACCTATTAAATAATAATAGACTTAGAATTAATAAAATAAAAAATTAATTAGATTAAAAAGCTCTTATAAACTATCCTTAAAGAAATCTTAAAAAATATAAGATTAATATTAAAGTTATTAAAGTTAAAGGATTAAGTTATAAATAACTATTAAGCCTTTTATATTTTTAAGGTAATTATTTTTATATACTTAAAGATATAGATTTAAAGGTTTATATTATATAAAATTTTTATAATTCCTTAATAAAAGGTTACCTTAATTATAATTAGACTATTTTAATTATCTATTATTAATTCTACTAGCTATTACTAAGTAATAATATAAGTAATTATATAAGAATATATAATACCTATTAAAGAATTAAAGCTTTAAAATACTTATTATATAAGGAATTAATACCTATTCTAATTCTTAATATATTATAAAGATCTATTATAATAGCTTTTATTAAAAACCTCTTAAATAATAAAAGCCTTATTAATAATATCTCTTATAATATCTCTTATAATAATAAGATATATTATTATATTATATATTATAAATTTATAATCTTTAAATAGTTTATAACATTATTTTTATAAGATATATATTAATTACATAAAATACCTAATATAATTATTAGTAACTAGGATACCCTCTTTAATTTATACTTTTAATAAACTCTTATAAAAGCCCTTAGTATAGATTATAAGCTTTTAATAGTATATTATTAATAAATAGATAGCTTAATAAAGTAGTAAAATTAAGTTATTAAATAATACTTATAAGTATTTATAAATTATTAATAAGATAACTAGGTTACTTTACTTAGCTTTAAAGAATATACTTATAATAATAGTATTTATAATATTATATATTAAAGTCTACTCTTTATTTCTAGTAATAGAGAGTTTAAATATTTTAATTAGTAAATACTCCTAATTATATTAATCCTAATATAACTACCTAGGAAATCGTAAAAGAATTAAAATACCTTAATATAATCCTTAAAGAAGAGCTTATTATAACTTAAAATACCTAGGCTTAATATTATAATAAGGGGAGAAAGCCTCTAATCCTCTAATTAAGAGACTATATTATATTATATAATATTAATATCTTATTATAAAGACCTTATAAGAAGTTAGATTATAAAAAAGTTAACTCCTTTCTAGTAATAAAAGCTATTATACTTAATATTAATAAAATAAAGTTACCTTTATAAATAAAGGTATACCTAGTATTTTATATATATTTAATAAAACCCTATTATATTAATATAATTAAAGGTTATATTATATTACTACTACCCTTAATTAATAAAATTATAAAGTATAATAATAAGAGAGAGTATAAGATAGATAAAATCCTAGACTTTAAACTCTACTATTATAAACTATAATATCTTATAACTTAAAAGGGATAAAAATTAAAGGAAAATTTATAAGAGTTAATAAAAGATATATAAAATATATTAGACTTAATTTAATAATTTTATTAAAAGTATCCTTTTAAAGTATTATTATAATAGTATAAAAAGCCTTAAAGGTATAAAGCCTTAAAGATATAAAGTCTTAAAATATAAAGCTATTAATTAATAATATAGAACTATTATACTTTTATTAAGATATCTTAATATATCTAGTTAGTACGGCGGCGGCTTACTAGTAATATTCTAGTAGTATTAGTCTAGCTTTTTATTATCTAATAGATATCCTTTTATCTAGATACCTAAGAGACTAGGTAGCTTCCTTAAGAGATATTTAATTAGTTCTCCCTTTAACTCCTTAGAAGGTAGAGATAAATTCCTTTATAATTATAAAGTTATTAAAGTATTAAGTCTACCTTTATAATACTACCTACTTACTAGTAGTTTATACTATCTATTCTAGTCCTTAGAAACTAGCCTCCTAGTCTAGTTCCTAATATCTTTAAATTAATTTAAATAAAGCTTATATAAAGTAAAGTATATTACTTTTATAATAGTATATAAGTCTATCTTATATAATAACTTTAATTTTATAATAAGGTTTATTATTATTATTAGACTATTAATTATATTATAAGTTAATCTTCTTACTATAATAGAATATACTAGAATTAGGGCTCTAAGCTTATTATAACTTATTAGTTAGTTAATAAGCCTCCTAGTTACCCCTCTAGAACTAGCGTAAATATTAGAACTTAGATATTTCTTCCTATTCTATATAGATATATATCTACCCTTTTATAAAATTTTCTATCTAAATAATATTATATAAATTACTTTTAACTATCTAATACTTTAAAAATTATTAAGATTAGTATAGTAGTTTAAAAGATAGTTTAGAATAAATAGGTTTACCTACTAAGTTCTATATACTAATAGCTAAAATATAGATTATAAATAATAGAAACTCTAGTATTATTTATATTTTATCTATTCTATAATAATACCTACTAATATATCTACTATTAGTTTAAATAAGGGGAAATATCTATCTTATTATTAGATATAAAATACTATTAGAATAGGTATATATATATAATATAGCTAATACTATTATATATATAAGCTACCTACTAATATATTTAATATAGTCCTTACTATTTACCTTACCTACTAATATATCTAATATTAGTCTAGATATAAGGAAATATCTATCTTATTACTAGGTATATAATACTATTATATTTATAAGGTAAAAGTCTTACTATTTATATTACCTATTAATATATCTAATATTAGTTTAAATAGTAGGAAATATCTATCTTATTACTAGGTATAAAAAACTATTAGAATAGGTATCTTCTTACTATAATAGAATATCTATATACTAGGGCCCTAAACTTATTATATTTTATTAGTTAATAAATAAGTACTCTAATTACCCCTCTAGGACTAGCGCGAATATTAAACTATAATATTTCTTTATATTCTACTTATATTTATACTAATACTTTATAATATTTTCTAATTAAATTAAGTTATATTACTTATTATTAGCTATCTAACGCTTTAAGAATAATAAAAATTAGTCTAATATATTATATATATACTAGAAAATACCTGTAAAAATTCAAGATTTTTAAGTAGAAAAAGTATACTTAAAAGTATAATTCTTTTATTCCTTAGTAAGTAATAGTAGTTATAAGGTAAATTTAAGTTTAAATAATATAAATATATATATAAACTATTTTAAATACTAAGACCCTCTTTAAGTATTATATTAGTTATAAGGTAAATATTAGTAAAGATATTAATTTTAGACTAAGGGATTATTTATAATAGTTACCTAGTACTAAAGTATTAATAAATAGTTATTAGGCCTACTTATATTATAACTCTACTATAATATTACTATTTAAGACTAATAGGATATAACTAAGTATACTATTATTAGACGACTTATTATATTAGTTATTATTAGGAAAAGATATTATTATTATTAAGATAGAAGTATTAAAAGACTAATACTATCTATTAGGTACCTAACTAACTATAAAATATCTAGTATAGTAATATTCTATTCTATTAATAACTACTATACTACCTAGCTATTTAATATAATTTTTAAATTATTATATCCCTTATATTATAATATATCTCTTATACTCTTATAATAACTATTAATAGTCCTACTAGATTTATTATATTAATATAGAAGAATCTATTAGATATAGGAGTTCGCGCGGCCTAGTATTTATCTAACCCTTTAAAGTTTAACCGGCGTTATTTAATAAACTAAATAGTAGAATAGCTTATTTTTATTATTAAAAAGTCTAATATTATAATCTAATATAAAAATATAAGTATATAAATAAGTATAATATTAGGCCGTTTTTATACTTCTAATATTATAAATAGTATTCTTATAAGCTACTAAGTAGCTATTAATAGGATCTAGGCGTTAATAATAAGTTATAACTAATATATTAGAGGTAGTCTTCCTATTATCTAATAGTACCTACTTATATATAATATTTCTTATTATTTAGCTAGATATATATTTAGGAGTTTTAGGCCTAATAATATAAAGGTTTCCCTATCTTATTACTTATAATAGAGCTACGTATAATTATTTATAATTAAAAGTAGGCCTAGTTTATAAGTTAATACTTATATACTTTATTAATTAGCCTTATAATTTACTAATAGTTATAATAAATACTAGTTAGATAGGGTACTACTTATAGATAAAGGGGGTAAGAATTTACCTATTATTTTCTTTAAATTATAATAGTATCTTAAATAGTATTACCTTTTTACTATTATAAGTACTACTTATAATCTCCCCCTTAAAGATATACTTACTATATCTTATTACTTATAATTAGGTCCTATTATATAGATATAGTAGATTAAGGTTCTTTAATAGTATAACTAGTATACCTAGCTTAATATATAACTTATAAGATAGTAGGAAGGGTTTATAAAACCTATAAAAGTACTTAGAGGAGAAGAGTTTATTATCTTCTTTTAATATAATATAATTAATACTCTAGTATATTATTATATTACTAGGAATATATAATAATATCTTAGTATTAATACTAGTAACGTCTTTATTAGTAATAGCGAGAATAGCCTATTCTAATAGATAATCCCTCTAAGAGATATTTATCTTAATATTAGTATAAATATTTTTAACTAAATTATTAATAGTATTTCTAGGGGTATAATTATATTTCTAATATAATATATCTTTATTAGTAGTAGGGCCTTTCTAGATATTAATACTATTACTAATAGCGAGGAGATTACTTATAAATAGTCCTATTTTATAATATATAATATCTATTAGATCGGGATTATTAAGTCGCTTATTAATAGTAAGATTTAAATATATAACCTTATTCTAGAAATAGGCCTTTTAAAGATACGCTTTAATAACCTAGCTACTAGATCCTCCTAGAATAACTAGGAGTATTTATTAGAAGTCCCTACTCGCCGGAAAGATATAGGATTTAATTACTATACAAGCTAACGCATTTATTACATTAACTTTAGAGCTTTATATCTTAGCGAGTTTTAAAGTTTTTTATAAAGTTTTTTTTAGTATTAAATAGGGTTTAAGCTATATTTTTAGCCTATAAAAAAAATTACCTGATTAGGCCTAGTTCGCGATTTGCCACTGGGATATCCTGTAGGATATCCTATCTCAGTCCGAAAATCGCCTCGATCCTATACTAAAATCCTATATCTTTCGAGCCCGTAGAAGTCCTTATAAAAATAGACTACCTTACCCCTAAAATAAGCCTAGTTATTATTATAAATATCTTAAAGGTTATAATTAATAGCTTCTATATTATATTAACTTTATATAAGGGACTTATCTTAAAAGATAATATAAGCTCGCTTAATTAGCTTAGCGAGATTAGTCCCCTTCTTAATCTTATATAAGGAGGTAGTATTAGAGTCTAGAGGTATCTTAAACTATAAGTAAGTAGTCTAACCTCCTTATAATAGCGTTAATGTAATATTAGAAGATACTACTACTAGAGTAACCTTTTACTAGGAATCTAGCCTTTTTATAATAGTATTTTAAACTACTATCTTACTAGTCCCCCTAGTACTATTAAGGAAGAATAGTATATCTAAAGTACTAAATTTATTATTAGTATTAGCGTTAATAGTAGTAATAATCTAATTAGTAGCGTAGTATTAATTAGTATTTAGCCTATTCTATAAGACCTCAGCCTTATTAGGGGTAATTTAGTAAGATATTTCTTCCCGTAAAAGTCTATTTAGAATATTATTAAAATTATTAAATAGGATAGTTAGAATAGGTAGGCTATATTAGGTTAGATTCTTAGTATATTTAAGAGTTAATTAATATTCTAATTAGCTATTAATTAGGTAAAGGGCGTACTATTTTATAAATAACTATTACTTATAATAATTATTTAGTATTTAATACGTTAAAAAATCCTGTTATAAGAGGTATAAATAGTTATTTAAGATATAGTCCTTATACTTATTTTATAAGGTAAGGGTATTAGTAGGTTAGAGTTTAATTAATATTAATATAAAAAGATTAGATAGCTTATAACCTCCCTAAAAATCCTTTCCCTTATTAAGGATCTTATTAGTATATCTATTATTTTTAGTTAACTTAAACTTTATATAAGCCTCCTTCTATCCTATTAGCTAGCTATCTACTATCTATAAGTTATTAAATAATATAGCCCCCTTAATATAATAGAGGAGTAGTTAGTAATAGTAAAGATCCTTAATTTTAAGACTAATAAAATTAATACGCCTAAGAGTCTCCCCTTTTATATATATTTTCTATTATTTATTTCTTTTATTCTATATAAAGACCTTAGGAAAATCCGCGTATAAATAGTTAAGTAGATCCCTTATAATAGTAGGATATTTCCTATTCTATTTTATAAAAGGTAATAGCTAACTATTATTATAAGCTTCCTTAGTAAGATAGTTTATATTAAAAAACTCTATTAATATAATCTAATAGAGCTTATTATTATTTATTAACTTTTATTTAATAGCCTTATTAGTAGCCTAGTTATTAGCTAGCTTAAAAAGGGTATACTATTAATTTAGAAGGTAGATTTATAAACGCTTTATATAAGGCTTTATAATACTTATACTAAATAAGAGTATCTTCTAAATAGCTTTAATAGACTTAATTTAGTAAGTGGATTAGAACTCTATAATCTTATTTATTAACTCCTCTTACTATTACGGCTAGCTATTAGGAGCGGGATTATTATTAGTACGCGTATAATTCTTAGTAAGGGAGATATTAATCTAATTAGGTCCCTTATAAATATATTATATAGATAGAAAATAGACTTAATAGAGCTATAGATCTTAATATTAATATAGGTATTATACTTCTTTAATAGGTATAAGTTATAAGGGGTAATCTACTTATTATTAATAGAGGAATTAGGTTTAAGGGAGCTAACTAGATACTTATAAAAAGGATAACTCCTATTAGGTATAAAAGATATCTCTTAGTAAAAATCCTTTAGAAAAGCCTTATTATAATAATTTTTCTCCTAACTAAAATATCTATTACTAAGGATATTAGTATAGTAATTATAAATTATATATTATAAGACTAACTTATATAGCGTATTATTATCCTATTAAAGGGGGATAAATACTTAAATAATACTTAAATAATACTAACTATCTAGATCTAATCCTCTTCCTATATAATAAGGAGAATATAAGTATATAAGAGACCTTACTTCTAAAATTTAATAATATAATAGTAGCCTATATAAATATTAAGGATATATTACTTAAGGAGGTCCTTTATTAACTCCTAGAGCTTTTAATTAAAGATATAGGTAATTAGATTATAATAGTACTCTAATATCTAACTAAATACTAGTAAGCTCTAAATATTAGGCTACTTAGAATTATATATAAAGGTAATAAAAAATTTAGGTTTACCCCTTTTTTAGACTATTATTATAGTATTATATATTCTCGCTTTTATAGTATATAGGCTTCCTAGTATTATTAATAGGAGGATAGTTACCTTATTACTAATATCTCTAAGTAAGATATCTAGATTAGTACTAAGCCTATCTATTAGGCTAGAGTAGTAGTCTACTTAAATAGTCTATTAATTCTAATAATACTAATTTAAGTTATTAACCTCTATTAATATCTAGATATTAGTAGCTTATACTAGCCGGAAAGATATAAGATAGTATAGGATATTAGTCTCCCTAGCTATCCCGTAGTATAGTATAGGATTAATAATTTCAGTCCTATCCTATTATAGGATAGTATAGGGTTTTATAAGATAATCCCACGGGATAGGTTATTTATAGGACCTTCTTTTAGGATAGGATATTTATAAGATATCTTATAATTACCAAGAGGAGCTTAGTATCTAGAGAGAGGAGTATAAAAGGTTATATTAAGTAAATATAATAACTAGAATAATAACTAGAAATAATATATTATAAATATTATATTAATTATTAAGCTATTATATATAGAGAATAAAGCCTATTATTATAATTTTAAAGTTTACTAATTATTAGGGAGTTTAGGCCTTATACTCTATATTAGAGTATATACTTTATAATTATAAGGGTTTATAATCTATATATATAGCTAAATATCCTTTATTATTAATATAATATACTTCATATATATAATATATAGGTTTAATACTATTATAATTATTAGTATTAATTATATTAGAAATAAATAGATAACTTACTTTCTAATATATTTACTAAGAATACTTCTAAAGCTTCTTATAAGCCCTCTAGTACTTTAGTCTAGAATCTAGTACCTATATATAAATTAAGAGTAATCTCGCGAATAAGTCTATAAAAAGGGAGTTTTAAAATAAGGAGATTAGAAATTTTTTAATAGTAGCGGATCTTATAAAGAGTAATAGCTTATATACTTTATTAGCTAGGAGTAATAAGTAGAATAATAGTTATAAAGATATACTACTAGGCTTCTATCTAGGCTTCTTCTAAGTACTTAAACCTAGGAGACCTTTAGCGGTACTAGACTTAGGACCTATAGCCTTCTTACTACCTTTACTACCTATAGTCTTATAAGCTTTCTATACTACTATATTAGCTATTATAAATTAAATACCTTTATTAGAAATAATTAATTATATCTAATAAGGTTAGAAATATATAAATGCTATCTTATTAGTTTAAGCTATACTATTAATTATAGAAGGGTAGATATACTTAAAATAATTATATAATAAGGATATAGTATATATAATATAAGATTAATATACTTCTAGAGTTCTAGAGTTATATATATATAATACTAGAGGAGGTTATAAGTTAGATAGTTAAGTCTTTTAAATAAGATATTTATAACTATTATTATTTTAAGTAAATACTTAGATTTCTTACTATTCTCTACTTAAAACTACTCTATTATTTACTATACTTATCTAATTAATACTAGAGAAGATTATAATTAATTTATAAATTTAGTATTATTATAAATTATATTATTATAGAATCTTATAATATAATATCTATAAAATTAATATTTATAGAGATTTACTACTAGTAGTAGGAGGCCTCTACTAGTAAATATAAGGCTAGGAACTTAAATTCTACTATTATATGTAATACCCCTCCCTTTAATACTATTTAAGCTTATAGAGATATACCTCTATTAATAGTAGTATATAATATATTATTAGGAACATCTATAATTAATAATAATTATAATTACTTAAAGAATTAATATTTATAATATTTACTACTAGCGTTAGATACTAATACTAAGAAGAAGTAGTAGGGCTATTATAACCTAATTAGGACTAGTATATTTTATAATTAAAATAAATCCCTTAATTCCTATCTCTACCTAATACTTCCTTTATATATTATTAAAATCTATTTAAGTATTAATAGTTTATAATATAATAGCACGCGGTATATATATCTTATTATTAATAACTATAATAATAGCTAGAATTAATAATATAGGAAGGTAAATATAAGGCGGTAAAGGTAAAGTAGGTAGTAGAGTTTAATTTAGTAAAGTATAGTATAAAGGCTCTTTTAAAACTTATATAATATCTTACTAACTATTATAGATATTAAAGATAAAGAAGAAGACTCTAATAAAACCCTCCTCCGGCGCTTTAATACCTATAATAGTAATAATACTAATACTATATAAGGCTTAATATATAGTATAAGGGGTCGCTACCTAGGTCTCTAAGTAAAGTATAAGGTAGTTAAAGAATTAAGTAAGAATATATATATAAAGCGTTTATAAATATATATAAAGTCTTTTATATTAGGTAAAAAGGTAGTAGAATTAATAAAGAAGGCCGATATTATAACTATTAGTTATACTATTAGGAAGTATAAGAAGTCCCTACTTTATCTTAATAAGTTTATATAAAAAAAGGAAGGATAGCTCACTTATCTTTAATAATTTATTATAAATTAGAGGTAAGATTCTCCTAATTATAATTATTATTTTATCTAATATTCCTAAAGGATTACTACGGGAATCTATATTAAATTAGTAGTAAAGCGTTATAATATATAGCTTACTACGCGTACTATTATTTATACTAATAATAATAGTAGGGACTTAGTATAAGAAGATATTAATAATAAAGAGGCTAAGTTAGATAATTTATATAAAGTTAATTCCCTCTTTAAACTATATACTAATTATATAAATCTAATTTTCTAAGCTACGCGTAAGCGGGACGCGCTTTATAATTAGAAGAAATATAATATTACTTAGTATTAACTTATAGATTAATAGATCTTATAAAAGTCTAGCTAATTATAATAGGAATATATAATAAACTTTAAAATAAGTTTATTTATTTATATTTAGCTAGTCTAGTATAAGTTAATATATAACTTATTATATAAATTAGATTACTTAGATTAATACTTAAACCTAGGATATTACCCTAACTATTATACTAGTAGCTTATATCTACTACTTATTAAGGTATATTAATTTTATAATTCTAGTTATTATTCTAGTTATTACTATATATATTACTAACCTAGGTAGAATAGTTAGATTTATAATAAGCCCCTCCCTCTACTATATATATACTTTAGTTATAAAGAAAAGGCTATTTAACGTAATATAACTAGCTATCTTTAAGACTAGCGTTTTAGTATTATAAATAATACGCGCTTAGTTAATCTCCTTAGACCTACTTTATAATAGCCTAATAATTATAATCTAGTAGCTAATAGTTTTAAGCCTAATATAGATATAGCTAATACTATATAAGTATATCTTCTAATTATTTAGGGTTTTAAATAGGTACCTTAGGAGATTAGCTGCCTTACGCCTTCTATTAATAAATTATACCTCCTATTATAAGATATAGCCTATTTCCCTATATAAATAGCTACGATTTATAGATATAATAAATTAAAGATTCTCCTTATATTATACTTTTAATTAATAGGTTATTACTATAATCTAATAATAGGATTTATCTTTAACCTTATCTAGGTTAGTCTTTATATTAATAATAGACCTCTAACTACTAAATCTTCTTACTATAATAGAATATCTAGGAATTAGGACCCTAAGCTTATTATAGCTTATTAGTTAGTTAATAAGTCCCCTAGTTACCGCTCTAGGACTAGCGCGAATATTAAAAGTGTAATAATTCTTTATATTCTACCTACTTCTATACTAACGCTCGATAATATTTTCTATATAAATAATATTACTTAGCCTATTCCTACCTACTTAACGCTTTAAGAATAATTTAAATCGGTCTAGTAGTTTAGAATATATATCCTAATTAATAGATTTACCTACTAAATTAGTCTAACCGTATTATATCTTAGCGCCTCCCTACCGCGTTAATAGTTTTTTTTATCCTACCTCTTCTTTACCTTTTATAGTATACTATAGATAGTAATATCTCCCCCTATAACTTATAATATATAAATTATACTAGCCGCCTTTAAATAATATAGTATTACCCCTCCTATACTAAATTTAGCTCCTCTACCTCCCTACTAATTCCTTCTAAGCGCGTAGCTCTTTCTAAGCTTAAACCTAACACTATTAATAAGAGGATTAAATCTTATAAGAGTAATAGTATAAGGCGTACTAAACGCCTAAGGAAGATTATATTACCTACCTATATTATATCTAATAATCTACTAGTAAACCCTAGAGATATTACGTTAATAGAACCTCGCCCTAGAGAAATACTATTAGGTACTCGCCCTTATAACTACCTTAATAAGGGTATTACTCCTTAGTAGCGTATACCCCTTACTAATATAACTATTTAAGTAGTTATTCCGCCTAGGAACCCCTATTAACCTACTCCCCTAGCCTTTAAAGAAGCGCCTTAAGAATTCGCTCCCTAGCCTCCCTTTAAATATAATTAAAGTACCCGTCGCTAATATACTTAACGGGAGGCTAATATAGAGGATAATACTAAGTACTAACCTCCTATCTAATAACGCTTATACTAACGGCGGAACTATATATATTAGGGGCGGACGCTAAGCTAGGGATATTAAGTATATAGGGATCCCTATATAGTAAGATATATAGAGCCTTACTTAGTTAATAACTTATTTAATATTACTAGTAATATATACCCCTATTATAACGTACTATTATAGGAAAATAAATATAGTAGCTTAAGGGACGGTTAATAGCTATACTATAATAGTAGAAAGAATAACTAGCTAGCCCCTAATTAGTTATATAAGCCGGCCGACGTTAACTTATTACCTAAAGGGCTAGGAAAGAAGGCTAAGGTTAAGGTATAATTTATTAATAAATTACTTAGTAATATAGTTAATATTATTATTAATAGATAGTTTATAGGAAGGAGGACTATACGTAGTAAAGAATTTTTAGATAATATTATTAATTATAATAATTATCTCTCCTTTACTAGTAAGGGTATAACTAATATTAATACCTATATTAGTTAAACTACCTTCTAGATCTAGGAGTCTATTTATTATCTAATAGGTCCTCTTATTACTAATAACGGCCTTAGGCTAAAATTTACCTAGATCTATATACTAGATAGTACGTAGGAGTAACTAGATATTCGCTATTAATATTTTAATAATTTAAATTAAGATACCCTTACTTCTACTTAGTATACCCTCTAGTCTATTAACCTATATATCTAGGGGTTTAAATCCTATTATAACCGCCTTAAGGAGAATAAACTATAATATCCTATTAATATTATAAGTATTTATATCTAATAGCTAAATCTTAAATAATAGGATAAGGGTACTTATAATTACCCTACCTTTATAGAAGTAGCCTGTATTATAATAACTCCTAATTCCGCTATAAGAGGCCGGATCAAGCGGGATATCCGTATTAAAACTATTAAGGGGGGCCTTATATTAATTCCTAACTAGTATCCTTCTTATATAGCCCTCTAATATCCGCTCCTATTTCTATTTAGTAAATAATTATAGTATAACCACCTCCTATTAGCCGGCTATTAGCTTCTAGGCGACTATCTATTATATATATCGCGACGGAACTATATTACTAGTATACTTACCTAGTATACCTTAATTAGTAGTAATAATAAACTAGAGTAGGAAGATAGTAGTAACCCTAAGTAGGAATTAGACTAGTACGTCGCTAGCGAGTATATACCTTAGAGTTATAGTAGGTCTTAGCAAGTAATAAGACGTTAATTTTATATAAAATAGATATAAGGAAGACTATTTAATATATTTCCCTAGTTATTTTCTAGACCCGAATCCGCTTAATTATAAATAGTTCTAAATTATTTAGATAACGGTTAAGGGGTAGTTAATATTATTTAAATAATTAGCTAATTAATATCTAGATCTAATCTAATTTCTTTAATTATACTATTAATAGCGGATGTCTATTTAGCTACTAGGCTACTAATATCTAGATATTAATAGAGCTTAATAACCTAAATTAATATTATTAGAATTAATAGACTATTCGGGTAGACTACTACTTAGGCCTAATAGATAGGCTTAGTACTAATCTAGATATCTCGCTTAAAGATATTAATAGTAAGGTAGCTATCCTCCTATTAATAATACTAGGAAGCCTATATACTATGAAAGCGAGAATATAAGACGCTATAATAATAGTCTAAAAAAGGGGTAAACCTAAATTTTTTATTACCTTTATATATAATTCTAAGTAGCCTAATATTTAGAGCTTACTAGAACCTAGTTAGATATTAGAGTACTATTATAATCTAATTACCTGTATCTTTAATTAGAAGCTCTAGGAGCTAATAAGGGACCTCCTTAAGTAATATATCCTTAGTATTTATATAGGCTACTATTATATTATTAAGTTTTAGAAGCGAGGTCTCCTATATACTTATATTCTCCTTATTATATAGGAAGAGGATTAGATCTAGATAGTTAGTAACGTTAATAGTATTATTTAAGTATTTATCCCCCCTTAATAGGATAATAATATATTATATAAGTTAGTCTTATAATATATAGTTTATAATTACTATACTAGAGTCCCTAATAATAGATAGTTTAGTCGGGAGAAGAATTATTATAGTAAGGCTTTTCTAAAGGATTTTCGCTAAGAGACGTCTTTTATACCTAATAGGAGTTATCCTTTCTATAAATATCTAGTCGGCCCCCTTAAACCTAATTCCTCTATTAATAATAGATAGGTTATCCCTTATAACCCGTACCTATTAAAGAAATATAGTACCTATATTAATATTAAGATCTACAGCTCTATTAAGTCTATTTTCTATCTATATAAATATATTTATAAGGGACCTAATTAGGCTAATATCTCCCTTACTAGGAATTATACGCGTAATAATAATAACCCTACTCCTAACAGCTAGTTATAATAGTAAGGGGAGTTAATAAATAAGATTACGGAGTACTAGTCCGCTTACTAGATTAGGTCTACTAAGGCTATCTAGAAGATACTCTTATTTAATATAAGTATTATAAAGCCTTATATAAAGCGTTTATAGATCTACCTCTTAGACTAATAGCGTACCCTTTTTAAGCCGGCTAATAACTAGGCTACTAATAAGGCTATTAAATAAAAGCTAATAGATAGTAATAAGCTCTATAAGACTATATTAATAGAGTTTTTTAATATAAACCGTCTCGCTAAGGAAGCTTATAATAATAGTTAGCTATTACCTGTTATAAAATAGAATAAAAACGTCTAGCTATTATAAGGGATCTACTTAACTATCTATATACGGATTTTCCTAAGTTCTTTATATAGAATAAAAGAAATAAACGTTAGAAAATCTATAAAAGGGGGGAGACTCTTAGGTATATTAATTTTATTAGTCTTAAAACTAAGGATCTCTACTATTACTAACTACTCCTCTATTATATTAAGGGGGCTATATCGTTTAATAACCTACGGATAGTAGATAGCTAGCTAATAGGATAGAAGGAGGCCTACGTAGAGCTTAGGTTAACTAAAAATAATAGATATACTAATAAGATCCTTAATAAGGGAAAGGATTTTTAGGGAGGTTATAAGCTACGTAGTCTTTTTATATTAGTATTAGTTAAACTCTAACCTACTAACGCCCTTACCTTATAGAATAAATATAAGGAGTATATCTTAGATAACTACTTATACCTCTTATAACAAGATTTTATAATACTTTAGATACTAGATAATTATTATAAGTAATAGTTATTTACTAAATAGTACGCCCTTTACCTAATTAACAGCTAATTAGAATATTAATTAACCCCTAAATATACTAAGGATCTAACCTAATATAGCCTATCTATTTTAACTATCCTATTTAATAATTTTAATAATATTCTAAATAGACTTTTACGGGAAGAAATATCTTACTAAATTACCCCTAATAAGGCTAAAGTCTTATAGAATAGGTTAAAAACTAATTAACGCTACGCTACTAATTAGATTATCGCCGCTATTAACGTTAATATTAATAATAAGTTTAGTACTCTAGGTATACTATTCTTTCTTAATAGTACTAGGGGGACTAGTAAGATAATAGTTTAAAATACTATTATAGAAAGGCTATATTCCTAGTAAAAGGTTACTTTAATAGTAGCGTCTTCTAGTATTATATTAACGCTATTATAAGGAGGTTAGACTACTTACTTATAGTTTAAGATACCCCTAGACTTAGATACTACCTCCTTATATAGGATTAAGAAGGGGACTAATCTTACTAAGCTAATTAAGTAAGCTTATATTATCTTTTAGGATAAGTCTCTTATATAGACTTAATATAATATAGAAGCTATTATTTATAGCCTTTAGAATATCTATAATAACGACTAGGCTTATTTTAGGGGTAAGGTAGTCTACTTTTATAGTAACTTCTAATAAATACTCCTAGTTATTCTAGGAGGATCTAGTAGCTAGTTTATTAAGGTATATCTTTAAGAGGCCTATTTCTAGAATAAGGTTATATATTTAAATCTTACTATTAATAAGTAACTTAATAATCCTAACCTAATAGACGTTATATATTATGAAATAGGACTATTTATAAGTAATCTCCTCGCTATTAGTAATAGTTTTAATATCTAGAAAAGCCCTACTACTAATAAAGACGTATCGTGTTAGAAATATAGTTATACCCTAGGAAACGCTATTAATAATTTAGTTAAGAATATCTATACTAATATTAGGATAAATATCTCTTAGAAGGTTTATTTATTAGAATAGGCTATTCTCGCTATTACTAATAAAGATATTACTAGTATTAATACTAAGATAATATCGCGTATCCCTAGTAATATAATAACCTATTAGAGTATTAATTATACTATATTAGAAGAAGATAATAAACTCTTCCCCCTTAAGTACTTTTACGGGTTCTATAAACCCTCCCTACCGTCTTATAAGCTATACGTTAAGCTAGGCGTACTAGTTATACTATTAAGGAACCTTAATCCGCTATATCTATATAATAGGACCTAAGTACAGGTAATAAGATATAGTAAGTATATCTTTAAGGGGGAGATTATAAGTAGTACCTATAACGGCGAGAAGGTAATGCTATTTAAGACGCTATTATAGTCTAAAGAAAATAATAGGCGGATTCCTACCCCCTTTATCTATAAGTAGTACCCTATCTAACTAGTATTTACTATAACTATTAATAAATTATAAGGCTAATTAATAAAGTACGTAGGTATTAACTTATAAACTAGGCCTACTTTTAGTTATAATTAGTTATACGTAGCTCTATTACGGGTAATAAGATAGGGAAACCTCTATATTATTAGGCCTAAAACTCCTAAATATATATCTAGCTAAATAATAAGAAATATTATATATAAGTAGGTACTATTAGATAATAGGTAGACTACCCCTAATATATTAGTTATAACTTATTATTAATACCTAGATCCTATTAATAGCTACTTAGCGGCCTATAAGAATAATAATTATAATATTAGAAGTATAAAAACGGCCTAATACTATACTTAGTTATATAGTTATATCTTTATATTAGACTATAATATTAGACTTTCTAATAATAAAAATAAGCTATTCTACTATTTAGTTTATTAAATACCGCTAGTTAAACTTTAGAGGGCTAGATAAATACTAGGCCGTATAAACTTCTACGTCTAATAGATTCCTTTATATTAATATAATAAATCTAGTATAACTATTAATAGTTATTATAAGAGTATAAAAGATATATTATAATATAAGGGGTATAATAATTTAAAAATTACGTTAAATAGTCTAGTAGCGTAGAAGTTATTAGTAGAATAGAATATTATTATACTAGATATCTTATAGTTAGTCAGGTACTTAGTAGATAGAATTAGTCTTTTAACGCTTCTATCTTAATAATAATAATATCTTTTCCTAATAATAACTAATATAATAAGTCGTCCGATAATAGTATACTTAGTTATACTCTATTAGTCTTAAATAGTAATATTATAGTAGAGTTATAACGTAGGTAGGCCTAATAACTATTTGTTAATACTTTAGTACTAGGTAACTATTATAAATAATCCCTTAGATCTAAAATTAATATTTTTAGTAATATTTACCCTATATCTCCTATAATACTTAAGGGGGGTCTTAGTATCTATAAAAGTTCGTATAAGTATCTATTATATTTAGACTTAAATTTACCTTATACCTATTATTACTTACTAATAAATAAAAGAATTATACTTTTAAGTATACTTTTCCTAAGTAAAAATCTTGAATTTTTATAGGTATTTTCTAGTTTAGTTATACTCTTATACCTCTTTATTCTTTTTCTTTATAATATATTCTTTAAGGTCTATCTTCTTCTCTTTAATATATTCTTTAAAGTCCTTATAATTAGTCTTCTTATTATTATTATTAATAATTATAGATAAGTTCCGCGCTTATAGTTTTTAGATTACTAGTTATTATTCTAGTTATTAATAGTACTTAAAATAATAAAAGGTAATTATAATATAATATAAGTACTATTTAAGGAAGTTATACTTTATACTATTTAAAGACTTATATTATTCTATAACTTTCTAAATAAGTCTATATCCTTTACTTATATAGTAACTCTCTTTATATAGAATATATATAATTAGGCTACTAATAATTTATTAGTATCTATTATATTAAGAGTCTATAATATAATATAAAATACTACTAAGATTATTAATAATCTTAGCCTCTATAACTTCTTAAAGTATAGTTAAAGTAGAGGCTTATATTTATATTAAATATATAGCCTTTTATAAAAGGTTTATAATAACTTCTCTTACTAAATAACTAAATAATAAACGCGGTATTACTAGGTCTATTATTTTTTATAGATAATAAATTTTTAGTAATACCTATACTATTTATTATATTAGTTATAATTAACCCTATCTATATTCCTAATATATATCTAGGTTTCTATTACTATATTATAATTAGCTATCTCCTTTACTTCCCTCTTACCCTTCTTCTAATAGCTTTCTTACTACCTACTATCTTCCAAGGTCGCTAATATTTTAATAGGGTTCACCTATTTAATAGTAGATTAGGTAAATTATTTAGTAGATATTTAGTATTAGAGACTATACTATTAAGGTTTATAAATATACTACTAGTAGATATTTAATTAAAAATAGTAGTATAACTATTAATAGAAAATATAGGGAATATATTATATATTAAATATAGAGGAGAGAAAGAGTATAAGGGATTTTAGGAGGTTGATATTAATTATAAAATATACTAAAACCTTAGTCTACCTATTAGTCTAGGAGCGGGGATTATAATATTTAACTAGCTAGGGTAGTAATTAAAATTATAACTAGAAAGGTTAAAGTATAGCTAATTATATTACTTTTAAGCCTCTAATTAATTTACTTTACTATTATTAAGACTAGTAGTAAAATAGTAGATATAGATACTATAGTATAATAAGAGCTTAGAAATCCTAATCTAAATTCTTAAACCTAATAGTATATTAAAAATATTAGCTTTATTATATTATCCTTCTCTTTAAGAGTAATACTCTACCCTCTTCTATAATTAGAACTTCTATAAATACTTTAACTACTAATCTAATAGCTAAGGGTAAAAATAAACCCTATTATATCTTTTAATATAAGTAGAAGGATAAGTAGCTAGATTAGTAGGTAAAGATAGTATAAGCTATTAAGAATAAAATAAAATCTAGTTATAATTACTATAATATCTATTAGGGTTTAATAAAAAAGTCTAAGAGATAGGAATATTTTTATAAATATACCCTTATCTCTAGTAGAGCTTTATAGCTTATATACTACTATTATTATAAGGTTATTATTTACCCTTTTATAGGCTATAATATTAATAGTATAAGTATCTACTTATTATCTAAAGGATATATTAAGAAATTAGGTCTTAGTACTTTATAATAAATATTAATTATTAATAGTTACTAAGATAAGGTATATTAGTATTATATTTCCCTAGGCTTTAATAGGTAGAATAATAACTAGAACTAATATACTACTATCTACCCTAGAGGAATAAGGGTAAGGATATAAGATTAGTATTAAGTAGGCGGAAACTTATATATAAAGACTTCTTTAAGTAATTTTAATATTAGATTATAGTTATAAGTATACTATTTAATATTACTAATACCTTAAAATATTATAACTCTTTTACTACCTTAACCCTACTCTCTAAATAGACTTAGTATTTATAATTAAGAACTACTTAATAATAAAGATTAAAGAGATTAAATAAGGTCTTCTATTAAACTTACCTATTAATAGTACTAAAGTCTCCCTATTACTTAATTATTAATTAGCCTTAAATCGCTAATTATATATAATAATTATAGCTTTCTTTATTAATAATAATTAGATATAGTATAAGAAACTTATAAGCTTTAAGTATCTTAAAGGTTAGTATAGTAGCTTATAACTTATAATAGTTATAAATTTAATTATTAGGTAGTATAAGATTAAAGATTAACTTCTTACCCTTATTATTAATAATATAAGTAATAATACTAAGATATTGAAAAATAAGCTAAACGGTAATACGAGAGCAAGCGTATAAGCGTAGATACGCCTTAGGCGCGCAGAGTATATAGTAGTAGAGAGTCTAGAGCCTAGGGCTACACGCCGACGGAGGGGGTGAGAATAAAGACGGTAACGGCGGCGGTAGAGAGAAGGGTAGTAGAGACGGCGGTAAACGCGAAAAGTCGCGTTAAAATATACTATAAAAGGTAGTTAATAGTAAAGGGATAGCGATAGACAGCCTCTAAGGGAGACTAGTAAGGAGGAGGCATATAGAAAGTATAAAGTAAAGAACTATTAAGGGTATATAAGTAATATAAGAACTAAAATTTAAGGAACTATAACTATAGATATAGCGACTCCTCTAAGTACTACTACGAAATATATAAGACTATATATAAGAGTTAGAGGAAGAAAGACACGCGATTAAAGAAGATAAGCGCGGCCTATAAGTAAAGGTTAAAGCCCCCTAGTACGCTAGGGATACGAATAGCTAGGCTTAAGTACTAGGCGGAACGCCGCCTAACTATAACCTAGCTAGAGGAACCGTAGGACCGGATTTATTCTCCTATCCCCCTATAATAATTAATAATATAAAAGCGAAGTAGATAACGCTTAGGTTCGATAATAAGGAAATAAGGAAAGCTTTTACGGGCTTGACTAGTATATAACTAGTCTATATATTTAGGAATAACGCCTACCTAGTAGCGGCGTCGATTATAGCCGTAAGGTAAATAATAAGGGGAGATATTATCCTTAATACTATAATAATAGAGGTAAGATAGGAACTAGAGGAAGTTATAGAATAGGTAAAGAGCGTAGACCCGTCCGTAAGGATCCTTAGGTAAATATACCTAATTAGGGTATATAACGTATATAAGGATACAGTTAACGACACGAACTAGGCGAGTACTATTAAGATCCTTAAGAGGGATAATACTAGACTATACCCTAGCTTTAAACTTATAAGCGTTTAATAGCTAAGATTCGCGTTAGAACTAGACTAATACGGTAGGAAAAAGAGATACTCTTCGCTTATAATCGAGGTAGCGGGACTAGATATTATAAATAGGCTAATTATAGAAGGGCTCCTAGAGAGTAGTTAACTCTACTACTACGAAATATAGATACGGTCCGCGGACCTAAAGTAGTACTTTAACTACTAATAATATAGATATATATCCGTAGTATATAAAAATAGAACTAAATATAGTAATTATACGGGCCCCTACTAGACCTATAAGTATAGCGCCTACCACCTAAAAGAGGCGAAATACGCGGTATACGGGGGTAGATACGTATTAAGGAGTAAAGAATATAGTATTCGCTAGAAGGAAATACACCGCATATAATAGAAGATATAAGGAAAACCTAGGTAGTACGCGGTACTACCTAAGTTACCGACCTAACCTACGGTAGAAAGGAGCTAGAAGGGTCACGTAGATACGGAGGGGTTCCAGATTATAGGCCCGATAAGAGGGAAACTAAAGAGGAAAGTACTCGATAACGCTATAATAAACGTATAAGGGGTACCTTAAATACTAAGGAAGGTAGGGAGGCCGAAGAAGATTAGTATCGCTAAATAAGGGTAGAAGGCCTTATTACTACCGAGTAGCTAGGTAATACGAGAGCTGACAGCTAATAAAGAGAACTAGGGGCTAGGAGTAAGGTACTAAATAGAAGTCGACCTAGAGACCTCTAATAAATTATAAACTAAACCTTAGGATCTTATAATATAATATTAATAGATAATTAAAGGTTATACTCCCCCTCCTAGAGGATAATAAGGTTAAAGAATTCGATATAATTATAATCTAAGAGCTAAGCTAGAACCTAGTAACCTAGACCTTATATAATAGTAATACTAGTAGGTTCCACCTAGTATATAGAAGCGGATAGGACACGCGTATATACTTTTATATTAATAAAAAGGTTGATATAGATAGCTAGGAGGCTATCTACTATAGTAAAGACCTATATTCCTTATAAATCGATATTAAGTTAGGTAAGAGAGCTACGGCTAAGACGGCATAGATCTATAATATATATAACCCCTCCCCTCCTATACTAAAGTCCCTTAAAGGACCGTCGACCCTACTAGACCTAGAACGGGTACTATAGATAGATAAGGAGTAGGTTATAGTCGGAGACTTTAACCTCTACTACCTATTATAGAATAGCCTAGGAAGGTACTCTTACTACGCTATAGCCGATAAATTACTAGACTATACCACTAAGAAAGAAATAAGTCTCGGTACGCCCGAAGGAACCGTTATATAGAGGAGCCGAGGACTCTAGAGCGCTATCGATCTAACGTTCCTTACGGAAGGGGCCTATTACGCGATAAGCTCGTGTAGGGTTAGGGAGGACCTCTATTATAGATTAGACTATTAGCTAATAGTAATAGAGCTAGAGTAGTCCTAGGAGGAGACGCCTACCCGTATAAGGAGGGTATAGAAGAAACTAGAGGATAAGACGGTTAAAGAAGATATTAGGAAAGGCCTTAGTATACTAAACCGAGCCCTTAGAAAACTAGTATTAATAGTACCTGCCGATATTAATTAATATACGGGGAAGCTAATAATAGGGCTTCTAGAGATTATTAAAATCACCGTCCTAATTACCTAGCTAAGCCTAGAGGCTAAGTCGTACTAGAACTATAGTTATACTAAGACTATAAAGGAAGTAAGGGCCCGTCTTAAAAAATACTACCGCGGAAGGAGTATATATACCGAGGAAGTATTAAAAGAGGCTAAATACGTGAAGGTATAAACGATCCGTAAGGCTAAAGTACTTACGTTCTAAGAAGGCGTCTATAAGGTATCCTTAAAACCTACGGGGGTATAGAGGCTAGCTAGATAGGGTCGGTAAAAGAGTAGGAAGCTAAAAGGGCTTCCTTAGTTCCCAGCGATAAGAGATAGAATAGGGGGAAAGGCTATAGACTTTAATAGTAAGGTAAGAGCGTTAAGGAGGACCCTCTTCCCCCCGCCTCCCTAGGCAGACCTAGGGGATATCGCGACGGTAAGGTACCTAGCGCCGATAGAGCTCCTATACGTGGTTATAATACGCGAGGTAAGTAAGGCGATCTAGAACCTAGCCGTAGATAAGGCCCTAGGGAGAATAGGGATCCCGAACCGATTCCTAAGGTTACTAATAGGAGAACCGATTATAAGCGCCATCGTATACTTATTTCAGGCTTATATAGAGGCGGGCTATTACCCTACCTAGTTTAAAGAGGTAAATACGGTAATTCTAAAGAAACTAGCGAAGAAGGATTACTTAGAACCTAAATCGTATAGGCTAATTATACTCCTTAACACGCTAGGAAAAGCGTTAGAGATAGTAGTCTCAAGGAAGCTTAGTAACCTTACGGAGAAATACTACCTACTCCTACTATAATAGATAGGAGTACGAAGGAAACGCTTAGTTAAGACGGCCCTTAAGGCCCTGACGGATGTAGTTTATACGGTATAAAACTATAGTAAAAGAGGTAATAAGAGAAAGGTGGCTAGCCTATTATCTCTCGACGTAGTAGGCGCCTTTAATAACGTTTCTTATAAGAGGCTCCTTTATAACTTACGGATAAGAAGAACGCCGGCCTTTATTACTAAGTAGGTCGCGAGTTTCCTATTAGATAGGAAGATATCAATTACCTTAGGAGGTAGGACTAGCGAATTAGAAGAGGTTGAAACAGGGATCCCCTAGGGCTTACCGATTTTACTAGTACTATTCCTATTCCTTAACGCACCGCTCCTCGAAGAATACGCTAAGACTAGGCTCCCGATATAAGTTAGAGGCTTTATTAATAACGTCTACTTACTAGCGTATAGCGAATCTACTAAGGCTAACTATAAGTACCTAGAGAAGGTACACGAAATATACCTATACTAGGCGCGTACTTACGGGGCGACGTTTACCCCCTAGAAATACGAGCTAATATACCTATTACGGACCCCGAAGAAATTTAATATAAAGATAGTAATTAACTTTAATAACGTAGTAATTAAACTAGGATCGAGCTTGCGAGTCTTAGGTCTTTATATCGACTTAAAACTGCGCTAGGGCCCCTATATCACCTAGCTAAAAGCGAGGGCGGCTACCTAGACTAGAGCTATTAGCTATATAGCGGGGTCGACGTAGGGAGTAACCCTAGAGAAGTATAGACTAGTATATAGTATAGTGGTAAGACCGATACTAACGTTTACCGCCCCGATCTAGTACTAGCTTAAAGGCACGAGTGAAGCGTCGAAAACGCCCGCGAGAATCCTAGCGGTAATTTAGAACTAGTGCTTTAAGACGGTACTAGGGGCCTATAAGGCTACCCCGGTTCAAGTTCTTAAGGCGGAGGTAGTAATCGCACTGATAGACTAGTACCTCGATAGGCTAGTTATATAATACTAAGTATCGAGAGGGGCTAACTCCGTAATAATAAATAGAAATAGGATAATTTAGAATAGGCTCTACCGGCGGAGGAGGCGTGACCTACTACCTACTCTAACCTAGGAGAAGGAGAGGTGGGCCCTCGACTCCTTAGGCTACGACTGTTAGGACAAGGCGGCTACGGCTACTAGGAAGAAATAGGGCTACACCTCGAGTACTAAAACCGAGGAATACTAGAGTACTAGGGTAATTAACGAGAACGTGAAGTACTAGGTACGGCGACGTTAGATCGATAGGTAGGAGAAGTATAAGGCAGGCCTTTAGGGCTAGCTAATATCCCCCGCTTAGTAAGGGGGCCTATTTAATAATCGGCTCGATTACTACTATATACTACGGAAAGTAGAAAGCTTAATAGCGACCTAGCTCTAAAGCGGAAAGATTAGCTTAAACTACTTCCTCTACCGTATATATATCCTAATAGTAGATAGCGGCGAATACTTATACAGGTAGAGGAAGTAAGATATAAAATATATTCTCTTTTTCTACCCTAAATTTAGGGAAGCCCGGCGGCGGCTTTTTACGGAGGCTAGTACGACCGATACTTAGAGGATACTAACCGAAGTAATAGGTATTAGAGTAGCGGTATAATAGATAGTAGAGACTAGAGTAATTATATCCTTCTTACTAGTAGGGGAGTAACTAGCAAGGTCGAGGCTCCTACGGGGTATCGAGTAGGAAATCCCCGTAAGGAAAAAGAGGAAGAAGAAGAAGAAGAAGAAAAACGCGGGGGCTAAAGGGGTAATAACCGCCCTAAGACTAGCCGCGTAAATCTAACTATCTTACTTACTCTACTAGCCGTAAAGCGGTAGTTTAGACTATAACGTACTAATACGCAAGACTAGGAGCATATATAAGTTCCTACCGTAGTATTAGGAGTCTAGCGGTACTACCGTAAGGCTAATAATTAGTAGAAGGGTACGGATAAGAGGGAGTTTTTAACTAGTAACGGTTTCTCTAGCGGCTAACGAGTATATTCGGTGCTTAGGGGTAAAATTATAAGGAATACCCTTATAAGTAACGTAGTAGTAGCTTAAGTAGGCGTATAAATTAATTAATTAATTAAGAAGTTTAAATAATAAAGAAGGGCCTATTAATAACCCTAGCTAAGGTAAGATATTTATAATTATTATTCTAATTATCTTCTAACTAATTAATTAAAGGTATAAAAGATTATAATATTTATTAATATAAGTAGTTAGTAAAAGGAGCCCTTTTTTAATATATAAAAAGAGTAGCTATAAAAGGATAATATAATAGTAGTCCTAGATAATAGTATACCTACTACTAAAGAGAGGTATAAGTAGAAATACCCTCTTAAGCTTTTTTAGGATATTAAAACGCGCTAGGACTTAACTTTTTATATACTAAAATAAGTATATCTACTTTATAAAGATTTAGAATACTACTTTAATAAGAAACTAGGAGGCTTCCTTAAGCTTATTAATAATAAATAGTTATAAGTTAGATATTTAATTTAGCTTATTAGGCCTTTTTATATATTTACATTACTAATAAGTAGAGGGAAGGAGGTTCTAATATATAATATTTTTACTATTTATAATAGGCTCTTTAATTATATAGAAATAGAATTTAAGTAACTAAGGTATAAGCGGGTTTTATAGAAAGTTAAGCTTCTTAGGGCCCTTAAAGTAGCTTATTAAAAGCTTTTTATATATTATAACTAGATATAATTAGGTTTAGAATTTCTTTATAACTAAGTAGTACTTCTTTATCTAAGTTATAAAGATATAATATTTAAGGGTAGGAATTAGATTATTAAAACTAGTTAGTAGTTATAAGTAAAAGTCTACTAATAAACGTTTAGAAGAATATTTTAGAACTTCTAAAATTATAAAGTAAATAGCTAAGATTAGAGGGTTATACTAGTAAGGGGTTATACTAATTTTAGCCTTAATAATACCTTAGAAGCTTTAATAGAGGATTTAAATAATATTATAAAGGACTAGCTATAGTAGTATAAGGCTTATAATAAGGTTTCTAGTTATTATTATTATTATTACTAATTTTTTAATATTCTTATAACCCCTTTTACTTATCTAAAATATAGGTCTATTCTTAAGTAGTAGAAGGCTTTAAAGCCCTAATACCTATTAATTACTTATATAACACGCGATATCCTTACTATTATAGTAGGGGCTATTATATATAAGTAATACTTCTTTATAATAAAGAGGTATTATATAAGCTATATATATTATATACCTCCTACTTTCTATACCTTAATAATAGTCCTTTATACTAAAAATTAGTAGAATTAGTCTAAATAGGTAGGACTTAATCTAGAAGCTAACTTTAATATATCTAATTAGGTAAGAAGGGCTAATAGTATTTTATATAATATATAAGTAGAAGAAGGTTATCTTAATAGTAGTTATATTAATAATAGAGATAAGGATAATAAGGGTAATCTAGTAAATAGGCTATAAGCCCTTTTTATATATCTTAGAAAATAGTATTAAGACTTACTCTTATAACTAAGAGCGCGAGTTTATAGTTAGCGAGAGTCTACTAGTAATAATATAAGTATATTAAAGAGGCGGAGGTAGGACTAATAGTTACTATCTACTAGGATTTAAATAATACTATTTAGTAGAACTAGCCTATTATTACTCTCTATAATTATTATAGAGTAGAATAGAAGGGATAAGTAATAGTAGTAAGGAACTATAAGGTCTAAGAATAGACTAGGTTTATTTAATTAGTAGTAGAAGTTCTTATAAGCTAGAATAAAATTATTACGACCTTAGTACTAGAGCCTTAGTAGATGTTATAAGCGCTTACTAAAGTCGAATATACCTTAGTATAACGAGTCGAGCGATCGCTTAACCCGATTACTCTAGTCGATATAAGATAATTACTAGCGACCGGCACGAGTATAGATTTCCTATATCTATATAGATAGCGTTACTTTCCCTCTAGATAGGAGCTTCGTACTTAACTTATATTATCTACTAGACTAATCTCCTAGATACTAAATATAATTCTATACTAGACTAGTTTAATACGAAGCCTACTTGCCTTCTCCTTAATACTCCTCTCTACGAGATCTACCTTAGACCCTAACTACCTCTAAAGGTTACGGGTCGTAATACTTTAAGTACCCTTAAGATAAGTACCTTAGGAGAAAGGAACCCTACCCTAAGTAAACGCGGTTCACGACAGTTAATAATAGCTAAAGCTAAGGATAGTATTAAGATTACTAAACTAGACCTATATTATAGCGACCGAGACAAGTTAGAAGAGTAGCTAGTATAAATACAGCTATACTTCTCTTTTAACCGGGACGCTATTAGGCTAGGTAAGTAACTACTATTTATAATAACTTATATAAGAGGACGGGCCTAGAGGTAGTCCGCCTTATATCTTAAATAATATATAGAAGGACCTGATAATAGTAATAACGTCGCGATTAAAGTATAGATAGAGAGCTTTACTCGCTTCCATATTAAGATAAGATAAATATTTAGACCTTTAAATAAAGAAAGTATGGCTATACGAGTTATCTAGTATTTAACGTAGAAGAAGTTAGTGTTAGAGTATTTAACTTAGTTTTAATAATACTTTATAAGAATAAATTAGGATAATAACGCACTTATAATAATATATTAAAGAGGATTAAAGGATAATATTAAGAAAGAACTTATACGAGATAAAGTAGTATATAACACGCTAGATACGCTTATTAAAGCCGTAGTAAGAATCGACGACTAACTCTATAAGCTTGCGATAGAACTACGTTATAACGGTAGTATTACTAGACTTAGACGAGTAGGGATCTATTCCGGAGGATATTATAATAAGAGACATGTGTAATATAATCCTTATAAACCTATGCTAATAGAATTAGACTTCACTTAGTAAAAAGGAAAATTCAGGGGTAAGAAGTAGTAAGGGGATAGAAAAGTAATGAAATGCTATAGCTATAGTAAACCGGGCCACATCGCTAAAGACTGCAGGTTAAAAAATATAGTGAAACGACTGTAGTTAAATGTATTAGAGAGAATACTAATTAAGACGACTAGACCTCTAAGGGATTAACTAGAGGTAGAATACGATAATAAAGAGCTAGACGTAATTATAGAAGATTTACTAGCACTTATTAATCAGCTAATAGACAAAAATATCAAGGAACTTAAAATTAGAGAAGAGGAATTACGCGAAGAGATTACTAGAAAAGAGAGAAATATCGGAAGAATTAAAGGAAGACTTACGTAAATTTATAAATAGTTAAAAGAACTAGGTTCCGATAATAATAGTAACGGTAGTTAGGCTTAGAAGGAACATCCTAAGTAAGGCCGAGAAAAAGACGATTTAGACTGGGAAGATCTCAGTTATAAACCTATGAAGGGCAAGGAAAAATACCTTAAAGAATCTCGCGCCTCCACGTTAAAAGATTTATAGATAGAACTTAAGAAAAGAATGGAATTCTACTAAGAGAAAGTGTTAGATAGACTCCTATAGAAAGAATTTAGGAACGACTTAATATATCTATAATATAGAGTAATATATTAGACGGCTTGTACTAATACGACGTGCCTAATCTATAATTAAGTAAAGAGAAACTTGGGAAAAGTAATTAGGATACGCACGTATAGAAAAGTTTAGACGGCTTATAATAACCTAAGCTGTAATTAGTACTTAGTAACTAAAAGAAGTCGTAAATAGTTTCTAAATTATAATTAAAGATGGTATAATAGTCTTTATAGACACCTTAAATACGACACGGATATAAGAGAGTATTACTTATTAGAATAGTACGCATGTTTTTATAACAAGTATAAGAAATACATGCGATAGAAGAGAATTACCGGATTTCTCCCCGAATTAGGAAAAGAGTAATCCCTTACGCTACTGGGAAGTATAAGGAGATTAATATTATAATCCTTAAAACACGACAGTTATACTTAATAGAGTATATAACACACGTGAATATACCGGTTAGAATTAATAGTTAGAGAACTATAGTAATAATAGATTCTAGAGTATCTAGAAACTTTATCTCCGAAGTATTAGTACGGTTAGTAGGCCTACTAATATAAAGGAAAAAGGATCTATATAACTTATAAATAGCCGACGGGTTAAAACTATTAATAGGAAGTATAGACAAGGAAATAACCTCGCTACCATTTGTAATTTAATGATACTATAAGGAAATATCCTTTAATATAGTTAGGATAGCTACTTATTATATTATATTAGGTATGCCTTAGTTAGAAAAGTATAACCTAGTAATTAACTGGAAAAGAAAAGTACTTAAGTTTAAGCGAACTAGTAATATCGCTAGATTCCACCCTATACGCCGATAGAAGATGACGGTAGATAAGAAATTAAACCGAAGGATAGTCGAGGCATATATTACCTTAATTTCGAATAAGGATAGCCTTAAAGAATAAGGATCCGGCTTAATAGATACTAGCGGAGGTCCGTAGGGTTAATAAGTTAGAGTTCTTAGAGTAACTAATAGCACTCCTAATATCTTATAAGAGTATTAAAGATGGAAACGCCTCTTTATAAAAGAGATAATAGTAAAAGCTCTACCTAAATACTAACCTTAGGATTATAAGATTAAACTTAAACTAGGGAAGGAACTAATATATAGACCTATTTATACGTTATTTAAAAAGGAACTCTTAGTACTTCGCAGGTACCTAGAAGAGAACCTTAAAAAGGGATTTATTCGAGAATCTAAATTACTAGCAGGATATCCGATACTCTTTATAAAAAAGAAAGACGGATTACTACGACTATACGTGGACTATTAAAAGTTAAATAATATAATAATTAAAAATCGTTACCCGCTACCTAATATTAGCGAGTTATAAGACCGGCTAGCTAAAGTAAAGATCTTTATAAAGTTAGATCTTAGAGGAGTATATAATTTAATTCGAATGAAAGATAGTAACGAATAGAAAATAGTATTTAGAACTCGGTATAAATATTACGAATACCTAGTTATACCGTTTAACCTTACTAACGTACTAGTAACCTACTAGGTACTAGTTAATAATATTATACGAGTATATTTAGATTAAATAGCGATTATATACCTCAACGATATATTAATCTACTCTAAGACTCTTAAGGAATACATCCTTTATATATAAGATATATTAACATGCTTATTATAAGTAGGACTCCTTTTAAAGCTAGAGAAGTACGAGTTTTATAAGACCTTAGTTAAGTTCTTAGGGTTTATAGTAATAACGGAAGGAGTTCGTATAAGCCCTGAAAAAATTCAGGCTATATAGGACTAGCCTATACTATATAATATTAAATTAGTACAAGGATTCTTAGGATTTACTAACTTTAACAGACGTTTTATAGAAGGCTATTCTAAGAAGGCCTTACTACTAACGGAAATCACGAAGAAAGACACGGGATTTCGATAGGATACTAACTAAAAGAAAGTATTTACTAAACTAAAGCAAGCTTATATAGATCTACTAGTACTCTATACGTTTTATAACGGAGAACCCGTACGTATTAAAACGGATGCTTCGGACCTTATAATCGGAGCCTACTTATATTAATAGAGTAATAGTAAATGGCATCTAGTAGCTTACTATTCACGAAAAATGATAGCTATAGAATAGAACTACGATATATACGATAAAGAACTCTTAGTAATTATCTATACTTTATAGTATTAGAGAGTATATGCCGAAAGTTATTCTAAGCTTACTATCTTTACCGATTACAAGAACTTAGTCGGTTTTATAACGACTAAAGAACTAAATCGACGACAAGTTAGATAGGCTAAGCTTCTCAGATAGTATAAATTTAAAATTTAGTATACCCTAGGTAAAGATAATAGAAGAGTAGACGCTTTAAGTAGACGATCTAACTATATATAAATAAAAGACATTATAATAGAACCTATCTTAAAATAAGAGAACGATGGATCGTTAGTACTAATAAGGAACTTAGCTACGACTATTCAAGTTATAATACATGTAGTTCCTAACTTGAAGGAAGTATATATTAGAGACACCTTAGCTAGGGAGCTTAGGAAGTAATAACCTAACTAAGAACTATTACAGTATAGATAGAAACTGTACTTACTACTAAAGGCGGTTGAGGAAGTAATTAGAGATTACTACGATGATCCTTTACTAGGATATCTAGGAGTATCTAAAACGTTGGAACTCATTTAAAGAACGTATACTACGCCGAACCTGCGGGTATTAATTAAATAATATATCAAGGAATATATATATTACTAATAAAACAAGTCTATAAGACATGCTAAGTACAGACAAATCCAGTTTACTAAAGTCCCGGATATATTATAAAAGGATGTTATAATAGACTTCGTCGTAAAACTACCTCGGTTAGTTAACCTAGTAACAAATAATAAATACGATTTAATAATAGTAATAGTTAATAAACTTATTAAGTATACTATTATAATTCTATATAAGGAAACCTATAACGCTAGTTAGCTTAGGTTTATTTTATTAGATAGACTAATTAGAGATTATAGTATACTAGAGTCGATAACCTCAGATAGAGACAAGCTCTTTACGTTAAATTATTAGAAGACCTTAATTATATCGATTAGAATAAGATTATAAATATCGACTACGTATTACCCGTAAACTAATAGATAAACTAAACGTATAAATTAAATAATAGAGACGTATCTCAGATACTACATTAATAAAAGATAAAACAATTAGGTTTTACTACTCCTAATAGCATAATTAGCATATAATAATAAGAGATCTAATACTACTAAGCTATTACTATTCTTCGCTAACTATAGATAATACGCGAATTTATTCCTAGATCCTAGATAAGGACTAGATACTAAAAAAGCTTTAGTACTAGTATTAGATATAAAACATTTATATAAAGAAATACAAGGAGAGATCTGTAAGAGAAATAGTTCCACGGAAATAACGGCTAATAAGAAAAGAAAAAATAGCCATCTACTAAAAAAGGGGGATAAAGTATACCTCCTTACAAAAAACCTGAAGAGTATAAGACTAAGTAAGAAACTAGACCACGTTAAAGTCGGACCATTTTTAGTTATCTAAGAAAAAGGACCTGTTAACTATAAGTTATAGCTTCTACCTGACGTAAAGATATACCTAGTATTCTATATCTCTATATTAGAATAGGTAGATCCTAATACTCCCTTACAAGAAACCTTCTATTTTAAAATAGAAGAAGAGAATGAATTCGAAGCCGAAAAGATTCTATTATAAAAAGGTCGGAGTTACCTAGTAAAATAGAAAGGATACGAGGACTTAGAAAATACCTAGGAACTAGTTACGAATCTCGCTAACTACTAAGAGCTCCTCTAATAGTATTATTAAACCCAGATATACCCTAAGCGACCCACTTAAGAGCTCTAGGCGAAAGAGTTCTAGAACCCTCGAACTCTAAGAAAGTAGGACACTTTATAAGTGCCCTTTCGACTTTACTAGCCTTCTTAAGTTCTTCTAGACGTTCTAACTCCTTAATATCGTCAAGACCCTTATTAAATATCTGTTATTCCTACTCTTTTAGGAAACGCTTCTATTAACGAAGACGTTTCAGCTTCGTCTATTTCTAATAAGCGATTTTATTAGCGGCCTCCTATACTACCTCTATCTCTACCTCCTTACGTTTAAGCTTCTCTATGGCCTTATTAATACTAGAGAAGTAGACTATAAGTACGGCCGGTTCGCACTGTTTTCCGAGCCGAATATACTCCGCGTACCTCTAAGAAAGGGAAGATACCTAATACTCCTTTTAAGATCTTGCGTATCGTAGATATAATACTATTATAATTACTCCCTTATAAGCCACTCGATCCGATAGTTTAATGCGACGTTACTATAAACGAGATAATATAAATATTTATTTAACCTTTAGGATAAAGGTTTAGGGGATAAGGGGTAATATTATAACCTTAGTACTAGAGCCTTAGTAGATATTATAAGCGCTTACTAAAGTCGAATATACCTTAGTATAATAAGTTAAGCGATCGCTCGACCCGATCGCTCTAGTTAATATAGGACGATTACTAGCGACCGGTATAAGTATAGATTTCCTATATCTATATAGATAGTATTACTTTCCCTCTAGATAGGAGCTTCGTACTTAACTTATATTATCTACTAGACTAATCTCCTAGATACTAAATATAATTCTATACTAGACTAGTTTAGTATAAAGCCTACTTGCCTTCTCCTTAATACTCCTCTCTACGAGATCCACCTTAGACCCTAACTACCTCTAAAGGTTACGGGTCGTAATAAAAATATTAACTTTAGAAAAAGTTTATAATTATTATTCTAGTTATTATATTTACTTAACGTAACCTTTTATACTCCTCTCTACTATAAATACTAAGCTCTACTTAGTAATTATAGGATATCCTATAAATATCCTATCCTATAAAGAGGTCCTACGAAAATCCTATCCTACTAAAAAATCCTATCCTATCCCCGTCTTATACTATTATAAAGATATAGGATTAGGACCTAATTTACCTATCCTATCCCACAGTCCTATACTATCCCACGTGGGATATCCCGTAGGATATCCTATATCTTTCTAGCTAGTAGTAGCTTAATAGCTAAATAGATATCTACTATTAATAATATAATTAAAGAAATTAGGCTAGATCTAGATATTAATTAGCTAATTATTTAAATTATATTAACTATCCCCTAACTAATATCTAAATTATTTAAAACTATTTATAACTAAGTAGATTTAAGTCTAGAAAATAACTAGGGAAATATATTAAATAGTCTTACTTATATCTATTTTATATAAAATTATTATCTTATTACTTACTAAGACCTACTATAATTATAAGGTATATACTTGCTAGTAATATACTAGTCTAGTTCCTACTTAAGGTTACTACCCTCTTCCTACTTTAGTTTATTATTACTACTAATTAAGATATACTAGGCGAGCGTATTAGTAATATAGTTCCGTCGTAATATATATAATAAATAGTTGCCTAGAAGCTAATAGCTAGCTAATAGGAGGTAGTTATACTACGACTATTTATTAAATAGAAATAGAAGCGTATATTAGAGGGTTATATAAGAAGGATACTAATTAGGGATTAATATAAGGCCCCCCTTAATAGTTTTAATATAGATATCCCGCTTAATCTAGCCTCTTATAATATTTATATTTATATTTTATACTCTACTATCTAGCTACTTAGAGCTAATAAGGGCGTTCTAACTCTAGTTTATTAAGAGGAAACTATAAATTATAAAGAAAACCTCTCTTACCTACCCTATTTATTATAATACTTCTAGGCCTTTAAATACTATATACTATCTTCTCTCTTATACTTTATACTACCTTAATATTAGATCTTAATATTTATATACTCCTCTCTCTTACTAGGGCTACGCCTCTTTCTCTACTCTTAAAAGGTTTATACTCCCTTAATTATCCTTTTACCCTTTTTTATATAATTTAATTAATATTAATAAGTACCTTTAACCCTCCTATTAATCTACTACTACCCTAGCTACTCCTCTCTTATATTATTTAGTATTAAGGTATCCTTTTCTATTTAACTTATAATACTAGGTCGCTACTACTACTAGCTTGATAGAAGGCTTATAATACTCTTATTAGGAATTATTATATATCTTTTTTATAATATATAAGAGGGAGCTATTAAAGTTATTAGGGGGGGTATAAATATATTTTATTACTACTATTATATTACTATTTCCTAGTACTAGGCTATATAATAATTTACTTATAAGAGAAAGTAGATTATATTAAAATCCTACTAATTATACTTATATTTATAAGGTTATTACTCCTACTTTTATATATAATTATAATCCTCCTAGTTAGGGGGAGTAGCCCTAGCCTATTATTTTAAATCTTCTACTTAGTATAATACCTTCTATCTCTTAACCTAGAGTCTCTTATATATAGAGCTAATATTACTAGTAGGAATTAAGGTAAGTATTATTATATATACTAAGGGCGCGCTTACCGCGTATATAAAAACTCTATATAAGGAGCTCTACTACTATATAATATCTTAGTTTTATTCTAACTATATTTAAACTAGAGACCTCTTAGCTCTATTAATAAGTAATAGGTTTATAACTAGTACTATATATAAGTAGATCTTATTACTAGCCCTCTTATAATATTATTAAGAGTTATTATAATATAAGTAACTTCTATAAAGGTAGGCTAATTATAAGTACTTTTATCCTATTATTTAAGATTTAGCTATTAGATATAAACGCTTATAATATTAATAGGATATTATAGTTTATCCTCCTTAAGGTAGTTATAGTAGGATTTAAACCCCTAGATATATAGGTTAATAGATTAGAGGGTATACTAAGTAGAAGTAAGGGTATCTTAATTTAAGTTATTAAGATATTAATAGTAAGTATCTAGTTACTTCTATATACTATCTAGTATATAGATCTAGGCGAATTTTAGCTTAAGGCTATTATTAGTAATAAGAGGACCTATTAGATAATAAATAGACCCCTAGATCTAGAAGGTAGTTTAATTAATATAGGTATTAATATTAGTTATACCCTTACTAGTAAAGGATAGATAGTTATTATAACTAATAATATTATCTAAAAATTCCTTACTATATATAATCCTCCTTCTTATAAACTATCTATTAATAATAATATTATCTACGTTACTAAGTAAATTATTAATAAATTATACCTTAAGCTTAGCCTCCTTTTATAGCCTTTTAGGTAATAAGTCTATATTAGCTAGCTTATATAACTAGTTAGGAGATAGCTAATTATTCTTCCTACTATTATAGTATAGCTATTAATTATCCCCTAAGTTACTATATTTATTTTTCTATATTAGTATATTATAATAGGGGTATATATTACTAGTAATATTAAATAATTTATTAACCTTATAAAGCTCTATATCTCTTACTATATAGAGATCCCTATATACTTAATATCTCTAGCCTAGCATCTACTCCTAATATATATTATTCTACTACCGGTATAAGCCTTATTAAATAGGGGGTTAGTACTTAGTATTATTATCTTTATTAGCCTACTAGTAAGTATACTAGCGATATATTTCTAGATAATATTTAGGAGCTAGTAGAGGAGTAATTTCTCGGGGGGTCTCTTTAAAGATAGGGGGAGTAGGTTATTAGGGGTTTCTTAGCGGAATAAATACTTAAATAGTTATATTAGTAACTACTATATACTACTAGGGAGTAATACTATTATTAAGGTAACTATAAGGGTTAATTCCTAATAGTATTTCTCTTAAGTAAGGTTCTATTAACATAATATCTATTAGGTTAGCTCTAAGGATCCTAGATCTAACTTAAGTACTTATATTAATTATCTTTAGGTATTTAGTACGCCTTATACTATTACTCTTATAGGATTTAACCCTCTTATTATTACTATTAAGGGTTTATAATCTAGCTTAGAAAGAGCTACGCGCTTAGAAGGAATTATAAGGGAGTTAGAGGAGCTAAGTTTAGTATAAGAAGGGTAATAGTAGTTATTTTAAAGACGGCTAGTATAAGTTATATATAATAGATAATTAGGGGGAGTATTAAAATCTATAGGATACTATTAAATACTAATAATAGGTAAGAAGAAAAAATCTATAATAGGATTAGTAAGTACTAAGATATTAGACTATTATATTAAGTTTAGTAGGTAAATCTATTTATAATAATATATATTTTAAACTACTATACTAATTCTTATTATTTTTTAAAGTATTAGGTATATTAAGAGGAGGTATATAACTTACTCTAATTAGAAAATATTATAGAGCGTTAGTATAGATATATATAGAATATAAAGAAATATTAGACTTTTAATATTTACCGTAGTTAGCGCTAGTCTAAAGGAGGTAATTTAGGGGACTTTAGACTAATTAATAAGCTATAATAAGCTTAGGGTCTAAAATTAGGTATTTTCTATTATAGTAAGAAGATACCTATTCTAATAGTATTTTATACCTAATAATAAGTAGATATTTCCTCCTATTTAGACTAATATCAGATATATTAGTAGATAATATAAATTATAGGATTTTTAGCTTGTAAATATAATAGAATTAGCTAATATAAGAGTAGACTAATTTAGACTAGACTAATTTAGATTATACTAATAGTATTACCTACCTAGTAATAAGATAGATATTTCCTTCTATTTAGGGTAATATCTAATATATTAGTAGGTAATATAAATACTAGAGTTTTTAGCTTATTAATATAATAGTATTAGCTAATATAAGAATAGACTAATATAATTATTCTAATAGTATTACCTACCTAGTAATAAGATAGATATTTCCCTCTATTAAAGCTAATATTAGATATATTAATAGTTATTATTATAGAATAGGTAAAATATAAAGAATACTAGGATTTTTACTATTTATAGTCTATACTCTAGCTATTAGTATATAGAATTTAGTATGTAAATCTATTCTAAAATATTTTTTAGACTATTACACTAGTTTTTATTATTTTTAAAGTATTAGATAGTTAAAAGTAAGTTATATAACTTTATCTAAGTAGAAAATATTATAAAGTATTAGTATATAAGTAGATAGAATAGGAAGAATTATTAGACTTTTAATATTTATACTAGTCTAGGAAAGGAATCTAGGGAAATTAGTAATTAATTAATAAGGTATAATAAGCTTAAGGTCTAAAATTAGAGATATTCTATTATAGTAAGAAGATATAATATAGCTAATACTATTATATATATAAGCTATCTACTAATATATCTAATATACTTCCTACTATATATCTTACCTACTAAATACTAGGTAGTAGGAGTAATTTTCTAATATAAAAATCTTAAATTTTTATAGGTATTTTTACTAGCTAGAAAGATATAGGATAGTATAGGATATTAGTCTCCCTAGCTATCCTATAGTATAGTATAGGATTAGCTATTTTAGCCCTATCCTATCCCTATCCTATACTATTATAAAGATGTAGGATTAAGACCTTATTTACCTATCCTATCTTATAGTCCTATACTATCTTATATAGGATATCCTATAAGATATCCTATATCTTTCTAGCTAGTAGGTATTTTCTAGTAGTAATATAGTAATACTATAAAATACTTATAAAAATCTAGATTATTATATCTTACTCCTACTACCTAGTATTAGTTATATTAAGGTATTTACTAAGATAATAGAATTTAGCTTATAATTCTAATAATAATATTAGCTATATTATATATACCTATATACTAATTTAAATAATTCTAATAGTATTAGAATTATTAGAATAAGATATATCTATATACTAATAATAATATATCTTATATATATTAGTAGGTAACTAGAATAGAGGTAGAGTAATATTAGGACTTATAATATTTACTATTATAACTATAATCGTATTAAATTTAGTAGGTAAATCTATTTATTCTAATATATCTTCTAAACTACTATACTAATTTCAAATATTTTTAAAGTATTAGATACCTTAGAATAAGGTAAGTAATATTATTTATACTAAAAACGTTATAAAGTATTAGTATAGATATAAGTAAAATATAAAGAATCTAGGACTTTAGTAGTCTTTATAGAAGTAATTAGTAATATGTAATCTTATATAGAATAGATTTCCTTAGATATATCGTCTTTATAAGTATCTATTTATTACGTAAGGGAGTATATAGCTAAATAATATCTATTTATAATATATTATTATTTAGCTACTAAGTAGCTAGTCTACTACTATTAGGCTTATATATAATAAGTATAAGGCCTTTTATAGTAACTATAGTACCTAAAAACCCCTTATATCTAGGTAATATAGTTCTAGGATAAGCCTAGCTATATAAAAGATAGCCTAGAGGTAGGATAGTAGAAAAAGCTAGATACACGGATTTTTAAGTTCTAAATAGATAAGAAAGATAAGTATCTTTCCAGGGGGGAATAGTACTAATAGTACCTATATTCTCCCTAATTAATAGTACTAGTCTCTCCCTTACTAACCCCTAGCTAAACTAGCTTAATTAGTAATATATTATCTTATATAAAATAGATTTCCTTAGATACATTATCTTTATAAGTATCTATTTATTATATAAGGGAGTATATAGCTAAATAATATCTATTTATAATATATTATTATTTAGCTACTAAGTAGCTAGTCTACTACTATTAGACTTATATATAATAAGTATAAGGCCTTCTATAGTAACTCTAGTACTTAAAAACCCCTTAAAGACTAGGCTAAAATAGAGCTATAGAAGGAGGTAGAAGAGAGAGGTATAAATAATAGTTAATATTAGCCTCCCTATTATCTATATTAATACCTATAGGAGGTATTAAGTATATAACTTATATTTATAATAATATATAGCTAATAGGAGTCTAATTTCTAGTAACTTAATAGCTAGATCTTATTATTAGTAAGGCTAGCTTCTCTTACTAATATAATAGCTTAAGTAGTAGCCTTAGTACCTAAGGGTCTTAAGGGTATTTTATAAGATATTAGTAACTAGGTATCTAGTAAATAGACGTCCTGGATTAAAGAGAGGTTATAAAAGGTATATAAGAAACGTATTAAATAGGTATTATAAGGAGTAAAGGGGATAGGCCTTATTATCTACTATAATAATAGTAAGTATTATACCTTTCTAAAATAAGTCTATCTTAGAGGCTAGGAGGGTAAACTTAATATAGTCTTTATATAGAGCTACTAAGCGTCTTATAATAAAATAACTAGTAAACTCTTTATCTAGGTCGCTAGTATTCTATATAAATTTACTAATTCTTAAGAATCCTATAAAGGCGAGATAAAAGGAAGTATATAGTATTACCCTTAATAATATCTTTTAATTAAACGTTAATAAGACACGTAGTAGTATATCTCTTATAATTAGTTATTACTTAAAGGAGTCCTTCTTACCTCTTATTTAATAGATACTATTAATAATAAGCTTTAGTATAGGGTAGTAGAAGATATTATTATTATTATAACTTATATTAATTAATTAATTAATTAATTAATTATACTCCTATACTAGCTAAAAAGCTAATAAGGGTAGGCTATTCAGGGGTACGTATCACGTACATGTTATTCGGGGAGAAACCCTGCTACAGGGATAAAAACTCCACCTGATAATTGCGGTTCTCTTAACCATTTACAGCTCCTTCCCTCCCCCCCCTAGTAGGCCTGCCACTAGGGAGGTGATGGAGGGGTCAGGTTTACTGCCTATTACACTAAAGTTTCGTCTGCAGGTGAAACTCCTTTTCCTTGTCTAGGGCCTAGCCCCTTTCTCTTTTCTATCTCTACCGGCTATTCTTATAACTTATATTAATATATATAGATCTTAGGCTAATAAGATAGGCCTTTATTATTAAGACCTAGATATAATTATTACCTAGAGCGCTTACCTAATCTATTAAGGAGTATAAGGAGGTAGGAAAGGGTAGGTAGTAGCTAGTAAGGGTATAGTATTTAAGGTAGGAATTTCTGAAAGTTTTATATATTAAATAGGTCTTGGGTATAAGACCCTATTATAAATATTAAGTAGTAGCCTTTAAGAGGGATATAATTTTATACTAGTCTTTTAATAGGTTATAACTTAAAATTAGAGGTAGGGAGTAAGGCTTTATAATTATAAGTATATATTAGCGATTTTATTATATTATATTCTTAAAAGTATATCTACTACATTAGTAAACTAGGAAGGTAGAATAATATAGAAAAATGCGTATTTTCTATATATAACAGGCGCGCTTATATAGTAGCCTTAGGGCTAGGAATAATACCGTAAGTTACTAAATACCTATTTAGTAACTTTTAGAAATATAAGGTAATAGGACTAATAGGGGATAAGTCCTACTAATTAGCTATAATATAATAACTATATAGAGCTAGTACTAACTAGGTAATTATAATAAGTAACTAAGTCTTATTAATAATTACTAGTAGTAGTACTTAGTAAGAATTAATAGTAGGCGTAATATAGATATAAAATACGGGGCTAGGCTAGAGGGGAGTACTTTACGCGTATATAAGTTACGTGAATCGACTGTATTTAAAACCTATATTACGCTAGCGTTAACGATATAGCTATTATAGCTCTAGCGAGCCTCTCGTTTCTTCCTAGCACTAGAGGAAAATCACGGATTTAAGGCCTTAAATCCAGATTTTCTATATTTAGGACTTTTAGGCTAGGATAAAAAAAACCTATAATTTTCCTATTTATTTCTAGTATATTACCTAGAAAATGCGCTTTCAGCGGATTTTCTAGCTTCGGATTTTCTATGCTAGTTCCTAGTTTACTAATATAGAGAGTTCTTATATAAATAGATCTACTTAACTTTAATAATAAGGATATAATACTAGGCTAATAGTATAGTAATATCTTATAAGGGAGCTATTATAACCCCTTAAATTAAGAGTTTAATAAGTTTATAGTATATAGCCTAGTTATTATTAAAAATATATAATACCTTACTAGCTAATTTAGAAATCTAATATTTAAGGGTAATAAGGATAGCCTTTATTTCTTTAAACTAGATATCTTTATTAGTAAGATAACTTAGGGTCTATAAGCTAAAGACCTAATAAATATCTAGGGCCTAAGTAGGAAAATCTAGTATAAATCCCCCTATATTAATAGTTCTAGAGGTATTAGTCTAGAAATAGCGAGGGTCTCTAGTAATAATAATATATAATAATAAGACGCCGTTTTATATAAGTAAGAAGATCTTCTACTACTTAAGATCCTTCCTTATATCGCTATTAATATATATAAAAGAGCCCTATTTATTAAGGGCGTTATAAAGTCTTCTTAAGAAAGCTCTTCCTAGGATAATAACTTTTAATATAAATAATAGGAATCTAACTATAATATTAAATTCGAATTAGGAGATAGAGGTCTTTTTTAGTAGGACTTTTAATATAACTTCTCCTCTTACTAGCTTATCTTTAAGGAGTTAGAGTTATATTATAAAAGTATTGATTTTTAAGCTAAGAAAATTAGTAACTATTCCCTTTATATCTTTTTTATAATTAATTATAAGTCTAAGTTATTTATAAAGTATATTAAACTACTACTTATAAAGGTTTGTATTAGCGTTAAGAGCTAGGATAGCGAGGAAGTTATTAAATTAGTAGATAATAATAGACTAGTAGAGGGCTACTACTAGGATCTAGTTAAGTCCCCTAGTAAATAAATTAAATAGGAAGGGAGCTATCTAGAGGCTAAAAGGTAAGAATTATTCCTTATAAAATATATTATTAAATAAGAAACCTAGTAGCTATCTATCTAATAGCGCGGTTAGTATATATTAGAAGATATCTAAGAGGTCTTATTTAATTAGAATTACCTTATATTTTATTCTAACTACTATATTAATAGCCTTATTAATAGTAATATACTCTAAGCTATTAAATTTATATAGAATATAATTATTTACTAAGTACCTCTAGGGGTATAAGAGGCCGTGAATTTATTAAGAGCCGCTATTATACTTAGGTATAAGGCCTAGTAGGGAGGAGATATACTTATACTAGGGCTATTAGGGGAGGATTATTAGCTAGTAATAATATAATTATTCCTAAATATCTATTATAAGGATATCTAGAGCTTCTTTATTAGATTTATATAGTTTACTTAGGAGTAGTTACTTAGGTCTTTAATATCCTACCCTAACCCCTTTTTAAATAATTAGGGCTAGGGTTAAGATAAATATCTTATTAAGGTAAAGTCTTAGCTAAAATATCTATTTTTTAACTACTAATAGCTTATTATCTAAGGTAAGCTTATATAAGAAACCCTTAGTAATAGAATATAAGGACTATATTACTAGAGGTCTACTAGTAAGGTTAATAGCTAGGTTTTAAAACGCGTCTATTAAGGGGAATTAAGTTTACTATAGATACTAAGATACTAGTATAATTATTATATAAATAATAGCTATAATAGTCTAGGTAAATATAAGTATATTTATAATTAGCGCTATCTTTATACCTATTATTATTAAAATTTTAATATACCTCTATTAGAGTAGAGGCTAATAATAAGACTTAAACCTATTACTATTATTAAGATAAGGTAGTACTAGTAGGTTAATTATATTTTATTAGGAATATATCTATTAGTATTATATTCTTAACTATCTAACCTTCTAGTATATCCTAGCCTACGCGTATTCTAGTTATAATAAAAGTAAAGTAAAAGGCCTTAATAGATATAAAGGTATATATAGCTACTTTCTTAATAAGAATAAGCTAATAGTCTATAAAGGTATATTATAAACTAGCTTAAGTAGTAGGCTAGGCGAAAAAATAAATAACTTAGTTATATATAAAGAGGCTATATTAAAGGTCCTAGAATATCTTTATATCTATACTATTATTAGATCTATTAAACTTAAGGAAGGTATTATCTATAAGTTTATAAAAATTACTAGGGTTAAAATAGTTATAAAGAATATAGGATATCTACTTTTATCCTAGTATAGGAAAATATATAATAAGAGGGGTAGTATAAAGTATTTTACCTATCTAAAATTAATAATAAAAGACTTAATATTAGGAATACTCGCTTAAAGATAATTCTAATAAAGATTATTAATTTAGTACTATAATATACTACCTAGTAAGAGGTATTAATATTAATTTAAAAGAGGTAGATATAAATATTATAACTAGATAAGCTAGGGAGCTATTCTTATACTTTAGAATAGTTACTAGGGAAAAGCTATACTTTACTAGTAACTTTATAAGGCGCTAATAATATTTACGCTATAATTAGCTTATAATATAAGTATAAACGGGCTTATAATTTAACTATAAATCGCGGCCTTATAAAGGCTATATTATATATCCTTTATATCCCTTTTATATTTTATATTCTACCTAGCTTTTTTTCTTATTAATCTTATTTAAAGGGTGTTAATATTATTATTTTTACTATTAGATAGGTTAATAGTATTACTTATAAATTTATTAGATATCTAATCTAGCTTAATAATATCCTTTAAGGAGGCCTAATATACCCTTCTAGTAGCTATACCCTTCTTAGTAATAGTAGAATAGTTAGTAGTAGTCTTCCCCTTAGACTAAGTCTAGACCTAATTAGTAATAGCCGTAGTAGTAGTAGTAGTAGTAGCGGCGGTAGTATTAGTAGTATTCCTACTCTTAGTAGTTCTACTAGTAGGTATAATAATAATAGTAGATTAAGAAATACTAAGGATTTAATAATATAAGAGTTATTAGGCCTTAATTAAAAGCTAGATATATAGATTTTAAAGTTCTAAATAGATAAGAAAGATAAGTATCTTTCTAAGGGGGAATAGTACTAATAGTACTTATATTCCCCCTAATTAATAGTACTAGTCTCCCCCTTACTAACCCCTAGCTAAACTAGCTCGAGCTAAACTAAAAGCGGTTAGATAGAGGTATAAAGCATGTATTTTATTAGCTATATACTAAGAAAATAACTCCTCTTTTCACCTAGCTTATAATCTTAAATAGGTAGTAGAATCTATTCTATTATAGTAAGAAGATAAATAGTAGTAAGTACTTACTCTTTTTAATTAATACACTTTTCCTATTTATCTTTATCTACCTTCTTAATAAGTAATTTTACTTCTTTAGTAGTTAGTAAGTTATAGTTAGTTAGTATTTTATATTTTAATCTAATAACCTTAAATATACTATTAATAATAGATAGAATATATATAACTATCTCCTACTACTTATTATTTTTAATACCTTTAAGCTTCTAAACTTTATAATAGTTCGATATAATAATACCTACTATAAATAGTTCTACAAATACTTCTTTTAAAACTACTTTAAGTCTTAGTAAAAAGCTTACTATATAATCTATATAATCTCTAAGGTTATATAGAACCTAGGCTTATAATCTAATAAAATATATAATATTTATAGGTTATTTATATATAGTTTAAGTATAGTATAATAGTTTTTAATAATTAATAGATAGATAATAGTTATATAGAATAGAATAATAATCACGAGAAATCTCTACTAGCTTACCAAGGCCCCCTAATTAGTAGTTACCGAGGTTGACCCGGCCTGAATTCCAACACTTTAGACCAATCGATAAGATGCGATGAGCTCAGGGTCTTAGTAATAGGAATACTAAATTATTGTGTAACACATTGTATTCGTACCACCTCAGAGTATTATGTACATAGCACGTTTTACAACAATACGAAAGACGATCTTCGCGGATGCGATCTCCCCATCTTGCCTGCCATGGCATTTTCACGCATTCCTCAAGTTACGCTCAGCGGTGTAAACTACCTGGTTCACCATCAAGTTGTTGTAAGTCTCAACATGAGACGAAGTATATTCAAGGGCTAATCTGGGCTCAGGGTGTGCTCAATTCTCAGAACGTAGAGTCTATAACACGTCCCGCTTTGCTCTTATCATCTGCCAATGGTAAACTCGATGCGACACGGATTGAAAGAGAAATTCAACAGTTCACGATCATCGACGATGTCTATACTACGGACTTCCATGATTTTTTGGTGGTCCAGGTGCCTCACGAAGTTGAGCTGAACCTTGAGGAGTTGACAGACGACTTTGGTTGTTTGACCAAGCTTGAATTTCGTAGGGTGCTTTGCTCAACGGTCGACTCCGAAGAGAACTTGCTACCGTCTGGTCCATACTTTCTCCAAGGTCAAAACCTGCACCAAGCATGGAAACTCTATGATGACAGCCTTGGTGCCTTCATCCAAACAGTAGTACCTGACAACGTCACCGTACCCAAAAGGTAGGTCAACCAGTCCCTGTTATTTAGTTGATCATGCGAGCATATTCATGAGTGTGAAGCTTCTCTCCCTTGCAAGCGGTTTCAGGCGATGGCGTCTACAAGTCCGTTGCTGTCCCAAGTCGGTTGTACTCAAAAGTCTCGCAACGGAAGCCGTTGGCCGGATCTCGAATTACCATCAAAGATAACTTCGCCTTAGTAGGCGTCAAATCTACGATGATGAATCGCGCTTACACAGAGCTCTACGGGCCTAAGAAGGAATCGGCAACAGAAGTTCAGAAACTCATAGATCTTGGTGCGATAATTGTTGGGAAGACCAAGATGAGCGCATTCGCCTCCGCGGAGGAGCCAACAGATCAATGGATTGACTACCATTGTCCCTGGAACCCTCGTGGTGATACGTATCAATCACCATCCGGGAGCACGAACGGCGGAGCTGCATCTCTGGCCGGCTACGATTGGCTTGATTTTGCGGTTGGCACAGATAGTAAGCATGTCAGATGGACAGGAGAAAGTACGAACACTAAAAGTGACAGCAACCGGGAGTATCCGAGCCCCTGCTACGTGCTGCGGTCTCTATGCTCTGAGATCAACTTGGAACTCAGGCTCTCTGACTGGCGTAGTCAAACAATGCAGGTAAATGTATATTGTCCCGTTTGAGATACTGACAGGCTGAGATCATGTAGCGCATACGATACTATCGGTTTCTTGAGTCGAGATCTTGGCTCGCTTTATCACATAGCAGAGTCGGCTCTAGATTTGAAAGCCTTTGACTCGGTAGGTTACCGCCTCGTTCTAATGCTGTTGTTGACATCTATAAGCCTCCTAAACGTATCTTATACCCAACCGACTTTTTCCCCCACAGCAATGCTAAGCAGCAAGCCATGGTGGACGGCTATGTAGATGTCCTCGAAAGCTATCTCGGCGTCAAAACAACCACTTTCAGTTTCCTTGAACGCTGGTCTCAATGTCCGCCTGAAGAAGCGGGAGGAAAACCACTCCAGGAGTTCTTGTCCAAGGTAAGTTTCCCAGAGATTCTGAACACCCAAATTTACCCGACAGCAGAGTGGATATTATCCTTTCTTCTACGATGGATACCACGAGTACGACCAGTTTCGAGATGACTACCGCCAGACCTTTGGTAAAGAGCCTTACGTTGGTCCCTACATGAGATTTAGATGGTCTGCAGGATTATTCTCGACCCTTTACTAAGACTAATAAGAGAGCAGGGATAATGGCTCAAAGGTCACGAAAGAGGAGCGTGATAAGGGACTTGCCGAGCTCAAGATATTCCGTGACTGGGTGATGGAATCGGTGTTCAAGCCAGACCCTACGACGGGCTCAGATGCCGTCCTCATTATGCCCAGCGGCAACGGTGGGCCCAAGTACCGTGATAATCCGAACAAGTACGCTTTCTAAATCCATTCTCCATCAAATGAGGCTAATCGGAGAGCAGCCCACCCAATCCAACACCAACATTCTCGGAAAACTATCTAGCATCTATACTGCAGCTCCCACAACTGATTCTGCCAAGTAAGTTGCGTCGCTTTCTTTATTCATTGACAAACAAAGTTGATATACTAAGTCGGACAAAATGCATACGACTCTCGGGTAAGTAGACGGCAAGAACACCGTCCAATAGTCGGATCTCTGGTTGGTGCAGCTGGTACTGCTCCTTATACCTCAGACATTGCTAGTCGTACATGTACTAATCTTTGACAGGGAGTGATCTGATGTTGATAAACCTTGCAAAGGCCGCATTCGAACATGCGAGCTGGCCAACTACCATCAATACCGGCCGGCGTATGTTTCCCTTGGGGGACAATGGTAGAAATGTGGGGTCTGTGGGAGAAGCAGGGCGCTAGGACAAGTCAACCGTAGCTATGTTTCGTAAGCTCGATCATTATAGCAATATTACGGCGGACGATAATTGAAACTAGGACAAAACCAAACCACACAAGAGTTCTGAGGTATTCAGCTTGAATGTACGGTAAATTACAAAAATACCACACTTTTCTGGAAAATTTACCACACCTAAACTGCAAAAATACTAGAGAGTACTAAAGGTCCCCTAATCTCTAGGGATAGGCATGCTAGGATCTAGGTATGCTTAATAGTAATGTTTAGGCTAGGGCTCGTGCCTTTAGGGACTTACACGTGGGTTATTATGCTGGGGACTTATATACGGGTAGCTGATATTCAGGGGGCTAATTTCCTAGGGACTAATACGCCGGGGACTGCTGGGTCCGGGAGCGTAATGCAGGGGGGCTGATAGATGAGGGGACATTTGGACCTTTGGTACTTTGGTACTCCACCATGCGAATGCAGTATTCTTACGGTTTAGGTATATTATTTTTGTAATTTACCGTACATTCAAGTTGAATACCTACCTTAGAACCCTTTTAGTGGTTTAATCGTGTCCTAGTCTCAATTACCGTCCGCCGTATAACATACTACCCTACTACCACGTAATTACCAGCTATCTCTCATGTATATATACAGGCCGTCAGGTCCGTGAATTCAAACAATCTATCCTTCTTACAACCATTTATATTATCAATTATCCATTCATTTCAACATAGATGTCTCCTGTCTTTTTACGTGAGTGAGCTCCGGTCTGTACTATTATTGGCATCCCCTACGTCCGTCTCTGGTCAGCGGTATATAGTTGTGCGGCTTTGTGTCAGACCTGGCGATTACATGTTCAAAAGCTTAACACTAGTCACTCCGCGGTCAGTGATGCGGCTTGAGGCCGAACGAAGCCAATGTCTTCGGTACCTTACGCGGCATTCCCGCGTCCTTGAATATAACCATGTGTTCACGTAAATGGCATCTATCCGCGCAAGACGACTGGTAGAAACGCACGATGACGCGTTCGGGATCGTGGCCCGGGTGTTACGACCATCATGATAAAGGGTAAGCCCAAGTCATTAAATAATAGATAATTGATGCCCATCTACGTGTACCGACAAGACTATATGCATGCCAATTGCCTTAGTACCTTAGACGTGCCAAGCCGGGCAAGCCGGTCGCTAAGCCCCTTTAAGTTAGTAAGGCTAACTATATAATAGGAGGGCGGTACGTTTAAGTGTAAAATTCTATAATTTTATTAGATATCCTATTTTTTAGTAATATATTATATAAATTTTTTATTTATTCTTTTAAAGTATTAATATTATACTTTATATAGTAATTATATTTATATTATATTTTATATACTATATAATATATTAGTTTTTAATACTTTTACTTATATTAAATTTAATACGCTTATTAAAAAGGTAGTTTAATATTAATAAAGATCTAGTATCTTTATTAATAACTATTAACTTATTATTTAGATAGAATTTTAATAGTTAGATAGTAGTAATAGTAATACCCTTACTCTATTTTATTTCCCTTAGCGCGTTAGATAGTTAGTTCTTAATATTAAAGCCTATTATTTAGATACTTAATACTCTTAGTAAATATAAACGCGACTTTAAGGTACCTTCTTACTCCCTTAGTATAGCGCTAATCCTAAAATAGTTATAATAGGGTTTTAAAATAGAGAAAGATCTAATAAGCTAGCTTAATTAAGAGCTTATTATTATAAGGATAAAGGATAAATTTAGTTTTAATATAAAGGCCTAATAAGTTAAAATACTAAAAACCCTATTAAGGAAGGAGATAGCTATTATCTTTATTATTTAGATAGGGTTTAAGAAGAGTATTATCTTCTAAGTAATACTAATACTTTTCTTGCTACTAAGGATAGTATTAATTCTTATATTACTTAATACCTTAGAAGAGGAATAGTATAAAAAATTATAAGTAGTTAATAGCTATAAGCTATTTATACTAAATAGGGATACTAATTTAAGCTTTAACCTTAAGATAATTTATAATAGTTATTTTACTTATAGTATATCCCCTAACCTCTTATCCCTTATATAGGTAGATAACCTTTATAGTATTTATAAGCCCTAAAATTATAATATTAAAGGCCTTTAACTAAGATATCCTAAAGTACCCTAGTTTTTCTATAAATTTATACCTTCTAGCTATTAATAAGGCGTACCTAGTTGTTAATTAATAAGACTTTAGATTAAGTTACTACTAACTTAATATCCTTTAATTATAACTTCCTAATAGTATACCTATATTAGGAGTATTTATAATATTAGATAAGATAACTCTTAGAGTTATTTAAGAATAGTATAGATTCCTAGCTAATTATTATATTATTAAGATAGTATTAGATCGGCCTAAGATATATATATAAACTAGCTATTTATAAGAGGCTATATTTATAATATTAAATCTCTAGTAGGTTTTACCTAAGGAGGTTTATAATTTATATAATATACTTAATATAATTATCTTTAAAAACTTTATAAAATTAGTTTATAATATATATATTTTATTAAAGATATAGATAAATTAACTAGGGTATCCCCTTAAACTATATTACTAGGTATCCCTATTCTTTACTAATATAACTACCTTAGATAAGACTAGAGTCGCTATATATTTTAGGATACTATCTATTAAATATAAGGGATTAAGGATATTAGTTATAACTAATATATATAGCCTTAGTATTAATAACCTAGATATTATAAGAGTAATATAGTAGCTACTTCTATTAATTATACTAAAGCTTTTCTAGTATATAAGTAGGGTAATATATTATAGTATTAATTAGATATAGTTTATCTTACTCTATTCCTTATAATATATTAGCCCTAAAAGTAGTAGGAAGGTAGGTATTATAAATAAGTTTATATAGATAGATATTAATCTAGATATTATATAACTAGGAAGGATAAAAATAGTAAAGGATACTAATTATTAGTAGGACCTACTAGCTAGCTAATAGGACCTTATTAATACCCTATTATAAGGAAACTATATATATTATATTAAGTTAGATTTCCTAGAAGATAATATCTATTATATATCTTTATTTATTAAATTAAACCCTTATTACTTAATATATAACCCTAACTTATAAGTAAGTATAGATTATTATATTTAATTAAAGAAGCCTCTAGCTAAGGATTTACTTTATTAGCTATAAATCCTTCGCTAATTAAAGGAGTAGAGGGAGAAGAAAGTATATAATTAATATCCTAATTTATTTTTAGCTTATTTCCCTAGTATTATTATATTAGATAGTATACTAACGTCCCTAGTTAACTAGGGCGAGTATATCTATAATAAGCTAACTATATAGTAGTAGGTTAGATATAAGTAGGCCTCTATTTATAAGTATTATATTAAGATTATTATAATCCTTATAAAGGCTTATACTTTATTAAATAAAAGAGGTATTATCTTTAAGGAATAGACCTAATATTATAATATTAAGTAGAAGTAAATTTAAGACCTAGATCTAAATATTAAATAAATAGAGTTTAAGAGTTATAAGTATAACTAGTTAATATATATTAGCCTTAATAAGGATATAATACCTAATAATAAAAATAGTTATAAGTAGGGAAAACTAACTAGCTTACTAGTAAAGGAGTATATTATAAAAAGGGCTAGGTAGACTACCCTCTAAGTATCTCTTAGGGTATCTATAATACCTAATATTATAAATATAGTAGTACTTAATTTAGTTATATCTACCCTTAATTTTATTAATATCACGCTATCTTAGTCCTTAATAGGAGTACTACCTACTTTAATATAAGTACTAAGTAATACTATTAGGCTAGTAACCCCTCCCTTTTATTAACAGGCCTTAGAGGTATAATCTCCTAATATTCTAATATTTTTATTACTATTAAGGATTAGAAGGGTAAGGAAGCTTCTATCTAAGTCATTATATCCTTATATAGATATAAGTTAAAGTTATACTACGCGGTTTTACTATTAATATTATATAAGGATATATTAAGGTAGGGCCCTTATAATATATTAAAGTATCTTTATAGGTATAATTAAACTAGCTAAGGCTTTAACTAGATTATATATTAATATTTTAGCCTTTAAATTATTATTATTATTATCTTTTATATCCCCTTCTAATATATATTATTAATTATACTTTAAGATATTTCCCCTTAGTTAGTTAAGCCCCGTAATATATAGGTCTATTATAGAGTATAATAAGAAGTAGTTATATTTTAATTTCTAAAGTAATTTAATACTTAGATTTATTATTATACTTTATATATCTTTAACTACTAATTTAAATAGGTATTTTATAAATTATAGTTTCTTAAAGCTAAACTTTATAATTACTTTAACCTCCTAAAAGTATAGTATATTTAACGCCTAATATTCTAGTAGATAATTACTATATTTTAAAAATTAAGATTACTCTTATTAAAATACTTTTAAGCTATTATTTAGTAGTTTAAGTAGATAATTAAGCTTAAAATTTATATCTAAAGCCCCTTATATATTAATAAGGCTATTTAATAATATTACTTCTTAAAGCTAAATAGTAGCTACTAGGCTATCTATTAGATATATTATATAAAGTAGTATATTTATATATTTAAGTATTTATATAACCTCCGCCTAGAAGATAAGAGAGGTATATCTTAATATATAATAAAGGAGATTAATATCTATATACTTAATTATATACTAGAGGGTTAGGTATATTTTAATATACTTATAAAAGTTTTAATAGTTATTAAATTATTAATCTTATATAAGAGGCGTTACTCTTATTTATATAATTAGCGGCTACTTATAAATTCTTTTAGATATATACTTTAAAGCTTTACTTTATAAATTAGGCTATTAGGTAGTAAGCTACTTATAAGTATTATTAATCTTTATAAAATACGTTTTTAACTATTAAAGGAGCTATATCTAAATATTATAAATTTAAGACTAATAGCTATATATAACTAACTCTTTTAATACCTAGAAGTTATTAAGTTAGACTACTTATAAGTAATCCTATTAATCGGCCGCGTATTATAAGGTTAATAGGTTAAATACCCTTAACCTACCCTAATAGATCTTATAAATAAGTTATAGGAAGTTTAGGCGTAAATATTATAGCCCTAGGCTAAGGAGGAGCTAATTTAAAGATTTATAATACTATTCTATTATCTTATATTATAATTCCTTAGTAGAACGGATATATAGTTATATCTTTAAATCTTTATAAATAAGCTATAATAACTTACTATATATTAGATCTTTATCCTTAATTCTAATTTACCTCTTAAATATATTAAAGATAATATAGATATTATTAGAAGTTATACTCTTATCCTTTATTACTAGCTTTATAAGGAAGACCCTTATCTTCTAGGGGTCTAACTTTTATATTATAAGTATATCTATATATTATAAAAACTTAATATTTCCGTTTATAAAATAAAAAAGAGCTTAAATTAATAACTAAATATAAAAACTTTAAATCTAGGGGATAGTATAAGTTAGTATATAGTTATATATATATCTTATTTAGATATACCTACTAGCCTTCTTTATCCCTAGATAGTATATAATTTATAATACGCTCTATAGATTAAAGTATTATAATAGGATATTATATATATTACTCTAATTAGTTATAATTAAAACTATAACCCTTAATTATAAGATAGGTAGTAATAGATTAAAAGGCTTATTAATTACCTACTTATTCTTTATATCTTTCTTCTATAAACTTAGTATTATTATATATAATAATACTACTTATAACTTAGCTTATTAGTTATACCTTCCTCTCTACTTTACTAGTTAGCTTTTCTATCCTCTATTAGAGTATAGTATAAGATATAATAAGGCTAAGTTAGTATAATATATCTAAAACTTAGCGCCTAGTACCCCCTTAATAGAGGTATAATCCTAGGATTATTTAGAAGTTTATTACCCTATTAGGCTATAATAGATAATAAAGAGATATAAAAATAGTAATAGTTTACTAGATATTAATAGCCTCGCCGGTTAATAATAGGTTCTAGGGTTATACCTTTATATAGGCCCGTTTAATAAGATCTAACTATTAAGGTATAAGCTCTTTAATTAATATAATAGCTTTTTTAAGGTAACTTAATAAGCCTATTCTACTATCTTCTATTAATAGTATAAATTACTTAAAGACCTTATACTCTATTAATATAACTACCTTACTATATAAAGCGCTAACTATATTATCTTAACCCTAATTATTAAGAAACTTAATCCTCCTATCTCTAACTACTTTTATAAATTCTTTATCTTATAAGAAATTATAATAGACCTAGTTAAGGTATTAACTATATAAATACTATATATAAGGTATACTTTATTTATATATTAATATAGCTAGGAAATAAGGTATATCCTACCTAATACCTTTAAGTATCTCTTTAACTTTAAGGATCTTCTTATAATTATTAAGGTAGCGTTAGTAGCGTTTTACTACCTATACTAAATTAGATAAGAGGGATAGTATATATAATAATATATATAATAATCTTAATAAGCTATTATAAGATAAGTTTATCTAGTTTAATAATAACCCTAGCGAGGTATTATATCTATATTATAAAGGTAAGTAAGATAGTTATATTAGGGGGGAGGAAATATTTAATAGGGATAAAAGGTCGCTTATTAAGTTAATAAGTATTAGATATAAATTAGTAGCTATTATAAATTAAGGATTAAATAAGTAAATAGGGCCTTTAATAGGGTATATAACTAGATTTAAGAATAATAGTATAAGTTAAATAGACTATATATTTATTATTAATAAGATTAATATATTCCGCGCTACGCGGGTTTAACTTATATCTAATTAGATAGTAGATTAGTAGTAAAATAAGCTTAGTAATAGTATTTATACTACTTAATCTAATTTCCTTCTAATATAATTAAAATAACTCTTATATTTATAAAATACCTACTCTATCCCCTTTACCTTAGGCTACGCTACCTTAAAAGTATATAATACCTTTAATCTATACCTCTCTATCTCTCTTTTTACTACTACCCTATCTTTACTAAGTATAATATTTATATATACCTAAGTTATAAGATTATCCTAACTTATCCTATATAAGAGAGTCTAGCTAATAGGTAAAGATAGTAGAAGCTATATATTAGGCGAGAACTTATATAATATAGGGCTAAGCTTATTAGGATATTTAGAGGCTAAGGGGGTTAACTTAATAGTAGTTTAATAAGTATAAGTAATTATAAGATTAATCTACTTATTTAACTATTTATTATTAAGCGTCTCTCTATCCTCTTAAATACCTATAAACTAGGGGAGGATAGTATAATAAGTTAAGTTACTTATAATAGCTATAAACTTATATAGGATTTCTAGCCTTATTATATATATATTACCCTATTTATAAGGGACGGGTATATATTAATTAAACTTATTATAGTCTTTAGCCTTTTATATCTTCTTAAGGCTATAAATAGGCCCAGCTAATACTATCCTATATATAATTACCTAATCCTATTATTCCCTAATCTACTTATAATAACTAGGAAGGATTTTAGTATACCCTTTCTTAATCTTATTATTAAGAGAAATAGAACCCTAAATAATATTAATACTATATTTATATAATAGATATATTAGAATATTTAAGTTAATATACTTAAAGAAGGTAAAGTTACTAGGTTAGATATACTTTATATAATAGGGATATAATACTAGGCGATAATTCTAATCTAGCTAGAGGTAGATATATAATACCTAGTACTAGATATTACTTAATAATCTATTAGATTAATACGTAGTATATAGTTTATAATTAACCCTTATTCTTCTATCTATTATATTTACCTTAATAGTATAGGTATATATTAAATTCCTCCGCTATTATATTATTAATCCTATCCTTATATAATCCCTTAAAGTTAACGCCCTCTTATAGCTAAGTAAATATCCCTAAGATTATAAGATTCCTAGATTCCTCCTAATTACTCTATATATCTTTACTAGTAATTTCCTCTATAATAAGGCGGGTAAGGATATTAGAAAGTAGCTTATTAAGAGTAGATAAAATAGCGCGTTTAATATAAATATTATAATTATCTTACTTAATTTAAGGCTAATCTTTAATATACTATTAATTTAAGGTTAATTAACTAATTTTAAAGGTATTAATATTATATCTATTCTCCTAATATAAAATAAGTCTTTCTTAGAGTTTAAGTATTATAAGTATCTTTACTTAGAATCTAAGATAGCCTATTATCCCTTATAAGTATTTAAAGTAGATATACTTAAGTATAAAGTTTATATTTAGAAATTCTTTTAATATTACTAAAACTATATTTAATACTTTTATACTAACTACCTCTTATCCCTTTTTTACTACCTAATCTAGGATCTTATAGTTTATACCTTTATACTTATACCTACTATTTAATAGGTAAAGGCTTTAATCTCTTTATTACTTATTTATAATATTAGATATATCCTTATTTATATTAAGTCTATTTAGCCTATTTAAATTTAATAGTTAGTTATCTATTTACTTAATTAATTAGTTACTATTATTAGTAGTTAGATTAACCCTATCCTATTACCTATATTATTTATACTACCTCCTTTTTAATAGGTTTGATAGTTCTTTATTAGATATTATACTATATTTTACTAGGTTAAGAGCTTCCTAGCTTATCTCTAATTACTTAAGGATAGTATTAGAAGGGGTAGGGTAACTTAGGAGGTTAATAATTTATATCTTATCTATTAAATCTAGTACCTTTTAATCTTAAGTTAAAGCCTACCTTATAACCGCTTAACCTAATTTATACTCTTTTATTTAATTATATATCATTAACCTAACTATCTTTATAGTATCTTAGTAGTAATACCTTTTAGTAATAAACGCTATTTACTCTAAGTACTTTTTAGCTAGATTACTATTATACTATCTATCTATATCTACCCCTTATACCCTTATAATTACCTTAATTAATAGTATCTTTTAGTATCTTCTTTTAATCGCTGACCTTTAGATCTCCTAGAGGGTTTTTAAATCTAGGATATTATAGGCTTCCTCCTTTATCTTATACTTAATATACTATAATCTATTTTTAGTTATAAGACTCTAGGCCTTAATTACTACCTCTTTAATAATCTCTTCCCCCTTAGAAGTACTATCTAAGATCTACTTAACTATCTTTAATTAGGCCTTTTTATCCCTTATAATAGTAATAAGGTTATAGATATAATCGCGGATATTATAAGGTATTAATAATTACTTAATACTTAACTATTTATTAAAGGGGATAACCTTTCTAATAAATAGCTAAGAAACTATTAAATATTAAAGAGGTATAAAGAATAAGGGTAAGTACTACCCTTAAATAAATTAAGTAAGAAGATTAAAACCTTAATAATTAATAAGATTATATTAATAATATTAACTAGGTAGGCTAGGGCTACTAGATAGATATAAATATATAATCCTTATTATTTAGATAATATAATAATAGAATACTTTACTTCTAGATAGTATAATAATAGAATACTTTACTTCTAGATAGTATAATAATAGAATACTTTAGTTTATACCTTATATTAAGCCTATTTACTTTTAACTTTTATAACCTTTTCTTAACTTTATTATAATATTATAACTTTTTTCTTAGATATTAAGTAAAACCCTAGTTAGATCTTAGTATCCCCTTTAAATACTAAGTTTTTATTTAGATTTTATAGTACTATTAATAGACCTAGTTCTTATAACCCTTAATAGGATAGTAGTAAATATAAGAGCCTATTTATATTAGTTTATAAGTATAAGATATATAATTAATATAGATAGGTAGAATACTACTAAGACTATTAATATAAAAGATATAGAGAAAATACCTACCTAGGAAGTTATCTTTAATAATCCTATTACTACTATTATTAAATCCTTATTAAAAGGTCCTTAAGGATAGTAATTAATTAATAGGAAGAGTCTCCCTAAACTAATAATAAATATAATAAAGGGGGTAAAGAAGCTACTTATAAGTTATAAGTAAAAGGTATTAATTAGTATACTATAAAAGCGCGTAAAGGTAAAGGTAACTAAAAAATCTAAAGAGCTAGTTATAGACTTAAATATAAATAGAGATAAGGACCTAGGAGATATAAGTTAAATTAAGGCCCTTAAGTCTAAATCTAAACTAGATAAGAAGGGTAAGGGTAAGGAACTAGATAAGAAGGGTAAGGGTAAGGTATATAAAATAGATAATAGGGTAAAGGAGCTATCTACTTAGCCTAAGTAATTAAAGATCCCTAAAAACGGCTCTTATAATCTTACTAAGATAGCTATTAGTCTTTACTATATTAATTATTATATCCTTTATAACCTTATTAATAATAATTATAGTTTAAGTAGCTATATTTTAATAATAATATTATAAATCTTAAGGATATCTTATATAATATAATAGTATATCTAGATAATAAAGCCGTCGCCTTTACTACTATATATACTAGGATTAAGGAGAGAAAGGAGTACTAGCCTACTAAGTTTAACTAAAATAGTATAGTTTATATAATATAGATACCTCTAGGGAACGCTATAAAGGAATAGAAGGATATAAGCGCTATTAATATAAATAGGGAAACGGTATAAGTAGGAGATTAAAGGTAGTACTATATCTAGTATTAGGGCTTATACTAGCTTTATAGAAAGGAAGGTCTTAACGCTAGGGTCTACCTAATCTACCTAAGTTATAAGAAGGCCTATAAAATAGGCTTTAAGGTTAGATTAAAGGTAGTTATCTAGGGCCTCCTAGCTAAGATAGTTAATATAATATTAATATAAAAGCTTAAGGGGACTAGGCTCTTAGGAGCTTTAGGGGATAGGGGGGAAGCGTTAGTTATTAGAGTTAGATACTACTTAGCTAATCTTCTTATAAGGTAATTACTAGGATATAATATAAAGTTAACCTTTTCCTATCTTATAAGAAGTAATTAGATATATAGAAATTACTATTAATAATTCTACGCCGCGCGGAATTACCTATTATATAGATAGTCTTCTCTTTACTATTTATCTTATTTAATAAATAAGACTTATCTTCTAGGGCCCTTACTTAACCTCCCTTTTACTAAATTATATTAACTTATATTTATAAGAATATATTATACCTTATAAGGAGTTTACTTAGCTATTAATCTACTAGTTATAATCGCGTATATTTAATCTTATATTATAGTTTAAAATTAGTATCCCTCTTATATACTATAAATATTTAAACCCTTAACCTACCTTAATACCTTTTATATTTTATATTACCCTAGGTATATACACTTCTTTCTTATAATATTATTTTTACTTTCTTATTTAGATTATTTTATATCGCCCTATTTATTAATACTTAACTACTAGATAGTATAAGTAAGAAGTTTATAGCTAAAATACCTAAGATATTTACTAAGATTATAAGTTAGTTATTTATTATAATAAGTTCTACTCCCTAAAGTACTAGCGCTAATAATAGATTAAATTAACTTAGCTTAATTTATATTATATTATCTCCTACTCTAACTCCTACTCTATCTTCTAATAGCCCTAGTAGGTAGTCCTATAACCCTATTAAACTATTAAGCTTTATAGTAGAGACTATTAAGTCTAAGAATCCTAATAATTATAATAGATATAAAGGAAAAGAAATATTACTTTCCCTATTTAAAATTTAAGTTAAGTATAAGTCTATTAATAGTAAACCTATATTTAAATCTAGTAGAATTATTAATATCTACCCGCCTTATAAACTTTATAACTATTTAATTAAGAATCCTATTATACCTCTAAAAGTAGAGGCTTAATCTAAAAAGAAATTAATTTCTAAGTTTAAAGGGAGTTACTATAAGGATAAAGGGAAGGCTAGTAGGAATATTATAATATCTTTTAAAGATAAAATAGGTTAGGAGATAGTATCTAATATTAAGGTTAATCCTAGATTAAAGAAGATTATAAAGTAGTATATATCTAGAAAGCTATTATTAATAAAGCCTACTACTTCTAAGAAGTCTAATATAGTAGATATTAGGATAGGTAGTAAGGGGAAGGGGCCCTATATAGTAAATAAGGCTAAGATACTTATTAATCCTAAAGGTAAAGGTTCCTTTAAGGTAAGTTAAGATTATATCTTTATAATTAATTATATATTAATATTTACTATATCTTTAGCCTATAATCCTAATAAAAGATTATAAGTATAAGTAGGAGAGAGATAACTCCCCTAGCTTAGGCGCTAGGTTTATAAAGGTAAGGTAGAAATAATTTAAGGTCTTAACCTATAATATTTATAGCTTAAAGGGTATATCTTTTACTTAATATAATATAGTATATTATAAACTCTATAACCTAGCTAGTCCTCCTTTTATTATACCTAGGCTAAAGATATTTATTAAATTTAGTAATTATAACTATCTTCTACTTTACTTAAATACTAGCTTTAAGGATATTAATAAACTCCTTATAAGTAGGATAATCCGCTTAAATAACCTTATATATAAGATAGTAATAGAAGTATTTAGTATAAAGTATTATAATAAGTATTAAATAGTAGAATTTAATAAGGCTAATATAACTTACGCGTTAAGGATACTACTTAACTTTATTATAAAGGTCTAAAAGGATATTAGCGCTATTAATTATAAGGGATATATACTTAAAGATAGAGAATAAGGCTACTACTATCTTTAATATTAAGGCCTTTATCTACTTTATAATAAAGAAGGTTTTAATATAAATATATTTATAATCTATCTAAGTTATAAGACGCCTTATATTAATATCTTTACCTAGAAGAAGTCTTATAAGGCTATTATCTAGTAGTAGGCTAGCTAGGGATAACTTTAAGGTATCTTTTTATACGCTTAATTATTAGGGTTAAATTAATAGTTAGATATTATTTATTAGTAAGATCCTTAAGTAATCTACCTAATAATAAGGGATACTAGGGGTAGATAAGGACTAGCGTAGTTAATAATATAAATCTTATATTTTAATTACTATTTAAGCTTACTAGATAGTAGGAAATATAGAGTATAAATAGCTACTTACTTTATCTCTAGATATAAGATAATATTACTATCTTAACCTAGGGTATACTTAAGTAAGTTTAACCTCCTAAAACCTTTTAACCTTTATAACTTACTATTAAGGATTTAGTCCCTCCCTTTTTCCCTATCTCTAACCCTTATAATATTATTAACCTTTAATAATTCCTCTTATCCTACTTATAAATAATATATCCTATTCCTTTAAGGGATAATATAGTAGACCTTCTAAATAGGATAGAATTAGAGGTAGGGCTTAGAATCTATAATTCTATTATCTTTATAGGATAAGCTAACTATAAATATAAGATAGTAATAAGATAGATAATATAAAGGTACTAAATAGAAATAGATAGAGTAATATAGAGATAGAGGAGGCGCTTTCTAGTAATAAAATATTAGAGGTAATTTACCCTTACTACTTTTAAGATACTAATTTATTAACCTTAGCTACTATTAGATATATAATAAGGAAAAGGGGAATAGTAAGTATTTTAGATCTACTACTAGGTTAAATATTATTAATAACCCTAAGAAGAAGTAGTTAAAGATAGTAACTTAAATTCCTTATAATCCTTAGTACTTATACTATTATAAGGAATTTTATTATAATCCTACTTAAAAAGAATAGTTAAATAATAATAGACTAAAATTATTTTTAAATCCTAATCTTTAATATATATTAGATATTCCTTATAGTTATACTATTTACTTAGATAATTTAATTATATATAGGGTTAAATAGGAAACTAACGTAAAGGAATAAGTAGATAACTAGCTATTAGAGTTTAATTAGGCTAGTATAATACGCGCTTAGCGTATATTATTAGGACTTATTATAAAGGTATAAGCTAATATAGGTAATCTAGATAGTAATAGTAATAAGATACTTGAAGATAGCTAGTATTATATATAATATTATAATATTTACTTATTATATAATAATAAGGGATTAAGAATAAAGATCTATAAGATTTACTCTATATTTAAGATAAAGTATAAGATAGGGTTTAAGTTCTATTAGAAGGCTATTATCTAGTACCTATTAGATAATAAAGATAAATATAATAGCCTAGACTTAATATTATATTAGTAGGGGAGGTAAGTAGTAATATAAGGGTATAATAAAATAGATAGGTAGATAATAAATTAATTAAGATAATACTCCTCTTCTTTAATTATATAATTAATATTAATAATAGTAAATACGCGTCACGTAGAATTATTATCTATAACTAGCTATTAAAGTCTAGAAGCCTATTAAGGTAGTAGATAGTAAAAAATATAATACTTAGAGATAAAGAGGCGGGCTATTATCTCTAATATTAAATTAAGTTATTAATATTTTATAAACTTAGTATTAAAATATTAAATAAGGGAAGGTAGTAGTATTTAATTTATAAAGGGTAAAGTCGCTTATAAATTATAAATTAATATTAATTATAAGCTCTAGAATATTAAAAAAAAAGTTTATACTTAGATATATTACCGCCTAGCTACGTAGTTAGTATCGCTAACCTGAAGGGGCTTAGCGCCCGGCTTAGAACACGTCTAAGGGACTGAGGCAACATGCCAAGATATATAGGATCTGGATAAGGTAAGCCATCACGTGATCCGTCTGTATCCAGATAGACATCCACCCTGTAACAACTGTTCACTACCTAAGAGTAGGATATCCATGATATCTACGGATTTACTACGATTGACAGGTACCGAACATCAAGACTGGAATATTTATGCGCCACTTTTCTCCAAGAAGAATAGCGCTCAGGCTGTGATAACGGCAGGGAGGTACTTCAGCCACGTGAATAGCCTGTCAAAATTCCTCATGCATATATCCATCCATGGCTATGCATGCAAGATGGAAGACTGACACGTACATAAAACAAGGACGTAAAACATGAACAGAGATATCCTCCATCCAGTGCCAGGAGCTAACTTGCTCCGCCAGCGACGGCGAGGTGACGGCAGCGACAATCAGACTGTAAAGTAGCCCCGGTGTTTGATAAGAAGCGTATCGTAAAACGCATGTGAGCATGTTCGTGATTGGTACAGGAATCGTCAAGGAATAAGCGTGTGGGCAAGTTTATATCTACTCACTGGATATTGCTCGGCGGGCCGATTTCGGCGAACTTCCTGGCAAGCCCTTTGGGGGTCGATTCGTTGATTTCGTAGCATGCTCTTCCACGTTAGACTTCTTTGGTATTGACCTGTTGGGGCCGATCTCCTTGGTGTTCGTGTCGGTGTCGTTTGCTTTGGAGGCGTGTAGAAAACCGAGGAGGTAGGGCGGAAATAGTTCATGGATGGTTGAGGCGCTCATGGTAGCTGGCTCAAATGATGATATGTTGAGAGTGGAGGTTCTTGGTTTGTCTTCTATCATTGCTCTGTGGGGCGCTCAGCAGCCAGCAGTAGACGGCGCCAAATGCGGCCACGACGTAATATACAGCCATCTTGGGGTCGGCGCTCAGCAGTCACGATCGAGCATCTGGTGTCGGGTTCATTCTTTTGGTGTGTATACATTGATTTGTTTACGTGTTTACATGATCGACAGGGTCCAGCAGGTATTCTAAAGCTAGTCTAGAATAGGGCTTAGCGTACCTGACGACAAACATCAAAGACTGGAAGATCCATCTTGCTCCTATACCAAGTAGCTTCAGACCAGTCGAATCTATATGCAGGTCAACAGTGTTACGGCCTCTCGGAATGGTAGACACGGTACAACACTATATTATCTACGTCACGGGACAGGAATACAGTCCGCTCTGTGTGTATTTCTCACACTATGTTGTGTCTACTCCAGCCTCTCCTAATTAGCACTTACGTACCTTATGTTTACTAATCCATCTCCCTATCGTTTACGTAACGAGGGATGTCGATATTTGTTGCGATAGGATTCCAGGTTAAAGCAGTGATTATCACACTTTTTAAGAGCTTTGCATTAATGCTACATGTACAAGAGTGGTTCAGACCTACTTCTAAACGACATCAATTGGATCTAGTAATCTGTCGATTCTCCAATGACTGCCGGATGGATTGCACATTGTTATAAAGGTGTTACACCAAGCAGCGATCAATTCCCCTCAACCTAGACGGGTAGCAGCACGACATGGGACCTCATAAGGTAAAACATGCGACAGCTAAAGGTTAGTATCAGGATAATAATGACATTATCGTCGAGTGAGAGATCCACCGGCTTGTACACCTCGTCCCTCTATCATCTAGCCATCAGCGGAGTTTCTTAGGTTCAAAATCATTTCCTATTGTCGCAGAGAGTGCCTGCCCTCAAACATACTATGTTGTACTGTCTACAGAATCATCACAATTCTTGAATGCAACAGTAAGCGGAAAGCTTGAATTGCGAACGCACACGGAGATCAATCGACCCGCTCCGCTGGGTATTGATTCCTTACCTCGATTATTCCAAAGCAAATAAATGGCCCGGAATCTCCTAATGTCTTGGAGTAAGAATCGGCGGAGTTTCTCATCGGGTCGGAGTAAGTGCCGAATTTGCTTATGGGGGCGAAATTTGATCTGATACGCAGTGTAGAAGACACTCTGTTGTTGCATCCGCATTGGCTTTTGTGAATCCCGCCATGACTCCGGATATAGCAGCGTAGGTATATGTTTCTCAGTCAGCTACCCTTACCTCAAACTCTCAGAGCACTGCAATAAGTTCCGTGTATCTCAAGCCCTCAAGCACTCCCTTCACAAGCATGTGGACAGCAAAGCAATATCTCTCTCCTCTCCGTCAAATACTCAAGCACCTCCTCCATCCCACCCTCGCCATCATCCCCGCATTTGCACTCCTCCTCCTCGCCCTCCGAAGACACTCCAAGACTCGCGGCGCTCGCAGCATGTCCAGCGTCGCCGCAAGCGATCAGCCCGTCGAAATCGCCATCGTAGGCGGCGGCATCATCGGCCTGATCCTCGCCCTCGGCCTCATCAGACAGAACGTCAAAGTCAACATCTACGAGCAGGCACGCTCCTTTCGCGAAATCGGCGCCGGCGTCGCGTTCACCGCCAACGCCGTCCGCTGCATGGGCATGATCGAGCCCGGCATCGTCGACGCACTCAGAGCAGTCGCAACCTCAAACGGCGACGCCGAGGAACCAAATGACTGGCTCCGCTGGGTCGACGGCTTCACCCAACCCACCAACGACAATGACGACAACGACGACCGCGACGAAAACTCCTCTTCAAAATCTACGCCGGCCCCCGCGGCTTCGAAGGCTGCCACCGCGCCCACTTCCTCGACGAGCTCATCAAGCTCATCCCCCCCACCTCGTCCACCTCAACAAACGCCTCTCCACCCTCACCGACCCCTCACCCGTCTCCCCCCCACAAAAAAATTAATTCCACCTCGCCTTCAACGACCACACCACCCCCACCCCCGACGCCGTCATCAGCTGCGACGACCTCAAATCCCGCGTCCGCCAGCTCCTCCTCGGCCCCGCCCACCCGCACCACGCCCACAAAATCGCCTACCGCGCCCTAATCCCCATGCCCGCCGCCGTCGCCGCCCTGGGAACCTACAAAGCCACAAACCAACCCACGCACCTCGGTCCCCGCGCCCACATCCTCCACTTCCCCGTCGCCAACCACACCCTCATGAACGTCGTCGCCTTCGTCCCCGAGCCCACGACGCCGCCGAGAAAATGACCGCGCCGGCTACGCCAGACGAGGTCGAAGCAGTCTTTGAGAAATGGGGTCCCACCGTCAAGGCACTCCCGCGCCTGTTGCCGCCGCATCTGGACAAATGGGCCATCTTCGACAGCTACGACCACCCGGCCCCCTTCTACGCCCGCGACCGCATCTGCATCGCCGGCGACGCCGCCGTCGAAGACGCCCTCTGTCTCTCCACCCTCCTCAAACTCGCCACGCAACACCACCACCTTAACCTCCACCACCACCGTGACCTCCTCCAAAAACAACACCCCCAACAACGCCCACCGCCAGACAATCCAAACAAAACCGCCCTTCTACACTTCTAGCAGCAAGTTTCGCAACCATCAACGCCGTACGTCGAGAACGGAGCCAGTGGTTGGTTGGCGCAGAGCAGTCGAACGATCTGCGCAGTTTACGAGTGGAATGATGAGGAGGCGGGGGCGGGGGCGGATCCGGAGAAGGTATTTGCGGGAGATTGAGGGGCGGATGTCGAAGGATTTGGGATTTCGATAGTGAGGGGATGGTGGGGGAGAGGAGGCGGGTGGAGGGGATGATGGGATGATGGTGGGATGGGGGATGGTAAGAGGGAGGAGGGTGGAAAGCTTTGATTTGGTGTTGTTTGTTTTTCGTTAGTTGAGGTAGAGTATATGTGATTAGGATGGAGGAGCCTCGCCCAAAATATTATGTGGAATCAGGACTGTACGTGTATGTAGGGAATAGATCATGACAGACAATATAACTACATGACATCCGTGACGGCATCTCCTCTTCCTTGATATCATCAATGCATAGGTACATAATGACGGCTCCCTCTTATTGCAAATCATCCATCTCCACGTTACCACTCTTCATCTATTTACCCTAGATCTTCTCGATATCCTGCTGCGACAAGTACTCTTGCGCGATGTTGTTGACGCTGGACAAATCCTTCAAGGCTTCCAGAACCTCTTGGGCTTGCGTATCGACCGACTCGTCTAGAAAACGATTCGCGTTAAAGAAATCGGCACAGATTACTAGAGGAAGTGGGGTGAATGGATGGACCTTGGGAAGCTTTAGCCGGGTTTGCGTACTCATGGCAGGGAGGGTGTGTATATGTGAGGAGAAGAGCGAGAGCGGGGCAGATGCCAAGGAGGGGAAGGGAGAGGGGGGAGCAGGTAAGCGGGAATCGGTTTGTCAGGACTCACTTTGAAATAACTCAGATGTGCCAATGACCTCGTCAGAGTTACAATCTCCTGGGCCGCGACTAGGGAGCGCTGTTCGAGCTCCATCATCGCAATGCGATGCTCATCCGTCTGCCAAGTCATCGACTCCATAATCTTGCAGAGGTACAAAACCGTCGTCTGCGCCATCATGTTGGTAAAGAGCAGCATGCAATCCGCATGCTTCGCCGTGGAAGGATTGTTGAGCGTCAAGATATCCGCACGTGTTTTCAGCATCGTGTCGAGCCATTCGTGTCGATCCCAGAACTGCTGCGGGACGTTGCAATAAACGTGTTCGACAGCCGATTGTTGCCGGTGAGAGAGGGCACGTCCGCAGATGGTGGCCAGGATGATGGACTCGGCGAAAGGGGAGCAGGTTGATTGGTCGACCACGGATGTGATGACATCTGATAGGAAGCCCATCTCCACGCATTGACTACCTTGGAACTTCTCCTCGGGGGCGGGCAGCCGGGTAGAAATCTGGGTGGCTTCGCTTAGCCGCATCCAAGAGACCTGACATAAACCATAACTGGGAGACTCACGACCTGCTCGCTCAGCGTCAACGGCCAGTCGTTACGTAAGCTGATGAATCGGTCCAGCGAATAAGCCATCCAGAAGGTTCGTCTTTTCTCTTCCGTCCTGACCCAGCTCTCGGGTTCGATGGCATTATTGCGCTTTGCGACATTCTCAGGAGAGTCTAGCTCATACAGTCTCATCAGCTGCAGCAATCGAAAGCAGCGTCCTGCACTGATCCAGCCACGCTGGTGATTGAAGCGCATGAAGTCGTAAATGAGCAACAGCACCCTCGCTTGCACGTGCTCAATGTCGGCGAATTCCGTCTGGTTGTCCTTCGACTCCAACGCCTCGAGCAATGTCCGCGTACACTCGTACAACGAGTCTCGGAGGTACTGCAGTAGTGGTGACAGAGATGCTGCTAGAGTCCACATGGCATATTGCAAGCACATCTGAGACTCCGTCTTATTGGGATCTTTGGACCAGGACAAGTACTGGCGTGTGTGTAGGATGGGGACGAATGGATGCGATCTTTCAAAGTAGGAAAGATCCCTGCGCTGTGTGAGTGGTCATTTGAGAGACAGAGCCATGCATCAACATACAGGTCTGTGTGTAGTAAGTCGGAGATGGGTATGCCCACAGGAAGGTCTAGTGACTTGGGAGTCATCGTCCCCAGGGCAACATCCAGTTGGTAATTTTCAGAGCTGAGATCTGGTAGATTTGAAAGCGTGAGTTCTGGTATGTTGGAAAGCGTTAAAGACGGGTCAATGTCGAGGACAGCGTCCATCGAGGCATCCTCGAAATCGTTTGAGCATGGCGCATTCGGTTCTGCCAGGTCTGGCACGAGTCCGTTCTGCTGTTGTTCTGAGAGGCGTTGCTCGAGGGTAGCTGTGACCGGTCAATTCAGCTTGACAGTGGTCGCACTGGACGGCAATATACCCATTCTCGTTTGGAGAGCTTTCATGTGGCCTCGTTTGAGTCCCCGCTGGGAGCGAGAGTGGATGGTAATGCACTGAACATCACACTCGAAACAATTCTCGCACTGCGGTTGCTTTCCGTCGCAGCGAAGCTTGCGCCTTCGACATTCTTCACAGGCAGCACCTGGGCGTTGTCGTGGCTGTTGTGTCTTTAAGTCCGGTGCACTGTGTGAAGCATACATCATGACTGAAGGATAGATCTGCCTTTTCGGAAGTAGGACTGTCAACCAGATTTGGATGCACCGCACACCATCTATATCATCCTCAGAGAACCCAGTCGGCTAGATCCAGAGTAGCCTCCCCAGAAGCGGCGGAGATACAGCGATACGAACTAAGAGCTGATTAGTAGTCTGGGAACTCTGAAGAGGGTTTGTATGGCCCGGGCATACTCACATGTGGCTTGGTTGGTAGGCAGCGAGGCAATTGTGGGTATTGGAAGCCTTTTCGTCTCGGGCGACTCCGTGATCAAGGTTCGACTTGGCTGGGTCCGCCAGGGACCCAAGGCCCCATATCGCTTCCCTTGTAGCGGGTTCAGGACACCACACCTGTCCATGCTGGACAGAGGCGGGCGGACACGTGAGAACACGCACTGAGCCACTTAGTGGGATCAGATCCTAGATGCACGATTTGATTCTTATTGGGCCTCGTTTGATGGGGGAGGCGATGTCGTTGACTCGGATGTTACGCCGAGCAGCTACCTCGATGCTCGCTAGAACTAATCGAATTGAGATTACTCGTCTCCGATCAAGCTGCGAGGGTATGAGGAAGATGAGGAAGGAGAGGGACGATGACCCTGGTCCAGGCAACAACACTGCGGTGAGCATCGCTTGACGAGGAGGTAGGCGATGGAGATCGTTGTTGAATAGCACTATCGCAATTAAAGACACCCAATAACCATACTAGCACGGACGGTATGACAGCATGGCGTTGGTTGGCCGTTGCGTACAAGGCAGCTACGTGGCACTATGACAGATGTCAAGCCTTGCTAAGCTACGGAGCAAGTTCCGCCATTACCTAAGCTTCCATTTGTAGCGCTAACTCGGCTTAGAATACGCGGCTTGCAAGGCTGAAATTCCCTTCGCCACGTTCTAGGTTCTAGGAAGCGAGTTGGCATGCGGCTAGGAGCCACGAACCAGTCAAGCGCATTCTAAAACAACGGCAGGATCAGCACTAGCTCTACTACCATGGTATGATCATTTTCCCTTCCTGATCCGAACAACATCGAATTCTTTCTCCAGATACAACATACGTCATACATTAGAATAGCCTCTTCAGACACGGGAAGTCCATCACACGACTATCATGCCTTTCGTTCCTGACAATCCTTATGCATCCATATTTTATCTTTAGAAGGCTCTAAACAGTATTCACACATGCTTTTCGGAGTTTTCACCCGGTGTCGTATCAAGTAAGGTAGAGGATCACCCAGTTTCACTAAAGTGCGTAGCCGGTGTTGGTTTGCATTGGAATCGCCTATATCCCTGTCCACCACGCCCCCATTACACAGTCGCATCCTGCCAACATGTTGCAACCATGTGGCAGTGCACTGCAACGTGGTATCTCTGGGACTTTGATGCGAACAATACGAACAAACCGATCCTGGGGTGGGAGATGCCGTCTTCAGCATACCTTTTCCCATGGACTGCGTTGCGGAGAGAATCCTCCGAGTTGCGGAGAGAACCCTCCGAGTAATCTCCTGTCACAAGAGACCCATACGGTTGGTAGTGGGCTGAAAAACATGACTGCATACACCTGCTGCCTGAACACAGTCTGTGTGAGGCAGGAACAATATTTGACCACCACGAGGCCCCCCACACTTCCGATTCAGTTCGGCCGAAGTCGATAGTCGTCCCTCGATGGGAGATGACCGGTTATTATTCAGATTTTATCCCCCGAGATATTCCTTCGACATACCCAGGTGACATCTTCTGATATCGATTCGCCTCCACCACCATTCCTTTGCTACACCACCAAGATGACCACCGCCCATCATTCTCCAGAGCCTTGTCTCTTCTTACCCCGCATCCTGTGCCTTCACGGTGGCGGCACCAACGCCCGCATCTTCCGCGCTCAATGCCACGTCCTCGAACGTTCCCTCTCCTCCACCTTCCGTCTCTGCTACGCCCAGGCGCCCTTCACATCGCAGCCAGGCCCAGATGTCACAGCTGTCTACAAGACCCTCGGTTCCTTCCGCGCGTGGCTACGTTGGCGGCCAGAGGACCCAGAATTGGACGCCGCGGATGCGGTGGCTTCGATCGAAGAAGCGGTGAGGGATGCGATACGAGTCGATGATGAGGCGGGAGGAAGGGGGGAATGGGTCGCCGTCCTGGGCTTCAGTCAGGGTGCGACGATTGGTGCGAGTCTGCTGTTCGACCAACAGCTTTGGGCGGAGATGGGCATGGGCCGGCGGCGTGATTGGCCGCACTTCAGGTTCGGAGTGCTGCTTGCTGGACGAGGGCCCTTGGTCTCGCTGACGCCGGGACTGGGAATGTTGCCTGGGATGTCGGAAGCGTCGTCATGTTCTGTCCTTAGTCCAACCGAGGAGCGAGATTTCCAGCCGATGGAGAGAGCGTTGACGGTGCCAACTGTGCATATTCATGGGTTGCGGGATCCAGGGCTGGAGTTGCATAGGAAGCTGTTGCGGGGGTGTTGTGCGGTAGAGAGTGCACGATTGATCCAGTGGGAGGGCGAGCACAGGGTGCCGATCAAGACGAACGACGTTCGCGTTATTGTCGACGCCATCTTAGCTATGGCACGGGAGACGAGTATAGAAGGCTCATTGACGTTGATATAAGATTATTTAGATAGAGAACTAGATGAGTAGAGTCCACCATGTTGTCAAGATTTAGCATCACATCGCATATCCTGATAGCTGCAACCGATATCGATGCTGTCAAGTATGATTTCCTTTGATCGCAGCAGCATGTACTCGCACAGGCTGTTCTATGTCAAGTATTCTACGATTCCTTGGCGGCGGAAACCAAGCTCGACCTCCACCTTGGTCTTCCCTGAACCGTCGTCCACTACCACAGGCTTCGGCGAATGTTGATACAGCTTGCATAGCATTTTGATCATTCAGCTCCTATACCCCTTGGCGCTCCCATAATCCCCAACCCTATCCAGCAGCCATGCACCCTACACGCCTCCTCCGGGAAGTATATCATCGAACACCTCTCATAAAGTTCCTAGGCAAACGCACTCCTCCAAGTATGTTTAGGTCACTCTATCCACATGTCGACGAATACTGACAACACAGAGAATATCTCCGCCTCCGCCGCACCAGCCGAACCCCATGTCCACCCCGCCTCACTCACAGACTCCCTCCCAGATAGCTTCATGTCCTATCGCAGTAAAGCGCAGCAGCATGGTCCCCTCGCCGGACATAAGAAATCAACATCACAGTCCCCTTCATCCTCGGCTCCTTTATCACATGGGTACGACAGCATAGGCGGGCATTCGGGTCATGAATTGGGTGGTGTTCAGCCAGCTCAGGGGCAGGTCTGGGACCGTAGCGACTTACCAAAAAGATTTGGGAGAATGGCCTGGACCGAAGAGGAGATAGAGGCTGTCGAGATGGGTGGAGCCGGGATCAGGGTGGGTTGGGGTGGGAGCTGAGCATGTTGGTGGGTGGAGGAAGAGATAGGAACCCACATCGGCGAGGGGCCTTGTGTGTGGCATTATTGTACATATGGTGGAAATGCAAGAAGGGGCTTCCAACGGTAGACCTGATCCGGGTCGTCGATAAGAGATGAGATAAGGTGACTATACGGATGTTGAGGCATACAAGGTGCCAGAACCTTTGCCGAACAGGTTACAATGTGGAACACTCGCCAAGTGGGACGTTGAGGATTGGATGCAGACGCTCAAGTCTCTTGACTGTCATGGGTAATTTTCATCGCATCCGTTATTGTCTCTTCTTGTCAACATCGTGTGGGAGCGAACACGAGCAAACGCGCTACCATGATTGTCACGTTACCAAGTTCGACTTTGCTTCATAGAGTTTGGAACGCAGGATCACCAAAGTTGATTTTGGTTCAACATTGATCACATAACACCGGCAATCAAAACATTCGGCTTGACAAATACGCTGGCGTCCGCGCCTGATGGCAAAGATAGTTCTTGCAACATTTCAAAAGTTTTATCTTACTCACATCAATACGTTCTAAACCTGCAGAAAACGCTACAGACCTCTCATCATGCCACGCCTTGGGGGAGCCCGTGGTGAGGCCTTGCGCCAAGCATATGCCACGCAGAAGTTCTTCGATCAGCTATCATCTTGCACATGCTCTGAGCCTTGCACACACACTACGGGCAGTGATGCGCTAGCTCATGCGAAGTCTACTCGAGCCCATATCAATCCCACACAGCTGGAGACCTTGCTAGAGACTCTCAGTCCTCAGGAGGTGGAAAGCTTCAAGGCTTCCGTGGTACGTGTTGAACTCTTAACTAAACCGTCTTTTGCCACGTGAAGAAGGCGCAAGACGCGTCGCAAAGGCACCATTTCCCTATACACAGTTCATAATTACCTTGATATATCGACCAGAAGATGCTGATAAGGGACCACTGTAGGCCAATGGTGGGCCTTCCATCACACCTGATAAGGGCTTCAACGAAGTGGTCAACGCGCTTGCTGCGTTCACTCTTTGCAAAGATGACCCCGAGGCCCAGGCCGAAGCATTCAAGAAGCTTACCACGTTTGATATGAGAGGGTTGGACGACGTCACTGAACAGTATGAGCGTGAGCTGGCTCAGTGTACTCAGAGGGGTAAGGAGGCGAGGGCGACCGTAATGAGCTGGACTGAGCCTGGTCATGAAACGAGAATACCGACCTCTACCCTGACCGCCCTGGGTCGACCTAAGCTGGCATCAATGCTCAAAGACAAAGCCTTTGCGTCGGCACTCGCGGGCGTTGATGCATTCCTCTGGACCTATCACGCGATGGGTATAACGTTCATCCTTGATGTTATACGTTCACTACAGCTGTTCGTTGTCGAAAAGAGGTGGGGCTTGGTGGACGAGGCTTTCCGGGTCATAAATTACGATTTACCAGTGCATGCCGAGACTCCCCTGGTGCCACCGCCCCCACTGACTTTCCGAGAGATTCTCAATGCTCCTGAATACCTGTTGGGACTCCTCGACGCCGACGAAAACACGTCTCAGCAGCTGTCCACGAACAAAGCGTCGAAGCGGAGGGAATCCCGGGACGAACTCCCCAAAGAGAAGCTTTCCAAACACAACAAGAACTTTTCCAAGAACAAGGCTAAAGCAAAGCCGTCCGATCATGCACGGTTCAACAGGAAAGGCAAAGACAGAGTGGAAGAGCCAGAAGAACAGTCACATCTGACAACACCACTTGACGAACTATTCGCCATCGCAAACGCCCGACATGACAGAACGATGATCGCTCTCACCCGATACCAACAAAACCTCAAAGAAGGCATCGCCATGATCCAAGCACACAACGCAACCATCAAAACCTCCACTCCCAAACCACCACCACTACCAGCATCCCTAAAATACAACAACACCACCATCCTCTCCAACCAACCCGGCCTATCAGGCGCCCTCTACCAAAACCTATTTGACCTCCAGTTCATCCAAACCTACATCCGAAACTCCATCCCCAAAATCTCGACTCTCCAACACCGCGTGTGCCAAACGATCAATTACTGGTCCCACGCCGGCATCGAGTGCTGGGAATATGTGAAGAGGCACTGTTATGAGATACCTAGGTTGCGCGAATATGAGTATTTTCGGACGGATCTGGCGGCTTGTTATGTCCTGCTTGGGAATCTGCAAAGGGTGGTTGGTGAGTGGGTGCTGAGAAATGGTGATGAGGTGTGGATGGGGGATGTTGTTCGGGCTTTGTCAGATGATAAGGGGGGGATGGGGAAGGAGGGGGAAGGGGATGAGGGGGCTCAGGGGGCGGATGGGGGGGAGGATTTTGTTTCCGTGGATCAGTTGATGTGCGCATCTGAGCGTTTGATGGGATATGATGCTGCAGGGTTAGCGAGGAGGGAACATTGGTCCCGCTACCTGCTTTAGGGGGTGGTGTGTCGTGTAGGATGAGTGCTGGGGATGAGAATACGGTTGGGTAAGCTGAGAGCGAAGTGTGATTACGGTTGTGTTACCGTTTGGCGTTTACGTTGGTGATGTGCTCATACTCAGATTTCCTCTTTCCATAATCAAACCCAGATACAAAGATATCTATGCGATTCATCTCCAACTGCTTTAGCTATAGGAGGCCTTGGCGAAAGGGACCTCCGGTCCTGGTAGATATGTATGCGAGTTCAGGTACTATGAGTACTGAATTACTACTACCTACATTGGGATTTTTCCTATACATATCCTTTTGATCAAGACCTCGCTTGGTTCGGTTCGTTTCGGTGTGGTGCGGTGCGGTAGAGTAGAGGTTAGTGGGGGATGGAAGTTGATCGCTGATGGACGCGACTGGACGCGGCTGTGTTGTAGATGTGTGTTTGGGCTGTGATTTAGAATATCAGGACCTTTGCATCCTTGAGGGATGGGATCGTTGGTCATTGGAACGGGTATGTATATTTCATATCAGTATCATTCCCTCAATGACGTATGTTGTACCGAAAATCGATATCGGATTCGAGGATAACCGAGGCGGGCGTATGGTCTTCTTCGGTCCCTATATGAGTTAGCTTAGATGGATGTTCGGGATTATTTATAGTCCAGGACGATTATTCACTGACCGACATCCAACGACGTCTCGGCCTATCCTACTGCTAAGACGAAGAATGACGCACCCCGCCTGACCAGTCTGGTTTTGCTGGGAATGGCGTATCATTCGTCTTTCAGCAACTTCAATTGTTGTGACAATTCTACACTGTTTTCCCAAACATCTCGTTGAGCCATCTTGAAATACCGTGGACTTCGATCGATGGACCTTTGTTGGCTTCGCGCAGGATAGATCCGAAGTCGTGGATGCTTTCGATACTTCTGCCCTTCAAAGCCGCGTCGAATGTTTCGATCTCGCGTTTGGCGATTTCGGGGTCGAGAGAGAGTGTGAGAGCGCTGGAGGTGATGAGGTCTGATTTCACTTTTAGATATACTCGAGCCTGCGATTATAGTGTCAGGGTATTGTTGCACGAAGTGGAAGATGCAGGCTTTAGTGCTCGATGGTTGGAACCTACTGATGCTGGGAAATATTGTGGCAGAGCGGGCCTTTCCCTGTCATCTTCTTCTATCATGTGACTGGATAAGATGAATTGCGGCGTTTGTTCATAGATCCACTTTGGCGACTATCTCGTTTGTGGAATTAGAAGGGTCCCCACTCGTTCGCGGAGGATTACCTTCAATTCTTCGCTACCGGCTCGTATGTCCTCAATGGTTTCGAGATCCTCGCCCACTATTGCTGTTGTGCATTCAGTGTTGCCCCTATCACCATACTGGGTTTCACTGTCTGAGAACCCTTTCAACACATCTTTATCAATCTGATACATCTCGCAAAAATCTTCCATCACTCCTTTCTGGAACGAGTCGTTGAAAGTCTGATGTGATACTTTTGACTCGCCATGAACGTTGCCTATGGGCGAACGAACACTCTCCACACCCCTGGCTTTGATGAATGGCCTTGCGGGAGAGTGCAGTAGTTGGGATATTCCGGTAAGGTCGGACGATGCGAGCAGACAGGTGCCGTGGTGTAACGATCGCTGTCTTGTCATCTTATATGCCGATCCGGAAACCTTGAGAGGCAGACTATCTTTGCTGCTAGGATGAAAGCGGGTGTGATGCATGTCAATTGGAGAAGGCCAGTCCTGTTCGGGTAACATTTCGCCTTGATCGAGGACAATGTCATGTCGTTCATTGACTCGAGCCCTCGGATTGACTTCTCTGATCCCCTTCGTGACCATCTCCGCATGCTTATCACGTGTGAAGTCTGCGGTGGGGCATATGACGCTATAATTGACGTTTCCTTCATCGTGAAAGACCGTGCCACCACCAGAACGCCTTCTGACAAGTTCTACATCCCCCGATCTACGAGTTGCTGCGGATGTCCCAGGGGCCGTCTTCAATGCTCCTGCTGCACGACGTTGCCTCAAAGACCTGAGGTTTACTTCCAGCCACGGGTTCTGATTCCTGCCAACTACTACACATGGTCTGTTCACGTAGAGAAAGAGGACTGTTGAGTACGGTGGAGACTTTTGCAGTAGAAAATGTTCGATTGAAAGATTCAGGAATGGATCGAGGCTGCGAGAGGTGTATATTTGGTGTCTTGAGACTTCGACCAAGCTTCTCCATGATGGCATAATCTAGAGGCCCATCCATGCAATATGTGGAGGCAAAGATATTCCAAATACCAGATTCTTGGATGATCTATCCAGATTGGAGGTTCCAAGTGAAGTTGGAACGTAGGCGAAAAGCCGATATATCAAGTGTCTAGATGTAGGACTATCCGCATTCAGATACTCAGCGAGCAAGCGATACAAAGCAGAGCTTCTTCGGATCTATACAGCGATCATGTTAGAGCAGAGGACCACGAATATAAGGATAAGACGTTTGATTATGTATGTTGTACAGATTTTCCAAGAGTAAGGTAGGAGGGCGGCAGTCATAGGGCTGAAATAGTCACGTGTTAATTTTGACCACCATTTGAGCACCCAATCTGCGCCTCTACCCCACGCGACGGTGAGGTCCATCTCACTCTCCAATGGATCCACAGGTATCAATGCAAGAGTGGAGTCAATATCCCGGTATACTAGATGACGTTGGCCTCGCAACCCTGTCGTTTCAAGACAATGTTCTCGATAACCCTCCTATCCCCACGAGAGCTGGCTTCTATGTCTATCTCAAATCAATACTACACGACAGACCTGCGTTTGAGGACGCTGCTGTCACGGAATTCCTACACTCTCGATACAAGCAAGACATCAGCGGTCTTGTAGGCGACCTGATATTGGCGTCTTTCGATGTGTTGGCAAATGCTATGTACCGGAACGAGCTCCCAAGATCGATTAACATCCTTCGCTCTTTCTTAGTCAACAAATTACCTGTCTTCATTCGAGATAACTACGCTGCCATGATCTTCGAGCCTTTGACCGTCGAACATTGCATACGACAAGCTCTTGTGCGCGTAGATCCCGCTGCTTTTCCGTCTGTTTCCCAAATGTTCGATCCTTTGGGACGGAATAGCTTGCTTTCCGAGGCACGACAAGAATTTCTGTTTGCATGTGCGTTGCATGAATTGATACTTGAGCGTAGCATTGAAGAAATCCTGGAAGATGTTCCCATGCAAAGTCTGCCTGCTGGGGGAAGGTACATGAAGGACGAATTAGTACAGCAGTGTACATCAAATCCTGCAAAGATCGAAGAGTATATCTCCGAGTTGGAGAATATGGAAGGCAACGCCGGTGAAATCGCTGCTGCTATTACAGAGATCCTGCACACCCTTTGCGCCAACGGCGATTCCATGACACTGAAGACCGTCTGCAATAGTATATGCCGTCGGCTTGCAACTTTGGATGTTATGGTGCTCTTCACGCGTCCTTGCTTCCTACTACAACCTCTATGCCATATGCTGGACAGTTGGCAGGACCATGAGGATCAAGGGGAATATCAACCGGTATATGATGAATTCGGCGGTATTCTCCTCTTCATTGCTGCGGTTCAGCATCGATTCAAGCTACAACCAGAGGAGGTCGGCATACACGGTCCTGATTCCTTTCTTCTTAGTTTCTTCAGGTTTGGCTCCGTAAGTCGACCCATTGATGACCTATCAGAGCACGAAAGTCAGCTTCTGGGAAGCTGGATTCGTGGATTGTTTGAGACGGAAGGGATCAGTGACGAGCTGATGTCGACCTGCAAACCCAATGAGTTTCACCTGCTTGTAGCTACACTTTTCGACCAGAGCCTCAAGGCTTGTCAAGCAGGCGTACTAAGCCTCGATACCCTACGAGGCGGCTTCGAGTACCTGCTCGAACCGTTCCTGCTTCCATCCCTGATCGCCGGTCTCACCTGGTTTGCTCATTGCTTGTGGGAGACCAACGAGGAGTCCCAGAACATCGATACGGTCTTGCTAGCGCTGCAAACGCTTCTCACGCCACCATCCATGTCCCACGACTCATCGACCATACACGCCGCTGTCCTCTCCATCATCGCAAAACCATTGAGCGAATCCCTCAGCCACGTCCAGAAACAACATGCCTCACGATCGGACATCGGCCCCCTTCTCGAAGTTCTAATTCCATACTCGCAAGATCGCCAAGGGACGAATGCTCTCAAGGAGCTAGCCGCTTGGTCCACCACCCCAAATGGTGGCCTCCTCGGTGCATTCCGGCAAACGATCCAATCCCTCATCATCTGGAGCGCCACCTCGACCTCCACAGCTGACATGTCCCCACCATCATACACCCACCAACAACTACTCTGCACCCTCCGCCTTCTCGGCGCCCAAGCCGTCCTCAACCTCCTCATCGACGAAGCAAGTGACCAAACAAGCTCCGACATCGCCCTAGACATCATTGTAATCATGATCTTCACCTCTTCGCAAACATTGTCAGTCAAACGTCAACTCACCCTACGCGACGTACTACACACCCAATTCTCGGACGTCGAAGACCTATCGCGTACAGATCCTGCCCGAGCCAGCACTATCGTACGGTTGCACCGGCGTGTGGAAGCATATTCAGCATCTAGGACTGGCGCTGTAGGTGCCGGAGACAGCTTCATGGCAGACATAGCGCAGAACACCGATAGTGGGAACATTGATGACGTATTGGGTGAAGCCGAGGAGCAGATTGCGAATGCTCAAGAGTTTTTGGCAGGGGACAACGCGGCACTTTTGGGACTGGCATGATGATACTGTCAATTTCTTGTGACAAGATGTTCTCTGCTCAATACGCTATCCATTCTACATGTTTGTGGATCTAACAGCAACACTTACTTCCATAATGTTCATGTCTCCCATCCCACCCCTTCACCCTCGAGCTCGTCCCTTGAAAGCTTTATGACCAATGACCCTCTCCCTCAAGCAATATGGCTTGAGGTACCACTCGACAGCGTGGAAACCACTCCCCATCACAGCTCATCATTACCAAGTATATCACCATCAACCCACCCAGCCATCATCACATGCACCCGATCTCCATCTTACATAATTAATTTCCTACACACCTATCGGCACTAATCCAACCCTCAAAACTAAACAACGGTGGAGGGCTGGAAAGCAGACTTCATCGTCTAGGTAATCCGAGTACCCTATCAACGTCGAAGCATTAGGAACGTGGCATTCATGGAGTGAGACGTGGATTGAAATGGTAGAATCCGCAGGTTTTTTGCTCCTGTATCTCTTTTCGATCCTTTAAAAATGCTAGATCTTTACTAGTATATATAATCGGGGCCCCCATGGTCTAGGAGCTTGCGACTAGACCAGGGGGGGCCCGATTAAGACTTTTCAATCTATATACTTGATATTAATATTAATTACAGCGCCTTAAACTAAGACGTATTTAATATCCTCACGTCCGGTCAACCGCTTTGCAAACAACTGTAAAACCGCTTCGCAAAACACGGTAAATGATAAGCGGAACCGGGCGTGTGTCAAGCTTGAGCAATGCGCTGATGTGTTCCACCTGTTGATATTGCCGCGGAGTCTACATGCGCTTTGGCAAACTGTCCCTTTTTCGTCGCGTAGAACTACAACATGACTTTGTGATTGAAACTCGTGTCAAGCATGATATTCAACCTTCAATATTTGACCTTGATTTCTCTCAACCACATGAGTACGCTCTCAGTGCTTGTTCACTTTGCCACAATTGTCTGGTCAAAGCTATGTTTCCGACACTCATACTTCTGACATACTTTTCAATTGCTGTACTCTCTGCAACCGTGCCAAAACCGGCGCAGGGTGCCTACGAGGGTGGGTCAGGGTCATCACTAAGCTTGGCCCCGATAAACGATTCTTCGGCTGAGCCTATCCTGTCGGACTCTTCACTAGTCATCGAATCAGTCGGCGACGTCCTATCAACCAACACTACGTTCCTACTACCTGATTCTAATTCCAGTAATTCCGAGTACGCACTGCCTTTCGAATATCCGGACCTCGGTCTTCTCGGAGCCACAAACGCAGACCTGCAGTGTAAAGGGGGAAACTTTGGTGTCAATCTAAGCCGCTTGAGTTGTAACAGCGCTTTTGATCGTCTGAGCAATAGTCCAAGTGTGATGACGTGGGGTCAGCGTGGTGCGGGCAGCTTTCAGATCAAACTGCCTTTCCGAGCCAGTAGCTCAGACGGCTTCTGTGCAATCGACGTCGTTCACGCCCCAGGCAAAGTGTCAGATCTTACAAGTCCGCTCCAGGTCAAGCAAGCAGCAAGCCAAGTCATCAATGGGTGTGTTAAAAACGGTGCACCGAATACTGGTGGTCTGATGCGAAATATAGGTATGATGATGTACAAATGGCTATCCCCACTCAAGTTGCGCTTCACCAGATACCACTTTGATATGAGATTCTGCGTACTGTAGCTGATAAAGTGCGCGCTAGGACAAAATGGAAATCTGATAGTTGCTGTCAGGCTGTACATACCTAGAAATCACTGCTCATACTTCGGACAAGGTCTGTCCGTTACTGGATGCGAGAGTGTGCTCAGCGTAATGCCCGTGGCAACGGAAAGTCTTGTCTTCGGAATGGCGGGCAATCCGACTACACGCGTGGTCCTTCCCAGGACTTTCACAGCTGGTGAGCAAAGTGCCGCCTTTGTCAAATCAAATGGGTTTCTTGAAAATGGAAATCCATTGACGACGAGCCTCAATCATCATCCATCACTGACAATCTTAGCGTTAACTCGATGCCAAGCAAAAATCGATCTGGGCCACGATCGTACACCAGTCACTACGCGATGGTTCGATATATGGGAGGCCGGAAAAGCTATTGAAGCCATGTGTTGTGCCCAGGGCAAAGCTGGCACAGCGTATTCTATTGGTAGGCAAACGATACTCTGTTATTCTTCCATGCTATACGATTCAGCGCGCTTCTTGTTTGATGATTCGGGGCCATTGATGCTGACTATGTTGGCTGCGTAGGTGGAACAGCAGGGCTGAGACTCGAAATCAAACAGAGTGATAGGTGAAGGCAATCACTTGCAAGAGAAAGGTGTTACTATCATCCAAGTCCGATTTTATATACCTCAAAATCAGTGTCTCACACGACACGAGGCTAATGACAGTATGGCTATGATAACCATCTGTTACATCCTCACTATATCGAATACCTTAGACAATCTTCAATATCTCACACGTTATACTCTGAAGTGTATCCTACCGAGAGTATAGTGCCTTCCTGGATTAGTTTGTCTTTGAGAAATGATTACCAAGCCATCCGTTGCCTACCTCAGTCCTATCTCTGGGTCGAGGATCATTTGGGCTCCTCAGCTCTGAACATATCGTGCAATTGTAAAAATCCTCTCTCTATATATCTCCGCCATAGCTTCATGTTTTCGGGACCCTTGTAGCAGTATAAGGATTGAAGCGGATATAAGGGATCGACTAATTCCACTACGTATAACGACAGCCATATGTTCAAGGAGATGCTATTGTTTCACTTATCATGACCAGAATCACTGTTAGCAGAGAACTAGCAAAATACCGATCAGAATCTCTATCCAGAAATTTGGTATTGCCAGGTAGCAGTTCCAAAGAGAGATCTGTTGGTCCGCCTATGTGTCTGTAGATGAATCCGGTAAGCAGACTACCGAGCACCCAGATGAGTCCAGCTAGGCCTTCTCTCCGAGGCAAGGGATCTGCAAGCAAAGAAAGACGTGCTTCAAAGGATCAGCAAGAGGCTGGATAATCTGTCTTATCATAGTCTAAAAGCTATTGGGATTCAGTCCGGGTCAACCTCGGTGATTATAAATCACGTCTTGGCAGACACTTGAAGAGATTTTCCCTTACGTGTCTCCTTTCCTACATATCTACATACATACATCCATTATTTATCAAATACTATTGCACTACACCCAAACCACGCGCATATGACTCATGCTCATCATATCATGTAACAGAAGCAACACGCCGTAATAAGGCTGGACGGCGACTACTCTCTGACGAAATCGCGCAAAGGCTCGCGTATCGCGTTTTGGTGCATAATAGGTCTTAAATAGATACAGCCGCTTCGACGCTATTACGTCCGCTAAAGACTATTCCCTTCAAGGTGGTGAAACAGTCATAGTGTCAACAATGGGAATCCGAAACTGCTATTATGCTAATGATCTGCCTGCCGCTGACATGTTCTGCTGCAGTCATATCACTAATGTCGACCTTTCACCGAAGCAAGCTTCAATCATGACTTTATCACCATCGAGACAGTGCCAATCTATACTTCACCGGAGTTATAGGAAATGAATGTATCTCGATGCCAGTGCGATCCAATAAGACTACCTTTCGTACTCTTGACAGGAAATCATTGGAGATATTGGGGTTTAAATGATCCAGCCTACCGTCAGTACATCTTGCAAATTGAAGGCTGGCCGCTAAAGCCTACAGTGATAGCGCTACTACCACTCTGGCCGTTCATGACGGGGCATACTATGCTGAATAGCGAACGTCTCATTGTTATGCGCGAAATCTACTGCCGCCACATGCGTACGCGCACGTCGTGGTCTGACAGATACTGTTTCCGAAATCAGTGCTTCCCTCTCAGTGTACGGTAGTACACATTCCGCTTTGCTTCCCGCCAACTACTATTTGAAGTCGAGTCTACCTACAGCTAAACGTAAACATCTCCAGGCGTTGTGACAATGATTGTCTTTGTCTTGATTGCTATATTTCCAACTCTTATCGTTTCTATGATTCTGCCGCAGTCCCAGAGTCTAGTGAACTCGGATCCAGAACTCTCAACCTCATTCGCTACCACTCTGCTTAGGAACATCTCCGCCACATCACTCACTACTATTGATTTGACCGATACGCTGGATATACCGTTTTCCCCAAATGCTTCGCTTTTAGCTTCCATCTCCAATTCCTCATCGTCCTTCACTGACCTGCCATTCGAATACGACCTTGGCACGGATATAGACGGTAGTGTCCAATGCAAGGGCGCAAAATATGGCACGAACCTGGTCAGCTGTGCAGGGGCTATCGCACGTATCTCTACTAACACAGCCACGCTGCTCTGGGGTCAACGTGGTCAGCCGGGGTCCCAGGTGAAACTACCATTTCGGTTCATGTGTATGTTACCAATCACTTCTTGTCCAGACCATATTCTCAACCAAATTAGGGTTATCCATGTCGCACTGAAAGCTGGGTATCGCGCATTTGCTGACTTGCTTCGCCATTTGCAGCTAATGATGCTCGATGCGCAATCGATGTTGTTCACAAGCCAGGAAAGGTTTCCGACTTTGCTTCGCCTCTCGATATTAAACAGGCCGCGCAATCCGTGGTGAAGGATTGTGTGGATCAAGGCAGCTCGAATCAGGGCGGATTGATAGGAGACATCGGTACGCTTTTGTTGACAGAGAACAATCCCTTATGCCCCAGAAACCATTATGGGTTTCCTTCCCCGCCAAGAACAGAAGCAAGACTACCATTCAAACTGATATGGTTGCAGGTCAAAATAAGAATCTTGTAGTGGTTGTAAGAGACTACAGACCTTCAGTCACTTGCGGTCCCACCTGCGGCCCCCCACCTAAAATGTCACCATGCAATGATCTGCTCCAGGTGCTTTCCGTCGAGAAAGATCGGATAACATTCACAACAGCAAATCCACAGCAGCCGAGTGATTTCAAGTTACCTAGGGTATTCGCAAAAGGTAAGGCATGAGACTTAACATTAAACCTTTGCCTCCCCGTGGACACCAAACGCTTGTCTACCAAAGCCTGTTCAATTATATCCGGAATCGCGTTGAAAGGAGTCATCTGACAGACATTTGTAGCTGGAAGCCGCTGCAAAGCCTATATCAACATCCGCGGTCGTAATACCGATACCTCTAGTTTCTTCGATCTGTGGGAAGCTGCCGTAGCGACCGATGCCATCTGTACGACGCAAGGTAAAGCTGGGGGCGTGAAACACATAGGTAAGCCAAGCAGGCAGATGGTCATCAACAGAAAAACGTTCCATTTTATACTCGGCGAACACGTGCTGACTTCGCTCTTTTCGATACTAGGCGACAATGGAGGATTAGTATTTGCTCTACTTCCTAATGGCCGGTAAGGTTTCGAGAAAGGAGAATATTGAAGAACCTATATAGTTCTCACCATTGAATTCTTCGCATCAAGCTCACCGTTCCGATATCTATATGCATCAAAAGATCTGGACTTTCTGTTCAAGACTTTGTATCGCAGATTCTATTGCACTTTGCAGCTTTTGCACGCTAGGGATACGATAGCGCGATGCCTAACATTATCCAGAAGCACTACAAGACGTTTCCAATGCATTTCATACGTTAGCGTTATACCGCAGCGAACCCTTTCTTCACCTCCACACCAAGCCCATCGTTCCCCCAGCCCTTCCATCCCCCAAACCATAGTTTCCGCGAATTGGAATATCCTCAACCGATGTTCAGTTTCATACTTCAGCAGGAATTGAGGAATCCCAGCCAAAGATGTTGTCCATGGCAACTTGACCTGACCTCGGTCCTAAAGCGATCGAATGAGAAGCGCGTTATGTCTCACGGATTATTCTGTATATTCCCAGAAAAAAAATCAGTGGCAAGTATCGCATCCATGCTTTTCAGCCATTTCGTTGATCATGGAGCTGAGGTCCAACATCACCCTTAACATCACCTTGAACATCCCAGCCATCTCCAACCCCCTCGCTAGCAACGATCAGCAACCATTGAACGACCACGTTACTTTCGTCCAAGGAGTCCCTTATATAAGATCATCTCCCATCGCATTCTTTCATCGAACAGCCACCACAGCCATGGCCCATTTCTTCGACGAATGCATTCCAATATATTCTCCACACAACAATCCTTTGGCGACCTGGACTGTTTTAAGAAGGCTGGGCCATGTCTGGATGCTCTTTTCCAGACACCTCAACCACTCTGCGTCGGAACTCGGATTCTATCTCGGTGAATCTGGTGCTGGTACCCGTTTGCTGCTCGTCGCTCGGCTAGGCCAAGGATAAAATATAATCTGCCTGAGGTGAGACTGACCTTGCATGAAATAGCGACATTATCGCCTATCTTCGACCTCATTAGTATTAGTATAGTATCTGCCTTTCTTACCTGCCCATCCGGCGAGAAAGGAACAAGTATCAAGCTGAGCCGCATCTGGATGCTCTTTACCGAAGTCTTCCAAAACATTGTGTCGGAACTCGGATTTTATCTCGGTGAACTTGGTGCTGGTACCCGTTTGCTGCTCGTCGCTAGGCTATTTCAAGACTTTCCTGCTCGAAGTAGATATAGACTTGCTTGGAAAGGTCTCTCGCCCAGCCAAAAGTCTGCTCTTATAAACTAAGCGTAGAACTTCGCTTTGTCGCTCACTTACCAGGCTCCTCCTAGCCAAGCGAATCCAAATTTATCCTTCAGCGCGGCATATGTGCTCATCGCATTCGCTGTTATTCTGCGTAGTGTTCTGCGTCAATACTCACTGCTCCTGGAAGAAGTCGACCCTCAACCCAGGAACCCTACGCTGCTTCAGCTGATTGATTGCGACGAGGACGAGCTGCCCGGATCTCCAACTCGTATACACACGGCTCCTCACGAGCTTCGAGAACCTCCCGGAGGAGTCTGACCTGTTCACCTCGCCGTTTTATCTCCCCATATACCAGGAGGATTTTGAGCTTGAGGTGTGAAGCTGTAGGAAACGCCGTCTTTCGTCTCTAGCTCTGTCCTCTTTTGAGGTCTCCCGCTTCTCTACTTCAGTATTGAAGATCTTCTCATCGATCTTGAAGGTTTGCTCTTGTTCTGCGCGTGAAATGGCTTTGTTGCTTACTTACCTCTCTTCTTCGTGGTGGCCATTTTGATCCTGTTCGCGCTCAATATATATTTACGGCAATTGGCTTGCGCGAGATTGAGGAACGATTCTCGCTGCTCGCCTTTATCGAGCCTGCTTAAGATGTAGAGTTGCATGCAATACCGTCTTTCGCCTCTAGCTCTATCTTTTTTCGGGGTCTCTCGCTTTTCTGCCTCTGCCACGGAGTCTCCTCAATGATCTCGAAAGCCTGCACTTAGATATAGCAGAGACAACGGTCTTTTTGCTTAATAACCAAGTGGTTTGAGAAATAGATCTGATAAAGGTACTATGATTTTATGTTGAGTGTTAGAGTTATTTGAAAAAGGACAAAGAAAGTATGCACATATTGCAGATATTCTGCAGGTGTAGGATGTATGTATGAATGCATACACTCGTTGAATTCCCGCGAAAGCCATGGTTGGACTTCCTCTGCTGCAATTTCACACGCTGTTTTCCTGCGGCGCGTTGCTGAGCGAGGTATAATATCGGCAGTATGAACTCTAACCTCAACCCTCGTCAATATCTGTCGTGAGATTTTGCTTGACAAAACCTCCTCTCCACTATCCATAATAACGTCGTCCAGGGCACGAACGTCCTAGGTACAGTTTCTTCACGGTCTTCATTGTATCTTGACCTTGGAGTGAGTTCACCTGATCCATGTCATGGAGTACAACATGCAGCCCCTGCTTATCACGGGGCGAGCGGGGGGAAAGGTGTGTACGTCAAGCTATAAATGCAGTTTTCAGAATTTCCCGATCACCTTTCAGATCTTCTCTAACATCAGTATCCCCTTCCCCCTGATCTTCACCTGTTCCGCCATCCTTCGCCTCCATCTCCATCTCTATCTCAGCCTCTGCCCAGACTTTATGGCTGTCTTCTTGCGCCAGCTTCCTCAGTGTGGAGCTGTCGGCGTTTTTGTTGACTTGTCGCCTTGTCCGTTTCCTCAGACGCGGTGAAATTCCGCATTGGACGGTGCTTGCAGAGTCCGCTCTAGGATTGGGCGACTGGACTGTTGAGAAATATGGAGTGCAATGATGAAAGAAGATAGAAGTGTATATGGGATCGTATATATATATATGTATATATATTCTGATAACAACGGTGACGATCAAAATGATAGTACTCATCTGAACCTTCATACAATGTTCACACGAGTAGCGTAGTCAACGTCCTGTAGAATATCCTCAGTCGATAGCGCATCACCAAGGCGCTACAGGCTGGATCCTATGGAAAGGTAGTGGAAAAACCCTCGTGTTGTTCAGGTCCGCCGCCATCTGCCATCTCACCAAGAGATCGTCCTGTTCACATTCAGGATTCCAAGGCACTGAGGCTTACTCCCTCGTTGAAGTAACCCCTTCCCAGTCCTAGATCTCGTTATCCCCCCCGGATCCTTCCCGTACACCTGACTGGGGATCATCCCCTCCCCACACGACATGACTTTCGTGAGGTAGACGGCTCCAGTCGTCGCCATATATATATTCATCTAAATGGGCCTTCGCTTAAGGCTGTTCGATTCTCATATATGCGATTGCAGAAGGGATACTTAGTATATGATCCCCCACCAAGATATGTTTTCATGCAATGAAAGCAGGCGGCACGGTCGCAGCGAGCATATTATAACGTAGCGCGCGTACCTTCCTCCGTACTTATCTCTTCGGTACAGAGAGGGCATTCTCGATCTTCATTTCCTGCTTTATCCTTATACAAGGCTGCGTAGCTTACTAGTTAAGCTTGAGATCATTTTCTTTACCGAAGAAGCGGATGGAAAATGTGAAGAATCTTCTAGCTGAGGTAGCGAAAAATATGAACAGTATTCTGGCTGCGGCATATCCATCCCCCAGGAAGCGGGTATCCGTGGTGCCATTGCCGCGAACAAAGCTGATTATATCTTATTATCGAAGCGACTAACGTTTGGAAGAGACTACCATGACCGAGATATGAGCAAAACTAGCTCACTTGAAACACAGGAAGCATGAAAGCTGAGGATCATCATGTCTGCAGCTAAGAACAGGCCCAGATGAAATGGACGATAGAGTTCCTTTACCTTAACCTTCACGCTGGCCAGAACGAAAACACGGCCGGCACAGTCATGATGGTCGTTCGCCCGGGCATCGCTACCGCAATGCTAGTGATGAGGCTCCACGAAAACCCTCACTCGACATGAAGCAAAAGCAATGGATCCGAAAGACCTTGCCGACAATACACCACCAATCGCAATTCAATCTGCGGATAATCTTGTTCAACTCGACAATCGTCACGATCGTCGTGAAAACTAATGAGTGTTTCTATATGCCTTCTGCAACGAGGGGTGCCCACTTCTTATATCAGTGAAAAAGCCAATCAGAAAGGTAGAAATAGCTTAGTGAAACATCCACAATATTCCAATAAAATAACGAGACCGAATCTACCAACTTCGCAGCAACGGCGTCTTGAAGCTGGGGATTGATGGATTCCTCCTCACTATACCTTATAAAAGGACTTCCATCGAGCCGGCCAAACGTGAAGAAGGGTCGTGTTGTTTCCCCGATATAGTGATAGTAGCTATATACCTCCTACCTTCTATCACCGCTCCTTCGAGGTCAAGAACTAACGATGCATAGAGTGACATTTGTTATTATCTGTTGAAGAGATCTGGAGATTCGCTGCGACATTCAGACGTCGAAGACCTAGATGATCACGGTAATGCGAAACCAGTGAAAAGGTTCAGGGCCATTTGTAGAACAGCAGATTAGTATCTCCCCAATACGGTCGTTAAGGACAAGGTTGGCATGCCGAGCCAGCGACGGCTAACGAACATTCACCGACACCCCGCTTGCGGTGATGCCAACGAGGAGAATCCACACGAACATCTATTGGATGTATTTACAGCAACAGGGAGATCCGCTGCGATGTTCAGGCTTCAGAAGCCTAAATGATCAAGGCAAGACGAAACCAGTGAAATGGTTCAGCTCCATCAGTAGAACAGAAGATGAGTATCTCCCCAATACGCTCGTTGAGGACAAGGTTGGCATGCCGAGTCAGCGGCTGTTGATGTACGTTCACCAAGACACCGCTGACCACGATATTAGCGAATAATATCCACAGAATATCCCATTGGATGTATTCGTAGGAACATCGAGATTCGCTGCGACGTTCAGGCTTCAAAAGCCTGAGTTGCTCAGGTAAGGAAGAGACGGCGATGGCCGACCACAGAAATTCAGTATCGCCCTACCGCATTCATAAGATAGTAAGGTTCGCAAACCCCGCCAGCGACGGCCAATAGCCGTTCACCCACGCACCACTTACGGCAATGCTAGTGATGAGTATCCATGAGAAATTCCATTGGATGTATTTGCAGCAACATCGAGATTCGCTGCAACGTTCCGGCTTCGAAATCTTACGGCAGCCAGATAAGGCGAGGCCACGGATACCGATGGCCGTCTGCAGGAAATCAATATTTTCTTGCTGCATTCATTGAGGACGTGGTTCGATGGAGCCAATGATAGCTTGGATATCCGATAATATTTGTGGACAAAGCATGCGAGTTCAGAAAAGTATGGGAAGAGGCTTCGCTATACGGATCCATTTCTCCTTTCTCAATTCTCCGGGTTGTCTTCACGTCCTGAGCGTCTCAAGGTCTGCTCTTCACGTGGATCGAATTACTTTAGCAAACGACGATTCTTCGGAAAAAAAGGAGAGTGGTGAAATTAGGTTGGATAAAGATGTAGCATACTATATAATATTATTGAAAGAAAAGATCGAAGATAGATCGTCTTGTGACTTGGTGCATACCCAGTATCATCCCACCCACACCATCGACTTTTGATGAAAAGTGAGTGGCTTGGTCTGCATCCGCGTGCAAAATGTAGAGATATATTGTAAGGGAACTCTATGTCAGCCAAACCAATACCATCATCAACATTCCTTCAATATACATGGCATCTCCAAAGAACGCAATTTACAACCACATGGGAGGTCTTCTTCATCTACTCCAAATGGCTCTTCCGCATTGTTGGACATGTCCTGGACCACTTGTTAAAAGAGTGAGTTTGAGAATGGAATTCGTGAGAGGAAGATTAGCCAAGTCAATCCCACTTCAGCACCTGATGGCAAGGGACCAGCTTGGAAGCGTTGGTGAATGCAGTATGTTCAGTGCTCTGTAGTGATTTATATATAGGTATTACTTATGGAAAGTGCAGAGTAACGTCAAGAGCCGCTTAGGATAGTCATCTAATGACGCCTCAGCCTTTCCTTGCATGTGTCAGGAGCGGTATATATGTGTATCAAGAAAGCGAGATGTGCAGTGGGGAGGGAATGGAGATAAAAGATGGTTGGGAAAGTGGAAGGAGATTTCATAAGATGTCAAGGGTTTAGACACTTCACTGTCAGCGAAAACGATCTTTGTTGAAGTGAAATAAATGGGGAAGTAGAAAAGACGAAGTAGAGAAGGAAGATCGCGGAGTGGGTTGCGGAAGTGAATTGCTGATTTTTGACCTGACCTTACCTTACTTCCGAGGAAAGTTAGCTTGAATCATGAAAGAATAAGCCCGAGTTGGACAAAGAAGTGAGCATTGGTACATGAACCATACTGCCCTACTTGCATCGGATGCCGGACTGAAGCTCTACTTGATCAAGGCTCCATCTGTTTGCGCAACTCATCTGGGCATCACCATGTCAACCCCGAACAATTCTCCGAACATTTTTTCGAATATCTTCTGCGTGGTCATCAAGTAACATCATGTTCGATTCCCTCGTCGGCATTTGATCCCCATAAAAGGTATGTCCATCCACCACCATTGCTACTCGATGTCGTGCAGAAGCCCACGATGCGTGGGAACCACTCGACAGGTCGGCGTCAGAAAGCGTAGAGTATGAACATATTGATGATGGAGTTGGATACCCACGTTATGATTCCAGGATGGTGATGAAACCCCAGGTGTCCGATAAGAAAGTGGATGGTGTCCATGAAGGTAATTGAGTAAGGACAAGGACGGCAGATGTTCGTAAGCAAAGTAGACATTGTGCCTCCGTTGTAGATATCACCATTGGTAGCGCTGGAGCAGCATTTGCCTCTCGCACACCGCTGGGCCTTCTCGTTGATGCGAAGGGCGCCCAGATGCTGTCGATTCATCGAATGGCGCTCTTTGCCACTGCTGTCAATCTCTCTTTTGCATTCCGTATCTCCTGGCTATCTTGGTGGGTATCATCCAATTGCATCTTCCATCTAACATACGGGCTTGCCAGGAAGTAAGCTGGCCGAACGGTCTTTCATGACACGGAGTGGCTGTTGCTGCTTGCTTCTAGTGTATACCTTCCCATTATTTATGTTTTGATCCTGATAGAACCGAATCTTCAGTCTTCAACGCTTTCTGCTTCACTGCCCAGCTCCTCGTCAACCATGTCACCATGTGCTCCAGCGCCTTGCTCTTCACCGACTTCACTTTCCGAGCCACTACCTTCACTTTCCCCTTCGCTGCCTGGATCGAAATTGTCGTCGTCTTCGTCTTCGTCTTCGAGGTCCTCTGCTTCTCGTCTTGCTTTTTGCAGCTCGCCCTCTTCATTCTCACCATCCCCTTGAGATGCTTCATTGCCCTTCGCTCCATTCACATTCAGCTTCCGAGCTCGTCGCTGCTCAGCCATACTAGCATCTTGGAGCCCATGTCGCTTCACGTAGCCATCAATCCTACCAAAGTCGGCCTGATCGACCATGGAGAACTCGAATTCCTGTATGTCATCCAGACCTGAAGAGCGAAAGGCAATATTGATGTTGAACGTTCGCTGCAAGATTGAGGTGTAGGAAACGGATTCAATGGTATCGAAGGCAAAGAACTCCAATGGCTTCTTGAAACCCCAGAGAATGCCAGTAGATAGTAGGAACAGATAGCCATCCTTGGAGCCTCGGAATGCTTTCACGTGAAAGGCAGTTTCCCCCTTTCGGTGAGCCTGCACGATCTGGCTTGCAAACTCATTCGCCGTAGGCTCCACAACATGTTTCCAGCGAGACTTCAATGCTTTGTTGATTGCTGAGACCAGAAAAGATTTGTAGGTGTCGTCTGCTTGGACAGCAATTTCGCCCGTGATTGCTCCGGACTTTGGGATCGTGCTTGGGACCGTCCAGAGTAACTGTTCACCGGCACTTTCTACTTCAGGACTCGCAAATATGCAGAAGTTGTATTGGGCTTGAGCCTTTTCCGGGACCGGCAGACAAAAGAGATCCTGAACACATTCCCACTTTATTCCAAACTCAATCGAGGGTCCACTGACAGAGGAGCTGGATGCCCATATTCCGGCTGTCTGGCTAACTTGCAAGTTATACTTCTTCCGTTGTGGTATCGAGAAGGACACGTCGGCCACGGAGCAACTAGTGCCCTTGTCCCACCCAGCTGGATCGACCTGTCGATGTTCCAATTTCCGCTTCTTAAACGAGCGTTCATCTTCAGCGTTTGCCCGATCATTGTCCCCAGTGTGCTGGATGTTGATAACGTAGTGTGCAATGTCTCCGAATAAGCCCTTGAGATCCGGTGTTCTAGCTGGAGGATCCGCCCGTTAGCAAAGTGACCTTGGCTGGAGCGGTGGACGCACCGAGGGTTTGCACAATTTTTTCCCGAAGGTCAGGCCGTTGGGCGAAAGCAGCCTCCAAAGCTTGATCTAAGGTCATTTGCGGTACTGGGTACTTAAGTTCGATGTCATGTTCTGTGTAGACTTCGAAGGCCTGAACCCGAGGAAGGGAAGTCGCGCCTGAACGCGCCACAACCAGCCAATTGAAGCCCCTGCAAAAGCTAGCGCTGCTTGGGCTCTCCACGTCGCCACATCGCTCTGTTTGTGGTAACAACATCCTTTAGATGTGTTGTTCGTCTGCGGGACATTCGATGTAATGACCTGTTGGAACAAGCAACAAGCAAATCCAGCTCAGTCAACTCACCCGTGCAGTCTTGTCTTTCAGGTCTTTGGATTGATCCGCTCTGCAATCTCCGTCCTATGCGATGGATCCTTCGCTACTGAATTCCGCCCGGCCGGCAATGGACACTGTTATGCTATGAGGGACCGGAATCATGGAGTGGCTGCAGTGTGGCTTGATACAGTATGAGTACCGTGGGTGAAAGAGCTTGCCGGCAAACATTATGGTACGGCGACGCCTCACATGTTTGACCTTTTCAGACTATTACATGTTATCAGACTCTCAGCCCAGGCATGATTGGACAATGTCTGTACGATGGGCGTTTCCACTAACAAGATTGATCGTGGTGGCTGCGGAGATGCAGGGCTACGTAGATGCTCGGTCATATCTACCTGTTCCATACTGCACAATCTGTTGCTGAGAAAGTAAATCTACACTCCCAGCTGGACCACAAGCTGAATCGCATAACCGCTGTCAGAACTAGATCGAAGTCTGTGCATATCGGACCGTCATGGTGATGGGTCTAACGTGCTTGTTTGCGCTTTGGTGGTAGATAATATGTGTTAGGTGAGGTGAGGTGAAGTGAAGTAGCTCAGGCGCACTTTGAACCGCAAATTTCTCATGTGAAGTAATCTCATCAACTATCCAACTATCCAGCCTCATCTTCAACACCTACCCAGTCCCTATGCAAAGTTGACCACATCTGCATGCTATCGATATTTCCAGCATGTCCTAGAACTATCACTCTCCGGCCTGTATCCATTCATTCATTCTTACCCTGCACCTCAATGAAATGTCCTGCCTGGGATTCATCGAATGCTGGTGATCGCAGCGCTTCACTTGGGAGAGAGGACATTGCCGCACAAGAAGGGATTCTGTTGCCTCATCGATGGATTCCATCGCTGAGCCGAATGGCTTGGTGCCACACTCGTACGATGCAGGCTTCGTTGTCCTGTCGTACTTGGTGAGCCTGGCAGGATGCTGGTCTTCACTGGAACTCTTACATAGAAGGACTGGTGCTCGAGGATACTACAATTGGTACAGATGATCATGATGGCGCCTGATCTTCATACAATGGTTGACATCGAATCGCTGACACCATCCGCAGGTATCTTCTGCTGGCGGCAGCCTCCACAATGGGTGCTGTAGCCATCTGGTCCATGCACTTCATCGGCAACAGAGCCATTGCAATGGCCAAAGGTCAGGCAAGCGCCCAAATCCAATACAGCCCGGGCTTTACTGCAGGTTCCTTCTTTCTGCCTATTGTCGTCGTCGGCATCGCCTTTTATTTCTTCAGCACGTCAGAGAACGTGAGTATAATGTGGACGGTGATGGGAGGATTACTGACCGGCTTCGCTGTGTGTGGAATGCATTACATGGGCCAGGGAGGCATTGCAAACTATGCCCCATCTTATATGTGGCCGTACGTTCTTGGGTCCGCTATCATCGCTGTGGTCGCAACTACCATTGCACTTGGGGTCTTCTTCTACTTCAACTCGATGTGGACCAATAGCTGGTGGAAGAGAGCATGCTGTGCTTCTTTACTCGCCGTAGCTGTGTCTGGAATGCACTGGGTAGCTACTGTGGGCACGAAATACAGTATCCAGTCATCTCCTGGTGAGCAAGCGGTTGGTTTGTCAAGGGAGGCTACGGTGGTAGTTGTGATATGTCTGGTAATGCTTTCGATTGGACTTGCATTGACTGGCTATGCTGACAGTTCCAAGGCGATCGGCTGTTGCATGATCCTCGTCTCATTTGCTCTCATCGGACAGCGCTCTCGACAACGTTCAGCCGACAGAGCGCAACAAGTGGTGCTTGCGTGCGTCACCTTTGATCCGGAGGGCAGACTCATGGTCACACCTGAAGGCTTACTACCATGCCGGAAAATCACCGACTCTTACAATGAGATGGTAGGTACCGCTCCACTGAAACTGAGTATTGCGGCTAAATCTGCATGACAGTCTTTCGAAGATGTCTTCGACGTCGATCACCCTGTGTTCGGTTGGATTTTCAGAGCCTCCCGAAGCTGGCGGTGTGTGGCCGACCTCATACCTGGAATACGCGCTCATCTACGAAAAACTACGCCGACCAAGCTACGACAGGGTTCGGACGCTTCAGAGTCTGGTGCCTCGAGTGGTGCCAGCACGGCAGATTACTCTACACTCTTTAGAGAGCTCTTTTGCGTGGCCGCTGCAGACCTTGCAGATCAAATACAAGCACCGTTAGAAGACATTGGCGTCTTGTTTGGAGGTATCATGAGCACCGGCACCCTTAGCCACACAGCCAAGCTAAAGATCCACGGCCTACGAATGAAGGATAATGCACTTGATGCCGCGGAAAGGGGAGAATCGCCGATTTCGTTCGGCCGTGGCCAACTCCTCTTCGTTGTGCGCCAGGCCAATCGATTGGACTCTTCCCAACTACAAGCTGTCGGCCATCGCTTTGCAACAATTCCGAATGTCATCGACACTCTCGCTCGAAGTATGGAGGTGACTCGCGACGAGTTCCTACCTTGGCTCGAAAGCATGCGTGCGGAATCTACAGGCGAGCACTTCTTGAACCCTGGTATTCACCTAGCATGCTTTGCCCTTCGCCCTATGTTTCACAGAGGGTTTGATGTTCTCGTGCGCAAAGATGCCAGCAATATGCTTCCGAGCACGTTCCTAACATGTTCAAAACTCGAACAGTGGCAACTCGACATGCTCGAAGGGTTGAACAATTTCACCGTTGCGACTTGTTGCGAGCTACTCCGCGCAAGATCCATGGTAGTGGACGAGCGAAAGCACAAATTTGCTCGCGAATTGCTTGAAGGCATCATACAGCTCACAGAAGTGATCAACAACCCATTCTTCATGGAAGCACGTCTCGTCGCAAGACCACTCAAAGCACCCTGCGCCAAATCGAAGACCGACAAGGCGCAGAACGAAGTGTTCTTGATCACTTTCCGCGTCATTGCGGATGCCCATCAGTACACCTCGCTGAACCAACGATACGAATTTACGCCTCTGAAATTCTTCCTCTGTCAGCAGCATGCATATGAAGGATGTCCGGACAACAACATCTTCGCCCGAAGGATCTACCGCGAGTTTTCCGCCATCGCAAAGCTATCGCACGACTACAACCGTCGTGGATCAGTGAACAGCGCCGACGGCTCTCGCGATCGGTCATGGGACGGTAGCTTCGGCTCACCCCGCAGCAGGTCCGTGTCACCGCTCAAGAAAAAGTCATGGCCCACTCGAGCTCACTTCAAACGCTTCGACATCGCCAACGACTCGGAGAAAAATCTCGTCGACCTCGGCTTGATCCGCCCTTTCGGCGGCATTCACGTCAGCAACGACATCGAAGTCGACGTCACCGAGAACAGCCGCGGGAGCTACAGCCAGGACGTCGAGATGAGAGATATGAGGGTGCACAGCGAGATCAGCGTGGGCGATATCGAGCGAGCGTCGTTTGCGGACGAGCTGGTGGCTATGACGATGGAGGAGCGGAAAAAGCAACACGCGTCGCGGTCTTGATCGATGTCACTCAACACGGTTCGTGTCTGTCCTTTGTAGCATGGCATAGCTTGCTGGCTGGCTGGAAATACCCATGGGTTGCTGCATGCGCTGAATCATAGCATGAGGGAATTGCTCGCGCTGATGGCGGATCGCTCCGTGGCTTTGTGTCGGTCGATAGCAGATGTTTCCCTATTATTCGTTCGATAGCAGATGTGTTCTTTATCAATTCGAGTATCAATTCTATTCTACATATCCTCTTTGTTCGTCTTCGTGGATGGTTCCTATTCATATTACTATTCATCAACAGGGAAGCTGGCATGGGAGCATCGAAAAAAATCAGATATCGGAGGCTTGGGCCAGAAAACAGGTCCAGTCCCGATCACAATGCTGTATCTCATATTCTGGCAGGGCATTCGCTTGATGGGTCTCGGCTGGCGTCTTCGCAGAAGCCCCTGAAACGAGTGCAAAGGCTGCCTGGATATGGGATAATCCAATCCAATCAATACTATCAAATCTACAATATGTTCCCTCTATTTCTCCCTTCCCTTTCCATCACCCATCACCCATCACCCATCCTTCCCATCACCCTTCCATCTCCATTACCTATTATTACCTACCCTCCACCCCTCCCTCTATCTCTCCCTTTCCATCACCCACCTATCATACCCCCCTCCCTCGCACCATTATCATAACCGAATTCTCCCTTCTACGATCTACATTAATATATCATCATGATAAGTTGATACAGTTAACTATACACTTTTTCGTGTCGGTAGTTTCGTTTTCACGCTCTGAGGTTCTCCCTTGTAGTACGGCTTATTGTTTTCGGGATGGTTTTAGTTGTTTAGTCGCTGCTGATTGGTTTTTGGATATTCTTGTAAGTTTTAGTTAATAGATTGTCCCTGCTACGTCCTACGTCCGACCTTCCGCATCTTAACTTTAGGCCTTCTAGTACTTGATTCCTTGTCCGTTCTCCCTTGTCTCTTATCCCTTCCGCCCTCTACCCTCTACCCCCCCCTCTTATATCTCCATTCTACCTTCTACCCCTACCCTTTCCCCTACCTACTTTTCTCATCTTCCACTTCTATATTCCCCGTCGGAATACCTTAGACTTTCTACCATGCCTGCTCCCTTCTCCATTCGACTATCAGTCAGTCTAAGATTATAGTTGATAATTATTATTTACCCTACTCTCTTTATTATTCGATAACTAACACTACACCTTTGATTTCTCTTCTCCCTTCTCCTTCCCATGCCATTCACCCTCCCACTATGGTCTGGGTTAGCAAGTGGAGACTGTTCAGAGATGCGAAGGATGTTAACGATATCAAGGGTGTCATGAGTGTGAAGCATTTTTAAAATGTCTAGATGATGGATTGGAGTGCTGTATTTACGTTGCATACATGAAAGTTGGCTGATATTTATGCTACATATGACTGATGCTGAGAGAGGGTTTGGGAACATTGTAGAAGTCGGCTGGTAGCTTGACCATCCATGCGTTGCTATGATTACTCGCCTGCGCCTTGCTGAGGAGCATAATCCGAATGGAATTGCAGTAGATGTTCAGACAGGACCCTTCCTTTCCTTCATTTGTGCCCGCTCCTCGGCTTTGAAAAGTGAGTCGGCCACTTCCAAGCGCTGCTTGCTTACCGCAACATCAAGCGGTATCCCGTACCCTAGGCGATGTCCCGCATCCTAGTCTTATCCTTCACGAGCAGCTCCGGCATCCAGCAGAAGTTGCACTGCTTCGGGGCCATAATTTTCGGCCGCCACCTGTAAAACCCGTCTTCCATAACGATCTCTCGCTTCAATGTCAGCTCCAGCCTTGAGCAGTGCATGCACTATAAAAGCACGTGGTACGTTTTCGTCCTTGGACAGCCATCTGTCATACCATTTGTCAAGGACCGCCGCATGCAGGGCCGTCCACTCTTGATAATCGGTTTTCGTATGTACATCAGCCCCTTTTTCGAGTAGCAGCTGCACTATGGCTGCACAGCCTTCTTTTGCCGCCGCCAAAAGTGCCGTCTTTCCATCGTTATCTTTCATGTTCACGTCAGCTCCTCTCTCGAGTAGCAGCTGTACTGCAGCTGCATCGCCCTTTGCTGCAGCCACAGATAAGGCCGTCCTCCCACGATCGTCTTTCGTGTTTACATCAGCCCCGGCGTCAATTAGCTGCTGCATCACAGCTACTCCGGGTCTTTCTGCCGCCTTTAACAGTGCCGTCTCCTCCTTATTGTCTTTTACGTCCACCTCAGCTCCAGCCTTGATTAGAAATTGCACTACAGCAGCATCGCTTCTGTTTGCCGCCGCCATGAGTGTCGTCATTCCATAGCGATCTACCGCATTAACATCAGCTCCAGCGTCGAGCATTAGCCTTATTGCATCTACACTCCTTCCCCTGAACAAAGCCGTCTTCCCTTCATCGTTGCGTGCGTGAAGATCAATTCCAGCATCAAGCAACAACTGAACTTTATCGCTTTTGCCAGAAAACATCGCACTGAATAGTGCTGTGCCGTTGTCGAGACCATTTCTAGCATTGACATCAGCACCTGCCTCTAGCAACAATCTCACCATATCACTAGAGCTGTTGTACGCTGCATCCCCTAACGGTGTGGAATTATGTACAGTTCTTGTACTAAGGTCAGCCCCATGTTTAAGTAGCAATTGTAGCATAGCAATGCCATTCCTTTCTCGCAAGGCCATGCTTATTGGCGTAAGCCCTCGAGCATCCTTCGTATTGATATCCGCGCCGCTCTCAAGCAATAATGCCGCAACTGCAGTGTTGTGGAATGACACAGCAAGTTTGAGTGGTGTTGATTTCTCAGAATTTTCCGCCTCGATAGCAGCACCACTGTCCAACAGCACCTGTACTACCAGCTCATGACCTGATACTGCGGCTAGCATAAGGGCGGTTTCTTTACTTTTCCATATTCTTGCATCTCTTTGGGCGCCCTTTTCGAGCAATAACTTTACCACAGCGCCATATCCATACCGAGCCGCGAAATGAAGGGGTCTTTCATCGTTTGGAAAACTAGGATTCTCTATTTGCGCTCCTCTGTCTAAAAACATAGCCGTGATCGTTATCAAACCGGAAGACGCCGCCAGGGACAATCCTTCAACAACGGGCTTGGAATAGGGGGGCGCACACCGGCGACTTCTTGGAGATTGTTTAATGCTATTTAATGATGGCACCTTACGTTTGTTCTCAAAGAGCTGTAAGGCTAATCGCTGGATTTGGGGATCTTTCTCAGGCTCCCCTCGTGTATGGGCAGCCCAGTAAGTGGTGACATACGAAAGTAGAGGATATTGATCTCGAGATGGATCTCTTTTGAAGCGCATATATGCCAATCCAATGTGCCCGTCGAATGAGAGGTAAGTCAGGCAAGACATAGCAATATCGATCTCTGCCGTGGGAAAATGATTGATACGAGTACGTTCAAGATACTCCTGAGTTGTAAAATGGACTAGACGGATTATGTTGCTTTCCTTCTCGATCGTGACTAAGCCAGCGCACACAGAGACAAAGAGATCCTCTTCTGTAAGTGCCTCTTCATCGATTTCTATGGCTCCAGGTTCAACGGCTAGCGCATGCTGAAGCTCTAAGACTTTGAGTGGCCTTTTAGCGCATGAGACCCAAGATAGGACCCGCTTCGCCAGCGCAACGTCCTCGGTAGGCTGGCTGTAGATTCTGTGCATCGCTTCATCATACATGCCGTTCAGCTCTTTAGGCAAGCTATGTAAAGCTAAACGAATATCGCGCTTGTTATGCTTTTTGGCCAGTGAGTCGAGGTGAAACTGCGCTAGCAGAAACCTTAAAACATATTAATATCTTTCTTACAACGTTCACAATGGCTAGGAGACTTCTGGAATTCTCACATCCCCTTTGCATTGTTGACAATGGTTTTGATGATTGCATCATGCAAATCCTCATCGCTCGCGACATGGCGCGCCAGCCTGCGCTCCTTTGGAATTCGACAACGAAGATATTCCTCAATGTCATCGTCAGAAGCACGGATCTCGAGAAACATCGCTCCATTCAAGTCATATTCAAGTCCTGTAAGGAAACGTGACGTAATCATCAGACGTAGGTTTCGCTCTACCAGTTGACCGCGCAGCTTCTCGAGTAAGCTCTCTCTAACACCATTCGCTTCGTCGCATTCGTCCAAGGCATCAACAACAATGAAGACATGAGCGAAGTCTTTGGTCTCCAATCGTAAAGACGACGATAAGTCACCGAGTGAGGGACGAGTTCCTTGGGCCGAATGCTGTCGATACATTGTCTTGATTCCTTCGGAAACAACAGACTTCTGCCGTACAACCTGTTGCAGGAGGCTCCCAATAAGGTTTGTGGCTGATTGTTCGGCGTGCTCTGTGTAGCTGTTGTAAATGTAGATTACCGCGGTATCTCTTGGCGAGAAAGTTCGCTCGAGGTAGTCTATCACTATCGACCTGCGATATCTTCGTGATTAGTTCCGAAGACCCTGACCGTGAGTAGCAGCTGGCAGAGCCAGATCAACAATAGAGGACCTACGTAAGTATGGTTTTACCGGCGCCAGCTAGGTCTCGGTCAGAAAATTTAATACTATCAAATTGAGACTTGCGGTGAACGTACGAAGCCCGGGGCACCAGAATGACTGTTTGTCACCAGAAAGCCAAAACTTGAATTCTTCTGCTTCAAGCAGCCATCGTCCCGTGCCGTTCTTGCGTCTGTTGAATGTGTCGTTTTGCTTTGCGCAGAAGTTGAGCGGAGAAAGCCAGGAGATGGCCGCTTGACATTCTCCATCTAGGTGGCGTTCGTGATTCAGCTCTTGGATGTTATTCAATTCTGCAACAGCCTGGGAGATCCCGACTACCTCCTGGCCGACGGTACCGATCTCTTGCTTGATGCTTAAGGAGAGTTCGCTGAATAGCTTAGTCTCAGGCGTCTCAAGCTCACAAGTGGCGTACTGGCACTTACAAATTATCTTCTTGAAGCGCAAGAACGATCAAAGTCTTCAGCCGCTCGATCTCATCCAGCGTTTCTTTAATATGCTTCTTGTCGAGGGTCCATTTTAGCCTTCTTTGAAACTCCTTGATCCCTGATTTGGATTTCAGTCTTTCCGCGAGGGTTTCCATTGCATGCTTATACTGGTCGAGAGGTCCCCCGTCACCACGAAGCGATAGTAGTCTTCCATACCAGGCATCCTTGAGGTTTGCCTCTTCCATTCGATATTGTAGACTTGTCAGAAGCCCCAAGAGGTTTGCCGCTTCTTTGACAATCTTGGCTCGGTCTTTGGGCGCGTCCTGGACGTCATTGAGGAATTGGATGGTTTGCGCAGTAGCGGTAATGATCTGGATTATACTGGCTGTCAGACCAGCCACAGTGACCGGATCCATATAATTCAGCTCTGTGAGCAAATAGGGCTGGGGTTGAGATGTCGGGTACTAAGAAGGGCCTCAATTAGTGAAAGCGAGCATAAGGCTGCACCAGAAACCTCGTTTGGCGGGAGCGTATTTCTCCGCCGTCTTACATCGCGAAAGTGACTAGGAAGAATTACGAATTCATCCAGAAAGGCCCGCAAGAGTGTCCTGATATGCGGGCCATGAATATGTGCTGCCCGTCAATTCTACGATAGCGCGCAGTTTCGTCAACATAAAGCTCGAAGTGGTAAGGATGATATGAAGCTGCAGCTGGGATTTTGTGAAACAAGACCCAGCGACCTAAGATGGTATCAATCTGCTGCTTGTTGACCACCCAACGATGACCACGTCGAAAAGAAATATTGGCGTGGAAACAGCCTGATGATCAAATTATATGGTAGACTTAGTCAGGGAACCGAGGCGAATTGCCACAGCTAAGGGTTCTGGTACGCTTCAGGGTCATAGAGACTCATTGCGTATCTTCGATATGTATATATACTGCCAAGTAGCGTGAATGATGAAAGGAACATTCGGTGTGAGGTGGACCGATGATCGGAAAAACTCGGGCCGGTCTTTAGTGGACAGAGGTCACGTGACGAGCGATAGAATAGATTTCGTTCTATGAACCAACTGATCATGGTACAATATAGTTAGAGCCCCTATAATCACAACACGTTTCATTCAATATTCCAAAGAACCTCTTGTGATGCCATTGATCTTGTTCTCTGCGCAGCCTCGTTTCCTGTTCGGGCCGCATTCTCATGATCAGAGGTTAAGAGCTCAACTACTACAACATACCACTGAGCAGTGTGACAGCCCTCAAATTAAGAGCAGACTGGCCTGTAATTCTACCCTCATAGCCGGGTTTTGCGTTCATGACTCCTTTCATACGGCAGATCCTTTCTATGCTACAGCTGTTTGCCTTTTGCCCCAAGGGTTGGAATTAATCAATAAAACAGCTCAAGCTCCGGTGCGACAGTCGCATAATGAATCAATTGAGCGGACCTCCTTCCCATCCTACAACTCATCTCCAAACTACTTACCACCTCCTCACCAGCCCCTGTATAAAATATCCCAGCACCAATCTCCATATCATCCAGCATCGATCCCCCATCATACTCCAAGAAAGCGTGCTTCCACTCCTCCCGATGCACCCAGCGCACTCCGGCATCCTCGAGCGTGCGATCCGGATCTTGACCAATCAGGCTCAGTATCGTTGCATCAAGTACAGGCGACGCCGTGACGATTTTGTACATGTTTTCGCTCTGAGGTTTGCAGCCATGTAGACCGAGAGATGCTTCGGAGTGCTCAATGCTGAAGAACGGGCAAGCAGAGTTATCGGCGGAGCTGGTGGTATAGATCTTGGATGGCATGGAGGAGCTGGAAGAGAGGTTGAAGTAGGTTGAAGATAAGGGGTTCCAAGACGTGAAGTGCGTAACGTGTCGTGTGGTATAGGGGCGTCGAGAGGTGGCTGCGATGTGGGTGTGGTTGTCGAATTCGATGTCGGCCATCTGGAGAGGAGCGGCAATGACGACTATGTCGTATTCTGCTTCTTCGTGGTTGGAAGCTGCTTGGTCGTGATCATAGCTTGGTGTCTCAATGGTGAGACGATACTTTCGTATTGGTGATCTCTGGATCTTGGTCACGGTACTATTGAGGTTTAGATCAACATCCGATAATTTGATCAGTCTTTCAATCAGCTTGTGATTTCCTCCGTTCATTACAGAATCTGTAGCAGCGGGATTCATAGCTGCGAGTGCAGCAAGGCCGTGCATGGTAGCTAGATTCTGACCCAACCATGCTCGTGTAATTGCCTGCACAATTTCCCTTGAGAATTTTGGCGAAGTGAGATTGTACAAAAGGCTCCTAGCGTTGCGCTTCAGCTCGACAGTCAAGCCTAGGTTCTCAGTACTCCTAGTAATATTACGATCGACATATTCCGACCTTCCTAGCACTCGTTGAAATTGTGGAAGCTTCATGGAGAGCCATTGGCGCATATTATTGACGGAAACTCCGTATCTCCAAGCATACCGAGCCCAATCAGTCCACGTCCTCGCTTTAAGATCACCCGCGCCTCGGTAAACGAAGTGTGTGCCATCCCAGACTGCTACCGATCTCTTGACTGGATAATGGGACTGTAGCTTACGTCTCAGCCCAGTCTCGTCGATCAAATGTTGAACACACTCGTCATTAATATAGAAGGACTGCACGCCAGTCTCGACCTGCTGGGAAGTATATGCGCCGTCGTAGACCGTGGCGGCTTTGATTCTCCCTCCAACTTGAGGTTTGGCTTCGTAGATCGTAACGTCGAGATCAGCGTCAGCGTGCTGATCATGTAAATGGTATGCCGCTGAAGCACCTGCGATACCTGCGCCAATGATGGCAACTTTGAAGGGATGAGGAGGCTGATCATCTTTTGAAACCGGCAGTTTTAGTGCGACCTGATCCCCTGACACAAGACAGAAAACGGAAATGAGACATGTTAGAAACTGGAGCCGCATTTGAACAAGCAGTGATTTTGTGTCGATAGATCACATCGTTGACTTGCTGGTTTGGTAGCCGTTTGATGAGGGGTAATTGGACTAGCGTTGGAAAGCATGTATTTACGGAGGCGAATACCCCTATCATTCCTACTCCTTAGCAACCCCCATAGTAGCAACAATATCAGAAGACGACAAGACATATCCTACCTTTTCTCCGTTTAAACGTGATAGGCTGATGCACATGACCTTCATAGAACTAGTGTGGGATCCTGCGTGCTGTTTTAAACCCTCCCCCAGTACAACATACTCAATCCTTCTTCCTCCCCATCTAACGCCTAGAGCGTGTGAAAATTCTTCACGTAACCTTGTCTCTCACCACCCCCAGCTACAATCTTGGAACCGCATCACATCTACCACAAACCCTCAGAACTTAAGCAAGGAGGGGTTGACTGTAGTTCCTACGCTCTTTATACTACTTCTCCTGACCCTCGAAGTCGAAATGAACTTCGGCGGAAGCGGTACTTATCGTAAGGGTCCCGTCTGTTCTATGTTCCTCTTTTCATATCAGTTTTCTCTGTTCTCTCTACATGCATGTTTTCTTTCTTTCTTGCCCTAGATATACAGGAATCAGGAGACCTTGGGGCTCAAACAGTCTTCTTATTTGCGATTACGGTAATAACTTTGTGGGGCTTTACGTTCGGGTCTATATATTAGTGAAATGTTCCGTATACCTGCGAGCTGCGAGTATCCAAAGCCGAGGCCTTCTCGTGTGTTCTCTTTGCATCATATTCAATTCCCTTCTAGTATCGGGACTTTTGTGATTGCTGTTTTCCGAAATGAGATATCATTATCATTCGACGAGAACACCATTTCGACCTATGCTGCAGGAATGAACTATCAATAAAGTACCTAAGTACTGGGTGACAGAATTATGGGGCACGTGTGGGGCTAGCTGCGCCTTGGCAGGGAGGCTTTTTCCCTATGTCCGATGAGTATGTCCGGCTCACGAGCCTCGGTACCTTTCCCCGCAACCTCAAATGGACGTTACTGTTCCAGTCTGAGGCTTGGGCTTTTCGGTGTTGAAGCATGACCGAACGTTTAGGATGTCGAACGGAAAGAAGAAGCCAGCCTGGCCAGCCTACGTCTTGGGTGTTGGCCTGACTAAGTTCATCAAACCACGCGGCAAAGGTGAGAATTCCGTTGCTATTATACAACATGCCTGAACCAGCTCTGCTGCAGTCGACTATAACGAACTCGGGTTCGAAGCCGGAATCAAAGCTCTCCTTGATGCTCAGATCAATTACGACGATGTCGACCAAGGGATCGCATGCTACTGCTTTGGCGACTCGACCTGCGGCCAGCGCGTTTTCTACCAATTCGGCATGACACAAATCCCTATCTACAATGTCAACAACAACTGCAGCACCGGCTCGACAGGGCTGCATATGGCCCGGAATATGGTTTCACATGGCGTGGCCGACTGCGTTATGGTGGTTGGATTTGAAAAAATGTTTCCAGGATCGTTAGGGAGCTTTTTCAAGGATCGCACAGATCCCACTGCTACGACGGGGGATATGATGGTAGCTACAAGAGGACGGACGGACTCACCGGCTGCGGCGCAGATGTTCGGCAATGCAGGGAGGGAATATATGGAGAAGTATGCTCAAGCATCTCTCGACAATAGCACACCCAGTATCATGAGCAGCAGCTAAGAGCTATGCCTCTCGTCCCAGGTACGGTGCCACAGCGACCGATTTTGCCGAAATAGCTCGCATCAATCATCTCCACTCCTCCAAAAACCCCTACTCCCAATTCCGCGACGTCTACACCCTCGATCAGATCCTCTCCTCGCCAGAAATCCACTCGCCACTCACCAAACTACAATGCTGTCCCACCTCCGACGGCGGCGCGTCCGCCATCATCGTCTCCGAAGCCTTCCTTGCCGCTCGTCCTCACTTGCGATCCCAAGCTATCCAGATAGCCGGCCAGCATCTCGCCACAGACAACCCCACGCTCTTCGACCGTTCAGCGATCAATCTGATGGGTTTCGGAATGTCACAACATGCCGCACGCACCGCTCTCGCAGAAGCGAATGTCTCACCCAAAGATATCACAGTCTGCGAACTGCATGACTGTTTCTCGTCAAACGAGATGATCACCCTAGACGCCCTGGGCTTATGCGACCCAGGAAAAGCGCACGAAATGGTCAGAGCAGGCGATATCACCTACGGCGGCCGCTGCGTCGTCAACCCCTCCGGCGGCCTCATCTCCAAAGGCCATCCCCTCGGCGCAAGCGGTATAGCTCAATGTGCAGAACTGGTCTGGCAGCTGCGAGGGTGGGCGAACAATCGACTCGTGGAGGGCGCGAAGGTGGCGTTGCAGCATAATCTCGGCCTTGGAGGTGCGGCGGTCGTGAGCGTGTATAAGCGGGCGGATGGGCAGAGTAATGAGCTTGTGCGGGATGAGGATGTGAGGGAGAAGACGTGGGTTGAGTATAATCCTGCTGTTGAGGCTAGGGGGTTTACGAGGGAGCAGGTGGATAGGGTTAGGAGTAAGCATGCGAGGAATGAGTGGGCGCTCGGGGATACGCAGAAGAAGGTTGAGGCAAGGTTTTGAGCTTATTGGGTGCTATGGGAGCGTTACATGAGGAACGAGAACACGAAGGTATATGTTGGAACGGCTGGGCGTGATGTATTTATGACCAGTATATGAGAATGCGATTTGGTATCGACAACGTTTCTGAGACATCCTCGAACGCATTCCCAGCATCTCACGCCATCATAACCGTTCCATCTTCCCTAAAACCATGTAAACATCACCATCATCCCCTCCCCTTCCTCCCCCCTCATTCTCCCTCCCCCTCTCCCCTCCCATCCCCCCTGTCCCATCCCACTCCCCATCCTTCCCCTCCCCTTCCCCTCCCTCCCATCCCCTCCCCCTCCCCCATACCCTCATACCCCCTCCCCCTCTATTTCCTATCCCCCTCCTCCCCCTCCTCCCCCTCCCCTTTTTCCCTCCTAAATCCCAACACCAACAACCCCCCCATCAACCTCCGCCCCCCTAACCTCCTTCCCCGTCTTCCTGATCTTCTCAAGCACAGTCTCAAAGGGCACGGTGTCCGTATACACGTCTGCGCTTTGCTGTTCGAGGGAGACGGTGTAGGAGGTTAGACCTTGGGATGGGAAT